>Ga0160430_100012_pt1 | contig 256402 bp, 250 predicted proteins | sample HID1971I_E0MG_FD_108274 | JGI IMG/M metagenome (GOLD analysis project Ga0160430, IMG submission 108274) | Enriched millipede-associated microbial communities from UW Madison campus, WI, USA - HID1971I_E0 MG | ecosystem: Host-associated > Arthropoda: Insects > Digestive system > Unclassified ...
CCGAACCCGGAAGCTAAGCCTCACAGCGCCGATGGTACTGCAGGGGGGACCCTGTGGGAGAGTAGGACACCGCCGGACTCCTTTTAGTCAAAATGGCCACCCATCGATGGGTGGCCATTTTGCATTCTGCCAGGAGCAGTCGAAACACGAGAAGAGCCACCCAGCGATGGGTGGCTCTTCGTCGTTAACCAACGATCCGGTCAGCGGCGGATCGGCAGCCGGAGCGTCACCACGCTGCCGGCGCCTTCCACGGAGCGCAGCTGGACATCGCCACCATGCCGCCGCATCACCGTGGCCACCAGGGTGAGACCGATGCCCGATCCACTGACGTCCCGCGCGTTCTGCGCGCGTGCCAGCTCGTCGAACACGACGGGCAGATCTGCGGCCGGAACGCCGCGACCGGCATCCGCCACGTCGATGACCGCCCAGCCATGCTCTTCCCGGAGACGAACTTCGATCGGCCCTTCGGACGAGTACTTGGCGGCGTTGCCGAGGACGTTGTCGATCGCAAGCGACACGAGGTCGAGGTCGGCGCTCAGCTGCGGCACCGGCCACGGCACCCGCGTGACCGCGAGTGCGATTCGTGCGCCGGCCGGCGGGTTCTGCAGAGCGAGTGCCGTGATGGACTCCGCGAGGAGCTGCTCGAGATCGACGAGTTCGACCTCGAGCGGACGCGTCTCGAGTTCTGCCAACTTCCGGAGATCGCGGACCAGTGCGCTCAGCTTCGCGGCCTGCGCATCGATCACTCGCCATTCGTCTGCTGCACCGTCGCCTCGAGCGACTGCGGCGGTCGCACGGATCGCGGTGATCGGGTTCTTCAGCTCGTGGTCGAGGCGAGCCAGGAACCGCTGATGATTCGCGCGCTCCTGCAGTGCTGCGTGTGATGCCGCCTCGGTGACCGCGGCATCCGCGACCAGGCGTGCACGCCGTGCCGCGCGCCGGGCGAGCAGCGTCACCCCGGGAACGGCCGACACCAGAGCGCCGGCGATGAGCACCGCGGCCGGAAGCGCCAGATCGATCGCAAGCACTCGCTGTTCGCCCGCAGCCGCCAACACGCCGGCCGTGATCGTGCAAAGCGCGACCGGCACAGCCGCGAGCACGCCCAGCGCGACACCACGACGATCCGTCATCCGGCCACCACCCGTGCGATGAACAGGTACCCCATGCTCTGTGCGGTCTCGATGAGTCGCGGTTCGCCGGATGGGTCGCCCAGCACCCGACGCAGCTCGGCGATCCGGTGATCGACCGCACGGCTGGACGACGCGAAGTCGAAGCCCCAGAGGGCGGACAGCAGACGCTCGCGTGAATGCACCTCCTGCGGATGCAGCATGAGGTACTCGAGCAGCATGAACGCCTTGGGGGTCAGGGTGACCTCGACATCTCCCCGCCACACCCGACGGGCCGTGCGGTCGATCGTCACGTCGAGCGCTCGGAGGCGCTGCGCGGATCGAAGCGACCCGGCTCCTTGAGCCGTGCGGCGGAGAACCGCGCGGATCCGTGCGATCAGCTCGTGCGGATCGAACGGCTTGTTCAGGTAGTCATCGGCACCTTCGTCGAGGGCGGCACTGCGCTCCCAGGACTCGCCGACCTGCGTCAGGAGGATGATCGGCAGCCAGAGCTGCCGGGCGCGGATGCGACGCACGAACTCGCGTCCGTCGACATGCGGCATGATGACGTCGCACACGACCAGATCGGGGACCTCGCGCTCGACCTCGGCGAGGCCGGCTCGCCCGTCCTCGGCGATGCGCACGTCGAAGCCGCTCCTCCCGAGCAGCGCCGCGAGCGCACCCGTGATTGCCGCGTCATCGTCGACGAGCAGGATGCGCTGGCGCTCCACGGCCTCGGTCACGCTCAGCCCCGTCCGAGTGCGTTCGCGGTGCCGGTGTCCTGCACGATCGGTGTCGGCCCCGTCCAGAGCACCTGGTCAGCACTGCCGGAGACAGTCACCGTGCCGATCGTCTCGGCATAGACGACGGTGCCGTCACCGCTGAGCGTGAGCTGCTCGACATCGTCTGCGATCACCACTCCGGCATCCATCTCGATCACCAGCTCGCCACAGGATCCCTCGACGCGGATGATCGCGCCGTCCTGGTCGAGCGCGCCCGAGGGGCACGTCATGGTCGCCGTCGCGCCCTCGAGCAGCCGTGCCCGCTCGGCCGCGTGCTCGGGGGAGTATCCGGAGGAGCTCCGCGTCTCGGCGGGGCCCGGATCCTCGTCCGTCTCCTGGTGCGATGTGTCGGCCGGCGTCTGCGCAGTGCTCGGCGTCTCGCTCGGTCGGTCGCGTTCGGCCGGGTCGATGATGCTGACGGTGCATCCGCTGAGCAGCACGACGCTCAGCAGAGCGATGATCGCGGCGGTCGGTCGGCGTGCGGAGCGCATGTCATCCATCCTGTCGTGCTCAGAGCGTTGCGGGGATGAAGATCTCGACGCGTCGGTTGAGCTGACGCCCGGCCGGGTTGTCGGCCCCGTCGATCTCGTTCGCCGCGACCGGACGGCTCTCACCGTATCCCTCGGCCGTCAGCGTCGTGGCGACTCCTCGCTGCTCGAGGTCGGCGACGACAGCATCCGCTCGCTCCTCCGACAGCGTCTGGTTCTCCGAGTCCGAACCGATCGAATCCGTGTGTCCGGACACCGAGGCCTGTGTCACCTCGAGTGTGTTGAGCACCCCGGCCACGGCCTCGAGCGTCGTGGCGGCATCCGCCCGGATGTCGCTCCGGTCGAAGTCGAACAGCACGCCGTCCTCGAACGTCAGGGTCGTGCCGCAGGACTCCAGCGGGGCGAGTGTGCCGAGCGGCGGGAACACCCCGAGCGTCGGCACGACCGGCAGCGGCTCGGCCTTCACCCGCTCGCCGTCGACCTGCGCTGTGCCGTCTCCGAAGTTCTGGATCGTGATGTCGCCGTCGGTGTAGTTGCCGGACCCGTCGCCGAAGTTCTGGATCGTGGTGGTGCCGTCGGTGTAGTTGCCCGATCCGTCGCCGAAGTTCTGGATGGTCACCTCGCCGTCGGTGGAATTGCCTGAGCCGTCCCCGAAGATCTGCACGGTCTTGGTGCCGTCGGCGTAGTTGCCTGATCCGTCGCCGAAGTTCTGGATCGTGACCGTGCCGTCCGTGTAGTTACCTGATCCGTCGCCGAAGTTCTGGATCGTGACGCCGTTGATCGTGGAGGTGCCTGAGCCGTCGCCGAAGTTCTGCACGGTCCCGTCCGGGCCCGTGAACGCGCCAGAGCCGTCGCCGTACAGCAGCGCGGTGCCGTTTCCCGAGATGACGCTGCCGGTCGCATCGCAGTGCGCGGGTGTCGCGATCACACCGGGAATGCCGGCGAGGGCGTCGTCGACCTCGATCGTGAACGCTGAGGCCGAGGAGCCAAGCAGCGACAGATCCGGGAGGACGAACAGCGGAACGGGTGGGAACTGACCGACGTCGTACCCGGGCACGGTGGCGACTGCAGCCTCGGACGTCTCCTTCGGCGTCGAGGCGGCGCTCGGCTTCGGCGCCGGTGCCGGTGTCGCGGCGCAGCCAGTGACGACGAGGGCTGCGAGGAGCCCGAACACGACTCCGCGACGGCGGCGGGATGCGGTCGATTCGGGACGGGTGAAGGTGGTCATGACACGAGCGTATCCAGCCGGTGTGGTGGCGTTGTCGCGGAGTTGTCGCAAGCCTGCGACAACTCCGCTCACCGCTGCACCCGGGACTCCAGGATCGCGGCGGTCTCGATCACGGCATCCGCGAGCATCCGCTCCTCGATCCCCTCACCGGCCCAGGTGACCGCGACTGCAGCGACCGGCCAGCCGGCGTGATCGCGGACCACTGCGCCGACGGAACGCAGCCCCTCGGCGACCTCGCTGTCTTCCGTGGCATAACCGCGTGAACGCACCTCGCGGAGGAGTTCCCGCAGCTCGCCGGGCCTGCGCGGGCCGAGCCCGGTGCGGTCGGGGAACGCGGATGCGCTCGGGTACAGCGCGCGCACCTGCTCGCGGGGGAGCGCAGCCAGCATCGCGCGGCCGCTCGCCGTGAGGTGCGCCGGCAGCCGTACGCCGACATCCGTGACCAGCGCCGTGCGTCGCGGCGCTCGCTCCTCGACGATGTACAGCACGTCCCCACCGCTCATGATCGCCAGGTGCGCGCTCTCGCCGAGCCGGTCGGAGAGGGCAGCCACCAAGGGGCGACCAAGCCTGGCGAGGGGCTGCTGCCGTGCGTAGCCGCCCGAGAGCTCGAACGCCGAGGTACCGAGTCCCCATCGCCGCTCCTCGCGGAAGTGCAGCACGAATCCGTGCGCGGCGAGCGTGCTGAGCAGGTGGTAGACCGTCGACCTGGGGAGCGTCAGCTCGCGGGCGATGGCGGATGCTGCGACCGGTGCCGGACGGCCGGCGAGGTAGCTGAGGATCCGCAGCGTCTGCTCTGCCGCCGGCACCTGCGGATCCCGGCGTCGTGCGCGTTCGTCGCTGTCTGGGATCACAGACACAGGATGTCATGAACCGCTGTCGCCGGCGACACCGCGGGTGTGGAATCGGAACATGAGCGCTCTTCCCTCCGTCGTCCTCGGCGCGCAGCCGCTGTCTCCCGCCGACCTTGTCGCCGTCGCACGCCACGGTGCGCACGTCGTGATCGACGATGCGGCGCTCGAGCGGGTGGCGCGGACGCGGCACGTCATCGACGGTCTCGCCGCCGACCCGCATCCGCACTACGGCGTCTCGACCGGGTTCGGCGCCCTCGCGACGACGTTCATCGCGCCTGACCGTCGCCTCCAGCTGCAGGCGAGCCTGATCCGCTCCCATGCCGCGGGGACCGGCGCCGAGATCGAACGGGAGGTCACGCGCGGCCTCCAGCTCCTGCGCCTGCAGACGCTCGCGTCCGGCCGCACCGGCGTGCGCCCGATCGTCGTCGAGACCTACGCGGCCATGCTCAACGCCGAGATCACTCCGGTCGTGCGCGAGTACGGCTCGCTCGGCTGCTCCGGCGATCTCGCCCCGCTCGCCCACATCGCCCTCGCCGCGATGGGCGAGGGCGATGTGCGTGTGCTTCGACAGGCTCAGCAACCCAGCTCCGAGGTGCTGCCCGCATCCGAAGCATTGGCTGCCGCCGGCATCGCCCCGCTCACCCTCGTCGAGAAGGAAGGGCTCGCGCTGATCAACGGCACCGACGGCATGCTCGGCTCGCTCGTGCTCGCGCTGCACGACCTCGAGATGCTGCTGCTCACGGCTGATGTCGCGGCCGCCATGTCGATCGAGTCGCAGTTCGGCACGGATGCCGTCTTCGCCGCCGACCTCATGGCACTGCGCCCGCAGACGGGACAGGCCGAGTCAGCCGCACATCTCCGCGCGTTGCTCGGCGACTCGCCCATGGTCGCGAGCCACAAGGGACCGGAGGACGGCCGGGTGCAGGATGCGTATTCGCTCCGCTGTTCGCCGCAGGTGCACGGCGCCGCGCGCGACACCATGGCCCACGCCGACATGATCGCCGGACGCGAGCTCGCGAGCGTGATCGACAACCCGGTGATCACGGTCGACGGACGCATCGAGTCGAACGGCAACTTCCACGGTGCGCCGGTCGCCGCGGTGCTCGACTTCCTCGCGATCTCGATCGCCGACGTCGCCTCCGTCGCCGAGCGTCGCACCGACCGCGCGCTCGACCCTGCCCGCAACCGCGGCCTGCCGCCGTTCCTCGCCGATGAGGTCGGCGTCGACTCCGGGCTCATGATCGCGCAGTACGCCTCGGCCGGCATCGTGTCGGAGCTCAAGCGCCTGGCCGTGCCGGCATCCGTCGACTCGATCCCGTCGTCCGCGATGCAGGAGGACCACGTGTCGATGGGCTGGGCAGCCGCCCGCAAGCTCCGCCGCGCGATCGACGGCCTCGGCCGCGTGCTCGCGATCGAGATCCTGACCGGCGCTCGCGCCCTCGACCTCCGCGCCCCGCTGCAGGCGGGACCCGCGACCGGTGCCGTGCGCGACCTCGTCCGTACCGTGGCAGCTGGCCCCGGTCCTGACCGCTTCCTCTCGCCGGAGATCGAGGCAGTGACCGAACTCGTCCAGTCGGGTGCCGTCGCCCGCATCGCAAAGGAGCACACGAATGTCTGAGACCACTGCAACCGCTGACACCACTGCAACCTCCGCCGATACCGGGACGAGCGGCGTCGACCGCAGCCACATCCGCGCCGCGCGAGGCAACCAGCGCACGGCGAAGAGCTGGGGCGCCGAGGCCGCCAAGCGGATGCTGATGAACAACCTGGACCCCGAGGTCGCCGAGCATCCGGAAGACCTCGTCGTCTACGGCGGCACCGGCAAGGCCGCCCGCAACTGGGCCGCGTATGACGCGATCGTGCGCACGCTCGACGAGCTGGAGCCCGATGAGACGCTGCTCGTGCAGTCGGGGAAGCCGGTCGGGGTGTTCCGCACGCACGACTGGGCGCCGCGCGTGCTGATCGCGAACTCGAACCTCGTGGGCGACTGGGCGACGTGGCCCGAGTTCCGCAAGCTCGAAGAGCTCGGCCTCATCATGTACGGCCAGATGACCGCCGGCTCCTGGATCTACATCGGCACGCAGGGCATCCTGCAGGGCACGTATGAGACCTTCGCCGCCGTGGCCAGGTCGCTCGGGCGCGAGTCGCTTCGCGGCACCCTCACCCTGACCGGCGGCGCCGGGGGCATGGGCGGAGCGCAGCCGCTCGCGGTGACCCTCAACGACGGCGTGGTGCTGATCGTCGACGTCGATGAGTCGCGCCTGGCCCGTCGCGTCGAGCACGGCTACCTCGACGAGTACACGACCGATCTCGATGCAGCGGTCGCTCGCGTGGTCGCCGCGAAGGAGGCCGGCGAGGCGCTCTCGGTCGGCGTCGTCGGCAACGCGGCAGACCTGTTCCCCGAGCTGCTGCGCCGCGGCGTGCCGATCGACATCGTGACCGACCAGACCAGCGCGCACGACCCGCTCGCGTACCTCCCGGTCGGCATCACCGTGGCCGACTGGAAGGCGGCTGCCGACCGCGATCCCGAGGAGTTCACCCGCCGCGCCCGCGAATCCATGGCTGCGCACGTCGCCGCGATGGTGGCGTTCCAGGATGCCGGGGCCGCCGTGTTCGACTATGGCAACTCGATCCGTCGCGAGGCGGAGCTCGGCGGTTTCGACCGCGCCTTCGAGTTCCCCGGCTTCGTGCCGGCGTACATCCGTCCGCAGTTCGAAGAGGGCCGCGGGCCGTTCCGCTGGGCTGCGCTGTCGGGCGACCCCGAGGACATCTACAAGACCGACCGTGCGATCGCCGAGCTGTTCCCGGAGGATGCCGCGCTGCACCGCTGGCTGCAGAAGGCGGGAGAGAAGGTGCACTTCGAGGGCTTGCCGGCGCGCATCTGCTGGCTCGGCTACAAGGAACGCCACCTCGCCGGTCTGAAGTTCAACGAGATGGTCGCGTCCGGCGAGCTTGCGGCTCCGATCGTGATCGGCCGCGACCACCTCGACTCCGGCTCGGTGGCGTCGCCGTACCGTGAGACCGAGGCCATGAAGGACGGGTCGGACGCGATCGCCGACTGGCCGCTGCTGAACGCGCTGCTGAACACGGCATCCGGGGCGTCCTGGGTCTCGCTGCACCACGGCGGCGGCGTCGGCATCGGGCGATCCATCCACGCGGGGCAGGTCACGGTCGCGGACGGCACCGAGCTCGCGGCGCAGAAGCTCGAGCGCGTGCTCACGAACGACCCCGGCACCGGTGTCATGCGCCACGTGGATGCCGGGTACGAGCACGCACGCGACGTCGCGCGCGAGCGTGGACTGAACGTGCCGATGCTGTGAGCACCGTGCTGATCAGGAACATCGGCGAGCTGACGACGAACGCGCCGGTCGGCCCTTCGACAGGCTCAGGGGCCAACGGTGGGAGTTCGGGGATCCGGACCCTGCACGACGCGGCAGTGCTGATCGACGGCGGTCGCATCGCCTGGGTCGGTGCAGCAGCGGATGCTCCGGCTGCCGACGAGGTGGTGGATGCCGAGGGGCGTGCCGTGATCCCCGGGTTCGTCGACAGCCACAGTCACCTCGTGTTCGCGGGGGATCGGGCGGCCGAGTTCGAGGCGCGGATGGCTGGGCAGAAGTACGCGGCCGGCGGCATCCGCTCCACCGTCGCAGCGACCCGCGCGGCGAGCGACGACGAACTGCGCGCCAGGCTGCGCGGCTTCCTCGACGAGATGCTCACCCAGGGCACGACGACCGTCGAGATCAAGAGCGGCTACGGTCTGAGCGTCGCGGACGAGGAGCGCCTCGTGCGCCTCGCGGCCGAAGTGACGCCAGAGGTGACCTTCCTCGGGGCGCACGTCGTGCCTGCCGAGTACGCGGACCGCCCCGATGAGTACGTCGACCTCGTCACTGGGCCGATGCTCGACGCCTGCGCACCGCACGCGAAGTGGATCGACGTGTTCTGCGAGACCGGTGCCTTCACGGTGCCGCAGTCACGACGAGTGCTCGAGGCCGGCATCGCCAGAGGACTCGGCCCGCGCGTGCACGCGAGTCAGCTCGGACCCGGCGACGGTGTGCGCCTGGCCGTCGAGCTCGGCGCGGCATCCGTCGACCACGGCACCTACCTGACCGACGACGACATCGCGGCCCTCGCCGCATCCGACACCGTCCTGACCCTGCTGCCCGGTGTCGAGTTCTCGACCCGTCAGCCCTATCCGGACGCCCGCCGGCTGATCGACGCGGGCGTGACGGTCGCGCTCGCGTGCGACACGAACCCTGGCTCGAGCTTCACGTCGTCGATGCCGTTCTGCATCGCGATCGCGGTGCGCGACATGGGCATGACACCGGCCGAGGCGGTGTGGGCGGCGACCGCGGGTGGCGCCAGGGCGCTGCGCCGCGAGGACGTCGGTGTGATCGTGCCGGGCGCCAGAGCGGATCTCGTGCTGCTCGATGCGCCGACGCGCATCCACCTCGCCTATCGTCCTGGAGTGCCGCTCGTGCGGCGGGTGTGGAAGGACGGCGTCGCGGTCGGATGAGACCCCGACCGCGATACCGTCCGTCGCGTCACCGCAGCGCCTGCGCGCACACGACGGCCGCCGCTGCCGACCATGCCTGCGGTCGGCAGGCCGCCGGGTACGGGACAGGGCGGCCGCCGGGAACACGCGTGTCCCCTGATTGCAGCTCGGGCACGCGGTAGTCGAACCCCTCGGCCGAATCCAGCAGCTGGAGCGCGACCGTCCCTGCGTGCTCTGCGAGACCAGACCGCAGCATCCCGTGCAGTGCGATCGCGGTGTCGTGCACCCAGACGCTGCCGCCGTGGTAGCTCAGCGGCCAGTAGCCGTCGGCGCCGGTGGACATCGTGCGGATGCCGTAGCCGCTCGACAACGACGGACCGACGAGCAGCTCGGCGCACGCCCGCTCTTCGTCGGCGTCGAGCAGCCCGGTGCCGAGCAGATGGCCGATGTTGCTGGTGAGCGTGTCGACCGGGGCGCCGTGCGCGTCGAGCGCGATCGCGGGATAGCGCCCCTCCGGTGTCGTCACCCAGTACGTGTCCCGGAACCGCTGACGCAGATCTGCGGCCCACTCGCGCAGCTCTTCCCCGCCGGGCTCGCCGAGTGCTTCGAGCAGTTCGGCGCCGCGCGTCGCGGCCTCGTAGGCGTAGGCCTGCACCTCGCTGAGCGCGATCGGCCCCTCGGCCAGGCGTCCGTCCCTCCACTGGATCGAGTCGCCGGAATCCTTCCAGCCCTGGTTCGCGAGGCCGTGCCCTGTCTCGTCGACGTAGTCGATGAACCCGCTGCCCGAGGCGTCGCCGTGCTCGGTCATCCAGCCCAGCGCGGCCCGCAGCGCGGGAAGGAGCTCGCGAACCTCCTGCTCCGGCATCCCGGCATCCTTCGCGTCGGCCAGCAGGCACACCCACAGCGGCGTCGCATCGACCGTGCCGTAGTAGAGCGGCGGCAGGTGCACGCCCTCGTTCGGCAGCGAGAGTGCGCCGCTGCGCAGCTCGTGCGCGATCTTGCCCGGCGCCTCGGCTGTCGACGGGTTCTTCGTTGTGCCCTGCAGGCGGGCGAGCACGCGCAGGGTCGACGCAGCCATCGTCGTGTCGGCGCCGAGCGCGAGCCGCGCAGCCCAGATCGAGTCCCGACCGAACAGCGTGAAGAACCATGGTGCGCCGGCGGCGTAGAACGCGTCGTCGGGGTGCGCCGGCAATGCGAGCCGCAGCGCATCGAGGTCGGCCGAGGCCCGCGCGAGCCAGCGGGCCGCGCGGGGATCGGCGGGAGCTGCTGCCGGTTCCGCCGCAGCGGACGGGAGCGCGGCTGCGACCACGAGCGTCGGGTCGCTCAGGGCCAGCTCCCAGCGCACCTCGCGCTGCCCGCGAGCGGGAACGGTCAGCTCCCAGCGGAACACGAGCGCACCGCCGTCGTGGGTGATCGCGGCGTCCGGCGCCGACACCGCGAATGAGGCATCACCCGCGCGGCAGACGCTGTCGTCCCAGGTCCAGTCCGTCGCGACAGGCGCCCCGGCCTTGACCTGCTGCATCGGGGCGAAGTCCGGCACCAGGCGCATCGTGATGCCGACCGAGATCGGCTCGGCCAGATGCGAGGAGACCCTGATGGTCTCGACGAACGAACCGGCAGCCACGCGGCGTTCGCGGTCGAGGCGCACCTTCGGGTCGGCGGAATCGTCGTCGATGCCTCGGAGCACGTCGGTGAACACCAGGCGCCTCGGGTCGGGCGAGGAGCACGCGATCGACTCCAGCGCCGTGCTGTCGACCGAGAGCTCGATGCCGCGGACGTGGCGGACGTCGCCGTGATAGATCCCGTGGATCGGAGCGGTCCCCATGCGGCCGGTGGCATCCGCCCAGACCTGGGTCGGTGCCTCGAGCACGATCACGGCGTCGTCCAGCAGCGGCTGGAGGGGCGGGGTGGGGGTCATTCCTTGACGGCTCCTTCTGTGGTGTTCATGATGCGGCGCTGGAAGATGAAGAACATCACGGCGACGGGGATCGTCATGATGAGCGCAGCGGCGAGTTTGATCGGGTACTGCGTGCCCTGGCTGAGCTGTCCGCTCGCGAGGGATGCGACGCCCTTGGTGAGGGTGGTGAGGGCCGGGTCGTTCGTCGAGACGATGAAGTGGCTGAGCTCGTTCCACGATCCCTGGAAGGACAGGATGATGATCGTGACGAGCGCGGGCGTCGCCATCGGCAGCACCACGGACCAGAAGATGCGGAACGTGCCAGCGCCGTCGATCCTCGCCTGCTCCTCGACCGACTCGGGGATCGATTCGAAGAAGTTCTTCATGATGAAGACGCCGGCAGCATCCACCAGGAGCGGCAGGATCATGCCAGCGTAGGAGTTGAACATGCCGAGCTGGTTGATCACGAGGAACTTCGGGATCAGCAGCACGACCGTCGGCACCGCCATCACCGCGACGAGGGCCGCGAACACGACGCCGCGACCGCGGAACCGCAGCCGGGCCAACGCGTAGCCCGCGAGCGAGTTGAAGAACACGCGGCCGAGCGTGACGAACACGGTCACGATCGTGCTGTTCACGAACCAGGACGGGAATGTCGAGTTCGCGAAGAGGCGCTCGTAGGCGGCGAACGTCCACACGTCGGGGATCAGCGAGATACCGGAGCTCGCGGCATCCTCGTCGGTCTTGAAGCTCGTCGCCACCTGCACGAGGAACGGATAGATGTAGATGATCGCGAGCAGGATCAGCACCGCGTAGAGCACGATCTGCCAGGTGAGCTGCTTGGCGGAGAGTCTCATGACGCCCCTCCCTTGCGCGTGATCTCATAGGCGCGCAGCCGCCGGCGCGACACCGGGCGGTCGCGCAGCACCCAGCGCTGCAGCAGCGTGAAGACCACGATGATGACGAACAGGATGAACGCGATGGCCGCACCCTGCCCCCACTCCTGCTTCGTGAACGCCGTCTGGTACGACAGGAAGGCCGGCGTCAGGGTCGTCTTGCTCGGTGCGCCCTGGGTGCCGGCGTAGATCTGATCGAACACCTGCCAGCATCCGATCAGGCCGAGCGTCAGCACCGTGAACAGCGTCGGGCGCAGCTGCGGGAGCGTGACGCGCCAGAAGCGCTGCCAGCCGTTCGCGCCGTCCATCATCGCGGCCTCATCGACGTCGGCGCCGATGTTCTGGAGGCCCGCGAGGAACAGCAGCATGAACGTGCCGGAGGTCGTGAACACGGCCATCAGGATGTACGCGCTCATCGCGATCGAGGGGCCGGCGAGCCAGTCCCACCAGGAGACGCCGAGCGTGCCGCCCTGGGTGAGCGCACCAGGACCGTTCTCGACGCCGACGGTGCCGAGCAGCAGGTGCAGGATGCCGCGGGGGTCGTTGAACCAGTTCGGACCGGTGACGCCGAACCAGGAGAGCACGTCGTTCACGGCGCCGCTGGCCGAGAACAGGAACATCCACAGCACGGTGATGGCGACCGAGCTCGTCACGGAGGGGAAGTAGTAGGCGGTGCGGAAGAATCCGCGGCCGCGGAGCATCGCACGGTTGACCAGCACCGCGAGGAAGAGGGCGAGCGCGGTCTGCAGCGGCACGACCAGCACCACGTACCAGGCGTTGTTGCGCAGCGCGGTGCCGAAGTCGCGCGTCGCGAGGCCGCCGTCGGTGAGCACGGCGGCGTAGTTCTCGGTGCCGACGAACGAGACGTCGCCGGAGAGGGGGCTGCCTCGACCCGCCCAGTCGGAGACGCTCACCCACAGCGCCATGAGCACCGGCACGAGCAGGAAGACGCCGAGGATCGCGATCACCGGTGCGGTGAACAGCCATCCGGCGGCTGCCTCGCCGCGGCGGAGTCCTGACGCCCCACCGCGGCGGAGCCCGGAGGCCCCACCGCGACGGGGTGTGGTCTGCACGGTCATGGTTACTCGACGACCGCTTCGAGGTTCGACTGGACCGAGTCGAGGATCTGCGACGGCTCCGTCGACTTCAGGGACTCGAGCTGCGAGTTGAAGTCGGCGATCACGTCGGCGGCGCCGTCCTGGTTCGGCGGGAACTGGGCGTAGTCGGCACCGGAGAGGAACGGCACGAGGGCCGCGTTGTCGGCGGTCCAGGCGTCGGCAGCCGAGGTGATCGACGGCATCGGGCCGAAGGCCTTCGAGAACGCGAGCTGGCTGTCGGCGCTGGTCAGGTACTGCACGAGCTCGAGCGCTGCCTGCTGGTTCGGGCTGTCGGCGGCCATGCCCCAGCAGTTGGTGAACTGCAGCGTGCCCTGACCCGAGGGGCCGGACGGCAGCTCGGCGACCGTGTAGTCGACGTCGCTGTAGTCGTTCGACATGGCACCGGTGATCCAGTTGCCCTCGATCACCATGGCAGCGGACTGCTTGCCGAACGCCTCGCCGCCCCATCCCGCACCGACGTCCTTCGCGAACGCGAACGTGCCGTCGGCGAGGTGCGTCTTGACGTAGTCGAGCGCCTGGACGTTGGCGTCGTCGTCGGCGATCGCCGCACCGTCGCGCACGAGACCGCCACCGGCCTCTGCCATGAAGACACCGAGGCGCTGGTACTCGGCGCCGAAGGCGAGGCCGACGTGGTCGGCCGTGGTCAGCGTCTTCGCGACCGCCGCGAGGTCGTCCCAGCTCTTCGGGATGTCGGCGTCGGTGAGCCCGGCGTCGGTCCACATCTGCGTGTTGATCACGAGGGCGAGCGTGGAGAAGTCCTTGGGCGCGCAGTAGAACGTGCCGTCGATGGTGAAGTTCTCGACCAGCGAGGGGTAGAAGTCGTCCTTGTTCTCGAGCTGGTCGCCGTACGCCTTGAGCGACCCGTTCGAGGCGTAGCCGGCCATCTGATCGGCCGACAGGTAGAACAGGTCGGCCGGGTTGCCTGCTGCGAAGCCCTGCGACATCTCCTGGTCGAGGTTGCTGGCGACCTGGAGCGAGACGTCGACGCCGGAGTCCTTGGACCAGGCATCGACGGCCGACTGCACTGCTGCCGTCTCGGCGTCGCCGGACGAGCCGATGAGCACCGTCAGCGCGTCGTCGGAGGAGGTCAGGCCTTCGGCATCCGGCGTCGCGCTGTCGTCGCCGGCGAAGCCGGATCCGCAGCCGGTCAGGACGAGGGCGCTGGTCAGCAGCACCGCTCCGGTGCCGAGAAGTGCGCGTGTGGTTGGCCGGGTCATGGTCTCTCTCCTTTGATGAGTCACTGCGGTGCCGAGGGGGCTGTACGTCTCTGTGGCAGGAATTTGATCGATCAAACTCTGCGTGGAATAGGCTAGGCGCGGGGTGCGGGCGTGTCAAGCCCGCCCGGATGGAGGAGGTGCGGATGGCGAAGGCGCCCACGGTCGAAGACGTCGCCGCGCACGCCGGTGTCTCGAGGCAGACCGTGTCGAACGTGCTGAACAGCCCGGACATCGTGCGCCCGGCGACGCGCGAGCGCGTGCTCGCCGCGATCGAGGCGCTCGGCTACCGTCGGCACGCCGCAGCTCGTCGCCTCCGGCTGCGACGCAGCTCCACCATCGGCATCCGCCTGCATTCCTATCTCGGCGGCGTCTCGGGCGTCGTGCTCGATCGGTTCGTGCACGCGATCACCGAGCGTGCCAGCGACCGCGGGATGCGGATGCTCGTCTACGCCGCGCGGACACCGCAGGAGGAGCTCGTGCGTCTCGGCGAGCTCTGGGACGGATCCGAGATCGACGCAGCCATCCTCACCGCGACCGAGCGCGACGATCCCCGAGTGCGCAGGCTCGACGAGATCGGCCTGCCCTTCATCTCGTTCGGCCGGCCGTGGGGCGAGGACGACATCGCCGACCCCCGCCACCTGTGGGTCGACGTCGACGGGGCCGCCGGCACCCGTGCCGCGACCGAGCATGCGCTCACGCGCGGGCGGAGTGTCGCCTTCCTCGGCTGGCCGTCCGGATCGGGGACGGGTGACGATCGCGAGCGCGGCTGGCTCGAGGCGATGTCGGTCGCGGGTGCGCAGGGCGATCGGCTCATCGCCGAGGAGGGTGTGCCGTTCGCACGTGCCAGTGTCGACGCCGCGCTCGCCGCAGGCGCCGCGCCCGACGCGATCGTGTGCGCCAGCGATTCGCTCGCGGTCGGTGCGCTGCTCGCGTTCGCTGATGCGGGGCTGCGGCTCCCTGTGATCGGCTTCGACAACACCCCGACCGCCGAGGCGCTCGGGTTCTCGAGCGTGGAGCAGCGACCGGAGGACGTCGCGACGGCGATCCTCGAGCTCCTCCTCGGGCCGACGGGCGAGATCGTCGCGCCGCGCAGCGTGGAGGCCGGATCAGCACATGCCCTGATCACACCGGAGCTCGTGGTGCGCTGAGCGCCTGCGCCCGGTTGCGTGCCTCAGTCGATCCAGGAAGGATCGGCGAACAGCTCCTGCAGCTCGTTCACGAGCCGGCTCGTGTGGAACCCGTCTGCTGCGGCGTGATGGATCTGGATCGCGAGCGGCAGCAGCATCCGTCCCTCGCGCTGCGCATACCTGCCGAGTGTGAAGATCGGGGCGAGGTGCTCCCAGCCGTCGCGGATGTTGAGCGTGAATCCGGTGAACGATGCCCAGGGCAGGCTCGACACGTCGAAGCTGTTCGGCGGCGGGGTGCCCTGCGGGAAGAACTCGGTCGTCTCGCGGTGCTCGTCGAGCAGAGCGGCGGCCGCATCATGGAACACGGTGAAGTCGGGGTCGTACGGCGTCCAGACGCTCGAGAAGGTCTCGCGCGCCGCGTTGAAGATCGTGAAGGACGGATGCACCGCATCCCAGGTGGCCGGGGCTCCGCCATCGGCGAGACACATCCGGAACTCGGCGTGCCGATTCACGACGGTCGCGAGTGCCCAGATCTGGGCGATGTAGGTCTTCCTGGTCGAGTCGGCCAGGGCTTCGACGAACTCCGTGACGTCGAGCTCGACCGTCATCGCGTACGTGCACGCGACCGAGCGCAGATAGTGCTGGAACTGGGCATGTCGCGGCCAGGTGTCGACGTCGATCAGCTGTGGGGATGCCATGCGATCCATTCTCGCGCGGATCCGCGCGTGTCCCCCACGCGGGGGATGTGCGGGGGCGTCGCCGCTGCGTAGCGTCGATGGCATGACTGATTCAGAAGAAGGATCTGCGAAGAAGTCGGGCTATGGGGTCGCGATCGGCATCGCGCTCGGTCTGCCGATCGGCGCCGCGATGGGGATGCTGCTCTTCGACAACATCGGCCTCGGAGCGGGTTTCGGCCTCGTGATCGGGCTGTGCCTGGGAGTCGCGATCGAAGCGTCGTCGAAGCGCAAGGGCTCGGAGTAGCTCAGCTCTCGCCGCCGAGCGTCGGCGGAAGCTCGGGCACCGCGGCCGGCCAGGACCCGTATCGGCGGTCGAGATCCGCGCTGGCGAGTTCGAGGGATGACCCGCCCGCGTACCGTTCCGCGTCGATGTCGAGCGAAGCGAGGAGCGCTCGGGTGGTGTCGGCAGTCTGGCCTGGAGCGTCGAAGGTGAAGCGCACGAGGCGTCCGCGGTCGACCTCGCCCTGCGAGGCGAGCTGGGCGAGTGCGTAGTCGATCAGCGCCGCCCGGTCGCCGGTGAAGGCATCGGTCGCGGAGAGCGTCGCGATGACGGACGCGGTCGTGCCGTCCCACGCGCGCGCGGCGGTGAACTGCACGCCGGGGATCTCGGTGAGGGCCTCTTCGACGTCAGCGAGCGTCCGGCTGGCGCCTTCCTGGTTTGCCGGAGTGGACGCCGGAGCAGGTGCGCCGATGAAGGAGCATCCGCTGAGTGCTGCGGCGACGATGAGCGCAACGACGGCGACGAGCACGGTTCGATGTCTGCTGATCATGAGAGCCCCCTCTCTTCTCGCGGAGCGCTCTCCACCCTATGGGGCGCACGCTGCGACGCTCCATGGGCAGAGCTGCGCCTCCGGATCGGTGGCCCGTTCCGACCGGCCCGCGCCCAGGTCTGACGCTCCCGGACGCGGTCTCACACCGCAGGGTCGAGGCGCGCGAGCGCAGCATCCATCTGCTCGGCCATCTGCCGATAGCCGATATCGGACGGGTGGATGCCGTCCGCAGCCATCCAGCTGTCGTCCGATCCGGCGTAGTGCCCGTCGAGCCAGCGGCTCGCGCCGGGGATCCAGTCCGCATCGATCGCGGCGGCGGCATCCTGCACCCAGCCGATGATCGTCTCGACCGATTCGGGGCGCTCATCGGTGTACCAGAACGGCTCGACGACGATGATCCGCGCGGCTGGCAGCGCGTCTCGCAGCCGGGTCAGGTCGGTCGTGATGGTCTCGCGGATGAGGTCGGCGCGGCTGTCGAAGCTGAAGTTGTCGTTCAGGCCCATCGTCACGAACACGATGTCGGGATGCTGCGCGATGACGAGCTCGGGCAGGTCGTTCTCGCCGAAGTCGGAGCGATGGTTGACGAACCCGAGTCCGTTGACGCTCGGGTTGAACTCGCGCCATCCGCGCTCCTCGCTGATGACGGTCGACCACCGGAGCGCGAGGTCGCTCGCGCCGGTCCCGAGCGTGTACGAGTCTCCGTAGAACGCGACCACCGGTCCGTCGCCCGGTGTCGGCGACGTGTCCGGTGCGGGCGCAGCGGCGCAGGCCGTGAGCCCGAGGGCGATGGCGACCACGGAGGCGAGTGAGCGGAGACGGCGCATGCCCGTTGTTCGGTGCCGGGCGCGAGGCGGATGGGAGACGGCCGCTAGGCCGCGGTCTCCCGCACGCTGGGCCGCGTGAGCTTCGGGATCAGCGCCGGCGTGTTCTCGCGGTATGCGACGTAGTCGGCGCGATCGCCCCACTTCTTCTCGGCTCGTGCCTCGAGCAGCGGGATGCCGCTCACTCGCGTGAGCAGCAGGATCACGAACAGCGGCGAGAGCAGTGCGACCCACTGCCATCCGGCGAGCACCGGTGCGGCCGTGAGGAACACGCCGACCCAGATCACGATCTCGCCGAAGTAGTTGGGGTGGCGCGACCTCGACCAGAGTCCGGTGCGGATGAACTCGTGCCGGTTGCTCGGATCTGCGCGGAACGCCGACTTCTGTGCGTCAGCGACGATCTCGATCACCATGCCGATGACCCACACGATGATTCCCACGACGGTCAGCCAGCCGATCGGGGCTCGCGACCCGGCATCCGTGCTGATCGCTATCCACGCAGCGGCCGCCGTCAGCGACACCCACGCGCCCTGGATCACCCACACCTGCAGGAAGCGCAGCGGTGAGCCCTTGATCTCGTCGAATCGGCCGTCCGATCCGGCCTTGTGCACGCGCATGGCGAGGAAGGATCCGAGGCGGATGGCCCACAGCATCACCATCGCAGCGAGGATCCAGCTGCGCGCGTCCGGCATGGGCGTGAGCAGCACGAGCGCCCCCGAGATCACGAAGAAGGTGAGGCTGCCGGTGAGGTCGAAGAACCGCTCGGTGCGCAGGATCATCGCCGGGATGAACGCGATGACCTGGATCGCGAACGCCGCGGCGACAGCGATCGCGAACAGCGGGATGCCGCCGATCGTCTCACCGTTCTGGCTGCCGGCGAGGGCGACGAGGCCCCCGATGACGAGGGCGGCGATGATCGCGATGAGCGACGAGCGGGACGACTTGGGAGTGGTGGGCGTCGGGGAGGACATGGTGTGCTTTCTGTTCTCAGAGGTACAGGTCTTCGACGGTGACGGCTGCGCGATCCAGCACGACGCTCCGCTTGAGTTTCATGGTCGGTGTGACGAGGCCGCGGTCCTCGAGGTCGGCGAAGACCACGCTGAATCGACGGACCTGCTCGCTGCGTGCGACGAGCGCGTTGGCAGCGTCGACGGCTCGCTGCAGGTGCGCGCGCAGCGTCGGATCGGTCACCTCGCGGATGTCGGGCCGGGTGACGGCGGGGATGCTGACTCCTTCGGCATCCGCCCACGCCTGCGTCTGCTCCGGGTCGAGGACGAGCAGCGCCGAGAGGTACGGCTTTCCCTCGCCCACCATGACGGCATGTGAGACGAGCGGATCGGCTTCGACCGCGCTCTCCCAGCGGGTCGGCACGATCGTCTTGCCGTTCGAGGTCACGATCACGTCCTTGAGCCGTCCTTCGAGGATCAGCCGTCCCTGCTCATCGAGCCGCCCGAGATCGCCGGTGCGGAAGAAGCCGTCGATGAACGCGCCCTCGTCATGGGCCGGGTTGCGATAGCCGTCGAAGACGCCGACGCCGCGGGCGAGCACTTCGCCGTCGTCGCTGATGCGGACGGTGAGGCCCGGCAGGGGCGTGCCGACGCTGCCAGACGCGATACGGCCGGGAAGATTGCCGGTGAGGGGTGCGGTCGTCTCGGTCAGTCCGTAGCCCTCGATGACCGGGACCCCGATGCCGCGGAAGAAGAGCGAGAGCTCGGCATCGAGCGCTGCACCACCTGACAGGATGTAGCCGACCCGTCCGCCCATCACGGTGCGCAGACGCCCGAAGAACAGCGCGTCGAAGAGGCGGTGGCGCAGGCTGAGTCTGAGGTTCCTCCGGACTCGGCGGCCGGCGTCGATCTGCTCGGCGCGGCGTCCCCACGCGATGGCCGTCGACTCGGCCTTGGCCCAGACTCGCGACAGGCCCTTGTCCGCAGCCTTGGTGGCTGCGGCGGCCTGGATCTTCTGCAGCACCCGCGGCACGACGACCAGGAACGTCGGTCGCAGCGTGTCGAGGGTGGCGACGACCGTCGACGGGTCGGAGAGGTGTGCGATGCGCATGCCGCTGGCCAGGCAGATCAACTGCAGCCCGCGCGCCAGCACATGGGCGAGCGGCAGGAAGATGACGGTGTTGCCGTCTTCGTTCACGATCTCGTGGTACGCCGCGGCGATGTTGAGCACCTGGCCGAGGAAGTTCCGATGGGTGAGGACGACGCCCTTCGGCTCGCCCGTCGTGCCCGAGGTGTAGACGATCGTCGCAGCGTCGTCCTGCGCGGCGGATACCCTGCGGGTCTCGAGCGCTTCGTCGGTGACGTCGACGCCGAGCGCGACCAGGTCGACAAGCGTGCCGGATGCCGCGGCATCCGATGCGTCGGCGTCCATGGTCCACGCGCCGAGCGTGACGTCGGCCGTCTGCGCGAGCGCCGCCTGCAGCAGCGCCGTGTGCTCCGAGGTGCCGCCGATCGCCAGACGCACACCGGCATCGGACACGATTGCGTTCACCTGCGATGGCGACGAGGTCTCGTAGATCGGCACGACGACGGCACCGGCGAACCACGACGCGAGGTCGGCGACGGCCCATTCGTAGCGCGTCGGCGCCATGATGGCGATCGGATCGCCGGCCTGCACGCCCTGCGCGATGAACCCCTTCGCGAGCGCGCGCACCTCGTCGGAGAATGCCCGCGTCGTGATCGGCCGCCACGAGCCCGAGTCCCCGGCATCCGCTCCGTCGACCTCGAACGCGATGTGGTCCGGTGCTGCCGCGACGCGCGCGACCAGCAGGTCGGTGACGTTGCGGTAGTCGTCGAGGGCTGCCAGCGGCGGGGTCGATGATTCGATCATCGGGGCTCCTCTCGGTCGTGCGGGCGGTTCGCTGGGCTCGCGAGTACCGGCCCACCTGTTCTTGTTCGGAACCGGTGATGATCTGGATGGGAGCGACGTCGTGCGTGTCGCGAGGGGCCCTGCCGACGAGAAGACCCCCGGAGATCCGGGGGTCTCGTGGAGGGACTGACGGGAATCGAACCCGCGCTATCTGCTTGGGAAGCAGAAGTTCTGCCATTGAACTACAGTCCCGTACCAGCATCCGAGGAGCTGGTGAACGCAAGCCTACCCGCCTGCCGCCGGTTGGCCAAAGCTCGGCGGCCGGGCAGGCACGATGCCGGCGGGCGGTGCTGCTCAGACGATGATGCGCAGTGGATGCTCGAGCAGGTCGTCGGCGGTGAGACCGCGCTCCTTGGCGCGATCCGCGAGGCGTCGGGCGTCCGCCGCGATCCGCGACGCCGGCTTGCGGTCGGCATTGGCGATCACGGGACGACGAGTCCGGCATGGAGGCCCCAGCAGTTGAGCGGATTCGAGCGCGAGCGTCGTTCACGAACCTTGCTCCGCATCCAGAGTCGCATCACGCCGCACCGGCCCCCGTCACATGAAAAGGGATGCCTGGAGCGTCCACCTCAGGCATCCCCGTCCAGTCTTCCTACTTCTGTGACGGCACGTGCGTGTCGCGGGGTGCATCGCTGAGCGAGGAGCCGGTGTTCTCCGAGGACCGCGCGAGCCACTGGCGAACACCTACGTCCGCGAGCAGGATCGCGATGCCTCCCAGCACGAACCAGTGCGCGGACTGGCCCGGGACGTCGAGGGCGAACAACGCACCCCATGTCGCGAATGCCACGAGCGCTCCGTCGAAGACTACGTGCACCGCGACGCCTGGTCGGAGATTCAGGACCGGCTCTCCTTTGCGGGTGCGCCGTATGCCGGTGCCGATGATCGACCCGAGTACGACGGCGACGATGATCCAGGTCAAGGGATGCGGTTCCATGCTTACCTCCAACAGTGGGAGGCTACTCGCCTTCGTAGCAGTGTGCCCCGGTCATCGCCCCATCCCAGGACCATTCGGTGCGAAGTGTGGGGCGCTTCGCCGGGCAGTACCCGTTGTTGTGGACGTACGACCCGGCCACAGCGGTGATCACGCCTGCGATGACGCACGCCGCCACGCCGAAGGCGCAGATCCCGGCCGTCAGAAGAACCGTGGTGCCGTTCCGCAGCGCGATCTGGTCCTGCTTGCTGAAATCGACCCACACGCCGAGGTTGTTCGACAGTCCGCCTGTGCTGAGGAACGGCGTGATCACGCCCGGCTCCGGTGCGGTTTCGAGAGCGTCAAGCTCAGGTAGGGCGAAGATGTTGCCGTCACCGATGTCGTAGAGGCGCATGCCGTCATCGACCGTGTAGGTCACATCGGCCGCCTCGAGCAGGTCGAGCGCCCGCTGCAGCTGCTCGGACATGAGCACGGTGCGGGCAACTAGGCTGGGGCCGTGCTTCTCAGTGATCGCGACATCAAGGCAGAACTCGCATCAGGCCGTATCGGTCTGGCACCCCACGAGCCGGAGATGATCCAGCCGTCGAGCATCGACGTGCGCCTGGACCGGTACTTCCGCCTGTTCGACAACCACAAGTACCCGTTCATCGATCCGTCCGAGGATCAGCCCGAGCTCACGCGCCTGATCGAGGTCGCCCCCGAGGAGCCCTTCATCCTGCACCCGGGTGAGTTCGCACTCGGCGCGACCTTCGAGCAGGTCACGCTGCCGGACGACGTGGCCGCACGCCTCGAGGGCAAGTCGTCGCTCGGACGCCTCGGCCTCATCACGCACTCGACCGCCGGGTTCATCGACCCGGGGTTCACCGGCCACGTCACACTCGAGCTCGCGAACGTGGCGACCCTGCCGATCAAGCTGTGGCCCGGCATGAAGATCGGTCAGCTGTGCTTCTTCCGCCTGACCTCGCCGGCCGAGAATCCCTACGGCTCTGGCCCGTACGGCAACCGCTACCAGGGGCAGCGCGGCCCGACGGCGTCGCGGTCGTTCCAGAACTTCCACAGGACAGACGTCGGGGTCACCGACGACGGAGCAGTCGGAGGCTGACATGAGTGATGACAGCACGAACCCGCAGGATCCGCACAACCCGCAGAGCCAGCCGGACGCTGTCATCCCGCCAGCCCCGCCCGAGACCCCGATCCCGGAGGGCCTGATCTCCGCTGAGCCAGTGATCCCCCCACCACCCGCCGACATCCCGCCGGCCGACGACGTCATCCCGCCGCCACCGCCGGAGGCGATGCTTCCCTCGTCGCGCAGCACGCGTCGGAAGCCCGCGATTCTCGAGGGTGCACAGCCCTCGGCCGTCGCCGATGACTGGGCCAAGCCCTCCGTCGCACCCGAGGTGCCGTCGTCCGGTGGCTACCGCGGCCTGACCGTGGCGATCTTCGCGTTCCTGCTGATCCTCCTCGTCGCGGCCGTCGGCGTCGGCATCTTCCTCGCGACGACCGTGACGTTCCCCTTCGCAGCGGGGTCCGTGGTCGACGTCGCCGCGCAGGCCGTCGGCGGGGTGCTGCCGCTCTGAGCGGGCGGATGGCGTGGAAGCTGCGCCCGAGCACGACGGCGGACGCGACCTGGATCGCCGAGCTCCGGGCGGTCGTGCTGCTCGATGACCTGGATCGCTTCGGACGCTACGACCCGGTTCGGGTGCGGCAGCGATTCCTCGATGCCTTCGACCCTGCGTCGACCAGCGTGATCGTGATCGACGGCGAGGATGCCGGGTCGATCGCGTTGCGCTCCGACGATGCGGGCGCGGTGTGGATCGAGCACTTCTACCTCGACCCCGTGTTCCAGGGGCGTGGGATCGGATCGGGGGTGCTCGCGCAGATGCTGGATGCTGCTTCGGTGCAGACGTTCCGGCTCAACGTGCTGCAGGGGAGTCCGGCTCGGCGGCTCTACGAGCGGGCGGGCTTCATCGTCGACAGCGAGGACGAGGTCGACATCTTCATGACGCGGATGCTGGCCTGACGCCAGAATGAGAGAAGGGGACGGATGCCGAAGCATCCGTCCCCTTCCCGTTCGTGCGTGTGGTCAGGCGTCGCGACCGCGGCTGAAGCCGGCGTCGAAGCCGCGCTCATAGGCGTGCTGCGCGTGGCGGGCGGCGCCGAGCGGTCCGCCGTGACCGCGGTGACCGTGGTCTCCGTGGTCGCGGCGCGCCTCGTGACCGTGCTCGCCGTGGCGCGCGTCGCGTCCGTGCTCGCATCCGTGCTGGTGCTCACTGCCGTGACGCGGGCCGAAGCCTTCACGCGGGCCGACGCCGTGTCCGGGACCGAAACCAGGGCCGAAGCCGCGACCGAACGGGCGACCGAAGCCGCGCGGGAAGCCGTGGCCGCGTCCGTGTCCGCTGAAGCCGTGGCGGCGTCCGCGGGGGAGCGGCGTCTCCTCGTCCCAGCCGAAGGCGCGGGCGATCTTCTCCAGCGATGCGAGGGTGGTGGCCATCTCCTCCTCGGAGACGGCATCGGTGACCTTCGAGCGGATGCCGTCGACGATCGCGCCGAGGCGATCCTTCGCGGCGCGGCCGTCATCGGTCAGCGTCCAGCCGTCGCCCTCGGGGGTGACCCAGCCGCGCTCGATCAGCCCGTGCAGCTTGTGCTCGGTGAGCGGGCGACGTGCGGGGGCGGTGCCGTCGATGACGTTGAGCAGGCGCCAGTCGCGGCGGCCCGCTCGCTCGTCGTCGAATGCGGCGGCGAACTCGGCCGCCATGAGGCGGTCGGCGGCCTTCAGCCAGTAGCCGAAGGGGCGGGAGGTGGTCTCGTCGTTCTGTGATTCAGAGGTGTTCATGGGGAAAGTCCTTTTGTTGTCAGTGTGCATGTGTATGTCACAGTGCATGTACATGTAGTGTGACATGGAGTGACATTGCATGTCAAGTCGCATGTAAAATTGATCTGTGACCTCCGACGACATCGACCCAGCCGAAGCGATCGCCCACGCCCTCTCGCGTCTTCGCGGACGGCGGCCGGGCGAGCGCGGCGCCGGACGCGGCGGTCCGCACGGCTGGCCTGGCGCGGGTCACGGCCATGATCACCCGCACGGCGAACCCTTCGGCCGCCGCGGATTCCCCGGGCCGCCGCCGTGGGTGGGCGACCCCGCGGCTCGGATGGGCGGGCCGGCCAGGATGCGGATGCTGGAGGCGCTCGCCGCAGCATCCACTCCGCTCAGCGTCAGCGCGCTCGGCGAGGCGATCGGCGTCGATCAGCCGCGCGCGTCACGCCTCGTGCAGCAGGGTGTCGACCACGGCCTGGTGCGCCGCGAAGCCGACCCGGACGACGCTCGCCGAACCCGCATCGCGCTCACCGACGAGGGGCGCCGCTTCGCGCGCGGCCTTCGGGGTGAGCGGCGGGAGCACCTCGGACGCGCGCTCGAGTCGTTCACCGAGGAGGAGCGCACCGAGCTCGCTCGGCTGCTGAACAAGCTCGCCGACAACTGGCAGCACTGACGCTCCGGTCTGCGGTGCGAGCTATTCCGCGCCCTCCACGAACTCGAGCGACGTCTCATCGTCGACCGAGAGCGACAGCACGACGGTCTCGATCGCCTCGTGCGCCTCGATCCGCTGCTCGATGTCGCGCAGCTGCGCGGCGACGTCGTGCTCGCGGGCGTCGCCGGCCAGATCGATCTCGGCGACCAGGAACAGCCGGTTCGGACCGACGTACTCGATGTGCAGGTACGTCACGCGCTCGATCTGCGGCAGGCTGAGCAGCGCATCGCCGACCCGCGCACGCAGCGTGGGCGAGGCGTTGGCGCCGACCAGGAACGCGATGTTCCGCCGGATCAGGATGATCGCGACCACGCCGAGCAGCACGCCGACGAGGATCGATCCGATGGCGTCCCAGGCTGCGACGCCGGTGATCTGGTGCAGGAGGATCGCGCCGCCGGCGATGGCGAGGCCGATCAGTGCCGCGGCATCCTCGAAGAACACCGCCCGCAGCGTGGTGTCGCTCGTCTCGAGCACGTAGTCCCAGGTCGACGAGCCGCGCTGCTTCGCGAGGCGGCGCGACTTCACCATCGCCTGCGTGAACGAGGCACCCTCGAGCACGAACGAGATGCCGAGCACGATGTAGGCGATGAGCGGACTCTCGACCGGCCCGGTCTCCGAGAGCTCCTGGATGCCGTGCATGATCGACACGATCGACCCTGCCGTGAAGATGCCGAACGCGGCGATCAGGGACCACACGAATGCATTGCGCCCGTACCCGAGCGGATGCCGAGAGTCCTTCGCCTTGCCACCACGCCGGTCGGCGATCAGCAGGAACACCTCGTTGCCGGCATCCGCCCACGAATGCGCGGCCTCGGCCACCATCGACGCGGAGGAGGTGATGATCGCCGCGACCGTCTTGGCGATCGCGACCAGGATGTTGGCGAGGAACGCGATGATCACTGTCACGCGGTCAGGCTACTCCCGTCGGGAACGGTGGATCTCCCGCTCAGCGCGGGGCCTTCACGGGGAGCAGCAGCAGGAAGCCGGCGATCAGCACGACCATGATGCCGAGGATGCCGAAGGCGGTCTGGCTGGTGAGGACGATGAGCACCGTCCAGGCGCCGGAGGCCATCCAGCTCGCGGCGCGTCCGGTCGTGGCGTACAGACCGAAGATCTCACCCTCGCGTCCGGCCGGGGTGACCCTGGCGAGGAACGAGCGGGCCGCTGCCTGCGCCGGACCGACGAACGCGCACAGGATGAGTCCGCCGACCCAGAACACCATCGTCCCGCCGTCCCGCAGCAGGAAGACCGCGAGTCCGGCGACGATCATCGATCCGATCGAGGCGAGGATGATGCGCTTCGGGCCGACCCGGTCGTCGAGGCGCCCGGCGAGGATCGTCGAGACGCCGGCGATGAGGTTCGCCGCGATGCCGAAGACGATGATCTCCTGCGTCTCGAAGCCGAACACCGCGGTGCCGATGATCGCACCGAACGCGAAGACCCCGCCCAGGCCGTCGCGGAACACCGCGCTCGACAGCAGGTACCAGAAGGTGGGTCGCGTCTCGGGGTCGCGGTAGAGCCCGGCGACGTCCTTCACGAGCAGCGCGTAGGACGTGAAGAAGCCGACCTTGCGCTCCGGTCGCCCGAGCGAGGGCTCCGGCACGTTGAGGAAGATCGGGATGCTGAAGATGATCGCCCAGACCGCGCAGCCGACGGCGATCAGCCGGTAGGCGAGGCCGTTGTCGGTCGACATGCCGAACCAGTCGAAGGTGTCGAGCACCACGACGATCACGAGGGCGATGATGCCGCCGAGATACCCGAAGCCCCACCCGAGCCCGGAGATGCGCCCGACGTTCTTCGGGTTCGCGATGCCGATCAGCATGGCGTTGGAGTTGACCGCCGCGATCTCCTGGAACACGGTCGCGGCCGAGATCAGCGCGACGCCCAACCAGAACAGGTTCGGGGTCGGCTCGACGAACCACAGTCCGAGCATGCAGAAGATGAGCGCTCCGGTGCCGATGCCGAGCCACAGCTTCTGGCGGCCGGCGGCATCCGCTCGCTGTCCGAGCACCGGCGCGAGCAGCAGGATCCCGAAGGCGGCGATGGTCGACCCGAGACCGAGGCTCGAGGTGAGGTCGGCGATCGCCGAGTCGTATGCCTTGCTCGACGGGTCGAGGGCGGCGAGGTCTGCCGGGAGGAACGAATCGGTCGTGAGGTACAGCGCCGTGAACACGAAGGTCAGGATGACCGTGTTGAAGGGCTGCGTCGCCCAGTCCCACAGCGCCCAGGAGTAGACCTGCTTCTTCGGGGCCGGGGTCTCGCCGCGCAGGTCGAGGCCGATCACGCCGACGGCGCCGCTGTTCGCGATCGCGGGAGGCTCCGGGACGGCGGGGCGAGATTCGGGGTCGCTCATGATCGAAGTCTGGCTGTCTGCGGTGAACGGCCGGTGACGGCGCGCCGCATGATCTTGCCCGCTGCGCTGCGCTGCGCTGCGCTGCGCTCCCCCTCGGTGCCGAGCGGCCCCCTTGTGTGCGAGCGTTCCCCTTATGAACGCACGCAAAGGGGTGGTTCGGGCGGAAGGGGGTGGCTCGGCACAGCACCTCGGCCAGGGTGGGGGCGTTCTCCGTCGCGGTGAATCAGAGCGCGGGACCGCGGATGATCCGCACCGGACCCCGCACCTCCGCGATCTGCACGGGCTCGCCCTGCTGCGTCACGATGACCTCGTCGCGCTCGGCCAGCTCACCCGCGACGCGTCGCACATCGGCCATCCGCGTGCGCCAGGACTCGCCGCCGATCGCGCGGGCGACGTCGCTCGGGCAGATCGACGACGTGTCGCGCTTGCGCGTGAGTGCGCGGATCGCCGCGGCAGCGCGCTCGGCGAACTCCGCATCCGATGACTCCTCCCACCACGGTGCGCCGCGTTCGCCGAGCGCGGTCTTCGCGTCGTGCACGCGCCGCCGCGCATCGGTCTCGGACGCCTTCACCGCGCGCCGCGCCGCCATCAGCTCGTCCACGAGTTCCTGCCGCAGCTTCTCCGGGATCGTCGGATCCGTCGCCCGCCACCGCCGTCCGTTCACGATGATGTGGTGCCCGTCGGCGGTGCGTTCCGGTTCGTCGCTCTCCGTCATCCGCTCAGCATCCCTCCTCACTCGATGCCGAACCACCCCCTTGCGCGCGAGCGGCCCCTTTGTAAACGTCCACAAAGGGGTGGCTCGCGCGCAAGGGGGTGGTTCGGCACCGGGAGGGGGCGACGTCACTGACGCAACTGCGACATGCCCGCGACATCACTCCGGAGCGAGCGGGGCGCGCAGCGTGCGGGCGTAATCCTCCTTCAGCACGGCGAGGTGCAGCCACGCCTCGATACGCGTCACACCTGGCAGGGCCCGCAAGCGCTCGAGGCTCGCGTAGAGCGCACCCGCCGACGGCTCGACAAGGGTCGCGATCGCGTCGAAACGTCCGAGCGTGCGGGCCGCGAAGTCCACGCCGCGCCCACCGCGCAGCGCCTCGATGACCGCGTCGTCGTCGTCGCCCAGGTTGATCCCGACGCCCATCGACAGCTGGCGGTGCGCGAGGCCGCGCGCCTCGACCGCACTGATCTTGATCACGCCGCCGTCGATCAGTCGCTGAACCCTGGTCGCGACGGCCGAGGGAGAGAGCCGCACCTCGTCGCCCAGTGCTCGGAAGCTCTGTCGCCCATCGGCCTGGAGCTGTTCGATCAGGGCCTCGTCGATCGCGTCGAGCGTGATGTCGCCGTGGTACTCCGAGACGAAGAACCCCTTCACCACGGTCGAGTAGATGATGGTGTTGATGTCGAGGATGCCGTCGATCGCGCGAATGGTGGCGAGCAGGTCGTGCAGCTCCTCCATCGAGCCGAGCCTGACCTCGGTCACGAGGTCGTGCGCGCCGCCGACGGCAGACACCAGCACGGTCTCGTTCATGTCGCGCAGCTGCTCGGCCACGAGTTCGACCGCTCCATCGGTGCGGATCGAGACATGCGCGAGCACGTGCTGCCCGAGGAACACCGGGTCGACCGCGGCGACCACGCGCACGGTGCGATCGTCGAGCATCGCCTTGAGCCGTGCGGCCACCGCGGCTCGCGATTGTCCGAGGCGAGCGGCGAGGGAGCGGATGCTGGCACGGCCGTCCTCCTGCAGCGCTCGGATCAGATCGGCGTCGAAATCCATGGATCTCTCCTGAAGGTCACTTTCCCCGGAACGCACGCGCGACTGCGCGCATCCTCAGTGTAGGGACTGCTTGTGCCGCAGGGTAGGCCCGCATTGTGTGATGTGCTGATCAGAACTCCAGTGAATGATGGTTTGCACTGGAGTTCTGGCCTTGCCGAGTGGGTCCGAACCGCCGTAGCATCCATCGCTATCCGACATCTTCCGCAAAGGAGCGGGCCCACATGGCTTCCACCACCCACAGCGGCACTCACAGCAGAGCGCGTCGCGCTGGCTTCGCCGCCTTCGTCGGCACCACCATCGAGTGGTACGACTTCTACGTCTACGCGACGGCCGCCGCCCTCGTGTTCGGACCGCTGTTCTTCCCGAGCGGTGATCGTCTCGCCGAGACGGCTGCCGCCTTCGCGACCTTCGCGGTGGCCTTCCTGGTCCGCCCGCTGGGTGGCATCATCTTCGGCCACATCGGCGACAAGCTCGGGCGGCGCACCTCGCTCGTGATCACGCTGCTGCTCATGGGGGCGGCCACCGTCCTGGTCGGCTGCCTCCCCACATACGAGAACGTCGGCATCCTCGCCCCGATCCTCCTCATCCTGCTTCGCGCGATCCAGGGACTCGCCGTCGGCGGCGAGTGGGGCGGCGCCGTGCTCATGAGCGTCGAGCACGCTCCGGAGAAGTCCAAGACCTTCTACGGCGGCTTCACGCAGCTCGGCAACCCGGCCGGTGCGCTGCTGGCCTCCGGCATCTTCGCGATCATGTCGCGCGTCGGCGACGACTTCATCATGAACGGCGGATGGCGCATCCCCTTCCTGCTGTCGATCGTGCTGGTCGGCGTCGGGTTCTGGGTCCGCTACCGCGTCGAGGAGACCCCCGTCTTCGAGGCGAAGGTCGAGGGCCGCAAGCAGTCCATGCCGCTCGCCTACGCGCTGCGCACCAACTGGCGTCCGATCCTGCTCGGCATCGGCATCCTCCCGATCTCGACCGGCGGCTACTACCTGGCGACCACCTTCGCCACGGCCTACGCCACCGGCGACACGATCGCGATCAGCGAGCAGGTCATCCTCGACGCCATGACGATCGCCTCCTTCGTGGAGTTCGTCGTGACCCTCCCGATCGCCTGGCTCGGCGACAAGTGGGGGCGCAAGAACATCATGTACATCGGTCTGATCACCTCCGTGCTCACCTTCGTGCCGTTCATGCTCGTGATGCCGGGCCGCGTCGAGCCGCTCATCTTCCTGTTCGCATCGCTGGTGCGCATCGCCATGAGCGCGACCTACGCCCCGATCGCGGCGCTGCTCGCGCAGATGTTCCGCCCGCAGTCGCGGTACACCTCGATCGCGCTGTCCTACGGCGTCGGAGCCGCGATCTGGGCCGGCTTCTCGCCCTGGTTCGCAACGCAGCTCATCGCCTGGACCGGCAACATCTGGTCGGTCCTCGCGATGTTCGCCGGCATGGCGATCATCGCCGGCATCTGCACGAAGCTCGCACCGCAGCACTCCGATGAGGCGCCCGTCACCGGCTCCTTCACTGCTCGCACCGACACGACCGCGAACCGGCTGCCCTGACCGACCAGCACCCTTGACCGCCCGCACAGCAACGACCGCGAACAGGCTCCCATGAGAAAGCTCACCCCATTCGACCGCTCGGCCCAGACCACCCCGCGTCTGATCACCGCCGAGGTGATCCGGACGACGGATGCCGACGACACGACCGCCACGGCGATGCTGACCGATCGAGGGCGGATCCTCGCGATCGGCACCCCGGCGGACTGCGAGGCGGCGGCCGAGCGGGCGGGGCTGACGCCGGAGCGCGTCGACCTCGCGGGGGCCGCGATCGTCCCGGGCTTCATCGATGCCCACGCGCATCCGCTCATGTACGGGCAGATGATGAGCTGGGTCGACTGCGGTCCGGAGAAGGCGCGCAGCATCCCCGAGATCGTGGCGCTGCTGCAGGCGGCGGCTGCCGATCTCCCCGAGGGGCGTCCGGTGCGCGGCTACGGCTACGAGCAGCGGAACCTCGCCGAGAAGCGGCACCCCACCCGCTTCGAGCTCGACGAGGTCGCCGCCGACCGCGAGGTGTATCTCATGAACGCCTCCGGCCACGGCGGTGTCGTGAACTCGCACACCCTCGAGATCAACGGCGTCGATCGCCACACGCCGAACCCTGACGGCGGTGAGTTCTTCCGCGGCGCGGACGGCGAGCTGACCGGTGAGCTCTCGGATGCCGCGTGCAACATCCTCACGGGCGTGCACGGCGTGAAGATCGGCCACCACGGCCCGAACTTCCACCTGGCCGACGAGCCTGCGGAGCATCTGCGCCAGCTGGATGCCGCGACGCAGCGCTTCCTCGCCGGCGGCGTCACCTCGATCGGCGACTGCCAGGTCACGCGCCGCGAGTTCGACATGTACCTGCGGCTGGCCGAGGCAGGACGCCTCGAGCTGCGCGTCTCGATGTACCTGCTCTCGCATCTGCTCGACGAGGCGCTCGAGATGGGCATGGTCGGCCAGTTCGGCAATGCGCACCTGAGCTTCGCCGGCATCAAGTTCTACGCCGACGGCACGCTCGGCGGCTGGACCGCGTACTTCCCGGACGGCTACGTGGGCGACCCCTGCCGCACCGGCCAGCTCTATCACGAGCCCGCCGAGTACGCGGGACTCATCAGCAAGGCGCACGCCGCAGGACTCCAGACCGCGACGCACGCGCAGTCGCCCACCGCGATCGAGATGGTGGTGTCGGCGATCGAGGCTGCGCTGGCGGAGCATCCGGATGCCGATGCCCGCCACCGCATCGAGCACTGCGGGCTGCCGACGCCGGAGCAGATCGAGCGGATGGCCGTCTCCGGCATCCGTCCGGTGAACCAGACGCAGCACTACTTCAACTGGGGCGAGGGCGTCGAAGAGGCCATCGGCACCCCGGGTGAGCGCTTCAATCCGCTCGGCGAGTTCGATCGGGCCGGCGTGCCGATCACGATCTCCTCGGATGCTCCGGTCGCCGAGCCGATCCCGCTCGAGGCGATCCAGACCGCGGTCACCCGCGTGACGCGCCGCGGTCACACGCTCGGCCCGGACGACCTGCGGGTCTCGGCGCTCGCGGCCCTGCGCGCCCACACGATCGAGGGTGCGATCTCGATCGGTCGCGAAGACGACCTCGGCTCGCTCGAGGTCGGCAAGTACGCGGACTTCGCCGTGCTCTCGGCGGATCCGCTGGCCGTGGCCGGCGAGGACATCGCCGCGATCACCGTCCGCGAGACCTGGGTCGACGGCGAGCGTCGGTACCATGCCTGATTCTGAGGAGACTTACGCCGACACCGCCGGCCGGGCGGTTCTCGAGACCATCCGCGCCTACGGGGTCACGGCGATCTTCGGCATCCCCGGCACGCACAACCTCGAGCTCTATCGGCCGCTCGCCGACCTCGGCATCCGCGCGGTGACGAACCGGCACGAGCAGGGCTCCGGCTACGGGGCCGACGGCTGGGCGCAGCAGACCGGCCTGCCCGGCGTGGTCATCACGACGTCGGGCCCCGGTCTGCAGAACGCGATGAGCGCGATCGGCACCGCCTTCTGCGAGTCCAGGCCGCTGCTCGTGCTGTCGCCCGGTGTGGCGCTCGGCGCGGAGTTCGCCGATGTCGGAACACTCCACGAGACCAAGGATGCGACGGCCATGGTCGGCGCGATCGCCGAGTGGTCGCGCCGGGTCCGCACGGCGGCTGAGGCCGTCGAGGCGGTGCACGACGCGTTCGCGCTGTTCCGCACCGGGCGACCGCGCCCGGTGCACATCGAGATCCCGCTCGACGTGCTCGAATCGCCGGCGGACGTGCCGGCCGAGCGGCGACAGGCGCGGCCGGTTCCTGCTCCGGCGGCAGGGGATCCGGATGCGATCGCCGCGGCTGTGCGACTGCTCGTCGGCGCAGTGCGCCCGGTGATCGTGGCCGGTGGCGGATCCACGCGCGCCGCCGACGAGATCCTGACGCTCGCCGAACGGCTCGGCGCCCCCGTGGTGACGACGCTGAACGGCAAGGGCGTGCTCGACGAGGGCCATCCGCTGTCGCTCGGTTCGAACCTGCGCCTGGGCGCTGCGCGTGCGGTCGCGGAGGCGGCCGACGTGCTGCTCGTGATCGGCTCGAAGCTCGGTGAGGCCGAGCTGTGGGCGCCCCGGCTCGAGGCCGGCGGTGCGGTGGTGCGCATCGACATCTCGGCTGCGCAGCTCGACAAGAACCTCACTGCGACGGTCGGGATCGCCGGAGATGCCGTCGCGGTGACCCGTGCGCTGCTCGACCGGCTCCCGGCAGATGCGCGCGAGCAGCGCGACCTCGCTGCCGAGCTGGCGGCGATCGCGCAGGAGACACGCGAGGCCGCGCCGGAGGCTGTCGAGCTCGCCGAGGTCATCGCCGCGTCGCTGCCGGATGACGCCATCGTCGCCGGCGACTCCTCGCAGATCGTGTACCTCGCGCTCGCGAACGTGCTGCGTGCGCAGCATCCGCACTCCCTGCTCTACACACCCACGTACGCGACCCTCGGCTACGGACTCCCCGCCGCGATCGGCGCCCGCGTCGCCCAGACGGAGCGCCCGGTGGTGACGGTGATCGGCGACGGCGCGCTCATGTTCTGCGTGAACGAGCTCGCGACCGCGATCGAGCAGCGCCTCGATGTCACGATCGTGTGCGTCGACAACGGCGGCTACGCCGAGATCCGCCAGAACGAGGTCGACCGCGGCATCGCGCCCGTTGGCGTCGATCTGGTGCAGCCCGACTGGGCAGCGCTCGCCACCGCGTTCGGCGGCGTCGGACGCCGCGTCGAACGCCGCGAGGACATCGCCGACAGCATCCGAGCAGCGATCGCCGAGGGCGGCGTGCAGCTCGTGCACATCCCCACTGGAAGACAGGACTGAGACATGACCGACAACGTGGGCCCCATCGACGCCTCGCTGAACCCGCGCTACTCCGGGATCGCGACCTTCGCGCGGCTGCCGCGCATCGAAGACGTGCCGCGCGCCGATATCGCCGTCGTCGGCATCCCCTTCGACTCCGGCGTGAGCTACCGGCCGGGCACCCGGTTCGGTCCGTCGCACGTGCGCGAGTCCTCGCGACTGCTGCGGCCGTACAACCCGGCACAGGATGTGTCGCCCTTCGCGATCGCGCAGGTGGTGGATGCCGGTGACATCCCGGTCAATCCCTTCGACCTGACCGCCGCGGTGTCCGAGGTCGAGACCGCCGCGATCGCCCTCGGCGAGCAGGTGCAGCGCATCGTCACGATCGGCGGCGACCACACCGTGGCCCTGCCGCTGCTGCGCGCCGTCGCAGCCAAGCACGGACCGGTCGCGGTGCTGCACTTCGATGCGCACCTCGACACCTGGGACACCTACTTCGGTGCGCCGATCACGCACGGCACGCCGTTCCGTCGTGCGAGCGAGGAGGGGCTGATCGACCTCACGGCGAGCTGCCACGTCGGCACGCGCGGTCCGCTCTACTCGAAGCAGGACCTCGAGGACGACGAGCGGCTGGGCTTCTCGATCGTGTCGAGCGAGTACATCGAGGAGCATGGCGTCGAGTCGGCGATCGCCCGCATCCTGCAGCGCATCGGCGACAAGCCGCTGTACGTCTCGATCGACATCGACGTGCTCGACCCGGCCCACGCGCCGGGTACCGGCACCCCGGAGGCCGGCGGCCTCACGAGCCGTGAGCTGCTGCGCATCCTCCGTGCGCTCGGCGACCGCGACATCGTCGGCGCGGATGTGGTCGAGGTGTCGCCGGCGTACGACCACGCGCAGATGACCGGGATCGCCGCGAGTCACGTCGTCTACGAGCTCGTGTGCCTGCTGGCCGCGCAGGTCGCACAGCCGTAGTCCGGGCATCCGTTGGTCGACGTCTGAGGCCAACTCGAACTTCTGCGGCCAACTCGAACTTCTGCGGCCAGATCAGCCCCAGCTGGCCGCAGAAGATGCTGTCGGCCGCAGAAGTCGAGGCTGGCTCGGTCAGCTCCCTGAGGGCAGCGCGGTCAGCTCCCTGAGGGCGGGGTGAGCCGCACGAGCACTCCGTCGCCCTCGCCGCCGATCGCGACCACCCACGACTCGCCCGTCCAGACGGCGGCGTTCGCGCCGCACAGGAACGGCAGCGGATGCTGTCCGGTGGTGTCAGTGACGCGGAGGGCATCATCGCTCGACCTCCCGTGGCACTGCGTGCGCTCGATCGCTGCTCGCGCCTCGGACGAGCCGCCGACGATCACGCCGTGCGCGTCGGACTGCTCTGGCGCCCCGCCCCACCACAGTGCGGTCCCGTCCGGGGCGACCGCGACGAGCGGATCGTTCGCGACCTGCGGCACCCGGCTCAGCTCGGTGCCGTCTGCCGCGAGCACGATCCGTGCGGACGGGGTCGCGAGATGCACGCGCCCGGCGTCGTCGACATCGATGTCGATCGGCGGGACGCCTGGCCGAGCACCCGGCGCATCGTCGAGGTCGACCGGGCCGCTGTGCAGCAGGGTGCGTGCGCCGCTGTCGAGGTCGACGCGCAGTACCTCGTAGTCGAGGTACTCGTCGGGGGGACGCGGCTGGTAGCGAACCACGATGGCATCGCCCTCCTGCACTGCGACGTCACCGAACTCGAAGTCTCCGTAGTCGAAGTCTCCCTCGTCGCCCACGATGTCGCCCGGCAGGTCTCGCATCGTCATGGTGGTGGTGTCGAGCACCGACAGCATCGGCATGACGTGGACCCGGTCACCCTGCGCCACCACGAGCTCGGTCGCCGACAGGGGAGCCATCGCCCCGATCTGGGTGAGCGGGTCACCCGGCTCGGTGTTGAAGCGGGCGAGTGTCTTCCCGTCGGCTCCGACGTGCAGCCAGGACCCTGACGATGCGGTCCAGAATCCGCCGTCGCCATCCGCCGAGAGCACGTGCATCCCGTACCCGAGATCGATCGGCTGACCGGCTGGGACCGCCTCCGTTCCGAACCCGGTGAACGACGTCTGGAACGGGATCGGTTCCAGCGTCCAATCGTCCGGGCCGGCGGTCGGTTTCGGGGCGCATCCGGAGGCGAGCATGATCGCCGCGACCACTGCGGCGCCGCGCAGCATCCGCCGCAGCACCCGTCCCCGAACCCGCATGCCACCACTCTGCAAGCTCCGGCTGGGAACCGGCAGGGACCACGCCGGACGAATGGTCGGATGCCGCGGACGCCTGGTCGGGCGCCGGCATCCGCCGACTGCGAGTGTTGAGACCATGACAACCACTGCGCCCATCCCCACTGCCGGGTCCGCCGCGGAGCGCATCCGCTACGGCGGCCTCATCATGCTGATGCTGATGGGCTTCCTGCTGGTCACCGCGGAATTCCTGCCGAACGGCGTGCTGACCGAGATGGCCGAGGCGCTGAACGTCACTCCAGGCCAGGCGGGGCAGACCGTGACGGTCACCGCTCTCGTCGGACTCGTCGTCGCGCCGACCATCGGCCTGATGTTCCCCCGTCTCGACCGTCGGTCGCTGCTGGTGTGGATGGCGCTCGCCGCAGCCGTGTCGAACCTCGTCGTGGCGATCTCGCCGAACCTGATCATCATCCTGCTGGCGCGGTTCCTGCTCGGCGCCGCGATCAGTGCGTTCTGGGCGATGTCGATCACGGTCGCATCGACGCTCGCCGGGCCCCGGCACCTCGGCCGCGGCGTCATGTTCACCTCGGCCGGCGTCTCGCTCGCGACCGTCGCCGGCGTCCCGCTCGGCGTGATGCTCAGCGAACTCGTCGACTGGCGCATGGTGTTCGCGATCGCCGGCGTGCTGATGCTGCTGCTGGCGGTCGCGCTGCGGTTCGCGCTGCCATCGGTGCCGGCGGCTCAGGCGTCGAGCCTGCGTCTGCTCGTCGACACCATGCGCCGCCCCGGCATCGGCCTCGGGATGCTCGGCCACGTCTTCGTCGTGCTCGGACACTTCTCGGCGTACACCTACGTGCGGCTCGCGCTGGAGCGCATCCCCGACGTCGATGCCTCGACCATCGTGGTGCTGCTCGCGCTGTTCGGACTCGGCGGACTGGCCGGCAACATCACGATCGGGCTGGTGATCGACCGCTCCTTCGCGTTCTTCTCGGTGTTCGCGCCGCTCGTGATCGCGGTCTCGGTGCTCGCGATGATCCTGCTGTCCGGCTCGATCATCGGCGTCGCCGTGGTCGTGCTCGTGTGGGGCTTCTTCTTCTCGTCGTGGCTGATCGTCGCGAACACCTGGGTCGGGCATCGGATGCCGGACCGCCTCGAAGCCGGCGGCAGCCTGGTCGTCGTCGGCTTCCAGGGAGCGATCGCGCTGGCAGCAGGCTTCGGCGGACTGCTCGTCGACACGCTGAGCGTCGAGCTCGTCTACGTGCTCGGGGCGATCATGCTCGTGGTCGGCGCCGTGCTGTTCGGCGCGTCGAACCGGGTGCGCACGACGGTCTGAGCGAGCCTTCGCGCGGGTCGCGCCCTACGCCGGGATCGGCGTGCGGTGCGCGGCCCGCCAGGCGGAGGGCGTCATGCCGGTGCGGCGGCGGAAGGCGCGACTGAATCCCTCGTCCGAGGCGTAACCGAGTTCGCGCGAGGTCTCTGACACGGAGCGGCCGTCTTCGAGCATCCGCTTGGCCGTGTCGACCCGCACCTCGGTGACGTAGTCCGCGGGGGAGCGGCCGATCACGGCACGGAAGCGCTCGGCGAACGCTGAGCGCGACATCGCACTGACGCTCGCGAGCCGCTCGACGGTCCACTCGCGACCAGGTGCCTCGTGGATCGCATCGACCACGCGGTCGAGGAAGGGATCGTTCGACACCGACGGCCAGCCGACCGGCGCGCAGCCGTTGGCGGCCCAGGCGCGGATGACCGAGAGCAGCACGGTCGTCGCCATCATGCGGCAGATCAGCGGATCGCCCTGCCGGACGGGGCAGGCGGCAGGATCGACGACGCCCATGGTCGCGGCGAGTGCGGCGGCGGAGGGCTCGAGGGCGTCGAACCCGGTGACGGTGATGATTCCGGGCAGCACAGCGCTCAGGCGCGACGCGGTGTCCGACAGGACGAGGTCGATGACCAGCACGCTGGCTCCGGCATCCGCCCGCAGCGTCATGGCCGATCCGCCGAGCGTGAGGAACGCGTCGCCGACGACGAGGCGGTCGGATCCCGGGGTCACGGCGAGCTGCTGCGACGCCCGATCGACGTCGAGGTGGCAGCGGGATCCGAGCGGCGGATGCCCGTGCACGCTGCCGCCCGCGACGTAGACGAGCGTGACCGCGTCGCCCGCGAGGGGGAGCAGTCCTCCGGCCGGCAGCGCGACGCGTCGCGCCACACCGACCTCGAGGTCGACGGAGCGGAGCAGTTGCGAGAGTGCGTCGGCATCCACCATCACCATGCCTTCGGCAACGTCCGCCATCGTTCTGGTATTCCGGCGGCAGGGATCATCGGCGCGCCGCGGATACCCTGGAAGGACCCCCGACCCCACCCGAGGAGTCCCGTGTTCCGTTCGCCAGCCCGTCTGTACCGTGCCCTCGCGATCGCGGAGGCGATCACCTGGACCATCCTGATCGCCGCGATCATCGCCAGGGCCGTCGGCGCCCCTGGCATCGTGGTCACGATCGGTGGCGGCATCCACGGATTCATCTTCCTTGCCTATGCCGCGACCGCGATCCTCGTCGCGCTCAACCAGCGCTGGCATCTCGGTGTCGCGGCGCTCGCCGTGGTCAGCGCGGTGATCCCGTACGCCACGATCCCGACCGAGATCTGGCTGCAGCGCACCGGGCGCCTCGACGGGGAGTGGCGGCTCGAGCCCGGCGACGACCCTCGCGACCGGCGCTGGGTCGACCGGCTGATGCGCTGGTTCCTGCGTCGCCCCTGGGTGCTCGCCGTGCTGCTCGTGGTCGGCATCGTGGCGCTGTACGTGATCCTGCTGCTGGTCGGTCCGCCCGGGGGCAAGTGAGCTCGACCCGATCGAGCGCCGGGCTCGTGCGGCTCAGGGCGTGACGACGGTCGCGTTCTTGTGAGGTGAGGTCCTTCCAGAACTGCGCGGCGCAGGAGCCGTCGGCCGTGGCGTAGCTCCACCCGCCGTCGCCGTCATCCGGTGATTCGGCTCTCAGTGCGCTGTCGCGACCCCGACCGAGTCGTGCACGATCACCGCGGCGACGCGGGCTCCGGCGCCGGCGGCGACGATGAGCTGCTGGGGTCCGGGGATGGCGGCGTCCCCTGCCGCATACAGGCCGGGCACGTCGGTGCGACCGGACCGATCGGTCAGCAGGTTGCCCGAGTCGTCGACCGCCGGGTGGATGCCGTCGAGGAACGACAGCTCGGTCTCCCATTCGGGGCGCACGAAGCCGCCGTCGACCGGGGTGCTCGTGCCGTCGGCGAGGCGGATGGACTCGATCCTGCCGCGGTCACCGACGAGTTCGACGATCGGATGCCGCTGCACCGTCACCCCGGCGGCGACGAGTTCGGCCTCCTCGGTGGTGGTGACCACGTCGGCGCCGTTCGTGAACACCGTGAGGCTCTCGGTCCAGCGTGCGATCAGACGTGCGCGGTCGGCGAGGTCGGCGGACTCCCCGATCAGTGCGAGCCTCCGATCCTGCAGCTCCCAGGCGTCGCAGGCCGCGCAGCTGAACAGACTGATGCCGTAGTAGCCGCGCAGGTTCGGCACGTCGGGCAGCGTCTCGCGCAGACCGGTGGCGAGCAGGACGGTGGATGCCGAGGCGGTGCCGGCGGGCTCGCGGCGTCCGATCTCGGCCGTGAACCCGGCATCCGTCCCGCGGAGTGAGAGGACACGCACCCGTGAGCGCACCTCGACGTTCGGGTACGCGGCGAGTTCTTCGCGCGCCAGCCGACGCAGCTCGTGCGGGGCGATGCCGTCGCGGGTGAGGAAGCCGTGCGACCGCAGCGTCGCCGCGTTGCGCGGACGGTCGGCATCGATCACGAGCACCCGCGAGCGAGCGCGCCCGAGGTTGAGCGCGGCGGAGAGCCCGGCAGGCCCGCCGCCGATGATGAGCACGTCGTACTCTGCTGTCTCGGTCACTCGCATCCCTCCCCGTGAGGAGCGGCGTCGGATCGCACGCCGGGCGGCGATCGAGGCGACGCCGCCATACGAGCCCTGTTCGGGTAAGGCTCGCCTTAGTCCTATCCTGCCATCTTCCGGGGTGGGAAGGCGCGTCTCAGGGGGTGCCGGCGACCAGCACGCCGGCATCGCGGAGCGCGGCTCGCAGCGGACGGATGCCGGTGAACGCGTGCGCGTGCATGCCGACTTCGCTGGCTCCGATGAGCTTCGAGGGGGAGTCGTCGGTGAAGAAGACGGCGTCCCCCGGCAGTGGCAGCGCGTTGAGCGCGTGCGTGAACGCTCGAGGGTCCGGCTTGGCGAATCCGATCTCGGCGGTGTTGAAGATCGGGTCGAAATGGCGGTCCAGGTCGCAGGATGCCGTCTCCTGCGGGATCGTATCGGTGCCGTTCGTCAGGATCGCCGTGATCAATCCGAGGGAGCGCAGCTCGGCAGCGAGCTCGATCAGATCGGGGTCGACGTGGAACGGCGTCCGGCCCCACGCCTCGGCGGCCTCGGGAGAGCCGATGCGCTCGCCGATGATGCGGATCCATTCGGCACGCGTGATGCGACCGCAGGTGACGTCATCGAGCAGGGGAGCTGCGAGCGCGGCCTGCGTGATCGCGCCGTTCGGGAGTCCGTGGCGTCGCTCCAGATCGGGATCGCGGTCGAAGTGGCGCACCACCCCGTCGAGGTCGAACAGCACGGCACGGATCATCTCTCCATCCTGCCCTGCTCTGGCCTGCTCTGCTCTGAGCAAAGTTGAGCCGATTCATATCAACTTTGTTTGACAGCATCCGGGGCTCGGCGTATCCTTGAGTCATCGCGACTCAGGTTTTCCTGATCGCCAAGGATTTCCGAACTTCCGAACCGCAACTTCCGCAACAAAGGAGAGAATCACATGGCACGTGCTGTTGGAATCGACCTCGGTACGACGAACTCCGTCGTCAGCGTCCTCGAGGGCGGCGAGCCGAAGGTCATCGCAAACGCCGAGGGCTTCCGCACCACCCCGTCGGTGGTCGCATTCACCAAGGACGGCGAGGTGCTCGTCGGCGAGACCGCGAAGCGCCAGGCCGTCACGAACGTCGACCGCACCATCGCGTCGGTCAAGCGTCACGTCGGCACCGACTGGAGTTTCGACGTCGACGGCAAGAAGTGGACGCCGCAGGAGATCTCCGCGCGCATCCTCATGAAGCTGAAGCGCGACGCCGAGTCCTACCTGGGCGACACGGTGACGGATGCCGTCATCACCGTCCCCGCGTACTTCAACGACGCCGAGCGTCAGGCCACGAAGGAAGCCGGTGAGATCTCCGGTCTCAATGTGCTCCGCATCATCAACGAGCCCACCGCTGCGGCACTCGCCTACGGCCTCGACAAGGGCAAGGAGGACGAGCTCATCCTCGTCTTCGACCTCGGTGGCGGAACGTTCGACGTGTCCCTCCTCGAGGTGGGCAAGGACGACGACTTCTCGACCATCCAGGTGCGCTCGACCGCCGGTGACAACCGCCTCGGCGGTGACGACTGGGACCAGCGTCTCGTCGACTACCTGATCTCGCAGTTCAAGTCCACGACCGGTGTCGACGTCTCGGGCGACAAGATCGCCCTGCAGCGCCTCAAGGAGGCCGCTGAGCAGGCGAAGAAGGAGCTCTCCAGCTCCACGAGCACGAGCATCAACCTGCCGTACCTCTCGCTCACCGACTCGGGCCCCGTCTCGCTCAGCGAGACCATCACCCGCGCGAAGTTCGAGGACCTCACGAAGGACCTGCTCGACCGCACCAAGAAGCCGTTCGAGGACGTCATCCGCGAAGCCGGCATCAAGGTGTCCGAGATCGACCACATCGTGCTGGTCGGCGGATCGACCCGTATGCCCGCCGTCGCCGAGCTCGTCAAGCGCGAGACCGGGAAGGAAGCCAACAAGGGCGTCAACCCGGATGAGGTCGTCGCAGTCGGCGCCGCACTCCAGGCCGGCGTGCTGAAGGGCGAGCGCAAGGACGTCCTGCTGATCGACGTCACCCCGCTGAGCCTCGGCATCGAGACCAAGGGCGGCATGATGACGAAGCTCATCGACCGCAACACCGCGATCCCGACCAAGCGCAGCGAGACCTTCACCACGGCAGACGACAACCAGCCGTCCGTCGCGATCCAGGTCTTCCAGGGCGAGCGCGAGTTCACCCGCGACAACAAGCCGCTCGGCACCTTCGAGCTCACCGGCATCGCTCCGGCTCCCCGTGGCATCCCGCAGGTCGAGGTGACCTTCGACATCGACGCGAACGGCATCGTGCACGTGTCCGCCAAGGACAAGGGCACCGGCAAGGAGCAGTCGATGACGATCACCGGCGGCTCGTCGCTGTCGAAGGACGACATCGAGCGCATGGTGCGCGAGGCCGAGGAGAACGCGGCCGAGGACAAGAAGCGCCGTGAGGCAGCCGAGGTCCGCAACCAGGCCGAGACGCTCGCCTACTCGATCGACAAGCTGATCAAGGACAACGACGAGAAGCTCCCCGCCGACGTCAAGGAGTCGGTCCAGGCCGATGTCGACGCCCTCAAGACCGCGCTCGCCGGTGACGACGACGAGGCCGTGAAGACCGCGTTCGACAAGCTGAACGAGTCGCAGGGCAAGCTCGGCGAGGCCATCTACGCGCAGTCCCAGGCGGATGCCGCAGCCGGCGCTCCGACCGAGGGCGAGGCGCCGGCGGCCGATGACGCATCCTCCGAGGAGGACGTCATCGACGCCGAGGTCGTCGACGACGAGGAAGACAAGAAGTAACCATGACGGACAAGAACTTCGACGAGAACGAGATTCCTGAGTCCGCCGAAGGTCGCAGCGAGGGGTCGGACGCTCAGGCGTCCGGCCCCGCGCCGCACCAGCAGGACTCGCGCGAGGCGCAGGCCGCCGAGGGCTCGGACGAGACGCCGGTCGACGGCGCCGCTGACGAGCTCACGGTCGACGACATCCTCGGCGCACCGCAGACCGGAGAGGCCGCGGCGGAGGACGCCGTGCTCGCCGACCTCGAGTCGACGCTGCTGAACGACCTCAAACGTCTGCAGGCCGAGTACGCCAACTACCGTCGCCGCACCGAGGAGCAGCGTCAGGTCGAGAACGAGCGGGCGAAGGGCGAGGCCGCCAAGGGCCTCATCCCGGTGCTCGACGACCTCGACCGCGCGGCCACCCACGGTGACCTTGTCGACGGCACGCCCTTCGCGGTCATCGCGGAGAAGGTGCGCGCGGTCGTGGAGCGCCTCGGCGTCGTCTCCTACGGTGAGAAGGGTGAGGAATTCGACCCGCAGCGCCATGAGGCGATCTTCCAGCAGCCCACCCCCGGTGCGGACAAGGCAACCGTGCTCGAGGTCGTCGAGGTGGGCTACCGCCTGGGTGATGTCGAGCTGCGTCCCGCGAAGGTCGTCGTCGCTGTTCCGGCCGAGTAGGCAGGTGATCAGTGGCTAGCCAGGACTGGTTCGACAAGGACTTCTACAAGACCCTCGGGGTCTCCAAGGATGTCACTGCTGCCGATCTCAAGAAGACGTATCGCAAGCTCGCCCGCAAGTATCACCCGGACTCCAATCAGGGCGATGCCAAGGCGGAGGCCAAGTTCAAGGAGATCAGCGAGGCCTACTCGGTGCTCTCGGATGTCGAGCAGCGCAAGGAGTACGACGAGATCCGCGCCATGGGCTCGGGCGCCCGCTTCACGGCGGGCGGCTCGGGTGCCGGCGGGTTCGAGGATGTCTTCAGCCGCTACGGCCAGCAGAGCCGTGGCGGTCAGTCCGCCGACTTCGAGGACATCTTCGCGATGTTCAACCAGGGACAGGGCGGAGCGTTCGGGAACGGTCGCTTCGGTCAGACCTCCGGTGGGTACCGTGGCTTCGGCGGACCCCAGCGCGGTGCCGATGTCACGGCCCGCACGACGCTCGACTTCGTCACCGCCGTGCAGGGTGAGACCATCACGCTGCAGGGCGACGACGGCAAGCCGTTCAAGGTGAAGATCCCCGCCGGCGTCGCCGACGGGCAGAAGATCCGGCTGCGCGGCCGCGGTCGTCCGTCTCCTGACGGTGGCGAGAGCGGAGACATCGTGGTGCAGATCGCGGTGCGCCCGCACCCGGTGTTCACCCGCGACGGCCTGAATCTCCGGCTGACGGTCCCCGTGACCTTCACCGAGGCGACGCTCGGCGCCACCATCGAGGTGCCGACGCTGAGCGGCGACATCGTCAAGCTCCGCGTCGCTCCCGGCACGCCCTCCGGGCGCGTGCTGCGCGTCAAGGGACGAGGCGTCACCACCTCGAAGGGCACCGGCGATCTCCTCGCCGAGCTGCAGGTGGCGGTGCCGTCGCACCTCGACGAGGCCGCGCGTGAGGCGCTGGAGAAGTTCCAGGCGCTCGAGCCCGCTGAGAACCCTCGGGCCGAGCTGATGGCGAAGGCTCGCCGCTGATCATGGGCGCAACGATGGCCGCGACACCGGGGACGAGGTGACCAGACATGGCTGACCGCCGACTGGACGCCGACACCCCGGTGTTCGCGATCGCCGCCGCCGCCGAGCTCGCCGGCATGCATCCGCAGACGCTGCGGCAGTACGACCGCATCGGACTCGTGGTGCCTGGCCGCACCTCCGGCGGCTCCCGCCGCTACTCGCCTCGGAACATCGAACAGCTGCGTGAGGTCGCCCAGCTCTCCGCCGCGGGCGTGAGCCTGCCGGCGATCGCGCGCGTGCTCGACCTCGAGGACGAGAATCGGATGCTGCGTCGCCGCGTCTCCGAGCTGGAAGCCGCGATCCGTGCAGAGCGCGACAGCCGTCCCGGTGTGCGAGTCTTCGCCGCCGGATCCGCTGGCGTCGTGCCGATGCCGAGCGGTCGCCGTCTGCGCCGCTCGACCGAGGTCGTGCTCTGGAACCCGCGAGGGGACTGAATCCGCACGACTGATGACGTCATGCGCACCTCAGGGAGATCACCGCGCGGCGCTGAGCACCGGCATCGGTGATCTCCTGTGCGCCGGACATCGCCGGCGCACAGGAGATCGAAATGTGGGCTTCCTAGCGTGGACGCAGGGAACGACCCTGCTCCGCGCCTGGCGCGCGGGTGTCCTGCCACGAAGGAAGAACTCCTCATGACGAACACCAAAGCCCCCTCCTCCTCCGCCTCGCTGGGACTCCTCGTCCTCCGCATCGTGGTGGGCGCGATCTTCGCAGCACACGGCGCGCAGAAAATCTTCGAGTACACGATCCCCGGCACCATCGGCAGCTTCGCCGACATGGGCGTGCCGCTGGCGGAGATCGCCGCTCCCGTCGTGGCATTCGTCGAGCTCATCGGCGGCATCCTGCTGATCCTCGGATTCCTCATGCGTCCGATCGGCATCATCCTGGCGATCGACATGGTGGTCGCCCTGATCCTGGTGCACCTGCCGGCCGGGCTCTGGGTCGGCGAGGGCGGCTACGAGTTCGTCGCCGTGCTCGGTGCCGCAGCCCTCGCCCTCGCGCTCACAGGAGCGGGGCGCTTCTCGATCGACGGCGCCTTCTTGCGCGGGCGCGCACCGGCCTGGCTCAGCTGAGCCGGCGCTCGCGCGAACACAGAGGGAGACGCGCGGATCGCCTGACCCGGACTCGCTCAGCGCCGGAGCGAGCGTGCGTCAGCTCGGATCGCTCGCCTCGAGGTGCGACTCCCACGTCCATGCGGGGTCTGGGGCGGTCGAGATGCGGGCGGTGCTCGCCTCGATCTCACGCACGTACGCCGGCACGGAGATCGGGATCGGTGCGCTGAACACGCTCTGCGCGGTCAGTCGGGTGGCGAGGGACTCGATGGCTCCGGCGACGGCGGTGAAGACCTCTGCGAGGAGCTCGATCGCGCCGATCGTGGTCACCGTGATGCTGCCGGTGCCGTGGCCGCTGAGGATGTCTCCGGTCGACGACTCGGCGGCCGTCGATGGCTGCTCCCATCGAGCATCGGCGAGTCGATTGTGCAGGGAGACGAGTGGGTGAAGGCGGGCGGCGATGTCGGCCTGCGCCTCAGCGCTCAGGGTGTCCTTGAGATCGGTGCGCGCGAAGACGTCGAGTCGGCGCCAGAGCGGCTGATTCGCCTGCGTCGGCGTGCCGGTGAGCGCGATGATGCTGCCGAGCGAGTTCTTGATCTGCGTCGCCGCTGAGGTGACGGTCTCCCGTGCTCGCATCAGCCGCGCCTCGGTGTCGCCCCGTGATCCGTGCGACTCCGATTCCATGACTCCAGCATGTCAGATCGGATGCCGCCGGTGCCGTCGTTCGTGCGGTTCCGGCCTCCTCGATAGCGGATCGAAATGCGAGACTCTCACACATCACGGGCGTCATCGGTGTGTTCACGTAGGCGAATGCGCGAGCGTAGGTTGATCCGGGGGAGATCGGCCTACGCTCGGGTGATCGCCTGCGCACTCCGGCGGTCCCAGGCAGCCGTGGCCCTACAGTGAGGGGATGCCCCCGGTGAAGCGCGTGACCATCACCGATATCGCGCGCCTCGCGGGTGTCTCGCCCGGTGCCGTGTCGTTCGCGCTGAACGGCCGCCCAGGAGTGAGCGACGAGACCCGGCAGCGCATCCTCGCGATCGCCGCCGAGCACGACTGGCTCCCGAGCTCGACGGCCAGGGCGCTGACGGGCGCACGCGCCGGCGTCATCGGCTTCGCCGTGAACCGCCCTGCCCGCACGCTCGGCGCCGAAGCGTTCTTCACCGACCTCATCGCCGGAGTGCAGTCAGCGCTCGCGCCCCATCGCACTGCGCTGCAGACCGCCCTCGTCGCCTCGGTCGACGACGAGCTGGCGACCTACCGCCGTTGGCGCAGCGCGCATCAGGTCGACGGCGTGATCGTGATCGATCCGCGCGACGACGACCAGCGGCTCCCGGCGCTGCGGGCACTCGGCCTGCCCGCGATCGTGATCGGCAGCGTCGCCTCGCTGCCCGGCGACCCGGCCGCGCTCTGGGTCGACGATCGCCGCGTCGCCGACACCCTGTTCGCGCACCTGGTCGAGCTCGGGCACCGTGACATCGCCTACGTCGCCGGCCCCGCGGAGTTCCAGCACACGAAGCTGCGTGCCGAGGTGCTCGCCGGGGTGGCCGGTCAGGCGCGCGTCGTCGCGACCGACTCGTCGCCGTCGGCGGCATCCGTTGCCCTGCATGCACTGCTCGACCGCCCGGCGCCGCCGACCGCCGTCGTGTTCGACAACGACGTGATGGCGATCGCCGGACTCCGCGCGGCGCAGGAGCGAGGCATCTCGGTGCCGACCGATCTGTCGATCGCATCGTTCGACGATTCCGTGGTCGCCGCGCTCGTGCAGCCGTCGATCACCTGCATGACGCGAGACACCTTCGGCCTCGGGGCGGATGCCGCGACCTTCCTGCTCGAGCAGGTCGACGAGCAGGATGTGCTTCCCGACAGGGCCGCCGCGGTGCCGACACTGACGGCACGCGACAGCACCGCCACGCCCCGCTAGACGAGCACACCCAGCTCGCTAGACCGCCCGGTGCTCGACGACCGTGTTCTGCGAGGCGTACGCCCAGGGCTGCACGACCGGACGGACCAGCTCGGTGATGCCGCGCGCGGCGAGCACCGCCGGATCGTCTGCATCCTTCGACGTCACGAACGCGGGGTCCGCTCCCGCCTCGCACGCGTCGACCCAGGCCTGGAAGATCGTGCCGCCAGGGCTCATCGCCCCGCGGCTGACCGGCGTCTCTGCCTCGTCGACCTCGACCACGATGCCGAGCGTGCGGGCTGGCACAGATCGCCGCTCGCGCAGCTCGGGGATGAGCTCGGCGAAGCGGCGGCCGATCGGCTTGGCCTCGCCGTCCTGGTCGACCAGACCGAGCGTGTACTCGAGCTCGGGGAAGTCGGCCAGGGTGCGGCTCACGTCGTGCGAGCACCACCAGGTCACGCCCCACAGGTCGTCGGTGCGCACGACGGAACGCAGCGTCGCCTCGAGGAAGTCCGGAGTCTGCTCCGGCGTGAGGCAGTTCGAGGGCGCGCCGACCTCCTGCAGCCAGATCGGCTTGGTCGGGTCGGTCGCGAATGCCCGTGCCAGCTCGATCATGTACTCGGCATGACGATCGGATGCCACGGAGCGCCCGCCGTACTTCTGCGCCGTGCCGTTGAAGATCCAGGAGTGCACGGTCGTGATGTCGCCGAGGCGCGAGGCCAGGGCTGGCGTGAACCCGTGGCCGTCCATGTACCAGGCGGCGTCGTACTCGCTGTGCACATGCTGCTGCGCCGGGGCTGCGGCGTGCGCGGCATCGAGCAGCGTGGTGATCCAGTTCGCGGCATCCGCCTCGGTGACCGGCCAGGGGGAGGGGTGCGTCTGCGCCGAGAACTGGTTCGTCTCGTTGCCCAGCGTGAAGCCGAGGAAGTTCGTGGCGTCGCCCAGGCGCTTGCCGAGGCGCGTGACGAGCTCGGCCTGACCGCTCAGTGCGTCCGGATGCGTGAACATGTTCTTGTCGTGCCAGGTGAACAGCCACGAGGGGATGAAGTCGAAGCTCGACAGGTGCCCCTGGATCACGTCGACGCTCGCGTCGAGTCCGAACTCGGCGGCGACGTCGACCACGGCGCGCACGTCGTCGACGGCCTCAGCGCGGATCAGCGTGCGGTTCGGCTGCAGCACCGTCCACAGCGGGAAGATGCGCAGGTGGTCGAGGCCGAGTTCGGCGAGGGCGGCGAAGTCGCGGCGCACCTCGTCGAGGTCGAGGTTCATCCACGCGTGCATCCACTGCGCGCGCGGCGTGTAGTTGGCGCCGAAGCGCAGCGGGGCGGGGCTGGTCATCGGGGATCCCTTCCGGCGAGTTGCGCTAACTATACCGGTTTAGTTCAATGGGTCCGCCGGTCGGTCCGCCGGCTCGTCCGCGTCACCGTTCGCGGCGCGGAACGCCCGGAAATCGGCGAGCGAGATCGCGGCGTAGGCGCGCGCCCACTCGAGCAGTGCCTGCCCGACGACGCGCCCGCTGCCGAGATAGCCGGCGACCACGGATGCCGTGACGGACTGGCTGTGCGCGCGGGCGATCGTCGCGGCGCAGGCCTGTGCGTAGGTGACGAAGGGGCCGTCGTCGAGCTCTTCGACCTCGATGCTCCCCTTCATGTCGTGGAACTGCCGCACGTAGTAGTCGGCCTCCGGTCCGCGCAGGTGGCCGAGGAACGGATCCGAGAGCGCCTGCAGGATGCGCTGCATCGAGACGACCCGCGCGCCCTCGCCGGAGGTGTCGATCATCTCCTGCAGCGCGGCCGGCTGCTCGATCCCGCCGTACTCGACCAGCACGCTGCGTGACGCCTGCTTGGGCTGCATCAGCACGGTGCTGCCCTCGCCGTCCTGGAAGAGCACCAGGTAGCAGCGAGTGCCGACGCTGCCGACGCCGACCACGCGGCGGGCGACGTCGCTCACCGCGAAGTGCTCGAAGAGCAGCGCGATGTCGGGGCTCGCGGTTCGTCGGTACTGGGCGACGAGGTCGTGCACCCGGTCGAGCACCTCCGGGCCGACCGGGGTCATGGTCGGCGCCTGGTGGCGGAAGCGGCGGCGCCCGGCGGCGTCCTCCTCCGTGAGCCGCAGCACGGCGCGCTCGCCGGTTCGACGCTGTGCCTGCCTGATCGCGCTGCGGGTCGCCTTCTGCGAGGCCTTGTCGAGCATGCTCCGCGAGGACTCCACGTCGAAGTGCGTGAAGTAGCGCGCGGTCGGGCTGAGGGTCGTGGCCCGCTCGATGCCCCGTGCGTAGGCGGCGACCGCTGCGAGCACTGCCTCGTCGATCACGGCATCCGTCCTCCCCGATGCCTGCCCGCCGACGACGATGCTCGCGACGAGCCGCTTGACGTCCCATTCCCACGGTGCCCAGGCGGCCTCGTCGAAGTCGTTGAGGTCGAACAGGAGGCTGCGCTGCGCCGAGGCGTAGAACCCGAAGTTCGACACATGGGCGTCGCCGCAGGACGCGACCAGGATGCCGCTGTGCGGAGCATCCGCGAGGTCGGCGGCCATGAGCGCCGCTGTTCCTCGATAGAACGCGAAGGGGCTCGCCGACATGCGCTCGGCGCGCAGTGGGACCAGCTCGGAGTGGCGGTCGCGGTTCTGCGCATCGAGGATGCCGAGCGGATCGCGGCGACCGGTCGGCAGCTCGGCGAGCGCGCGGCGAGGCGTGCGCTTGCGGGCGGCGACGCCCCGATCGAGGAGGGCACGGCGCGAGGCCGGCGGTGTCCATTCGTGCATGGGGTCATTGTGGCAGGCGCGCGCACGCGGGACGATGGCTGCATGGCGACGATCGACGAGGTGCGCGCGATCGCTCTCGCGCTGCCCGGTGTCGAGGAGCGGGTGAGCGGCCACACCGGCCTCGCCGGGTGGCGCCTGAAGGGCGGACAGTTCGCGTGGTTGCGCGGCCCGAGTGCGACGGACCTGCGGCAGCTCGCCGAACTCGGACAGGACTGGCCGGAGGGCGCGGTGCTCGCGGTGCGGGTCGGCAGCCTGGAGGAGAAGGACGAGCTGCTCGCGGCATCCCCGGAGGTGTACTTCTCGATCCCGCACTTCGAGGGCTACCCCGGCGCACTGGTGCGGCTGGACGCGGTCGCCCGAGATCGGCTCGAGGAGATCATCGCGGATGCCTGGCTCACGCGAGCGCCGGCGACGGTCGCTCAGGCCTGGCTCGCCGAGCGCGGACTCGAGTGAGTGAGCCGCGTTCTCTGTCAGGCCGGCGGCAGCCGCAGCACGTCGGGGGATTCGCCACCCGTGAGGTCGTCTGCGATGCGGATGCTGCGCGCGAGATCGTCGAGTGCACCCGTCAGCACGCCGAAGCGCTCCCGGTCGCTGCACATCGCGGTGAGTGTCACGAGGTGCGTGCCGGTGTCCCAGGTGTAGGTCGCGAATGGAGGAGCGGTCGGCGTCGACGGCATCGGCACGAGCAGCTTCTCGCCGACGCCGAGACGCGTCGGGAACGACACCGTGTCGTCGTACTCCATCGGCATCGATGCCCGGGCGATACGGATGTCCGGCGTGAGCTGCTGCGCGGTCGCCATCGCCACGATCAGCTCAGGCTCCGCCTTCCACGTCCACACCAGCACGCGGCCGTCGGCCTGCTTCATCATGAACGGCGCCGCCTGGCTCATCGCCCACGCGCCGAACCGCGATCCGGGGCGCTCGGTGGCGCCGAGGGCGGTGTTCGCCTGGCCCAGCAGCATCCGGATCGCCGCCTTGCGGTGGCGTCGTCCTCGCCAGCCCAGCGAGTCCGTCACGGGGATCCACAGCGCTGGATCGGCGTCGGCAGTCAGTCGCATGACTCAACGGTAGAGCGTCGGGCTGGGCGATGGCGGTGTGATCGGTGGATGCCGGTACGCCTCAGCCGGGCGGGCAGGGCGCTCGGGTAGAGTGGCCAGCGCCCCGACCAGGGCTTTCCTTGGCCGCCGTACCGTAAGGCAGCATGTCTTCTTCCCCCTCTGATCCGAGTGCTCCCGCGGAGCGACCGTTGCGCATCCTGATCGGGTGCGACACCTTCGCCCCCGACATCAACGGAGCCGCGCGCTTCGCCGAGCGTCTCGCCGCCGGCCTCGTCCAGCGCGGGCATGACGTGCACGTCGTGGCGCCGAACGTGGCCTACCGTCGCGCGACGCCGCACACCGAGGTGATCGAGGGCGAGCCGATGACCCTGCACCGCCTGCCGTCGGTGCGCTGGGCGCCGCACGACTGGCTGCGCTTCGTGTGGCCGTGGCGTGTGAAGCACTATGTGCGCACGATCCTCGACGAGGTGAAGCCCGACGTCGTGCACATCCAGTCGCACATCGTGATCGGTCGCGGCCTTGCGTCCATCGCGCAGGAGCGCGGCATCCCCGTGATCGCCACCAACCATGTGATGGCAGAGAACATCCTCGACCACAGCATGATGCCGGCGTTCGTCGACAACGCGATCCTGAAGTGGGCCTGGGGCGACGCCAAGCGCACCTTCGACCGCACCCGGGCGATCACCACCCCCACGCGTCGCGCAGCCGACTTCCTCGAGAGCTCGATCGACGTCTCCGGAGTCATCCCGGTCAGCTGCGGCATCGACGCATCGCAGTACACCCCCGTAGTTGCTCCGCGCGAGCAGAACCGCATCATCTTCGTCGGCCGCCTCACCGCCGAGAAGCAGGTCGAGGTCATCCTGCAGGCGATGACCAAGCTCGACCCGGCGCTCGGCACCACGTTCGACATCGTCGGCGGCGGCGATCAGCGCAAGCAGCTCGAGTCGCTCGCAGCGAAGCTCGGACTCGCCGACAGCGTGACCTTCCACGGGCGGACCACCGACGAGGAGCTGCGGGCGCTGCTCTCCCGCGCCAGCCTGTTCGTGATCGCCTCGATCGCCGAGCTGCAGTCGATCGCGACCATGGAGGCCATGGCCTCGGCGCTCCCGATCGTCGCGGCGGACGCCGTCGCCCTCCCGCACCTCGTGCACGACGGCGAGAACGGCTACCTGTTCACACCGGGTGACGTCGGCGAGCTCGCTGGGCGCCTGACCGATGTGCTCACGGCGGAGCCGGCCGAGTACGCGCGGATGCAGCAGGCGTCCCTCGACGGCGTCGCCATCCACGACATCAACCGCACGCTCGACACGTTCGAGGCGCTGTACCGCGACCAGCCCCTGCCCGAGTAGCCGAGGCGCGCATGCACATCGTCTTCTTCGGCGATCAGCACCTCGACTCGCTCGGCGGTGCGCAGGTCTCGATGCGGCTGCAGCGGGAGTTCCTCGAGCGCGCAGGCCACACCGTGACCGTCGTCGCTCCGCGGATGCACGGGAAGCGCGCTTCGACAGCGCCCGTGTCCGCAGGCGCTCCATCGGCCGGCGATCTGGATCTCCCGTCGATGCCGATCACGCTCGACCGCGAGTACTCGATGACCTGGCCAGGGCGCGGCACCGACCGCTTCCTCGACCGCGCCATGACGCGTCGGCCTCCGGTCGATCTCGTGCACGTGCAGGCGGACTTCTGGGGCGCGTTCATCGGGCACCGCTTCGCGCGGCGCCACGGCATCCCCGTCGTCCACACCATGCACAACCGCGTCGACGTCGGCATCGCCGCGGTCACGCCGCTGCACCGCCCCGTGCTCGCCGCGCTGAATCTCTGGCGACGCAGCGCGATGCGCGGCATCGGGGCGTCTCCGGTCCGAGGCTCGGACGGCTGGGCGTTCCTGCAGGGACTCGCCGCCGGAGCATCCGCCGTCACCGCACCCTCGACGCACTTCGCGCGACGGCTGGAACAGCACGGCGTCTTCGGTTCGGTCGACGTGATCTGGAACGGCATCGATGACGACGTGCGAGACGCCACGCTCGCAGCAGCGCCTCCGGAGCGCGAGCCGGGACGCCCGAGGTTCGTGTGGCTCGGGCGCATGAGCCCCGAGAAGCGGCTGCTGCCCTTCCTGGAAGCGTTCGTCGCGGCCGGGGTCGACGCGGAGCTCGAGATCATCGGCGGCGGCGGTCAGCGCGCTGCGGCGGAGAAGATCGTCGCCGGCCTCTCGAGCGTGCGATTCGCCGGGCGCCTCAGCTACCCGCAGACGCTCGCCCGCATCGCGGCGGCCGACGCGCTCGTGCAGACGTCGATCGGCTTCGAGACCCAGGGCATGACGCCGTTCGAAGCGGCGACGCTCGGTACGCCCTCCGTGATCTGCGATCCCGACATCGCCGCCGAGCTCGGCGGCGGGCTCTGGGCGGTGCCGGAGGCGGATGCCGCAGAGCCGCAGCGCATCGCTGCCCTCGCGCGCACCGTGCGCGACGCGGCATCCGACATCGCGGCGGGCACCGCCCCGACCCCGGTGCCGTCGGTCGTCGAGGGGTTCCGGCAGTCCTCGCGCACCGCCGCGATGGTCGAGGTCTACCAGCGCGTGCTGGCAGCCGATCAGAAGAAGCGGTAGAACAGCGACGCGATCCAGCCGATCACGATGCTGGTGATGTGCGAGGCTGCGATCCCGATCGCGATGCCGGCCAGCAGGTGCGGCGCAGGGCGGCGCACCGCGATCAGCCCGAGGATCAGGGCGGCGACCGCGCCGGCGAGGGTGAGCACGCTGCCGAGGCCGTCGAGCACGCTGATGCCGGAGACCGAGAACTCCGCCGTGTAGTACATGAACGGGCGCAGCAGCGAGATCAGCAGCCCGACGGCGAGCGTGAGCACCGCCACGATGAACGCGACTCGACCGAGCGGGTTGCCCGGAGTCGCATGGATGGGCGGAGCGCCGACCGGATACTGCGGCATCGCAGACGGCTGCGCCGGATGCTGCGCTGGAGACGGATGCTGCCCCGCCGGGTACGGCGGGTTCGCCGGCGTCGGGTACTGCTGCCCCGCCGGGTACTGCTGCCCGGCCGGGTACTGCTGCGCCGTCGGGTACTGCGGGTTCGCCGGGAGCGGCGATGCAGCAGGCGGTGCCGGTGGCGCCTGCGGCGGCTGGTGCGTCGGTGGGACGGGAGGCTGCTGCGGCTCGCTCATGTGCACGAGCGTAGTGGTGGTATCGCGTGAGTGGGAGGGGGAGGAGTGCCCGGTCAGCGGTTCGAGCGCGTGAGTTCCGGCTCGTGGCCGGAGACGCGGTTCCAGTCGGTTGGCTGGTGCCGATAGCCGTCGCGGCGCAGCTCGACCACGGTGGCGATGGTGGCCCACAGAACGAGGGCGGCGAGTGCGATGAGGAGTATCATGGCAGAAACACTACGATCGACGTCGATCGGCCACGAGTGGCAGAATAGACGACTATCGAAGGAAAACTGCCAACACGGGAGTGCGTATGAAGACGGTCGCCTGCATCATCCAGGACGGGTTCGCCCCGTTCGAATTCGGAGTCGCCTGCGAGGCCTTCGGTCTCGATCGTTCGGATGACGGCGTGCCGAACTTCGACTTCAGAGTCGTGGCTCCCCGCATCGGCGTCGTGCCGTCGAAGATCGGCTTCTCGGTCAACGTCGACCACGACCTCTCCTTCGCCTACGAGGCCGACCTGGTCGTGTTCTGCCCGCTGCCGCGATCGCACTGGGATCGCATCGATCCGCTCGTGCTCGACGTCGCCCGCGATGCGGTCGCCCGTGACGCCTGGGTCATGAGCGTGTGCAGCGGGTCCTTCATCCTGGGGGCTGCCGGCGTGCTCGACGGACGCCGGGCGACGACCCACTGGATGTACTCCGATGTGATGGCGCAGATGTACCCGCAGATCGACATCGACCCCGATGTGCTCTTCGTGCAGGACGGCAAGATCATCACGAGCGCCGGCACCGCTGCCGGCATCGACGCGTGCCTGCACCTGCTGCGTCAGGAGCTCGGCGCAGAGCTCACGAACCGCATCGCTCGTCGCATGGTGGTCCCGCCGCAGCGCGACGGCGGTCAGGCGCAGTTCATCGATCGTCCGCTGCCGGTGGTGCCGAACGACCTGCTCTCGGCCGTGGCGGACTGGGCGGTCGAGCACCTGCGTGACGACCTCGGCGTCGAACAGCTCGCGGCGCGCGCCCTGATGTCGCCTCGGACCTTCGCCCGCCGCTTCAAGGCGGAGTACGGCGCGACGCCGGCCGCGTGGCTGGCCAGGCAGCGCATCATCCAGGCGCAGCGCCTGCTCGAGCGCACCGATCTGCCGCTCGAGCAGATCGCCGACGAGTGCGGCTTCGGCTCGGCGGCCGTGCTGCGGCAGAACTTCGCGCGCGTGCTCGGCCTCACCCCGACCGCCTACCGCTCCCGGTTCTCCTGCGCCGATGATGCGGTCGGTGCGGATTCCGCAGCCTGACTCTCACCCCGCGACCGGAGAGGAAGCGGGCGGCCGTTCGGCGCCCAGTGGGCCGGCGAGGGCAGCGTGTGGTCGTGCACGTCGACCCCGGAGGGCGTCACGGCTGCGGTGGCGTACAGCAGCGACTGCGTCGGATAGCCATGCGGCCGGTTGTCGCGGATGATCGCGCGGTCGTCCTGCGGGGCGAGCTCGGCGCTCTCCGCGAGCAGGGTGATCCAGTCGTGCACCCAGTCGTCGCGTTCAGCGGCCGGCGCGAGCGAGCGGAATCGCGGCAGCCAGGTCTGGATGCGCGGGGTGACCGCATCGTCGAGGTCGTCGTGCGCGATCATGTGGGTGCCGGGCGCGACCGGCGTCTCGCGCAGGGTCGCACCATCCCATGACACGACGCGGGCGCCGGCGGGGCCGACCTCGAGCAGGTTGAAGCCGTGCATCGGCAGCGGGCCGACGGGGGAGCGTCCGCTGACGGATTCGAGCGCGAGCGAGCCGCGTGACACTGCCCGCTCCTCGGCGAGGTCGCGCACATCGGCGCGGTTGAGCAGCACCGCCAGCCGCCGTTCGGCGGGGTGCACGGCGAGCCAGGCGCCGCCAGCCCGCCGGTCTCGGATGCCGATCACGCCCGGGTACTGCTCGGGCCACCAGGGGCCGAGACCGTCCCACTCGCGCTGCGGATCCTCATCGCGCACCGCCAGCAGTCGTGCCGACGCAGCATCCTCGACATCGATCACCACTGTGCACACACGGCAATCCTAGGTCGCTCATCTCGGGGTGGACCTGTGCTGCGGTGCGCTTCGGCGCACAGGTTCCGACCCGCTCGCACCTCCGCTGCGGCAGAATCGACAGAGTGAACATCGTCGTCGGAGTCACGGGCGGTATTGCCGCCTACAAGTCCGTGCACCTGGTGCGCCTGCTCACGAAGGCGGGTCACGATGTGACCGTGGTGCCGACGGAGGACGCGCTGCGTTTCGTCGGCACGCCGACCTGGGAGTCGATCAGCCGTCATCCCGTGACGACCAGCGTGCACGACGACGTCGCCAAGGTGCGCCACGTCGCCCTGGGGCAGGCCGCCGACCTCGTGATCGTCGCGCCGGCGACCGCGAACACGATCGCCTCGATGACGGCAGGGCTCGCGAGCGATCTGCTCGGCACGACGCTGCTGGCGACGCTCGCCCCGGTCGTGATCGCCCCGGCGATGCACACCGAGATGTGGCGGCATCCGGCCACGCAGGCGAACATCGCGACGCTCCGGTCACGTGGCGTGCACCTGGTCGGTCCGGCCGAGGGCGAGCTCGCCGGCGGCGACACGGGACCAGGGCGGATGTCGGAGCCGGAGGAGATCGTCGAGCAGGCGCTCGCCGTGCTCGCCCCGCAGGACCTCGCCGGCCTCCGGGTCGCGATCTCGGCCGGCGGCACCCGAGAGCCGATCGATCCGGTGCGCTTCCTCGGCAATCGCTCGAGCGGGCGTCAGGGGGCGGCGCTCGCCGCCGAGGCAGCCGCGCGCGGCGCTGAGGTCGTGCTGGTCGCCGCGCATATCGACGCCGAGGTGCTGGCAGTGGCGCAGCATCCGTCCATCCGCGTGCATCGGGTCGGTACCGCCGCAGAGCTGGGGGCGGCAATGAAGGATGCTGCGGCCACCGCGGACGCCGTGATCATGGCGGCCGCCGTGGCCGACTACCGTCCGGCCGAGGCTGCCGAGCACAAGCTCACGAAGGAGCAGGGTCCGCTCACGCGTATCGACCTCGTGGAGAACGAAGACGTCGTCGCGGCCCTCGCGGCAGCCCGCGCTGCGGGGCAGGGCCCCGAGGGGCAGATCATCGTCGCGTTCGCCGCCGAGACGCTGACGGATGCCGGGGCGCGCCGTGAGCGCGCTCGCCGCAAGCGCGAGCGCAAAGGCGTGGACCTGCTCGCCGTGAACCTCGCGGACGCCGAGCACGGGTTCGAGCGGGCTGACAATGCCGTCGAGCTCATCGGAGACGGCGGCGGAGTGGTCGGCGAGGCGTCGGGGACCAAGCGCGACGTGGCGAGAGCGATCTGGCGCGCCGTGATCGACATGCGCTAAACTTGAGTCAAGTCAACTCAACTTTGAGTGGCAGTGACCGAGACGGCAACAGAAGGAGTCTCCTCAGGAGGAACACATGGCCAGCCCGCAGACCAGTTCTCAGAACGACCAGCAGTCCGCCCTCGAGCAGTTCGGGATCAATCTCACCGATCGTGCACGGCAGGGCAAGCTCGACCCGGTGATCGGCCGCGACAGCGAGATCCGCCGCGTCAGTCAGGTGCTCACCCGCCGCACGAAGAACAATCCCGTGCTGATCGGAGAGCCCGGCGTCGGGAAGACCGCCGTCGTCGAGGGGCTCGCCCAGCGCATCGTCGCGGGCGACGTCGCCGAATCGCTGAAGGACAAGGAGCTGATCACGCTCGACATCTCCGCCCTCGTGGCCGGCGCCATGTATCGCGGCCAATTCGAGGAGCGGCTGAAGCAGGTCCTGAAGGAGATCACCGAGTCCGACGGGCAGGTCATCACGTTCATCGACGAGCTGCACGTGCTGATGGGTGCCGGTGGCGGCGAAGGCTCGGTCGCCGCCTCCAACATGCTGAAGCCGATGCTGGCTCGCGGCGAGCTGCGCCTGATCGGCGCGACCACGCTCAACGAGTACCGCGAGTTCATCGAGAAGGATGCCGCGCTCGAGCGCCGCTTCCAGCAGGTGTACGTCGGCGAGCCGACGGTCGAGGACACGATCGCGATCCTGCGCGGGCTCAAGGGCCGTTACGAGGCGCACCACGGTGTCACGATCTCGGACAGCGCCCTCGTCGCAGCTGCCGCGCTCTCGGCCCGCTACCTGCCGGCCCGCCAGCTGCCGGACAAGGCGATCGATCTGATCGACGAGTCGATGTCTCGGCTCAAGATGGAGATCGATTCCTCGCCGGTCGAGATCGACGAGCTCAAGCGTCAGGTCGACCGCATGAAGCTCGAGGAACTCGCGCTGAAGCGTGAGAAGGATGCCGCCTCCAAGGAGCGGCTCGGCGCGCTGCGCGAGCAGCTCATCGGCATGGAGCAGCAGCTCGCCGAACTCGAGGCCCGCTGGGCGCGCGAGCGTCAGGGGCTGAACCGGGTCGGCGACCTCAAGAAGCAGCTCGACGACGCGATCACCCAGCGCGATCTCGCGATGCGCAATGCGGACTACACGAAGGCCTCGAAGCTGGAGTACGAGACCATCAAGCGCCTGGAGCGCGACATCGCCGAGGCCGAGGAGGCTGAGGCCGCGACGCGCGACGAACCGCGCATGGTCAACGAGCAGGTCACCGAGGAGGACATCGCCGCGGTGATCGCGGCCTGGACCGGCATCCCCGTCGGTCGGCTGCTGCAGGGCGAGAGCGAGAAGCTGCTGCACCTGGAGAACGAGCTCGGCAAGCGCCTGATCGGACAGAAGGACGCCGTGAAGGCGGTGTCGGATGCCGTGCGCCGGTCCCGCGCAGGGATCAGCGACCCCGGTCGCCCGACCGGTTCGTTCCTGTTCCTGGGGCCCACCGGTGTCGGTAAGACCGAGCTCGCCAAGGCGCTCGCCGACTTCCTCTTCGACGACGAGCGCGCCATGGTGCGCATCGACATGTCGGAGTACGGCGAGAAGCACTCGGTCTCTCGGCTCGTCGGTGCCCCTCCCGGGTACGTCGGCTACGAGCAGGGCGGCCAGCTCACCGAGGCGGTCCGGCGTCGCCCGTACAGCGTGGTCCTGCTCGACGAGGTCGAGAAGGCGCACCCCGAGGTCTTCGACGTGCTGCTGCAGGTGCTCGACGACGGTCGGCTCACCGACGGCCAGGGGCGCACGGTCGACTTCACGAACGTGATCCTGATCCTGACCTCGAACCTCGGCTCGCCGATCCTGATCGACCCGGTGCTGTCACCCGACGACAAGCGGGAGCAGGTCATGGCACTCGTGCGGCAGGCGTTCCGTCCGGAGTTCCTGAACCGCCTCGACGACATCGTGATGTTCTCCGCGCTCAGCGAGGACGACCTCGCGCAGATCGTCGAGCTATCGATCGATCAGCTGCACCAGCGCCTGCACGACCGACGGCTCACGCTCGCGGTCACGCCGGATGCCCGGTCATGGCTGGCCGAACGCGGCTACGACCCGATGTTCGGCGCGCGTCCGCTGCGTCGGCTCATCCAGAGCGAGGTGCAGAACAGGCTCGCCACGGCGCTGCTCTCGGGCGGTGTTCGCGACGGCGACACGGTTCTCGTCGATGCCGCAGCAGACGGCACGGGGCTGGTGCTCACCTCGACCTCGCCGGGGCCCTGAGCCTGTCGGCGGTCAGGAGAGGGGCTTCTGGCGGATGCCGCCGATGGCGTCGTTCGCCAGTTCCTTCCCGATGATCGAGTTCCGCCTCGAGTAGGCGAAGTAGATGATCATGCCGATCGCGAGCCAGATCGCGAAGCGCACCCAGGTCTCGGTGCTGAGGTTCAGCATGAGCCAGAAGCAGGCCAGCGCCGAGATCCAGGGCAGCCACGGCGACAGCGGCACCATGAACGGGCGCTCGAGGTCGGGGCGGCTCTTGCGCAGGATCGGCACGCCGATGCTCACGAGCACGAACGCCGAGAGCGTGCCGATGTTGATCAAGTCGCCCAGCACCTGCACGTCGAAGAAGCCGGCGATGATCGCGATCACGACGCCGACGATCAACTGGATGCGGATCGGGGTGCCGCGCTTCTTGTCGGTGACGCTGAGCGCGCGGGGCAGCAGGCCGTCGCGGCTCATCGCGAACACGACGCGGGCGAGTCCCATCAGCAGCACCATGACGACGGTGGTGAGGCCGACGAGGCTGCCGATCGCGATGACCTGCGCGGCCCAGGTGGCGCCGACGAGCTCGAAGGCGCTCGCCAGCGACGGTTCGTCGAGCTTCGCGAGCTCGGTGTACGAGACCATGCCGGTGATCACGATCGCGACCAGCACGTAGAGCACGGTCACGATGATGAGGCCGAGGATGATGCCGCGCGGCACCGTGCGCTTGGGGTCCTTCGTCTCCTCGGCGCTCGTGGCGACCACATCGAAGCCGATGAACGCGAAGAACACGAGCGCTGCACCGCTGAGGATGCCGAAGACGCCGTAGATCGAGGGATCTGAGCCGGTCATGAACGAGAACAGCGACTGCGTCCAGACGCTCTCGGTCGCCGCGCCGTCCTGTGCAGGCGGCACGAAGGGCGAGTAGTTGGCTCCGTTGATGAAGAACAGGCCGACCACGATCACGAACAGCACGATCGCGACCTTGATGACGGTGAACACGCTGTTCACGCGGCTCGACAGCTGGGTGCCGAGGGCGAGCAGCAGCGTGAAGACCGCGACGATGACGACGGGTCCCCAGTCGAACGCGACCGGGCCGATCTGGATCGACATCGGGATCTCGAGGTTGAACAGCGACACAGCGTCGCCGAGGTAGACGCCCCAGTACTTGGCGATCACGGCCGAGGCCATGAGCATCTCGAGGATGAGGTCCCAGCCGATGATCCAGGCGAGGAACTCGCCGAGCGTCGAGTACGTGAACGTGTACGCCGAGCCCGCGACGGGGATCGATGAGGCGAACTCCGCGTAGCAGAGGATCGCGAGGCCGCAGACGGCAGCGGCGATGATGAACGAGATGATGACGGCTGGACCGGCGTGGCGAGCGGACGCCTCGGCACCGACCGAGAAGATGCCGGCGCCGACCGCGACCGCGACACCCATGACGGCGAGGTCCCAGACGCCGAGCGAACGTCTCAGGGATCGTTTCTCGTCGTGCGTCTCCGCCATCGACTGTTCGACGGATTTGATCCTTCGCTGAATCGCCATGCGGACGATTCTAGGAGGGCGGCTGCCGCCGGCGCAGGACCGTCGGCGGGAGACGCCGGTCCGCGACATCCGCCGGGGACGTCACTCGGCGAAGCAGGACGTCACACCTCGGCATCCGGGAATATGCGCGCGCATGGATCGGTTGCCCCGTGTATGCGGACGATGGAGTCCGGTTCGACTCCATCCGAAAGGCACCTCCGTGAGCAATCCCGTCATCGATCGCACCGCACCGACCGAGCACCCCGTCCTCGACGTCCTCGCCGAACGCTGGAGCCCCCGCGCGTACGACGCGCAGAACGCGATCGACGAGGCCAAGCTCGCGACAGCTCTCGAGGCTACTCGCTGGAGCCCCTCCGCCAACAACACCCAACCCTGGCGCTTCATCGTGGCCCGCCGCGGCACCGCTCTGCACGCGCAGGTCGTCGGCTCGCTCGTCGGCTTCAACCAGATCTGGGCCGGCAGCGCCGCCGTGCTCGTCGTCGCGATCGCCGAGACGGCCACCCCCGACGGCACCCCGATCACGCACGCCTTCTACGACGTCGGCCAGGCCGTCGCTCACTTCTCGGTGCAGGCCCACCACGACGGCCTCGTCGTGCACCAGATGAGCGGCTTCGACCCGGAGGTCGTGCGCGAGTTCGCCGACCTCGAGGAGCGATTCGTGCCAGCCACCGTCTTCGCGGTCGGCGAGTTCGGTGACGTCACCACGCTGCCCGAGGTGCTGCAGGAGCGCGAGGTCGCCCCGCGCGTCCGTCGCCCGATCGCGGAGACCGTGATCCTCAGCGCCTGAACGAACTCGGCGCCTGAACGAGTCGGCAGCTGCACAGCTGAGCAATCGGCCTCGCACGACCTCATCAGTCGAGGAGATTGTGCGAGGCCGCGGATGCCAGCGCCTGCCGCACTGCGCGGATCGAGGGAGCCGCCACCGACACCCGTCGCGTCGACGAGAAGATCTCGCGACGCGGCTCGGCCGGCAGCGGTGAGAGTGCGACGGTCGGTGTCTCACCGGCCCACACGAGCTCCGGCAGCAGGCCGACGGCGAGACCGGCCCTGATCAGGCGGATGTGCGCCGTGAGGTCGGCGATCTCGAAGCGCACATCGGGCTCGAACCCGGCGGTGCGGCAGAGCTGCTCGGCCCATGCGCGCGACGCCGTGCCTGCCGGCTCCAGCACCCATGGTTCCTCGCGGGTCGCCCACAGCGCAGCAGCAGCATCCGCGGCATCCGGCGTGCCGGCGCGCCGGGCGAGCGCGATCGTGTCGTGCGCGAGCATCACGCGGTCGAGGTCGGCGTGGATCGCACGGGTGTGCCCTGGATACTGTTCGGCGAGGATCAGGTCGAAGTCGCGACTCGAGACGCCGACGAGCCCGGTCTCCGGGTCGCACTCGGTCACTTCGACGCGGAGGGCAGGATGCTGCGCCTTCAGGGCATCGAGCGCGCGGGGGAGCAGGGAGTGCGCAGCGGACTGGAACACCGCGATCCGCACGGTGCCGGTGACCTCCGTGAGCGACTCGGCGACCGCGACCTGGGCATGCTCGAGCTGGTCGAGGATCGCGATCGCCTCGGCGACCAGCACGTTGCCCTGCGGTGTGAACTGCACGCCGCGGCCGACGCGGCGCAGCAGCGGCACCCCGACATCGCGCTCCAGCGCGCTGAGCTGCTGCGACACGGATGCCTTGCTGTAGGAGAGGGCGTCGGCGACCGCGGAGAGCGTTCCTCGGCGGCTGAGTTCGACGAGCATCCGCAGGCGATTCACGTCGAGCATGCGGCATCCGGTCCCGTCACTCTTTCGTTCAGGATCACTGAACAGAACTCACTCGAATTGGTTGATAGACGGAGCCTACTGCGGCGGATGACAATGATCCAGCCGCACACGACCCGAAGGTGTGCGATCCCGACCGGGTGCCAGCACGAACGAAGAGGATCCGCCGATGACCGCCGTCGACACCACCCCCCGCACCTCAGAGGTCGCCGCCGTCGTGCAGCGCTGGCTCGCCGAGAGCGAGACCCACCCCGTCGAGCCCGCGGCCCAGCGCCTGGCCGAGGTCCTGAAGGACCCCCGCGGCCTCGACTTCACGGTCGGCTTCGTCGACGGCGTCATGCGCCCTGAGGACCTGAGCGTCGCAGGCCGCAAGCTCGCCGAGATCGCCGAGATCACCCCGACGCTGCTGCCCTGGGTGCTGCGCAGCGCGATCAAGACCGGCGGCTTCTTCGCACCGAAGCTGCCCGGCGTCGTCGTGCCGATCTCGCGCCGTGTGCTCCGCGCGATGGTAGGTCACCTCGTGCTCGACGCCACGCCCTCGAAGCTCGGTCCCGCGATCGCGAAGCTGCGCAAGAGCGGCAACCGCCTCAACCTCAACCTCCTCGGCGAGGCAGTGCTCGGCGAGCGCGAGGCCGGTCACCGCCTGCAGGGAACGCGCGACTTCCTCGCCCGCGACGACGTCGACTACGTGTCGATCAAGGTCTCGAGCGTCGTCAGCCAGCTCTCGATGTGGTCGTTCGACGAGGCAGTCGCCGACGTCGTCGAGAAGCTCACCCCGCTCTACGAGCTGGCCGCCAAGGCCGAGGCCAAGGGCCCTTCGACCGGCTCAGGGACCCAGAAGTTCATCAACCTCGACATGGAGGAGTTCCGCGACCTCGATCTGACGATCGCCGCCTTCACCGCGATCCTCGACCAGCCCGGCCTCGAGAACCTCGAGGCCGGCATCGTGCTGCAGGCCTACCTGCCCGACGCGCTCGGCGCGATGCAGCACCTGCAGGAGTGGGCCACCGCCCGCCGTGCGAAGGGTGGAGCGCCGATCAAGGTGCGCGTCGTGAAGGGCGCGAACCTCGCGATGGAGCACGTCGACGCCGCGGTGCACGGCTGGCCGCTCGCGACCTACGGCACCAAGCAGGACTCCGACACGAACTACAAGCGCGTGCTCGACTGGTCGCTCACGCCCGAGCGTCTGGACGCCGTGCGCATCGGCGTCGCCGGCCACAACCTGTTCGATATCGCGTACACCTGGCTGCTCTCCAAGGCGCGCGGGGTCGACGGCGGCTCGCTCGTCGAGTACGAGATGCTGCTCGGCATGGCGACCGGTCAGGCCGAGGCCGTCCGCAAGGACGTCGGCCGCCTGCTGCTCTACACGCCGGTCGTGAACCCGGCGGAGTTCGACGTGGCGATCGCGTACCTCGTTCGTCGCCTGGAGGAGAACGCCAGCCAGGAGAACTTCATGTCCGCGGTGTTCGAGCTGGCCTCGAACCCGACCCTGCTGACCCGTGAGCGCGAGCGCTTCGAGCGATCGCTCGCTGCACTCGAGGCCGACCGCTCCGTGCCGGCATCCAACCGCGTGCAGGACCGGACCACGGAAGCGGATGGCGCGACGCCGACGACCGCGTTCCACAACCAGCCGGACACCGACCCGGCGCTGGGAGCGAACCGCGCCTGGGGTCGCGAGATCCTCCAGCGCTCGGTCGCATCGACGCTCGGCGTCGACGCGATCGCGGCCGCCCGTGTCGAGACGACCGAGCAGCTCGACGGCACCTTCGTCGCCGCCACCGCGGCCGCAGCGCAGTGGGCCGCCCGTCCCGCAGCTGAGCGCGCCGAGATCCTGCACCGCGCGGGTGACGAGCTCTCTGCCCGCCGCGGCCAGCTGATCGAGATCATGGCGCACGAGGCGGGCAAGACGATCGCCGAGGCCGATCCGGAGATCAGCGAGGCGATCGACTTCGCGCATTACTACGCCGAGCGCGCGAAGGACCTCGAGACGGTCTCCGGCGCCGAGTTCATCCCGTCGAAGGTCACGGTCGTCACCCCGCCGTGGAACTTCCCTGTGGCGATCCCCGCCGGCGGCGTGCTGGCCGGACTCGCCTCCGGCTCGGGCGTCGTCATCAAGCCGGCCAAGCTCACCCAGCGCTGCGGCGCCGTGATGATCGAGGCGCTGTGGGCTGCCGGTGTGCCGCGCGACCTGCTCGCCCTCGTCGACCTCGCCTCGCGCGATCTCGGCACCCGCCTGGTCTCGAGTCCAGCGGTCGACCGCGTGATCCTCACCGGTGCGTACGAGACCGCGCAGCTGTTCCGCTCGTTCCGCTCCGACCTGCCGCTGCTCGGCGAGACGAGCGGCAAGAACGCGATCATCGTGAGCCCGTCGGCCGACCTCGACCTGGCAGCCGCCGACGTCGCGCGCAGCGCCTTCGGTCACGCCGGCCAGAAGTGCTCCGCGGCGTCACTCGCGATCCTCGTCGGATCCGTCGCGGACTCGAAGCGGTTCCGGCGTCAGCTCGTGGATGCCGTCTCGTCGATGCGCGTCGGACTCCCCGACGACCCGGCGACGCAGATGGGCCCGATCATCGAGCCGGCTGACGGCAAGCTGCTCGCCGCCCTGACCGAGCTCGGCGCCGGCGAGTCGTGGCTCGTCAAGCCGGAGCAGCTCGACGGCGAGGGCAAGCAGTGGACGCCCGGTGTGAAGACCGGGGTCCGTGAGGGCTCGTACTTCCACATGACCGAGTTCTTCGGCCCTGTGCTCGGCATCATGGTCGCGAAGGACCTCGATGAGGCGATCCGCCTGCAGAACGCGGTCGACTACGGGCTGACCGCCGGCATCCACTCGCTGGATTCCACCGAGGTCGCGACCTGGCTCGACCGCGTCGAGGCGGGCAACCTGTACGTCAACCGCGGCATCACCGGCGCGATCGTGCAGCGCCAGCCGTTCGGCGGCTGGAAGCGCTCCGCGGTCGGCGCCGGCGCCAAGGCCGGCGGACCGAACTACCTGTTCGGCCTCGGCGAGTGGGCTCCGGCCGAGCTGCCGGCCGTCGCACCGGACGCTGCCGTGACCCCCGCGGTCGACGCGCTGCTCCGCGCAGCCGCCCGTGAGCTCGACCCGGTCGAGTCCGAGTGGCTGCAGCGCGCAGCGGCATCCGACGAGCGTGCGTGGGTCGACGAGTTCGGCGCGATCACCGACAAGTCGGGCTTGGGCGTCGAGCGCAACCTGTTCCGCTACCGTCCGGTCGCAGTCGACGTGCGCATCGCCGAGGGCGCGTCGCTGGTCGAGGGTGTTCGCGTGCTCGCGGCTGCCCTCCGCAGCGGCAGCCCGTTCACGGTGTCGTCGTCGAAGCTGCCCTCCGGCATCGAGAAGGTCCTGCGTGCGCAGGGCGTCTCGATCGCGCACGAGAAGGATGCCGCCTGGGCGAAGAGCTACGCGAAGTCCGTGTCGAAGGCCGCGCATAGCTGGGCGCGCGTCCGCCTCGTCGGCGGCGACGCCGCTGCGCTGTTCGAGGCCCTCGGCGGTCTGCCGGACGTCGCGGTGTGGTCGCACGCCGTGACCGGCGCCGGCCGCGTCGAGATCCTGCCGTTCCTGCACGAGCAGGCCGTCTCGATCACGAACCACCGCTTCGGCAACCCGACCGGGCTGACCGACGGCGTGATCTGAGGTCGCGCCGACGTGCTGGATGCCGATCGCGGCATCCAGCACATCAGGACAGCAGGCTCGCGTACTGAGGGCGAGCCTCCAGCAAACGCCCGCTCGTGTCGAAGCCCAGCCAGAGCAGACGCTGAGGCTGCTCATCGTCGAGAGCGATGCTGAGAAGTGGCCAGGATGCAGCTTCAATGCTGTCGTCCTCCGAGATGCCGTGTTTCAGGGCGGATGCCCGGAGGATCAGGCGGCGTGTGACCAGGCGGCGAGGGCGGCTCGGATCGCTTCCGAGCGGTTCAGATGCTCGCGTTCAGCGCGCGCCATGACCGCAGACAGCTCCTCGGCTGTGAGGCGGACCGGGATGACTTGGGACGGCTCTGTTGCGCGGCCGGGTCTCCCGATGACGCGCTTCTTGAGTTCCTCGACGTCGTAGCCCGCTTCGGCTTCGTCGACCCACGCGTCGACCTGCGCTCCGGAGACATCGCGTCCGTGCATTCGGCGGTTCATGCCTGAATCGTATTACGAAAGTGTCGTCTTCGCCAGGTGTCACGTCCGCTTCGCCAGGTCGTCAAGTTTGCGCGGCTCAGCAGAGGGGCCCTTCTCGCAGACGTTCGCAGGAAGGGCCCCTCTGTGCGCTGCGCAGCCTCAGCCGCGCAGCGCCTCGGCCAGCTTGACGCGCGAACCCATGCGCAGCAGCGAGTTCTCGTAGATCTTCGCGCCGATCACGATCGCTGCGACGCAGCTCGCGAGCAGGATCGCGAGGCTCAGCAGCGGCTCCCACCACTGGGCCTCGCCGACGAACAGGCGCATCGGCATCCCGACCGGGGCCGAGAACGGCACGTACGACATGATCGTCAGCACCAGCGGGTTGTCGTTGAAGATGATCACGAGCACGTACGGCGCCATCACTAGCATCGTGATCGGGGTCGTCGTCGAGCCGATGTCCTCCTGGCGGGAGACCATGGACGCGGCTGCAGCGAACAGCGCAGCGAGCAGGATGAACCCGAACAGGAAGAACACCGCGAACCAGATGATGGGCGCGCCGAGCGTTGCGAGCACGGCGTTCTGACCGGTCACGATGAGACCCACTGTCGCGATCGCGGCGAGGGCGAGGATCTGCCCCATCGCCAGCACCGTGTTGCCGATCACCTTGCCGGCGAGCAGCGTGCGCGCCGGAATCGCCGACAGCAGCACCTCGACCACGCGGGTCTGCTTCTCCTCGACCACGCTCTGCGCGATCGTGCCGCCGAAGGTCGCAGCCGCCATCATGAACACCAGACCGAAGCCGATCGCGATGAAGTAGCGCAGCAGCGGGTTCGTGGTCGCCGGCTCCAGGATCTGCACGTCAGGGGCCTGCGAGAGCGCGGAGACGAGCGAGCCCGGGGCGTCCTTCAGGGCGATCACGGTGTACCCGGAGGGGTTGTCACCTGGCAGCACCGCGGCGTCGACCTTCTCGGAGCGGACGAGCTCCTCGGCTGCAGCCTCATCGGACACCTCGGTGACCTGCACGTTCGGCAGCGCCGAGACGGCCGATGCGGTCTGCGAGGTCACGGCGACCGGCATGGCATCCGAGCCTGCGTTCTTGCTCGCGAAGCCGCCGATCACGATGCCCGCGAGGGCGATCAGCAGCAGGATGCCGGTCGAGATCAGGAACGCCTTGCTGCGCAGCTTGGAGCTGATCTCTCGCTCGGCGACGAGCCAGACACCGTTGGTCGTGCGGACGGGAGCGGGGGCAGGAGCGCTCACTGGATGACCTCCTTGAAGATCTGGGCGAGGGACGGATGCTTGGGGGCGAAGCTCGCGACGTCGCCGCGCTCGACGGCGGCGCGCAGCACGCGCTGTGCGGTGTCGGGGCCGTCCGCGTCGAACAGGGCGTAGCCGCCCTCGAAGTCGACGACCGTGACGCCCGGCTCGGCACGAAGCCAGCCGGCATCGCCGGCGGAGACGAGCTCGTAGCGGCTGCCGGCGTGCTCGGCGCGGAGTGCGTCGCGCGAACCGGAGGCGCGGATCGTGCCGCCGGCGAGGATGACGAGGTCGTCGCACAGGCGCTCGACCACGTCGAGCTGGTGCGAGGAGAACAGGATCGCCGCACCCTTGGCGGCGCTCGACTGCAGCACGCTCGCGACGACGTCGACCGCGAGCGGGTCGAGTCCGGAGAACGGCTCGTCGAGGATCAGCACCTCGGGGTCGTGCACGAGCGATGCGGCGATCTGGGCGCGCTGCTGGTTGCCGAGCGAGAGCGACTCGATCGTGTCGTTCAACCGCTCGCCGAGACCGAGCTCGGTGAGCAGTTCGGTCGCCCTGGCCGTTGCCTCGGCCTTGCCGAAGCCGTGCAGTCGGGCGAGGTACACGATCTGCTCGAGCACCTTCATCTTCGGGTACAGCCCGCGCTCCTCCGGCATGTAGCCGAAGCGACGCCGGTCTGCGGCCGTGATCGGCGCGCCGTGGAGATCGACGCGCCCGCCGTCAGAGGAGAGCAGCCCGAGCACGATGCGCATGGTCGTGGTCTTGCCCGCGCCGTTCCCGCCGACGAAGCCCGTCAGCTTCCCGGGCTCTACCCGGAAGGAGACGTCGTCGAGCACGAGCCGAGAGCCGTAGCTCTTGGTGATGCCGGTCAGTTCGAGAGGTCCTGTCATACCTTCAACGTTATGGACCGGCGGATGCCATGACATCCCCCGTACGGCGGAGAGCGGGATGTCATCCCGCCGGGGGAGAGCGGATGAGGGGCTGGTCAGGTCGGGGCCGGTCAGCGCCGAGCGTGCAGCACCGTGCGCACCAGGAGTCCGGCGACCAGCGCCCAGAACGCGGCGCTCACGCCGAGCACGGCGATGCCGGATGCCGCGACCAGGAACGTCACGACGGCAGGGAGCCGTTCGCCCGGATCGTCGATGGCCTGCTGTACGGCAGAGCCGAAAGCCGCGAACAGTGCGAGTCCGGCGACGGCGGGGATCACGGCATCCGGCGCGAGCAGCACGAGCGTTGCGAATGCGGCCGAGAACCCTCCGAGGACGAGATACGACGCTCCGGTCGAGACGCCGGCCACCCAGCGGCGCTTTGGATCGGGATCGGCGTCGGGCGAGGCGGCGAGTGCCGCGCTGATCGCCGCGAGGTTGATCGTGTGCCCGCCGGCAGGGGCACCGAGCGCGGACCCGAGCCCGGTCACGAGCATCGCAGGACGCCACGGCACCTCGTAGCCGAAGCTGCGCATGATCGCGATGCCCGGCACGTTCTGCGAGGCCATCGTGACGATGAACAGCGGCAGCGCGAGCCCGACGAGCGCGCCGACCGTGAACGTCGGCGCTGTGAGCTCGAACCGCGGCAGCAGGAGCGCCGGATCGACCGGTGCGCCGGCCTGGATCATCGAGACTGCGACGACGACGGCGGCCGCGACGAACGCGGTCGGCACGGCCCAGCGCGGGGCGAGCCGCGCGACGACGAGCCAGGTCACGACCACGGGGATCACGCCCCAGGGGTTCGCGACCATGCCCGTGATCGGCGCGAGGCACAGCGGCAGCAGCACGCCGGCGAGCATGGCCTGCGCGATCGACGGCGGGATGCGGGCGATCAGCGCGCCCAGCGCCGGCCAGAGCGCCGTGAGCAGGATGAGCGCAGCCGAGACCAGGAACGCGCCGACCGCTGCCGGCCAGCCGCCATCGACCGTGCCGGTCGCGACGAGCAGCGCCGCCCCGGGCGTGGACCACGCTGACGTGATCGGCATCCGATACCGCCAGGCGAGCACGACGCACGCGAGCCCCATGGTGAGGCTCGCCGCGAGCAGCCCGCTCGCCGCCTGTGCGGCCGTCGCACCGACCGCGCCGAGCCCCGTGAGCACCACGGCGAAGGAGCTCGTGAATCCGACCAGCGCGGTCACGACCCCCGCCAGGATCGGTCGGGAGATGGGGGCGCTGCCTGGCATCCTCCGAGGCTAGCGCTCAGCAGGGCCGAGCGACCACGCCGTGGCTACGCGAGTCCGAGCCGGTGTGCCAGGACGACGGCCTGCACCCGGTCGCGGGCGCCCAGCTTCTGCAGGATGCGCGAGACGTGGGTCTTCACCGTCGCCTCGCCGATGAAGAGCGCGGTCGCGATCTCGGCGTTGCTGCGGGCGTCGGCGAGCAGGGTCAGCACCTCCGCTTCGCGCTCGGTCAGCGGCTCGGCCAGCACCGTCGCCGGCACCGACGGGGTCGTCCGGACGGGGGCGGTGACGGGCGCTGCCGCGAAGCGCGCGAGCACGCGACGGGTCACCTCCGGCGCCAAGATGCCGTCGCCGGCAGCGAGCGCGCGCACCGCGGCGATCAGGTCGTCGGCGCCGGCGTTCTTCAGCAGGAAGCCGCTCGCTCCGGCCTCGAGCGCGTGGTGCAGGTAGTCGTCGCGGTCGAAGGTGGTGATGATCGCGATGGCTGCGGTGATCGCAGGGTCGGCGACGATCCGTCTGGTGGCCTCGATCCCGTCCATGTCCGGCATCTGCACGTCCATCGTGATGACGTCCGGCAGGAGCACGGATGCCTGCGCCACGGCATCCGCGCCCGTCGCCGCCTCACCGACCACCGTGATGTCGGGCTGGGTCTCGAGGATCGTGCGGAACCCCGCCCGCAGCATCGAGTGGTCGTCGACGAGGAGCACGCGGATGGGGGCGGCGGTCATGCTGGGTCCTTCACTGTCGTGTCCTGCTGTCGCGCCGGGAGCGGCACGCGTGCCCGCACCCGCAGGCCGCCGAGCGGTCGTGGCGTGACCTCGATCGTCCCGCCGGAGGCGATCGCGCGCTCGCGCATGCCCAGTTGGCCGAGTCCAGGGCGGAGGTGGCTGACGGAGCGGCCGGTGTTCACGACCTCGACCTCCACGCCCTCGCCGTCATACCGCACCCGGACATCCGCGGTGGCCCCGACGCCCGCATGGCGGCGGGCGTTCGTGAGCGATTCCTGGGCGATCCGATAGAGGTTCACGGCGACGAGCGACGGCACCGGCGTCGGTACGCCGATCACGGCGTAGTCGGTGGGGAGGCCCGCATCCGTCGATGCGGCGGCGAGCTCTGCGATGTCGTCGAGCGTCAGCGTGGACGCGGGCTCAGCGGTGTCGCCACCCGGCGTGCGCAGTGTCTCGAGCAGTTGCCGCAGCTCGCTGATCGCATCCCGTGCCGACGTCTCGATGCTGGTGAGGATGCGAGTCGACTGGGCCGGGTCCTGATCGATCACGAGCCTGGCGGCACCCGCCTGCACTCCCATGACCGAGACGTGGTGGGCGACGACGTCGTGCAGCTCTCTGGCGATGCGCACCCGGTCGAGGGCGACGGCCTGCGCAGCGGTCACCTCGCGCTCGCGCTCGAGCTCCGCGGTGCGCTGCTCGAGCACCTCGCGTTCGGCGGCGGAGTTCCAGGCGCGATCGCCGATGTAGTAGGCGCCGCCGAAGTAGAGCGCGTTCAGCAGGATCTGGATCATCATGAACGCGATGTAGGGCGAGAAGGCTCCCGCCATGACGTCGGCTTCGTCGGCCTGCTTGATCGCCTCGTAGTACATGGTGATCAGCAGCCACGCGAACATGCCGACGATGATCGCGATGCGGACGATCATGGCTCGACGGCGATCGTTCATCCAGGCGCCGACCGAGTACAAGCCAATGAACATCGCGATGTTGCCGACGTAGAGCTCGGGGATCTTCAGGGTGACCGCTACGAAATAGGCCGTCGCGGTGATGATGGCGACGATGCCCGGCCAGCGACGGCGGAACGCGAGCGGGGCGGTCACGACGACGGCGTAGACCAGCGCGGTCCACAGCTCCGCCTGCTCGTCGCCGTAGATGCGCGAGATCGACGAGAGCCCGGCGCTGAGGACGGCTCCGGCGAACAGCACGGCGGCGAGCAGCAGATCGCTGCGCCGCTCGCGGTCGGTCGGCGTGCGGGTGAACGGCATCCTCCCACCGTAGGGCGATGGCGGATGCCGCGGCATCCGTCGTGCGGCGGAGATTCGCCAGGGCTGACTGTTGACGGCCTACTTGTTTTTTGCAAGTATTCATCCAGGAGCCGACAATCATCGGCTGTGCACATCGACAAGGGAGTCATCGTGACCAAGGTCTTCGTCAACCTGCCCACCACCGATCTCGAGCGCAGCAAGGCGTTCTACACAGCGCTCGGCTGCGAGATCAACCCGCTCTTCACGGACGAGAACGCCGCGTGCATCGTGTGGAGCGACGACGTGTTCTTCATGGTGCTCAAGCGCGAGTTCTTCGCCACCTTCACCGACAAGCCGATCGCCGATCCGAACGAGGTCGCGCAGGTCTCGGTGTCCTTCAGCCGAGACTCGCGCGAGGAGGTCGACGACATCCTCGCAAAGGGGCTGGCCGCCGGAGGCGCCGAGCCGAAGCCGGCACAGGACTACGGCTTCATGTACTCCCGCGACCTGGACGACCCTGACGGCAACTCGCTCGGCTTCCTGTTCATGACCGAGGAGGCCGTCGAGAACGGGCCGGAGCACGTCGCGGAGCAGAGCACCGGATCCTGACGTGGCAGCGCGCAGCTACGGCCAGTACTGCGGGGTCACCGCGGCCGTCGACCTGATCGGGGAGCGGTGGGCGCTGCTCATCGTGCGCGATCTGTTCGTCGGTCCGCGGCGCTACACCGACCTCAAGCAGGGCCTGCCGCGCATCCCGACCAACATCCTCTCCACGCGCCTGAAGGAACTGCAGGAGGGCGGCGTCATCCGACGGGTCCCGCTGCACAACTGCGGACTCGTGTACGAGCTCACTCCCTACGGTCGCTCGTTCGAGCCCATCATGCTCGCACTCGGGCGCTGGGGGTTCCAGGCGATGGGCGACCCGCAGGAGGGCGACGTCGTCACCCCTGATTCGCTCACGATGGCGCTGCGGACGGCCTTCCAGCCGGATGCCGCGGCAGACGCCGAGTACGAACTGCACGTCGGCGATGTCGCCCTCCGCGCCTCGGTGCTGGACGGCGTGCTCTGGATCGCGCAGCTCGCTCCGCCGGCGCCGCCTGTGGGCGGCGCGCCGCCCGAAGGTGATCCGGATGCCGTGATCGTCGCCGGTCCAGGCATCCGTCTGCTCATCGGCGGACAGCTCTCGCCTGCCGAGGCTCTCGCGCAGGACGTCGTCGCGGTCGTCCGCGGCGAGGAGGCGTGGCTCGACTCGTTCGCCGCGACCTTCCACATCGCCGCGCTGGTCGCGGCACAGCACTGAACGGGGCGCAGCCCGGACTGAATTCGAAGACGTACGTCAGGCAAGGAGCACGACATGAGCACTGCAGAATCCAGGACAGGATCCGGTCGCATTCTGATCGATCTCTTCACCTCGCTCGATGGGGTGGCGCAGGGGCCGGGCGGGACCGACGAGGACACGTCCGGCGGCTTCCGCTTCAGCGGCTGGCAGGCCGGCTACCCGTCATCCGGGGTCGGCGCGGAGGTCGAGAAGGGCATGCGCGGACTCGACGCGCTGCTGCTCGGCCGCCGCACCTACGACATCTTCGCGGCGTACTGGCCGCACCACACCGACGGCCCTGAGGGAGACATCGGGCAGCTGTTCAACCGGGTGCCCAAGTACGTGGCCACTCGGAACGCCGACATCGAACTCGACTGGGAGGGCAGCACGCGCATCGGGGGCGACCTCGCGGCCGAGGTCTCGGAGATGCGGGCGACCCATCGCGAGGTGCACGTGATCGGCAGCATCGACTTCGTGCACACGCTGCTCGCGGAGGGGCTGTTCGACGAGCTCAACCTCTGGGTATATCCCCTGCTTCTGGGGGCCGGCAAGAAGGTCTTCGACGACAGCGCGATGCCCTCGGTGCTCCGCCTGCTGCATCCGCCGATCACCGATGACGGCGGCGTGACCCTGCTGCGCTACGCACGCACGGATCGGGTGCCGGAGGTCGGTACGTTCGGATGATCACGTCAGGGTAACTCCCATGAGATGTCTATTCCCTCGCTGTGCGCTCACGCTCTATTCTCAATCCGATACGTTGCCGCATGATCGGCAGAGATTCGAGGCCGAACGCGACAGCGTCATCGTCGACGACGGCCTCCTTTGAGAGGTGGGACGATGACGCGGCGACGCAGAATGCTCCGAGCGCTGCTCGGCGGAATGGCGGCCTTCGCGCTGGCCGTGGGAGGTGTGTCCGCTGCCGCAGCGGATGATGCGCCCATCGGAGGCTCCATCGCCGGGACGGTGACGTCTGCGGTCGATGGATCCGCGCTCGAGGGAATCCGGGTGCATGCTGAGACCGACAACGGGCTCCAGCTGGCCGACGGGGTCACCGACGAGACCGGCGCCTACGTTCTGGACGATCTGATCGCCGGTGACTACGTCGTGCTCTTCTCCGCAGCCGACGGACGCTTCATCGCCGAGTACTGGAACGACACGCGTGAGCGCCGACTGGCGCAGCACGTCGCCGTGACGGATGGCTCGGCATCGACCGGGATCGATGCCGCTCTGACAGCAGCACCGACTGGTTCGATCTCCGGCACCGTAACGAACGCCGCTGGCGGCGCTCCCGTTGCGGACGCGATGGTCACGGCCAGCGGTGAGGCAGGCTCGTGGGCATCGGCCTTCGTCGACAGCTCGGGGGCGTATACCTTGAGCGGACTCGCTGCCGACTCCTACGTGGTGACGTTCATTCCCACCGGGGCTAACTTGAAGCGCGAGTACTGGGAGAACGCGACCGACTATGCGCAGGCGACACCGGTGGTCATCGGCGACGGCACCGCTGTGACCGGCATCGATGCGGCTCTGTCCACCGGGGCGTCCATTTCGGGCGTCGTCACCCGCGCCGATGACGGTACGCCGATCGGTGATGCCGTCGTCAGCGCCCTCGATGCACGCAATGAGATCGTCGGCTCGGTGCAGACGACCGCCGGCGGTCAGTACGACCTCGGAGGTCTTCCTGCCGGATCGTATCGGCTGCGTTTCGGTTCGCCGGACCCCGCACTGGCGTCGGAGTACTGGCAGAACACGTACGACTGGAGCACTGCAACACCCATCTCCGTGACTGAGCAGCAGTCGGTCACGGGTATCGATGCGGCTTTGGAAGCAGTCGGCTACATCAGCGGGACCGTGACCAAGAGCGCTGACGGGTCGCCGGTCCTCGGGTCGGTGACCGTATACAGCGCTCAGAACCAGAACGACGTGCTGACCACGACGTTCACTGGCATGTCTGGTGCCTATCGGATCCCCGTTCCGCCCGGGACGTTCAAGGTGTCCTTCGCGGCACTCGACACGAGCCTGCTGGCCGAGTACTGGGACGACGCATCGTCGTGGCAGACTGCGACGCCGGTGACGGTCGTGTCGGGCGACGAGACCACCGGCATCGACGCGCAGCTCGGCGTCGCATCCCGGATCACCGGCACCGTGGCGCTGGACAGCACCGAGGATCGCGAAGAGATCGTCGAGGCGTGGGATGGCAGTGAGCGTATCGGTTATGCGTACGTCGACCTTCAGACGGGTGCGTACTCGATGAATGTGCCGGCCGGGACCTACATCCTCAAGGCATCGGCGTCGTTCTACAACGACAGCCCCACCAGAGCGGAGCCGCAGTTCTTCGATGGAGTCGCGACGGCCGAAGAGGCGACTCCTGTCGCGGTCGGTCTGGGTGAGACCATCGACGGGATCGACTTCACGCTCATCGCAGACACGGATCCGGAACCCGAACCGAAGCCGGCCCTTGCGCTCGGCGTCGGCAGCGTGCGCGCCGGTGGGGACATCGCGATCTCGGGTACCGGGTTCGCACCGGGTGAGAAGATCTCGTTCGAGCTGCACTCCGACCCGATCGCGCTCGGCTCGCTCACTGCTGATGCGCAGGGCGTGCTGAAGGGCAGCCTCCGCATCCCGGCCAGTGCGCCGGTCGGAGCGCACACGCTCGTCGCCCTGAACGCACAGTCGGTGGTCGTGGCGAGTGCCGCACTGCAGGTCACTGCGGCATCGAGCCAGAGCAACTCGGGATCCGCCACCGGCGATCGGCTCGCGAACACCGGGTCAGAGGCTCCGACGTTCGCAGCGATGATGGCGCTCGGACTCCTGGCAGCAGGCCTCGTCCTCGTGCGCCGTCGCCGGGTCGGCAGCTGAGACACGACACCGCGAGAGGGGCGCTGATGCACGCGAGAGATCGCAGCGCATCGGCGCCCTTCCCAGTTCACAGACTGCTCGCGACCGGATGGTCGCAATGGTGTGCGGCGTGACCAGTAGTACTCAACCTTCAACGAGCTGGGCCGGAAAGTCGGTCTGTACGAGATTGATGAGTCGTTTAGATGGCAAGAGGAGATAGCTTGGTGCGGTCTCCGTCCGCGGCTTTCGCAGTCGCAGTCTGCGTGGGGACCGCACTCCTCTTTTCAGGTTGTCAGTCTGGCGAAGTGCCGGCGGTAGACGTCACCCACAGTGATCTCCTGGGCGACTGGAAGCTTGCAGATGCGGAGGAGACTGCGGGGTTAATGATGGATCCGGACGGGGGTTTCCACTCTGCGACCTGGTCTTCCGGGCTTTTCTGTTCGGTTGGGCAGAGCGGCCCCGGGCTCTCGGGGTCGTGGTCTGGAGGTGGGGGCTCAAGCAACTCCGTCTACTTTTACGTTGACGAACCATGCGAGGCGAGTTGGATCGGTCTCGCTGAACATGTCGGGGACGATCTCGAAATCTGGTTCTACGAGCCTGGCATTGATCTTGACGGCTATCCCGAACCATTGTGGAAGCTCAGACGCGATTGAGCGACGAAGTTGTCCTCGGGGCACTCCTCACGTTCATCTTTCCAACGGTGCAGCCCTGAACATCGATGGCACGTGGAAGCATGGCTTCAGCGTTCTGACTCGTGATCAGACTTCCTGGCTACAGAGAAACGGGTGGAGCATTCCTTGAATGAGCAACGTGTGTCTGAATGGGCAGCGCAAAGTGTGGCGAGGATCGACTCGGCGACATGTCTGTTCGTGGTCAACCACCTGGACGAGATTCTCGGCGAGATCCCCGAAGGGGGTTTCAATATCGAAGTGAGCCTTCAGGTGTTGTCGTCGTGCGACCAGGGGCTGCCGGCAGGAATGGACGCACGCCTCGCTCTTCCCTGGGGAGACAGCGTCGGGCTGGAAGCAACGCTGCCTCCGCTGGACAGGCTTCCGGTTCTCGAGCCGTATGAGCCGCCTTCCCTGTACGTTTTCTCCCGCGAGTACTGGGCCATACCAAACGATCGAGAAGAGTATCGGTGCCCATATGACGCAGACCCTTGGGGAGGCGGCTATGCGGTCGACTATGTGTGCGGTCGTTCACCTCGAGAGCGAAACCTCGGTTGGGAGTTCACGAGAACCGTCTGGGTGCGCCCGCGCGAACAGCCTGAGCCTTGAGAGCGACAGGGTACCCGTCGCCGTGGATCTCAACGGCCAGGCTCTGACACAGGCCTGCGATGACGACTCGTCGGGCAATAGTGGGTCAACCCAGCAACCGCTCGATCACGCGACGCCGTCCTCGTCGTTCGACACGAGGGCAAGCCGATCGTGGAGAAGTCTGCGAAGCCCGGCACCGCCGGGACGACGCTGACATGGTTGTTCTCGAATCTGGAAGGGACGGTGGACGTGCAGACGGTGGCGAACGCGACGGGCACGACCACGCGCACGTTCCGTGACCCGTACGGTGCTCCGATCGGTGCGTCGAACGGTGTCTGGAGCAGCGGCACCGGGTACATGAACAAGCCCGTCACGGCGTCGACGGGGCTGACCACGGTCGGTGCTCGCACCTATGACCCGGTACTGGGCAAGTTCCTGTCTGTGGACCCGGTCATCGACACGAATCTCCCGCAGCAGAACACGGGGTACACGTACTCGGGCAACAACCCCACCACGTACATGGATCCGAGTGGGCTGAGACTGGATCCGGGATGTGGCTGGGGGAAGAGCTGCACCAAGACGTATGCTGCCCCGCCCCGCTATGAAAGTTCACACAAGTTCGGTACGCAACTGACAAATTATGCAGCTTCGATCCGGAAGACTTCCGACAAGTCTGACGCGAGGGCGCGGGCATTGGCGTACGTGGCAGATAACTTGGGCTCCTTTTACAAGAGTGAGCAGGGTGCATTCGTCCGAGCCTGGATGAGTGGACGTTTGCCTCAGCACATTACTTTCGGTGAAGATTCGAAGATCACCCAAGGCCTCCGTGACTCGAGCTTCATGCAGGACTATCAAGCTCGTGTGCGTGATGCCTTGCGAAGTGGCGCTGTAATTCCATCTCCTCTTCCGTACGAAGCTGAACTCCCGAGTGTGAGCAACCAGGCATTCCTTCAAGATATTGCCACGATCGGGAACTGGAAGGATGCTACTAACACGGAGAGGTCTTTGGCTGTAGTGGGTTCTTATGAAGTATTGCCGCCAGTGGTTTCTATCACGTCGGAGAATACAGTCGCCGTCACGTATAGTCTTCGAAACAATATTACTGTCGGGTCAATGGTCAGCCTCACTGATCAGTTGCGCCGGTGGGGAAACAGTCTGCCTGGAGAAACCGGGCCGTTCTCTGCGGTGCAGCAGACGTATACATGGACGGACGAGGTCTCGTTGCGATGAGCGCAAGGCGATGGAGCGCCGGGTTGGTCATATTGACTTTTGGCCTAGCGTTCGTAGGTTGTTCGGGTGGTGAGGGGCATTACGACTATGGCTTCAGATCAGATGATGCGGTAGGAACTTGGGAGTCAGTCAACACTATTTCTACCATTTCTCTCGTTTTGCGCGATGACGGCACATTTTCCGCACAAGGGTGGCCGCAAGTGATGAACTGTGATGGTGAGATTCCTGAGTTCACCCGCGATTCTGACGATTTATGGCGAACGACGATCGGTTATTCGGGGACATGGGAGGTTGATGGTGAAAGCGCTGAATATCTTGTACAATTCATATCTCCCGGACCTGAGTGTCGATCAAACTGGGCGGCAGTTGCCTGGACGAACGCCGGACAACCAGCGGATTTGAAGATATATCTAGATCCTCTTTCCCCAAGTGATGATGCCACGGAAGATCAGTATATTTATCTCTGTAAAAAGTGATTTGGTGATCTCGGCTGCAATGCGGAAACATGTCGCCGTCGGAGAAATCCCACAGGTTCCGTCTGGAGCACAAGCGAGTGGCGAAACGTCGCCCGCGAGGACCACGCGGGCTGTTCTCAGCTCAGCAACCGCTCGATAACCCGCGCGACCCCGTCGTCGTCATTCGATGCCGCAGTCTCGTCGGCAGCTTCCCGCACCACGGCCCCAGCGCCGGCCATCGCGACTCCACGCCCCGCCCAGCGGAGCATCTCGACGTCGTTGAGCGCATCGCCGAACGCCACGACGTCGGCCCGGTCGATCCCGAGGTGCGCGCAGAGGCGCGCGAGGCCGGTGGCCTTCGTGACGCCCTCCGCCATGACCTCGACGAAGGGCGCACCGGAGAGCGTCGCCTCGAAGCCGGAGAGACCGAGCGAGCGAAGGGTGTCGAACAGCGCAGCTGGCGCGAGCTCAGGATGCCGGATCACGAACTTCAGGCTCGGGGCCGAAAGCACCTGCTCGAGCGGCACGCCACCCATCGTCTTCGGGTCGCGCTTGTGGTCGGACAGGTCGGCGATCTCGGCGTAGCCCTGCTGCGCCACGAAGGTCTCGCCGCCTTCGCGCACGCTGGCGAACAGCAGGCCGGGGATGCTCGCGCGCAGTGCTTCCGCGAGCGCGCGGATCGTTGCTGCCGGCAGCTCCTCGGCGAACAGCATCCGCCCCTCGGCGAGGTGCACCGCGTAGGCGCCGTTGCTGCACAGCGCCCAGTCGTCGAAGGCCGCATCGGCGGCGATCGCGCGAAGGCCGATCGGCTGACGGGCGGTGACCGGCACGACGTGGATGCCGCGGGCCCTGGCCGCATCGAGCGCTGCCCTGGTGCGCGGGGAGACCGCGGATGCCGAGTCGAGCAGTGTGCCGTCGAGGTCGGTCGCGATCAGCCGCAGGGTCACGAGAAGATCATCGGCAGATCGTCGTCTTCGTCCGCGCCGCCCAGGTCGAACTCGACAACCACCGGCACGTGGTCGCTCGGCTGCTCGCCCTTGCGCTCCTCGCGATGGATCGAGGCTCCGGTCACGGCATCCGCCAGCGTGCGCGAACCGAGCACGAAGTCGATGCGGACGCCCTCGTTGCGCGGGAACTTCAGGCGCTGGTAGTCCCAGTAGGTGAAGCCCTCGGGGATGAGCGGGCGCACGACGTCGGTGACCCCGGCGTCCTGGAAGGCGAAGAACGCCTGGCGCTCCTGCGGGGAGACGTGCGTCGAGACGCCCTCGACGATGTCGGGGTCGCCGTTGTCGCCGTCGAACGGGATGATGTTGAAGTCGCCGACCAGTGCGAGCGGAAGCGCAGGGTTCGCCGAGAGCTCGGCTGCGGTCGACTTCTTCAGCTCCTCGAGCCAGTGCAGCTTGTACGCGTAGTGCGGGTCGTCGAGCGACCGGCCGTTCGGCACGTACAGGCTCCAGACGCGAACGCCGTCGACCATGACGCCGAGGGCGCGGGCCTCGAGCGGAGCATCCGGCCCTTCATGCCCCTTCGCGAAGCCCGGCATGCCGTCGAATGCGGTGCGGACATCGGTGATCGGCAGGCGGCTCGCGATCGCGACGCCGTTCCACTGATTCAGCCCGTGCACCTCGACGTGATACCCGGCTTCTTCGAACGGGCCGTACGGGAACTGCTCCGGCTTGCACTTGATCTCCTGCATCGCCAGCACGTCGATGTCTTCGCGCACGGCGAATTCGACCGTGCGGGTGACGCGGGTGCGGATGGAGTTGACGTTCCAGGTGGCCAAGCGCATGCGTCAAGCCTAGGCCTTGCCTCCTACACTGGATGCCGTGACCGCACTCGACGCAGACCGCCAGACACTCCTCGACCTCATCAAGGACGAGGCGGTGTTCCACGGCGACTTCACTCTCTCCAGTGGCAAGCAGGCGACGTACTACGTCGACATGCGCAAGCTGACCCTCGACCACCGGGCAGCGCCCGCGATCGGACGAATCATGCTCGACCTGATCGGCGACCTCGACGTGGTCGCGGTCGGCGGGCTCACGCTCGGCGCCGACCCCATCGCGAACTCCGTGCTGCACGCCTCGGTCGCCACCGACCGCCCGCTCGACGCGTTCGTCGTGCGCAAGGAGCCGAAGGACCACGGACGCGGCCGCCAGATCGAGGGCGCCGACGTCACGGGCAAGCGCGTCGTCGTGCTGGAGGACACCTCCACCACAGGCCAGTCCGCGCTCAAGGCCGTGGAGGCGCTGCGCCGGGAGGGCGCCGAGATCGTCGCCGTCGCCGTGATCGTCGACCGCAAGACCGGGGCCCAGGCCGCGATCGAAGCCGAGGGCCTCGAATGGCGCGCCGCCTTCGACCTCGACGACCTCGGACTCGACCCCCAGTGACCCGCTACGCACTCGCCGTCGACGTCGGCGGCACGAAGATGGAAGCCGCCATCGTCAGCGAGGACGGCGTGCTCGTCGATGGCAGCCGCAGCCGACAGGCCACCGGCCGCGAGGCCACGCTCGACTCGCTCACCGCCGCGGTGCGCGCGATCGTCGCGCACGCGCTGGCTGCGGCTCCGGCCGATGCGGAGATCGTCGGCGCAGGCGTCGGCAGCGCAGGACCCATCGACCGGACTGCCGGAGCGATCATGCCGGTGAACATGCCCCTCGCTCGCGGGTTCGGTCTCGCGGAAGCGGTGCGCTCAGCGGCATCCGCTGTGCTCGGCCGCGAGGTGCCGACCGTGCTCGGACACGACGGCGGTGCGCTCGCGCTCGCCGAGGCATGGCTGGGCGCGACGCAGGACGCTGGAGCCTCGCTCTCGATCGTCGTGTCGACGGGCGTCGGCGGCGGCTTCGTCGCGAACGGTGCGTACATCCCGGGTGCGACCGGCAACGCCGGGCACCTCGGTCAGGTCCGCCGCGAGGGCGGGCTCACGCTCGAGGAGATCGCCTCCGGCCCGGCGAGCGCCGCGTGGGCGCAGCAGCAGGGCTGGTCGGGAGCCACCGGCGAGGACCTGGCGCGGGATGCCGCTGCCGGCGATGCGATCGCGCGAGCCGCGATCGAGCGCTCGGCGAAGGCCGTCGGTGAGGCGCTGGCGGATGCCGCGACCCTCGTCGACCTCGACATGGTCGCGATCGGTGGCGGGTTCTCCCGCGTCTCCGGGGACTACATCGACCTGGTGCAGCGGGCGCTCACAGCGAGCGCCGCGCACGAGTACTCGCGTCGCGCACGGGTCGTGCGTTCGGGATTGGGCGACGAGGGTCCGCTGATCGGGGCAGCTGCGCTCGTCATCCGCTGAAACGGCTGCACAGCCGACCTCAGCGAGCCGGCACGATCAGGTGTCGCACCGGGCCTTCGAGTCGAGCGACCGCGACCTTCAGTTCGGTGACGTCGGCGGCGACCGCATCGATCCGCGCGGAGAGCTTGTCGTCGAGCGCGTCGATGCGGTCGCTGAGCTTCGCATCGCCCGCGTCGATGCGAGCGGTGAGCTTGTCGTCGAGCGCGTCGATGCGGTTGCTGAGCTTCATGTCGCCCGCGTCGATACGCTCGATGAGTCTGTGCTCCATACCGTCCATGCGGCGCACGATCCATGCGAAGCCCGTGATCATGCTTGCACCCGACGTCAGCATCAGGCCGACCGCGCTGATGACGATCGTCAAGGTCTCTACTGACACGTACATACCCCCAGTGTGTGTTCGGCTCATGCCATCCGCGAGCGAAACTATCGGATGCAGGGGAAGGGCTCTGGCCTGCCGGTTCCGCATCGGGCGCGGACTGGGGACATCTTCTTATCCGACCGGAGTGTGCAGAACGGGACGCAATTCCGTCCACTGCCTTAACAAATACGTCGTAGGCTCGGAGCAGACGACGGAAGGACTGCGCATGCGCGTACTCGGCTTGCTCTCGGGCACCTCACACGACGGCATCGACGTGACCGTCGTCGACTTCCAGGAGACCGACGGCGCCCTTCGCGGCACCGTGCTGCACGAGGACAGCGTGCCCTACGCGCCAGAGCTGCGCGCGCGGCTGGTTGCTGCGCTGCCCCCGGCCCAGGCCTCGTTCGCCGAGATGTGCGAGCTCGACACCCTGATCGGACAGGCGTTCGCCGCAGTCGCTGCGGATGCCGCAGCAGCAATCGGCGGCGTCCACGCGGTCTGTACGCACGGCCAGACCGTCTTCCACTGGGTCGACGAGGGGCACGCGCTCGGCACGCTCCAGATCGGCCAGCCGGCCTGGATCGCCGAGCGCGTCGGCGCCCCGGTGGTCTCGGATGTGCGCATCCGCGACATCACCGCCGGCGGGCACGGGGCTCCGCTGGTGTCGTTCCTCGACGAGCTGTTGCTCCGCGGCCGCGCCGGCACCTCCGCCGCGCTGAATCTCGGCGGCATCGCGAACATCACGATCGTGGGCGACGGCATCTCCGCCTACGACATCGGCCCGGCCAACGCCCTCGTCGACGCGGTCGTGGTCGCGGAGGAACTCAACGACCTCGGGTACGACGAGGATGCCGCGATCGCCAGCACCGGGACCGTCGATCAAGCCCTGCTGGACGCTCTGCTCGCCGACCCGTACTACGCCCTGCCCGCGCCGAAGAGCACCGGCAAGGAGCACTTCCACCTCGACTACGTGCGGGCGCTCGTCGACGCGCACGGCGGGATCGGCGTGGCCGATCTGATCCGCACGCTGACCGAGCTGACGGTGCAGACCGTCGCGAACGACATACGCGCCGCAGGCATCGACTACCTCGCGGTGTCGGGCGGAGGCTGCCGCAACCCGCTCATCATGAAAGGGCTCCGCGATGCGCTCCCCGAGGTCGAGGTGGTGCTCGCCGACGAACTCGGCGCCTCAGCCGACAACAAGGAGGCGGTCCTCTTCGCGCTGATCGGCTGGTGCACGCTGCACGGGGTACCGGCAGTCATCCCCGGCGGCACCGGCGCTCGTGCGCCGCGCATCCTCGGCACCATCACGCCGGGGACCGGTCCGCTGCGGCTGCCGGAGCCGGTGGCCGCGGTGACGAGCCTGGTCCTGCACACGCCCTGAGGCGCGCCGCGAGTCGTCAGCGCTTGCGCTCGTCGTCGTCCCAGGGCCCTTCCCACCAGCCGGCACGGCCGTCGCCCTCGCCCTCACCGCGCCGACGCGAGCGCACGAACTGCACCACGAAGACGACGAGCGAGCTCGAGGTGATCAGGATGAGCACCAGGAACAGCAGGTCGCTCTGATTCATGGTCGCTTCCCCTCCGCGGCATCCGCCACGATCTTCGCGATACGCGCCGAGCGCGTCTCAGGCCGCTTCGCCATCGCGATGTGCGTGAGGCCGAACTTCTTGACCGACTTCGGGAACCCATCCCAGTTCGCGCGTGCGTCGGGCGACGCATCGAGTGCTGCCGCGAACTCGGGCGGCTCGATCCCCGCCTCCGGCCCGTCGAGCATCTCCCAGGCGCCGTTCGCCTTCGCGACGTCGAGAGCGCGGATGCCCGCGGCGGCAAGCAGGCCCGCGGCTTCGAGCTCCGCGATGCGGGCCTTGTTCGTCGCCGCCCAGCCGCTGGCAGGGCGACGCGGCGAGAACCACTGGCCGACGGTCTGATCGTCGAACGTTCGCACCGGACCGTCGATCCATCCGAAGCACAGTGCCTGACGCACGGCATCCTCGTAGCCGACGCCGCCGGCGGTCTTGCCGCGGACGCTCAGCAGCCAGACGCCGGCGGTGCGGGCGTGGTGCTCCTCGAGCCACGCGCGCCAGACCGCGGCATCCGCGGCGCTGACCCGCTCGCCCTCGTCAAGCGCGCCCATCGATCACTTCTTCGTCTTGACCGTCGTGATCGTCTCGGTGATCCGTGGCAGCAGGTCGGCGACCGACTGCACGATCTCGTCGGGACGGAACGGGTACTTCTCGATCTCGGCCTGATCGCTGATGCCGGTCAGCACCAGGATCGTATGCAGACCCGCCTCGATGCCGGCGACGACATCGGTGTCCATGCGGTCGCCGATCATGCCGGTGCGCTTCGAGTGCGCGCCGATCTTGTTCAGTGCAGACCGGAACATCATCGGGTTCGGCTTGCCGACGACGTACGGCTCCTTGCCGGTGGCCTTCGTGATGAGGGCGGCGATCGCGCCGGTCGCCGGCAGCGGTCCGTCGACGCTCGGGCCGGTCGCGTCGGGGTTCGTGACGATGAAGCGGGCACCGCCGATGATGAGCCGGATCGCCTTCGTGATGGCCTCGAAGGAGTAGTTGCGCGTCTCGCCGACGACCACGAAATCTGGGTTCGTCTCGGTCATGATGAACCCGGCGTCGTGCAGGGCGGTGAGGATGCCGGCTTCGCCGATCACGAAGGCGGAGCCGCCGGGGAGCTGCTGCTTCAGGAAGTCGGCGGTCGCGAGCGCCGAGGTCCAGATCCGGTTCTCCGGCACATTCAGGCCGCTGGTGCGGAGGCGAGCGGACAGGTCGCGCGCGGTGAAGATCGAGTTGTTCGTGAGCACCAGGTACGGGATGTCGTTGCGCTCCCACTCCGCGAGCAGCTCGGACGCGCCGGGGATGGCGTCGTTCTCATGGACGAGCACGCCGTCCATGTCGGTCAGCCAGCATTCGATGTCATCTCGTTGTGCCATGTGCTCAGCCTAGAGGGGCGGGCTCTCGGTACAGCAGTGCGGGTTCAGGCGCTCAGCCACACGGCGGAGCGCGCGCCGTCCGGCAGCGGCACCGCAGCACCGTCGATCTGTGCCCCGCTCGCGGTGACCTCGACCCGCGAGCCGACATCGAGGCCGTGCGATTCCAGGGCGCGCAGGATCTCGGGGTCGTCGTCGCTCACGCGCAGCACGCGGCCGACGTGCCCCACCGGAGCGTCGGCCAGCAGCACGAAGGGCTCACGGTCGACGCGGCCATCGGCATCCGGGATCGCGTCGCCGTGCGGGTCGAACCGCGGACGACCGAGTCGCGCATCGATGCCTTCGAGCAGCCGGTCGCTGATCGTGTGCTCGAGCACCTCTGCCTCGTCGTGCACCTCATCCCAGCGGTAGTCGAACTCGCGCACGAGCCAGGTCTCGACCAGTCGGTGTCGCCGCACCATCGCGAGCGCGCGTTGCGTGCCGGCATCCGTCAGGCGGACCGCGCCATAGGGAACGTGCGAGACGAGTCCCGCTGCGGCGAGCTTCTTCACCATCTCGGTGACCGATGACGGCGCGATGCCGAGCTTCGCGGCGAGGACCGACGGGGTGATCGGGGCATCCTGCCATTCGGTGTGCGCGTAGACGGTCTTCAGATAGTCGTCAGCTGCAGGGGATGCCACCGGACCAGTCTAGGTCAGGCAGGTTTCAGCGATCAGGCCTGGTGAGCCTCAGGGATTGGCGACCGCGACGAGGATGCCGAACGCCGCCTGGCCGGCGAAGAAGCAGACCAGGAAGCCGAGCAGGGCGGCGGCCAGCGAGAGTCGACCGTCGAACCCCGTGATCTCGGCGATGCCGATCCGGCGGGCCCGGAACGCCAGTACGAGGGTGGCGATGCCGAGGGCGAGCTGCACCCACGGGCTGGCGTCGCCGATGACGTTCGGGAAGGCGACGAGCAGGCCGCCGATCACGCCGGTCGCGATGCCGATCCAGGTGAGGATGCGGACGGTGCGGCGGGCGTTCTCGGCGGACATGCTCCGAGCCTATCCGGGCTCATGCCCCGGTGATCACCAGCCACAGCAGCGCACCGTTGAGCGCGATCAGCAGCACCGACGCGACGACGCCGGCTGCGGTCGTCCATGCGCGGTTCGCCCAGATTCCGAGGGTGCGTCGCTGTGCCGTCAGGACGACGAGCGGGATCAGCGCGAACGGGATGCCGAACGACAGCACGACCTGGCTGAGCACGAGCGCGAGTGTCGGATCGACCCCGATGCCGAGGATCACGAGCGCGGGGATCAGCGTCACCAGGCGTCGCGCGAGCAGCGGGATGCGCACGTGCAGGAGGCCGTGCATGATCTCCGCCCCCGCGTAGGCGCCGACCGAGGTCGAGGCGAGACCCGAGGCGAGCAGCCCGACCGCGAAGAACGTCGCGACGACCGGGCCGAGGCCCGCCGCGAGGGCGGCGTGCGCACCCTCGAGCGAGTCGGTGCCCTCGACGCCGGCGAGGTTCGCGGCGGCGAGCAGCAGGATGGCGAGGTTCACCGATCCGGCGATGACCATCGCGATCGACACGTCCCAGCGGGTGGCCCTGAGGAGGCGGCGGATGCGCGAGGTCTCGGTGCGCACGGCCTCGTCACCGGCGTGGGCCGTGGTCGCCCCGAAGCGGTCGCGAGTGAGCGAGGAGTGCGCGTAGATCGCGTGCGGCATGATGGTCGCGCCGAGGATGGATGCCGCGAGCAGCACCGACCCCGTGTCCTCGAAGCGCGGCACCAGGCCGCCGACGATGCCGGCCGGGTCCGGCGGGGCGACGAAGACGCCGGCGACGAAGCCGATCGTGATGATCGCCATGAGGCCGATGATCACGAACTCGAACGGCCGCGGTCCGCGGCGGCTCTGCACCGCGAGCAGGATCATCGACACGGCTCCGGTGATGATTCCGCCGAGGAGCAGCGGCACGTTGAACAGGAGGTGCAGGGCGACCGCACCGCCGATCACCTCGGCGAGGTCGGTCGCCATGGCGACGAGCTCGGCCTGCAGCCAGTATGAGCGGCGGGCCCAGCGATTGCGGATGCGCGAGCCGAGCACCTGGGGGAGGCTCTGGCCGGTGACGACACCGAGCTTCGCCGAGAGGTACTGGATCAGCCAGGCCATGACGTTGCCAGCGACGACGACCCACACCAGGAGGTAGCCGTACTTGGCGCCCGCGGTCATGTTGCTGGCGACATTGCCGGGATCGAGGTAGGCGACGCCGGCGACGAGGGCCGGGCCCAGCAGCCAGAGGCTGCGGGGCGGGGTGGTGCGCGTGGCAGGAGCCTCGATGGTCCCGGAATTTTTAGGCATGCCGAAATCGTAGCGGATTTTTCGGCGTCCCTAAATATTTCTCGCACGGTGCGGCGGATAGCCTGGCTGGATGGATGAGCAGACGCCGGAGCACGCGCCCGAGCACGCACCGGAGAGCTCGACACCGGAGCGCAGCACGCACGGCGTCGGACCGTGGCCGGGTGGGCGCGCGGAGTGGCCGGCCGGGGAGCAGTACGACCCCGAGCTGCTCGAGCACGGCGACACGCGCAACGTGATCGACCGCTACCGGTACTGGCGCATGGAGGCGATCGTCGCCGAGCTCGACACGCATCGGCATCCGTTCCATGTCGCGATCGAGAACTGGCAGCACGACATGAACATCGGCTCGATCGTGCGCAGCGCGAACGCCTTCCTCGCCGACACCGTGCACATCATCGGACGACGCCGCTGGAACAAGCGCGGAGCCATGGTCACCGACCGGTACCAGCATGTCGTGCACCACGAGGACATCGAGACCTTCGCAGCCTGGGCCGCAGGGGAGGGGATGCCGATCGTCGCGGTCGACAACGTCGACGGCTCGGTGCCCGTCGACCGCGCCGAGCTGTCGGAGCGCTGCGTGCTGCTGTTCGGTCAGGAGGGACCCGGACTCTCCGCCGAGGCGCTCGCCGCGGCATCCGCCCATATCGAGATCACTCAGTACGGGTCGACGCGGTCGATCAATGCCAGCGCCGCGGCCGCCGTGATCATGTACGAGTGGTGCCGGCGGTACGCCGACTGATCTCGGGGCCGGCCGCGCCCGAGAGCCTCTCGACCTCGGACACCCGAGCGCGTATCGGCAGATTCGCCCGTTCAGACCCTGTCGATGCCGAACAGGTGGCGGTAGATCGCGTTGACATCGCGATCCAGGTGATCGATGCGCCCGTTCACGGCTCGGATCTCGGTCCGCACGCTCGCGAACTCGCTGGTGATCTCGGCCCGCGTGCTTGCGATCTCTCTTCGCACGCTGTCGAATTCGGTCCGCACGCCGTGGAACCCGTCGCGCATCATCCGCACGAACATGGTCGAGATCAGTGCGACCGTGCCGAACATCCCTGCGGCGAAGACGCTGATCAGCGTCCAGATCTGTGGTTCGTTCATCCCCAGCATCCCTTCAGTGTGCCTCGATGATGTCGCGCGCACCAGGGGTCCGGAATGCAGTATTTCGGGATTCTCGGGCGTTGGGGAGAACTCGGTTTCCCCAACGCCTGTGGAGGACTAGATGCTGGCGGTGAGCCAGCTCCCTGAGCGCACCCGCCAGCCGAGGGTCGCGAGGCGAGCGAGCAGGTAGATGCCGAAGAACGCGAGCGACAGCCAGATCAGGCCGGCGGCGCCGTCGACTCCGAGCGCCGCGATGATCCACAGCGCCGGGAGGAACGGTACGAGGTTCAGCCCGCCGGCGATCGCGAGGTAGCGCACGTCGTTCGCTCCCATCAGCACGCCGTCGAGCACGAACACGATCCCCGCGATGGGTTGCGCGACCGCCAGCACCAGCAGCGCCGGCTGCACGAGCGTCGCGACGTCGGCCGATCCGGTGAACACGATGCCGAGCACGCCGGAGAGCGCCGCGATGAGCGCGCCGACGATCACGCCGAACCATGCTCCCCATGCCACGGTGCGGCCGAGCACTCGACGCACCTGCGGCTGGTCGCCGGCGCCGAGCTCCTTGCCGATCAGGGCCTGCGCCGCGATCGCGAGCGCGTCGAGCGCGAAGGCGGCAGCCGAGAAGATCGTGAAGACGATCTGCCACCCGGCGAGCTCGTCGGTGCCGATGCCGGTCGCGACGCCGACGGTCGCGAGCAGTGCGACCCGCAGGCTCACGGTGCGCAGGAAGAGCCAGCCGCCGGAGCGCGCCGTGCTGCCCATACCCTCGCGCTGCGCGCGCAACGAGGCGTTGTGCGTGGTGGCGAGGCGTCGGATGACCAGGACGTACGCACCGACCATGCCCCACTGGGCGGTGATCGTACCGGCGGCGGATCCGGCGATGCCCCACCCGAAGCCGTAGATGAACAGCACGTTCAGCAGGGCGTTCGCACCGAAGCCGAGCCCGGCGATCCAGAGCGGGGTGACGGTGTCCTGCATCCCACGCAGCAGCCCGGTCGCCGCGAACACGATCAGCATCGCCGGGAGGCCCCACATCGAGATCACGAGGTAGTCGTTCGCCTGCTCCGACACGGCGTCGCCGGCGCCGAACAGCGAGACGAGCCAGGGCGACGACACGGCGCCGACGACCGCGAGCACGGCACCGAGTCCGAGCGCGAGCCACATGCCGTTGATGCCGACCGAGACCGCTTCGCCGGGTCGCCCTGCACCGAAGCGCCGGGCGACCGCCGGCGTGGTGGAGTACGCCAGGAACACCATGAGCCCGACGATGGTCTGCAGCACGGCGCCGGCGATGCCCAGTCCGGCGAGCGGTGCGGTGCCGAGGTGTCCGATCAGCGCGGCATCCACGATCAGGAACGCGGGCTCCGCGATCAGTGCGCCGAGCGCGGGGACCGCGAGGCGCAGGATCTCTCGGTTGAGGGACGGGCGCGCGGTCATCCTCCGAGCCTATGGGCTGGCGCCGACGTGCCGGCCGTCGCCTGACGGCGTCGTCGTACGCTGGAGGGAACCGGATGCCACGGAGGTGCATCATGTCGGATCCTCGGGAAGCCGCAGCCCAGTACCGCGCGCGGCAGCAGGCCGCGAGCCAGGACGGCGACGACGAGGGCGGCACCTCGCCGGGAGTCGGAGCGGCGGTCGACAGGGCGGCGTTCATCGAGACGGCTATCCAGGTCGCCATCCGCCGTGGCGACTTCGATGATCTGCCTGGCGCGGGCAAGCCGCTCGAGGGCCTCGGCACGCATCACGATCCCGACTGGTGGATCCGCCGCAAGATCGAGACCGAGAACCTCACGGGTCTCGGTCCGCCCGCGATCCTGCTGCGCGCCGAGGACACGGGGCTGGACGCCGAGCTCGACCTGCTCGGCCGCGAGTCCGATGTCCGCAGCGTGCTCGAGGACTTCAACCGTCGGGTGCTCGAGGCGCGGCGACAGCTGCAGGGCGGACCGCCCGTGGTGACCTCGCCGCGCGACATCGACTCAACGGTCACGGCCTGGGCGGAGCGCCGTCTGGCGCGATCTGCGGCATCCGTTCCCGCACCGGCGCCGACCCGTCGACGCCGGTGGGGGATTCGTCGAAGGGAGTGACCTGGCCCGTCTGCGCGTCATAAGGTGGGACGCATGACTGACGTGCTTCCCGTGGGCCTCGCCGTTTCCGAGTTCAGCTCCGACATCCGCCCGCAGGACGACCTCTACCGTCACGTGAACGGTGCCTGGATCGCCCGCACCGAGATCCCCGGCGACAAGGCGAGGTGGGGATCGTTCCACCTCCTCGCCGAGCAGGCCGAGAAGGACGTGCGCGCGATCATCGAGGAATCGCAGGACGCCGACGAAGGCACCCTCGCGCGCAAGATCGGCGACCTGTTCGCGAGCTTCATGGACACCGAGCGCATCGCGGCCGCCGGCACCACGCCGCTGGCAGAGACCCTCGCCGAGATCGATGCGATCGACAGCATCCCCTCGTTCCTGCGCACGGTCGGCGCGTACGACCGCGACGGCCGAGCGCACCTGATCGGCTTCTACGTGGACGGCGACCCCGGGAACCCGGAGCGCTACGTCCCCGTCGTCGTGCAGTCGGGCCTGTCGCTGCCCGACGAGAGCTACTTCCGCCTCGATACGTTCGAGGGCACCCGCGCCGCGTACCGCGCTCACCTCGAGCGGCTGCTGACGCTCGGTGGGATCCCGGATGCCGCGGCGGATGCCGACCGCGCGATCGCCCTCGAGACCGAGCTCGCCGGTCACCACTGGGACAACGTGAAGAGCCGCGACGCCGTCGCGACCTACAACCTGAAGACCTGGGACGAGATCCAGGAGCTTGCCGGTGTCGACCTCGCGCCGTGGCGCGACGCGGTCGCCCCATCGAACCCCGCGGCCTTCGCCGAGGTCGTGGTGTCGCAGCCGAGCTTCCTCGAGGGACTCGGCACGCTGCTCGTCGCCGAGCGCCTCGACGACTGGAAGGCGTGGTTGCGCGCGCAGGTCGTGCACGCCGCGGCACCGTACCTGACCGATGACATCGTGCAGGAGAACTTCTCGTTCTACGGCACCGAGCTCACCGGCGTCCCCACCATCCGCGAGCGCTGGAAGCGCGGTGTCTCTGTGACCGAGGGTGCGCTGGGCGAGGCGATCGGCAAGGTCTACGTCGAGCGGCACTACCCGCCGACGGCGAAGGCCGCGATGGACGAGCTGGTCGCGAACCTGATCGAGGCGTACCGCCAGAGCATCACGGAGCTCGAGTGGATGACCGCCGAGACGCGAGAGCGCGCCCTCGCCAAGCTCGACGCCTTCACGCCGAAGATCGGGCACCCCGATGTCTGGCGCGACTACTCCGGGCTGACCATCGACCGCGCCGACCTGTTCGGCAACGTGCGGCGGGCGGCGATCTTCGAGCACGATCGTCACATCGACAAGGTCGGCAAGCCGATCGACCGCGACGAGTGGCACATGCCGCCGCAGACGGTGAACGCGTACTACAACCCCTCGATGAACGAGATCGTGTTCCCCGCTGCGATCCTGCAGTACCCGTTCTTCGACGCAGGGCGTGACGCGGCTGCGAACTACGGCGGCATCGGTGCGGTCATCGGTCACGAGATCGGCCACGGCTTCGACGACCAGGGCAGCCGCTACGACGGTGACGGACGCCTCGAGGACTGGTGGACGGATGCCGATCGCACGGCGTTCGAGGAGCGCACCAAGGCGCTCATCGCCCAGTACGACGCGCTGGTGCCGGAGGGCCTGGCGCCCGAGCACCACGTGAACGGCGCGCTCACGATCGGCGAGAACATCGGCGACCTCGGCGGTCTCGGCATCGCCCTCAAGGCGTATGAGCTGTCGCTGCGTCCTTCGTCGGACTCGGGGACCCAGGTCGAGGCGCCGGTGATCGACGGGCTCACGGGGGTGCAGCGACTGCTGCTGTCGTGGGCGCAGGTCTGGCAGCAGAAGGGACGAGAGGCCGAGACGCTGCGGCTGCTGACGATCGACCCGCATTCCCCGAACGAGTTCCGCTGCAACCAGATCGTGCGCAACATCGACGCCTTCTACGAGGCGTTCGAGGTCGGCGAGAAGGATGCCCTGTGGCTGCCCGAAGACGAGCGTGTGACGATCTGGTGACCAACACCCGGAGTCTGTGAGGGATCCCGACCGAGCGGGGTTACGATATCGGTGCCGCTGGGGATAGCGCCTCACTGGCGCCCCATCCGCCCTCTCCGTAAGGATCATGCGTGGGATCCCGCACACCCTCGTTCCCTGAGCCCTTCGGCTCGGCTCAGGGTGCGCCCGCCGACGGGTCCATGCTGCGCCGCTCGCAGAGCACCAGCAGGAGACTGCCTCGGCGCGCCGCTGTCGGCCGCCGTTCGTTCACCTCGACGCTGCGTGCGCTCGAGTCGCTGGCGGATGCCGGCGCCCAGGTGTCGGTGCACGTCGTCGACCTCGATTCGCACGAGCACGTGCTCGCGGGCGACGATCACGTCACGATGCCGGTCGCCGGTCTCGGCGTGGTGCCGTTGCTGATCGAGGTGGCCGCGGGCTTCGAGAGCGGCGAGCTCGATCCCCTCGCGATCATCGAGCGAGACAGCGTCGACGCGGTGACGACGTCCGGCCTCTGGCGGAACCTGCATGCGCCTGCGCTGCCGTTGGAAGACCTGGCGGTGCTGGCCGCGACCGCCGGCGACCCGATCGCCGTGAACGCGCTGCTGCAGAAGGTCGGTCACGAGCGCGTCCGGGAGCGCATCGAGAGCATCGGCCTGCGACGCACCGCGCTGCTGGACCAGTTCCGCGATCGGCGAGGCCCCGACCACGCGCCGCATGTCGCGGTCGGCTCGACGCGGGAGTTCGCCGGGCTCTTCTCCGCGCTCGTCAACTCGGCCGTGGTCGACGCCGCAGTGAGCGCCCAGGTATCGGAGTGGCTCAGCCTCAACCAGGACCTCAGCCTGGTGGCTGCGTCGACGGGGCTCGATCCGTTCTCGCACGACCACGATGCGCACGGCCTGCTGTTCGTGAACAAGACCGGTCGTGACCGCGGTGTCCGCGCCGAGGCCGGCGTGCTCGCCGGTCCGCGCGCCGGCGTCGCCTACTCGCTCATCGTCTGCTTCGACGACCTCTCGATCACGCACCGTCTGCGTGCGCACGACGCGTTCCGCGTGCTCGGCGTCGAGCTCATGGAGTACACGCACTGATGGTGTCGAGCGACTGGACGCCGCATCGGCGCGATGACGGCGAGCTGCTCGGCTGGATCCACCCCGACGGCGATCGGTGGGTGGCGGTCGATGTGCTCGGTCGGCCGGCATCCGATGCGACCGAGTGGCTCGACGCCGAGGCTGCGCTCGAGGAGCACGGCATCGCCTGGCTGGCCGACGCATGGATGCTGGAGGGCGAGGACGAGCGTCCGCTGCGGGTGCGCCTGCTCGAGGTGACGCCGGACGACGACGGCGTGCCCGGCCGCATCGTGGTGAAGATCGACGACTTCGGCGACATGACCCGACCCGCGACCGCGCAGTTCGTGCTGGCATGGCCGATCCCGGATCGACTGCGGCCGCCGCGCCCCGGCGACCCCGATCCGCGCGAGATCTCTCGGTGACGGGCTAGTTCGGCAGTGACGGATGCTGCTCGGCCCCGCGCTGCTTCGGGATGAACAGCGACAGCACGACGGCGATGATGCCGGCGGCGATCGCGAGCCAGAAGCACACCTCGAATGCGGCGCGCGTCGGCACGAAGACGCCGCCAACGTCGACGCTCATGGCGGCGAGGACCCCGCCCATCACCGCGGAGGCGCTGGAGGTGCCGACCGAGCGGAACAGTGCGTTCAGGCCGTTCGATGCCCCCGTCTCGTTCGCCGGGATCGAGCGCATGATGATCATCGGCATCGCGGCGAACGTGAAGCCGATGCCCACGCCGATCAGCAGGTTCCCGACGAGGATGTGCCACACCTCGCTCGACCACAGCAGCACGAAGACGTAGGCGAGCACGATCGCGATCGCGCCGACCGTGAAGAGCGGTCGTGGGCCGACCGTGCGCTCGAGCCAGCCGGACAGCGGCGAGATGACCATCATCACGAGCCCGGCCGGCATGATGATCAGCGCGGCAGCGACCATGTCGAGCCCGAAGCCGAATCCGCCGGCCGCCGGACCCTCCAGCAGCTGCGGGAAGGTCACGTTCGAGGCGAACAGGGCGAAGCCCATGCCGATCGCGGCGATGTTCGTGAACAGCACGGCCGGTCGTGCGGCGACGCGCAGATCGAGCAGCGGATCCTCCGTGCGCAGCTGGTACCAGCCCCACACCAGCAGCACGACGACGCCGCCGATGATGCAGACGAGCGCGAGCGGTGACGTCCAGCCCCACTCGGCGCCGCGGGAGACGAACAGCAGCAGTCCGGTGAGGCCGATCGCGAGGCCGACGGCGCCGAGCACGTCGAGGCGGCCGGGGAAGCGGAGCACGTCCTCGGGGATCACGGCGAGCACCAGGGCGAGACCGACCACGCCGAGCGCTGCGGCGAGCCAGAACAGCCAGTGCCAGTCGGCGTTCTTCGCGAGCAGCGCGGCCACCGGCATCCCGATCGCACCGCCGACGCCCATCGTGGCGCTCATGAGCGCGACCGCGGTGCCGAGCCGGTTCGGCGGGAGGACGTCGCGCATGATCGCGATGCCGAGCGGGACCACGCCGGTGACGGCGCCCTGCAGTGCGCGGCCGATGATGACGCCGACGATCGAGCCGGACACCGCTGCGATCACGGAGCCGATGATGAGCAGCACCAGCAGCACGATGACGACGCGGCGCTTGCCGTACATGTCACCGAGACGGCCGGAGATGGGTGTGGCGACGGCGGCGACCAGCAGCGTGATCGTCACGACCCATGTGGTGTCCTCGCGGGAGGCGTTCAGCAGCTGCGGCAGCTCGGCCTGCAGCGGCACGACCAGCGTGAACATGAACGACGAGCAGAGCCCGGCGAACGCGAGCACGGCGACGATCGCCCACTTGGGCGGGGTTCGAGAGAGACGTCTCCTGGCCTTGTCCTCGTTCGCACCCACTGCCCAAGGCTATCGGCGCCAACGGGCACCGGGGTCACCGAAGGCGTTCAGGACTGGCAGACTGGGCGGGTGCGAACCATCCGTGATCTCGACACCGTTGAACTCATCCTCGATGCGCAGGCCCTGCTCGACTCCATCAGGGGTCCATTGCGCGTGGTGGATGCCGGCACGCTGCGGGCGCTGCAGCAGTCCGGCAACTACGTCGTCGGCTTCTTCGACGGCGACGGCGACGAGGAGCGGATGGTCGGCGCGTCGATCGCCTTCTTCGGCGAGCCGGCCCGTCGTGCGATGCACTCGCACATCACCGCGCTGCTGCCGGAGTTCCGCGGTCGCGGCTGGGGCCGGGAGCTCAAGGAGCACCAGCGCCAGTGGGCGTTCTCGCGTGACGTCGGCCGCATCACGTGGACGTTCGATCCGCTCGTGGCGCGCAACGCGCACTTCTTCCTGTCGGTGCTGGGAGCCAGGGCCACCGGTTACTCGGTGAACCGCTACGGCATCTTCGGCGGCGGCGACGCTGGGGACGAGAGCGACCGCCTCGACGTCGAATGGGCGCTCGCCGACATCGCGAAGCCGCCGGCATCCGACGACATCGTGGAGACGCTCGAGATCCCCGCCGACATCGAGGCCCTCCGGGAATCGGACCCCGCTGCTGCGCACGAATGGCGTACACGGCTGCGTGCGGAGATGGCCGAGATCCTCGGACGCGGCCTCCGCATCGCCGGCTTCGACGTCGAGCGCGGCTACCTCTTCACGGCCTGAGGGTCGCTGCCGCACGCCGACGAGCTCAGCGCGGCGGCAGCACGAACTCCCCGGTCTCGCCGGAGTTGACCGCGATCTCCCAGCGGAACCCATCGGGGTCGACGAAGTACCCGGAGTACCCGCCCCACGCCCGGTGCTGCCCCGCGCTCACGGTCGCGCCCAGCAGCGCCGCCTCGGCGAGCACGTCGTCGACCTCTGCTGGGGTCGCGAGATTGTGCGAGAGCGTGAGCGGTGCGATGCCGGATGCCGGGGCTTCGCCGACCTCGGCGGTGAACCCCTCGATCGACCACAGCGACAGGATGACCCTGTCGGCGACCGGGAACATCAGGACGTCGTCGCCCGAGAAGATCGGCTCCCAGCCGAGACCGTCGACGTAGAACGCCCGGCAGCGTGCGAGGTCCGAGACGGCGAGTGTGATGAAGCTGACGCGTTGTTCCATGCCGACGAGTCTCGCACCGGCATCCGACGTCCGGAACGGGTCCTGCTCAGCGCACGCCCTGCATGAGGCGGAGCACCGGCTTGATCGACAGCAGCAGTCCGATGCCGACGACGATCGCGATCGTGCCGAGGATCGAGAAGTACGGCACCTCGTTCTCCGGGTCGTAGAACTGCACCAGCCAGCCGGAGATCGCAGTGCCCAGCGCGATCGACAGGAAGAACAGCGCCACCATCTGCGTGTGGAACACCGACGGGGCGAGCTTCGTGGCGACCGAGAGCCCGACCGGTGAGAGCAGCAGCTCGGCGACCGTGAAGACGAACAGGATGCCGACGATCGCGAGCAGTGGCGTGGAGTTCTCGCCGCCACCGGCGAACGGGAGGAACAGCAGGAACGCCGAGCCCATGATGATCGCGCTGAGGCCGAACTTGACCGGCGTGGACGGCTGGCGCTTGCCCAGACGGGTCCAGATCGCGGCGAAGACGCCGGACAGGATGATGATGAAGACGGGGTTGATCGACTGCACCCACGGGATCGGCATCTCGAAGCCGAAGATGTTCCGGTCGAGTCGCTCCGAGGCGTACAGCGTCAGCACCGTGAACTGCTGCTGGTACAGCGACCAGAACGCGACACTGGTGATGAAGAGCGGCAGGAAGCCCCACACCCGCGAGCGCTCGGTGCTGTCGATGCGCCGACTCGTCAGGATCACCGCGAAGTAGGCGATGGCTGCGACGAGCGTGCCGCCGATCACGATGGTCGAGAGGTTGTCGGCGCGGATCACGCCGAGCAGCGCGAGGACCGCGATGAGCACGACGGCTCCGGCCGCGACGAGCCCGACGAGGGGGTAGCGCTTCGCCGGCAGCGGGTTCGGCACCGCACGCGCGGCGTCCGGCAGCGACCGACGGCCGAACGAGTACTGCACGAGACCGAACGTCATTCCGACGGCGGCCAGACCGAAGCCCCAGTGGAAGCCGAGCGTCGACTGCAGGATGCCGGTGAGGATCGGTCCGATGAAGGCGCCGAGGTTGATGCCGAGGTAGAACAGCGAGAAGCCCGCATCGCGGCGGTCGTCGTCCGGCGTGTAGAGCGTGCCGACGACCGCGGTGGCGTTCGCCTTGAGACCGCCCGAGCCGAGAGCGACGAGCACGAGGCCGACGCCCACGCCGACGAGGCCGGGCAGCAGTGCGAGGGCGAGGTGTCCTGCCACGATCACGATCGCGCTGACGAAGAGCACTCGCTCCGACCCGAAGAGCCGATCGGCGACCCAGGCCCCCAGGATCGTGGAGAGGTACACCGAGCCGCCATAGGCGCCGACGATGCCGCCGGCGACTGCCTCGGGGATGCCGAGTCCGCCCTGGGAGACCGAGAAGTACAGGTAGATGAGCAGGATGCCCTGCATGCCGTAGAAGCTGAACCGCTCCCACATCTCCACGCCGAAGACGTGGACCAAGGACCACGGCTGGCCGAAGAATCGGGTGTTCTCGTCGCGGATCCGCGGGGTGGGCTGCGCTGCGCTCATCCCCCGACCGTACTCTTCGTCGGGCTCAGAGTCCCAGCTGGTCGGGCTCGGAGTCCCAGCTGGACAGGCTCAGATTCCCAGCTGGACCGCGGATAGAATGGGAACGCCCGTGTTCACGGGTCCCTCCCGCATCCGACCATTGGAGCCACCATGGCCGAACAGTCCCGCCTCGACAAGGTCATCGCCCTCGCCCGCCACCGCGGGTTCGTCTTCCAGGCCGGTGAGATCTACGGCGGTTCGCGTTCTGCATGGGACTACGGCCCCCTCGGCACCGAGCTCAAGGAGAACATCCGCCGGCAGTGGTGGCAGACGTTCGTGCGCGGCCGCGGCGACATGGTGGGTCTGGATTCCAGCATCATCCTGCCGAAGCGCGTGTGGGAGGCATCCGGCCACGTCGCGACCTTCACCGATCCGCTGGTGGAGTGCCTCCAGTGCCACAAGCGCTTCCGCGCCGACAACCTCATCGAGGACTTCGAGGCGCGCAAGGGGCGGAAGGCCGAGAACGGCCTCGCCGACATCCCATGCCCGAACTGCGGCACCAAGGGCCAGTACACCGAGCCCAAGGCCTTCTCCGGTCTCGTGAAGACCTACCTCGGCGTCGTCGACGACGAGTCCGGCCTGTACTTCCTGCGCCCCGAGACCGCGCAGGGCATCTTCGTGAACTTCTCGAACGTGCTCACCGCCAGCCGCAAGAAGCCGCCGTTCGGCATCGGCCAGGTCGGCAAGGCGTTCCGCAACGAGATCACGCCCGGGAACTTCATCTTCCGCACCCGTGAGTTCGAGCAGATGGAGATCGAGTTCTTCACCCCGCCGGCAGAGGCGCAGGAGTGGTTCGAGCACTGGGTCGAGGCCTGCTGGAACTGGTTCATCGACCTCGGCATCGACCCCGAGAACATGCGTCAGTTCGACGTGCCCGAGGACGACCGCGCGCACTACTCCGCCGGCACGATCGACGTCGAGTACAAGTTCGGCTTCACCGGCAAGGAGTGGGGCGAGCTCATGGGCGTCGCCAACCGCACCGACTACGACCTGTCGAGCCACAGCGAGGCGTCGGGCCAGAGCCTGACCTACTTCGACCAGGCCACGGGCGAGCGGTACACCCCGTACGTGATCGAGCCGTCGTTCGGTCTCACGCGCGCCATGATGGCGTTCCTCGTCGACGCATACCGCGAGGAGGAGGTGCCGAACGCCAAGGGCGGCACCGACGTGCGCACCGTGCTGAAGCTCGACCCGCGTCTCGCGCCGGTGAAGGCCGCTGTGCTGCCGCTGTCGCGCAACGAGCGTCTGTCGCCGCTGGCCCGCGAGGTCGCCGACACGCTGCGCGGCTCGTGGTCGGTGGACTTCGACGACGCCGGTGCGATCGGTCGCCGGTACCGCCGCCAGGACGAGATCGGCACCCCGTTCTGCGTCACGGTCGACTTCGACTCGCTCGACGACCGCGCCGTCACGGTGCGCGACCGCGACACCATGGCGCAGGAGCGCGTCTCGATCGACGAGCTGCACGCCTACCTCGCGGAGCGTCTGCGCGGCGCCTGACTCCGGCATCCACTCCGGCATCCACTCCGGCATCCTGCCGAGCCGCCCCCTTGCGCGCGAACCGGCCCCTCGCGAACGTCTGCAGGGGGCCGGTTCGCTGCGAAAGGGGCCGCTCGGCGTCGGGTCAGCCGGTGACGGTGAGCTGCACCTCGGGGGTGCCGCCGATCTCCTGCATAAGCGCTGTCAGCGTCTCAGCGTCCCGCCGACGCACGGCGGGGGAGGAGCGCGCGATCAGACCCGCCACGTCGTCACCGGTCGGCTGCATCCCGATCCCCTACTTCTCGGCCTTCGCGGCCGCCTTCATGGCCTTCTTGTGCTCGCGCACCTTGGTCAGCGACTCCGGCGACACGATGTCAGCCACGCTGCGGAAGGAGCCGTCCTCGCCGTAGGCGCCTGCGGCCTCGCGCCAGCCCTCTCCGGTGAAGCCGTACTGCTTGCCGAGCAGCGCGAGGAAGATCTTCGCCTTCTGCTCGCCGAACCCCGGCAGCGCCTTGAGCCGCTTCAGCACCTCGGCCCCGGAGGGCGCGGTCCCCGAGTCCGACGAAGGACGGGTCCAGAGCTCCGCAGCATCCCCGTCCCAGTCGTCCACGAGCGTCTGGCACAGCGTCTGCACGCGCGTCGCCATGGATCCGGGGAAGCGGTGCACCGCCGGCGTCTGCTTGAACGCCTCGAGGAACTCGTCGGGCGCCATGCCCGCGATCGCCGTGGCGTCGGCAGCGCCCGTGCGCTGCTCGATCTTGAGCGGACCGGCGAACGCGGTCTCCATCGGCACCTGCTGGTCGAGCAGCATGCCCACCAGCAGCGCCAGCGGGTTGTCGGTCAGCAGGGCGTCGGCGTCGGTGTCACCGGTGATGTGCAGGGCCATGCGTCCAGTCTGGCACCAGGCCGGAAATTCTGTGCTCGAGTTGAGCAGGACGACGGATGCTCAGGCGATGGAGGATGCCGAGTCGTCGCCGGCGTCGGATGCCGCCGCAGGCGCGATGCCGTACAGCGCGCTGATCGCCGCTGCGAACTCGTCGGCGCGCCCGGCGGCAGCGAGCTCGTGTGCGCGCGCGGTCGGCGTGTGCAGGAGGACGCCGGACAGGTGCCGCAGCGCCTGCTCGACCTTGCCGTCCTCGTCGCCGCGAGCACGGGCGCGATCGACCTCGCGCTCGAGCAGCGTGAAGATGTGCGAGCGCAGCGCGACGACAGAGGGGATGACGCTCTGCCGGGCACCCACGACGTGGAAGGTGTCGGCTGCTTCCCGCACGACCGTGCGTGCGGCATCCGTCGCCTGCAGCTCCTCGAGCGGCGCGTGCAGGCGGATGGTCTCGAGGTCGAGCAGCGCGACGCCGTCGAGCGAGGCGACAGCCGGGTCGACGTTGCGCGGCATGCCGAGGTCGACCACGAGCTGGGTGTGCGACGTGGAGGCTCCGGTCGACGCGTCGACGGGGCAGCCGACCGCTGCGAGGCCGGTCGGACGCTGCAGGTGCTCGATGCCGAGGACCGGGTCGGTGGCGGAGGTGCAGGTGATCAGCAGGCTCGAGTGCGCTGCGGTGCGCGCATAGTCCTCGGCGGAGACCGCACGGAGGCCGTGCTTGGCGGCGAAGATGTGGGCGCGGCCGGAGGGGGAGTAGACGGAGATGTCGACCGCACCGCGCTCGCGCAGCGTGGCGAGGGTGACAGCGGCGTAGGCGCCGGTGCCCACGAGCAGCACGCGCTCTGCAGACCAGTCGATGATGCGGCTGTCGGCGAGCTCGAGGGCGAGTCGTACGAGCGAGCGGCCGGCGCGTCCGAGGGCGGTGACGTTCTTGACCTTGCGCTGCGCCTGGCTGGCGCGCTGGAACAGGCGCTCGAGCTCGGGGGAGGTGGTGCCCTCCTTGCGGGCCGACTTCAGCGCGCGGCGTACCTGGCCGGCGATCTCGCCCTCACCGGACACGACCGACTCGAGGCCGGAGGCGACCGAGAAGAGGTGCTCGGCGACGCGGCGGCCGGAGTGCACGGTGTACGCGCCGTCCAGCTCGGTGGCCGGAACGCCGGTGACGGATTCGACGGCTTCCAGCACTGCTTCGACGCCGATCGCGCCTGCCGCGGTGACCGGTTCGTCCATTTCCACGTACGCCTCGAACCGGTTGCACGTCGCGAGAACAACGGCACCCTGCACGCACGGGGTCATCTCCACAAGGGTGGGGGCGACGCCGTCGGGGGTGCGGCTCAGGCGTTCGAGCAGGTCGAAGGAGGCGGTCTTGTGACTCGCCGTGACACACAGCAGCACCCTTCGATTGTACCCCTCGGGCGCAGGCTCGGCCGCCGCGGCCCCTCAGCGGGAGCACACGCGCCGGGTGGGAGGATGGATGCATGGCACTTTCCGATGCTCCTCTGCTGCGCGCTCTCACGGGCGACCGCCCCGAACGGACCCCGGTCTGGTTCATGCGTCAGGCAGGCCGGTCGCTCCCCGAATACCGCGAGCTGCGGGTCGGCACCAGGATGCTCGACGCCTGCCTCACGCCAGAGCTCGCCGCCGAGATCACGCTGCAGCCGGTGCGACGCCACGGCGTCGACGCTGCCGTGTTCTTCAGCGACATCGTGATCCCCCTCCGCCTCGCCGGCGTCGAGGTCGAGATCGAGCCGGGCCGTGGTCCGGTCTTCGCGAACCCGGTGCGCACGGCATCCGATGTCGACCGCATCACCGCGATCGACCCCGACTCGCTCGACTCCACAGCGATCGCCGAAGCCGTGCGTCTCGTGACGGCCGAGCTCGGCGACACCCCGCTCATCGGCTTCGCCGGTGCGCCGTTCACGCTCGCGGCCTACCTGGTCGAGGGCGGTCCGTCGAAGGAGCACATGCGGGCACGCGGCATGATGCACGCCGACCCGGACTCGTGGAACCGCCTGGCGGGCTGGCTGGCCCAGATCTCGCGACGCTTCCTGATTGCGCAGCGCGACGCCGGAGCCTCGGTCGTGCAGCTGTTCGACTCGTGGGCGGGGTCACTCAGCACCGCCGACTTCCGCGAGTTCGTGGCACCGCACTCGACGGCCGCCCTCGAGGGCATCGGCATCCCCAGCATCCACTTCGGCGTCGGCACCGGACCGTTCCTCGACGACATGCGACTCGGCGGCGTGGCCGACGGCGTCGGTGTCGACTGGCGGATGCCGCTGGACGAGGCTGCCGCGATCCTCGGCCCGGATGTCACGGTGCAGGGCAACATCGACCCTGCCTTCCTCGCAGCACCCTGGCCGGTGCTCGAGGCGCACGTGCTCGACGTGCTGGACCGTGGCCGCGCCGCCAGAGCGCACATCGTCAACCTCGGCCACGGCGTCCCGCCCGAGACCGACCCCGATCAGCTCACGCGCATCGTCGAGCTGGTGCACGAACGTGGCTGAGACGACCCCGACGACGCCGACCGCAGATGACCTGGCGTCCCGCGCCGCCGGCACGCACATCGTCGTGATCGGTGGCGGCGTCGGCGGACTCATCGCGGCACGCGAGTGCGCGAAGGTCGGCATGCGCGTGACCCTGCTCGAGGCGGCGGATGCCGTCGGCGGAGCGATCCGGCGCACCGAGCTCGACGGGGTCGAGTTGGATGCCGGCGCCGAGAGCTACGCGACCAGGGGCGGCCATGTCCGTGGCCTGCTCCAGGAGCTCGGGCTCGGCGACCGCATCGTCGCGCCTGCTGCCGGTGGAGCCTGGCTCGCCGGCATCCCGGGGATCGGCGCCGCACCGCTGCCGGTCGGCGGGCTGCTCGGCATCCCCTCGAACCCCTTCCAGGAGGACGTGCGCCGCGTCATCGGATGGTCGGGCGCGTGGCGTGCCTACCTCGACCGTGTGCGTCCGCCGCTCACGATCGGACACCAGCTCTCGCTCGGTCGACTGGTCGCCTCGCGCATGGGTGCGAAGGTGCGCGACCGCCTGGTCGCCCCGGTGACGACGGGGGTCTACTCCGCGTCGCCGGATGATGTCGACGTCGATGTCGCCGCTCCAGGGCTCAACGCGGCATTGACCCGTGTCGGCTCGCTCTCCGGCGCGGTGATGGCACTGCGACAGGACGGCGCAGCGCGCAAGAGCCCCGGTGCCGCGGTCGAGGGACTCACCGGCGGGATGGGTGCGCTGCTCGACGCGCTGGTCGAGGATCTCGCTCGCTTCGACGCCGAGGTGCGAACGGCGACGCGTGCGGAGCAGGTCTCGCACGACGGCGACGGCTGGCGTGTGACCACGCGATCCGCGCCGGAGGTCCCGTCGGGGGATGCCGGTGAGGAGTCCGAGACTGCGGACCGCGTCGAGGAGCTCGACGCGGATGCCGTGATCGTCGCGACCGACGAGGGCACCGCCCGCGTGCTGCTCGCCGACGCCGTGCCCGCACTCGCCGCGAGTGCGGCCGATGCCGCGACCGTCGCGCCGGAGATCGAGGTCGTGACGCTGCTGCTCGATGCGCCCGCCCTGGACGCGGCGCCGCGCGGCACCGGCGTGCTGACGGTGCCTGGCAGCCACATCGCGAAGGCACTCACGCACTCGACCGCCAAGTGGGACTGGGTGCGGGAGGCCGCGGGAGGGCGGCACGTCGTCCGGGTCTCGTTCGGGGCGCAGGGTGAACCGGCCGCGACCGCCGAGCTCGATGACGATGCCGCAGCGCAGCTCGCCCTGAGCGAAGCATCCGCTCTGCTGGGAGTGCCGCTCGCACCGCCTGCGCTGATCGCGGCGCATCGCGCGCGGTACGTGCAGGCGCAGCCCGCCTCGATCATCGGAGCGGGCGAGCGTCGCGATGCCGCTCGTGCAGCGGTGCAGGCCGTGCCGGGTCTCGCCACCGTCGGCGCATGGCTCGCCGGCACCGGATTGGCGCAGGTGCTGCCCGATGCGAAGGCCGAGTCCGACCGCCTGCGGCACGCCCTGCTCTTTGAGTGAGTGAACTCCTGCTGTCAACCCCCTGCCGAGTAGATGCCGAAATCGGCATACGGGGTTACGCTGGGTACCTGGCCGACGGGGATCGAAGCCTGCGGCTCGACCGGAACAACGTGAGGAGACCCCATGAAGGGGAAGATCGGACTCGTCGTCGGACTCGGCGTGGGGTACGTCCTCGGCACGCGTGCCGGGCGCGAGCGGTATGAGCAGATCAAGACGCAGTGGCTCAAGGTCTGGCACCTCGACCCCGTGCAGGAGCGCGTCGAGGTCGTGAAGGCCTTCGTCGGCGACAAGGCGGCCGCGGTTCCCGGTGCGATCTGGAACGGCGCTGTGAAGGTCGTCTCGTCGATCGGCGGCTCCGGCACGCCTGGGGAGAAGCTCGATTCTGCAATCGCCAAGGGCAAGCAGGCCGCTGAGGACGTGGCCGATGCCGCTGAGTCCGTGATCGACGACGCCAAGGCCGCTGTGTCGAAGTCCACGCCGAAGACCTCGGCTGCCAACAGCTCCGCGGCCAAGAGCTCGAACACGAAGCCGGCTGCGCGCAAGCCGGCCGCCAAGCCCGCACCGAAGAAGACCGGCGCCTGAGATGCCCCGCGGATTCCGTGACCGTGCCGACGACAGTCTGCTGACGCTGCTCGGGGATCTCCCCGAACTCGTCACGAACCTCGTCAAGGCCGAGATCGACAACGCCAAGGCGTGGATCTCGCGCACGGCGAAGGACGCAGGCATCGGATCTGTCTGGTTCCTCGTCGCCCTGTTCTTCCTGTTCTGGGCGGTGCCGGTGATCCTGGTCTTCGCGATCGCCGGACTCTCCTCGTGGTGGCCGGTCTGGCTGTCGGCGCTCGTCGTCTTCGGCATCCTGCTGCTGGCCGTGCTGCTGTTCGCGCTCCTCGGCATCCTGAAGTTCCGCAAGGTCCTGCGGCGACAGAACCCGGCGCAGGCCGTGGCCGAAGACATCCGACTCGTGAAGGAGGCCGGCGATGACCGTCTCTGACAACCTGCCCCGCACCGTCGTGCCGATCGGGATCGTCGATCCCGTGCAGTCCGCTCGTGCCGAGTTGAAGGCCGCGCTCGCTGCGATCGAGATCAAGGGCAATGTCCCTCGTCGCGTCGAGAAGGCGTCCAAGCGCGCCATCGCGAAGGGCCGGGTGTTCGCGGATCGCAATCCCGTCGCCGCCGTCGCCGGTGTCGTCGTCCTGGCCGCCGCCGTCGGCGGACTGGTCTGGGGAATCGCTCGCATCATCTCGCGCTGACGACCCTGGCGCTGCTCGCAGCGTCGTCGGTCATCGCGTTCGCAAGCGCCTCCCAAAGGGGGCAGACTGGGGGCATGTCCGAAGTGCGCGAAGAGAACCCGTCCGGCTTCACCCTCTGGGCCGTCTGGCGACGCAATCCCGATGTGCCGGTCACCGAGACCGACTCGACGGAGCTCGAGACGATCGTCTCGTACGTCGAGGATTCCGGCGTGACCGTCCGAGGCTTCTACGACGTCTCCGGCCTCAAGGCCGACGCCGACCTGCTGGTGTGGCTGCACGGCTCCACCGCCGAGGAACTGCAGAAGGCGCTGCGTCGACTGCGCCGCACCGAGCTGCTCCGGTCGCTCCTCCCGGTCTGGAACGTGATGGGCGTGCACCGCGACGCCGAGTTCAACCGCTCGCATGTGCCCGGCTTCCTGCGCGGCGTCGAGCCGAAGGACTGGCTGTGCCTCTACCCGTTCGTCCGCACGCCGGAGTGGTACCTCGCCCCCGAGGACGAGCGTCGCAAGATGCTCGCCGACCACGGCCGCAAGGGCGCCGCATTCAAGGGCGTCATCGCGAACACGGTCGCCGCGTTCGCGCTCGGCGACTACGAGTGGATCCTCCCGCTCGAGGCCGATGATGTGACCGAGCTCGTCGACCTGATGCGAGACCTCCGCTACACCGATGCGCGTCTCTACGTGAAGGAGGAGCTGCCGTTCTACACGGGACGCAGGCTCCGGTTCGACGAGATCGCGGACGTGCTGCAGTAGGCCGCCCGATGAGCACTCCGATCCGTCTGGGAACCCGACGCAGCGCGCTCGCGCAGGCGCAGTCCGGCCACGTCGCCGCTGCACTGGAGAAGGTCATCGGCCGTCCGGTCGAACTGGTCACCATCACCTCAGAGGGCGACACGAACCGTGCCTCCCTGTCTGAGATCGGCGGCCAGGGAATCTTCGCCACCCGGCTGCGAGAGGCGCTGCTCGCCGGGGAATGCGACTTCCTCGTGCACTCGCTCAAGGATCTGCCGACGGCGATCCCCGAAGGTCTCGTGATCGCCGCCACGCCGCCGCGTGAGGATGCTCGCGACGTCGTGCTGACGCGAGACGGCATCCCGTTGCACGCGCTGCCGGCCGGCAGCACGATCGGCACCGGTTCGCCGCGCCGCATCGCCCAGGTGCGCAGGCGTGCACCGCACGCAGAGGTCGTCGACATCCGCGGCAACGTGGATTCCCGGCAGGCCAGGGTCGTATCAGGAGAGCTGGACGCCGTGATCCTCGCCGCTGCCGGGCTGAGCCGTCTCGACTCGGCGTCCCCGCTGCGTCGCGAAGGCCTCGGTCTCGCCGAGTGGCCGACGGCTCCCGGGCAGGGTGCGCTGGGCGTGGAGACCACGACGGATGCTCCGGGCGAGCTCCGTGCGGCGCTTGCGGCTCTGGACGACGAAGCGACCCGTCTGGCGGTCACGGTCGAGCGCGCGATCCTCGAGGGACTCGACGCGGGATGCCAGGCTCCGATGGCCGCGCACGCCGTGGTCGACGGCGACTCCGTGCGCATCAGAACCGTCGTCTACGCGACCGATGGAGGGCGCCGGATCGGCCTCGACGTCACCGAAGCCCTGAACGGGGAGTATATTCGTCGGAACGGCAGTGGCAATGGAGCGGATGCTGCCGATGGTGCAGGCCCGATCAGCGCAGCGCGCGAACTCGGGTTGACTGTTGCCCGTCGGCTGCTCGATCAAGGAGCGGCCGACCTCGTCTCCCGAGAGCAATCCTCATGACATCCGAAACGAAACACGAACGACCACTGGACGGCTGGCGAATCCTCGTGCCGCGCGGAGGGCCGTGGGGCGACGGTGTCGCCGCATCCCTGCGAGCACAGGGCGCAGTCCCCGTCGTCGCGCCTCTGATCAACTTCGCCGCCACGACTGACCAGCCGACGCTCGACGTCGCGCTGGAGCAGTTGGCTGCCGGCGCCTTCGACTGGCTGACCGTCACGAGCGCCACCACGGTCGACGTGATGTTCGCGCACCGCGCGGTCGTTCCGCGTACCACGCGGATCGCGGCCGTCGGCGAGACCACCGCCGCGGCGCTGCAGGCCGTCGGCTACGAGGTCGCGCTGGTGCCGGAGCAGGACAACTCGGCGGAGGGCATGGCGACGCAGCTGATAGCGCTCGAGACCGAGCCCCGCCGCATCCTCGCCCTCAGGAGCGAGATCGCGAAGCCGGTGCTCAGCAGCATGCTCTCGGATGCCGGGCACGACGTGCACAGCGTCGTGGCGTATCGCACGGTCGGTGTGCCGGTGACCGAGCGCATCAAGCGCGATGTCGAGAACGGCCGCATCAACGCGATCCTCATCACGAGCGGTTCGGTCGCCGAGCAGGTGCGCGAGCAGTTCCCGGAGATCCCTGATGAGACCCTGCTCGCCGCGATCGGGCCGCGCACCGCGCGCGACGCCGAGAAGGCTGGGCTCCCGGTCTCGGTGGTCGCCGATCGCCAGACGGTCGATGCACTGATCGACGCGGTCTCGCACTTCACGCTTCCGCACGCGGCCGACGAGTTCGCGCCGTGAGCTTCCCCGAAGTCCGCCTGAGGCGGCTGCGTCAGTCCCGCGCCGTCCGCGATCTCGTCCGCGAGACCACGCTGCGGCCGAGCCAGCTCGTGCTCCCGCTGTTCGTGCGGGAGGGCATCGACGAGCCCGTCGCGATCGGGTCGATGCCGGGCGTCGCTCAGCATTCGATCGATTCGCTGCGAGCTGCGGCGGTCGAGGCGGCGGAGGCCGGTGTCGGCGGCGTGATGCTGTTCGGCGTGCCTGCGGTACGCGACGCCCGCGGCTCCGGTGCCGACGATCCTCGGGGCATCCTGAACGTCGCGACCGAGGCGCTGGCCGCCGAGGTCGGCGACGCGCTGGTGGTGCAGACCGATCTCTGCCTCGACGAGTTCACGGATCACGGCCACTGCGGCGTGCTCGCCCCGGACGGCTCCGTCGACAACGACGCCACGCTCGAGCGCTACGCCTCGATGGCGCTCGCCCAGGCACGCGCCGGCTCCCAGCTGCTCGGCCTCTCCGGCATGATGGACGGCCAGGTCGCGGTGATCCGTGACGCGCTCGACGCCGAGGGCTTCACCCAGACGCTGATCCTCGCCTACGCCGCGAAGTACGCGAGCGCGTTCTACGGGCCCTTCCGTGAGGCCGTCGACTCGCAGCTGGTCGGCGACCGCCGCACGTACCAGCTCGACCCCGGCAACCGTCGCGAGGGCGTGCGCGAGGCCGTCGTGGACGAGGCAGAGGGCGCCGACATCGTCATGGTGAAGCCGGCGATGGCGTTCCTCGACGTGCTGCGCGAAGTCCGCGACACCGTGGATATTCCGGTGTGGGCATATCAGGTCTCCGGTGAGTACGCGATGATCGAGGCCGCAGCTGCGAACGGATGGATCGACCGCCGTGCTGCCATCCTCGAGTCGCTGCTGTCGATCCGCCGCGCCGGTGCCGACGCGGTCCTGACGTACTGGGCGACGGAAGCCGCCCGTTGGCTCGACGCCTGATCTCGACGCCTGAGGAGCATCTCACCATCATGAGCGACCGTAACGACGACCTGTTCTCCGCTGCCAGAGCGGTGATCCCCGGCGGGGTGAACTCGCCGGTGCGCGCGTATGGATCGGTCGGCGGGACCCCGCGCTTCCTCGCCTCGGCGACGGGGGCGACGGTGACGGATGCCGCCGGCACCACCTATGTCGACCTCGTCGCCTCGTGGGGGCCCGCGCTGCTCGGACACGCGCACCCCGAGATCGTCGCCGCCGTGCAGGAGGCCGCGACCCGCGGTCTCTCCTTCGGCGCGCCGACCGAGGGTGAGGTCGAACTCGCCTCCGTGATCGCTGATCGTGTGCGTTTCGGCGAGGTGCGTCCGGTCGAGCGCGTGCGCCTGGTGTCCACGGGCACCGAGGCGACCATGACCGCGATCCGTCTGGCGCGCGGTGCGACCGGTCGTGACCTGCTCGTGAAGTTCGCCGGCCACTACCACGGTCACTCCGACGGCCTGCTGGCCGAGGCGGGCTCGGGCGTCGCGACGCTCGCCCTGCCCGGTTCTGCGGGCGTCCCTGCGCCGATCGCCGCCCAGACGCTGGTGATCGGCTACAACGATCCCGATGCCCTGGCCGCGGTCTTCGCCGAGCACGGTCAGCGCATCGCCGCCGTCATCGTCGAAGCCGCAGCCGCGAACATGGGCGTCGTGGCGCCGATCCCCGGGTTCAACCGCCTGATCGCAGACACTGCGCACGCGCACGGCGCACTGATGATCCTCGACGAGGTGCTCACGGGGTTCCGCGTGCACCCCGCCGGCTTCTGGGGCCTGCAGGCCGCGGCCGGTGAGGAGTACCTTCCCGACATCATCACGTTCGGCAAGGTCGTCGGCGGCGGGATGCCGCTGGCCGCCCTCGGCGGGCGCGCCGAGGTCATGGATCTGCTCGCTCCGCTGGGGCCGGTCTACCAGGCGGGCACGCTCTCCGGGAATCCGCTCTCGGTCGCCGCTGGCCTCGCGACGCTGCGCCTGGCCACGCCCGAGGTCTACGCCACGGTCGATGCTGCCGCTGACCGGGTCGCCACCGCTCTCGATGCCGCGCTCACCGGTGCCGGCGTCACGCACGCCGTGGCGAGGGCGGGGAGCCTGTTCAACGCGTCGTTCCGCGCATCGGCCCCTCGCGACTACGCCGAGGCGCAGGCGCAGGAGTCGTTCCGCTACGCGCCGTTCTTCCACTCCTTGCGCCAGCAGGGCATCGCGCTCCCGCCGAGCGTGTTCGAGGCCTGGTTCCTCACTGCCGCCCACGGCGAGGACGAGCTGCAGCAGATCGAGGCAGCGCTCCCCGTCGCCGCGGCGGCTGCGGCCGCAGCGCAGGCCTGACAGCATCGGTCAGACTGACCGGTCACCCGTGCGCTCAACTCGTCCGGACAGCCCGTCCGGTCAACTCGTGCGGTCAACTCGTCCGGTCAGCCCGTCCGGTCAGCTCGTGCGGTCAATTCGTGCGGTCTATTCGTCCGGTCAGCCCGTCCGGTCAGCCCGTCCGGTCAGCCCGTCCGTCACCTGTGCGGTCAACCCGTGCGCCTCAGACGAACATCACCCGCCGTGGTGCCTGATCGGTGTAGCTGCGCCCGAGCGGGCTGATCCATTCGATGTCACCGCCCGCGCGTTGGTGTGCGCTCCATCGGTGTCGGGCGTCGATGCCCGGATGTTTGAGCACGTGATGGCCGGTGCAGAAGTGGCTCAGGTTATCGAGGTTCGTTCTCCCGCCCAGGGCGTGGTCGTGATTGTGGTCGATCTGGCATCGGTGCACCGGCATCCGACAGCCGGGGAATCGACAGTGCTGATCTCTCGCCCGCAGGAACCGTCGCATCGCCTCGGTCGGCGTGTAGGTGTCGGTCTCGGTGATCATGCCCGACGGATCGAGGAACAACCGCGACCATGCGCCTGAGCCTGCTGCGAGCGCTCGAACGATGTCGGGGTCGATCGGACCGAACCCGTCGAGTTCGGCTGGCCGGTCGTCCGCACCGGCGAGGGTGGTCGCGGCGACCGTGACCTGGATGCGCGCCTGCACGTGCTCGACCGCTGTGCCGCTCACCGTCGTGGGGTCGGACGTGAGCAGCAGATCGGTCAGCAGGTCAGCTCGCAGCTGATCCATGGTGCGGGTGTCGCGGGGGATCACTTCGACGCAGGGCTCGGGGATCGGATCGGTCGTGAACGTGTCGTCGCCGAAGATCACGGACGCGTCGAGCAGCGGGTCGGACGGGTCGAGGTGCTCGGGGAACACCGGATCCTCGCCCGCATCGAGAAGGTCGAGGTCGAGTGGTGGTTCGGAGTCGTCGCGCGCCTCGATGACCTGCCGCGCGAGCCGGGTCAGTCGATCCATCACCGCGACGGCGAGATGCTCGGGGAGCACGATCGAGATGAGTGCGAGACCGTCGTCGACGGATCGCATCGTGACCGTTCGCTCTGCGGCGGCGTTCCGATGGCGTTCGACCAGCGTCGCTCCGGCGAGAGCCGCCGCGATCTGACGCACCGAAGCGCGGGTGCGCATCGGGGTGTCCTGTTCGGCGATGATCACGGCGGCTTCGTCGTACATCGCGAGCGTTCCGACATCCACCAGCCCTTCGCGGACGGCCTCGCGGACGACTGCACCCGCGCCGACGATCTCCCGTACGTGTGCTGCCGTGATCGCGCCCTGCTGGAACGACGCGCGAACGGAGGGGTGCCCGTCGAGCAATGCGGCATCTGCGAACGCGCGCTCGACGCTGCCTTTCGCGACGCGGCCGGCCGCGGAGTACTCGGCGACCATCGAGCGATGGATCGTGTCGCGGTGGTGCGGGTTCTCGACGGCATCGGCGTCGCCCAGGCGCATCCGATCGGCGAGGAGTTCCATCGCCTCGGACTCGAGCCGGGCGATCTCACGGCGCTTGGCCACCCAGGCATCGAGCATCGTCTGACGCTGCTCGATGTCGTGCCGGGCGGTTGATCGCATGCCCCTAGACTAGAACATATCTACGACACTCGGGAGAAGGGCTGTGGACAACTCGTGGACGCGAATCGCTCGATGAAGGAGGAATCCGACAACGGATCGTTGCCTTCCTGTGAGCAACTTCCAGACAACTGGGAGGGCCGCGCTGGCAGACTGGTGTCATGGTGACGTTGCTCTTGGATCAGACGCAACTCGAGGTCGTGCTCTCGCCGATCGAGCGAGCCGCCACCTTCCACCGCGAGAACGTGCGCATCGCCCGCGACACCATCACCAAGGTGCAGCTCACCGATGACGCCTGGACCTGGCTGCGCGGTGTCCCGAATCCGGGGACGCACATCCCGGGCGTCCTCGCCGCCGGCAGCTGGAAGGCCGCTGGCAGCCTCGACTTCGTGCTCATCCGTCGTCGCCGCCCGAGCGTCGTGATCGATCTCGACGGCGATCCGCAGTACCGCAGACTCATCCTCACGACTCGCCACGGCGTCTCCCTCACGCAGGCGCTGCGCCTCGATGTGTCGGACGAGCCGGCCGACGTCGAGGAGATCGTGGCCACATCGCCGACGCCCGTGACGAAGGGCAGCCGGCGCCCGGTGATCCGGCCCCGCCCCGCCTCCTGAGCGGTCCGAACGAAGAAGCCCTCCGCGAGGTCTCGCGGAGGGCTTCTCTCGTCAGGCGGGACGACTCGACTCAGCCGTTGTGGTGGTGCTCGTCGCCCTCGTGGTGCTCGTGGTGGTCGCCCTCGTGGTGCTCCCCGGATGCCTGCTCCGGGGATCCCTGCTCCTCGGATGCCTCCTCGTTCGCAGCGCCCTCGGATGCGCCCTCGGATGCGGCCAGCGGGACCGTGTCGATGACGCCGGTTGACGCAACGCTCCACGCGGCCGATTCGTCTGCGGTCTGCTCTCCGAGCGGGTAGTCGCGGGGCTCGTCCTCGTAGTACGCACGCGCAGCGGCTGCGAGCATCGTGCTCACTGCGGCAGAGCGCGGATCCTCGTCGGAGGCCTCATCGTCGGCCTCGCTCACAGAACCGCCGAGGTCGTCGAAGATCTCGACGCCGGATGCTTCGGCGCCATCATTCTCGGTGCGCTCGTGGCCGGCATCCGCGTCGCCAGCACCCTCGTGCTCGCCGTCGCTCTGCTCGCCGCTGCTCCGGTCGGCGAAGATCTGACCCACATCATGCACGGGCACGTCACTGCTGCTCTGCGTCGAGCCGGCAGTGACCGGCGCCGCAGTGCCGAAGAGGATCTCGTCGAACGACGGCGACCCAGGCGCATCCGTCGCCTCGGCGGAAGCCTCTGAGTCGGAGCTCTCCGCGTCGGCACCTTCAGACTCAGCACCATCGGCATCAGCAACCGCCTCGACGACCGCTTCGTCCGCCGGGGCAGACTCCTCGGCGGCAGCTTCGGCTGCGGCATCCTCATCGGTGGTGTCCGCGTCGGCCGTGACATCCACGTCGCCGGCGAGGATGCTGTCTGCACTCTCGGCCTCGTCGACCGCAGCGATGGCCTCTGCGTCCTCTTCGGCGGTGGGCGCCGCGTCATCGTCCGGCACGGCGTCGGTCTCGCCCTCGGCACTCGCAGCGATCCCGGCTGCGGCCACGGGATCGGCCGGTGCCGCACCTGAGACAGCGGCAGACACGGCCGAGGTCTCCGCGACCAGGGCCTCGCCTGCGGTGTCGGCATCCGCGTCAGCCGCGTCAGCAGCCACAGCGACAGGCGCCGCGGCGATCGGCAGCCCCGAGCGCGCCGGGGCGAGCTGCGAGGCGGCAGCGGAGGCGCGAGCCTCGAGCTTGCCGCCGCGCACGAGATCGATGAAGACGTCTTCGAGCGTCGGACCGCGCTGCACGAGCGTGCTGAGCGCGATGCCGGCCTGCGCCGCGACAGCGCCGACCGTGCTGGCATCGCCGCCACGCACGGTGAGGCCGGAGCGCAGCACCTCGACGTCGAAGCCCGCGATCGAGAGTGCGGTCGTGAGGGCGGCGCGATCCGCGGCATCCACCACGACGGAGCCTGCGGCCGGGTCTGCCAGCGTCTCGATGCCGCTCGACAGCACCAGCTGGCCCTTCGAGAGCACCAGCACGTTGTCGGCGACCTGCTCGACCTCGCTGAGCACGTGCGAGGAGACGAGCACCGTGCGGCCCTCGTCGGCCAGGCGGCGCATCAGCAGGCGCATCCAGCGGATGCCCTCAGGGTCGAGGCCGTTGGCCGGCTCGTCGAACACGAGTGCTCCCGGATCGCCGAGCAGGGCGTGCGCGACGCTCAGGCGCTGGCGCATGCCGAGCGAGAAGCCGCCGATGCGCGAGTCGCCCTCGCCCTCGAGTCCGACCTCGGCAAGCACCTCGTCGACGCGGGAGAGCGCAATGCCGTTCGCCTTCGCGGCGATCGTGAGCTGACGGCTCGCCGTGCGGCGGGGACGGTACGCCGTCTCCTCGAGCACGGAGCCGATCGTGCGCAGGGGCTGGCGGAGCTCGGCGAACGCGGTGCCGCCGATCGTCGCAGTGCCGCTCGTGGCGCGGATCTGGCCGAGCAGGATGCGCAGCGTGGTGGTCTTGCCGGCTCCGTTCGGGCCAAGGAAAGCAGTGACTGCGCCGGGCTCGACGCGTGCGGACAGGTCCGAAACAGCGGTCACCTCATTGAAGCGCTTCGTCACATTCGTGAATTCGAGCACCTGTCCGTCGGGCATCCGCGACCTCTCCTTGCATTGGGCACTTCCCTCTATCCTGCCGGAAAAGCGGTCGGATCGCGTATTTCATGCTGATTCGTGCCGCTGGGATCGGGGTAGCCTGGCACCCGTGACCGATTCCCAGACCGCTCCCCGTGTCCTCATCCGCACGGAAGGAGCCCTCGGAAGGCTCACGCTCAATCGCCCGGAGGCGATCAACGCGCTCGATCTGGGGATGATCCAGCAGCTCACCGAGGCGTTGCATTCATGGCGCACCGACACCGATGTGCAGATCGTCCTGATCGACGGCGAGGGCGAGCGCGGCATGTGCGCCGGCGGCGACGTCCGCGCCCTGCACGCCCAGATCGTGTCGGGTCGCGCCGATGAGACGGCCGAGTTCTTCCGCGCCGAGTACGCCCTGAACGCGCTGATCGCGGAGTACCCGAAGCCCGTGGTCACGATCGCTGACGGCATCACGATGGGCGGCGGCGTCGGCCTCGCAGGACACGCTGCCATCCGCATCGTCACCGAGCGATCGAAGCTCGCGATGCCGGAGACCCGGATCGGCTTCACGCCGGACGTCGGCGGCACCTGGCTGCTCGGCCGCGCGCCAGGGCGGTTCGGGGAGTACTTCGCGCTCACCGGGTCGTCGATGAACGCAGCGGATGCCGTCTACCTCGGGTTCGCGGACCACATGGTGCCGTCAGACCGTCTCGAGGCGCTGCGCGAAGCGCTGGCGTACCGCGCCGACCCGACAGGGCCGAGCGAGATCGTGCTGCTGTTCGACGAGACCCCCGACCCATCCGAGCTCCCGTCCGCACGCGCATGGGTGGATGACGTCTTCTCGGCGCCCACCCTGCCGGAGATCGTCGAGCGCCTGCACGCGCAGGGCACGACGGATGCCGCGGAGGTCGCCGATCTGCTCGACGGACTCGGCCCGACCGGCCTCGCGGTCACGCTCGACGCGGTGCGCGAGGCGCGGGAGCTGCCGGGTCTCCGAGCTGCGTTGGAGGGAGAGTACCGGCGCGTGATGTGGTTCGTGACGCAGCATCCGGACCTGGTCGAGGGGATCCGGGCGCAGCTGGTCGACAAGGACCGGAACCCGCAGTGGCAGCCAGCGACGATCGCCGAACTGGACGCGGATGCCGGCGCGCCGGCACGCGATTACGCGCCCGCGCTTGCGCTGTTCTGAGCCGAAGGCTCGAGGCGGCAGCGGTTCGCTGTCAGCGAAGGTCCCTCTGCAGGGGGATACGAATGTCCGTGCTTCGTGGCACTCTTTCTTGTGGCCGATTGTCGGTCGGCATCCGTCTGCCGAGAAATCCGCCGTTGCACTCTTCCTAGAAAGTCCGCCTGTGCTGGGAAAAATCCTCTTCCGCTACCTCTCTCGCTATCGGTGGCTGCTCCTCGGCGTGCTGGTGTTCCAGCTCGCGAGCGCTGCCGCGACCCTCTACCTCCCGCGCCTGAACGCCGACATCATCGACAAGGGCGTGGCCCAGGGTGACACCGGCTACATCTGGCGCACCGGTCTGTTCATGCTCGCGGTGTCGTTCGGACAGATCGTCGCCTCGGTCACCGCGACCTTCTTCGCCGCACGTGCAGCGATGGGCGCCGGCCGCGACATCCGCGCCGACGTGTTCGGAAAGGTCAGCGGCTTCTCCGAGCGCGAGGTCTCGCAGTTCGGCGCCGGCTCGCTGATCACCCGCAACACGAACGACGTGCAGCAGGTGCAGATGCTGGCCATGATGGGCGCGACGATGCTCGTCACCGCGCCGTTGCTGGCGATCGGCGGCATCATCTTCGCCGTGCAGACCAACGTCGGCCTGAGCTGGCTCATCGCCGTGTCGGTGCCGCTGCTGCTGCTCCTCGCCGCGCTCGTGATCGGGCGCATGGTGCCGCTGTTCCGCAGGTACCAGGGCAAGCTCGACAACGTGAACCGCATCATGCGCGAGCAGCTCACGGGTGTGCGCGTCGTGCGTGCGTTCGTGCGCGAGCGCATCGAGGAGGAGCGCTTCCGCGGCGCGAACACCGACATCATGGTCGTCGGCCGCAAGGTCGGCTCCCTGTTCGTGCTGCTGTTCCCCCTCTTCATGCTGATCCTCAACGTCACCGTCGTCTCCGTCATCTGGTTCGGCGGCATCGAGGTCAACAACGGAACCGTGCAGGTCGGCACGCTGTTCGCGTTCATGCAGTACATCGGTCAGATCATGGGCGGCGTCATCATGGCCAGCTTCATGGCGATGATGATCCCGCGCGCCGCTGTCTCGGCCGAGCGCATCGGCGAGGTGCTCGATTCGGAGTCCACCCTGGTGCGTCCCGAGAACGGCGTCACCGAGTTCCCGGCTCCCGGCGCACTCGCGCTCGACGATGTCGAATTCACCTACCCCGGTGCCGACGCCCCCGTGCTGCACGGCATCAGCTTCGGTGCGCAGCCTGGTGAGACGGTCGCGATCGTCGGATCGACCGGATCCGGCAAGACCACGCTCGTCTCGCTGATCCCGCGGCTCTTCGACGTCTCGGCAGGCTCCGTCCACGTCGGCGGCACCGACGTGCGCGAGGCCGACGTCGAGGCGCTGTGGGACAGCATCGGCCTGGTGCCGCAGCGTCCCTTCCTCTTCACCGGCACGGTCGCATCCAACCTGCGATACGGCCGCGAGGAGGCGACAGACGAAGAGCTCTGGGCCGCGCTCGAGATCGCGCAGGGTCGTGACTTCGTCGAGGAGATGCCTGACGGCCTCGAGTCGCGCATCGCGCAGGGCGGCACGAACGTGTCCGGAGGTCAGCGTCAGCGTCTCGCGATCGCCCGCGCGATCGTGCACCAGCCGAAGATCCTCGTCTTCGACGACTCTTTCTCGGCGCTCGACCTCACCACCGACGCCCGGTTGAGGCAGGCACTGTGGCGGGAGCTCCCGCATGTCACGAAGATCGTGGTCGCGCAGCGCGTCTCGTCGATCACGGACGCCGATCGCATCGTCGTGCTCGACGGCGGCACCATGGTCGGCGTCGGCACCCACGCGGAGCTTCTCGAGACGAGCGACACGTATCGAGAGATCGTCGAATCGCAGCTGGGGGTGGACGCATGAGCGACCAGCACACGAGCCCCTCGACGGACTCAGGGACCAAGGGCAGGCGCGGACGCCGCAAGGCGGCGACCGTCGAGCCCGAACTGACTGCAGAAGCGCGGTACGAAGCAGAGCTCGCGGAACAGGCCCGCCAGAACTCGGGCGCGTGGGACAGCGTCGCACCGGGCAAGGCCGACAACTTCGGGCCGAGCTTCGCGCGGATGATCGGGCTCCTGAAGCCCTCCGCCATCTGGTTCGTCTTCGTGTCGCTGCTCGGCGCCCTCGGCGTGGTGCTCACGGTCGCGGCCCCGAAGGTGCTCGCGGAGGCGACCAACCTCGTCTACAAGGGCTTCATCTCGATCCAGCTCGGCCAGCCGAACGGCGACGCTCCCGGCTTCCCGGCCGGCACGCCGCAGGACGTCGTGATCGAAGCGCTGCGAGGTGCAGGGCAGGACGACTTCGCGAACCAGGTCGGGGCGCTCGGCGACTTCACGGTCGGCCAGGGCGTCGACTTCGACGCACTGCGGCTGGTCATCGCCGCCGTGCTCGGCATCTACGTCGCCGCAGCCTTCCTCACCTGGATCCAGGGCTACGTCATCAACGTCATCATGGTGCGCACCATGTGGCGCCTGCGCGAGCGCGTCGAGGCGAAGATCAACCGGCTTCCGCTGTCGTACTTCGACAAGGTGCAGCGCGGTGAGTTGATCTCGCGGGTCACGAACGACATCGACAACATCACGCAGACCATGCAGCAGTCGCTCTCCGGAGCGCTCACGTCGGTGCTCACCGTGATCGGCGTGCTCATCATGATGTTCTCGATCTCGTGGCAGCTCGCGCTCGTTGCACTCATCACGCTGCCGCTCATGGGCGTGATCTTCGGTGTCATCGGGCCGCGTTCGCAGAAGGCCTTCGGCACCCAGTGGCGCAAGGTCGGCCGACTGAACGCCCGCGTCGAGGAAGCCTTCTCCGGCCACGCGCTGGTGAAGGTGTTCGGACGCGAGAAGGATGCGCTGGAGAAGTTCCAGGTCGAGAACGAAGAGCTGTTCCAGGCCAGCTTCAGGGCGCAGTTCTTCTCCGGCATCATCATGCCGGCGATGATGTTCGTCGGAAACCTCAGCTACGTGGGCATCGCGGTGCTCGGTGGACTGATGGTCGCGAACGGACAGCTGCGTCTCGGTGACGTGCAGGCGTTCATCCAGTACTCGCAGCAGTTCACGCAGCCGCTGTCGGAGCTGGGTGGCATGGCCGCGGTCGTGCAGTCCGGCACGGCGTCGGCCGAGCGCGTGTTCGAGCTGCTGGATGCCGACGAGCAGGAGGCCGACGATGCCGACGCGCCTGCACTCGTCGAGGGCAAGGGCGTCATCGAGTTCGAGAACGTCGCGTTCTCGTATACGCCTGATCGTCCGCTGATCAAGGACCTGTCGTTCCGGGTGGAGCCCGGGCAGACGGTCGCGATCGTCGGGCCGACCGGTGCGGGAAAGACGACCCTGGTCAACCTCATCATGCGGTTCTACGAGCTCAGCGGCGGTCGGATCGTGCTCGACGGGCAGGACATCGCCGAGATCACCCGCGACGACCTGCGCTCGCGCACCGGCATGGTGCTGCAGGACCCGTGGCTCTTCGCAGGCAGCATCCGCGAGAACATCCGTTACGGTCGCTCCACCGCGACCGACGACGAGGTGCTCGAGGCTGCGAAGGCGACCTACGTCGACCGGTTCGTGCACGCGCTCCCCGAGGGGTACGACACCGTGCTCGACGAGGACGCGGCGAACGTGTCGGCCGGCGAGCGTCAGCTCATCACGATCGCACGCGCGTTCGTGGCGCAGCCGTCGATCCTCATCCTCGATGAGGCGACGTCGGCGGTCGACACCCGCACCGAGCTGCTGCTGCAGCACGCGATGGCGGCGCTCCGCCACGGACGCACGTCGTTCGTGATCGCGCACCGCCTGTCGACCATCCGTGATGCCGACCTCATCCTCGTGATGGAACACGGCGACATCGTGGAGAAGGGCACGCACGACGAGCTCATCGCCGCGCAGGGTGCGTACTGGCGGCTGTACCAGTCGCAGTTCGAGCAGGCCGCGACCGACATCGACGCAGAAGACGCCCTCACGGGTTCGACGCCCACGGTCGTCAGCGGCTCGGCCGAGGAAGCAGCGGCGGATGCCGTCGTCGGCGCGTCCGTCGGAGCCCAGTCTCCGGTGTCGGAGGCCGCGGTCGCCAAGGCCGTGATCGAGACGCCGAACGAGGCACCAGAGCAGCAGCGTTAGTCCTCGCGCAGACGAACGATGCCCCGCCCCGGTGATCCGGGGCGGGGCATCGTTCGTGTGGTGCCCGCTCCTTCGCTGGTGTGCGGACTGTCCGCGAGGGGCCACAAATGGTCGCTTCGGGTCTCAGGACGCGGCCGTCTGGGACCCCTCCTCGCGCGCGCGGGGCGCACGTGGTCGCCTCAGGGCTCTGCACGCGGCCATCTGCGACCCCGAGGAACGAGGCGAGGGGGCAGGTGAGCGGTGCGCTCAGAGCTTCTCGGAGTCGAGGCCGAGCAATTCGAGCGGGTGAGTCAAGCGCCACCACGGGCTCGGGCCGACGATGTCGTCCGCGAGGGCGATCGTGGTCGTCGTCGTGTTGAGCGGACCGGCTGTCGTGAGCGTGCCGACCGCAGCGTCCTGGTCGCGGGCATCGCCGAGATCGAACGTCGGGGTCGCTGTCGCTGACGCCCCGGCCCACAGCACCACACGAGTATCCGCATCGGTGACGACGTCGACCGTCTCGCCCCATTCGGTCTCAACCTTGCCGACGACCGTGCCCTGCGGCACCGTCGGCGCCTGGGCGTTCAGCGCGGCTTCCATCTCGGCGAACAGCGAGCGCGTCGTGGCGAGCCGCTGCGCATCGTCCTGCTGGTTCAGGACCGCCGCGAAGAGGTGCACGGTCGTGTCGTCGACCGTGACGTCCTTCGCGGTGAGCAGGTTCCAGCCGACGAGCGTGCCGGTCTTGATGCCGACCACGCCGGGGTCAGCGAGCATGCCGTTCGTGTTCGTGACCTCGCCCGCACCCGGAAGGTTCACGGAGCGGGTGCCGACGATCTCGGCGAACACGGGGTTCCGCATCGCATACTCGCCGATCGCGACGAGCGCCTCGGGAGTGGCGACGTTGCGCTCATCGAACCCTGAGGGCGTCACCACCGTGACGCCGGTGAACCCACGCGCGCTCAGCCAGACCTGTGCGGCCTGCGCGAACTCCTGATCGGAGCCCCAGATCTCATCCGACAGCCGATCGATGTAGTTGTTCGCGGAGCCGAGCAGCGTGCCCTGCAGCATCTGGTACTCCGTGAGCACGCCACCGACCGGGACGTCGAGCGCGGACTGATCCGACCGCCGGTACGACCAGTAGTCGAGGTTGTCCTGGCGCGTGAACGAGAACTCGGGCCCCTGCTCGCCGAGGGCGAGCGGCATCCGGTCGAGCACCATCAGGGCGCTGACGACCTTGGTGACGCTGGCGATGCTCACGGGGTCCAGCGCGGATGCGGCGGAGCCCATGCCGGCGATGCCGACACCGGCGCTGCCCTGGGCGGGCCAGGTGAGCGCGGCGGCATCGGCCGGAGACGGAGCGACCTCGACAGCCGCGACGGTCGGCGCGATCTCGTGCAGCGGCCAGAGAAGCGTGGTGCCAGCGTAGGCGCCGACGAGACCGACGAGCACGCCGAGCGGCACCAGCACTCGAGGTCGGGCGAACCCAGGTCGCAGCTTCGCCCCGCGCATGAGGGCGGCGCCCGCAGCAGTCTCGTCCGCTCGATCGAGCGTCGCGGTGGGCGGATTCGCAGCCACCTGTACCGGGTCGACCCAGGTGAGGGCAGGCACCCGTTCGGTGTCATCCGCCCATTGGGGCTCGGGAACGAGGATCGCCGTCGGGTCGGCCCACTGCACCTCGGGGGTCGGTTCCGGTGCGACGACCTCCGTCTCAGTGGTCGTCGGGCGGGTGACCTCAGCGTCTGCCGGCGCCTCAGCCCGAACGGCGTCGTCGACGGCATCCGCGGCTTCGTGCGCGGCGGTGGCCTCGGCAGGGTCAAGAGCGGTCACTTGCCTACGGTACCGAATCCTCTCGTCCGTCGCCGTGAAGGCGGCGCGGCGACACAGTGGTGTCGGGAGTCGCTAGGATCGTCACTACAACCACGGGAGTCCGGCGAGCCGGGCTGAGAGGGAGCGAATCGCGCTTCGACCGTCGAACCTGATCTGGGTCATGCCAGCGCAGGGAGGAGTTCAGATGAGTACATCCACGTCCACATCCACGCAGCAGGCATCCGCCGGCGCGAACGGCCTTCGTCACACGCCGGTCTGGCGCTGGCGCGTGGTCGACATCGTCGTCGCCGCAGTTCTCGGCGTCGCGATCGGTCTCGTCTTCTGGGGCTGGAACACGATCGGCTACGCCTGGTTCGGTGCGGCCGATGCCCTCACCCCCGGTCTCGGCGGCATCGCGGTCGGCATCTGGCTGCTCGGCGGGGTCGTCGGCGGCCTCGTGATCCGCAAGCCCGGTGCCGCGCTGGTCGTCGAGCTCGTCGCCGCGATCGTGTCGATGCTGATCGGCAACGTGTGGGGCATCTCGACGGTGCTCTCCGGTCTCGTGCAGGGTCTCGGCGCCGAGCTCATCTTCGCCCTGTTCTTCTACCGCCGCTTCGGCATCGCGGTCGCCGCCCTCGCCGGCGTCGGAGCCGCGGCCGCTGCCTGGGTGTTCGAGCTGTTCTACGGCAGCTCGCCCAACATCCTGAAGTCGTTCGAGTTCAACACGATCTACCTGGTCAGCGTCGTCATCTCCGGCGCGATCCTGGCCGGTGTGGTCGGCTGGCTGCTCGTGCGCGCCCTCGCGGTCACCGGAGCGCTCAACCGCTTCGCCGTCGGGCGAGAGCACGTGCGCGAGGTCTGAGCGTGACCTTCGCCGCCCCGGCCCGCGTGCAGGCTGCGGGCTGGGGCTGGCGGTACGCAGGGCGGAAGCGTCCTGCCGCGGCCGACGTCTCGTTCACGATCGAGCCGGGGGAACGGGTGCTGCTGCTCGGCGCATCCGGTGCCGGCAAGTCGACGCTGCTCGCCGGGCTCGCCGGCGTGCTCGGCGATGACGACGAGGGGGAGCGGACGGGCTCGCTCCGCATCGACGGCGCTGCTCCCGAGTCGCGGCACGGGCACGTGGGACTCGTCCTGCAGGATCCGGATGCCGGCATCGTGCTGTCGAAGGTCGGCGACGATGTGGCCTTCGGCTGCGAGAACCTCGGCGTCGCGGCATCCGAGATCCCCGGCCGCGTGGCAGAGGCACTCGACGCCGTCGGCCTCGACGTTCCGCTGCAGCGCGCGACCAAGGCGCTGTCGGGCGGGCAGAAGCAGCGGCTGGTGCTCGCCGGCGTGCTGGCGATGCGTCCGGGGCTGCTGCTGCTCGATGAGCCGACCGCGAACCTCGACCCCGAGGGCGTGCGCGAGGTGCGTGCGAGTGTCGAGCGTGCCGTCGAGTCCACCGGCGCGACGCTGATCGTGGTCGAGCACCGCACCCCGATCTGGGCCGACCTGATGACCCGCGTGATCGTGCTCGCGGCCGATGGCGGGCTGCTCGCTGACGGCGCGCCGGCGCAGGTGTTCGCCGAGCACGGCGACGTGCTCGCGGATGCCGGGGTGTGGGTGCCCGATCGCGGCGTCGACCTTCCGGTGCTGGAGCAGGTTGCGGCATCCGATGCGCTGTCGGCATCCGGCCTCTCGATTGCGAGGGAGTCGGGTGTCGTCGTGCAATCGGGACTCGACCTGCGCGTGCCGCGCGCGAACGCGACCGTGATCACGGGGCCGAACGGTGCAGGCAAGTCGACGCTCGCGCTGACCCTCGCCGGACTCATCCCGGAGCAGGCCGGCGCGGTGCGATCCGCGCCGGAGCTCGCCGGTCGCAAGGGAACGCGGCCGATCCGCTGGACATCGCGCGAGCTGCTCACCCGCATCGGGATGGTGTTCCAGGAGCCGGAGCACCAGTTCCTCACCCAGACGCTGCGCGACGAGCTCGCGGTCGGTCCTCGAGCGCTCGGGTGGGCCCAGACGAGGACGGATGCCGTGGTCGACGACCTGCTGGAACGTCTCGGCCTCGCCCCGCTCGCCCTCGCCAACCCGTTCACGCTCTCGGGAGGGCAGAAGCGACGGCTGTCGGTCGCGACCGTGCTCGCCGGGTCGCCGGAGGTGATCGTGCTCGACGAGCCGACCTTCGGGCAGGACCGTCGAGGATGGATCTCGCTCGTCGCGCTGCTGCAGGAGGAGATCGCGCGCGGCCGCTCGATCATCGCCGTCACGCACGACGACGCCGTGATCCGACACCTCGGCGGCCACCGCATCGAGCTGGGGGCCGCATCGTGACGACGATCGAGATCACTCGCCCGGTGTGGCTCGACGGCGTGAACCCGGTCACGAAGCTCGTGCTCGCGGTGCTGCTGTCGGTGCCGCTGTTCGCGTCGATCGATGTCACGAGCGCACTGGCCGCGATCGCGCTGCAGCTGCTCTGCCTGCCGTTGACCGGGCTACGGCTGGTGACGGTGCTGAAGCGGCTGCTGCCGATCGCGATCTTCGCGCCGATCGCCGGCGTCAGCATGCTGCTCTACGCCGAGCCCGCCGGCCACGTGTACTGGACGTTCGGGTTCGCGACGATCAGCGACGACTCCATCGCGCTCGCGATCGCGGTGAGCCTGCGCGTGATCGCGCTCGGACTGCCGACGATCCTGCTCTTCGGCGGCACCGACCCGACCGAGCTCGCGGATGCGCTCGCGCAGGTCGCGAGACTCCCGAGCCGTTTCGTGCTCGGCATCCTCGCCGGCACCAGGATGCTCGGTCTGTTCCTGGATGACTGGCGCACGATGAGCCTCGCCCGGCGCGCGCGCGGCGTCGGCGATCGGGGCGTGCTGCGGCGCTTCCTGTCGATGGCGTTCGTGCTGCTCGTGTTCGCCGTGCGCCGCGGTTCGAAGCTGGCGCTCGCGATGGAGGCGCGCGGCTTCGGCTCCGGCATCCCTCGCACCTGGTCTCGGCCGTCGCGCCTGCACCCGCGCGACGCCGTCGCACTGCTCGGCGGCATCGCGATCATGGCGCTCGCGCTCGCCGCCGCGGTGGCGGTCGGGACGTTCCGCTTCGTCTGGAGCTAGCTGTCGCCCGTCTGGAAGTAGTACTCGCGGTGCAACGCGCACCGCTCGTTGAACAGCGACGCACATCGAGGGCAGGCCGTCGCCGTGAAGTACTCGGCGATCGTGAGCTGGTGCCCGCACGCACCGCAGAGGATCGCCTCCCGATCGTGCTGATCCGTCGCCCACTGCTGCGCAGGATGCCCTGCCGACTCCTCGTGACAGAGGTGGCAGGGGTAGTACTCGCCGCAGCAGGCGAAACGGATCGCGATGATGTCGGTCGTACCCCGGTAGTGCACGCAGCGTGTCATGTCGTCGACGACCTGGCCGAGCACCCGAGGCCGACCGACAGGGGTGGCGCTCACGTCTCGTTCCAGAGCCGGCGGTAGTACGCGATCCGGTCGCGGTCGGGTTCGATGCCGTAGGCGTCGATCAGGGTGTCCGCCCACCCCTCGCCGAAGTTCCACAGCGTGCTCATCGACGCGACGGCGATGTCGGCCCAGCGATCAGCGGTCCCGAGGGCGGCGAGATCGACGAACCCGGCCGGTCTCCCTGCGTCGTCGAGCAGCGTGTTCGGCATGCAGGCGTCGCCGTGGCACACGACGAGCCGATCGATCGGTGGAGCATCGAACAGGTCTGCCGGCACGGTGACCTCGCGCTCGGCGGCGTTCGCGATCCGAGCCTCGATGCTCCACTCCCACGGGCACTCCTCGACCGGCAGTGCGTCGTGGAGGCTGCGCAGCGCCTGCCCGACCGCGCGCACCGCGAGCTCGGGCTCGCCCCTCCAGCGCGGATCGACCGCGCTGTGCGCATCGAGCGCGACCGTCACGAGCCACTCCTCGACGTCGTTCTCGCCCTGTTCGATCACCTCGGGCGCCGCGATCCAACGTCGAGCCCAGCGCATGCGCTCCGCCTCGTCGCGCATCGACGCCTCGAGGTCGAGCGGCCCCCATTTGATGTAACGGGCGTCGTCGGTGCGGAACGTCAGACCGCCGATCCCGTTCAGCCAGACCGGCGTGAGCGCGGCACCGCCGGCGAGTTCGCGCACGCGATCCGGCACCTCGATCGAGGCGCCGGGGACGGATGCCGAGGGGATGACCATCCCACCATCCTCCTGCATGGGGCTTGCGGCAGCGTGAGACGGAGAGCCGCGTTGGCTGAGACTGCGTCGCACGACTAGTCTCGTAGGCACCGGTCACGACGTCGTTCGAAGGAGAACAGCATGCAGATCAGCGGTCAAGGCGCGCTCATCACGGGCGGCGCCTCCGGACTCGGACTGGCCACCGCCCGACGGCTCGTCGCAGCCGGTGGACACGTCACGATCATCGACCTCCCCTCCTCGCAGGGCGCAGCGCTCGCCGACGAACTCGGCGGCCTCTTCGTACCGGCCGACGTCACCAGCGTCGACGAGGTGCAGGCGGCCGTCGCCGCAGCACAGGCGGCCGCCCCACTGCGGATCGTCGTGAACTGCGCCGGCATCGCCCCGCCTGCCAAGGTGCTCGACCGTGAGGGCAACCCCGCGGTGCTCGCCGACTTCGAACGGGTGATCCGGATCAACCTGGTCGGCACGTTCAACGTGCTGTCGCAGGCATCCGCCGTCATCGCGAAGAACGAACCGATCGACGGCGACCGCGGCGTGATCGTCAACACCGCCAGCGTCGCCGCGTTCGACGGCCAGATCGGCCAGCCCGCCTACTCCGCCTCGAAGGGCGGCGTGCACGCCATGACGATCCCGGTCGCTCGCGAGCTCGCCCGCTACGGCATCCGCGTCTGCACGATCGCTCCAGGCATCATGGAGACCCCGATGCTGATGGGGCTGCCGCAGGCGGCGCAGGATTCGCTCGGCCAGCAGGTGCCGCATCCGTCTCGCCTCGGCCGTCCCGACGAGTACGCCGCGCTCGTGCAGCACATCGTCGAGAACGGCTACCTCAACGGCGAGACGATCCGCCTCGACGGCGCGATCCGCATGGCGCCGAAGTAACCCCAGACCCCGCCGACGCTCCGGTCGCGGTTTCCGTCGCCCCGGCGGAGCACAGGCGGCAGGAACTGCGACCGGAACCACCAGCATCCAAGGAGAATCCATGTCACTCGCAGGAAAGACCATCCTGATGTCCGGCGGAAGCCGCGGGATCGGCCTCGCGATCGCACTGCGCGCCGCACGAGACGGCGCGAACATCGCGATGCTCGCGAAGACCGACAGCCCGCATCCGAAGCTCGAGGGCACGATCCACACCGCGGCCGAGCAGATCAGGGCGGCGGGTGGTCAGGCGCTGCCGATCGTCGGCGACGTGCGCGAGGACGACGACATCACCGAGGCAGTGCTGCGAACCCAGGGCGAGTTCGGCGGCATCGACATCGTCATCAACAACGCCAGCGTGATCGACCTCTCGCGCTCGCTCGAGCTGAACGCCAAGAAGTACGACCTGATGCAGGACGTCAACGTGCGCGGCACGTTCATGCTGTCGCGTGCGGCCGTGCCGATCCTGAAGGATGCCGAGAACCCGCACATCCTCTCGCTCTCGCCGCCGCTCAACCCGTCGCCGAAGTGGCTCGGCGCGCACACCGGGTACACCCTCGCGAAGTTCGGGATGACGATGGTCACCCTGGGCCTCGCCGCGGAGTTCGCGCGAGACGGCATCGCCGCCAACACGCTCTGGCCGCGCACGACGATCGCGACCGCCGCGGTGCAGAACCTCCTCGGCGGCGACAAGGTCATGGCCGCGAGCCGCACCGCCGACATCTACGCGGATGCCGCCTACGCCGTGCTCGTGAAGCCCGCCGCCGAGTACACCGGCCAGTCGCTGATCGTCGAGGATGTGCTCGAAGCCGACGGCATCACGGACTTCTCCGGCTACGCCGCGATCCCCGGTACCCCCGACGACCGGCTCTTCCCTGACATCTTCCTCGACTGAGGCTCTGGAGTCGGCAGGCACGCTTCGACAGGCTCATCTCCCCCGGGTTGCGCGGACTCGGCAAGGGCCGTGGTGTCGCGAATGGCCGCATCCGTGCCGCCGAAGCGACCAATCGCGACCCCTGCCCGCGACGAGGGGTCGCACATGGCCGCGTCCGTGCGCGCGAAGCGACCAATCGCGACCTCTCCTGCACCGGGGCGCCGCTGCAACGGGGCTCAGAACAGCAGGTACAGCGCGCCGGCGATCGTGAGGGCGATCACGATGCGGTCGAACAGGCGCTGATCCATGCGGCGCGCGAGGCGGATGCCGGCGAGCGCCCCGATCACCACCAGCGGCGCGAGCATGGCGTCCATGAGCAGCACGTGCCCCTCGAAGAGTCCGAGGCCGGCCAGGAACGGCACCTTGATCAGATTGATGATCGCGAAGAACCAGGCCGAGGTGCCGAGGAACACCTGCACAGGGGTCCGCGTCGCGAGGAAGTACATCGACATGACGGGGCCGCCGGCGTTCGCGACCATCGTGGTGAATCCGCCGAGTGTGCCGTAGACCCCCGACAGCACGAGGCCGCCGGGTGCGGGTGTCGCGGCATCCGCCCTGTTCTGCCGCCAGCGCCGCCACAGCGTCACGGCGATCATGGCGAGCAGGATCACGCCGATCGCTCGTCGCACGATCCCGTCGCCGGCGAGCGCGAGGAACGCGAAGCCGGCGAGCAGACCTGCGACCACGGCCGGGGCCAGGCGGAGCAACGTCGGCCAGTGCGCGTGCCGGCGATACGTGATCAGTGCGAACACGTCGCCGACGATCAGGAGCAGCAGCATGGCCGCGGTGGACGTGCGGGCCGGCAGCACGGTCGCGAACAGTGCGATCGCCAGGATGCTGCCGCCGGGCAGTGCGGTCTTGGAGATGCCGATCGTGACAGCCGCGAGCGCGAGCGCCGCCCACGCCCACGGATCGAGGGCGATCACCGGTCGAGCTCGGCGACGATGTCGTCGTAGCCGCGGGCGTCGGCGAGTTCGCGGGGGAGCACGCCGTCGCCGTCGCGGATCGTGATGTCGGCACCGCCGTCGATGAGCGCCCGCACGACGTCGACGTACGCAGACGATCCGTCGCCGAGCACGATCGCCTCGTGCAGGGCAGTCCAGTCGAGGGTGTTCACATGATTGGGGTCGACGCCCGCCTCGAGCAGGATCCACACGGTCGCGAGCAGTCCGCGCTCGGATGCCGGGATCAGTGCGGTGCCGCCGAAGCGGTTGGTGCTGCGCAGATCGGCGCCATGCTCGAGCGTCAGGCGGAGGATCTCGTCGTGACCGCGCGCGCCGGCGTAGAGGTACGCCGAGTCCTGGATGTCGTCCTTCGCGTTCACGTCGGCACCCGCGTCGATCAGCGCCCTGGCGGCATCGATGTGATTCGCCTTGGTCGCGCTCACGAGCGCCGTCATGCCGCCCTCGCCCCGCGCCTCGATGTCGGCGCCGGCGTCGAGGGCGGCGCGCACCGCAGCTGCATCGCCGCCGGTCGCAGCGGAGAGCAGGTCACGGGTGGCGGCGGACACGGGAGACTCCTCGGATGCTGCGGGGGACGGATCGACGGATGCCGCGCACGCGGTCGCTGCGAACAGCGTGGCCGTCGCGATGGCGGCAGCGCACAGCATCCGTCTCATTCTCATCGCTCCGGTATACCAACGGAAGCTGACGGTCGAATGAGTTGGCCGGTGACGAGTCAGGCCCTGGCTGCGGCGAGTGAGGCAGCGAACCGCGCCGCGCGCTGCTCGATGTCTGCCCAGTCGGAAACCGCGATCGATGCGCCGTTCGCGAGGTCTCCACCCGCGCCGACCGCGACAGCGCCGGCGGCGAACCAGGCGGCGAGGTTGTCGGGGCTCACGCCGCCGGTGGGCATGAGCGGAGCCGTGGGGAACGGGCCGCGCAGCGCGCCGAGATACGAGGGGCCGCCGAGCGACGCCGGGAAGATCTTGACCACGTCGACGCCCAGCTCGAGCGCGCCCATGACCTCGGTCGGCGTCATCGCGCCGGTCATCACGACGCGTCCGGTGTCGAGCATGATGCGCGTGAGGTGGGGGAGCGTGCCGGGGCTCACCAGGAACTCCGCTCCGGCGTCGGCAGCATCCGCTGCCTGCTCCGCCGTCGTGACGGTGCCTGCGCCGATGTAGGCGGCGTCGCCGTGGCGGGCGATGAGCTCGCGGATGACGGCAGGGGCATCCGGCGTGGAGAAGGTGACCTCGATGCCGGTGACGCCGCCCCGGATGATCGCCTCGGAGGCCTCGAGGGCGAGCTCGGGCGACGGTGCGCGCAGCACGGCGAGGATTCCGGTCGTGCGGGCGCGGTCGAGACGGTCAGACATGCTGCTCCTTGGTGGGGTGGTCGCGTCCATTCTCCCCGACCGAAACCTGTAATGACAGGTTCGGCGACCCGCCCGAGCGACGTTCAGCGCGCGGAGTGCGGGACCCAGCCGTCGATCACGTGCTTCGACTCCTTGAGGCCCAGGCCCGTCTGCTCGCGGACGATCTTGATCGCGTGGATCTGCTGGTTGCCAGCCACGAGCCGGTCGATATCCGAGACGACGTTCGTCGGCAGTGCGGCGCGCACCGATGCGGGGGTCGCAGCCGACGGAGTGATCGACGAGTAGGCGGCCGTCGCGTTCGACACCGCGGCGAGGTGCGGCGCGGTGGTGCTGACCGACCAATGGTCGATGCGGTCCTTCGCCTCCTTCAGTCCGAGGCCAGTACTGTCGCGGAGCAGCTTGATCGCCTGGATCTTCTGCCCTGCGGCCACGAGTCGGTCGATCTCGGCGGTCGCTGCGGGGGTGAGGCCGGAGAGTGTCGTCGGAGCAGCGGATGCCGGGGCGGATCGAGGCGTCGCGGGTGTGGGCGTGTATGTCTGAGCCTCAGGCACCTGAGGGCGCATACCGCGGAACGCGGCCCGGAGGACCAGCACCGCCACGATCAGCACGACGACGGCGATGACGATCCAGACGATGGTGTCCATCCGCCCAGTCTACGGAGGGGATGCCGCTCGCCCCAGGGGTTCCCGACCGCAGCTCCAGGGCCTTCCCACCCGCCACCGCGTACCCTGGTATCCATGACCGATACTCCCCGCACGCGCGAGACGCGCCCCGCAGCATCCGCGTCCGCCCCGCAGGGTCGACCGGCCCAGGGCAAGATCCGTTCCACGAAGCCCGCGCAGGTGCGCCCGGCGACCGAGGGATGGACCCAGCAGAAGGATGCCGAAGGGCGTCCGCTCCTGCAGTTCGCCAGCCCCAAGCGCGGCAAGCCGCCGGTGCACCTCGCCGACCTGACGCCGGCCGAGCGCACCGAGAAGGTCAAGGAGCTCGGCCTGCCCGGCTTCCGCGCGAAGCAGCTGTCGACGCACTACTTCCGGCACTACACGTCCGACCCCGCCCAGATGACGGACCTCCCTGCCGAGACGCGGGAGCAGCTCGTCGCGGGACTTCTGCCGCCGCTGCTCACCGAGGTACGCCGACTCGAGACCGACCGCGGCGACACGATCAAGTTCCTGTGGCGTCTGCACGACGGTGCGCTCGTCGAGTCGGTCCTCATGCGCTACCCCGGACGCATCACGCTGTGCGTCTCGAGCCAGGCCGGCTGCGGCATGAACTGCCCGTTCTGCGCGACCGGACAGGCGGGGCTGACCCGCAACATGTCGACCGCCGAGATCGTCGAGCAGATCGTGCGGGCGAACCGGCTGATCGCCGAGGGCGGCCTCGGCGGCAAGAAGGCCGACGACCACAGCATGGAGCGCGTCTCGAACATCGTGTTCATGGGCATGGGTGAGCCGCTCGCCAACTACAAGCGTGTGATGGACGCGGTGCGCAGCATGGTCGCTCCGCAGCCGGACGGCCTCGGCATGAGCGCCCGCGGCATCACGATCTCGACCGTCGGCCTGGTCCCAGCGATCAAGAAGCTCGCCGACGAGGGCATCCCCGTCACCTTCGCGCTGTCGCTGCACGCGCCGGACGACCACCTGCGCGATGAGCTCATCCCGGTGAACTCCCGCTGGAAGGTCGACGAGGCACTCGACGCCGCCTACGACTACTACGCCAAGACCGGTCGCCGAGTCTCGATCGAGTACGCGCTGATCAAGGACATGAACGACCACGGCTGGCGCGCCGATCTGCTCGCGGAGAAGCTCAACCAGCGGGGCCGCGGCTGGGTGCACGTGAACCCGATCCCGCTCAACCCGACGCCGGGTTCCATCTGGACCTCGTCGGAGAAGGACGTCACCGACGAGTTCGTGCGCCGCCTGAACGACGCCGGCATCCCGACGACCCTCCGCGACACCCGCGGCAAGGAGATCGACGGGGCCTGCGGTCAGCTGGTCGCCACGACCGAAGACGAGGCAGCCTCCGCTGCGATGGCCTGAGCGCGGCCGAGTTCTCGACCCCGCGCGGTGTGACTGAGGTCGTCAGGCGGTGACCAGCGCCGGCCGGCGAACGGAGACGCGGGCATCGGCGGCGCCGAGACGCTCGGCGCGATCGAGCCAGCGCGTGATGGTCGCCTCGTCGGCATCCTTCACGCCCAGCATCCGATGCGTGCGGACGGAGCGGATGCCGCAGAGCCGCATCGTGTTGCGCGCGACGTGCGTCTGCGCCGGGAGCCCGGTGAACGGCGCGGCGTACCAGGGGGTGTCGGCGAGCAGCAGCAGGCGTCCGTGGCGGGCGGGCAGCAGTCCGACCGGCAGCCCGAGCTTCGTATAGCGGTACTCCTGCTGGGGGAGCAGCGCTCTGTCGAAGAAACCCTTCAGCACCGCCGGCACCGAGCCCCACCACAGCGGCGTCGTCACGACCACGGTGTCGGCTTCGCTGAGCGCCTGCTTCGCATCGACCAGGTCGGGCTCCAGGGTCATGCGCTCCCGATAGCCGAAGCGCAGATGCGGGTCGAAGTCGAGGTCGCGCAGCGCGAGCGCACGGGCGTCGCCGTGGCCCGCGGCATAGCGCTGTGCGAGTGCGGCGGTGAGGGAGCGGGCGTCGGGGTGGCCGTCGATCACGAGAGCGGACATGCGCCTTCCAATCTGGACAGTGTCAAGTAGGTGGACACTGTCAAGATACGAGAGGATGTTGCGCATGTCAAGTTCGAAGGACGGCTACCACCACGGCGATCTCGCCAGGGCGCTCGAGGATGCCGCGATGCAGCTGCTGGAGCGGATGCCGGCTGCCGACATCAGCCTGCGCGAGGTCGCCCGCGCGGCGAACGTCAGCCACAACGCCCCGTACCACCACTTCGCGGATCGGCTCGGGCTGCTCAAGGTGCTGGCCGAGCGGAGCATGGCCGATCTGCTCGCCCAGGTGCGGGCTGCCGTGGTGGACGCCGCAACACCGCGCGAGCAGGTCGTCGAGGGTGGCTTCGCCTACATCCGCTTCGCCGTCGAGCATCCGCATGCCTTCGATGCGGTCTACGACCCGACCGTCTGCGTGCCGGGCTCGCCGACTGCCACCATGGCTCCGCTGATCGACGCCCTCGAGCAGGTGCTCGCCGACGGCGCGGTCGCCGCGGGCCTCGACCGCCCTGCGGATGTCGTCGCGCTGTGGGGGCTGATCCACGGACTCGGCACGCTCGCCGCCGCCGGCCACTTCACGATCGACGACGCCTTCGCCGCCCACACCGCGACCGTTGACCGGCTGCTCGCGAGCTGAGTCCCGCGGAAAGCTGAGAGCCGCTCAAAGGAGTCTTCCAACGGACGCACAGGGATCCTTCCCTACATTGGTCTGATGCCCTACTCCGCCCACCGACCGGGTCGCTTCGACTCGCAGGGTCGGATCATCATCGACGGCGACCCGAACGCCGACACGGATGACCTCGACTTCCTGCGCGAGTTCGAGCCCACCGGCGCCGCAGACACGACCGGCGAGCCCCGCGTCTCCGAGCCGTCCGACGCGAACCCGATGGACGAGGATGCACCGCACGCAGCGCCGGTGAAGCCTCCGCGCAAGCCGCGCGTGCGCAAGCGGCGCCGCCCGCGCACACCGGGCTCCCGCGCCAGGACCCTTGCGATCCTCGGCGGTGCCGAGGGCGAGATCCTCGACCGCGTGCCCAACGAGACTCCCCGCTTCGTGCAGATGTTCTTCGTGCTCGCCGGCACTGCGCTGGTCTCGGCGATCTCGATGCTCTTCGCGTTGACCACCGGGGTGCAGGCCGCTGTCTGGTTGGCCGTGCCGCTCGCCCTCGTGTGGGCGCTCATCATCTTCAACCTCGACCGGTTCCTCACGTCGACCATGGCGTCGACCAAGAACGTCTGGCGACTCATCGGCCTCGCGATCCCCCGGGTCATCATGGCCGCGATCATCGGGTTCGTGGTGGCCGAGCCGCTCGTGCTGCAGATCTTCAACAACGACATCGCCCGCGAGGTCGCGTCGACGAACATCACCCAGTCGCAGTCCGACCAGGAGGCGCTGGAGTCCGGCCCGGAGAAGATCGCGCTGGATGCGGCATCCGCCCGTGTTGCCGCGCTCGAGAACCAGGCAGCGACCGGCATCGTGGCAGGCACCGACTCGTCATCGGCATCCGAATCCGCCGCACAGGCGACCGTCGACGACGTGACGGCGAAGATGACCGCCCAGCAGGGCGTGATCGATCAGGCTCGCGCGCTCTACCAGTGCGAGCTCACCGGTGAGGGGGCCGGCACCGTGCCCGGCTGCACCGGCGTGAACGGCGAGGGGGCGAGTTCGGATGCCGCGCAGGCCCAGCTCGCCGAAGCCCAGCAGACCTACGACGCCCTGGCCGCGCAGCTGCGCACCGCGAACGAGGAGCTCGCCGCCGCAGGCGCCGCAGCCAAGGAGAACACCTCGACTTCGGAGACGCAGAACCGCGAGCAGGCGCAGTCGCAGCTCGCCGGCGCACGCGACACCTACGACCAGGCGCTCGCCGCGTACAACGCGAGGGCGGATGCCGTCGCGCAGGGCAACGCCGGGGCCATCGGGCTGCTCAGCCAGATCAGCGGACTGAACCGCCTGAGCGAGAAGGAGCCGACGATCCTGTGGGCGCACATCCTGATCGCGGCACTGTTCTTCATGATCGAGCTGCTGCCGGTGCTCGTGAAGGTGCTCACGAGCTACGGCGACCCGAGCCTGTACGAGAAGGCAGCGGCGATCCGCAAGCAGGTCGATCTCGATCGGGTGACGGCTGAGGGGTTCCGTGATCGGGCCGCCATCGTCACCTCGCAATCCCAGGGGATGCAGACGGATGCCGGTTCCGGCGAGCCGCAGACCCGTGCGGAGCGTCGTGAGGCGGCCGAGGCGCAGGAGCGCGAGCTGGCGGAGAAGCGCGCACAGGCGCAGACGCTCGAGGAGCAGGAGGACCTGGTCCGTTCGGCGGCGGGCTGAGCCTCCTGCCGAGCTGGCGCGAGTGCCGGGAGTCTCTCGGACTCGGTTCCTAGGATGACCGCATGAAACGGATGCCGCGTCACACGCTCTGGGTCTCGATCGCCGGTGTCATCGCGGTCACCGCGTATGCCGTGCTCGCCGGGGTGCAGATCCTGGTGCTGAACCCGCTCGCCGCGTCACCCGGACTCACTCTGGACGAGATCCGGGCGGAGATGTCCGACGCAGGGGAGGGGCTGGGGCCGGAAGGCGTCTTCTTCGTCCTGGGCATCGGCGTCGTGATGGCCGTCGGGGTGGCCCTCGCCGCGATCGTCACGAAGGCCCCGCCGGTCATCCCGGGGATGTCCATGCTCGCGCTCCTGATGCTGGGAACCCCCGGATACTTCGTCGCCTCATTCGGAGCAGGCATGGGCCTGGCCGACACGTTCGGCATCAGCGGTGCCGACGCCTCGCCGTGGGCCCGTCCGCTGTACGCGGTGAGTGCCCTCGCCGCGATCGGCGTGGTGGTCGGCGGCATCCTCAGCATTCGTCGTGCGCGGCTCGGGCCCCGCATCGCCGATTGACGTTCCGGTCGCAGCTGCTGCCGCTCCGCGGGCGTCGGGGCGACGCGAACTGCGACCGGAACCGGAAGACACACGCCTGAGACCGGTCACAGAAAGTCGCCCTGCGGCATCCGGGAGCCAGTAGCGTTGGATCATGGTCAACTATCGCTATCTCGGTAACAGCGGTCTCAAGGTCTCTGAGATCACCTACGGCAACTGGGTCACGCACGCCTCGCAGGTCGGCGACGACGCCGCTGTGAAGACGGTCCACGCGGCGCTCGACGCCGGCATCACCACGTTCGACACCGCCGACACCTACGCCAACACGGCAGCCGAGGTCATCCTCGGAAAGGCTCTCGAGGGTCAGCGCCGCGAAGGGCTCGAGATCTTCACGAAGGTCTACTTCCCGACCGGTCCGAAGGGCCCGAACGACACCGGCCTGAGCCGCAAGCACATCCTCGAATCCATCAACGGCTCGCTGCAGCGTCTCGGCACCGACTACGTCGACCTCTACCAGGCGCACCGCTTCGACTACGAGACCCCGCTCGAGGAGACGTTCCAGGCGTTCGCCGACGTCGTCCGTCAGGGCAAGGCGCTCTACATCGGCGTCTCGGAGTGGACCGCAGAGCAGCTCCGCGAGGGCCACGCGCTCGCGAAGCAGGTGGGCGTGCAGCTCATCTCGAACCAGCCGCAGTACTCCATGCTGTGGCGGGTGATCGAGGGCAAGGTCGTGCCGGCCTCCGAGGAGCTCGGCATCTCGCAGATCGTCTGGTCGCCGATGGCGCAGGGCGTGCTCAGCGGCAAGTACCTCCCAGGCCAGCCGGTGCCGGAGGGCTCGCGCGCGACAGACCCGCACAGCGGCTCCGACTTCATCAAGGGCCTCCTGAAGGACGACATCCTGACCGCCGTGCAGAGGCTGAAGCCGATCGCGGAGGAGGCCGGGCTCTCGATGCCGCAGCTCGCGATCGCGTGGGTGCTGCAGAACCCGAACATCGCCGCCGCCCTGGTCGGAGCATCCCGCCCTGAGCAGCTCGCCGAGACCGTCAAGGCATCCGGTGTGAAGCTCGACGCAGACACGCTCGCCGCGATCGACACCGCGCTGGGTGACACGGTCAACCGCGACGCCGAGCACACCTACACGACCTCGCCGAAGACGCGCCTGGTCTGACCCGCGGCGCTCGCACTCCTGCGCGCCCCCCTGCGCGCTTCCGCCGGAGCTTCCGCCGAGCGGCCCCTTTGTAACCGAACCGGCCCCTTTCGCACGTGCGAAGGGGGCCGGTTCGCGCACAAAGGGGCGGCTCGGCGCCGTGCGGAGTGGGTCAGCCGAGCGTGATGTCGACCTGGATCTCGGCGGCGAGACGCTCGAGGTCGGTGCGCAGCGTCTCCAGATCCACGGATGCCGGCACCCGCGCCACGACGGATGCCTCGAACAGGCGGCCTCCGGCCATCGCGGCATCGCGGGTCTCGGTCGCCAGCTCCTCGATGCTCAGCGCGTGCGCGTTCAGCACGGTTGAGATCTCGCGGACGATGCCCGGGCGGTCGTTGCCGAGCACCTGGACCTCGAGCAGCTGGTCCTCGTCGGCCTCTGCATCGGGCGTCCCCGTCAGCACGGCGAGCGTCAGGAGCCCCTGACCCTGCAGCCCGCGCAGTGCGCTCTCGAGCGCTGACGCCTGCTGCGTCGGCACCGAGACCTCGATCACCCCGGCGAACGTGCCCGCCAGCTCGGCGAGCGAGCTGTTCTCCCAGTTGCCGCCGTGCGCATCCACGACATCGGCGACTGCGGCGACGAGCCCGGGTCGGTCTGCTCCGGCAACGGTGAGGATCAGAGTAGTCATGCGGCCAGCGTAGCCGGATGGCCTCGCTGAGCCGCCGCGAATCGTGCTGGGTCGCTGAGGTTCGTGCTGCGTCGCTGAGGTTCGTGCGCGGTCGCTGAGCTTGTCGAAGCGTCGGGTCCCTCGACGAGCGACAGGCTCAGGGACCCAGGGGCGAGGGCTCAGGGACCGGAGAACCTCAGTCGGCCCAGAGCCCGGACTCGAGGAAGCCGTCGAGACGCGCGCGATGCGGGGCGAGATCCCAGCCCTGCGCTGCGACCCACTCGTCTGAGTAGTAGGTGCCGGCGTAGCGGATGCCGCTGTCGCAGATCAGGGTGACCACGCTCCCGGTCTCGCCGGCCGCCCGCATCCGGGCGATCAGCTGGAAGGCGCCGTACAGGTTCGTGCCGGTCGAGCCTCCGGCCAGGTGCAGGGTGCGCTCGCGCAGCATCCGGATCGCGGCGACCGACCCGGCATCCGGCACCCGGATCATCTCATCGATCACGGTCGGCACGAACGAGGCCTCGACGCGGGGCCGACCGATGCCCTCGATACGGCTCGGGCGTCCTGCCGGCGGGTCGATCGTGCCGGCCCAGCCGTCGTAGAACGCCGAGCCCTCGGGGTCGACGACCGCGATCTGCGTCTCGTGGCGGCGGTACTTCACGTAGCGGCCGAAGGTCGCGCTGGTGCCGCCGGTGCCGGCGCCGACGACGATCCAGCGGGGGATCGGATGCCGCTCCTGCGACAGCTGACTGAACACGCTCTCGGCGATGTTGTTGTTGCCGCGCCAGTCCGTCGCGCGCTCGGCGAACGTGAACTGGTCGAGGTAGTGTCCGTGGCAGTCGGACGCCAGGCGCTGCGCCTCCGGCGACATGTCCTCCGCGCGGTCGACGAAGTGGCAGCGACCGCCGTAGAACTCGATGAGGTCGATCTTCTCCTGGCTCGTCGAGCGCGGCACGACCGTCACGAACGGCAGTCCCAGCATCCGCGCGAAATACGCCTCGGACACGGCGGTCGATCCGCTCGACGACTCGACCAGCGTGGAGTCCTCGTGGATGCGACCGTTGACCAGCCCGTAGAGCAGCAGCGACCGCGCGAGCCGGTGCTTGAGGGACCCGGTCGGATGCACCGACTCGTCCTTCAGGTACAGGTCGATGCCCCATTCGGGCGGCAGTGGGAACAGGTGCAGGTGCGTGTCGGCGCTGCGATTGGCGTCGGCTTCCAGCAGGGCGATCGCGGTGCTGGTCCAAGAGGTCACCGATCGAGCGTAACGCGTCGCCTCACTTCGCGGTGTAGCCGCCTTCGCCCGTCTCACCGTCGCCGGTGAAGACCCTGTCCTCGAGGGTGATGGAGATGTCGTCGCCGAGCGGCTCCTGCTGCACCTGGAACTCGAAGCGCGAGCGGTCGCCGCGGTGGTACGCCACGAAGTACTCGATCGGCGCACCGCCCTCGCCGCGACTCACGCTGCGCAGCCGCAGCAGTGCGGAACCGGCGCTGGCGCCCAGGTGCAGCGCCTGCTCGTGCGTGGCGACGGTGGCCTCGGCGGAGCGGACGCCGCTCGTCGCGATGACGCCGTTCTCGGCCAGCAGCCGGTGGAGCGAGCGTTCGGCGAGGCCGACGCCGAGCGTGATCGCGCCGACGTGTTCCGGCATCCAGGTCGTGGAGAGCGACCAGGGCTCGCCGTCGACGTGACGGAGGCGTTCGAGCACGACCACGGGAGCGCCGACCGGCACGTCGAGCGCGAGTGCGATCTCATCATCGGCAGCGGTGCGTTCGTGCCGCAGCACGTCGCTGTGCACGTGGCCGCCACGCCGCTCGACGCCGTCGTCGAGCCCGACCAGGGTGTGCACGAGGCTCTCACCGGATCGCGGACGCGACACGAATGTGCCCTTGCCCTTGACCCGCTCGACGAGTCCTTCATGCTCGAGCTGCGCGAGTGCCTGACGCACGACCGTGCGGGAGATGCCGTAGCGCTCGCACAAGCGATGCTCGCCGGGCAGCGGGTCTCCCGGCTGCAGACCGTCGCGGGCGATGCCATCGATGATCAGCTGACGCAGCTGGTCGTACATGGGGGCTGCGGAACGGCGGTCGATCGCGTCGTCGGCGATGGTCATGTCAGTACGCGACCCCCGCGTGCAGGATGACATTCGCATAGGAGGTGAATTCGCCCGTGCGGACGAACGCGCGAGCGCCGTGCGTGAGCGACTTGAACTCGACGTGCGGGATCAGCGTGATCTCGAAGTCCATGCCGGCGAAGCGCTCGTGCAGCGCGGCGAGCACCTCGGGGCTCTTCTCGGCGACCTCTTCCGACATCGTCGCACCCTCGATCACGAGCTCGGCGAGCACGGTGTCGAGCACGTCGAGGAACGCGGGCGCACCTGGGCGGTAGGCCAGGTCGATCCGCTCCGACCCCGGCGGGATCGGCAGCCCGGCATCCGTCACCACCAGCATGTCGGTGTGCCCGGTCTCGCTGATCACGCGGGACAGTGCGGGATTGATCGTGGTGGCGGTCTTGCGCATCAGATGCTCCGGTTCTCAGTTCGCGGCGTGTGCGGATTCGCGGTCGGCGAGGAAGGAGCCGACCTCTGCCCGCAGCGGCAGGCTGGGTGAGACGCCCTGTCGCTCCTGATCTTCTTCGACAGCATGCTGGGCGGCCTCGAGGTCTTCGATTCGCGGGTCGCCTGTCAGTACATTAGTCGAAGCCCGACCTGTCATGACAGGTGCGCCAGGCGTCCGAGGTGATCGAGCAGGTGCGGTTCCACGGGGCGGACGAAAGCTCGGCGGAGGAGTTCGACGCCGCGATGGTGCGGCCAGGGGCCGGAAGGTCGGGCCTTTCGACAGGCTCAGGACCCGGGCTCAGGCGGATGCCGCCTGGCGCAGCCAGCGCTCGACGCCGGCGATGTGCGCCGTCGCGAGTGACGTGGCGAGCGAGGGGTCGTGCTGCGCGATGGCGTCGGCGATGGCGCGATGCTCCGAGAGCGTGCGCTCGACTGCACCGCCCTCGGTGAGGCCGCGCCACACGCGAGCGCGCACAGTCTGGCTGCTGAGGTGTTCGATCAGGCTCGCGAGGTAGGCGTTGCCAGCCATCCGGACGATCTCCCGGTGGAAGCGGATGTCGTGCTCGACGAGCTCCTCGATGCTCACGGACGCATCCATCGCCTCGGCCTCGGCGATCAGCTCGGCCATCTCCTCGGCGGTGCCGAGGGTCGCGGCGAGCCCGGTGGCCTGCGACTCCAGCATCCGTCGCACCGCGAAGATCTCGAGCATCGAACCGTCGTCATGCATGTCGACGACGAACGACATCGCCTCGAGCAGCAGGTGCGGCTCGAGGCTCGTCACGTAGGTGCCGTCACCGCGGCGGACGTCGAGCACCCGGATCACCTCGAGCGCCTTCACGGCTTCGCGCATCGAGTTGCGGGAGAGGCCGAGGCGCTCCGACAGCTCCTTCTCCGGAGGAAGTCGATCGCCGGGGACGAGTTCACCCGACACGATCATGGCTTTGATCTTCTCGATCGCCTCGTCCGTGACTGCCATATGGACATACTACCTATTGGTCGGATGTCTGGGGCAGGATGGTCGCATGCGCGTCATCGATTCACATCTGCACCTCTGGGACGAGGACGTCCTCGCGTACACGTGGCTGGACGGGCCATACGCCCACCGATTCGCTCAGGCCGAGCTCGACCGCGCCCGATTGGTCGTCGCAAGCGAGGAGAAGGCGATCTTCGTGCAGGCCGAGACCGTCGCCGAGCAGTTCCTCGATGAGGTGCGCTGGGTCGAGCACAACGCCGAGGCCCTCGGTGTCGTCGGCATCGTCGCCGGAGCCCGACTCGACCGTGGCATCGACACCGTCACGCATCTCGGGGAGCTCTCGGCGCACCCGCTCGTCCGCGGCGTGCGGCACATGCTGCAGAACGACGACGACGGACTCGCGATGTCGATGGCGTTCGTGACCGGCGCCCGTGAGCTCGCCGGGCGCGGCTGGACCTTCGATGCCTGCATCCGTGCATCCCAGGTGCCGGACATCGCCCGGCTCGCCGGTGCCATCCCCGAACTCCAGATCGTGGTCGATCATCTCGGCAAGCCGTCAGTCGGCACATCGGATGCTCCGAAGCTGCCGTCCCCTGAATGGGTGCGCGACCTCGACGAGCTGGCGCGGCATCCGAACACCTTCTGCAAGCTCTCAGGGCTCCCCGCCGAGGCCGGCGGCACCTGGAGTGCAGCGCAGCTCGAGCCCTTCCTGGATGCCGCGGCCGACGCGTTCGGCGATCAGCGCCTGATGTGGGGGAGCGACTGGCCGGTCTCGTCGATCGGTCCGGCCGAAGCGGGCGACGAGCATGCGCCTGAAGACGGATCCGTGACGTACCAGCCGACGGCCCGCGCGCGCTGGCTCGACGTCGTGCTCGCCTGGGCGAATGCGCGCGGCCATGACGTCGATGCGATCCTGTGGGGCAACGCGGAGCGGTTCTACGGCACGGGTGCTGCGCCCGAGGTGCCTGAGCGCGAGCGCCGCGGCATCCGGGGCTGGCTCCGCGGGGATCGCTGACGCGGACCTTCCGTCGGGTTCGTTCCTTTCGCGTCGGTTCCGGTCGCACTTGGTGCCGTCCGGTTCCCTTCGCGTCGGTTCCGGTCGCACTTGGTGCCGCTCGGCTGACCCGAAGGCGGCGTCAACTGCGACCGGAAGCGGTCAGCGCGGCGACGGCGACGCGACGAGGGCGCGTCGGGTCCGATCGACCAGTTCCTCGGGGCGCGCGAGCAGGGCGCTGGTGACTTCGATCACTGTCCAGCCCGCAGCCCGGAGCGCGGCGAGACGCTCGACATCCTCCGCGTAGCGCCGGGCATGCAGCAGGCTCTGATACTCGATGCCCACCTTCTGTGCGCGATATCCGAGGTCGATGCAGGCGAGGAATCGACCGTCGTCGTCGTGGACATCGATGTTGAGCTCCGGCTCGGGAAGCCCTGACCGCACGATGCGGCAGCGCAGCTCGGACTCGCGCGCCGACCAGGAGTCCTCGCGGATGAGATCGATCGCCTGCCGGAGCCGAGCGGCGCCGATCCGGCGTGCACCCCGACCGCGCCACGAAGCAGTTCGACGGTGGCGTAAGGGGTCCGGCCGGCATGCGGTCGCCCGACCCCGACCCGCCAGACCCGACAGAGGTAATCGCCGAGCGCGACGAGATCGATCAGATTCCACCTTCCCAGTCCGGCGAACGTCACCTCCGGGCTCGCGACGGTCAGGCCAGGCGGTCGGAGAAGACGTGCGGCAGGCGCCCGAAGTCGATGCGCCTGCACGCCGGATGCGCGGACGAGTGGGCCATCGCCGAGGGTGCTCACGTGCACCGGGAGCGAGCGGCCGTCTGCCGGCCGTCCATCGAGCAACGTCAGTGGCATCGGCCCGCCCCAGATGGCGACGGCACTCTCGTGGCTCAGGAACTGATCCGTTCGCAGCCGAGGTCCGTATTCATACGCGCGGATCCGGCGCTCGGTCTGCTGCCGCTCGAAGGGATCGAGATCGGCTCGATCTGTGGGAAGGCGGCTCTTCGTGCGCACGCCGCGGAACGGGGTCTCGAGGTCTCGTCGCCGGAGGCGACCGGCATCCGTTCCGGCGTCCAGCGCCTGTCGCACGGTGAAGGACGTGCCGAGACCGGCGGGCAACGGGCGTGGTCGGGTCATCGCGACACGATCGCAGGGTTGCGCCGATGTCGCTTCGGCTTTCCACAGGCTGGCGGGTGTTCGGTTCCGGTCGCAGTTCGCGCCGCCCCGCGAGGCGGGAGGCGGCAGCAACTGCGACCGGAACGAAACGGAACCGTGGGAGGCGGCACAAACTGCGACCGGAAGCCGGCCGCAGCGACTCAGGCGTCGCGGAGGCGCAGCTGCGCCATGCCCCCGTCGACCTCGATGAACGTACCGGTCGTGGAGCCGGCAGCCGGGCTGACGAGGTAGGCGACCGCGGCCGCGACCTCGTCCGGACTCACCAGACGGCCGTGCGGCTGTCGGGCTTCCAGCGCCGCGCGCTCGGCGGCCGGATCGGATGCTGCGCCGAGCAGCCGTCCGACCCAGGGGGTGTCGGCGGTGCCGGGGTTGACGGCGTTCACGCGGATGCCCTCGCGCAGGTGATCCGCCGCCATCGCCCTGGTCAGACCGGTGACCGCGCCCTTCGACGCGCTGTACAGCGCGCGCTGCGGCAGGCCGGTCGTCGACGCGATGGATGCCGTGTTGCAGACCGCTGCGGCCGGCGACTTCCGCAACCAGGGCAGGGCGGCACCGGTGACGCGGGCGATGCCGGTGACGTTGACCGAGAGCACGCGTGCCCACTCGTCGTCGTCGTTCGCGGTGATGTCGCCGGTCGCGCCGATACCGGCGTTGTTGACGACGATGTCGATGCGTCCGAACTGCTCGGCGACCGCGGCGACGGCCGTATCGACGCTCGCGCGGTCGGAGATGTCGGCCGTGAACGCGGCGAAGGCCGCGCCGGCATTGGTGATGTCGCGGTCGAGCACCGCCACCTGTGCGCCGTCGTCGAGCAGGCGCTGCGCGATCGCGGCGCCGATGCCGGATGCGCCGCCGGTGACGATCGCGACGAGTCCGTCGAGCTGGCCGGTCACTGCTTCGCCTCCCATGCGACGAACTCCTGGCGCTGGCGGCCGAGGCCGTCGATCTCGACCTCGACCACGTCTCCGGCGGCGAGGTAGGGGAAGTTGCCCGAGAGGGCGACGCCCTGCGGGGTGCCGGTGAGGATCAGATCGCCGGGCTCGAGGGCCACGTACTGCGAGAGATGGTGCACGATGTGCTCGACCGTGAAGATCATGTCGCTCGTGTTCGAGTCCTGGCGCGGTTCGCCGTTCACGAAGCTGCGCAGGCCGAGCGTCTGGTGGTCGACCTCGTCGGGGGTGACCAGCCACGGACCGGTCGGGTTGAAGCCGGGGGCGATCTTGCCCTTCGACCACTGGCCGCCGGAGACCTCGATCTGGAAGGCGCGTTCGGAGACGTCATTCGCCGCGACGAAGCCGGCGACGTGCGCGAGCGACTCCTCAGGGGAGTCCAGGTACGAGGTGCGAGCGCCGATGACGATGCCGAGCTCGACCTCCCAGTCGGTCTTCTCACTGCCGCGCGGGATCGTCACGGTGTCGTAGGGGCCGACGACCGTGTTCGGGGTCTTCAGGAAGATGATCGGGATGGTCGGCGGCTGCGAGCCGGACTCGGCGGCGTGGGCCGCATAGTTCATGCCGATGCAGATCACGGCGCTCGGTCGGGCGATCGGTGCGCCGACCCGGAGTGATGCGGCATCCGCGAGCTCTGGAAGTTCGCCGGCCTCGTGCGCCGCAGCGACGGCGGCACGGAAGTCGCCGGCGAGGAAGTCGCCGTTCACATCGGATGTCACGGCCCGAAGGTCGAAGAAACGGTCATCCTCAACGAGGACGGGGATCTCGGCCCCAGGGTCGCCTAGCCGCGCGAACTTCATGATTCTCCTGCTTCGTCGGTGGGCCACCCTGTTGTGGCCTGCGTCGTTGACAGTATAGACATCGGATGTTTACACTCCAAGAGGTCTGCGTGAGTTTCGTTCGCGCATGAAAGGAACCCGTGAGCCGTATCGTCGCACTCGACACCACCGACATCCGCTTCCCCACGTCGCTCAGTCTCGACGGCTCGGATGCGATGAACCCCGACCCCGATTACTCGGCGGCCTATGTCATCGTGCGCACCGACGCAGACGATGACATCGCCGGTCACGCCTTCGTCTTCACGATCGGTCGCGGCAACGACGTGCAGGTCGCAGCGATCGACGCCCTCGCCGGCCACCTCGTCGGGCGGGAGATCGAGCCGCTGCTCGACGACATGGGCGGCACATTCCGCGACATCATCGGCGACTCGCAGCTGCGCTGGCTCGGCCCGGAGAAGGGCGTCATGCACATGGCGATCGGCGCCGTCATCAACGCGCTGTGGGACATCAAGGCGAAGCGCGCAGGGCTGCCGCTCTGGCAGCTCCTTGCCCGGATGAGCCCGGAGGACATCGTCGACCTCGTCGACTTCCGCTACCTCACGAACGCCCTCACGCCGGAGGAAGCGCTCGAGATCCTGCGCGCGGCGGAGCCCGGTCGCATCGAGCGCGAGCGCGAGCTGCTCGCCACCGGGTACCCGGGATACACCACGAGCCCCGGCTGGCTCGGCTACTCCGACGAGAAGCTCGAACGCCTCGCGCGCGAGGCCATGGCCGACGGTTTCACGCAGATCAAGCTCAAGGTCGGCGCCGACCTCGACGACGACATCCGTCGCTTCCGCAAGGCGCGGGAGGTGTGCGGCCCCGACTTCCCGATCGCGATCGACGCGAACCAGCGCTGGGAGGTCTCGGAGGCGATCGAGTGGGTCAACGCGCTCGCCGAGTTCAACCCTGCGTGGGTCGAGGAGCCGACGAGTCCGGACGACGTGCTCGGGCATGCCGAGATCGCCCGCGGCATCGCGCCGATCCGGGTCGCCACCGGCGAGCACGCGCAGAACCGGGTGATCTTCAAGCAGCTGCTGCAGGCCGAGGCCATCTCGGTCATGCAGATCGACGCCGTGCGCGTCGCCGGCGTCAACGAGAACATCGCCAACCTGCTGCTCGCCGCGAAGTTCGGCGTGCCGGTCTGCCCGCACGCCGGCGGCGTCGGCCTGTGCGAGGCCGTGCAGCACCTGTCGATGTTCGACTTCGTCGCCGTCACCGGCACCCGCGAGGGCCGTCTGATCGAGTTCGTCGATCACCTGCACGAGCACTTCATCGTGCCGACCGACATCCAGGGCGGGTCGTACATGGCGCCGACCGAACCGGGCACGAGCATGGAGATGAAGGCCGACAGCATCGCGAAGTACACCTGGACGGGTGCACATGTCGTCGCGTGAGACGTTCCCCCTCGGCATCCCCTCGCTCGGCTACGGTGCAGCGAACGTCGGGAATCTGTTCCGAGCGCTGAGCGACGACGAAGCATGGGCCGTGCTGGATGCCGCGTGGGACAGCGGCATCCGATACTTCGACACAGCACCGCACTACGGGCTCGGGCTGTCGGAGCGCCGCCTCGGCGCGTTCCTGCAGACCAAGCCGCGCGATGAGTTCGTGCTGTCGACCAAGGCCGGGCGCCTGCTGCGTCCGAACCCCGAGTTCGTCGGCGGCCTCGATACGGCCAACGAGTTCCATGTGCCGGATGACCTGCAGCGCGTGTGGGACTTCTCGGCCGACGGCATCCGCACGAGTCTCGACGAGTCGCGCGAGCGGCTCGGCATCGAGCGCATCGACCTGCTCTACCTGCACGACCCGGAGCGGTACGACCTCGATCTCGCGCTCGCCGAGGCGTTCCCCGCGATGGAGCAGCTGCGGGCCGACGGCGAGGTCGCCGCGATCGGGATCGGGTCGATGGTGGCGGATGCGCTCGCAGCCGCGGTGCGATCGGCCGACCTCGACCTGATCATGGTCGCCGGTCGCTACACGCTGCTTGAGCAGCCAGCTGCAGTCGACGTGCTACCGGCCTGCCGCGAGACCGGGGCCGGGATCGTGGCGGCATCCGTCTTCAACTCCGGGCTCCTCGCCTCGAACGAGCCGCGCCGCGACGGGCGGTACGAGTACGGGCAGCTGCCGGACGAGCTCTGGGACCGGTTGGTGCGGATCGCCGCGGTGTGCGCCGAGCACGGGGTGCCCCTGCCTGCGGCAGCGATCCAGTTCCCGCTGCAGGCCGCCCAGGTGCGGTCGGTCGTCGTTGGCGGCAGCCGCCCCGCGCAGTTGCAGCAGAACGCCGAGTATGCTGCGCTCGAGATCCCCGCCGCGCTGTGGGAGCACCTCGCGGCCGAGCGGCTGATCCCGGCCGGCGTCTGATCCAGCCGACTGACCGAGAGGAGCCGCTGTGCTCGAAGGAATCCATCCGCTGCTCACCGGCGAGCTGCTGCTGCACCTCGACCGGATGGGGCACTCCGATGCGGTCGTGATCGCCGATGCCCACTTCCCGGCCTGGGGGCTGGGCGAGCGCGTCGTCGATCTGCCCGGCACGACGACGCCGGAGGTCGTCGAGGCGATCCGCACCGTCCTGCCGCTCGACGATGCGCCGGGTCTCGACCTGATGCGCTCGGCCGACGGCGAACTGCTCGACGTGCAGCACGAGCTCATGGCCGCGGCTGGCACCGTGACCGACACGACCCGCTTCGTGGAGCGCTTCGCGTACTACGACCTGGCGAAGACCGCGTACCTGCTGGTGCGCACCGGCGAGACGCGCAAGTACGGCAACGCGCTGCTGCGGAAGGGCGTCGTGGGGCACGTGTCTTCATGACGGGCGTGCTCAGCGCCTGACGGTCGATTCCCGATCTCCGCACGATGAGCTCGGCGGCGCTCGTTCGTGTGCATCGCGCGATCTGCTCGGCGCGGAGGTCGATACACGGATGCCGGGGAGAGGGGGGATCTTCCCGGCATCCGTGCCTTTCGCCCGGATTCCTACACGGAGGGGTGTGGGGACTCCGGGGGCATGGGTCGGCGGCGGTGCCGTCGGACGGTCATATGCGCTGCAGGAACGTGAGCTGGGACGCCGGTTCGACGATCAGCTCCTGCAGCTCGGCGTTGAACGGTGCTCCCGCGAGAGAGGAGAGGTGGGCCTGGAAGGCCTCGTCATCGCGGTACACCTCGTACACGAAGAATCGGTCGGGGTCGTCGGCGAGACGTGAGGCGTCGAACACGATGTTGCCGTCTTCGGACCGCACCTCCGAGGCGAAGTCCCGCAGCAGAGCGGCCACACGGTCACTCGTTCCCGGACGTGCCGTGAACGTGGCGTGCAGGATGGTCGGCTCAGACATGGGGCTCCTTCGAGGGCTCCTCTTCAGTATGGCGGGAGATCGCTCTGCATGGAGATTTGTGAACCGTGATTCGCTCGCGGCATCCGGGGGACGCGAGGCCGGGCATCCCGGTTCCGGTCGCAGTTGCCGCCGCCTGTGCGCCGGGCGGGCGGCACGAAGTGCGACCGGAAGGGTGGGGTGGAGGGTCGGCGTCAGGCCTCGGCGCGGCGGGCGCGGTAGGCGGCGACGGCGTTGCGGTTCGCGCAGGCCGTGGAGCAGTAGCGCTTGGAGCGGTTGCGGGAGAGGTCGAGGGCGAGTGCCTCGCAGGAATCGTCGTCGCAGATCGAGATGCGCGAGCCCTCGTCGGCGCGGATGACGTCGATCAGCGCCATCGCGGTCTCGATGAGCATCCGCTCCACGAGGGGGCGCTCGTCGGCGACCGCGTGCAGATGCCAGTCCATCTCGCCGTGGCGCACGAGGCGAGGGGTGAGGACGGATGCCGCGAGGGTGTCGTTCACGTGCGCGACCATCTCGTCTCGCGGGGCCAGCAGCATCGCGCGGAGGCCGGGTCGGGCGGCGCGGAGGGAGGCGAGTTCCTCGGCGTCGCGGTCGAGGCGACCGGTGTAGGGGAACTCCTCGAGGAACGAGCGGTAGTCGTCGAGATCGGCGAGGGCGTCCGGGTCCTCCGCAGAGTTCACGAGCCAGACGGCCGATCGGAGCGCGTCCTCGGTGTCATCGGTGAAGATCATGTTGACATCTTACATCGGTGCGGAGTAGCGTCACATCCCATGAGCACTGTGAGCAATGACAGCGTGGGCGTGCGGGGAGTGCGCCTCGGGCTGCCGCTCGCGATCGGCGCCGCCTTCGCGTTCGGGATGTCCGGCGGATGGGCGCGCGGTCTGATCGACGCCGGCTGGACGCCGGGTGCCGCAGTCACCGCTCGGATCTGGGTCGCGGCGCTCGTGCTGCTCGTCCCCGCGATCATCTCGCTGCGGGGACGCTGGGGTGTGCTGCGTCGCAACCTCGGCATGATGGCGTCGTACGGTCTGCTCGCGGTCGCCGCGACGCAGCTCTGCTACTTCCAGGCCGTCGCCGTGATGGATGTCGGTCTCGCGCTGCTCATCGAGTACACGGCCCCGGTCGCCGTCGTGCTGTGGCTCTGGCTGCGCCGCGGCGAACGCCCGACGCGGCGCAGCATCCTCGGCGCGATCATCGCCTTCGTCGGACTCGTGCTGATGCTCGACATCCTCACCGGCGCGACCGTGAACGGCGCCGGCATCCTCTGGGCGCTCGGCGCGATGGTCGGCGCCGCCGCGTACTTCATCCTGTCGGCCAGGGCCGACACCGGGCTCCCGCCCATCGCGCTCGCGGGTGGCGGACTGCTGCTCGGCGCGATCGGCCTGACCGTGGCGGGGCTCGTCGGCGTGCTGCCGATCGCCTGGACGACGCACGACATCACCTACCGCTTCGGCACCGTGCCGTGGTTCATCCCGGTGCTCGCGATCGGGCTGATCGCGACCGCCCTCGCGTACGTGCTCGGGATCGCCTCGACTCGGATGCTGGGCTCGCGCCTCGCCTCGTTCATCGCGCTCGCCGAGGTCATCGCCGCGCTGCTCTTCGGCTGGCTGCTGCTGGGTCAGCTGCCCGATCTGCTGCAGATGCTCGGCGGAGCCCTGGTGCTCGTCGGCGTCGTTGTGGTGAAGCTGGGTGAGCCGACGCCTGCGGAGTTCGTCGAGCCGGTGCCCGACGCGGCATCCGCCCCTCGCTGACTCGATCGCCCTTCGGCCGACCCGGCCCTCTCTGTGCGAGCGGCCCCCATATGTGCGCGCATTTTGGGGGCCGCTCGCACGAAAGGGGGTGGCTCGGCAGGGGGGGAATGTATACGTGGGGTGCGTTCGGGGGAGAAGAGTAACCCCGGACGGACTCTTGTGTATACAATCAAGGGATGAGTCTGGCAGCGGAGCGCACCACCGCCGGCGACCGCGCGTACGCCGCGCTGCTCGACGACATCCAGTCAGGCACCCTCGCAGCGGGCGCCGTGCTCGGCGAGGTCGAGCAGGCCGAACGCTTGGGCGTCAGCCGCACCCCGATGCGCGAGGCGCTGCGCCGACTCATCGCAGACGGCCTCGTCGTGCAGCAGTCGCCGCGCGTCACGGTCGTCGCCGATCTGGATGCCGACGACATCCGCGCCCTGTTCGAGATCCGCCGAGCGCTCGAAGAGACCTCGGCCCGTCTCGCCGCCACCAGGGGGGACGCCGCACTGTTCGCCGCGCTCGCCGCGGAGTTCGCGCACGTCGACCTCGCCGCCGCAGAGGGCCGCGACGCCTACTACGCCTTGATCGCGCGATTCGATGCCGCACTCGACGCGGCCGTCGACAACGACTACATCGCCGCAGCGCTGCGCACCGTCCGCACCCACCTCGTCCGGGTGCGGCGTATGGCCCGCGACCGTCCGACCCGGCTCGCGGCATCCATCGCCGAGCACCGCACGATCGCCCAGGCGCTCGCCGCCCGCGACGGCGACCTCGCCGCCCACGCCACGCACGTGCACCTGCACAACGCGCTCACCGGCATCCTCGACACCCTGAACGAAGGACTCTCATGACCATCACCCACCATGTCCGCGTCCACCGCAGTGACGAGAACCTCGAACGCTCCGACCAGCTCGCCTGGAAGATCGCCGAGGTCGCCGCCGACCAGGTCGAGGTCGAGCAGGACGTCGTCGACATGATCATCAACCGCATCATCGACAACGCCTCGGTCGCCGCGGCATCCCTCACCCGTGGCCCGATCAACGCGGCCAGAGCACAGGCGTTCAGCCACCCCGTCTCGACCGGCGGCGTCGGCGCGAACCTGTTCGGCGCGGCGCTCGACCACCGCACGAGCCCCGAGTGGGCAGCCTGGGCGAACGGCGTCGCCGTGCGCGAGCTCGACTACCACGACACCTTCCTCGCGGCCGAGTACTCGCATCCCGGTGACAACATCCCGCCGATCCTCGCGGTCGCGCAGCACACCGGCAAGGACGGACACGCGCTCGTGCGCGGCATCGCGACCGGCTACGAGATCCAGATGGACCTCGTGCGCGCGATCTGCCTGCACAGGCACAAGATCGATCACGTCGCCCACCTCGGCCCGTCGGCCGCGGCCGGCATCGGCACGCTGCTCGGCCTCGACGTCGAGACGATCTACCAGGCCGTCGGCCAGGGCCTGCACACCACGACAGCCACCCGGCAGAGCCGCAAGGGCGAGATCTCGACCTGGAAGGCGCACGCCCCGGCCTTCGCGGGCAAGATGGCCGTCGAGGCGGTCGACCGTGCGATGCGCGGCCAGACCAGCCCGGCCCCGATCTACGAGGGCGAGGACGGCGTGATCGCCTGGATGCTCGACGGCAAGGATGCCGCGTACGAGGTGCCGCTGCCCGCCGCCGGCGAGCCGAAGCGCGCGATCCTCGACTCGTACACGAAGGAGCACTCGGCCGAGTACCAGGCGCAGGCCTGGATCGACCTCGCTCGCAAGCTCGGCACCGAGCACCCGGCGCTCCGCGATCCCGCGAACATCGCATCGATCGTGCTGCACACCAGCCACCACACGCACTTCGTGATCGGCTCGGGCGCGAACGACCCGCAGAAGTACGACCCGACGGCATCGCGCGAGACGCTCGACCACTCGATCCCGTACATCTTCGCGGTCGCGCTGCAGGACGGCGGCTGGCACCACGTCGACTCCTACGCCCCGGCTCGCGCGGCACGACCCGACACCGTCGAGCTGTGGCACAAGATCACGACGGCGGAGGATGCCGAGTGGACCCGCCGCTATCACTCCGAGGACCCGGACGTGAAGGCGTTCGGCGGCCGCGTCGAGTTCCAGCTCACCGACGGCACGACGGTCGTCGACGAGATCGCGGTCGCCGACGCGCACCCGCTCGGCGCCCGCCCGTTCGCCCGCGAGAACTACATCGCCAAGTTCCGCCTGCTGGCGGAGCCGGTGATCGAGGCGGCTGAGATCGAGCGCTTCCTCGAGCTGGTCCAGCGCCTGCCCGAGCTCACGGCCGCCGAGGTGGGCGAGCTGTCGATCGTCGCGAAGCCCGGTCTGCTCGAATCGGCCGATGCGCCGAAGGGGCTGTTCTGATGCTGTACTCCACGGTCACCCCGGCCGAGAAGCGCCGGCTGCTCCGCGAGCGGCTCGCGAGCGGCGAGCTGCTGCGCTTCCCCGGCGCGTTCAACCCGCTGAGCGCTCGGCTGATCGAGCAGAAGGGCTTCGACGGCGTCTACATCTCGGGCGCGGTGCTCTCCGCCGACCTCGGGCTGCCGGATATCGGGCTCACCACGCTGACCGAGGTCGCCGGTCGCGCGAAGCAGATCGCCCGCATGACCGACCTCCCCGCGATCGTCGATGCCGACACCGGCTTCGGCGAGCCGATGAACGTCGCCCGCACGATCCAGGAGCTCGAGGACGCCGGACTCGCCGGCACCCACATCGAGGATCAGGTCAACCCGAAGCGCTGCGGTCACCTCGACGGCAAGAGCGTGGTCGACGAGAACACGGCGATCAAGCGCATCCGCGCCGCCGCAGACGCCAGGCGCGACCCGAACTTCCTCATCATGGCGCGAACCGACATCCGGGCCATCGAGGGACTGGATGCAGCCATCGACCGCGCCAAGGCGCTGGTGGATGCCGGGGCGGATGCGATCTTCCCCGAGGCGATGCGCACGCTCGATGAGTTCGAGGCGATGGCGACGGCGCTCGACGTGCCGATCCTCGCCAACATGACCGAGTTCGGCAAGAGCGAACTGTTCTCGGCATCCCAGCTGCAGAGCGCCGGGGTCAGCATCGTGATCTGGCCGGTGTCGCTGCTTCGTACCGCGATGGGCGCGGCGGGCCGTGCGCTCGATACGCTGAACGACGAGGGGCATCTGACCTCGAAGCTCGGTGAGATGCAGCACCGCGCCGATCTGTACGAGCTGATCGACTACGAGTCGTACAACCACTTCGACTCCGGCGTCTTCAACTTCACCATCGAGCGGGACCCCACGAAGGAGTGACCATGACCGAGCCGGACATCAAGAAGGGCCTCGCCGGGGTCGTCGTCGACACGACCGCGATCTCGAAGGTCAACCCGGAGACGAACAGCCTGCTCTACCGCGGCTATCCCGTGCAGGAGCTGGCCGCGACGCAGCCGTTCGAGGCCGTCGCGTACCTGCTGTGGAACGGCGAGCTGCCCACCGCGGACGAGCTCGCGGCCTTCCGACTGATCGAGCGCACGAACCGCGCACTGTCGCCCGTCGTCAAGGACGCGATCGACCGACTGCCGCTGGATGCCCACCCGATGGACGAAGTGCGCACCGCGGTGAGCGCGATCGGCGCGATCGAGACCGCCGGCATCGCCAACGTGCTGGATGCCGTCGGCACGCCCGAGGAGAACCTGGAGCGCAGCCTCAGGCTGTTCGCCGCGCTCCCGGCGATCGTGTCGTACGGGCAGCGTCGCCGTCGAGGACTCGAGCCCATCGAGCCGCGCGACGACCTCGACTACGCTGCGAACTTCCTCTGGCTCACGTTCGGCGAGGAGCCCGATCCCGTGGTCGTCGACGCATTCAACCGATCGATGGTCCTGTACGCGGAGCACTCCTTCAACGCCTCCACGTTCACCGCCCGCGTGATCACGTCGACGCTCAGCGACCTGTACTCGGCCGTGGTCGGCGCCATCGGCGCGCTCAAGGGCCCGTTGCACGGCGGCGCGAACGAGGCCGTCATGCACATCTTCGACGAGATCGGCACTGCCGACCAGGTCGAGGGCTGGCTCGACGCCGCACTCGCTGAGAAGCGCAAGATCATGGGCTTCGGGCACCGCGTGTACAAGCGCGGCGATTCGCGGGTGCCGACCATGAAGGCCGCGCTCGACTCGCTCGTCGAGCACTACGACAAGCCGGACGTCGGCGAGCTGTACGAGAAGCTCGAGAGCGAGTTCGTCGCTCGCAAGGGCATCTACCCCAACCTCGACTACCCGTCCGGCCCGGCGTACAACCTGATCGGCTTCGACACGCTGACGTTCACGCCGCTCTTCGTCGCGGCCCGCATCACCGGCTGGACCGCGCACATCATCGAGCAGCAGTCGTCGAATGCGCTGATCCGCCCGCTGTCGGCCTACAACGGCCCCGACGAGCGGCACATCGAGGAGTACGAGCCGGACACCTCGGCGATCGACGTGCTCGAACGCCCGGAGGAGGCTGCCGGCTGATTCCCCTGCTCGCACGGATCGCGAGAAGGCCCCGATGCTCTGCGGCATCGGGGCCTCCTGCGTGTCAGGACCCTTCGACAGGCTCAGACGCGCGCGACCTCGAGCTCGATGACCGACCAGGACAGCGCCGGCAGCGTGGCGCGGACGGCACCGCCGACGACCTCGGCCGCAGCGAGCGGCACCATGTGCACGCTGTCGGGCGCCGTCTCCAGGTTCGATGTGTGGCGGTCGCCGCCCTCCGGCACGGTCAGCGTCTCGGCCTGACGCAGGCGCACATCGCCGAGTCCGTGCAGGTCGATCGTGAGGTCGTTCGCCTCGTCGAGCGAGCGGTTCGCGACGAACACGACCAGTCGGCCGGTCGCCTCGTCCCAGGTCGCCGCTGCGTCGATCGAGTCGACCCCGCCGTAGCGCTTCGTCTCGATCTGCGGTGCGGTGACCGCGAGACGCAGGATGCGGCCGGTCGCCAGGCGCGCCATCCGCTCGAAGGGCCAGAAGCTCGTCTGCCGCCAGGCCGCGCCGCCCTCCTCCGAGCGGATCGGCGCGATCACGTTCACGAGCTGCGCCTGGTTCGCGATCTTCACCCGGTCGCCGTGTCGCAGCAGGCTGTTCAGCAGGGTGCCGACGACGACGGCATCCGTCACGTTGTACGTGTCCTCGATGAGTCGCGGATGCTGCTTCCACCCGGCCTTCTCGATCTCCTTCGCCTCGACGTCGTTGTACCGCACCTGGTCCCACACGTTCCACTCGTCGAACGAGATGTCGACCTGCTTGGTGTGCTTGCCTGCGGCCTTGACCGCGTCGACCGTCGCGATGACGCCCTCGATGAACGCATCCATGTCGGTGGCCTCGGCGAGGAACGACTCGGCGTCGCCGTCGTGCTCCTGGTAGTACGCGTGCATCGAGATGAAGTCGACCTCGTCGTAGGCGTGCGACAGCACCGTGTGCTCCCAGCTGCCGAAGGTCGGCATCGAGCGGCCGGACGATCCGACCGCCACGAGCTCGATCGACGGGTCGACCAGGCGCATCGCCTTGGCGGACTCCTGCGCGAGGCGGCCGTACTCGGTGGCGGTCTTGCCGCCGATCTGCCACGGACCGTCGAGCTCGTTGCCGAGGCACCACAGCTTGATGTCGAAGGGCTGCTCCGCACCGTTCTTGCGCCGCAGGTCCGACCAGTACGTGCCACCGGGGTGGTTCGCGTACTCGACGAGCGCGCGAGCCTCCTCGACGCCACGCGTGCCGAGGTTCACGGCCTCCATGACCTCGACGTCGGCTTCCTTCGCCCAGTCCATGAACTCGTGCAGGCCGAACGCATTGGTCTCGATCGTGTGCCAGGCGCCGTCGATGCGCACCGGCCGATCCTCGGCCGGGCCGACGCCGTCCTCCCAGCGGTAGCCGGAGACGAAGTTGCCGCCAGGGTAGCGGACCACGGTCGGTCCCATCTCCTTCACCAGGGCGAGCACGTCCTTCCGGAACCCGCGCTCGTCTGCCTGCGGGTGGCCGGGCTCATAGATGCCGGTGTAGACGCAGCGCCCCATGTGCTCGACGAACGAGCCGAAGAGTCTCCGGGGGACGTCGGCGATCGTGAAGTCGCGGTCGATGGTGATGCGGGCCTGAGACATTGCTCTCCTTGTGTCTGGCTCTGTGGCCGGGTGGGGGGACTACTGACCGCCGAAGCCGCTGGTCGCGACGCCCTTGACGATCTGCTTCTGGAAGATGATGAACACGATGATGAGCGGCAGCGCCGCGAGCACGGCCTGGGCCATGACCTGCGCGTACTGCACGCCGTAGGCGCTGATCACGGTCTGGAGTCCGACCGGGAGCGTCATCAGCGTGGTGTCGTTGATGACGAGGAACGGCCAGAGGAAATTGTTCCAGGCGCCGATGAACACGAAGATCGCGACGGATGCCAGGATCGGCCGCGAAAGCGGCAGCACGATGGACCAGAAGATGCGCAGCCGGCTCGCGCCGTCGACGCGTGCGGCATCCTCCAGCTCGATCGGGATCGCGTCGAAGAACCGCTTCAGGATGAAGACCATCGCCGGCGCCACGACCTGCGGCAGGATCAGACCCCAGTACGTGTCGATCAGGTTGAACGCGAGCATCTCGTAGAACAGCGGGATGATCAGCACCTGCGGCGGCACGACGATCGAGGCGATGATCACGACGAACAGCCACTTGCGTCCGGTGAAGTCGAGCCGCGAGAAGGCGTAGGCCGCGAGGGCCGAGATGGTCAGTGTGATCAGGGTGATCGCCACCGAGGTGAACAGGCTGTTGAGCGCCCAGGTGTACACGTTGCCCTGCGAGAGGATCGCGGTGAACGCCTCGACGGTCGCACCGCTCGCGCCGATCCAGCCCGGGTCGCCGGACGCGGCATCCGTCTCGGTCTTGAAGGCGGTCGCGACCGCCCAGAGGAACGGCAGCAGCCAGCCGATCGCGAGCACGGCCAGCACGATGAACGCGGTGACGCGCAGCGGGCCGAACGGCTTCTGGCCGGGCAGGTGCGGACGACGGGAGCGGGTGGGCTTCGGGACCGTGAGGGTCTCGGTCGGCGTGAGGGTGGTCGAGGACATCAGAACTGCTCCTTCCGGCGGCGCGAGATCAGAGCCTGCACCACGCCGAGGATGACGATGAGAGCGAAGAAGACGTACGAGATGGCGGCCGAGTATCCGAATCGGTAGCTCACGAAACCGGCCTCGTAGATGTACTGCACGATCGAGCGGGTGGTGTCGCTCGCGACCCCGCCGAGCATCTGGTACGCCTGGTCGAACAGCTTGAGCGATGCGAGGATCTGCAGGATCAGGATCAGCACGGTGGCAGGTCCCAGCTGCGGAAGCGTGATCGACCAGAACTGGCGCCACGCTCCGGCTCCGTCGAGCGATGCCGCCTCGTACTGCTGCGCTGGGATGTTCTGCATGGCAGCGAGGTACAGCAGGAAGTTGAAGCCGACGGTCCACCACACGGTCGCGATCACGATCGAGATCATGTTCGTCTCGGGGTTCTGCAGCCACGCGAGCGGCTCGAGTCCGAAGAACTTCAGGATGTTGTTCGCTGCGCCGATCTGCGGGTTGAAGATCCAGACCCAGATCTGCGAGATCACGGTCGAGGCGAGCAGATACGGCATGAAGAACGACAGCCGCCACAGCCACTGGCCGGGCAGGCCGCGATCGACGAGCGCCGCCATCAGCAGCGCGATCGCGACGAGGGGGACGGTCGAGAGGAGCGTGAACCAGACCGTGTTCCACATGGACTGCCACATGACCGGGTCGGTGAGCGCCTCGGCGTAGTTCGCGAAGCCGACGAAGCCGCCGCCGGCGCCGGTGAGCGACTGGTCGGTGAAGCTGAGGTAGATGCCGTGGATGATCGGCCAGGCGAGGAACAGCACGAACGCGATCAGGAACGGTGCGAGGAACACCCAGCTGACCAGCTGCTCGCGGTTGCGGGCGCCGGCGCGGCGAGCGCGGAAGTCGGATGTCTTCCCGGTGACGATCGTGCGGGTGGCGTTCGCGTCGGAGGGTGCGGTGCTCATGAGTTCCACTTCCCCTCGGGGTCGGCCGGATTCGGTTGGGCGAGCAGGGTGTTGACGCGCCGTTCGAAGCGGTCGATCGCGGCAGCAGGATCATCGCCGTTCAGCAGCACGCCCTGCACCGCTGCACCGAACTCGCCCTGGAAGCTCGAGCCGGAGCCGGTGAACCAGGCCGTCGGGTCGTAGACCACGTGCTCGGCGGCCTCGGCGTAGTGCGCCTGGGGGATCAGGTCGTCGTACTCGGGAGACTGGGTGACCGGAAGGAACGCGGGGATGTGGCCGGCCTCGGCCCATCCGAACGAGTTCTTCAGCATGTCCGCGACGAACCGGTACGTGAGATCGCGTTTCTTCGGGTCGGCGTTCGCCTGGTGCGGGAGCACGAACGAGTGCGAGTCGGCGTAGACCGCCGGGGTGCCGTAGAGCGTCGGGATCATGGTCGCGTCGAACGGGAGGTCGGCTGCCTGCATCGTGCGCAGCTCCCACACGCCGGTCATCAGCATGCCGCTCTTGCCGGTCGCGAACTCGGCGATCGCGCTGCCGTAGTCGTTCTGCGCCGCGGCGATCTCGCCGTCGAGCAGCGTCTGCATGAAGCTGAGCGATTCGACCGCGGCATCCTTGTCGATCACGGCCTTGCCGCCGATCGGCAGCTCCATCGCGAGTCCGTGCTGCGCGTAGAGCCCGTAGAAGAGGCGCCACATCTGGGCGCCGTCTCCGAGGTAGCCGTAGGAGAGTGCGTGGCCCGACGCGGTGCCGCTCACGGTGCGCAGCTGGTCCAGGAACTCCTCGGGCGAGTTCGTCGCCTCCAGCTTTCCGCCGGAGTCGAGGACCCCGGCCGCATCGCAGACATCCGTGTTGAACATCAGCACGAAGGGATGCGCGTCGAGTGCGACGCTGTACATGTTCTCGCCGACGAAGCCCTTCTCCCAGATCGGCTTCGGGAAGGTCGACTCGTCGACGCCGAGCTCGGCGAGGCGGTCGAGGTCCCAGGTGTCGAGCAGGCCGCCGGGCGCCCAGCCGACCGTGCGGGTGGCGTGCATGATGGCGACATCGGGCGCCCGGCCTCCGGCACCCGCCATCGCGAGCTTCGTGTAGTACGGCGTGCCCCAGGCGAGCACGGTCGGACGGATGCGGAACGCGGACTGCGCGCCGTTCACCTGGTCGAGCAGCGACGACATCGTGACGCCGTCACCGCCGGACAGCAGATGCCAGAACTGCAGGGTCTCGGTGCTGGAGCCGGTGACGGCCCCAGGGGCGCAACCGGCGAGGAGCGCCGTGCCGGCGGCGAGTGAGGCGGCAGTGAGGAACTGCCTGCGGGACAGATCGAGCGGGGGCGTCATCGTCACTCCTTCGTGACCGTGAGGTGGACGCCTCATCATTACATCGATGTAATCGGTGGCGCAAGCGGCGCGGGCGGATGCTCCGGTCGCAGTTGCTGCCGCTTCGGCATCCGTGTCGTGGTTCCGGTCGCAGTTGCTGCCGCCCGGTGGTGGCGGAGGCGACGCGAAGTGCGACCGGAACGGGGGATCGAGCGGATGCTGCGTCAGGGGCGGTGTGCGTCAGAGGCGGATGCTGCGTCAGGGGCGGTAGCCGGCGGGGCGGCCCTGCGTGCTCGCGCGCTCCAGCAGCTGATGCGAGAGCGTGAGCGACCGGGGCGGGGCGCTGCGGTCGTCCATGCGCGACTCGAGGAGGCCCAGCGCTGCGACCGCGAACGCCTTGCGATCGAACGCGACCGAGGTCAGCGCCGGCGAGGTGAACCGCGAGAACTCCACGTCGTCGAAGCCGGTCACGATCACGTCGTCGGGGACGCGGATGCCGTTGTCGTGCAGGGTGTGCAGGGCGCCGAGCGCCAGGGAGTCCGTGAATGCGACGATCGCATCGAACGGCACGCGGCGGGCGAGCAGGGTGCGCACGGCATCCGCTCCGCCGTCCATCGACCAGGGCAGCCGGTTGATCTCGAGCGCCGGGTCACGCGGGATGCCGACCTCGCGCAGCGCATCGTGCACGCCCTCGAGGCGCAGACGGCTGGTCGCGGTCGCGACCGACGGGTCGCCGTCTGCGCCCACCACCGCGATCCGCGTCGCACCGCGAGACAGCACATGGCGGGTGGCGTCTGCGGCGGCCTGCCGGCTGTCGATGCGCACATGATCGGCGCGGTTCTGCTCGACCTCGCCGATCACCACGAGCGGCGGCAGCCGGTCGGCGTACTTCAGCACGCTGTCCTCGAGGCGGATCGGGTTCAGGATCAGCCCGTCGACCAGGTGCGCCCTGGCGCGTGAGACGAGCTCCTTCTCGCGCTCCGGCTCCGACGCCGTCTCCTCGATCTGCACGGCGAGGCCCCGCGCGTGCGCGGCCTCGACGATGCGGTGCACGAGCTCGGCCGAGAACGCGGTGGCGAGATCAGGGAGGGCGACGGCGATGATCCCGGAGCGTCCCTTGCGCAGCCCGCGAGCGCTGAGGTTGGGCACGAAGTCGAGCTGCGCCATCGCCGATTCGACCTTGGCGCGCGTGCTCTCGTTCACCGGAACCGTGCCGGTGACCACGTTCGAGACGGTCTTCGTCGAGACTCCGGCGAGCGCTGCGACGTCTTTCATCGTGGCGCGGGGCGGCGGCGTCGCTGTCATCCGGTCAGCCTATCGGCGGGGTTGTCATGCAGCGCAGTACATCGATGTAGTCGTCGCACTCGTGGTTATCATGGCGCCATGACCATCGAACGCAACTGGGCAGGCAACCTCACGTACCGGGCCTCGACGATCGCGCACCCGGAGTCGATCGACGAGCTGCGCGAAGTGCTCGCCCAGGGTGGACCGGTGCGCATCCTCGGATCGCGGCACTGCTTCAACGACATCGCCGACACCGGCGGCGTGCTCATCGCACTCGACCGGCTGCCCCGGGTGTTCGAGATCAACCCGACCAGGACCGCCGTTCGCGTCTCCGGGGCCGCGCGCTATGGCGACATCGCGCCGCTGCTCGACGCCGAGGGGCTCGCGCTCGCCAACCTCGCCTCGCTGCCGCACATCTCGATCGCGGGTGCCATCGCCACCGGCACCCACGGCTCCGGTGACGCGATCGGCTCGCTCGCGAGCGCGGTGCGCGGCCTCACCATCCTCACGCCTGCCGGTGAGACTCACACGCTCGAGCGCGGCGACGCCGACTTCGACGGTGCTGTCGTGAGTCTCGGCGCGCTCGGTGCCGTGCTCGACGTGACGCTCGACGTCGAGCCCACGTACGAGGTCGCCCAGCACGTGTTCGAGCACCCGAGCTGGGATGCCGTGCTCGCCGACTTCGACGAGGTGACCTCGATCGGCACCAGCGTGAGCCTCTTCTCGACGTGGGAGCGCACCGACTTCGTGGACCAGATCTGGGTCAAGCAGCGTCAGCCCGAGGCTCGCGAGGCCGCTCGGGAATCGCTGTTCGAACGGCTCGGCGCCGAGCCTGCGACGAGCAAGCGGCATCCGATCCTCGGCGTCGATCCGGTCGCGTGCACCGAGCAGCTCGGGGTCGCAGGTCCGTGGTTCGAGCGGCTCGCGCACTTCAAGCTCGAGTTCACGCCGTCGGCCGGCGCCGAGATCCAGACCGAGTACCTCGTGCCTCGCGCCGACGCGGTCGCGGCGATCCAAGCCGTGCGCACGCTCGCCGGGCAGATCGCGCCGCTGCTGCTCGTGAACGAGATCCGAACCGTGCGAGCGGACGACCTGTGGCTGAGCTCGTCGAACGGGACGGATGCCGTCGGCATCCACTTCACCTGGAAGCCGGAAGAGGAGGCGGTCCGCGCGCTGCTGCCCACGATCGAGGCCGCGCTGCCCGAGACCGCCCGCCCGCACTGGGGCAAGGTGTTCACGCTCGACGGTGCCGAGACGAGCTCGCGCTACCAGCGGTGGGACGACTTCGCTGCGCTCGCCGCCCGCTTCGACCCGGAGCGCCGCCTGGTGAACCCGTACCTGGAGCGGCTCGGGCTGTAGCGGCGACCCGTCCGGCATCCTTCCGGTCGCACTTCGTGCCGCCGTGACGGCCGCGGGGCGGCAGCGACTGCGACCGGAACCGGCCAGCCCGCTACACGTGGTCGCGCCAGGAGTGCTGCGGGTCGTAGCCGAGCACGCGGCGGGCCTTGTCGATCGACAGCAGCGTCTCGTTCGGACCGAACTCGCGCTTCACCGGCACGTCGGGGAAGACCTCGGCGAGCAGCTCGGCATTCGGGCGTGACATCACGGTGTCGGCCGCAGCGATGATGAACCGGTCGAACCCGGGAGCAGCGTTCTCGAGCGCCCGTCGCACTGCCTGGGCGCCGTCGCGCGCGTCGATGTAGCCCCAGAGGTTCCACTTGCGGCGGAGGGCGTCGTCGTCGAACGAGGGGAACTCGGCGTAGTCCTCCGGGTCCATCACGTTCGAGAACCGCAGCGCCGTGATCGACACCTCTGGGTGCCAGCGCACGAGCTCGGTGGCCAGCTGCTCCTCGAGCGTCTTGACGAGCGAGTAGACCGACTCCGGCCGCGCCGGGTAGTCCTCATCGACCGGCACATAGGGCGGCGGCACATCGAACGGCAGGCCGAGCACCGTCTCACTCGATGCGTACACGATGCGCTGGATGCCGAGGCGCACCGCCGCCCAGAACACGTTGAACGTGGCCGGCATGTTGTTGTGGAAGGTCGCGACATCGCTGCGGATGCCGGGGGCCGGGATCGCTCCGAGATGCACCACGGCGTCGATGCCGTCGTGTCGATCGCCCACGGCCGTGAAGGCGTCGACGACCTGGCCGTAGTCGGTCAGATCGACCTGCACGAAGTCGGGTCCGCGGGTGCCGCTGACGTCCATGCCGATGACCTCGTCGCCGTTCGCGCGGAGTTCCCGTGCGACGACGCGGCCGAGCTTGCCGGATGATCCAGTGAGAGCGATGCGCATGTGACCAGCGTGCCATGGCGACGGGTCGGCGGCTCCGGTCGTCGTACACTCGTCGGCGTGAGTGACACGAGCAGCGACCAGCGCCGAGCGATCGGTGTGCGTGACGTCGCCGCCCGCGCTGGGGTGTCTCGGCAGACCGTGTCGCGCGTGCTGAACGACCACCCCGACGTCGCCGCCGAGACCAAGGAGCGCGTGCGCGCCGCGATGTCCGAGCTCGGCTATCGCATGAACAACGCGGCCCGCGCGCTCGGCACCCGCCGCTCGCGGACGCTCGGGGTGCTCGCCTCGGATGCGCTGCAGTACGGCCCGTCTCGCAGCCTCGCCGCGCTCGAGGCCTCGGCCCGCGAGTCCGGGTACTGGGTCAGCGCTGCGTTCGCGGATGCCGCGGATGCCGCAGCCGTCGTCGCCGCGGTCGATCACCTCGTCGTGCAGGGCGTCGAGGGCATCGTCGTCGTCGCACCGCACACCCAGACCCTGGAGGCGCTCGCCGCCCTCCGCATCGACGTGCCGGTCGTGACGCTGCACTCCGCAGGGCTCGGTGCCACCGGGCTCTCGGTCGACCAGGCCGCCGGCGCGCGGCTGGCCGTCGCCGCGCTCGCCGACGCAGGGCACACCCGCATCGCGCACCTCGCCGGCCCGGTCGACTGGCTCGAGGCCGAGTCGCGCGCCGACGGCTTCGCGGCAGAGATCGCCGCCCGAGGGCTCGTCGCCGGCCCGGTGATCGCGGGGGACTGGTCGGCCGGATCCGGCTATGCCGCGGTCGATGCCGTGCGCCGCTCCGGCGTCACCGCCGTGTTCGCCGCGAACGACCAGATGGCGCTCGGGCTGCTGAGCGCACTGCATGAGGCCGGCCTCGCGGTGCCGGGCGACGTGAGCGTGGTCGGCTTCGATGACACCCCCGATGCCGCGTACTACTGGCCGGCGCTCACGACCGTCCGCCAGGACTTCGAGGAGCTCGCCAGGCGCGCGGTCGCGGTCGCGATCGGCGCTGCGGATGCCGCGGCATCCGCGCTCGCCCCTGTCGCCCCGGTGCTGGTCTCCCGCGCCTCGGTCGCCCCGCCCCGCTGACCCGCGAACTCGGGGTGTCTTGACGCACCGAACCTGCCCGTGACAGACTTCCGTGACCGGTCACAGTGGCCGGACGAGACCCATCTGAGGCAGCTGTGAGCAACGACGCCCCCACCTTCGATCCCGCCGTCGAGCGCGCGATCGCCACCGTCCGGGCCGAGGTCGCCCGTCTGCACGGCGAGCTGGTCCGCTCCGGCCTGGTCGTCTGGACCGGCGGCAACGTCTCCGGCCGAGTGCCCGGCGCCGACCTGTTCGTGATCAAGCCGAGCGGTGTCAGCTACGACGACCTCGCGCCGGAGAACATGATCCTGTGCGACCTCGACGGCACTGTGATCCCCGGCACGCCGGGCAGCGATCGCTCCCCGTCGAGCGACACCGCGGCCCACGCGTACGTCTACCGCCACATGCCAGCCGTCGGCGGGGTCGTGCACACGCATTCGACCTACGCCGTGGCGTGGGCTGCACGCGGCGAGGAGATCCCGTGCGTGATCACCGCGATGGCTGACGAATTCGGCGGTCCGATCCCGGTCGGTCCCTTCGCGATCATCGGCGACGACTCGATCGGCCGCGGCATCGTCGAGACGCTGAGCGGTCACCGCTCCCGTGCGGTGCTCATGCAGAACCACGGCCCGTTCACGATCGGCAGTGACGCGAAGGATGCCGTGAAAGCAGCCGTCATGGTCGAGGACGTCGCCCGCACCGTGCACATCGCCCGCGAGGCCGGTCCGCTGATCCCGATCCCGCAGTCCGCGATCGACAGCCTGTTCGACCGCTACCAGAACGTGTACGGCCAGAGCGAGGACACCCGGCGATGACCTCTGGACAGAGCTCAGGGACCCAGACGGACGGCCGGCGATCCGCCGCCGACGACATCCGCGACGCCCGAACGAGCCTCGGCATCGAACTCGGCTCGACCCGCATCAAGGCGTGCCTGATCGGACCCGATGCGACCGAGGTGCTCGCCACCGGCTCCTTCTCCTGGGAGAACCGGCTCGAGGACGGCCGCTGGACCTACGCGATCGACGAGGTGTGGTCCGGGCTGCAGGCAGCCTACGCGGCGCTGATCGCTGACGCGCAGGAGCGCCACGGCATCCGACCCGAGACCTTCGGCGCCATCGGCATCTCGGCGATGATGCACGGCTATCTCGCGTTCGACGAGTCCGGCGAGCTGCTCGTGCCGTTCCGCACCTGGCGAAACACGAGCACCGGTGCCGCATCCGCCGAGCTGGGAGAGCTGTTCGGCGTGAACATCCCGCTCCGGTGGTCGATCGCGCACCTGCATCAGGCCGTGCTCGACGCCGAGCCGCACGTCTCGCGGATCGCGAGCGTCACGACCCTCGCCGGGTACGTGCACCAGCAGCTCACCGGCGAGCGGGTGCTCGGCGTCGGCGATGCCTCCGGCATGTTCCCGATCGACTCCGCGACCGGCGACTACGACGAGCGGATGCTGCACGCGTACGACACCCTCATCGGCGACCGCCTGTCCGCGAGCGTCGCACGACTCCTGCCCGCCGTGCTCCCCGCCGGTGCGTCCGCCGGCACCCTCACGGCGGAGGGCGCCGCGCTCCTCGACCCGAGCGGCGCGCTGCGCCCCGGCATCCCGCTGTGCCCGCCCGAGGGTGACGCAGGCACCGGCATGGTGGCGACGAACTCCGTCGCTCCTCGGACCGGCAACGTCAGCGCGGGCACGAGCATCTTCGCGATGGTCGTGCTCGAGCATCCGCTGGCCGAGGTGCACCACGAACTCGACCTCGTCACCACACCGGCGGGCGATGCGGTCGCCATGGTGCACTGCAACAACGGCGCCAGCGAGCTCGCGGCCTGGGCTGGACTGTTCACGCGCTTCGCGGCGGTCGCCGGGCAGCCGGTCAGCGACGACGCGGCCTTCGATGCGCTGTTCCGCGAGGCGCTCGACGGCGAGGCGGATGCCGGTGGCCTGATCGCCTACAACCACCTCGCCGGCGAGCCGATCGCGGGGCTGATCGAGGGGCGGCCGCTGTTCGTGCGAACGCCGGACAGTGCCTTCACGCTCGCGAACTTCATGCGGGCCCAGGTCTACGGCGTCTTCGGCACGCTCGCGCTCGGCATGCAGGTGCTCGCGGGTGAGGGTGTGCGGCTCGACCGGATGTTCGCGCACGGTGGCATGTTCCGCACCGCCGGGGTCGCCCAGCGCTTCCTCGCCGGTGCGCTCGACGCTCCCGTCGCGGTGGGCGAGCTCGCGGCAGAGGGCGGCGCCTGGGGCATCGCGGTGCTCGCGTCGTACCTCGCCGAGGCCGACGACCGCTCGCTCGCCGAGTACCTCGATCAGCGCGTGTTCGCCTCGGCATCCCTCTCCACTGCAGACCCCGACCCGGCGGATGTCGCCGGGTTCGCCTCGTACCTCGACCGCTACCGCGCCGGCCTCGCCATCGAGGCCGCCGCCGTCGACTCCCTGTAAGGACCGTTCATGACCCGCACTCCGCTCAGCACCTCCCTCGACGGCTACGAGGTCTGGTTCCTCACCGGCAGCCAGCACCTGTACGGACCCGAGACGCTCGCGCAGGTCGCGACGCAGTCGCAGGAGATCGCGCGACTGCTCGACGAGTCGTCCGAGGTGCCGGTGAAGATCGTCTGGAAGCCGGTGCTGACGGATTCTGCCGCCATCAAGCGCACCGCACTCGAGGCCAACGCCGACGACCGCGTGATCGGCCTCGTGGCCTGGATGCACACGTTCAGCCCCGCGAAGATGTGGATCGCCGGACTCGATGCGCTGCAGAAGCCGCTCGCGCACCTGCACACGCAGGCCAACGTCGAGCTGCCGTGGGCCGACATCGACTTCGACTTCATGAACCTCAACCAGGCCGCGCACGGCGACCGCGAGTTCGGGTACATCCAGACGCGTCTCGGCGTGCCGCGCAAGACGATCGTCGGGCACGCGTCCGACCCGCGTCTTCGCCGTGAGCTCGGCACCTGGCAGCGTGCCGCGGCAGGACTTGCGGCATCCCGCGACCTGAAGCTCGCGCGCTTCGGCGACAACATGCGCTTCGTCGCGGTGACCGAGGGCGACAAGACCGAGGCCGAACTGCGCTTCGGCGTGCAGGTCAACACGTGGGGCGTGAACGAGCTGGCGGACGCCGTGGCCGCGGCATCCGCTGCCGACATCGACGCGCTCGTCGCCGCGTACGAGGAGCTGTACGAGGTCGCGCCGGAGCTCCGCCGCGGCGGCGAGCGGCACGAGTCGCTGCGCGACGGTGCGGCGATCGAGATCGGGCTGCGCTCCTTCCTGGAGGAGGGCGGCTTCGGCGCCTTCACCACCTCGTTCGAGGACCTCGGTGCGCTGAAGCAGCTACCCGGCCTCGCGGTGCAGCGCCTGATGGCGGAGGGCTACGGCTTCGGCGCCGAGGGCGACTGGAAGACCGCGATCCTGGTGCGCATCGCGAACGTCATGGGCGCAGGTCTGCCCGGCGGTGCGAGCCTCATGGAGGACTACACCTACGACATGACGCCGGGCGACGAGCTGATCCTCGGCGCGCACATGCTCGAGGTCTCGCCGTCGCTCACGACCGCCAAGCCGACGCTCGAGATCCACCCGCTCGGCATCGGCGGCAAGGATGACCCGGTGCGCCTGGTCTTCACGGCCGATCCCGGCCCCGCGATCGTCGTCGCGCTCAGCGACATGCGCGACCGGTTCCGTCTGACTGCGAACGTGGTCGAGAACGTGCCGCCGCGTGCCTCGCTGCCGAAGCTGCCAGTCGGCCGCGCGGTCTGGAAGCCGCAGCCCGACTTCACCACGAGTGCCGCCGCCTGGCTCACCGCCGGCGCAGCGCACCACACGGTCATGTCGACCGCCGTGGGTCTCGATGCGTTCCGCGACTTCACCGACATGGCCGAGGTCGAGCTGCTCGTGATCGACGACAGCACCACGCTGCCGGAGTTCCAGAAGCAGGTCCGCTGGAACCAGGCGTACTACCGTCTGGCGCAGGGCCTGTGATCTCGGTCGCCCGCTCCGGCCGCCAGCTGCGCATCGCCGCCCACGGCTATCGCGCCGAGATCGCGAGCATCGGGGCGACGCTGCGGACGCTCACGATCGACGGCCGCGACCTCGTCGTGCCGTTCGGCGCTGATGAGGTGCGGCCGGGGTACCGCGGAGCGACGCTCGCACCGTGGCCGAACCGCATCGTCGACGGCCGGTACCGCTTCGAGGGCGAAGAGCATCAGCTGCCGCTGACCGAGCCCGAACGCGGCCACGCGCTGCACGGACTGCTCGCCTGGGTCGAGTTCGAAGACCGGCTGGTGCTCGATGACCGGGTCGTGCTGGCCGCCGTGATCCTGCCGCAGACCGGCTATCCCTTCCGCATCGAGGTCGAGGTCGAGTACCGGCTGGACGCCGACGGCCTGCACCAGACGGTGACCGCGCACAATGTCGGGACGGATGCCGCGCCCTGGGGCACCGGACCGCATCCGTATCTCGTGGCCGGCCCCTCGCCGCGAACCGCTGCGGCACGATCAGCACAGCCCACAGGCGCAGGGCCCCAGCGGGTGGACGACTGGACCCTCACCCTCCCGGCATCCGAGGTCCTCACCGTCACCCCGGATCGGTTGAGCCCTGTCGCGGTCGAGCCGGTGACGGAGCATCCGGAGTGGGACTTCCGTACGCCGCGTCCGATCGCCGACGTCTTCATCGACCACGCCTTCACTGAGCTCGACCGCACCGACGGGGTGGCCGAGGTGCGCCTGGTTGCTGCCGACGGTCACGGCGTCGGCATGGCCTGGGATGAGCGCTGCCCGTGGGTGCAGGTGCACACCGCCGACACCCCCGCGACGCCGGAGACGCATCGCATCGGCCTCGCGGTCGAGCCCATGACCTGCCCGCCCGACGCCTTCAACTCGGGCGTCGACCTCGTGACGCTCGCTCCCGGAGCGACGCACGCGGCATCCTGGCGGATCTTCGGCATCTAGCGGCATCCGTCGCTGTTCCGGTCGCGATTGCTGCGGCCTCCCGGATGCCGGGGCGGCAGGAACTGCGACCGGAACGGGGAGCCGGATGCCGGGCCGGCAGGAACTGCGACCGGAACGGGCGCGTCAGGTAACCAACCCCCCGGCCTGGCGCGCAGCGCCGAGCGCGACGTACTCGCCGGCGGCAGGCACCTCGACCGGGATCCCGAGCACCAGCGGCGCGATCTCCCGCACGGCCGCCGACTGCGCGCCGCCGCCGATCAGCAGCGCGCGCCGCAGCGGCACCCCCGCGTCGCGCAGCGCATCGAGGCCTGCGCCGAGCCCTGACAGCATGCCTTCGACCGCGGCACGCGCCAGGTTCTCGCGCGTGGTCGAGGCGAGCGTCATGCCGCTGAGCGTCGCGGTCGCATCCGGCAGGTTCGGGGTGCGCTCTCCCTCGAAGTACGGCACCAGCGTCAGACCGTGCGACCCGGCCGGCGCCGTCAGTGCGAGTCGGCTGAGCTCGGCATGATCCACGCCGAGCAGTGTCGCGGTGACGTCGAGCACCCGCGCCGCGTTCAGCGTGCACACGAGCGGCAGGAAGTGCCCGTCGGCCGAGGCGAAGCCAGCGATGATCCCGGTCGGGTCCGCCGAGGGCTCAGCGCTCACCGCGAAGACCGTGCCGCTCGTGCCGATCGAGACCACGACGTCCCCCGGGCCTGCGCCGAGGCCGAGGGCGGCAGCGGCGTTGTCTCCGGCGCCGGGAGCGACCGGGCGCCCTGCGGCGTCCCGCACCGACTCGTCTGCGCCGAGCACGCGAGGCAGGACGACGTCGTGCCCGAGCGCCGCGACCACGAGCTCGCGGTCGTACTCGCCGGTCGCCGCGCTCCAGTATCCGGTGCCGGACGCATCGGAGCGATCGGTCACGAGCTCCTCGAGCACGGGGCCGAGCGGCGCAGCATCCGCCCCCGCCGGCCCGTACCCGCGCAGTCGCCAGGTGAGCCAGTCATGGGGGAGTGCGACCGCGGCGACCCGCGCCGCGTTCTCCGGCTCGTGGTCGCGCAGCCAGCGCAGCTTCGAGATCGTGAAGGAGGCCACCGGCACCACGCCGGTGCGATCCGCGAGCTCCTGCGCGCCGAACTCCGCGACCAGGTCGGCTGCGGCATCCGCCGACCTGGTGTCGTTCCAGAGCAGCGCGCCACGGATGACGGCGCCGGACGCGTCGAGCGCCACCATCCCGTGCTGCTGTCCGCCGATGGCCCACGCCGCGACGTCGTCGAGCCCACCGGCCCCGTCGATCGCAGCGGTCAGTGCGATCCACCACGCGTCAGGATCGACCGAGGTACCGTCGGGGTGCGCGGCACGGCCGCTGCGCACCACCGCACCCGTCTCGGCATCGACCACGACCACCTTGCACGACTGCGTCGAGGAGTCGACGCCGAGGACGAGTGCCATCAGCGGATCACCGGGCGCCGAGCAGGTGCTCGGTCGCGAGCTGCTGCAGACGCACGAAGCCGAAGCCCTTGCCGCCGAGGTACGCGTCGGTGTCGAAGTCCTCGTATGCCGCGCGGTCGGCGAGCAGGTCGTCGTAGGACTCGCCCTCGTTCAGCGTCGGGGTCGCGAGCTCGGCGACCTTCGCGGCAGCCAGTGCCTCCTGCACCTCGGGGTCGGCGCGGAATGCCGCTGCGCGCTCCTTCAGCAGCAGGTAGGTGCGCATGTTGGCTGCGGCGGAGTCCCAGACACCCGTCTCGTCCTCGGTGCGGGAGGGCTTGTAGTCGAAGTGGCGGGGTCCCTCGTATGCGGGGATGCCGTTCGGGCCGCCGTTCTCGAGCAGGTCGACGAGCGAGAAGGCGTTGTGCAGGTCGCCATGCCCGAACACGAGGTCCTGGTCGTACTTGATGCCGCGCTGTCCGTTGAGGTCGATGTGGAACAGCTTGCCGTGGAACAGGGCCTGCGCGATACCCGCGGTGAAGTTGAGCCCGGCCATCTGCTCGTGCCCGACCTCGGGGTTCACGCCGACGAGCTCCGGGCGCTCCAGCGAGTCGATGAACGCGATCGCGTGGCCGAGCGTCGGCAGCAGGATGTCGCCGCGCGGCTCGTTCGGCTTCGGCTCGATCGCGAAGCGGATGTCGTAGCCCTTGTCGGTCACGTAGTCGCCGAGCAGGTTCACGGCCTCGCGGTAGCGCTCGAGCGCAGCGCGCACGTCCTTCGCTGCGTCGTACTCCGCGCCCTCGCGGCCGCCCCACATCACGAAGGTCTTGGCACCGAGCTCAGCGGCGAGGTCGAGGTTGCGCAGCACCTTTCGCAGCGCGAAGCGACGAACCTGGCGGTCGTTCGACGTGAAGCCGCCGTCCTTGAAGACCGGGGCGCTGAAGAGGTTGGTGGTGACCATGGGCACCACGAGGCCGGTGTCGGCGAGCGCGCCCTTCAGGCGGTCGATCTGGGTCTGCCGCTCGGCATCCGTCGAGCCGAAGGCGAACAGGTCGTCGTCGTGGAAGGTGAGACCGTAGGCGCCGAGCTCTGAGAGCTTCTCGACCGCGTGCACGACATCGAGGGCGGGACGCGTGGGTCCGCCGAAGGGATCGGTGCCGTTGTAGCCGATCGTCCAGAGTCCGAACGAGAACTTGTCGGCGCGGGTCGGGGTGAGGCTCATGATGCTCCTTCGCATGGGGGCGCGGCGGCGACGCCTCGCAATTGTTGTGAGCAACAACATATAGGCTGAGGGCCGGGATGTCCAGCCTCCTAGACTGGGACGCCGGACGAGAAGGAGGGCACGTGGCGACGGATGCTTCGGCGGAGCTCAGCGGAACCGCTGCCCTGAAGGATGCCGGCGACGGCGTCCGCGCGCGCAACCTCGCCCGTCTCCTGCGGCGCGTGCATCTGGAAGGCCCGCAGTCGCGTGCGCAGCTGACCGCGGCGACGGGGTTGAACCGCTCGACGGTGGCCGACCTCGTCGCCGAGCTCGTCGCGGACGGGTGGGTCATCGAGCGGGACCCCGACCCGGCCGGACGCGTCGGTCGTCCGTCTCCGGTGGTGGAGGCAGCCCCGCGCACGGTCGTGATCGCTGTGAACCCCGAGGTGGATGCCGTCGAGATCGCCGCGATCGACCTCGCCCACCGGGTCGCTGTGCGCGAGCGGATCGAGATCGAGCTGCCCTCTGCCGACGCGGTGACCGGGCTGGTCGCCGAGGTGGTCGCGCGCTGGTCGAACGATGAACTGCGCGGGTCGCGCGTGGTCGGGATCGGCGTCGCGGTTCCCGGACTCGTGCGGCAGGCCGACGGTCTCGTCCGCAACGCCCCGCATCTCGGCTGGGTGGATGCTCCGGTGCGTGCCTCGATCGCCACGGCGACGGGACTCCCGGTCGCCGTGGGCAACGACGCGAGCCTCGGCGCGCTGGCGGAGCATCTGTTCGGCGCCGCCCGAGGAGCCGATGACGTCGTCTATCTCAACGGCGGGCCGTCAGGCATCGGCGGCGGGATCATCGTGCACGGCATCGCGGTCGGCGGTGTCGGCGGCTACGCTGGCGAGTTCGGGCAGAACCGCGTGCGGACCGACGACGCGGCGACGCTCGAGGACGAGGTCAGCAGGGCCCGCCTGCTCGAGGTGCTCGGGCTCACCGCCGCGGATGACGCGGCGCTCGCCGCCGCCATCGCCGCCTCCACGGACGAGGCGGTCGGTGCGGAGTGCCATCGGCAGCGGGGCATCCTCGCGCAGGCACTCGCCGACGCCGTGAACATCCTCGATCCGGCGGTCGTCGTGCTCGGCGGATTCCTGGCGCTGCTCGTCGAGCTCGAGCCCGAGGGATTCGCCGAGCAGGTCGCGGCATCCGCGATGGCGGAGAACGCCGAGGAGCTGCGCATCCTGCCGGCATCGCTCGCGGCGGACCGGCTTCTGCTCGGCGCGGCCGAGCTGGCCTTCACCGCGGTCGGCGTGATCTGAGCGGAGGGCTCAGCGCGCGAGCCAGGTGCGCAGGGAGCGCGTGACCCAGGGGAGCACCCAGTAGGTCATGATCGGTGTCAGCACGAGCGTGGTCGCCAGGACGCGCAGCCAGATCGGCAGCGAATCCCACCCTGGGACGGGGCTCATCGCGGCGGTGAACGCGAGGTTCACCGGGAAGAAGCCGAGCCAGATCGTGACGGCCTGCTTCCACCGGGGCGGTGCGCTGCCGACCGAGACGGAGTCGGTGCCTTCGCTGGTCGGCACCGTGATCGTGCCGGTGGCCGGATCGTCGAACCAGCCCTCGATGCCGCTGCGTCGGCGGGAGCGCTCGCTCAGTACGAGCCCCTGCCCGGTCTCCAGCCAGGATGCACGCTCTGCCGAGTCCTCCCACGCGACCAGGGTCTCCTCGTCGGCGAAGCGGTACAGCATGTGCCAGACGTGCGAATCGGCGCCGGCGCGCACCCATCCGGAGCCGAGGAATCCCGGGTACTGGTTGGCCTTGTTCACGCCGCGCTGCACCCAGGCTGTCGCCTCGTTGATGCGGTCGGGATCGACCTCGCGGCGGATGGAGACAGTTATGGAATCGCTGGACATGGCGGGTCCTCGGATGACGGGGCGGCCGGATCGCGGACACGCCGAACGGGGGCTGCGCCAGGGTCGCGGCGCCACATCGATTCTATTCGGCGTTCGCGAGGTGATCGGGCGGCGCAGGACCGGAGCGGACGACACGTGTGCAGGACGGCGTCATGAATCCACCGCTTCGGAGTCTTGCCCGGGGATGCCTCGTCGTGCATCCCGTGGACCGGGGCGGGCCCACCCACGGCAGCCCGCCCCGGTCCGTCGTCTGGGGAACGAGGAACGAATGGTCGTGCGTGTCGGACTCATCGATGATCATCGAGCGATGCTGGTGGGGGTGACGGCGATCATCCAGAGTCATCCGGGATTCCAGGTGGTGGCTGCAGGGCGCTCCGTCGCCGAACTGCTCGCCGCGAAGGAGCGGACGGATGTGATCCTCCTCGACCTGACGCTCTCCGACGGCTCGACGCCGGCCCGCAACGTCGCGGCGCTCGTCGGCACCGGTGCGCCGGTGCTCGTGCACGCGTCACTGGAGCCGCTCGCCGTGATCCGAGCGGCAGCCGGAGCCGGCGCGGTCGGCATGGTCGACAAAGCCGACGAGGCACCGCGCCTGATGGCCGCGCTGCGGGATGCTGTCCGCGGTGAACTTCCCGGCGGAGACTGGGCCGCGTCGATTGCACGGGTCCCCTCGGCGCCGGCACGTATCGCCCTTTCGGCGCGCGAAGCCGAGGTGCTCGCCCGGTACGCGGTCGGCGCGACGGCCGACAGCGTGGCGCAGGCGCTGTTCATCACGCGTGAGACCGTGCTCGATCACGTCCGCCGCATCCGCGGCAAGTATGCCGCCGCCGGCCGACCCGCCGCGACCAAGGTCGACCTGTACCGTCGCGCGGTGGAAGACGGCTACATCCATCCCCAGCTGTGAGCCCTCCCGTCCGAGCGGGGGCGCAGAATGGGGGCATGAGCACACGCACCGAGGCGGTTCTGGTCGATGTCGTCCGCACACCCGTCGGGCGCGGCAAGCCGGGAGGAGCGCTGTCGGAGGTGCATCCGGTCGACCTCGCCGCCGGGGCGCTCGCGGCACTGCTCGCACGCACGGGGCTCGAGTCCAGACAGATCGACGACGTGCTGCTGGGCTGCGTGAGCCAGGTCGGCGAGCAGTCGACGAACATCGCTCGCCAGGCGGTGCTCGCCGCCGGCTTCGACGAGACCGTGCCGGCTGCATCGATCGATCGGCAATGCGGTTCGAGCCAGCAGGCCGTGCACATCGCGGCTCAGGGGATCATCGCCGGTGCGTACGACGTGGTGATCGCCGGCGGTGTCGAGTCGATGAGCAGGGTGCCGCTCGGGTCGTCGGGCATCGGCGGTTCCCCGATGTCGCCTCGCCTGCGGGCCAGGTACCCCGAGGGCTTGGTGAACCAGGGCGTCTCCGCCGAACTCATCGCACAGCGGTGGGGACTGACGCGCGAGCAGCTCGACGACTACGCCGCCGAGTCGCACCGTCGCGCGAGCGATGCCTGGGAGTCGGGGTTCTTCGAGCGCACCGTGATCGCCGTGGACGAGGCGCCGGATGCGGTCGCCGACGAGACCGTGCGCGCCGGCACGACGACCGAGCGACTGGCCGGGCTGCCGTCGGCATTCCGTACCGAGGAGCTCGCCGCACGGTTCCCCGAGCTCGACTGGCGGATCACCGCCGGCAACTCCTCGCCGCTCACGGACGGAGCTTCCGCCGCACTGCTGATGAGCGCGGAACGCGCTGAGCGGCTCGGTCTGAGGCCGCGCGCCCGCTTCCACTCCTTCGCCGTGGTCGGCGACGACCCGCTCATGATGCTGACGGGTCCGATCCCGGCGACGAGGCGGATCCTGGAACGCGCCGGCCTCTCGATCGACGACCTCGACGCCTACGAGGTGAATGAGGCGTTCGCCTCGGTGCCCCTGGCCTGGGCCGCAGCGCTCGGAGCGGATGCCGCGAAGCTCAACCCCCGAGGGGGCGCGATAGCCCTCGGCCACGCGCTCGGCTCGTCGGGTACGCGCCTGCTGGGCACGCTCGTCGACCACCTCGAGGCGACCGGCGGACGCCTCGGCCTGCAGGTGATGTGCGAGGGTGGCGGCATGGCGAACGCCACGATCATCGAACGGCTCTGAGGTCCGCCCGGACGGAGAAGACCCCCGCCGACCCGATTCGGCGGGGGTCCTGCGGTGTGGGCACCGCGGCGGGAGCGGGATCCGCTCTCCGCGGCGCGGAAATCCGTGACTACCCGTTCCGGTCTGAGTCTTCCGCGCACCTGCAGTTGTAATCGATGCAGGTGACCGCACGGTGAACGCCGATGGAACACAGGAGCCGGGCGACGAATTTACATGGATGTCCTAGTAAATCTCCGGATGCCGAAGTAAACTCTCCAATGTGCCAATAACGGTACGGAGGGAAGTCGCAAAATGACTCGTACGATCCCGCACTTCGTGGGCGGAACGCATCGCACCCCGGATGCCGGACGCTTCGCCGACGTGTTCGACCCCAGCTCTGGTGGCGTGCAGGCCCGCGTGCCCCTGGCATCTGCCGACGAGGTCCGCGAGGTGATCGCGAACGCTGCAGCCGCACAGGTGGAGTGGGCGGCGACCAACCCGCAGAAGCGTGCTCGCGTGCTGCTGCGCTTCCTCGACCTCGCCCAGCGTGAGATGCAGTCGCTCGCCGAGCTCCTGGCGAGCGAGCACGGCAAGACCGTCGACGATGCGAAGGGCGACATCCAGCGCGGACTCGAGGTCATCGAGTTCTCCGCCGGCGCCCCGCACCTGCTGAAGGGCGAGTACTCCACCGGAGCCGGAGCGGGCATCGACGTCTACTCGATGCGTCAGCCCCTCGGCGTCGTCGCGGCGATCACCCCGTTCAACTTCCCGGCGATGATCCCGCTGTGGAAGGCAGGGCCCGCGCTCGCCGCAGGCAACGCGGTCGTGCTCAAGCCGAGCGAGCGCGACCCCTCGGTGCCGGTGCGTCTCGCCGAATTGTTCCTCGAGGCGGGGCTTCCTGCCGGCGTCCTCAATGTCGTGCACGGCGACAAGGAGGCTGTCGACACCCTGTTGACGGATGACCGCATCCGCGCCGTCGGATTCGTCGGCTCCACGCCCATCGCCGAATACATCTACGCGACCGCCGCGGCGAACGGTAAGCGTGCGCAGTGCTTCGGCGGTGCCAAGAACCACATGATCGTGATGCCCGATGCCGACCTCGACCAGGCCGTCGATGCGCTGATCGGTGCCGGATACGGTTCGGCCGGCGAGCGCTGCATGGCGATCTCGGTCGCCGTGCCCGTCGGCCGGGAGACGGCGGATGCGCTCGCTGCGAAGCTCTCGGAGCGCGTCGCCCGGCTGCGGATCGGCCCGGCGCTCGCCGCCGACGTCGACTACGGCCCCCTCGTCAGCCGCGCCGCCGTCGAACGCGTCGAGGGCTACATCCAGCAGGGCGTCGACGAGGGCGCGACGCTGCTCGCCGACGGCCGCGGATTCTCGCTCGAAGGATACGAGGAGGGCTTCTACCTCGGACCGACGCTGTTCGACCACGTCACGACCGAGATGGCGATCTACCGCGAGGAGATCTTCGGACCGGTGCTCGTGATCGCCCGTGCCGCCGACTACGAGGAGGCGCTGCGGATGGCCTCCGAGCACGAGTACGGCAACGGCGTCGCGATCTTCACGCGAGACGGCGATGCAGCCCGCGACTTCGCGGCCCGCGTCGAGGTCGGCATGGTCGGTGTGAACGTGCCGATCCCCGTCCCGATCGCGTACTACACCTTCGGCGGTTGGAAGAAGAGCGGCTTCGGCGACCTCAACCAGCACGGCGCCGACGCCTTCCGCTTCTACACGAAGACGAAGACGGTGACGAGCCGCTGGCCATCCGGCATCAAGGACGGCGCCAGCTTCGTCATCCCCACCATGCACTGACCCCGTCCGACCTGATCAGGAACCCGACATGACCATGACGACCACAGCCACCACTGCCGAAGAGCGCGAGGCGATCCTCGAAGCCGTCCGGGAATTCGCCGAGACCGAGCTCGCGCCGTTCTCGGCGGAACGCGACGAGCAGCACATCTTCCCCCGCGAATCGCTCGGCAGAGCCGGTGAACTCGGGCTGGGAGGCATCTACGTGAGCGAGGAGTCCGGCGGCACCGGCCTCGCCCGCGTCGACACCGTTGCCATCTTCGAAGAGCTCGCCAAGGGAGACCCGGCGGTCGCCGCCTACATCTCGATCCACAACATGGTGGTCTGGATGATCGACAGCTACGGCAGTGACGAACAGATCGCCCGCTGGCTGCCCGGTCTCACCGCCATGTCGGAGTTCGGCGGCTACTGCCTCACCGAACCCGGTGCGGGATCGGATGCCGCGAACATCGCGACCAGCGCGGTCCGCGACGGCGACGAGTACGTGCTCACCGGCGTCAAGCAGTTCATCTCCGGCGCCGGCGAAGCGGCCGTGTACGTGGTGATGGCGCGGACCGGGGAGCCGGGTGCTCGCGGCATCAGCGCGTTCCTCGTGGCAGGCGACGCCGAGGGGCTGAGCTTCGGCGCACTCGAGAAGAAGATGGGCTGGCATGCGCAGCCCACCCGCCAGGTCGTGCTCGACGGGGTGCGGGTCCCGGCATCCGCCATGCTCGGCGAGGAGGGCAAGGGCTTCGCGATCGCGATGTCAGCGCTCAACGGCGGACGCCTCAACATCGCCGCCTGCTCGATCGGCGGCGCGCAGTGGGCGCTCGACCGCGCCGTGCAGTACGTGCACGAGCGCGTGGCCTTCGGAGAGCCGCTCGCCGAGAAGCAGTCGATCATGTTCGCGATCGCCGACATGCGCACCGACCTGCAGGCCGCGCGGCTCATGGTCCGCGACGGCGCGCTGGCGGTCGACGAGCACGCGCCGGACGCGACCATGCGCTGCGCGATGGCCAAACGCTTCGCGACGGATGCCGGGTTCGACGTCGCCAACCGCGCGCTGCAGCTGCACGGTGGCTACGGCTACCTGCAGGACTACGGCATCGAGAAGGTGGTCCGCGATCTGCGGGTGCACCAGATCCTCGAGGGCACGAACGAGATCATGCGGCTGATCGTCGGACGCGAGATGCTGCGGCCGGCTGGCTCTGCATCGATGCGGAGCAGCTCATGAATGCGGCACCTGGGAGAACAGTCATCGCGTTCCTCGGCCTCGGGCACATGGGTCTGCCGATGGCGGTCAACCTGGTGCAGGCCGGTCACGAGGTACGCGGGTTCGATCTCGTGCCGGCGGCGATCCTGGCGGCGGAGGCAGCCGGCATCCCGGTGGCGGCGAGCGGGGCGGATGCCGTCGCGGAGGCGGATGTCGTGATCACGATGTTCCCTGCGGGGAAGCACGTGATCGAGGCCTATCGCACCGAGCTGCTCGCGTCGGCGCGTCCGGGCACGCTGTTCATCGAGTCCTCCACGATCGCGGTCGACGAAGCGCGCACGGCGCACGAGCTGGCGATCGCCGCGGGGCACCGCAACATCGATGCTCCGGTGTCCGGTGGCGTCGTCGGCGCCGAGAACGGCACGCTCGCGTTCATGGTCGGCGCATCCGACGAGGACTTCGCCGCCGCACTGCCGCTGCTGAAGGCGATGGGCAAGCGGATCGTGCACTGCGGCGGACCCGGCCTCGGCCAGGCGGCGAAGGTCTGCAACAACATGATCCTCGCGATCTCGCAGATCGCGGTCGCCGAGGCCTTCGTGCTCGGCGAGCGGCTGGGACTGGAGCACCAGGCGCTGTACGACGTGGTCTCGCAGGCATCCGGCCAGTGCTGGTCGATCACGACGAACTGCCCGGTCCCCGGACCCGTGCCGACGAGTCCGGCGAACCGCGACTACCGGCCCGGCTTCGCCGGCGCGCTGATGGCGAAGGACCTCGGCCTCGCGCTGCAGGCCATCGAGCAGACGTCGACGGATGCGCAGATGGGCCGCCTCGCGCAGCGGATCTACGCGGCATTCGCAGCGGGGGAGGGTGCCGGTCGCGACTTCTCCGGCATCATCACCGACATCCGAGACGACCGCGTGTGAGCCCTTCGTCTCGCCGGGCTCAGGATGCGGGAGGGCTCGGGGATACTGAAGGCAACGACGACGTGACAGCCGAGGGAGACGCACCATGACCGAATTCGAGACGATCCTCGTCGAGCAGCGTGGACGAGTGGGCTGGATCACCCTGAACCGTCCGCAGGCGCTGAACGCCCTGAACAGCCGGGTGGCTGAAGAGGTCACCGCGGCAGCACTCGCCTTCGATGCCGACGACGGCGTCGGGGCGATCGTCGTGACCGGCTCCGAGAAGGCGTTCGCGGCCGGCGCCGACATCAAGGAGATGGAGGGGATGTCGGGCGCCGAGATGATCGCGACCGACCACTTCGGCATCTGGCGGGAGTTCGCCGCCGTCCGCACGCCGGTGATCGCGGCCGTCTCGGGCTTCGCGCTCGGCGGAGGATGCGAGCTCGCCATGATGTGCGACATCATCCTGGCCGCCGACACGGCGAAGTTCGGCCAGCCGGAGATCAACCTCGGCGTGATCCCCGGCATGGGCGGGACGCAGCGTCTGATCCGTGCGGTCGGGTACTACAAGGCAGCCGAGCTCGTGCTCTCCGGGCGCTTCATGGGTGCCGAGGAGGCCGAGCGCTCAGGTCTCGTGTCGCGCGTGGTTCCGGCATCCGATCTGCTGGCCGAGGCGACGACCCTCGCCGAGACCATCGCGGCGCGTTCGCTTCCCTCCGTGTACGCGGCGAAGGCCGCCCTCGATGCGGCGATGGAGACGACGCTGGCCGAGGGGCTCGCCCATGAGAAGCAGGCGTTCGCGGCACTGTTCGACACCGCGGATCAGAAGGAGGGCATGGCAGCCTTCCGGGAGAAGCGCGCTCCGGACTTCCGGAACCGCTAGTCATGCATCGGGACTCAGGCCTGCAAGGACTCGACGATCTTCGCGATGCGGCGCTCGCGCGTCGCGTCCTGCTTCGCCTCGGCGACCGCGCGGGCGTGCTCCTTGCGGGTCGAGTACGAGAGTGCGTCGAAGGCCGTGCGCAGGCCAGGGTCTGCGTCGAGCGCTGCGGCGAGCTCGGCGGGCACATCCACCGTGCGCTCGGCGGCATCGACGCGGATCACGGCGTCGACCTCCTGGTCGATCTCGACCCCGAGCTCGGCTCGCACTGCCTTGCTGAAGCCGATCATGTTCGCGCCGCCCATCCGGGCGACCCGCAGGCGTGCGGTGCGGTCGCCGATCGTGACCGCGACGGGGAAGGCCTTGCCGCCGCCGAGCGAGGCGACCTGCTCATCGCTGAGCAGGATCGCCGCAGCGGGGCCACGGCCGGTGAGGACGGTGTGCAGGCGCAGTTCGCTCATGCCGACAGGGTACGCCCGTCGCCCTCGATCTCGGCGACCAGCGTCGCGTTGCGCTGCATGATGAGACGCCGCAGGTACTCGCGCATGAACAGCGCGTCGACCGCGCGGCCGATCGGACCGAACGGCGAGCGGAACGTGATCGTATCGAGCATCAGCGTGCCGAGCGGGTGCTCCTCGAACACGTGCTCGTGCAGGAACGCGCCGAACGGGCCGGCGAGCTGGCGGTCGCTGAAGGTGCGAGGCGGATCGATGTCGAACACGATCGAACGCAGTCGGAACGGGATGCCGAAGTGGCGCGCTCGCCAGGTGACGGTCGAGCCCTCCGTGAACCGGCCGTCGGCCGGTGCCTCGACCATGGTCTCGCCGTGCCGCGCCATCGAGCGCACGTGCAGCTCCGGGTCGAGGGATGCCGCGAACACCGTGGCCGGCGGCGCGGCGATCACGGTCTCGAGGACGAAGCGAGCCATGTCAGAGCGGCTCGGGATGGGGCCGCGGATCCGTGAAGTCGCCGGCGTCCCTGCGCAGACGGGCGACGATCGCGACGAGCTCGGCCGCGTCGTCGCGAGCGACTCCCGGGTTCGCGAACACGTCGGCGTTGAGTGCCTGGGTCGCGCGTTCGACGAGCTCGCGCCCGGCATCCGTGAGGGCGAGCATCGAGGCGCGGCCGTCGTGCGGGTGCGGTTCACGGACGATGAGTCCGTCGCGGACGAGCCTGTCGGCGGTGCTGGTGACCGTGGTCGCGTGCACCTGCAGCCGTGCGACCGCGCTGGACAGGGGCAGTCGGCCTGCGCGGCTGAAGGCCAGGAGCCGCAGCACCTCGTAGCGGGCGAAGCTCAGCGAGAACGGCTTGAGCGCAGCATCCACCCGGGCCAGCAGCAGCTGCTGGGCGCGCATCACCGAGGTGACGACGGCCATGCCGTCCGCGGCATCCGTCCATCCGTGCGCGACCCATTGCCGCTTCGCTTCGGCGAGCGGATCAACGGGGAGCGGGCGGGGTCTGACCACAGGTCTACGGTAGCGGTGGCGACGGGGCGCACGAGGGTGACGCGCACGCGTCGTGCGCAGCGGTCGGTGGTTCCCGGTCGCGCATCAGGTGGAACTCAGTACCGCAGGACTAGAATCAAGGCAGTCGTGAGGAGCAATCGATGAAGATCTTCGTCCTGGTCAAAGAGGTGCCGGACACCTACGGTGATCGCACCCTGAATCTCGAGACGGGACTTGCCGAGCGGTCCGCCGGTGACGTGGTGCTCGACGAGATCACCGAGCGTGCGCTCGAGGTGGCGCTGAGCTACGCCGACAGGAACGAGGGCACCGAGGTCGTGGCCCTCTCGATGGCTCCCGAGACGTCGACGGCGACCGTGCGGCGCGCGCTCGCGATCGGCGCGGCATCCGCCGTGCACGTCGCCGACGAGCAGCTCGCCGGTGCCGATCTCGGCCTCACGGCCGAGACGCTCGCCGCAGCCATCCGTCGCGGGGCGCCCGACCTCGTGATCACCGGCAACCTGTCGACGGACGGCTCCGGCGGCGTGATTCCGGCGATGCTGGCCGAGCACCTCGGCTTCGCGCAGGCGACCGCGCTCTCGTCGGTCGAGATCACCGCCGATGCCGTCACCGGCACGCGGGCGGCGGATGCCGGATCGCAGACCGTCTCTGCGCCGCTGCCGGCCGTCATCTCGATCACCGAGGCGCTGCCGGACGCCCGGTTCCCCAACTTCAAGGGCATCATGGCGGCGAAGAAGAAGCCGCTCGACGTGCTCTCGCTCGCCGACCTCGACGTCACGGCCGACCCGGCCGTCGCGCCGCGCACGATCATGACCTCGGTGGCCGCGAAGCCCCCGCGGGCGGCGGGCGTGAAGATCACCGACGAGGGCGATGCCGCCGAGCGGCTCGTCGAGTACCTCGTGCAGAACAGGCTGGTGTGACATGGCGAATCCCGAGAACCCGATCCTCGTCCTGGTCGACATCGACCCGTCGGGGAACGTCGCGAGCAGCACCGCCGCACTGATCGCTGCGGCCTCCGCGGTCGGCACCCCCGTCGTGCTGATCGTCGGCGGCGGTGCGGATGCTGCTGGACAGGCGGCCGCGGCCGGAGCATCCGTCGTGCTCACCGCTGATGCGGATGCCGCATGGCTGACCGTGCCCATCGTCGATGCGCTGCAGGCCGCATTCGAGCGTGTGCAGCCGGACGCCGTGCTGATCTCGAACTCGATCGCCGGACGCGACGTCGCCGGCCGCTTCGCCGTGCGTCAGAAGCTCGCGCTGTCGGTCGACGCGGTCGGCGTCTCGCGTGACGACGAAGGCATCGTCGCGCACCATTCGGTCTACGGCGGGGCGTACCTCGTCGAGTCCGCGCCGACCTTCGGTGCGCCGGTCATCACTGTGCGGCAGGGCGCGGTCGATGCGCGAGCCGAAGCCGTCGCATCGCCCGAGGTCACGGCGATCGAGGTGACGCCGTCTGGTGCGGTCGCAGCGACCGCCGGTGCGATCGAGGCGGTCGAGGTCGCTTCCTCCCGCCCCGAGCTGCGCGGCGCCACCCGGGTCGTCTCCGGTGGACGCGGCCTCGCGTCGAAGGAGAAGTTCGTGCTGGTGGAGGAGCTCGCCGACGCCCTCGGTGCTGCGGTCGGCGCCTCGCGCGCCGCGGTGGACGCAGGCTACATCCCGCAGTCGCACCAGGTCGGCCAGACCGGTGTCTCGGTGTCGCCGCAGCTGTATGTCGCTCTCGGCATATCCGGGGCGATCCAGCACCGCGCCGGCATGCAGACCTCCAAGACGATCGTCGCGATCAACAAGGACGGCGAGGCGCCGATCTTCGACGTCGCCGACTTCGGCATCGTCGGCGACCTCTTCACGGTCGTGCCGCAGCTCATCGCTGCGCTCGAGGCGCGGAAGAAGTAGCCATGGGCGCCGTTCGACAGGCTCAGGGTCCAGGGATGCTGCGGCGCGGCCTGCCGCGCGTGCCGGGCGGCGAGGCGTGGCCGCCGGCGACCGAGGTCGAGGCGTCGGCGGTCGCCGCGGAGGCGGGCCCTTCGACGGACTCAGGGACCCAGGTCGTGGAGACCGGTGCGGCCCCTTCGACCGGCGCAGGGACCCAGGTTCCGGCTGCTGAGTCCGGGCGGGTCGCCGAGTCCGGGCGGGTCGCCGAGCCTGTCGAAGCGTCTCCGACCCCGACCGCACGCATCCGCCGCGGACTCCCACGTGTCGCCGGCGGCGAGCCCTGGCCGTCTGCCGAGGCGACCGCTGCTCCGGCGAGTGTCGCTGCGGCCTCGGTACCGGTCGAAGCATCCGATCGGCCGGAGACGCCCGCGCCGGAGGCACCGATCGCTGGAGCGACACCGGCGGCAGCGGCAGCCGTCGCTGCGCCGACGCCGGTCGCATCCGCCGCAGACACGATCGTGCGCCGTGGCCTCCCTCGCGTCGCCGGTGGAGAACCGTGGCCTCCGGCGGATACCGCCCCGATGCTGGCTGGCCCTTCGACAGGCTCAGGAATCCAGGACGCTGCGGACTCAGGAACCCAGGACGCGGTCGTGCCGACTCTTGCGACGGTCGCGATCCTCGCGCCGAGCATCGACACCCCGCTGCCGTGGACGCGCACCGTCTGGGACGGCCGTGCGCCGCGTCGGCCCGCCGCGCCGCCGGCATCCGCTCGTCGTCGTCCGACCTGGCCGCAGGCGATCGCCGGTCTGATGGGTGCGGCTGCCCTCGGCGTGCTCGCCGGCGCGGCGATCGCGCTCGTACGGACGCTGTTGAGCCTCCCGTTCATGCAGGACTTCCTCGCGGCGTTCCCCGGTGAGTACGAGTCACCGATCGCGGTCGAACCCGGCTTCGCGCCGTGGATCGGCTGGCAGCACTTCTTCAACGTGTTCCTGATGGTGCTGATCATCCGCTCGGGGCTGAGGGTGCGCACCGAGAAGCGGCCGACGGCGTTCTGGACCCCGAGGAACAACCCGAAGGGCAAGATCAGCCTGACGCTGTGGTTCCACCAGGCGCTCGACATCCTGTGGCTCGTGAACGGCGTGATCTTCGTCGTGCTGCTGATTGTGACCGGGCACTGGGTGCGGATCGTGCCGACGAGCTGGGAGGTCTTCCCGAACGCGCTCTCGGCAGCGCTGCAGTACGTCTCGTTCGACTGGCCGCACGAGAACGGCTGGAACAACTACAACAGCCTGCAGCAGCTCGCGTACTTCGCGACCGTGTTCATCGCCGCGCCGCTCGCCGCGATCACCGGGTTCCGGATGTCGGGGCTGTGGCCGAAGAAGGCCGAGCGCCTCTCGAAGGCGTACCCCGTCGAGTGGGCGCGTGCGCTGCACTTCCCGATCATGCTGTACTTCGTGGCGTTCATCATCGCGCACGTCGCGCTCGTGATGCTCACCGGGTTCCTGCGCAACCTGAACCACATGTACGCCTCGCAGGATGCTGTCACCTGGACAGGCTTCTGGGTGTTCGTGGTGTCGCTGATCGTGATCGCCGGAGGCTGGTTCGCCGCCCGCCCGCTCGTGATCGCCCCGATCGCGAAGGCCTTCGGCAGCGTCTCCGGTCGCTGACCCACCCCGCACCCTGCCGAGCGGCCCCCTTACATGCGAGCGGCCCCCTGAGTGCATCACTCAGAGGGGCCGCTCGCACAGAAGGGGGTGGCTCGGCAAGGGGTGGCGAGCCAGGAGGGGTCAGCGCGTGAAGCGGACCTCGGTCAGCGTCTCGCCGAGGAACGGCTCGGTGTGCTGGGCGCCGTCCAGGGTGAAGCCGTTGCGCGTGTAGAAGCGGTGCGCGCGGGGGTTGTCCTCGGCGACCCAGAGGTACAGCGGCTCGTCCTTCTCGACGGCGGCGTCGAAGAGCTTCTGGCCGATGCCGGTGGAGTGCCACGCGTCGAGCAGGTAGATGAAGTAGAGCTCGCGGAACGCCGGAGCATCCTTGTCGCGGGCGGGGCCGGAACCGGCGAAGCCGACGATCTCGCCGTCGACGAGTGCGGCGTTCATCTTGAAGTCCGGACCCTGTGAGGCCCAGTGCGTCCACAGCTCGGCCATGCGGCGAGGGGACACCTTCTCGAGCGCAGCCTTGCTGATCAGGTGGTCGTAGGTCTCGTGCCAGCACTGGGCGTGCACGCGACCGAGGGCCTCCGCATCCACATCACGGACCGGACGGACGATGACTTCGGGCTGGGCTTCGGCGCTCATGCGGCGACTCTACGCGCGGCGTCCGCGATCCGGAAATCGAGCGGATGCCGTGCAAGCTCCCCGTTCGACTGATGGAGGATTCGCACAACGAAATTCGCTGTCCATGCACCACTGGCTACGATCGATCCTCGTGAACGTGATCTGGCGCACCCTCCTCGTGATCCTCCGTGCCCGGCGCCGCGTGCGTCGAGGAAAGACGCTCGACGCGTCGTCGGTCAGCAGCATCCGGCTGACCACGCTGCCGACCGACATCGACATCCTGCGCCATATGAACAACGGCCGCTACCTGTCGCTGTTCGACCTCGGCCGATGGGATCTGCTGATCCGCACCGGTCTGCTCGACGCCATGAACGAGCGGGGCTGGTATGCGGTCGTGTCGAGCGAGACCGTCACGTTCCGCAAGTCGTTGCAGCTCTGGCAGCGCTTCGACGTGCAGTCGCGCTTCATCGGTCACGACGACAAGGCGGTGTTCCTCGAGCACAGGGCGGTCGTCGACGGAGAGATCTACGCACGCGTGATCGTTCGATCGCGGATGCTGCGCCGGACCGGCGGCACGGTCAGCAACGAAGAGCTGTTCGCCGCGGTCGGCAAGCCGGAGGGCGTTCCCGAGATCGACCCCTGGGTGCACGACTGGGCCGCGGCATCCGCCCTGCCTCCCGTGCGGCAGCCGGCGCCGAGCGTCTGGTCGTAGTTCCGGTATTCCGCTGGTGCCGGACGCGGTAGTTTAGGGCCGTGCTGGGGATCCTGACCACGACCGGACGCGTGCTGCTGCGGCACTGGCCTGCGCTCATGGCGTGGTACCTCGCCGGAGTGCTCGTGCAGTACGTGATGGCCCAGGTCGCCGGATTCATCGGCGCCTCCTCGGCCACGCTCGGCTTCCTCGTGCTGCCGGTCGGGATCCTCGCGAGACTGATCAGTCTCGTCGCGATGTTCCTCGTCCTGCGTGACGGTCTGCGCAATCTGCAGGACGTCGCACCGCTGCCGGATGAGCCGGTGGAGCGTCGGCGTACCTTCCTGTCGGCCCTGCTCGCCGGGATCCTGCCGTTCTTCGCGGTGTACTGGGCGCAGGGGCTCCTCCGCGAGGACATCAACGCGTATTCGATACGCGCCCTCGAGGTGCGCAGTGGCATCATCTGGACGGCCGGAGCCAACGGCGAAGGTCCTGTCAGCGACCAGGACACCGTGCTCAACCTGCCGTTCAACGTCTGGACGATCTCGATCATCGTGCTGGCCTTCGCCGGAAGGTGGGCGTGGTCGAGATGGTCGGCGAAGCTCTCGACCTGGCTGTCGCCGGTCGCCGTCTACTTCGAGGTCGTCTGGGTCTTCTTCTCCGTCCTCCTGCTCGGTGACCTCTTCGACACGATCAAGGCGTGGGTGGACGGCCGTGCGGCGATGGCGTTCCTCGAAGACGTCCGCGAACAGGTCCTGACCGCTGTCGCTCCGCTGCGCTGGCTCTGGGAGGGCGTCGGCTGGGTGCTCTCAGAGGCAGGTCCCGTGCTGATCGCACCCCTCGCCTGGCTCACCATCGCCGGTGTCGTGTTCGGGCAGGCGATCGTCGCCGAGAAGCTCCGGCTGGAGAACGAGCTGATCTCCCGTGTCCGCGAGCACGCCACGGCGATCCCGAATCCGGTGGTGCGGCGGCTGAAGGATCTCGGGGAAGAGCTCGGCGCGCGATTCCGTCCGATCGGACGCGCGATCCTGCTGATGTGGCGAGCAGGTCCGCTGCTCGTCGCGTCATATGCGCTGCTGTACGTCGCGGTGAAGGCACTGGAGTCGTACCTGTCGTTGGGGATCACCCGCCTGATCGGTCCGCACGAGTTCCTCACCTGGGCGATCATCCTGCCTGTGGTCTCGCTCATCCCGCTGCTCATCACCGAGCCCCTCCGGATCGCGGTCATCAGCGGTGCCTACGATGCGACCTTGGGGCGGCTGCGACGTCGACCGCAGGAGCGTTCGGATTCGGCATCCGTCTCGGCTGAGGAGACCGAGATGCGTGCCGTGGCGGATGCCGCCGGACTCCTGCCTTCGTCGGCGGATGCCGTCGCTGCCGCCGTCGTCTCAGCGCCCTCACGGGATGCGGTGGGCGGTCAGTCGTCGAGCATGAACCTCAGGAACGACCCGCCCGCATCCTGAGGCCAGACGTCGACCCAGAACGGGCCCTCGAGGTCGTCGGGGACGACGAACGGGACGATCAGCTCGTAGTCGCCGGTCTGGCTCTTCAGGCAGAACTCCGGCTCAGCGGAATCGGACAGCAACCCGAGCTCGGAGCGCGCCGTCCGCCACTCGCGGCCTGTCGCCTGGTGGACGAGCACCGGGCCGGCGCAGGAGACGCCCTCCGTGCCGGCGGCGACCGGGATGCCGACAGCGATCACCGTCGCATCATCCGGCACGTCGAGGCCGCTGATGTCGTCGAGCTCCCCGCCGCGGATCGGGCCCCAGGTGGCTCCGACGAGATCCGCCGTGCCATCCTCCTCGACGACGATCGGCTGGAAGGGACGCGCGTCGAAGCCGTAGTACTGATGCCATTCGTGCCAGCCGATGCCGGCCGCTGTCCCGGGGACGAGGAGGGCGAGGGCGATCAGCGCCAGCCGGTTGCGCCGCCACCACGACGGCGGGAGGATCGGCTCCGGCTGCGGTGCCGGGGGCGCGGGTGGAACGGGGATCGTCATCGCGCCCATCCGTTCTCGTCGAGTGCGACCTCGGCCTCGACCGGCAGCCCGTCGAGGTCGACCGTCAGCTCGATCACATCGTCGAGCAGCACCTCGTCGGCGGTTCCCAGACGGAGGATCGCCGTGCCCGCCAGCGCATCATCGGGGAGCTCGAAGGCGAGGCTGCCGGACCGTGGGACACCTGTGACCAGACGCTGGTCAAGGAAGGTGGTGCCACGCTCCGTCGCCGCGAAGGTGCGATCGCCGATGACCAGCTGCGCGAGGGCCAGGCTGCCCTCGTCCTGCGACAGCACGCCGGCGGCGGCGAGGTCGACGACGACCCAGCTGCCCTCCGCCGACCAGCCCTCTTCATCCCGCACGCGGTTCGCGACGTGCACGTCGGTGACCGTGACGGCGAGCGTGCGCGTGATCACGGTCTCGCCGACCTCCGCTGTGGCAGGGAACGGCGCTGTCGATGCGTCATCTGGGAGTGTCGCCTTCGAGACGCCCCAGGCTGCGGCCAGCAGGACGAGTGTGAGCGACCACACGAGGATCGTCTTCTTCACGGCGCCCCCGGCTCGTCGATCGTCGTCGTCACGGTCGCACCGACGACGACGTCGTCCCAGTAGTCGCCTCTCACGATGCTCTTGCCGACGTAGTGCGTGGAGTCGGGGAGCGTGATCGTCACCTCATCGCCGGTGCGGAAGTCGTCCAGCCCGACCAGCCACGCGAGGAGAAGACGGGCGGGGACATCGGGTTGGAGCGCCGGAGACGCTTCGCCGTCGTCGGCACGGGAGATGGTGGGTGGCTCGTCGAGCCCATCGAGACGGATGCCGTCGATGACGGGCGAGTCGGCCCCGCCGCTCGCAGAGGGTCGCGGTCCGTCGAAGGTGTTGACGACGTCGACCACCACGACGAGCACGCGCTCGCCCTGCTCCTCATCGGGGAAGACGAGGGCCTTCCCGCGCTCATCGCGCAGTTCGACCCCGACTACGGTCATCTTCAGGTCCGAACCCGCGAAGACTTCGCCGACGGCGACTGACGGGGTGGGGTCGACCGCGGCTGCCTCCAGCCCGCCGAAGAGTGCGGTGGCGCCCAACAGCAGGGCGCCGGCGCCGGTGATCAACCAGGACGTCGGGACCAGGTCGATGCTCTGCCGCGCCCAGCCGAGCACCTTCGCTCGGGCGCCGGCGTTCACGGCCGCGACCGACGCCGGATCGCGCTCGGTGACGTTGTGCTCCGGCGGTGTCGTGGTCACGGCAACAGCATAGAGTGGGGTCGGATCGCTGACGAGACGAGGGGGAATCATGTCAAAGCGTCTCGACCGCGTCGAGCGGGAATGGATGCCGGTGACCATCCTGCTCGCGATCCTGCTCTCCGGAGTGTTCGTGCTGGCATGGATCGTCGCAGGAGCCTTCTTCCTGTGGGGCGGCGACGCCTTCCCCAGCCCCGCGAACACCGCGTCCACCGCAGGGTGGATCACGATGATCCTGCTCGGCCTCGCGCTGAACCTGGCGATCTTCTTCGGCATCTTCCGGCGGGCGAACTGGGCGAGATGGCTCGTGGTCATGCAGGCGCTCGTGCTCACCGTGGTCCTCAGCGCGGTCGCATCGCCCGGCGTCTGGGGCATCCTCGCCGTCGCGTTGCAGACGGTGCTCGTGAGCGTCCCGGCGTCCAACCGCTGGTTCGACGCAGCGCCCTCTCCGCAGCGCACGCTGCCGAACACCCCGTGATCACGGGCGAGGCTCCGGGGCGGAGGGGCGGCAGCGACTTAGGCTGAGGCCATGTCCGAGTCGTCGTCCTTCCCGACGGATGCCGCGGCATCCGCACCCCTGGCCGAACGAGCCGTCGAGCTCGCCCGTCGGTGGGTGACCGAAGCCGCGGCGGTCGAGGTCGACCCGGCCGCTCGACGCCTCGCCGACGTGCTGCAGGACGTGGACGGCCTCCCATTCACGCTCGGTTTCGTGGACGGCGTGATGCGTCCGGAGAGCCTCGGGGCCGCGGCGTCCCAACTGCACCGGATCGCACCGATCGTCCCCGACTTCCTGCCCTGGTATCTGCGCGGCGCCGTGAAGCTCGGCGGCGGCATGGCGCAGATGCTGCCCTCCCCGGTGGTGCCGATCGCGCGGCGCGTGCTGCGCGATATGCTCGGGCACCTCGTGGTCGACGCGCGTCCTGCGAAGCTCGGTCCGGCGATCGCCAGGATCCGCGAGTCGGGGTCGCGTCTGAACCTCAACCTGCTGGGTGAGGCCGTGCTCGGCGAGGCAGAGGCGAAGCGGCGGCTCGACGGCATCCATGAGCTGATCCGTCGCGACGACGTCGACTGTGTCTCGGTGAAGGTCTCGGCGATCATCAGCCGCATCTCGTTGTGGGCGTTCGACGAGGTCGTCGAGCAGGTCGTCGAGCGACTGCTGCCGCTGTACGTGACCGCGGCCAAGACGCGCACGTTCATCAACCTCGACATGGAGGAGTACCGAGATCTCGACCTGACGATCGCGGTGTTCACCCGACTGCTCGAGGACCCGAGGCTGACTGGGCTGACCGCTGGCATCGCGCTGCAGGCGTACCTGCCCGATGCGCTGCCTGCACTCCAGGAGCTCACGGCCTGGGCGCGTGAGCGCGTCGAGTACGGGGGAGCCCCGATCAAGGTGCGTCTCGTGAAGGGCTCGAACCTGGCGATGGAGCACGTCGAGGCACGCATGCACGGCTGGACGCCTGCGACCTATGACACGAAGCTCGAGACCGACGCGAACCATCTGCGCTGCCTCGACTGGGCGCTGCACCCCGAGCACACGGATGCGGTCCGGATCGGCGTCGCCGGACACAACCTCTTCGGCATCGCCTACGCCTGGCTGCTCGCGGGCGAGCGAGGCGTGCGGGATGCCGTCGAGTTCGAGATGCTGCTCGGCATGGCCCGGGGGCAGGTGCAGGCCGTCGCACGCGAGGTCGGTCCGGTGCTGCTCTCCGTGCCCGTCGTGGCGCCGGCCGAGTTCGATGTCGCGATCAGCTCCCTGGTTCGCCGGCTCGAGGAGAACGCCTCGTCCGAGAACTTCCTCTCCGCGGCGTTCCATCTCGACAGCGACGAGTCGCTGTTCGTGCGCGAGCAGGACCGCTTCCTCGACGCCCTCGACCTGTCGAGCGATCCGACGTTCTGGCGCGGACCGCGCCGCACGCAGGACCGTCTCGCGCCCATGCACGAGTCCGTTCGGCCGACGCTCACGGTGCCGGAGCCCGAGATCGACCTGACGAGGGCCGTGCTCGGCATCTCGCGTGGGTCGGACGGTTCGGACGTGTTCGACGACTCCGCCGGCGAGGGGTTCCTCGAGACGGCCATCTACTCCGCCCGCGAGGTGGACACCGGCACCGGCGGCGCTCCCGGATTCGAGAACGCGGTCGACAGCGACCCGGCGCTGCCGGCGAACCGCGAGTGGGCGGCCGGCATCCGCGCCCGCATCGCCGGCTCGACGGCCGGTGACGAGACGCTGTCGAGTGCACGCATCGCGGATGCCGAAGCGCTCGAGCGGGCGATGCGCCAGGTCGAGGCGGCTGCTCCCTCCTGGGGTTCGCGTCCAGCGGCCGACCGCGCCGAGGTGCTGCTGCGCGCCGCCGCCGCGCTGGAGTCCCGCCGCGGCGAGCTGATCGAGGTCGCGGCATCGGAGACCGGCAAGGTCTTTGCCGAAGCCGACGTCGAGGTGAGCGAGGCGGTCGACTTCGCCGGCTACTACGCCTCCAAGGCACGCGAGCTCGACGCGATCTCGGGGGCCGCGTTCGTGCCAGCACGCGTGACGGTCGTCACCCCGCCCTGGAACTTCCCGCTCGCGATCCCGGCCGGCGGTGTGCTGGCAGCGCTCGCCGCAGGGTCGGGCGTCGTGTTCAAGCCGGCGCCGCAGGCCCGTCGCTGCGCTGCCGTGATCGCCGAGGCGCTGTGGCAGGCCGGTGTCCCGCGTGATGTGCTCGCGCTCGTCGACGTCGAGGAGGGTGAGCTCGGTCGGGCGCTCATCGCGCACGAGGCCGTGGACCGCGTCATCCTCACCGGCTCCTGGGACACCGCCGCACTGTTCCGTTCCTGGCGCCCTGAGCTGCCGCTGCTCGCCGAGACGAGCGGCAAGAACGCGATCGTCATCACCCCGTCAGCCGATCTCGACCTCGCGGTCGCCGACCTCGTGAAGAGCGCCTTCGGGCATGCGGGGCAGAAGTGCTCTGCGGCATCGCTCGCGATCCTGGTCGGTCCGGTCGGACGCTCGCCGCGATTCGCTCGGCAGCTGGCGGATGCCGTCCGGTCGCTGCACGTCGGCTGGCCCACGGACCCGCTCGCCGAGGTCGGGCCGGTGATCGAGAAGCCGCACGGCAAGCTCGCATGGGCGCTCACCGAGCTCGAGGGCGACGAGCAGTGGCTCATCGAGCCGGCGGTGTCGACCGACGACCCGAGCGGGCGGCTGTGGCGGCCCGGCGTGCGCGTCGGCGTGCAGCCCGGCTCGCGGTTCCATCTCGAGGAGTTCTTCGGCCCGGTGCTCGGCATCATGCACGCGCCGACCCTGGCCAGAGCCGTCGAGATCCAGAACGCGGTCGCGTACGGGCTGACCGCAGGCCTCCACACCCAGAACCCGGAGGAGCTGGCGTTCTGGCTCGACCGTGTGCAGGCCGGAAATCTCTCCGTCAACCGCGGGATCACCGGGGCGATCGTGCAGCGTCAGCCCTTCGGCGGGTGGAAGCGCTCCTCGGTCGGGCCTGGCGCGAAGGCCGGCGGCCCGAACTACCTGATCGGCCTGGGCTCGTGGCGTTCGCAGCCGAGCGCGATGCCGTCGAGCACGCTGCATCTGCGCGGCCTCGACTCTCGGATCACCGGCCTGATCGAGTCGGCTCAGCCCTCGCTCGACTTCGAGTCGTTCGAGTGGCTGCGGCGCTCGGCGCTGTCGGATGCGCTCGCCTGGGATCGCGAGTTCGGTCAGGTGCGCGACGTCTCGCACCTCGAGGTCGAGCGCAACCTGTTCCGGTACCGCCCGGTGCCGGTCGAGATCAGGGCGACGGCGGATGCCGCGCTGCAGGACCTGCTGCGGATCGTCATCGCGGCGGTGCGCGCCGGCGCAGGCTTCACGCTGTCGTCGCCGGTCGGTCTGCCGTCTGCGGTGCGCCACGCGCTCGGCGACCTGGACGCCGCGGTGTTCCTGGAGAGCGACGAGGAGTGGATCGAGCGGATGCAACCGCGCCCCGCTGCCGCGCCGGGCGAGGCTCCGGTCGCGCCACGAGCGGGTCGGGTACGCCTGGTCGGACCGCGCGCATCGGTCGACGCGCTGTCCTCGGCGCTGGCTCGTGCGGTCGACGGCGACCCTGACCTCGCGGTGTACGGCGGCGACGTGACCTCGGCCGGGCGCATCGAGCTGCTCCCGTTCGTGCACGAGCAGGCGATCGCGATCACCGCGCACCGCTTCGGCACCCCGGACTCGACCTTCGCCGACGTGATCTGACGTCGGGGTCATTCGTCGGGCTCTGGGACCCACGGGCCGAAGCATCCTGCGAATCCGTGTCAAGAATTCTTGACACGACTGGATGTCGGGCGTACGCTCAGCGTGTCAAGTATTCTTTACACGAGAGGCAGCCATGGTCTACGAGGAGCGCAACGCCTGGACGGGGCTCATCGTCGGGATCATCGGGCTCCCGATCTACATCATGGTGGTGCTGCAGCGTGCAGGGGGAGGTCCGCTGACCGCTGTCGACTGGTTCCCCCTCATGCTGTGGATGATCGGCCTGAGCATCGTGGCCACGATCGTGCTCAGCATCCTCTGGGGACTGATCGCCCACGCCACAGACCCTGAGGGCACCGGCCGCTCCGATATCCGCGACCGCGACATCAGCCGCATGGGCGGACGCGTCGAGCAGGCCTTCGTCGTGATCGCCGGACTCGGGGTGATCGTGCTGTGCGCGATCGGCGCCGACGTCTTCTGGATCGCGCACACGATGTTCCTCGGCTTCGCGGTGTCTGCGATCATCGGCGGCATCGCGCGGGTCATCGCCTACCGGCGGGGGCTCGTCTGATGGTGAAGCCGACACTCGTCTCGAACAGCATCCGCGCCCATCGTGAAGCCGCGGGTCTCACGCAGGCCGAACTCGCCCGCACGATCGGCGTGACCCGGCAGACCCTCATCGCGATCGAGCAGGAGAAGTACTCTCCGACGCTCGAGCTCGCCTTTCAGATCGCCCGCGCGTTCGGGGTCGGGCTCGATGACCTCTTCGCCTACCCGGAGCAGTGACATGACCCAGATGATGCATGCCTGGCGGCGCGAGGCCTACGGCCCGGCCGCCGGAACCGCGCTCGACGAGATGCCGATCCCGGTTCCCCGACGCGGCGAGGTGCTGCTGCGCATCCGGGCGACGGCGCTGAACGCCGGCGATGTGCGCCTGATGCTCGGCGATCCGCTGCTCGTGCGACCGATCTTCGGACTCACGCGTCCGAAGCAGCCGGTGCGGGGGATGGACGTCGCCGGCACCGTGGTCGCGGTCGGTCCCGACGTGGTCGGTGCCGACATCGGGGACGAGATCATCGGCGAGCTCGCCGGCGGCGGAGGACTGGCCGGCTACGCGACGGTCGCTGCGTCACGGCTGGTGCCGCGTCCAGCCGACATCGCGCCGCAGCGCGCCGCGTGCCTGCCGATCGCCGGCGGCACCGCGTGGCAGGCGCTCGACCTGGCCGGCGTCGGGCTGACGGGTGCGACCGCGCCGCGTGTGCTCATCATCGGGGCCTCCGGCGGCGTCGGCACCTTCGCCGTCCAGCTCGCGGCGATCCGCGGTGCGGAGGTGTGGGCCACCTGCGGTGCACGCAACGCCCCGCTCGTGGAGCAGCTCGGCGCCGTGCGCACGCTCGATCACCGCACGCAGCCGCTGGCCGGGCTGCCGGCGACGCACTTCGACGCCGTGATCGACATCGCCGGGGGGATGCCGTTGCGCGAGCTCCAGCGCCTGGTCGCACCGGGCGGCACGGTCGTGCTGGCGACGGGCGACGGGGGCCACGTGCTCGGCCCGGTGCCACGGATGCTGAAGGCCGCCTTCCTGTCGATCGGCTCACGCCCCGGCATCCGTCCGCTCGCCGCCTCGACCAGACCCGAGGTGCTGCGCGAGCTCCTGGAGCTCACAGCCGATGGTCGCATCGTGCCGGTGATCGAGCGCGCCTACCCCTTCGCCGAGGCATCCGCTGCCCTGGCGCATGTCGAGGCCGGCCACACCGTCGGCAAAGTCGTGGTCGCCGCCGCACCCTGACGGGGATTCCGGTCGCACTCGCTGCCGCCCCGGGGCATCGAGGACGACATCGACTGCGACCGGAGTATCGCGCGCCGCGCTCTGGCGGCGCACAGCGCGCGGGTGACACAATGGGATCTGGCGTGCCCGAGTCGCATCTTCCTCGCCACAGGCTCTTCGTGAGCAGCGAGTCGAAGGACCGCCGGGCCCCTGGACAGCGTCCGCCGCGTCCCGTTCCGAGGAGCACCTTGTCTTTCGAAAACACGCTGTCGACGCCTGAGACCGCCACCGTCCGCACCGCTCAGCACCGCCGCTACCTGATGTGCCGCCCCGAGCACTTCACGGTCAGCTACAAGATCAACCCGTGGATGGAGCCGGCCAACCCGACCGACACGGCCAAGGCGGTCGCGCAGTGGCAGAAGCTCTACGACCTGTACGTCGAGCTCGGCCACGAGGTCGAGCTGATCGAGCCGCTCGCCGGCTTCCCCGACATGGTCTACACCGCGAACGGCGGCTTCCTGATCGACGGCCGCGCGTACGTGCCGAAGTTCCGCTTCCAGGAGCGCGCCGGTGAGGCCCCCGCGTTCGAGGACTGGTTCCGCGCCGCCGGCTACGACACCGTCGTCCCGGAAGAGGTCAACGAGGGCGAGGGCGACTTCCTGCTCGTCGGCGACGTGATCCTCGCGGGCACCGGCTTCCGCTCGACCGGCGACAGCCACCGCGAGGTCGGCGAGGTGTTCGGCCGCGAGGTCATCTCGCTCAACCTGGTCGACCCGCGCTTCTACCACCTCGACACCGCGCTCACGGTGCTCGACCCGGTGCAGGGCGCCGAGCACGGGGGCCCGGAGCGCGCCAACATCGCGTACCTCCCCGGTGCGTTCGACGACGCCAGCCGCGCGATCCTCGAGGAGCGCTTCCCCGACGCGATCCTCGTGTCGGATGCGGACGGCTCGGTGTTCGGCTTGAACTCCGCGAGCGACGGATACAACGTGATCATCTCGCCGCGCGCGAAGGGCTTCGAGCAGCAGCTGCGCGAGCGCGGCTACAACCCGATCATGGTCGACCTGTCCGAGCTGCTGCTCGGCGGCGGCGGCATCAAGTGCTGCACGCTCGAGCTGCGGGGCACCGCGTGAGCGAGGTCCTGGCTGAGCCGCACGTCGCCCACAACTACCACCCGCTCCCCGTCACGATCGCGCGCGGCGAGGGTGCGTGGGTGACGGACGTCGAGGGCAAGCGCTACCTCGACCTGCTCGCGGCGTACTCCGCCGTGAACTTCGGGCACCGGCATCCGGCGCTCGTCGCGGCGCTCACCGAGCAGCTCGGCCGGGTCACGCTGATCAGCCGCGCGTTCCAGAGCGATCGCCTCGAGCCGTTCGCTGCCGCGCTCGCGAAGCTCGCGGGCAAGGAGCTCGTGCTGCCGATGAACACCGGCGCCGAGGCGGTCGAGACGGGCATCAAGGTCGCCCGCGCCTGGGGCTATCGGGTCAAGGGCATCGCCGAGGGCAGGGCGCGCGTCATCGTCGCCGCCGGCAACTTCCACGGCCGCACCACCACGATCGTCAGCTTCAGCGACGACGAGTCGGCGCGCGACGACTTCGGTCCGTACACGCCAGGGTTCGACATCGTCCCGTTCGGAGACGCGGATGCCGTGGCGGCGGCCATCACGGAGGACACCGCGGCCGTGCTCGTCGAGCCCATCCAGGGCGAGGCCGGCGTCGTGATCCCGCCGGAGGGGTACCTGCGCCGCATCCGCGAGATCTGCGACGAGAAGAACGTGCTGTTCATCGCGGATGAGATCCAGGCCGGGCTCGGCCGCGTCGGCGAAACCTTCGCGTGCGACCGCGAGGGCGTCGTTCCCGACCTGTACCTGCTCGGCAAGGCGCTCGGCGGGGGCATCCTGCCGGTGTCGGCCGTCGTGGGGAACACCGATGTGCTCGGGGTCATCCGCGCCGGCGAGCACGGCTCGACGTTCGGCGGCAACCCGCTCGCCGCGGCGGTCGGCTTCCGCGTGGTCGAGATGCTCGAGTCGGGGGAGTTCCAGGAGCGCGCCCGCGCCCTCGGCGCCCACCTCGAACGGGCGCTGCAGCCGCTGATCGGCCAGGGTGTCACCGAGGTCCGCATCGCCGGGCTGTGGGCCGGTGTCGACATCGACCCGGCGAAAGGCACGGGGCGCGAGATCGCGGAGAAGCTGCTCGCTCGCGGCGTGCTCGTGAAGGACACGCACGGTCAGACGATCCGCATCGCGCCGCCGCTCGTGATCCGCGCGACCGAGCTCGACTGGGCGGTGGAGCAGCTCAAGCTCGTGCTTGCCGCGTAGCCCGACCTCCGAGCGGTGCCGACCGGCCCCTTTGCAGACGAACCGGCCCCTTGCGAACGTTCGCACGGGGCCGGTTCGCGCAGAAGGGGGCCGCTCGGCAGGTAGCGGGGTGGGTGCGTCAGGCCGGCGGGTTGTCGGGGTCGAGGAGCTTCAGCGTCTCCTCTTCAGCGGGGTTGTCGGCCTGCAGCTGGTCCTCGGTGTTCTCGTCACCGCCGAGGGGAGCGGGAGCGTCGCCACGGCTTGCGTCGCCCTGGATCGCGCCGTCGGTCGAGTGGCCGTGCGAGCTGTCGCCCTGGATCGCTCCGTGCGGCGAGTCGCCGTGCGAGCTGTCGCCCTGGATGGCGCCGCCCTGGCTGCCTCCCTGGGGGTCGTGGTCGGTGCCGTCGGTGTGCTCGGCGCCTTCGGCGGGGTCCTGGGGGTGCGGTGTGCTGTTCTCGTCCATGCGGCGAGCGTAGGCGCGCCCCGACCGCGCGCGCAGGGGCTTGACAGGCGCGCGGTCGGGTGATGGATGCTCAGCGCGGGAACTGCGGCGACTCGTCCTCGCCGTGCGACGGCACGTCGGGGTCGTCGTAGGCCGAGAGCTCGTCGGACGACACGAGATCGTCGACGTCGAGCGTCGCCGGGGAGGCATCGGCACGGGATTCGGCCGAGAGCAGGTGCGCAGGGATCCGGATCGGGGTCGTCGGTGCGACCGGGATGCCGAGGCGCTTCTGCAGCGAGCGCACCCACCGCGGCTGCGCGCCGCCCAGCACGCCGGTCTCGTCGCGCGACTCGACCTCGAGGCCGTAGTAGTCGCCGATCTTGTCGATCAGCTGCGCCCGCTCAGCTCGCACGTACGCCCGGCGTTCCCGAGTGAAGGCGACGAAGGTCGACCAGCAGATGAGCAGCAGCACGATGCTGAACGGCAGCGCGATCGTGATCGCCGCGGTCTGCAGGGCGGTGAGCCCGCCGGCCAGCAGCAGCGCGATCGCGAGCGCGGCGGTGACCGCGACGAAGAACGTGCGGATCCAGCGCTTCGGGTTCTGCTGCCCGCCGGTGGCGATCATGCCCATCACGAGTGCGCCGGAGTCGGCCGAGGTGACGAAGAAGATCGCGATCAGCAGCACGGCGCCGAGGCTCACGATGGTCGAGCCCGGCACCTGGGCGAGCAGCTCGAACAGCGCGCCCTGCAGGTCGACCGAGCCGTCGGCGCCGGTGAGGGTGCCAGGGTTCTGCAGTTCGAGTGCGAGGGCGGATCCGCCGAGCACGGCGAACCACAGGATGCCGAGCAGCGTCGGCACCAGGATGACGCCGGCGACGAACTCGCGGACGGTACGGCCCTTCGAGATGCGCGCGATGAAGATGCCGACGAACGGCGCCCAGGAGATCCACCAGCCCCAGTAGAACGAGGTCCACTGCGACTGCCACTGCTCGCCGGCCTCGCCCTGGAAGGCGCTGACGTTGAAGGAGAGTCCGACGAAGTTCTGCACGTAGTAGCCGATCGACTGCACGAACTCGCGCAGCAGGAACTCGGTCGGCCCGACGGCGAGGAGATACACGACGAGGAGTCCGGCCATCACGAGGTTCGCGTTCGAGAGCCACTTCATGCCCTTCGTGACGCCGGACAGCACCGACATCAGCACGAAGACCGAGATGATCAGGATGATGATGACCTGCGTGGTCTCATCCGGCTCAGCGAGCCCCGCGGCGCTCAGGCCGGCGCTGATCTGGATCACGCCGAGACCGAGCGAGGTCGCCACGCCGAAGAGCGTTCCGACGAGGGCGATCACATCGATCGCGTGGCCCCAGCCGCCCTCCACCCGCTTGCCGAGCAGCGGCTCGAGCGTCCAGCGGATCGAGATCGGGCGGCGTCGACGATGGATCGCATACGCGAGCGCGAGGCCGATCACCACGTAGATCGACCACGCGTGCACGCCCCAGTGCAGGTAGGTCTGCCCGAGCGCGGCCTGGGCCAGCTGCTCCGGCGTGCCGGTGACGCCGGGGCGCGGAGAGACGAAGTGGGCGAGCGGCTCGCTGACACCGTAGAACACGAGGCCGATGCCCATGCCGGCGGCGAAGAGCAGCGAGAACCACGACATGAGCGAGAACTCGGGCTCGTCGTCGTCGCGGCCGAGCTTGATGTCGCCGAACCGGCTGAAACCGAGGAACAGGCTGAACGCGACGAAGACGGCGGCGATCAGCACGTAGTACCAGTTGAACGCGTTGACGATAGTGGTCTGGATCATGCCGAACAGTTCCTCGGCGAGATGCGGCGCGGCGAGGGTGAACGACACGAACGCCACGATGATGGCGGTCGCGGGCCAGAAGACCCAGCGCTGCACCGGCGGAAGCCTGCGACGAGCGCTCTCGGGCGGTGCGGAGGCATCCGTCGGCGGGGCGGTGTTCTCGGAATCGCTCATCCGTCAACGGTATATCGGAGACGGCTCGCGGATCAGTCCTTCGGTCCGGCCGACCGGATCGGCGTCGTGACCGCGGCCTCGTCGCTGAACTCGACCGGGTCGACCTCGTCGATGATGCTGAGCGGACGCGTCTCGTCGAGCGTGAGCAGGAAGCGCCGGTCCTCGCGGCGCTTCAGCCGTCCGGAGGTGAGCACCCAGATCACGCCGATCGCACACGCGATCAGTCCTGCAGTGCCGCCGAGCATGATCGCCGCTCGTGGGCCGAAGGTGTCGGCCACCCATCCGGCGATCGGGGCGCCGACCGGGGTCGATCCCATGATGACGGCCATGTACAGCGCGAGCACACGGCCGCGCAGTGCCGGATCGGTGGTCATCTGCACGTAGCCGTTCGCGGTGGTCAGCAGGGTCACGATCATGAACCCGGTGAACATCAGGGTCACAGCGTATGAGGCGTAGTTGGGCATCGCGGATGACACGAACGCGGCGATGCCGAAGCCGCCGGCGGCGAGGATCACGACGCGCACCCTGGCTCGGTCGCGGCGGGCGGCGAGCAGTGCCCCGGCCAGGGAACCGATCGCGAGGATCGAGCTGAGCACGCCGTAGCCGTCGGCACCGGCACCGAACTCGATCGCCATGGTCGAGGCGAAGATCGGGAAGTTCATGCCGAAGGCGCCGATCAGGAACACCGTCACGAACACGACCCGCAGGTCGCTGCGGCCCCACACATACCGGAAGCCGGCGGTGAGACCGCCGCGGCTGCGGTTCTTCGGTCGAGGCGCGAGCAGCTCGCGGCGCAGCATCAGCAGTGCCAGGATCATCGCCAGGAACGTCGCGGCGTTCACGATGAACACCCAGCCCGAGCCGATCGCCACGATCAGCAGACCACCGACGGCCGGGCCGATCATGCGGGCCAGGTTGAAGGATGCAGAGTTCAGCGCGACCGCGTTCGAGGTGTCGCCCGTCGCCACCATGTCCGAGACGAAGGCCTGGCGTGCCGGGGCGTCGAAGGCGTTCACGATGCCGAAACCGAGCGCGAAGCAGAACATCATCGGCAGCGTCATCACGCCGTTGAGCAGCAGCACACCCACCGCGATCGCGAGCGCCAGCAGGGTGGACTGCGTGACCATGAGGATGCGGCGGCGATCGAAGCGGTCGGCGACGAGGCCGGTCAGGCTCACCAGCACCAGTGGCGGACCGAACTGCAGCGCCATCGTGACGCCCATCGCGGCGGCGTCGTTGTCGGTGAGCTCGGTGAGCACGACCCAGTCCTGGGCTGTCGCCTGCATCCAGCCGCCGACGTTCGACACCAGGGCGCCGGCGAACCAGATGCGGTAGTTGATGTTCGAGAACGAACGGAACATGGCGCTCATCGGTCGGTCACCCTCCGCATCAGGGCGCTCGCGGCGCGGAGCGTCTCGAGCTCCTCCTCGGTGTAGTCGAGCTCGCCGAGCATCTCGGCCAGCACGGCGTCGCGGCGGCGGATCGTCTCGACCACGATGGCCTCGCCGGTCTCGGTGATGTCGACCTGCACGCGGCGGCGGTCGTCCTCATCGGGCGTGCGGGTGAGATAGCCGAGCTCCTCGAGCCCGTTCACGGTGCTCGTCATGGATGGCGCGGTCACGCGCTCGTGCTCGGCGAGGGCAGAGATCGTCCGGCGACCGTGCAGGCGCAGCGTCGCGAGCACCGAGAGCTGGGCGTCGCTGATCGCATCGGTCGCGCGGACCCGACGCAGGCGGCGGGCCAGGCGGAAGGTGGCCATGCGCAGATCGGTGGCGGTGAGGCTGAGGGACTCTTCGGACGCAGACATTACTTAGATAGCCTATCTAATCTTTTCGACGGAAGGAAGGCGGCACAATGGACGAGTGACCGGAACCCTCGCCATCGAACTCGCCGTGCAGGACGCCGCAGGCGTCCGCATCGCCGCACAGGTCGGCGCCGCGCGCGTCGAACTCGCCTCCGCCCTGGCCCTCGGCGGACTCACGCCGTCGCCGGCCACGCTCGAGCTCGCCATCGCCGCGGCCGGCGAGCAGGGTCCAGAGGTGCACGTGCTGATCCGGCCCCGCGCCGGCGGGTTCCACTATGACGAGGACGAGATCGCGGTCTCCGAGCTCGACGTCCGCAGGGCAGTGGATGCCGGGGCCGCTGGTGTCGTGATCGGCGCGCTCGATGCCGCCGGCCGCCTCGACCGCGACGTCATGGCGCGGCTGCGCGACGCCGCCGGCGGAGCATCCGTCACCCTGCACCGGGCGATCGACGTCACGGGGGATCCGCTCGCGACCCTCGCCGTCGCCCGCGAGCTCGGACTCCGTCGCGTGCTGACCTCCGGCGGTGCCTCCGCCGCGATCGACGGCATCGACACCCTGCGCGCGCTGGTCGCCGCGGCCGAGGGCGAGATCGAGATCATGGCGGGCAGCGGCGTGGATGCGGCGAGCGCACCGGCGCTCGTCGAGATCGGCGTCGACGCGATCCACTTCTCCGCCAAGCGCTCAGTGCAGGAGCAGGGCGGCGTGCGGATGGGCTCGGCCGCCGACGGCGGCGGAGGCTACGAAGTCACCGATCTCGAGACCGCCCTGGCAGTGCTCGCCGCGCTCGGCCGGTCGCCGCTGGGCTGATCCGTCTGTAGGCTCGCACCGTGACGGATACCCGCGAGTTCACGGATGCCCACGGCATCGCCATCGTCTACGACGTCCACCCCGCGCAGAGAACAGCGCGCGGCGTCGTGCAGCTGCTGCACGGCGTCGGCGAGCACGCCGGACGCTACGGTGCGCTGATCGGCGCCCTCACCGGCGCCGGCTTCCACGTCTACGCCGACGATCACCGAGGGCACGGCCGCACCGGCATCCGTCAGCACGGCGGGCCCGCCAAGCTCGGGCGCCTCGGCCCCGGCGGCATCCGCGCCGCCAAGGATGCGATCTGGCAGCTCACCGGCATCATCCGCGACGAGCACGCCGACCTGCCGCTGATCCTGCTCGGCCACTCCTGGGGGTCGTTCCTCGCGCAGATGCTGGTCAACGACCACCCGGATGCCTGGGATGCCGTGATCCTCTCCGGCTCAGCGCTGCGCATGCCGGGGTCGCTCAACGCCGCTCCGCTCAACGCGCGGTGGGCGGGCCCCGATGCGACCGGACTCGAGTGGCTCAGCCGCGACCCTGCCGTCTGGAAGCAGTTCGACGAAGACCCGCTCACCACCGACGTGCCGCTGCTGAAGCTGTTCGGCCCGGTGGAGGCGGCCAAGCTCTACGGTCGCCCTGCGAAGGAGCTGCGCGCAGCGCGCGACGGCGTCGACCTGCCGATGCTGCTGCTGGTCGGGCGCGACGACTCCGTCGGCGGACCCCGCAGCGTGCACAAGCTCGCAGAGGAGTACCGCACCCGGTCGGGCCTCGACGACATCACGACGCTCGTCTATCCCGACGCGCGGCACGAGATCTTCGCGGAGCTGCAGCAGGACGAGGTGCGCGCAGACGTGCTCGCCTGGCTCGACGCTCGCCTCCCCGCACGCTGAGGCCCCGTCGCTGGCGATATGACGCGGTGTGACGCCGCATAAAGGCGTGTGACACTCGGCGGTCGGCCATCGTGCGCGCCATCGTAGATTCGGCTCATCATTCCGTGGACGGCGGGTGAGGCGTCTCGTGCGAACGGCGACCTCCCCGCAGGGAGGGAACGGGTCGGATGGGCTTCGAGGACGACTGGCGCGCGTGGCATGCGGCGCGCGAGCGGTACGCGGGGGCCGAGTACGGGCCGGCGTCGCTCGAGTCGACGAACTGGCTGATCACGATCCCCTCCGCGGTCGACGGCATCCCGGGGCTCTGGGCGCTCACCGGCGACGGCGGCATCCGCGGCAGCGAACTCGGACCGGAGGGTGCGACCGTCGCCCTGCACGGCGCCGATACGCTGCGACTCGGTCGGCGCGAGCTGCGGGTCTTCCCGCGCGACGAGCTGCTGGCGCTGCGCGTGTTCAACCCCGGACGGCCGCAGCGCGAACGGTTCAGCGGCATCGACGCGTACCGACCGGATGAAGGCTGGCGCGTGCCGGCCGAGTTCGAGTCGACGCCGGACGAGACCGTCACGTTCACCTCGGTCGACGGACGCCAGCACCAGTCGCCGATCGCCGGACGGCTGCGCTTCACGCTGCGCGGCAAGGAGCAGCAGCTCACCGTCACTCGCAACTCCGCCGGTGCGCTGAACGCGGTGTTCGGCGACGGCACGAACGGTCATGAGACCTATCGTTTCCGGTTCCTGCCGGTGGACGAGCCGGCTGCGGACGGCTCGGCAGTGATCGACTTCAACCGCGCCTACCTGCCGCCGTGCGCGTTCTCCGACCAGTTCATCTGCCCGCTCCCGCCGGATGCGAACCGCTTCTCGGCGCCGATCCGCGCCGGCGAGCGCGCGGTGGTGCTCGGGCGCTGATCCCAGCGCACCGGGCCAGGCAGCACTGCGCGCCTTAAGCTGGAACCGTGCATGGAGAATACAAGGTCCCAGGTGGCAAGCTCGTCGTCGTCGACCTCGAGGTCGAGGACGGCAGGATCGCGCAGTTCCGCCTGGCGGGTGACTTCTTCCTCGAGCCCGACACGGCGCTCGACGCCATCAACGCCGCGGTGAACGGCCTCCCGGTCGAGACGGATGCATCGGGTATCGCAGCGGTCGTCCGCGGCGCGCTCCCGGAGGGCGCCCAGCTGCTCGGCTTCACGCCGGAAGCCGTCGGCACGACCGTGCGCCGCGCGCTCGTGACCGCGCCTGGATGGCGCGACTTCGACTGGGAGATCGTGCACGACAAGGCCGTCTCGCCGAGCATGAATCTGGCGCTCGACGAGGTGCTCACCTCGCGGGTCGGCGAGGGGCGTCGTCGCCCCACGCTCCGCATCTGGGAGTGGGACGGCTCGGCGGTCGTGATCGGCTCCTTCCAGTCGTACCGCAACGAGGTCGACCCCGAGGGCGCAGCGCGTCACGGGTTCGAGGTCGTCCGTCGCATCTCCGGCGGCGGGGCCATGCTCATCCCCGCTGGCCAGATCATCACGTACTCGCTGTACGTGCCGGCATCCCTCGTGCAGGGCATGACCTTCGCCGACTCCTACGCCTTCCTCGACGACTGGGTGCTGCAGGCGCTGCGCTCGCTCGGCATCGATGCGGTCTACCAGCCGCTCAACGACATCGCGAGCCCGTCCGGCAAGATCGGCGGCGCCGCGCAGAAGCGGCTCGCGAACGGGGGAGTGCTGCACCACGCCTCGCTCTCGTACGACCTCGACGGGCAGGTCATGACCGAGGTGCTGCGCATCGGACGCGAGAAGCTCAGCGACAAGGGCACGACGTCGGCCGCCAAGCGCGTCGACCCGCTGCGCAGCCAGACCGGTCTCACCCGTGCCGAGATCATCGAGCGCTTCATCGCCACGTTCCGTTCGCTGACGGATGCCGAGACGGGCGAGATCACCGCCGACGAGTACGCGGACGCGGAAGCACTCGTCGAGTCGAAGTTCTCGACCGACGCGTGGCTGCACCGGGTGCCGTGACCGACCTGTCGCCCGACGCGGACGCCGACGCCGCACCCGAAACGCGGAAGAGTGCAGCATCCGCGGCCGAGTTCCCGGAATCAGGCCGAGGGAAGCGCACGGCTCCGACGCAGGCGCTCGGCGCGGTCTCGATCATCGAGGGCGACAACCTGGTGGTCGCGGCGGCACTGCCTTCGGCATCCTTCACGCTGGTCTATCTCGATCCGCCGTTCAACACCGGTCGGATGCAGGAGCGCCAGGTGGTCACGGCGACCCGCGCGCTCGCGCCGCAGCCGGTCTCGTCGGATGCCGACGGCGAAGGCCCTCCGGCACCCGAACACCCGGAGCAAATTGCGGCCGAGACCGAGGTGCGCCACGGCTTCCATGGCCACCAGTACGAGCGAGTGCGGGGGATGCTGCGCGCCTACGACGACCGCTTCGACGACTACGGCTCGTTCCTCATGCCGCGACTCGAGGAAGCCTGGCGCCTGCTCGCCGACGACGGCACCCTGTATCTGCACCTCGACTACCGCGAGGCGCACTACGCGAAGGTCATGCTCGACGCGGTGTTCGGCCGGGACTCGTTCCTGAACGAGCTCATCTGGGCGTACGACTACGGCGCGAAGTCGCGCAGCCGCTGGCCCACGAAGCACGACACGATCCTCGTCTACGTGAAGAACCCGCGGGCGTACTTCTTCGATTCCGACGAGGTCGACCGCGAACCGTACATGGCCCCAGGACTCGTCACGCCCGAGAAGGCCGCGCGGGGCAAGCTGCCGACGGACGTCTGGTGGCACACGATCGTGCCGACGACGGGCCGCGAGAAGACCGGGTACCCGACGCAGAAGCCGGAGGGCATCCTGCGACGCATCGTGCGGGCGTCGAGCCGTCCGGGCGATCGGGTGCTCGACCTGTTCGCCGGCAGCGGCACGACCGGCGCCGTGGCCTCGGCCCTCGGCCGTGATGCGGTGCTCGTCGACGACAACCCGGAGGCGATCCGTGTCATGCAGGAGCGGATGCCGCACGCCGAGGCGACGCGGGTCGGCTGAGCCCCGCCGTCGGCGACGTCGTGATCACGAACCTCGGCGGCTCCGCGACGCGCTTCGTCTCTGCGATCGTGTGCGTGATCCTCGCCGCCGTCGCGACCGCGCCCGTCACGCGAGTGCGCTGATGGTCAGGAATGGGCAGGAGAATGCTGTGATGAGCGATACCGATGCCGACACCGACTTCGTCGAGGTGGACACCGCCGCAGGGCGTGTGCGAGGACGCTGGCGTCCGACCACGGGTGGTCGAGGGAATCCGCGCTCGGCCGCGTTCCTCGGCATCCCGTTCGCCGAGGCTCCGATCGGGCCGCTGCGGTTCCAGGCGCCGGTACCGAGGCGGCCATGGGACGGTGTGATGGATGCGCTCGAGTTCGCCGCCACTGCGCAGCGGGGTGATCCTGGCGTGACGCTGATCCCGGAGCCGAGCGTCGAGGGCGACTCGACGCTGAACGTCAACGTGTTCACGCCTGCCCTTCGACAGGCTCGAGGGCCCAGGGGCGAGGCGCAGGGGCCCGGGCTGCCGGTGCTCGTCTGGATCCATGGCGGCGGGTACTTCGCCGGCTCGCCGGCCAGCCCCTGGTACGACGGCCGCAACTTCAACCGCGACGGCGTCGTGACTGTATCGATCTCGTACCGGCTCGGCTTCGACGGCTTCGGCTGGATCGAGGATGCTCCGTCGAATCGCGGCGTGCGGGACTGGCTGCTCGCGCTCGAGTGGGTGCAGCAGAACATCGCGGCGTTCGGCGGCGACCCCGCTCGCGTGACGATCGCCGGGCAGTCAGCAGGCGGGGGCGCGGTGCTGACGCTGCTCGGGATGGAGCAGGCGCAGCATCTGTTCCACGGCGTCTACGCGATCTCGGGTGCGCTCGCCGATGTCGCCCCGGCGCGTGCCGAGGCGCTCGGACGTGGGCTGGCCGCGGCGGCCGGTGTCGAGCCGACCGTCGCCGGGTTCTCCTCGGTGGACGAGGACCGACTGCTCGCGCTGCAGAAGAAGGCGACGCAGCTCGGACCGTCATCGATCGGGAGTGTCGTCGAAGAGGGGCTGCCGCTCGGACCGACGATCGACGGCGACCTGCTGCCCCGTTCGACGCGGGCATCGCTCGTCGCCGGTGTCGGGGCCGACAAGCCGCTCGTGCTCGGCGCGACCGACGACGAGTTCACGATGGCGTTCTCGAATGCCGAGAAGACGCTGCGCTGGGTGCCGAGGGGGCCGCTGCTGAAGAAGCTCGGGCTGCCGAAGAGCGCCCGGCGGGAGTACCTCGCCGCCAACGCGGACATCGCGGCGCTGAGCACCGCGCGCATCGCAGGCCGGCTGCTGACCGACCGGATGTTCCGCTCAGCCCTGGTGCGGGTCGTCGCCGACCGCGGCGACGCACCGACCTGGGTGTACCGCTTCTCGTGGCCCTCCGGCCACTTCGGGTTCGCGGAGCACTGCCTCGACGTTCCGTTCTTCTTCGACTGCCTCGACGGTCCGGCGATGGAACCGCTCGCCGGACCGAACCCGCCGCAGGAGCTGGCCGACGAGGTGCACGGCGCGGCCGTCGCCTTCATCACCGGGGGAGACCCCGGCTGGCCGCGGCATCACGGCGATGCCGGGATCGCGCGGGTCTACGACACCCCGACGCGTGACGTCGCCGACGCCTACGCATCCGTTCGTCCTCTCCTCCGCGCGCAGGAGTGATCGTGCCGAGGCTGCGGATCGGTGCGCGAGAATGGCGTGATGGCACCTGACTTGCACTGGCCCGGCGACGGCGACACCGTGATCCGGTGGATCCGCGCCGGGTTGCAGCCCACCGATGCCGAACTGGTGCGGGGCCTCGAACGTGTGCGCATCTCCGCCGATGTGTCGGGGGCGACCCTCGAACTGCTCTCGATCGATGCGAGCGGGGTCGAGCTGGGCCTGCTCCCCGTGAACGATGCTGCGAGCGGAAGCACCGCCGCCCCCGGTGCGCCCGAGGTCGTGCAGCGGCGTCCCGGCGCGATCCGGACCGTGCGCCTGATCGCCGATCCCGTCCGGATCGAGGGCATCGCGGTCTCGATCGACGCGCAGATCCAGGACATTCCCGTTGAGTGGCTCGTCTACGCCGGACCCAGCATCCCCGATCAGCCGGAGACGATCCACGGCATCGACCTCGCTGACGACGGGGCCGGCATGCGCGGAGCGTTCACGATCTCGCTTCGTTCCGAGGATCTCTCGCCGCTGATCACGTCCCTGGTCCGTCCGCTGCTCGCCGGCAACGGCATCCACCTGAGTCGACTGAAGGCGAAGGTCACGCAGGACGGCGCGGACGGCATTCGCCTCGACGCCGCGGCAGGCGTCCGCTGGCGACTGTTGGGCGCATCGGCCAGGGGGACCGCGCATGTCCACGTCTCCCCCGACGGGATCATCACGCTCCGTGACCTGAAGGTCGGCAGCCGGAATCCCCTCGTGATGCTCGCGCTCCGAGCGGTCCGTCAGTCGGTGCGCGAGCAGATCGGCAAGAGCGTCGACCTGAACGAGGACATCACGTCGGCCGGCGGGCCCCGTCTGACCGACCTGCGCGTCGTGGCGGGAGACGACCTCACCGTCTCGGCACGACTGGCCTGAAACGACCGACGAGTTCGCGGAGGTCGATCTCGGAGGCGGACACCCCGTCGAACCGCGCACGGGCGCTCAGGGTGGCGGGCGGATGGACTCAGCCCACGCGGTAGGCGCGGTAGCGCACCGCGTCCGCCTGTCGCTGAGCCACCGCGAGGAAGAGCTGGCGCTGCAGAGCGGCGAGCTCTGGCGCTGCCGTCTCGATCGAGACCGTGGTGCGGAAATAGTAGGAGCGCGGATCGACGTCGATTCCGCGACCCAGTTGCTCCAGGATCTCGCGAGAGCCCGTGCGCAGACCCTTCGCGTGCAGGAGGAGATGCTCACCGGAGGCAGTGCGAGCCGAGTAACGGCTGTCGATCTCGATCGTGCCGTCCGGACGGACGAGCTGCCAGTCCGCGCCGCCGGGAAGGATCTCAGCATCGATCGAGCCGGTGATCCGTCCGCCGAGGATCGGCACGACACGGCGCCATCCCGCGCTCGTGGCCAGATGGTCCTCCAGCTGGCCGAGGTCGACGGCGACGTCGAACGCGGCCTCGAGCGTCGGCAGGGGGAGCAGATCGTGGACGTGGCTCATGAGATGGTCTCCTCTGGTGCGGTGTCGGCGGAGCGTGTGGCGGTGAGCGCGGCGCACAGCCGCTCCAGCACAGGCAGCGCGGCGGCGAGTGCCGCGCGGTCGTCGTCGCCGAGGTCTTCGCTCGCCTTCGCGACCAGTGCGGAGTTCGCGGCGTCGAATCGGTCGAACAGATCGAGCGCACGGGCGGAAGCGCGCACGACGACGCGGCGGCCGTCGCTCGGGTCCGACGTGCGCTCGATCAGGGCATCGGCCTCCATGGAACTCAGCAGGTTGCTCACGGTCGGTCGGCTCAGACGAAGCCGCGCCGCGATCTGGGCGGGGCCGCGTGCGGTGCCGCGTGGGAGGGTGCGAAGCACGTCGATCTGGGCTTCGGGCAGCTCTGGGAGTCCGGCGTCGGCGCGAACCGCGGCGAGCAGCGCCCGGCGCAGCGGCGAGATGACGGCGGCGAGTCGCGCCGCATCGAGTCGAGCGGCATCGAACCCGCTCATCGCAGCGTCCCGGTCGGTCGGGCCAGTGGGGGAGTGAGCGACGGCCGATCGTTGAGGATCTCCGGCAGGAACCCGGCCGCGGCCTTGTAGTCGGCGGCGATCTGCTCCCGCTCGACGCGCGGGATCACGTCGTCGATGTCGGCGAAGCCCTGCGGTGCCCGTTCGTGGGCGAGCTGCATGACGCGCTCCGGCCCGGTCGCTCGGGTCGCGGCGAGGAGAGCGGTCATCGCGGGGCGGCGAGCCTCCTCGTATCGGGCGAGCGCCGCGGCGAGACCAGCGGGTGACTCCTCCGCGGTCGTGAGGTGGAACGCGAGCGTGCGGGCGTCGAGGATGGCCTGCGAGCCGCCGTTCGACCCGTTCGGGTACATCGCGTGCGCTGCGTCGCCGAGCAGCGTCGTGCGGCCGAAGGTCCACCGCGGCAGCGCATCGCGGTCGACCATCGGGTACTCGAGGATCTCGTCCGCGGCGGCGATCGCGGCGGGGACGTCGAGCCAGTCGAAGCGCCAGTCGCGGAAGAGCGCGGCGATCGGCGCCGGGTCGACCGCGCGGTTCCAGTCCGCGTCTCCGCTGCCGCCGACCCGACGCTCGGCGATGAAGTTCACCAGCATCCGGCCATCGGCGTCCACCTCGGAGAGCGGGTAGGCGACGAACTTCTGCTCGGCATCGCCGGCCATGATCATGGTGCGACCATCGAGGAAGGCGGGGATGCGGGTGACTCCTCGCCACAGCGTCAGTCCGCTCCACGGCGGAGCGCCTTCGGACGGGCGGCGCAGGGCGCGAAGCGCCGAGTGGATGCCGTCGGCCCCGATGATCACATCGGCGGCGACCTCGATCTCGCCGTCCTCGGTCGAGAATCTCGCGAGCTCAGCGCCGTCGGCGCTCGAGCGGACTCCGACCAGGCGGTGGCCGAGCCGGATCGGCTCTGGCAGGCGCGATTCGGCGAGGTCGCGCAGCGCAAGCTGGAGGCGACCGCGGTGCACCGAGAGCTGCGGCCACCGATACCCGGCGGCGATGCCGCGCGGTTCGCTCCAGATCGCCTGGCCGTGGCGGTTGAAGTAGCTGAGTGCGGTGGGCGCGACGCCCAGCTCGGTGATGGTCTCGGCGATGCCCAGCTCGCTGAGCTCCCGCAGCGCGTGGGGCAGCAGGTTGATGCCGACGCCGAGGCCGCGGATGGTCGAGCTGCGCTCGTACACGGTGACGTCGCGCAGTCCGGCCTCATGCAGGCTCACTGCCGCTGCGAGGCCGCCGATGCCGGCACCGACGATGATGATCTTCATCGATCTCTCCTGATCCCTGCTCATCGTGAACAGCGATTTATAGTTTTGTCGCAAAACTATATGGAGCGCAAGAGGGATCTCGGATCAGACCGGCGACGCAGCCCGGGTGCGAGGATCAGCCGAGCATCAGCGAGTGCGGGTCGGTGGGCGAGACGCGAAACGGCAGGACGGACCCCGGCTGCCAGTTCGGCAGAGCGCCATCGGCGATCAGGGTCTGATAGCTGGAGCGGTACGCGTCTCGGCCTTCGATCTTGACGTCGAGCTCCACGGCATAGATCGGCGTCCCCTCCACGTCCGCCCCGGTGGGCGCGAGGCCGACCACCGTGCCCGAGCCGCGATGCATGGTCGCGAACGCCGCCATGTTCACGAAGGGGTTGGCCGCGGCGGCGCCGTGGGTGCCGTACGGAGTGTCCGGGTCGCGGTTCGCATACTGCTCGGCGAGGTCGGCCGAGTGCTTGAGGTTCGCCGCGTAGTCGGTGTTCGCCGACTGCTTCGCGCCCGCTTTCATCAGCCGACCGATGTCGCCGAGAATGCCCATGTTCAGCTCGTGAAGGCGATGTTCTGGGCGTCAGCGGGATCGACCTTGACGTCGTGCGTGCTGCCGACGGCGTAGTTGGCCATGAACTGCGGCGCCACCATCTCGCGCTTCGATACGGCGTACGGCGCGCCACCTGCCGGCGTCACTTCCACCTCGAGCTGGAACCACGGGTTGCCGGAAATACGCTCGCCGGTGTCGACGGCCGAGCGAATGATCCCGGTGCCGCTGTGACCGATGGCGATGATGCGGTTCAGCTCGTTGCCGTACGCGGTGAGCACCTCGCGGTCGGCATACATGTCTGCGCTCACGCTTCCCGCGTTCGCCATGGTGACAGGAGAGCCGTCGGTGTATCCGGCGTCCCGGAGCTGCTGGCTGGCGAGTTCCTGCGCCGCTGCAGCCTGCGCCGCCCAGTCCTGCCCGCCTGTGGCGGCTCGTTTGGCGCGATCGAAGAGGCCCATGGTTCCCCGTTTCAGGTGTCGGCGCCGGTCAGCCGACCGGGAAGTCCCCCCTCGGAATCGGCGCAGGAGCCCAGTATGTCAACTCGCCTCGGGCGCGACAATCGATTCGCGAGTGAGATATCGCTTTCCGGCACCAGCCCAGTGCCGAGTCCGCGCCTCAGGCGATGTAGATCTTCCGCAGCGTCTCCGTGACGGTCCACACGGTGCGCTGACCCTCGGCGAGCCGCACCACCGAGCCGGGGCCGACGCCGAGGTCGGGCAGCGCCACATCATCGAATGCGATCGTCGCGTGACCCGACAGGACCACGAAGACCTCGTCGGTCTCGGTATCGGATGCCGTGCCGGGCGTCATCTCCCAGATGCCCACCTCGACCCCGCCGAGCGTCGCGAGCGCGTGCACTGCGGTGGTCGGGGAACCCTCCAGCACCTCGTCGGCCGGGAGCGCGGCATGCGTGAGCGGCAGCGTCGCGGCATCCGCTCCCGTCCCTGCGGCGAGTGCCTGCGGTTCTGGCCCGCTCACGAGTCGAAGCCCATGCCGACGGCGTCGAGGGTCTTCAGGAACAGGTTGCGCTTGCCCTCGTTGTGGTCGGCCTGGTTCATCGCCGCGCGCACGAGGTTCACGCCGATCGAGGCCGCGGGCTCGGGCGGGAACGGGATCGGCTTCTCGCGCACCATCTGCAGCTCGGTGCGCTCGGTCTTCTCGCCGGACAGCTTGTCGAGCATGACGTCGGCTGCGAAGCGGGCGGCGCCGACGCCCAGCCCGGTGAAGCCGGTGGCATAGGAGACGCGTCCCTTCCGTGCGGTGCCGAAGAACGCGCAGAAGCGGCTCGACGAGTCGATCGCCCCCGCCCACCGGTGCGTGAAGTGCAGGCCCTCGAGCTGCGGGAACGTGGTGAAGAAGTGCGAGGCGAGCTTGCGGTGGCTCTCCATGCGGTCCTCGTACTCCGGGCGCACCTTGCCGCCGTAGTGGTAGACCGCGTCGTATCCGCCGAACAGGATGCGGTTGTCGGCGGTGAGCCGGAAGTAGTGGAACTGGTTCGCGCTGTCGGCGAGACCCTGACGGTTCGACCAGCCGATCGACGCGAGCTGCGCATCGGACAGCGGCTCCGTCATCAGCACGTAGTCGTACACCGGCACCGTCATCAGGCGGTTGCGCTTGAGCAGCGAGGGGAAGACGTTGGTGGCGAGCGCCACGGCATCCGCTGTCACACTCCCGTGCTCGGTCACGAGCGTGATCGCCGACGACCCGTCGCCCTCGACGCGACGGACCAGGCTGTGCTCGTAGATCTCGACGCCGAGCTCGGCGGCGACGCGGGCGAGCTCCATGCCGAGCTTCGCCGGGTGCACGAGCGCGCAGGCATCCTGCTCCCAAGCGCCGGCGAGGAACGTGTCGGAGTGCACCTCGGCCTGCACGGCCTCGCGGTCGAGGAAGCCCTCCTCGTCGCGATACCACTCGACCTGGTGCGGCTCGACGGCGACGGCAAGCTGGCCGGTGCGCTCGAAGTCCGCCTGCATGTCGTAGCGCTCGACCGTCTGCTCGATGCCGTCGAGGTTCTCGAGGCCGAGCGCTTCGAGGCGGTCGATCTCCTCCGGCCAGCGAGTGAGCCCGTTCTCGTGGCCGTGCGTGAGGCTGGCCTCGCAGAACCCGCCGTTGCGGCCCGAGGCTGCCCACGCGACGCGCGAGGCCTCGAGCAGCACGACACGGCGCCCGGGGTCGCGCTCCTTCGCGCGGACTGCGGTCCAGAGACCGGCATACCCGCCGCCGACGATGGCGAGGTCGGCACGGACGCTGCCGGCGAGGGACGGATGCCTCGGACGCTCGACGTCATCCAGCCAGAACACCCCGAAGGCGGTGTCGCTGAGCGACTGGTCGATGACGGACTGTGCGGGTCGACGGCGCTCGAAGACGGTGGTGCCCATGTTCACTCCGATCGGTGCGAGGCGCGCCTCAGCGCGTTCCCCAGTTGTAGAGGTCTTTGTAGAGGCCCGCGTAGAGCAGGCTCTCGGTGTGCGCGACGCCCGGCACGGTGCGGATGCGGGAGGCGATGAGCTCGATCAGGTGCTGGTCGTCCTCGCAGACGGCCTCGACCAGGATGTCGAAGGTGCCGAGGGTGACCACGACGTAGGCGAGCTCGGGGATCTTCGTGAGCTCTTCGGCGACCTCGCGCGGGTCGCCGGTCACGCGGATGCCGATCATCGACATGCGGTGGAAGCCGAGCTGCATCGGGTCGGTCACGGCGACGATCTGGATGATGCCGGCCTCGGTCATCCGCTGCACCCGCTGACGGGCCGCCGCTTCGCTGAGCCCGACCGCGCGACCGATCTCGGCGTAGGGGCGTCGGCCGTCCTCCTGGAGGAGCTCGACGATCTTCTTCGAGACATCATCCAGGAGGGGCTGCTTCGGCGTACTCATGTGTCGATATTGACAGGTGAAACCTGTTCGGGCAACTGATTCCGTCGTCAGGAACAAATAGTTCTTCAGATTTCGTTTTTGCATGGCTACCATGAGGGCATGCCCACAGATCTCCTGCAGAACTTCATCGGCGGCCGGTACGTTCCCGTGCGCGGAGCGGGCAGCCTGCCCCTCATCGATCCGGCGACCGAGGCGGAGTACGGGTCGCTGCCGCTGTCGGACGGCAGCGATGTGGATGCCGCCTATGCCGCGGCATCCGCTGCCTTCCCGCTCTGGCGCGACACCACGCCCGCCGATCGGCAGCTCGCACTGTTCCGCATCGCCGACGAGATGCTCGCGCGGGCTGAGGAGTTCGCAGACCTGGAGTCGCAGGACACCGGGAAGCCGCGCGCGAGCCTCGTCGCCGACGAGATCATGCAGTCGATCGATCAGCTGCGCTTCTTCGCCGGCGCAGCGCGAAGCCTCGAAGGTCGGGCTGCTGGGGAGTACCTGGCAGGGCACACCTCGTTCGTGCGCCGCGAGCCGATCGGCGTGATCGGACAGGTCACGCCCTGGAACTATCCGCTGAACATGGCGGTGTGGAAGATCGGGCCGGCGCTCGCCGCAGGCAACACGGTCGTGCTGAAGCCCGCTGAGTCGACGCCGCTCACCACACTGCTGCTCGCCGAGATCGTGGCGCTGCACACGCCGGCCGGCACGCTGAACGTGGTGCTCGGCGACCGGGACACGGGTGTGGCGCTGGTCGAGCACCCGACGCCGCAGATGGTCGCGATCACCGGATCGGTGCGCGCCGGAATGGCCGTCGCACGATCGGCGGCGAACGACGTCAAGCGGGTGCACCTGGAACTCGGCGGCAAGGCGCCGGCGATCGTCTTCGCCGACGCCTCGATCGAGAAGGCCGTCGAGGGCATCATCACCGGCGCGTTCTTCAACGCGGGTCAGGACTGCACGGCGGCCACCCGCGTGCTCGTGCACTCCTCGGTGCATGACGAGCTCGTGGCCGCACTGGTGGCTCGGGCGCGCACGCACGCCCGCACCGGTGGGCCCCACGAGAAGGGCGTGCTGTACGGACCGCTCAGCAGCGCGGCGCAGCTCGCCCAGGTGCAGGGCTTCGTCGACCGCCTGCCCGAGCACGCCACGATCGAGACCGGCGGCAAGCGCCAGGGTGACAGCGGCTACTTCTTCGAGGCGACCATCGTCTCTGGTCTGCAGCAGGACGACGAGGCCGTGCAGGGCGAGATCTTCGGCCCCGTACTCACGGTGCAGTCCTTCGAGACCGAGGAGCAGGCGCTCGAGTTCGCGAACGACGTGCCCTACGCGCTCGCATCATCCGTCTGGACGACCGATCACGCCCGCGCGATGCGGTTCTCACGCGACCTCGACTTCGGCTGCGTGTGGATCAACACGCACATCCCGTTCGTGTCGGACATGCCGCACGGCGGGTTCAAGCATTCGGGCTACGGCAAGGACCTCTCGCAGTACGGCTTCGACGACTACACGCGCATCAAGCACGTCATGAGCGCGCTGGACTGACCCGACTCCGCAGCCGCCGGTCGACGAGCCGGGTCAGGTCACGTTCTTCGTGAGCCACGGCAGGGGGTCGATGGGGACGGTGTTGATATGCACCTCGAAGTGCAGGCACGAGCCGAACACGTATCCGGTCGATCCGACGTCACCGATGTACTGGCCTGCCTCGACGCAGTCCCCGACCTCGACCGCGCGACTCCCGTAGGTCATGTGCGAGTAGACCGTGCTCACGGCCTTCCCGTCGACGATGCTCTCGATCTGGATCGTCACGCCGTAGCCCTGGTAGCTCTCCGTCGACCGGGAGACGCAGCCCTTCATGGCCGCGTTGATCGGCGTGCCGACGGGTGCGGCGAAGTCCTGGCCGAGATGGGATCGGCCGGGTCGCGAGGCCCCGAAGCCATCGGTGAGCGAGTACGTCCCGTCGGCCATCGGCATCACGATGCGGTCGGCGAGCGGGATCTCGATCGCGCTGCCGAGCGGCATGCCTCCGGCCACCGCGGCGGCGGCAGCACGGGAGCGGGTCTCCGTGATCTCCTCGGGCGTCGTCGCGGAGAAGGCTCCGCGTGGAGCGATCTCCGCGCGGATCTCGTCCGTCGCCGTGTAGGACTGCGCGTCGCTTTCTGCCGTGGTGGAGACGGCCGTTGCAGCGCTGGCCGCGGCGGTCTGCTCGCCCAGCGGGCTGAGCCCGGGGAATGCCGCCCCGGTGATCAGCACGCCGACCGCGAGCGTGGCACCGAGCGTCTTGACCTTGGCCCACCGGCGCTTCGCCCTGCGCACCTGGACCCGTGAGGTCCGCGCGACCGGCAGTGCCGTGTTCGGCGTCTGCGGGGGCGTCATCGCCTGGGGACGCTGCGGGGACGGCATCGGTGCGTCGGGTGCGTTCTCGGGGCGCGGGCTCTGCTCGCTCGCGGACGCGGAGCGCCGAAGATCACGGCGCAGGAGGGGTCGTTGCGAGTCGGAGACGTCGGTGGCAGGTTCCGAAGACCCCTGAGCGGGCTCGGTTGGCAGGGAGTTCGTGACGGGTCCTTCCGGGAGTGGGTGTACTCGGCAGTCGATCCCCCGGATGCCGCCGTTACCGTTCTGTAATCTAAGCGCTGGACCGCGCGGGGTCAAATCGAGCGCTCCGCGTCATGTTGCTCAAGGGGTGAGGAACTTCACCCTGCGGTGCTCGACGAGGGTGAGGCCGGGGCGCTTCTCGACCTTCGTCCTGCCGTCCGTCGCCCAGCCGTGGCGGGCGTAGAAGGCGTCGGCGCGGTCATTGCCGTCGAGCACCCAGAGGTGCGCGCGCTTGTGGCCGGCTTCGGTCATCCGTTGTTCTGCCGCGGTCAGGAGGGCGGCGCCGACCCCCGAGGACCAGGACGTCGGGTCGGCGTAGATGCCGTAGATCTCGCCGTCGGTGGTGTCGGTCTCTGCCTCGTCCCGGGAGGCACCGAACGACACCCAGCCGACGATCGTCTCGTCGTGGAGGGCGACCAGCGTGCCGAGCGTGAGTGGATGCGGGTCGGTGAAGATCCCGCGCCAGCGCTCAGCGCGGTCGGTGATCGACAGGGCGTCGAGGAACGCCTGGTCGATGAGGCCTCGGTACGCCGCCTGCCAGGAGCGCACGTGGATGCCGGCGACTGCCACGGCATCCACGATGCTGGCGTCCCGAACAGTGAGCTGCGTCATGGATTCACTGTATTGGGGGCCTGTTCTCGGTGCTGGTGGTCGTTCTTCCGGGGCAGTTTCCGACGCGATTCGAGGCGAGAGATCGTATGCTGGAATACTGCTTTGGTCTGGGGTTTTCGGGGTTCGAATGTCGGTGGTCCCGGGTTGAATTGGGGGTATGAACAGCACCGAGGACACCCTGGAGCAGGTCGTCGCCGACCTGGACCGGGTGCTGTCCGGGGACGCGTTCGGGGTGTTGTCGGATGACGCGAAGATGCAGGTGCTGCGGCTGGCTGGTGCGGCGCAGCGGCGGTTGGATGCGGTGGTCGTCGAGACGGTCGCGTCGGTGCCGGCTCGGCCTTCGGGGTCGGGGGATCTGGCGTTTTGTGGGCAGTTCGGCTGCCGGACGATGAACGAGCTGCTGCAGCGGGTGCTGCGGGTGGACGCGTCTGGGGCGGGGCGGGTGGTGAAGGCTGCGTCGTCGGTGTTCCGGGAGGTGGACTTGTCGTCGGGTGGGTGGCAGGCGGCTCGGTGGCCGCGCCTGCGGGAGGCGTTGTTGGATGGGACGATCGGGATCTCGGGGTTGTTGGCGGCGGTGGGTCCGATCGATGCGGCGCACCGGCGGGTGAGTGAACCGTTGCGGTGGCGGGCCGATGCGCAGCTCGCGGCGCTCGCTCGGGGGCTGGTCGCGGTCGAGGACCTGGACGGTCATGACGGCGACGATGGTGTCGAGGATGCTGCGGATGTCCAGGTGTCGCCGCCGGGGCCGCCGGCGACGCCGGAAGACCTCCGGGCATACGCTCGCGTGATCATGGCGTACCTGGACCCGGACGGCGCAGAACCGGCGGAAGAGATCGCGATGCGCGGGCGGGGGATCCGGTTCGGGCGTGCGAAGCACGGCCTGATCCCGATCCACGGCACCCTGCTCCCAGAAACCGCTGGGGCGTTGCAACGCCAGTTCGACGCATACCTGAACCCGAAAGTCGACGGGCCACCCCTCCCCGGTGTGCAGTTCAGTGACAGTGACAGCGACAGCGACAGTGACAGCGGTCAGTTCGACGCCGACGCCGACGTACGCCGTGATGATGGAGTGTTGCCGTCGGGGGACGCGGGTGGGATGGTCGATACCCGCACCCGCCCGCAGAAACAGCACGACGCGCTCGCGGCGATCCTCGGGATCGCCGCAAAGCACCACGACATGCCCACGCTCGGCGGTGCCGCACCCACACTCATCGTGTCCGTCACCGCCGAGGACTACGCCACCGGCCGCGGCTGGGCACACATCGACGGGATCGATACACCGGTCTCCGTCGCGACCGCCCGGCACACCGCCTGCGGCGGGACGATCCAACGCGTGCTCTTCGACCCGGAAGGGCGCATCATCGGCATCGGGGTCACCGACCGGATCTTCACCGTCCATCAACGCAGGGCGATCACCCTCCGCGACAAGGAATGCCTGATCCCCGGCTGCCACGTCCCCGCATCCTGGTGCGAGATCCACCACGTGCAAGAACATGCCAGGGGTGGGCCGACGCATACCGACAACGGTGTCGCGTTGTGTTGGCATCATCACCGCACCCTCGATACGTCCGGGTGGGAGATCCGCATGGACAACGGCACACCCCACGTCAGAGGGCCAGCCTGGTGGGACCCCGCACGACGATGGCGCACCCCACAACCCGCACTCACCCACGCACTCATCGGGTAGACCATGCACTCACCGGATGAGCACGCATGCCAGCAGGGGCTCGCGCTCACATGCACGGGAGGCAGGACCGATGACAGGGGACCGGCGACGGGCTTCCGACCAGCCTCCGGGACCAGTGGACCCGGGACCGATCGTGGAGGTCCGCGTCTCGGTCGTCATGTTCCTGGCGGACCGGCCACGGGTGCGACCCGATGTGTCATGCTAGGGGCCGACCCGGGGGGATCGATATGACCAGGCCGCTGGCAGGACCACAGACGCTGTTGCGTACGCTGAACGGCCGCGCGATCCTGGAGGCGCTCGCGCGCAGCGGTCCGCGCACCCGCGCCGAGCTCATGTCGGCGACCGGGTTGTCCCGCACCGCGGTCACGCAGGTGCTCCGGATGCTCGAAACGGTAGGCGCGGTCACACCCGCAGGCGTCGACCGCGACACTCGAGGACCGGCGGCCGTTCGCGTCGCGCTGCATCCGCACCTCGGGTACGCGGCAGCGATCCACGTCGATCATCACGCGGCACACGTCGTGCTCGTCGATGCCACCGGAACCGTCCGAGCCGAGGCGCACGGAGACTTCAGGACGAACGACGACCGCGTCGCCTGCATCGCCGGCCTCGTCGACGAATGCCGTCGCGTAGTCAAGGGACCGGTGCACATGGCCGTCGTCGCCGTGCCTGGTGCCGTGACGACCGACGGCGGCATCCGCAACGATGAGGGCCCCGACGGCGGGCAGTTCCACACCGCGCTCACCACGACCCTCGGCTGCGAGGTGCGCATCGAGAACGATGTCAACCTCGCAGCCATCGCCGAACTCACCGAGAGCACAGCCGGCTCGCTGTCGAGCTTCGCGCTCCTGCTCCTGGTCGAGGACGGGCTCGGCGCCGGAATCGTCATCGACGGTGCACTGCACCGTGGCGCATCCGGTCTCGCCGGCGAGGTCATGTACCTGCCGCAGAGCCCGCTGCCGATCGGCGCTCCTGTCGTGAGCGATGTCGTGGTCAGCGACCTCGCCCTGGCCAACGATCGCGATCCGCGCGCCGCGCTCGGCGACCACCTCGAGGCAGCGGCTGCGGGTGACGAGGCTGCCCTGCAGATCGTCGCCGAGGTCGCCAGGCGGCTGGTGCTGATCGCCGGCACCATGACGCTCGTGCTCGACCCCGAAGCGTTCATCCTCAGCGGCGATGCCGCGCACCCGGTGCTCGCCGAGGCGATGGTGCGGGTCGCCGAGGAGTTCGCGCCACTGCTGACCGTGCGCTTCCTCGTCGCCTCCTTCGGCGTCGAGGCGCCGCTCGTCGGCGCCGTGCGCGAAGCCGCCGCAGGCCTCCGCGCCATGCTCTTCACCCGCGTGCTCGCCTCATGACCGGGGCGCCGGCCCGAACCGGCGCTTCGCGGCGCAGCATCCACCCCGCTGACAGGAGTCGACGATGACCGAACCCTCCGACCTCGCCGAGCGGCTCGGGCTCGCCCCCGGCGCCAAGGCGATCATCCTCAACGCCGACGACTTCGGCATGTGCCACGCGGCGAACACCGCGATCATCGAGCTGCTGGATGCCGGGCACATCGACTCGACCACGGTCATGGTGCCGTGCTCCTGGTCGCCGGAGGCGCTCGCCTTCGCAGCCGCCCGCACAGATCTCGACGTCGGCGTGCACCTCGTGCTCACGAGCGAGTGGTCCCGCTACCGCTGGCGGCCGCTGACCGGCGGCGCGAGCAGCCTGGTCGACGCAGCCGGATACTTCCCGATCGACGTCGTCACGGTCGAGCAGCGCGCCGACGCCGGCGAGGTCGCCGTGGAACTCGCGGCACAGCTGCAGACCGCGCTCGATGCGGGCGTCGACGTGACGCACCTCGACAACCACATGGGGTCTGTCTACGGACTCGCCACCGGCCGTGACTTCCTCGGTGAGGTCTTCACGCTCGCCGCCACGCACGGCCTCCCCTTCCGCCTGCCGCGTCGGATGGACGGTATCGCGGCCGACCCGACCATGCAGGCGACGCTCGACCGGGCATCGGCCGCGGCGGCAGCGCTCGGCGTCGAGATCATCGACCGACTCTGGTCGCACCCCTTCGAGCTGGTCGGCGAGGGGACGCCAGACGAGGAGACCTACGAGCAGGTGCGCGACGGATTCGTCGCCCTGCTGCGCGCGGTGCCCGCCGGGGTCACCGAGATCTACCTGCATCCGATGATCGACGGGCACGAGCTGCAGGCCGCCGTCGACTACGGCTCCGCCAAGCGCGGATACGAGCTGCGACTGCTCGCCGACCCGGTCGTGCAGCAGGCGATCGATGATGAGGCACTGGTGCGCATCGGCTGGCGCGACCTCCGTGATCTGCAGCGGGCCGGCGGCTCCAGGTGACCTCGCTCACCACACGCCTCCGCGACCGCCGCCTCGACGCGGCGCCGACCCGGCAGCAGTCCATCGCGTTCGGAGCATCCGGCTTCCCGACGCAGCTGATGGCGCAGACCTTCTCGGCCTTCATCGTCTACTTCTACGTCTCGCATCTCGCTGTTCCTGCTGGCTGGGTGGCGGTCGCGATGATCGCGCACGGCATCCTGAACGCGCTGCTGAATCCGGTCGTCGGTGCGCTGTCCGATCGGATCCGCACGCCGTGGGGCCGACGCATCCCGTGGATAGGGATCGGCATCGTGCCGCTCGTCGTCGCGTTCGCGTTGATCTGGATGCCGCCGGAGCTGCCGGTCGGCGGACTCATCGCCTGGTTCCTCATCGTCGTCGCGGTCTACGACATCGCCTTCGTCGTGGTCGTGCTGAACATGTCCGCCCTGTTCCCCGAGATCTTCCGAACCACCGCCGAGCGCTCGCGCGGCAACGTTCCACGGCAGATCTTCGCGATCCTCGGCATGGTGGTCGGCACCGCGGGTGCCCCTGCGCTGTATGAGTCGATCGGGTGGGCCGGGATGGCGCTCGTGCTGTCGGCAGTGTGCCTGGCCCTGCTGGTGTGGTCGTTCTTCGGCGGCATGATCGAGCGACGGGTGCCCGAGGCGGCATCCGAGGCCATGCGCTTCCGCGACCAGCTGACGTACACCTTCGCCAACCGGGCCTTCGTGCCCTACGTGCTCGGGTCGCTGTTCATCCAGACGTCGATCGCGGTGATCCTCGCGTCGGTCCCGTTCTACGTGCGGTACTCGCTGCGCGCTGCCGAGGGTGAGAGCAGCCTGCTGCTCGGTGCGATCTTCATCACGGCGATCCCCTCGATCCTGCTGTGGAGCGCCGTCGTGCGCCGCACCAGCCCGCGCACCGCCGTGCTGTGGAGCGTCGCCGTGTTCGGCATCGCGGTGCTCGGCTACCTGATCCCGTCGAGCGTGCTCGGCGCCGCGCTGGTGGGTGTCGGGGTGGGCGTCGGCGTCGGCGGTCTGCTGCAGCTGCTCGAAGTGATGCTCGCGCAGATCATCGACGACGATACCGTCCGCACCGGGCATCGCCGTGAGGGCGCGTATTTCGGTGTGAACGGCTTCGTGGTCCGCGGTTCGGTGGTACTGCAGGCCATCGTCGCTGCGGTGGTGCTCACGGCATCCGGATTCGACGCGACGCTCGGCGATGCCCAGCCCGACGCGGTCGACGGCGGCATCCGCCTGATGCTCGCCGTGGTCCCGCTCGGGTTCACGGCGCTCGCCTGGCTGTGCTTCTGGCTCTACCCGATCCGAGCCAGCGACCTCTGAGGGTCAGTCGGCGTTGCGGCGGGCTTCCCAGCCCGTGCGCACCATCTCGTCGACGGTGTACCGCATCGTCCAGTCGAGGTCGCGGGCGGCGAGCTCGCCGGTCGCGACGATCCGGTCGGGGTCGCCGGGGCGACGCGGGCCGACCTCGGGCGTGAAGTCGATGCCGGTCACGCGGGCGACGGCATCCATGATCTGCTTCACGCTGAGTCCGTCGCCGGAGCCGAGGTTGTACGCCGCCTCGATCGGCTCGCCGGCCGTCAGGCGCTTCGCCGCGGCCACGTGCGCTGCCGCGATGTCGCCGACGTGCACGTAGTCGCGCACGTTCGTGCCGTCCTCCGTCGCATAGTCGTCGCCGAAGATCTTCGGGGTCTTGCCCGCGATCAGCGCCTCGAACACGATCGGGAACAGGTTGTGCGGACTGACGTCGTAGACGGTCGGGTCTGCCGAGCCGACCACGTTGAAGTAGCGCAGCGAGGTGTGGCGCAGCGGCGCGGCTGAGTCTGCTGTCGCGATCGCCTGGTCGCGCAGCAGCCACTCGCCGATCAGCTTGGACTCGCCGTACGGGCTCGCCGGCTGCTTGGCGGTCTCCTCGACGACCAGCGCGACATCCGGCGTGCCGAACACGGCAGCGGAGGACGAGAACACGATGTTCGTGACGCCGGCTGCGTCCATCGCCTCGAGGATCACGCGGGTGCCCTCGACGTTCTGCGCGTAGGTGTGCAGCGGGCGCTGCACCGAGACGCCGGCGTACTTGTAGCCGGCGACGTGGATCACGCCTTCGGCGTCGTGCTCGCGGAGCGTCCGCTCGACGAGCTCGCGGTCGAGGATGCTGCCCTGCACGAAGGCCACACCCTCGGGGACGAACGACGCGACGCCGCTGGAGAGGTCGTCGAGCACGACCGGGGTGAGCCCGGCATCCGCGAGCGCGCGGACGACGTGGGCACCGATGTAGCCGGCGCCGCCGGTGACGATCCAGGACATTGCGTTCCTCTCCTGCCGCGCTCAGGCGCGGACCGGTCCATTCTCTCAGGCGTCGCGCTGTGCGCCCGCCGAGGGCACGACCGTGAACAGGTGCGGGGCCGCGAAGCCGCGCTCCGCGAAGGCCGCGGCCACGGCATCCGACACCGCATCCACGGAGTCCTGCTCGATCAGCGCGATCGCCGCGCCGCCGAAGCCGCCGCCCGTCATCCGCGCGCCGATCGCGCCCGCTGCGAGCGCCGCCTCGACGGCCGTGTCGAGCTCGGGCACCGAGATCTCGAAGTCGTCGCGCATGGAGGCGTGCGATGCCACCAGCAGGTCGCCGATACCTCTGGCGCCCTGCTCGCGCAGCACCCGCACGGTGTCGAGCACGCGCTGGTTCTCGGTCACGATGTGCCGCACCCGGCGGAAGGTGACGTCGTCCATGAGCTCCTCGGCGCGGCCGAGGTCGGCGACCGAGACGTCGCGCAGGCTCGGCACGCCCATGATCGCGGCACCGCGCTCGCACGATGCCCGGCGCTCGCGGTAGCCGCCGGTGGAGTGCGCGTGCTGCACCTGCGTGTCCATCACGAGGATGGCAAGGCCGGCCGGGGCGGCGCCGACCGCGACCGGCAGCGCCTCGAGCGAGCGGCAGTCGAGGAAGATCGCAGCATCCGGCTCGCCGAGCATCGACGCCATCTGGTCCATGATTCCGGTGGGTGCGCCGACCGCCTCGTTCTCGGCACGGCGGCCGATGCGGGCCAGGGCCACTCGGTCGAGACCAGCACCCCAGATGTCGTTCAGGGCGGATGCCGCCGCGCCCTCGATCGCGGCGGACGAGGAGAGTCCTGCCCCGACCGGCACATCGGAGGCGATCGCGATGTCGACGCCCGATGCCGAGGCGCCGGCCTGCTGCAGCGCCCAGGCGACGCCGAGCGGGTACGCGGCCCACTCCGGAACGCCCGGCTGCTGCGCTCCGCCGGATCCCTGAGCCGGTCCGACGGTCGGGAACAGCGCATCGAGTTCGTCGATGCCGACCTCGACCGCGTCTGGTACGAACGTCGAAGCCACCCGGATGCGGTCGTCGTCGCGGCGGCCGACCGCGGCGACCGTGCGGTGCGGGATCGCGAAGGGCAGCACGAAGCCCTCGTTGTAGTCGGTGTGCTCGCCGATCAGGTTGACCCTGCCCGGCGCCGACCAGAGCCCGTCGGGGGCATGCCCGGCGAGGGTCTCGAAGAGGGCGCGAGCGTCCTGCTGGGCGGCGGTCTGCTGTGTCTGCTGCTCGGTCATGCGTGGGCCTCCGGACCCTTCGAGGGGCTCTGGGACCCATCCTCTTCAGCGCGGGCGATCGCCTCGCGGATACGTGCTGCCCCCAGCTCCGGGGGGACTTCGGCCGCCCACGCCCACATCGCGGCTTCGGAGCCGGCGAGGAACTTGAGCTTGTCCGCTGCGCGCCGAGGGCTCGTGAGCTGCAGGTGCAGACGAACCGTGTCGCGACCGACGTTCACGGGAGCCTGATGCCACGCGGCGATGTACGGGGTCGGGGTGTCGTAGAGCGCGTCGACCCCGCGGAGCAGTCGCAGGTAGAGCGGCGCGAGCTCGTCGCGCTCGGCGTCGCTCGTCGCGGCGAAGTCGGGCACGTGGCGGTGCGGCATCAGGTGCACCTCGAGCGGCCAGCGCGCGGCGAACGGCACGAAGGCCGTCCAGTGCTCGCCGCGGAACACGACACGTTCCGAGGCCTGCTCGAACTCGAGCACCCGCTGGAACAGGTCGGGCGCTGTGCGGTCGATCGAGTCGAGCAGCCTGGTCGTGCGCGGCGTCACGTACGGGTAGGCGTAGAGCTGACCGTGCGGATGCGGCAGCGTCACGCCGATCGCCTCGCCCCGGTTCTCGAAGGGGAACACCTGCTCGATGCCCGGCAGCTGTGACAGCGCAGCGGTGCGATCGGCCCAGGCCTCGATCACGGTCCGCGCGCGGGTCACCGACTGGGTGCCGAACGATCCGGCGTGCTCCGGGCTGAAGCACACGACCTCGCAGCGGCCGACCGAGGTGCGGCTGCGCCCGAGCCCGAGGGCGCCGAGGTCGTCGAGGCCGCGCGGAGGGTTGGATGCCGCAGGCGCAGTGCCGAGCGCCGCTGCGAGGGCAGGACCGAACGCGGGCGAGCGGTTCTCGAACACGGCGACGTCGTACAGCGACGGCACCTCCGATGGGTTCGTCGGCGTCTGCGGGGCGAGCGGATCCGCGTCCGCGCCGGGCATCATGACGCGGTTCTGCCGGTTCGCGGCCACCGTGATCCAGTCGCCGGTGAGCACGTCGAGGCGCATGGATGCCGTGTCGGGGCGAGGGTCGAGCGTGCGGGCGTCGACGGCGCGGTCCGGGCCGAGCGTGGTGTCGGGGTCGTCGTAGTAGATGATGTCGCGGCCGTCGGCGAGGACGGCCGAGCGCTTGACGATGCCGGCGCTGAGGGCTTCGATGCGCAACGCAGGAGATTCAGGCGTGTTCACGTAAACATGGTACGCACATCGCCGTGGTAACGTCAACATTGCCGCACGCGCTGCGTGCTGCACGCGCTGAGTACTGAGACCTGCTGAGGTGTGAACGCCGCCGAGCGGCGAACGGAGGATGCCGGTGCCCGAGGAGTCCTCGCCCATGCTGCCGGGTTCGCGGCATGGCCGCCGCGCGAGCGGCCGCATCTCGATGGCCGCCGTCGCCGCCCGCGCCGGCGTCTCGGGTCAGACCGTGTCGCGCGTCGTGAACGACAGCCCCCGCGTCGACCCGGCCACCCGCGAACGCGTCGAGCGCGCGATGGCGGAACTCGGCTACCGGCCGAATCGAGCCGCGCGAGCGCTGCGCACCGGGCGGTCGCAGACCATCGGGCTGGTCGTCACGACCCTCGCCACGGTCGGCAACTCCCGCATGCTGCAGGCCACCGCGGAGGCAGCGGCCGAGCGGGGCTACGCGCTCACGCTCGTCACGGCGGCATCCGGGGTGGCAGATGCGTTCGAGCGGCTCGCCGAGCAGGAGGTCGATGGCGCGATCGTGCTGAACGAGGCCTCGGCGCAGGTGTCGGCCGCAGAGCGTCCGGGCGGGCTCCGCCTGGTCGTCGTCGATGCGCTGACGGACGCCGGAGTCATCGCCGTGCACAGCGACCACCGCGGTGGTGCCGCAGCCGCGACCGCGCACCTGCTCGGACTCGGTCACGACACGGTGCACCATCTCGCCGGACCAGCCGACTCCTTCGCTGCGATCGAGCGCGAGCACGGGTGGCGGGAAGCCCTCGCCACCGCCGGCGTCGAGGCACCGGAGGTCGTGCGCGGGGACTGGAGCGCGGATGCCGGGTTCGCCGCGGGAGGGGCGCTGGCCACGGCATCCGCCGTCTTCTGCGCCAACGATCAGATGGCGCTCGGTCTGCTCCGCGCACTGTCCGACGCCGGCCGCCGCGTGCCGGCGGATGTCAGCGTGATCGGCTTCGACGATGTGCCGGATGCTGCGAACTACCGTCCGCCGCTGACGACGATCCGGCAGGACTTCGCGGCCCTCGCGCAGCGAGCTGTCGGGGCGCTGGTGGCGGAGATCGAGGGAGCGGATGGCGCGGACGCGTCGGCATCCGTGGTCCCGACCGTGCTGATCGAGCGCGCCAGCAGCTCTCGCCGCTAGTTCGGATCGAGTGTCGTGGTTGCACTCGATCGATCTCTCTGCGATGATCTCGGAAAGCGCTTACCCAGATCGGATGCGCAGACCGCACGACAGGATGGACGACAGATGTCACAGGCGACGACCCGCGAGATCGGGATCATCATGAACGGCGTCTCCGGGCGCATGGGCTATCGGCAGCACCTGGTGCGCTCGATCCTCGCGATCCGCGAGCAGGGCGGCATCGAGCTGCCGGACGGTTCGCGCATCACCGTGAAGCCGCTGCTCGTCGGCCGCAACGAGGCCAAGCTCGCCGAGCTCGCAGCGCTGCACGGCATCGAGGACTACACGACCGATCTCGACGCCGCCCTGGCAGACCCGAAGTGGGAGATCTACGCCGACTTCCTCGTGACGAAGGCCCGTGCCTCCGCGATCCGCAAGGCGATCGCAGCAGGCAAGGCCATCTACACCGAGAAGCCCACCGCCGAGTCGCTCGACGAGGCGCTCGAACTCGCGCGACTCGCTCAGGAGGCAGGCGTCAAGACCGGCGTCGTGCACGACAAGCTCTACCTGCCGGGTCTGCAGAAGCTCAAGCGCCTGATCGACTCCGGCTTCTTCGGCCGCATCCTGTCGGTGCGCGGCGAGTTCGGCTACTGGGTCTTCGAGGGCGACTGGCAGCCGGCGCAGCGCCCGAGCTGGAACTACCGCACGGAAGACGGCGGCGGCATCATCAGCGACATGTTCCCGCACTGGAACTACGTGCTCGAGAACCTGTTCGGCGAGGTGAAGAGCGTGTACGCGCAGGCAGCGACGCACATTCCCGAGCGCTGGGACGAGCAGAACGAGAAGTACACCGCGACCGCTGAGGACGCGGCCTACGGCATCTTCGAGATCGAGGGCGGCATCATCGCCGAGATCAACTCGAGCTGGACGGTGCGCGTGAACCGCGACGAGCTCGTCGAGTTCCAGGTCGACGGCACGCACGGCTCGGCCGTGGTCGGACTCTTCGGCGCGAAGATCCAGCCGCGCAACGCCACCCCGAAGCCGGTATGGAACCCCGACCTCGAAGACACCCACGACTACGACGACGACTGGCAGCAGGTGCCGACGAACGAGGTGTTCCTGAACGGGTTCCGTCAGCAGTGGGAGGAGTACCTCGTCTCGTACGTCGATGGCACCGACTACCCGTTCGACCTGCTCGCCGGTGCCCGCGGGGTGCAGTTCGCCGAGGCCGGTCTCACCTCGAGTGCTGAGGGCCGCAAGATCGCCCTCTCGGCGCTGAGCCTGGACTGATCCGATGAGTACGCTCCGACTCCTCGCCGCCGATGGGGCGGTGACGGATGCCGCACTGCACGAGGGCGGCTCGTTCACGCGCCCGACCGCCGCGCTGCAGAGCCGCGTCGCATACGCAGCGGCGCACGTCGTGCCGAAGGTGCACGCCGACAACACGCCAGGGCAGCCGGCCGACATCGACTGGGACTCCACGCTGGCGTTCCGCCGCAACGTCTACTCCTGGGGGCTCGGCGTCGCCGACGCCATGGACACCGCGCAGCGGAACATGGGGCTGGATGCCGCCGCGACCCGCGAGCTCATCACCCGCAGTGCCGAGGTGGCGCGCGAGGAGGGCGGCTCGGTCGTGGTGGGCGTCAACACCGACCACGTCGACGAGACGCACATCTCGCTCGACCGGGTGATCGACGCCTACACGGAGCAGCTGCACTTCACGGAGGAGCAGGGCGCAGGCCCGGTGCTGATGGCGTCGCGTCACCTCGCGAGGGTGGCGACGGATGCCGCGGACTACCGCCGCGTCTACCGCGAGGTGCTGTCGCGCGCGACTGCGCCGGTCGTGCTGCACTGGCTGGGCACCGCCTTCGATCCGGAGCTGGCCGGCTACTTCGGGGCGCCCGACTGGCAGACGGCCGCCGAGGTCCTGCTCGAGGTCATCGGGGAGAACCCCGGCAAGGTCGCCGGCGTCAAGATGAGCCTGCTGAACGCGGAGTCCGAGATCTCCGTGCGCGAGCGTCTTCCGGAGGGCGTGCGCATGTTCACCGGCGACGACTTCAACTACGTGAGTCTGATCGGCGGCGACGGCACCGATGGGCCCGGTGGCGCGTACTCGGACGCGTTGCTCGGAGCCTTCGCGGCGATCACCCCCGTCGCATCGGCGGCGATCCAGGCGCTCGATGCGGGCGATCACGCACGCTACCTCGAGATCCTCGGACCGACCGAGGAACTGAGCCGCCAGGTGTTCGCCGCGCCGACGTTCTACTACAAGACGGGCGTCGCGTTCCTGTCGTGGTTGAACGGGCATCAGTCGGCGTTCCAGATGGTCGGCGGCCTGCACGCTGCTCGCAGCCTGCCGCACCTCAGCCGCATCGTGGAACTCGCGAACGCCTCGCTCGCGCTCGAAGCCCCGGAGCTCGCCCGCGAACGCTGGCACGGGATGCTGCGCCTGAACGGAGTCGACGCATGACCGTCGCAGCGGTCCCTGAGCCTGTCGGATGGCCCGAGCCTGTCGAGGGGCCGGACCCCCGACTGTCCATCAACCAGGCGACCATCAAGCACGCGGATCTCGCAACAGCCCTGCGCGTCACGGCGGATGCCGGCATCCAGGCCATCGGGCTCTGGCGGGAGCCGGTGAACGAGGTCGGCCTCGACGTCGCCGCGCGGATGCTGTCGGACTCCGGGCTGCGTTTCACGACGCACTGCCGGGGCGGGTTCTTCACCCTTCCAGCTGGCCCGAGTCGGGACGCAGCGCTCGACGACAACCGCAGGGCCATCGAGGAGACCGCGACGCTCGCGGCGGCAGGGGCTGCCGGTTCCACCGCCGTGCTCGTGCTCGTCGCCGGTGGACTGCCCGATGGCTCGCGCGACCTGATCGGAGCGCGCGAACGCGTGCGCGATGCGATCGGCGTGCTCGCGCCGGAAGCGAAGGCCGCCGGTGTGACGCTCGCGATCGAGCCGTTGCATCCGATGTACGCGTCGGACCGAGCGGTCGTGTCGACGCTCGGACAGGCGCTCGACATCGCCGCCGACTTCGAGGCCGACGTGGTCGGCGCAGCGGTCGACACGTTCCACATCTGGTGGGACCCGCAGGTGCTCGAGCAGATCGCGCGCGCCGGTCGCGATGGGCGCATCGCGACGTACCAGGTGTGCGACTGGAAGACCCCGCTCGCCGCCGACGTGCTGCTCTCGCGGCACTACACCGGCGACGGCGTGATCGACTTCGGTTCGCTCACTCGCGCTGTGATCGACACCGGGTACGACCGCGACATCGAGGTCGAGATCTTCAATGCCGACATCTGGGCGGATGCCCCGGAGCGCGTCGTCCGCCGGACCGCGGCGAGCTTCAGCGCCGCGGTGTCGCCGCACCTGCGCTGAACCCGAGTGGGTCGCTGAGCCACGGTCGGGTCGCCGAGCGTGTCGAAGCAGGGGAGTCTCCGGAGCCCGAGACACGGGTGGCAGCGGATTGAGAGGATGAACGCATGACGACGATCAGACCAGGCCTCTGCTCGGTGACCTTCCGCGCCCTGCGGCCGGAGCGCATCGTCGAGCTCGCGGCGGATGCCGGACTCGCGGCCATCGAGTGGGGCAGCGACGAGCACGTCCCGCCGGGCGACGAGTCGTGCGCGGCACGTGTGGCTCGGCTCACCGCGGATGCCGGGCTCGCAGTCGCCTCCTACGGCTCGTACTTCCGGTGCGGCGTCGACGAGCCGATCACGCCCATCCTCGACAGCGCCCAGGCGCTCGGCGCCGACCGGGTGCGTGTCTGGGCCGGGTCGCTCGGCTCGCACGAAGCTGCCCCGCAGGACTGGGGCGCCGTCGTCGAACGGCTGCAGGCAGCGGCATCCGAAGCATCCGACCGGGGGATCGGTCTCGCACTCGAGTTCCACTCCGGCACGCTCGCCGACACGGCGCCGACGACACTCCGGCTGCTCGCCGACGTCGGGAGTCCCGCCCTGTCGACGTACTGGCAGCCGACGGTCGGGGCATCCGTCGACGCCGTGCTCGAGGAGTACCGGGCGATCGCGGCGCGCACGAGCGCGGCGCACGTATTCTCATGGTGGCCCGCGCACGAGCGACTGCCGCTGCGGGCGCGCGATGCACTGTGGACACGGTTCTTCGCCGAGGCGCTCACCGCGGACGCGCCGCCGCGCGACGCGATGCTGGAGTTCGTGCCTGGCGATGATCCCGCGGCGCTCGCCGGCGAGGCCGCATCATTGCGGGCGTACCTCGGACTGACCACGTGACGGCGGGTCGCCCAGTAGGCTCTGGGGCATGACCGCGTCGACCTCCGCCGCAGACGGCGCGCCAGGACAGCAGCCGTCAGCGCAGGCTTCGGCGTCGCCGCGCCGCCCTCGTGTCGAACGAGGCGGGGCAGCGACCCTCGATGATGTCGCCCGCGCGGCCGGGGTCTCGCTGGCCACGGCGTCCAGGGTCCTCAACGGCTCGAGTCGCAAGGTCGCCGACTCGTTCAGCGAGCGGGTCAAGAAGGCCGCGGCCGAACTCGGATACACGGCCAACGTGTCGGCGCAGGCGACCGCACGCGGCACGTCGCCGGTGATCGCACTGCTGGTCGCCGACATCGCCGACCCCTACTTCGGCATGATCGCGTCCGGCGTCGCCCGCGGTGCGGATGAGCAGGGCCTCGTCGTGACGATCTCGATCACCGAGCGCGACCCGGCCCGTGAAGCGCGGATCGTGCGCGCCCTGCGGGGTCAGCGTCCACAGGGGCTGATCCTCGCGGCATCCCGCACCGGCGAATCGATGGAAGCGGAGACCGCCCGCGAGCTCGCCGAGTACGCGCGCCTGGGCGGGCGGACGGTCGCCTTCGGCTCGCACGGCGCCGGTGACCGCCAGGTGCGCATCGACAACCACGGCGGGGCCGAGGCACTCGGGCGCCGGATGGGCGAGCTCGGCTACCGCTCGGCGATCGCGATCAGCGCGGCCACGGGGGTGCGCACCTCGGATGAGCGCCTCGACGGATTCAGAGCCGGCTTCGAGTCCACCGGCGGCTCGGTCGACCGCGTGCTCCGCGGAGACTTCCGGCGCGAGTCGGGCGCTGCGGCAATGGTGTCGGCGCTGACCGACGGCGTCGCCCCAGGCACCCTGGTGTTCGGCATCAGCGACGTGGTCGCGATCGGTGCGATGGCGGCGATCCGCGACGCCGGCCGCGAGGTCGGTGCAGACATCGCCGTCTGCGGCTTCGACGATGTGCCCTCGAGCAGCGACGTCTCGCCGGCGCTGACCACGGTCCGCGTGCCGCTGAGCGAGGTCGGCTATCAGGCGTTCCGTGCGACGGTCGACGCCGAATGGACCCAGCCGCCGCTGCCCCTCGACATCGTCGTGCGGGCGAGCACGCCGAGCATCGCGTGAAAGGGTGCGCAGCATGACAGGAGTCGACGAATGACCAGGGTCGTGCTGGCGCCCGACAGCTTCAAGGGGACGATCACGGCGGCGGATGCTGCTGCGGCGCTCGCGGAGGGGTGGCGGTCGATCGACCCGGGAGCGGAGTTCGTGCACCGACCGATGGCAGACGGCGGTGAGGGCACCGTGGCGGCATTCGCCGCGGCCGTCCCAGGAGCACGAGCGATGCCGGTCACGGTCGACGGCCCGGCCGGCGTTCGCATCGAGACCTCGTGGCTGCTGCTGCCTGCGACCCCGAATGCTCCGCACGGCACCGCCGTCGTCGACCTCGGGTCCACCTCCGGCATCGAGCTGCTCGACGTGCTGCGCCCCTGGGACGCCGACACGACCGGCTTCGGCCAGGCGATCGCGGCGGCGCTCGATCACGGCGTCTCGCGGCTCGTGCTCGGCATCGGGTCGAGCGCGTCGACCGACGGCGGCACCGGCATGCTCTCGGCGCTCGGCGCGCGATTCCTCGACGCGTCCGGCGTGCCGGTGGCGCGCGGGGCCCGCGGCCTGGCTGACATCATCTCGGTGGACCTCGCAGGGCTCCGACCTGCGCCGGAGGTGCGCGTGCTCACCGATGTCACGAATCCGCTGACCGGCCCGCGTGGCGCCGCAGCCGTGTTCGGGCCGCAGAAGGGGCTCGTCGCCGCCGAGGACATCGCGCACGTCGACGAGGGGCTCGCGCGACTCGCCGGCATCCTCGACTTCGATGCGACGCTGCCGGGCAGCGGCGCGGCCGGCGGTACCGGCGCGGCGCTCGTGGTCTGGGGCGGCGTGCTCGCGCCGGGTGCGGCCGAGGTCGCCGAGCTCATCGGACTCGCTGCGGCCATCGCCGACGCCGATGTCGTGATCACGGGCGAGGGGTCCTACGACGGCCAGTCGGGAGACGGCAAGGTGCCTTCGTTCCTCGCCTCGCTCGCCGCGGACGCCGGGGCGCGGGCGATGCTCGCCGCCGGGCGCGTCACGCCGGATGCCGACACCGCGTTGTTCGCGGCATCCGCATCGCTGACCGACATCGCCGGATCATCGGATGCCGCGCTCGCGGAGCCTGCCCGATGGCTCATCGCCGCCGGTGCGGCGCTGGCTCGCGCGAACTGAACCCGCTCGGCTCAGGCGCCGAGCGCCGCCGACACGACGGCGCGGGCCTCGGCCTGCACCTCAGCGAGATGCTCGGGGCCGCGCAGGCTCTCGGCGTACAGCTTGTACACGTCTTCCGTGCCCGACGGGCGAGCGGCGAACCACGCGTGCTCGGTCTGCACCTTCAGGCCGCCGATCGCCGCACCGTTGCCCGGCGCGTGCGAGAGCTTCGCGGTGATCTCCTCGCCGGCCAGGGTCGTCGCCGACACCGACTCGGGGGCGAGCCTGCCCAGCGTGGCCTTCTGCTCGGGGGTCGCCGGAGCATCCACCCGCTGGTACGCAGATGCGCCGAAGGCGGCCTCGAGCTCCGCGTACCGCTCCGACGGCGTCTTGCCGGTCACGGCGATGATCTCGGCGGCGAGCAGGCACAGCAGGATGCCGTCCTTGTCGGTCGACCAGACGCTGCCGTCCCTGCGCAGGAACGAGGCGCCGGCGGACTCCTCGCCGCCGAACGCGACGGAGCCGTCGAGCAGACCAGGCACGAACCACTTGAACCCGACCGGCACCTCGAGCAGGCGGCGACCGAGGGACTCGGCCACGCGGTCGATGATCATCGAGGAGACGAGCGTCTTGCCGATCGCGGCGTCGCGCGGCCATTCGGAGCGGTGCGAGAACAGGTAGTCGATCGCGACGGCGAGGTAGTGGTTCGGGTTCATGAGACCCGCATCCGGGGTGACGATGCCGTGGCGATCGGCATCCGCGTCGTTCCCGGTGAGGACGTCGTAGTCGCCCTTCTTCGCGACCAGCGAGGCCATCGCCGAGGGGGAGGACGGATCCATCCGGATCTTCTCGTCCCAGTCGAGCGTCATGAAGCGCCACGTCGGGTCGACCTCGGGGTTCACGACCGTCAGTTCGAGGTCGTGCATCTCCTTGATGAGCGCCCAGTACTCGACGGATGCTCCGCCGAGGGGGTCGGCGCCGATGCGCACGCCGGCACTGCGGATCGCGTCGATGTCGATGATCGACGGGAGGTCGCGCACGTAGGCGTCGCGGAAGTCGTAGCCGGTGATGGCATCCCAGTCGACGTCGGCGAAGCGCTCGCGCTTGACGCCCTCGAGACCGTTCGCGATCAGCTCGTTGGCCCGGTCGGCGATCCAGCCGGTGGCGTCGGTGTCTGCGGGGCCGCCGTGCGGAGGGTTGTACTTGAAGCCGCCGTCGCGCGGAGGGTTGTGCGAGGGGGTGACCACGATGCCGTCTGCGCGGCCCGATGCATCAGCGGCAATGGCACGGTTGTAGGTGAGGATCGCGTGGCTGAGTGCCGGCGTCGGCACCCAGGAGTCGCGTGAGTCCACCCGGACGTCGACGCCGTTCGCGAGCAGCACCTCGATCGCGCTGCGCTCGGCCGGCAGCGAGAGGGCGTGGGTATCGCGGCCGAGGAACAGCGGGCCGGTGATGCCCTGCGTCGCGCGGTAGTCGACGATCGCCTGCGTGGTGGCGAGGATGTGGTTCTCGTTGAAGCTGCCGGACAGCGATGATCCGCGATGCCCGCTCGTGCCGAAGGCGACGCGCTCGGCGGCGACATCCGGGCGCGGAACGCGGTCGTAGTAGGCGGCGATCAACTCGTCGACATCGATGAGGTCAGTGTCCTCCGCGGGGAGGCCGGCACGGCTCGTCATGCAGACAGTCTGCCCCCGATCGCGCCAGAGGCGAAACTTCGATTCCCGTGTTGGACGGGAGGGCTAAGGTGAAACGCGTGACTGAACGCCGCACCTACAGCTATCTCGGACCAGCCGGCACCTTCACGGAGGCGGCGCTCGAGCAGGTCGCTGAGGCCCGTGGCCAGAACTGGCGACCGGTGCACAACGTCGGCGAAGCCCTCGCCGACGTGCTGGAAGGCCGAAGCGATGCGGCGATGATCGCGATCGAGAACTCGATCGAGGGCGGCGTCTCCACGACGCAGGATGCGCTGGCGACACTGCCGGGCCTCCGCATCATCGGCGAGTACCTGGTGCGCGTGAACTTCGTGCTGGTCGCACCGCGCGGCACGACGCTCGACGAGGTGACGGTCATCGCGGCGCACCCGGTCGCCTACGCGCAGTGCCACGGCTGGCTCGGAGCGAACATCCCGGCGCACTCGCATGTCCCGGCATCCAGTAACGTCGCCTCGGCCATCGGCGTGCTCGACGGCACGCTCCCGGCGCAGGCTGCGATCGCCGCTCCCGGCGTCGTGAAGCACCTCGACGTGGAGGTGCTGGCCGAGGACATCGGCGACAACGCCCAGGCCGTGACCCGTTTCGTCCTCGTGACGCGCACGACCACCGCGCCGGCTCCCACCGGCGCCGACAAGACCTCGCTGATCGTCGAGCTGCCGAACGATCACCCCGGTTCGCTCCTCGAGATGCTCGAGCAGTTCTCGACCCGCGGCATCAACCTCTCGCTCATCCAGTCGCGTCCGATCGGCGACGAGCTCGGCCGGTACCGCTTCGTGATCGACGCCGACGGGCACATCGAGCACGAGCGGATGGCTGACGCCCTGCTCGGCATCCGTCGGTTCAGCCCGCGAGTGGTCTTCCTGGGGTCGTACCCGCGCGCCGATCGCCAGATCGTGCACTACCCGGAGCGCTACGCCGACGACGTCTTCGTCGAGGCGCGGGACTGGCTGCGCGGCATCCTCAGCGGCGAACCGCTCCCCTAGCCCCCTCCGCCCCGCCACGGAGTGGATCACTTCTGCAGGTTCAGGGGTCGATTCCGCGGCATTTCTGATCCACACCGAGTGGCCGGGGTGGGTGCGTCTGCACGGGAGGGTGGGAGGCGCGGTTCGCCACAGTCGCCGGGCGATGTCGACGGTTCGACGATCGAGGCGCCTCGCAGCTGCGAGCATCCTCCCGTGCGCCATCGAATCGAACTCCCCGCGCGGCTCGGCCCGCAGTTCAGCGTCCGGCAGGCTGCGTCCCTCGGCGTACGTCGAGGAAGAGCGGATGCCGCCGACCTGGCCCGACCGTTCCACGGGGTCCGGTCGGTGTCCGCACCCGACACCTTCCGCGCCGGAGTCGACTGCTACCTGCCGCGGATGCGGCCGGGCCAGCGGCTCGTCGGACGGAGCGCCGTGCGTCTGTGGGCGCTGCCCCACCCCGACGCATGGCACCCTCGGGAGGCGCTCGAGATCGCGGCACCCCAGGAGCAGAGCCCGCCGCGGACGAAGGGTGTCAGGGGACGGCGTCTCCGGTCGACCCGCGCGCAGACGTGGCGGCTTCGGGGCATCCCGGTCGTGGACCCGGTCGCCGCGGTCTTCAGCTGCGCGCACGAGCTCACGGTCGCTCAGCTGGTCGTGATGCTGGACGCGCTCGTCACCGACAGATCGAACTATCCAGGGATGCGCGAGGTCGCACGACCGCGGTGCACGCTCGACGATGTGGCAGAGCATCTCGTCGACTGGGGCCGATTCCGCGGCAGCGCGACCGTGCGGAGGGCGCTGCGCAGTGCTCGGGAGGGGGTCGAGTCTCCCAAGGAGACGCAGACACGGCTGGCGATCGTCGAAGCCGGCCTCCCGGAGCCCGTGGTGCAGTTCGAAGTCCGAGCCGGGTCGCGCCTCATCGCGCGGGTCGATCTGGCGTACCCGGAATGGCGGATCGCGATCGAGTACGAAGGCGACGGCCACCGCACCGACAAGATGCAGTGGCGCCGCGACATCGCGCGGCAGCGCGAGCTGGAGGAACAGGGGTGGATCGTGATCCGACTGACACAGCACGACCTCGCCGAGCCGGCCCCGTTCCTCACGCGCATCCGCTCCGCCATCGCCGGCCGTTCGGCCGCGTGATGCTGGATCAGAAATGGGGGTGCGGTACCGACTTCCGCGGCACTTCTGATCCACGCCGGGCTCCCGGGGGGAGGGGGAGGGGTGTCAGTGCTCTTGGAAGCGGGGCCAAGCGCTGCCGGGCGACATATGCGAGTGCAGCGCGCCCTTCGCCGACGCGAGGTTCGGGTAGGTGCCGGTCACGGCATCCGATCCCGCCATCGTGACGAGGTAGCCGTCTTCGTCATGTCGGATGCTGCCGACCACGCCGTTCGGGCCGTAGGCCACCCAGAGGGCGAGCGTCTTGGTGGTGCTCATCGTCGAACTCCTTCCGCTGCGGGTCTCGGCTGGCATGACTGCCGATGACTCCACGGCTGACGCTACGCTCCGCGCTCCGGGAAAGACAGGCCTTGACACCGGCCGCGCCCCGCGCGTCACACGGCGGAGACGCGCACCAGGGCCCGCTTGAACTCGGGCATCGCCGAGATGGGGTCGACGCGGTCGTCCGTCAACAGGTTCGCGCTGCCCGCATCGGGGTAGTGGAAGGGCAGGAACACGGTGTCAGGGCGGATGTCGCGGGTGAGCTCTGCACGAGCGGTGACGCTGCCGCGGTCGTTGGCGAGACGGATGCCGTCGCCGTCACCGATGCCGTGCCGGCGCGCGGTCGCGGGGTGCACCTGCGCGATGAGTGCCGGCCGTGTCGCGGTGAGCTCTTCGACGCGACGCGTCTGCGTGCCGCTCTGGTACTGCTCCAGCAGGCGCCCGGTGACGAGCGTGAGGCGATCGGCATCCGCCGTCTCGTGCTCCTGCGCCCGCACGGCGACGAGACGGGCGCGGCCGTCGGGGTGGGCGAAGCCGTCAGCGAACAGTCGTGGTGTACCGAGGCTGCCGACCGGGAAGGGCCAGTGCGCCTCGACGCCGAGGTCGAGGAGCGCGTGGCTGAGGCCGGAGTAGTCGGCGAGACCGCCGGCGGAGGCGCGCGCGAGCTCGTCGAAGACCTCGGAGGGCTCGAGACTCCACACACCGGGCGCATCGAGGCGTCGGGCGAGCTCCGCCATGATCCAGAGTTCGCTGCGGGCACCGGCGGGAGCATCGAGGGCCCGGTGCCTCCGGAGCACGCGCCCCTCCAGGTTGGTCATCGTGCCCTCCTCCTCCGCCCACTGGAGGACCGGGAGCACGACATCCGCCATCCGTGCGGTCTCGGAGAGGAAGAAGTCAGACACCACCAGCAGGTCCAGGCGCCCGAGAGCCTCGCGCACGGTCGCGACGTTCGGCGAGGACACGACGACGTTCGAGCCGTGCACGAGCAGCGCGCGCACCCCGCCAGGCAGACCAGCGCCCTGCAGGAGTTCCACGGCCGGCACGCCGGGCCCGGGAATGTCGTCGGGGTCCACGCCCCACACCGCGGCGACGTGCGCGCGGGCCGCGGGGTCGGTGATCCTGCGATAGCCCGGCAGCTGGTCGGCCTTCTGCCCGTGCTCGCGACCGCCCTGTCCGTTGCCCTGGCCCGTGAGGGTGCCGTACCCGGATCCCGGTGTGCCGGGGAGACCGAGCAGCAGGGCGAGATTGATCGCCGCAGTCGCCGTGTCGGTGCCATCGACGTGCTGCTCGACGCCGCGGCCGGTGAGGATGTAGGCCGAGGCGGAGCGCGCGAGCATGCGCGCCAGGTCGCGGATGCTGCCCGCAGGGACGCCGGTCACCGTCGCTGCGCGCTCGGGCCACCAGGTCGCGACGGATTGCCGCAGCACGTCGAATCCGATCGTGCGCTGCGCCACGTACCCCGCGTCGTAGAGCCGCTCGGCGATCACCACATGGATGATCCCGAGCAGCAGAGCCAGGTCGGTGCCTGGCACGGGCTGGAGGTGGATGCCGCCGCCTTCGGCGCACAGTCGCGCCGTCGAGCTGCGGCGCGGATCAACGACGACCAGGCCGCCCCGAGCACGGGCGCCCTGCAGGTGCGAGACGAACGGCGGCATCGTGTCGCCGACGTTCGACCCGAGCAGCAGGATCGTCTCGGCGGTGTCGAGATCGGTGAGCGGGAAGGGGAGTCCGCGGTCGATGCCGAATGCGCGGTTCGCCGCGGCAGCCGCCGACGACATGCAGAAGCGGCCGTTGTAGTCGATCCGCGAGGTGCCGATGGCGATGCGTGCGAACTTGCCCAGCTGGTAGGCCTTCTCGTTCGTGAGGCCGCCCCCGCCGAACACCCCGATCGCATCGCGGCCGTGCGCTGCCGAGATCGCCCGGATGCGCGTCGCGAGCAGGTCGAGGGCCGCGTCCCAGTCCGCGGGGTGGAGTTCGTCGTCGTCGCCGCGCACGAGGGGAGTGGTCAGGCGACCGCGGTCGCCGAGCAGTTCGGCCGAGGTCCAGCCCTTCTTGCACAGGCCCCCGCGGTTGGTGGGGAAGTCGCGACCAGCGACACGCACCGGAAGCGGGCCATCGGGAGTGGCCGTGAGGCTCATGGCGCACTGCAGCGCGCAGTATGGGCAGTGCGTGTCGGTCACGTGGTCGCTCCTGAGTGCGCGTGGACGAGTTCCGCGATGCGCGCCCGGCATCCACCGCACCCGGTGCCGGCTCGGGTGCAGTCACCGACCTCGGCGACCGTCTGGCAGCCGTCGTCGATCGCGTCCTCGACCTGACCCACCGTGACAGCGTTGCAGATGCACACGGTCGCGTCGCGCCCGCTCCCGGACACCGTCTCGTCGGCGTCGTCGAGGCGCAGCAGCAGCGACCGGTCGGCGGGCAGCTCGCCGCCGCGGAGGTAGAGGACGCTCAGTTCGGCGGCGGTGCGCGGCAGACCGACCGAGACGAATCCGGTCAGCACGCCGAGTCGGGTGGCCATCTTCACGTAGGTGCCGTGCTCGGGGTCGGCCCACACCGCGACTCCCGGTGCATCCTCACCAGCAGGCACGGGCGCGAACGGATCGGCCGAGACGTCGCCGGCGGAGACGAGGTCGACGAGCTCGCCCTTCAGCACCACGACGCCAGGTTGGTCCTCACGGAAGGGGGAGGTCTCTGCGTCGTCGAGGTCGGCGGCGATCTGCGCGGCCAGCCACGATGCCTGGCGCCACCCGGGGCCGACGAGTCCGTTCGGTCCGCCCGGCACGTGCTTCTCGTGGAGGTACAGCGCCGGATCGGCGATGTGCGCGCAATCGCCGATCGCATGGATGCGCTGGTCGGTCCACGACCGCAGGCTGCTGTCGACGAGCACGCCGTTGCCGACGCGCAGCCCCGCCTGCTCGGCGAGCTCGGTCCGCGCGCGCACGCCGCAGGAGAGCACGAGCAGATCGCCCTCGATGTGCTTGGCGTCTGAGCTGACCAGAGCGCGGAATCGGCGCTCTCCGTGCTCGTCCTCCCGCACGATCACGCCCTCGGCACGCGTGTGCGGAACGAGGGCGACCCCGGCTGACGCGAGTGCGGATGACAGGACGGATGCCGCGCCGCGATCGAGCTGCCGCGGCATCGGGATCGGTCCGAAGTGCGCCACCGCGGGGGTCGCTCCCGCGTCGGCGAGGAGCATGGCCAGCTCGATGCCGAGGACGCCGGCGCCCAGCACGACCACGCGACCGCCCTGTTCGACGACCTCGCGCACCTGTGCGGCATCCGAGAGGTCGCGAAGCACGCACACGCCGGCGGTCAGACGGGTGTCGAGCCCGGAGTCGTCCGGACCGAGCGCGTGGAGTCCGTCGAGTACGGGGATGATCGGCCTGGCCCCGGTCGCGAGGACGAGACGGTCGTAGCCGACGGTCGATCCGTCGCCGAGCACGACCAGTCGTGCAGCCCTGTCGATGCGTTCCGCGCGTGCTCCGAGGCGGAGATCGATTCCGGGGAGACCCTCGGACGTGGCGAGCGTGAGCTCGGATGCCGCGACCTCGCCGACGGCGTACTCGCCGATCAGCACCCGGTTGTAGGGGTCGGCGGTCTCGGCGCCGAGCACGGTGACCGTCACGCGTCCGGCGGAGACGAGCGGCAGGAGCTCCTCCGCGAGCCGGATGCCGACGGGCCCGGCGCCGACGACGACGATCCGCACGGTCATCAGATCCGGTGCCCGGCGAGCGAGGCGCGCGGGATCGCGTAGACGAGCACCGTGATGACGAGCAGCACGACATAGGCGCCCACGAAGCCGGCGAACGCGGGAGCGTAGGATCCACTCGCGTTCTTCGCCGCGGCCAGGACCTGCGGGATGACGAATCCGCCGTACGCGCCGATCGCCGAGATCAGACCGAGGGCCGCAGCGGCCTTCCGCTGGGTGCTCACCGTCATCGCATCTCCCGCCGTGGCGGCGCCTCGGGCCGCGAAGACATTGGGGATCATCCGGTACGTCGCACCGTTCCCAAGCCCCGCGGCGATGAACAGCAGGAGGAAGCATCCGAGGAAGAGTCCGAAGCTGCCGGTCTCGAGCGTCAGCAGGAGCGAGAGCGCCCCGGCGATCATCAGGCTGAACGCGGCGATGGTCATGCGCGCCCCGCCGATGCGGTCGGCGAGCTTTCCGCCGTAGGGGCGGGCGAGCGATCCGACGAGCGCGCCGAGGAACGCGAGCGTGAGCGACACCGAGCCGATCTGGAACGTCGAGTACTCCGGGAACGTGTCGGCGATCAGCTTGGGGAAGACGCTCGAGAATCCGATGAACGATCCGAAGGTGCCGATGTACAGCAGGGACAGCACCCACAGATGCGGTTCCCGGAGAGCCGCGGCAGCCCCGGCGAAGTCGGCCTTGGCCGATGACAGGTTGTCCATGTACCGCCAGGCGCCCCAGGCCGCGAGCAGGATGAACGGGATCCACATCCAGCCGGCGAACGAGAGGTTGAACGTCAGGGCGGCGGTGAGCGAGACGACGATCGGGACGGCCAGCTGGGCGACCGCGGTGCCCAGGTTGCCTCCGGCCGCGTTCAGCCCGAGTGCCCAGCCCTTCTCCTTCTGCGGGAAGAAGTAGGTGATGTTCGACATGGAGCTGGCGAAGTTGCCGCCGCCGAAGCCGGCGAGAGCCGCGACGAGGAGCAGGACGCCGAAGGGCGTCTCCGGGTTCTGCACCACGACGCCGAGCAGGCCGGCGGGGATCAGCAGCAGCAGCGCGGACACGATCGTCCAGTTCCGACCGCCGAACTTTGCGACGAGGAACGTGTAGGGGAACCGCAGGGTGGCGCCGACGAGACTCGGCAGCGAGATGAGCCAGAACGACTCGGTGGTCGAGAGCGTGAATCCGGCATTCGGCAGGAGCACGACAACGATGCCCCACAGCTGCCACACGATGAAGCCGAGGAACTCGGCGAAGATCGACCAGCTGAGGTTGCGCCGGGCGATCCCTCGGCCCTCCTCGGCCCAGAAGACGGCGTCTTCCGGATTCCAGCCGTCGATCCAACGACCGGCGCGCCGGGTGAGGGTGGTGGCCGAATCGACCCGGGTGTTTCCGAGCGTCTGAGACATCGCGGCTCCTGGAGTTCGAGAGGAAGAATGCTCTGAACCTAGAGGGCGCGTATTACCAGGCTGCTCTTCGGCGATTTCCGGGCGGTGACTTTTCCATCACAACCGAGAGAGGCTCGTTGAGAGATCGCGGTGGTCGGGGCACCGCGTCACGGCTGATCGGCGGTCCGCCAGCCCGCCGCGAGTTCGCTGATCGCGGCTGCTGCACCCGCGGCGTCGGAAGCCGAACCACCGGCCCGGCCAGCGGCGAGCCCCACCAAGAACGCGCTCAGCGGTGCTGCCGGGCGGGCGACGCCGTGCGCGACATCGCGGGCGAGATCGAGGATGCGCGCGACGTCGACCTCGGAGCGATCGAGGCCCAGCCGAGCGCACACGGCTGTGGTCCAGTCATCCAGCGCGTCGACGGGGAGATGTTTCGGCTGGTCGGTCATGTCCGCTCCTGACTGGGTGGGGTCCCGCGTCCGGCGGGCCGTGCATTCGCACGTTCCAGATCGTCCCATGTGTCGATGTCCGTCGCCAGGTCTCCGGCCGCCACGAGGTCGAGCCGCAGCCCCGAGACGAGCGAGCGGATCGAGGCGCTCCGCCCGGAGTTCGGAAGTCCATCGAGGGCCTCGCGCAACGCGGCGGTCCGGTACCGGCCGATGAGCCATTGGGCGATGCCTTCGGCGTCGGCGAGACACACTCCCGAGGCGGCCACCGGAAGGGGACGGTCGCGCAGGAGGGCGACCGCGTCGGCTGCGCGGGGAGTATCGGCGGCGAGGATGCAGACCTCCTCGCTGTCGACCTCGGCGAGCCCGGCGGCGATCGCTGCGACGGGTCCGCCGAATGCAGGCGTCTCACGTGTCCAGACCACATCTGCGCGGACCGGTGCGATGGGTCCGACCACGACGATCGGGTCGCACCACGACACCGCGGTCACCGCGTGATCGAGCAGGGTGGTGCCGTGCACGACGAGCTGGGGCTTGTCCACGCCCCCGAGGCGCATCGCCCGCCCGCCGGCGAGGACGATCGCGGCCGCAGGCGCCGGCACAGGTGCAGCGCTCGGCGGCGTCACCAGATCAGCACCACGTCGATGAGGTCTCCGGCGGACACCGTCGAGGCGTGCTCAGGCACGATCGCGTACGCCTCGGCGCGCGCCAGCCCGGCCGCCAGGTGTGAGCCCGAGCCCCCTGCCGTCGCCACTGGTCGCACCGTCCATCCCGCCGGATCCGCGCGGTCGATGCACACGGGGAGGAACTGCCGTCGCCCCTGTGCGGTGCGCCATCCGGTCGCGGCGGGCAGTCGTATCATCGGCCGCTGCAGATCGTTCCGTCCCTGGAGCGCCAGCAGCGCGGGTCGCACGAACGCCTCGAAGGAGATCGCGACGCCCACGGGGTTGCCGGGCAGACCGAAGACGAGCGCATCGCCGACCGGGCCGAAGGCCTGTGGCTCTCCCGGTCGCATCGCCACCGACACGAAGTCGATGCGGTCGCTCAGGACACTTCGGACGACTTCGTAGGCCCCGGCGCTGACCCCGCCTGACGTGACGACGACATCGGCCTCGAGGGTGTGGATCGCGTGCGCGAACGCTGTGCCGAACGTGGCATCGTCGTCGGGCACGGTGGCGACCGACACCAGCTCAGCGCCAGCCTGACGACATGATTCGGCGAGCAGGATGGAGTTCGACTCCGGGATCTGCCCCTGGGTGAACTCGCCGCCCGCCGGGGCGAGCTCGCTGCCGGTGGAGATGACGGCCACACGCGGACGCCGCCGCACGTCGACGCGGTCCACGCCCGATGCCGCGAAGGCGGTCGCCTGCAGCGGGCCGACGAGGACGCCGGCAGGGGCGACCTCCTCACCGGCGCGCACGTCTTCGCCGCGACGTCGGATGTGTGCGCCCTCGCTTCGTGCCGGCGCGGTGAAGACGGCTTCCGTCGACGACTGCGCGAATCCGCCGCGGACTTCCTCGACCGGGACCACCGTGTCCGCCGTCGGGGGAACAGGGCCACCCGTCATGATCCTGACGGCCTCACCGGGAAGGAGGGGCCGATCGATGGATGACCCGGCGGGGATGTCCGCGACGACGCGCAGTGTCACGGGGTGCGCGTCATCGGCGGCAGCGATGTCGGCGAAACGCACAGCGAATCCATCCATCGCGGAGTTGTCGAACCGCGGCACGTCGACGCGCGCGTGCACCGGCCCGGCGAGTGTGCGGCCGATGGCATCGGCGAGGGCGACGTTCTCGGCGGGCAGGGGTACGGTCGCCGAGAGGATCGTCGCGAGGTGCTCATCGACCGTGCGGCGCGTCGTCCCGGCGCCGATCGTCGGGGAGGCGGCGCGCATGGGAACAGAGTACGCGTACCCCGGAGACAGCGTGCGCACCGGTCATCCCATCGTCATCGGCAACCGAGGCGAGGGCGTCAGAGTGCCGCAGCCACCAGCTCCAGGGTCTGAGAACGAGCGGATGCCGACGACATCGACTCCGAGTCGTAGTACCCGGCGACCGGGGAGAGCATGACCTCGTCGACCCCGAAGCGGGTGGCGAACTCGCGGACCTCGGCGGCGACGGACTCGCCGGTGCCGACGAACCAGCGGGAGCGCGCGCCCTGCACGACCTGCTCGGTGGCGGCATCCGCCTCAGCCGCGCTCGCGGCGATCGCCTCTTCCACGGTCTCGAGCGCGATGAGCGGCTTGTTCAGCCGCAGCCGGGACATCATCCGCAGCTGCGGCAGGGCGCGTGCCTCCGCCTCTTCCACGGTCGGCGACGCCACGGCGTTCACCGTGAGGAAGGTGCGCGGCTCCGGGTGCTCCTCATTCGGCTGGTAGCCGGAGCGGTACAGGTCGAGCGCGCGCTCCACACCCTGGCCGGAGAAGTGGTTCGCGAAGACGTAGGGCAGGCCGTGGGATGCCGCGAGCTGCGCCGAGTAGTCGCTCGATCCGAGCAGCCAGACCTCGGGTGCTCCGGTCGCCGCCGGTGTGGCGTGCACCGTGTACTCGCCGCCGGAGGTGAATCGCACGGTCGCGCCCTCGCCGGAGACGAGCGCGGTGATGTCCTGCACGTGGCGGGGGAACTGCTCGACGTCGCTGGTCGTCCCGGCCTGTCGCAGCAGCTGCGTGATCACCGGGTCGCTGCCGGGCGCACGCCCGAGACCGAGGTCGATGCGTCCTGGCGCGATGGCCTCCAGCGCGGCGAACTGCTCTGCGACGATGAGCGGCGCGTGGTTCGGCAGCATCACGCCGCCCGAGCCCAGGCGGATGCGCTCGGTCCGTGTCGCCGCAGCCGCGATCAGTACCGGGGGAGTGGTCGATGCGACGGCCGGCATGTTGTGGTGCTCGGCGAACCAGTAGCGGCGGTATCCCAGCGATCTGCGGTCTCGGCGAGCGACAGGGAGGAGGCGATGGCCTCGGCGCTGGTCTGACCGGTTCGCACCGGGACGAGGTCGAGGACGGAGAGTGCTGTTTCAGACATCCCTGGTGCCAACGCGGGCGCGCGGCCGCACATTCCCCCGCTACCGTTGGGGCATGGAAGCAGGGATCTTCTACGTCCTCGTCGGAGCCGTCGCGGTGGCGGCGTTCGCGCGCTGGCGAGGCTGGCCGGCGCCGCTGCTGGTGACGGTGGTGGCGCTCGCGGCATCTTTCCTGTGGTTCGTGCCCGATCTCGACATCGATGGGCATCTGCTGCTCAGCCTGGTGCTGCCGCCGCTGCTGTACTCGGCTGCGCTCGACGTCTCATTCGTCGGCTTCAAGCGCAGCCTGCCGCAGATCCGCCGCCTCGGCATCTGGCTTGTGCTGCTCACGGCGCTGGCTGTCGGCTTCATCGCCTGGTGGATCATGCCGGAGCTGACCCTGCCTGGCGCACTGCTGCTGGGTGCGATCGTGGCGCCGCCGGACGCCGTCTCGGCCGCGGCGATCGGCCGCAAGCTCGGACTGCCGCGTCGCATCATGACCGTGCTCTCGGGCGAGAGCCTGATCAACGACGCGACCTCGCTCACGCTGTACCGGGTGTTCGCGGCGATCCTGGCCGGTCAGACGATCTCGGTCTGGGGCGGTATCGGACAGTTCCTGATGGCCGTCGTGATCGGCGTCGTGATCGGCCTGGTCTTCGGCATCGTGCTGCACCAGCTGCGCATGCGCATCAGCGACCCCGTCGTGATCGGCACCTTCGGACTGCTCGCGCCGTTCGGTGCGTACGCGATCGCGGAGCACCTGCTCGGCTCCGGCGTGCTCGCGGTCGTCGCGATGGGCCTCTACGTCGGATTCAACTCCCCGCGCACCGACTACACGACCCGCCAGCAGGAGAAGCCCCTGTGGCTCTCGGCCGACCTGCTGCTGGAGAGCTTCGTGTTCGCGTACATCGGACTGCAGTTCCCGCGCGTGCTGCGCGACCTGGGCAGCGAATCGGTCGAGCAGATCCTGATGCTGTCGGGAGCAGTGCTGCTGGTCGTGCTGATCGTGCGGCCCCTCTACATCTATCCCACGAGCGCGTGGGCGAACTTCCAGGACCGCAAGCGGCTCGAGCGCTGGGACCGCGGCGTCGAGTCGGGGGAGTTCGAGAAGCGGCATCGCAAGAGTCGCCGCTGGGACAAGTACACCGCGGATGAGCTGCGCTCCCACATCGTGCGCGAGCAGATGGCAGGACTCCAGCTCACCTGGAAGGACAGCGCGGTCATCTCGTGGGCCGGGATGCGCGGCGTGGTCACCCTGGCGATCGCGCTCGCCGCAGCCGACCTCGCGACGCTCGACGACACGTCGTCGCACGCGATCGTCGTCGTCGCATTCGTGGTGACGGTCGGAACGCTGCTGCTGCAGGGGCTGACGCTGCCGATGCTGATCCGCCGCCTCGGCATCGAGGGTGACGTGGATCATGAGCAGGACGCGAAGGCGCTCGAAGCGGTCAAGGCGAAGAGCCGCGAGGCGGGCAAGGCGTTCCTGGCGGAGAAGCGCGTGGAGTGGGAGGCGAAGTACGGCGCCGTCGATCTCGGCGTGTTCGACGCGTTCACGAAGCGAATGAGCCGGGTCGAGAAGGACACGGATGCTGCGCAGGAGGTCGAGGATGCCGTGCCGCGTCCGTCGTACGAGGACCTGGTGGCGCTGTCGAAGGGCTGGCTGCAGGTGCGCCGCGAGATCCTGCTGCAGGAGCGCGACGCCGGCGACCTCGACGAGGAGCTGATGCGCGAGCTGATCGCCGCGATGGACGCCGAGGAGCTCGCGCTCGACACCCGCGGCGCGACCCGCGAGCAGGGCCGCGCCTAGCGCCGCCGACTGCTCTGCCGAGCCCCCCGACTGCTCTGCCGAGCCACCCGACTGCTCTGCCGAGCCACCCCCTTGTGTGCGAGCGGCCCCTCTAGGTGAACACAGAGGGGGCCGGGTCGCATGCAAAGGGGCCGCTCGGCAGGTGGCAGGTGGCAGGTGGCAGGTGGCAGGTGGCAGGTGAGGGGGAGCGTCAGCGGGTGGCGGCGGGCTCGGGTGCGGATGCCGCGGCATCCGTCTCGTCATCCGGATCGTCGTCGGCGAACGGCAGGCCCTCGCGAGGTGCGTTGTACAGCGCCTCGTCCAGGATGCCCTCGCGCTTCGCGACGATCGTCGGCACGAGCGCCTGACCTGCGACGTTGACCGCGGTGCGGCCCATGTCGAGGATCGGGTCGATCGCGAGCAGCAGGCCGACGCCCTCGAGCGGCAGACCGAGGGTCGACAGCGTGAGCGTGAGCATCACCACGGCCCCCGTCGTGCCGGCGGTGGCCGCGGAGCCGACGACCGAGACGAGCACGATCAGCAGGTACTGCACGAAGTTCAGCTCGATGCCGAAGAACTGCGCCACGAAGATCGCGGCGATGGCCGGGTAGATCGCGGCGCAGCCGTCCATCTTGGTCGTCGCACCGAAGGGCACGGCGAATGAGGCGTAGGAGCGGGGCACGCCGAGGTTGCGCTCGGTCACGCGCTCGGTGAGCGGCAGCGTGCCGATCGAGGAGCGGCTCACGAACGCCAGCTGCACAGCCGGCCACACACCCGAGAAGTACTGCTTGATCGACAGGCCGTGCGTCTTCACCAGGATCGGGTAGACGACGAACAGCACGAGCGCGAGGCCGATGTAGATCGCGATCGCGAACCAGCCGAGGGCCGCGAGCTTCTCCCAGCCGTACTTGATGACGGCGGCGCCGATCAGGCCGAAGGTGCCGAGCGGCGCGATGCGGATGATCCACCACAGCACGCGCTGGATGACCTTGAGCAGCGACTCGGTGAACGCCAGGAACGGCTCGGCCTTCTTGCCGGCCTTGAGCGCGGCGATGCCGACGGCCACCGCGACCACGATGACCTGCAGGATGTTGAAGTTCACGCTCGACGAGAACGTGCCGTCTGCGGCGCCTGGGCTGGTGCTGACGCTCAGGCCGAGGAAGTTCTGCGGGATGAGTCCGAGTAGGAAGTTCCACCACGTGCCGACCGTGTACGGCTCACCGGGGGTGAGGCCCTCGCCGGCCTTCGCGCCCGGCTGGATCACGAGGCCGAGCACGATGCCGATCGTGACCGCGATGAATGCGGTGATCGCGAACCACAGCAGCGTCTGACCGGCGAGGCGTGCGGCGTTCTGCACGCGGCGCAGGTTCGAGATGCTCGCGACGATCGCGGTGAAGATCAGCGGGACGACGGCCGCACGCAGCAGCGTCACGTAGGAGCTGCCGATCGTGTCGAGGGTCGCGGACAGCCCGTTCGGGTTGTCTGCGGTGGCGCCGAGCTGGCGGCCGATGAGACCGGCGGCGATGCCGAGGACGAGGGCTGCGAGGATCTGGAAGCCGAACGAGGTCAGCAGCTTCCGGATCGGTCCGCGGGTGTCTGGCGCCTTCTGGGCGCGGACGGTGGTGCTCATGGTGGGGGACTCCAGGAAAATCGTGGCGCACCGAGATGCACGCCAGAACGCTCAACGCTACGAGCGCCGTTCCATTCCCGATGCGGAGATGACGAAGGATGACGGATGCCGCGCGGCATCCGTCATCCTTCGTGAAGTCCCTCCCCGGAATCAGCCGGCGATGCAGTCCTGGATGTTGTCCTGAAGGATCTGCGTCGTGAGCGCCTTGTCCGCCTCGTTCTTCTGCTTGTCTTCGCCGTCAGCGAGGTAGGTCAGGGTCTCGTTGCTCAGTTCGGAGTCGACCAGGTAGCCGGCGAGGCATTCCGTGACGTCCTCGGTGATCGCCTCGTAGCCCGGCTGGTCTGCGAAGAACTTCTGGAGCCCTTGGGAGACATCAGCTTCGGAGGGACGCGCGGCACCGCCGCATGCGGCGAGCGAGAAGGCGAGTGCCGCGATCGGCAGGGCCATGAGAAGGCGGGTGGAGTTGCGGAGTTTCGGGTTCGTGAGCGTCATAGCTTCACGGTAGCCGCTCACAGCCGATTGATAGCGACGGATGCATGGGGAGAGATGCCCATCGAGAATCCCTGTCGTGTGCGCGCAGGCTCTGCCACGATGGCCTCATGTTCATCGTGACCACGAACGACGTCTCCGGCTATCGCATCACGCAGGTGCTCGGCGAGGTGATGGGGCTGACCGTCCGGTCGACCGACTTCGGGCAGGGGTTCACCGCGGGGTTCCGCTCGCTCGGCGGCGGCGAGATCCCGGAGTACACGCAGGTCATGTACGAGGCGCGGCAGGTCGTCATGGGCCGCATGTGGGATCAGGCCGTGCAGCGCGGCGCCAACGCGATCGTCGCGATGCGCTTCGACGCGGGGTCGATCGCGAACTTCACGGAGATCTGTGCGTACGGCACCGCCGTGGTCGTCGAGCCGCTCGCGCCGACGCCTCCGCCGCCCGCCGGCTGACCTCTGCTCCCCGGCTGAGGGGGCGCATCTGGTCGCGTCCGTGGCAGCGATGCGACCATTCTTGACCCCTCGCTCACAGCAGGTGTCGCAGACGGCCGCATTCGATGGCGTGAGGCGGCCAGGTGCGACACCTCCGGCCTGACCAGCGTCAGCGCGCGAGCACCAGCAGGTCGCCGACCTCGCATTGCAGCGCGTCGCAGATCGCCCGGAGCGTCGAGTAGCGGATCGCGCGGGCCCGGTCGTTCTTCAGCACCGACAGGTTCACGATGCTCACGCCCACCATGCTGCTCAGCTGCGTGAGCGTCATGCCGCGTTCCGCGAGCAGCTCGTCGAGACGGCAGTGGATGCCGGTGAGCTCGTCGTCGTTCTCCGCGGGGGTCACACCAGGCCCTCCGTCTCCCTCTCGAGCACATCTCTCTCCTGCTGCAGGCGCATGCCCCGGCGCAATGCGACTGCGACCAGCCCGATCGTCACCCCGGTCGCGAAGAGCGGCGTGATCGCCCAGAACTCGATCGGATGCGTCGCCTCGCCCGCGCCGAGACCGAGTGCCCGGGTGATGCCGTTCCTCCCCGCGGTCTCCAGCATGACGATGATCGCGGGGGCGAGGACGAGCGTCCAGCCGATCGCGTCGAGCGCTCGGGCGTTTCCTCTGTTGAAGAACCGTCCGCGGAGGAAGTTCCATGCGATCAGGGCAACGGCGCCGATGATGACCACGGCCGCCAGCGTCCAGAGCGCGATCGCGGAGATGATGGCGGCGATCGAAACGGGGTTCACCCCGGTCGCGAAGACCATCGCCTGCTGCGCGATGCCCTCGACCGTCACAGCACCCGAGTCCGCCGTCGCGGCGATCGGCTGCTCGTCGATCGGGATCGACCAGGCGATGCCGTCGTCACGGAACGTTCCCCCGATCCGCAGCACCGTCGAGATCCCGGTCACGACCAGTGCGGCTGCCGCGAGGAAGAGCACCGTGACGGCATCCGCGAACTCGGACCGTGTCGCCGCGGTGGTGGATGCGGTGTCCATCAGACGAGTCCTTCCGTCTCGCGCTGCAGCTTCTCGCCGATCACGAACGCCGTGCCGATCACGGCGATGATGAAGGCGGCGAGGATGAAGGTGAACGGCTCGACGGTGATCACGGCGTTGTCGATGCCGTTGTCGGTGACGACTGCGACGGTCGCGTTGGCGAGCATGTTGTCGAAGAACTGCACGGCGGCGAAGCCGACCAGACCGGTGATCCCGGCGGTCATCACGAGCGCGGTGTTGCGGCGGCTGAACACGTGTCCGCTCAGGATGCCGCGGGCGAGCAGGATCAGGCATCCGATCACCGCGAGGATCGTGAGGATCTGGATGACCTGGCCGATGATGCCCGGGACCGCGGCGATAGGCGGCAGTGCGGATGCCGTGAGCGTGGCGCGATCGAGTCCGGCGGCGACGCTGTCGCCCGTCGTGAGCGGAATCTGCACCGGCGCATCGACGAACTCGACGAGCACCGGCACGTCCGTGCCACGAGCCAGCTCGATGATGCGGAGCGTCGAGAACACGACGAAGTACGCCGCGATCGCAAGGCCGGCGACGCAGAAGCCGATGAGCGCGCTCCTGTCCCCGCGGGTGAGCGTGCCCGGTTTCGTGGAGTTCATGATCGTCCCCTTATCGATAGTCGTTGTTAGCGATAAACGTTAACATAACGAGAATCGATACGTCCGTCAAGAGGCGGCCCCTGATGGCGGCCGAGCCGCCGTCTGCAGCGCTATGCCGACGGCGAACACGGGCATACCTGCCGTTCCCGGTGGTTACTCTCGATGTACAGGCGCGAGAAGCGTCTTCGCCCCAGTGCGAATAAGGAGTCACAGCATGTTCGAGAGATTCACGGACCGAGCCCGTCGTGTGGTCGTCCTCGCCCAAGAAGAGGCGAAGATGCTCAACCACAACTACATCGGAACCGAGCACATCCTGCTCGGTCTCATCCACGAGGGCGAGGGCGTCGCCGCCAAGGCCCTCGAAAGCCTGGGCATCTCGCTCGACGCCGTGCGCGAGCAGGTGCAGGACATCATCGGTCAGGGTCAGCAGCAGCCGACCGGTCACATCCCCTTCACGCCTCGTGCGAAGAAGGTGCTCGAGCTGAGCCTCCGCGAGGCCCTGCAGCTCGGCCACAACTACATCGGCACCGAGCACATCCTGCTCGGCCTCATCCGCGAGGGTGAGGGCGTTGCAGCGCAGGTGCTCGTCAAGCTCGGGGCCGACCTGAACAAGGTCCGCCAGCAGGTCATCCAGCTGCTCTCCGGTGCGCCGGGACGCGAGCCGGCGGCCGTCGGCGCGCAGAGCAACGACACCCCGAGTGCCCAGGGCGGCTCGCAGGTGCTCGACCAGTTCGGACGCAACCTCACGCAGGCCGCGCGCGACAACAAGCTCGACCCGGTGATCGGCCGCGAGAAGGAGATCGAGCGGGTCATGCAGATCCTGTCTCGCCGCTCCAAGAACAACCCGGTCCTGATCGGTGAGCCCGGCGTCGGCAAGACGGCCGTCGTCGAGGGCCTCGCCCAGGCGATCGTCAAGGGCGATGTGCCCGAGACGCTGAAGGACAAGCAGCTCTACTCGCTCGACCTCGGCTCGCTCATCGCCGGTTCCCGCTACCGCGGTGACTTCGAGGAGCGCCTGAAG
>Ga0160430_100013_pt1 | contig 253955 bp, 222 predicted proteins | sample HID1971I_E0MG_FD_108274 | JGI IMG/M metagenome (GOLD analysis project Ga0160430, IMG submission 108274) | Enriched millipede-associated microbial communities from UW Madison campus, WI, USA - HID1971I_E0 MG | ecosystem: Host-associated > Arthropoda: Insects > Digestive system > Unclassified ...
CGTCAACTACACCGTCAGCGGCGCCACCAGCTGGACCGTGAACACCACCTTCAACGGCAGCCAGAGCCTGCAGAACTCCTGGAACGCCAACGTCACCGGCAGCGGCAACACCCGCACCATCACGCCCAACGGGTCCGGCAACAGCTTCGGCCTGACCCTCTACAAGAACGGCAGCACCGCGCTCCCCACCGCATCCTGCACCGCGTCCGGCGGCGGAGGCGGCTCGACGACGCCACCGCCGTCCGGCGGGGGCGGTGGGAGCTGCACCGTCAGCGTCACGAAGGCCGACGACTGGAGCGACCGGTTCAACGTCAACCTCTCGGTCAGCGGCACCAGCACGTGGGTCGTGACGATCCGGCTGAACGGGAGCCAGTCGGTGCAGAACAGCTGGAACGCCTCGGTCTCCAGCAGCGGCAGCACGGTGACCGCCCGACCGAACGGTGCCGGGAACAGCTTCGGCATCACGCTCTACAAGAACGGCAGCAGCACGGTGCCGTCCGCCACCTGCGCGACCGGCTGACGGCTGGGGTGGGGTGACGGCCACCGTCCCCCCGCCCGCACGCACGACGAGGTCCCCCGGGGCTGACCCCGGGGGACCTCGGTGCGTCAGGGGCTCGTCAGGCCGCGGAGCCCTTGCGGGTCCAGCGCCAGATCGCGGTGACGACCACCGCGCCGACGATGGACCCGATGATGCCGCTGGGCCGCAGCTCGAGCCCGTCGCCCGCGAGGAGGCTGGCGAGCAGGCCACCGACGAACGAGCCGACCAGACCGGCGATGATCGCCATGGTCCAGTCGATCCGGCCGGACTGCCTGCCGAGGATGAGCTGGGCTGCGGCACCGACGAGCATCCCGAACAGGATCAGTCCAAGGATCAGCATGGCCCGAGCGTAGGGCAGCAGGTCACGCCGCGCCCAGGGTGCGGCCGGACCTACGTCGGGGTCGCGAACCGGGCGTGCACCCCGGGCGAGTACAGCACCGAGTCGGGCGGTCGGGTCGTGACCCCGGGCAGACCGCCGGCGGCGACGAGCTCGTCGTCGAGGTGCACGAGCTCCGCCCGGCGCAGCGGCCACGGCTCGTGCTCGTTGGGGACGAACCGGGTGCGGCCGCCGATCCGGGTGTGCATGCCCCAGCGGGCGGTGAGGAAGTCGGCGAGCGGGTCGCCGACGACGGGCTCGCGCGTGGGCCGCACGACGACGCGCGAGGAGGGCCGGGTGCCTGTGAGCCTCGTCGACCGGTAGTCGATCGCGTCACCGGTGCGGCGGATCGACATCCGCGCCCACTCGTACGGCACGTGCATGACGGCCCGGGCACCGACCACGACGAGGGCGCGCGACGCCTCGAGGGAGCGGAACAGGACACCGCGCCGGCCGTCGTCGTCGACGGTGTAGAGACGCACGTTGATCTCGGGGAACGTGCCGGCGTACGGGAGGGCCGGCCCGGGCACGATCGTGAACCGCTCCATGCGGAAGGCGATGAGGCCGACCCACGAGGACCCGTCGTGCTCGTCGGGCCGCGTGCCGGGCGGCAGCAGCGGCGCGACGAGCGCCGGGTCGACGCGCCAGTGCAGGAAGCTCAGCCGCACCCAGTCCTGGGACAGGATCACGCGGCCGGGGAGCGGGGGTGCCGTGGCGGTGACGGGGTCCACGCCGCCACCGTACGGGCTGCACGGGTCCCACGGCGCGTCACTCCGACGGATGAATTGCAGCCGTGAATTATCGAAACCCGAGGTCATTATCGAAACCTCGACGACTATCGAAACAATCGGAAGATATCCCGACACCTTGACGCGAGTCGTAACGGACTGGACAATCGTCACGAACGGCTTCGACGTCGCAGCCAACGAATGACGCGGGCCGCAGCGGGAGCGGGATCGTCCCGCTTTCGACGACGAGCGCCGGCGAGCATTCTCCGATGAATGCCCGGCGCCGATCACCGCACAAAGGAGTGCACAATGTTCGACCGTTTCTCCATGCATCGCGGCGCGCCCCGACGCCGCCGGACGATGCGGGCGCTCGTGACCCTCGGCGCCGCAGGTGCGCTGGTGGCGACCGCCATGACCCCGGCGTCCGCCGTCTCGTCGAACGAGACCGGCAACAACAACGGGTACTTCTACTCGTTCTGGACCGACAGCCCCGGCACCGTCTCGATGAATCTCGGATCGGGCGGCAACTACTCCACCACCTGGTCCAACACGGGCAACTTCGTCGCCGGAAAGGGATGGTCCACGGGCGGCCGCAAGACCGTCAACTACTCGGGCTCGTTCAACCCCTCCGGGAACGCGTACCTCACGCTCTACGGGTGGACCAAGAACCCGCTCGTCGAGTACTACATCGTCGACAACTGGGGCACCTACCGGCCCACCGGCACCTTCATGGGCACGGTGAACAGCGACGGCGGAACCTACGACATCTACCGCACCCAGCGCGTCAACAAGCCGTCCATCGAGGGCAACAGCTCGACGTTCTACCAGTACTGGTCGGTGCGGCAGTCGAAGAAGACCGGCGGCACCATCACGTCCGGCAACCACTTCGACGCCTGGGCGTCCAAGGGCATGAACCTCGGCACGCACAACTACATGATCATGGCGACCGAGGGCTACCAGTCCAGCGGCAGCTCGAACATCACCGTGAGCGAGGGCTCCGGCGGTGGCGGCGGCGGTGGCACCACCAACCCGCCCCCGTCGGGCGGCGGCTGCACGGTGAGCGTCACCAAGGGCCAGGACTGGACCGACCGGTTCAACGTCTCGTACTCGGTCAGCGGCGCGAGCAGCTGGACGGTCACGATCAAGCTCAACGGCGGCCAGGCCATCCAGAGCAGCTGGAACGCCTCGGTGTCCAGCAACGGCAGCACCGTGACGGCCCGCTCGAACGGGTCGGGCAACAACTTCGGCACCACGATCTACAAGAACGGCAACAGCACCACGCCGACCGCCACCTGCGCGGCCGGCTGACCGACAGCAGCAGCGCCGGGTCCGAGCTTCGCGCTCGGGCCCGGCGTCGTCGTGCCCGGGCGTCTCGATGTCAAAGATTGTAGACATCATGTCCGGTCTGCCATACATTCGTCGGGACAGCCGACCCCGATCGGAGCGCCATGACCCCCGACGACGAGCACGTCCCCCTCTCCTACGGCGAGCGCACGGCCTGGACCTACGCGGTCGTCATCCCGGCGGGCACCCTCGCCTACCTCGCGGTCGTCGTCCCCCGCGTGCTCACGCAGCCCGTCGCCGAGGTCGCCTGGGCCGGGCCGATGCTCTGGTCGATGGGCCTGACGATCGTCGCCAGCATCCTCGGCGCGATCGTGCTCGCCGTCGTCGTCCGGGACCACGAAGGCCGCCTCGACGTGCGCGACACCCAGATCGAGCGGACCGGCGACCGCGTCGCGTTCATCTGGACCGCGGCCGGCGCGGTCGTCGTGCTCCCGCTCGCGATGCTCGAGGTCGACTGGTTCTGGATCGGCAGCTCCGTGTTCGTCCTCGCCGCGATCGGCTCCACCTGCGGCGCGGTCGTCCAGATCCGAGCCCACCGGGGGACCTTCGTTGGGTAGGACCACGCGCGTCACCAACACCGTCCGCACGCTGCGGTTCACGCACGGCGAGATGACGCAGGCGGACCTCGCGGCCCGCATCGGCGTCACCCGTCAGACCGTCATCGCCATCGAGCAGGGCCGGTACTCGCCGTCCCTCGAGATGGCCTTCCAGATCGCGCGGGTGTTCGGGGTCCCGCTCGACGACGTCTTCCAGTACCCCGACGACGAGGACGCCTAGACCGCCTCCCCACCAGGCGACCGCGTGCCGGCAGGGCACGTGGCCTCCACCCCGCACACCCTCGTGCGGCCGTGCGAGCACGCGCCGCGCTCGTCGAAGGAGCCCGTCATGTCCCCGACCCGCACCGCCCGCCTCGCGGGCCTGCTCTACCTCGTCGTCGCCGTCCTCGGCGGGTGGGCCGAGCTCACCCGCAGCCAGGTCCTCGTGCCCGACGACGCCGCCGCCACCGCGCAGGCGATCGCGGACCACGCCACCGCCCTGCGGCTCGCGATCGCCGCGGACGTCGTCGACGCCACCGCCTTCGCGCTGTTCGGCCTCGTCATGCAGCGGCTGCTGCACCACGTGCACGCCCGCGCCGCCGCGGCCCTCGTGCTCGGCACGTGGCTCAGTGCCGCGATGGCGCTCGTCATGCTCACGTTCCACGCCGGCGCGCTGCTCGTCGTCACCGACCCCGCCGTCTCGTCGGCGGTCGGACAGCCGGAAGGGCTCGCCCTGCTCCTGCTCGACCTGCAGTCCACGGCGTACACGCTCGCGGGGGTCTTCTTCTCGCTGTGGATGGCGGCCGCCGCGTTCCTCCTCGCCCGGTCCGGGATGTTCCCGCGGTTGCTGGCACCGCTCGTCGCCGTCGGGTCCGTCGCGTGGATGGTCGACACGCTGCTCGTCGCGGTGCCGGACCTGCCGGGCCTCGTGGCCGCCGTGCCGTCGACCGTCGCGGGCGTCGCGGAGGTCGGGCTGCTCGCCTACCTGCTCGTCCGCGGCGTGCGGCGTGGCACGGGCGTGCCGTCAGGCCTGGTGCCCTCGTCCGCGAGCGCCTGACGGGCCGGGCGGCGGCGCCCCGGCACGCTTGATCCGCAGGCGCTTCGCGACCCGGTGCCACACCACCTGCTGCACCAGGAGGGTCGCCCACCCCGCGACCGCCATGCCCGTGATGTTCACCAGGAGCTGGAGGGCGCTGCCCCGGGCCTCGGGCCAGGCGCCGAACGTGAGGCTCAGCGCGAGGCTGCCCGCGGCCGGCACGGTCGTCACCGAGATGAACACGCCCGACAGGCCGCCGAGCCGGGCGGACGTCAAGGACAGCACGCCGGCGGCCCCCGCGATGACCGCGACGACGATCGACCACCGGTCGGGCGAGAACACGAACGACGTGTCCGGTCGAGGGCGCGTGAAGTCCTCGACCGTCACCCAGCCGACCGCCTCCCCGACCAGGGCCCACGCCGAGGTCACCACGATCGCCAGCGCGAAGCCGAGGAACAGCGTCAGCACCGCCCGCCGCAGCAGCATGGGCCGGCGACGCACGAGCCCGACGCCGAGCGCGACCACGGCGCCGAACTCCGGGCCGAGCACCATCGCGCCGATGACGAGCACCTGCGAGTCCAGCAGCAGGGCGATCGCCGCGATGATCGTCGCCAGACACATGAAGCTGACGTAGGTCCAGTTGAGCTCCGAGTCCTCGTACGCCTGCTGCGTCACCTCGGCCCACACCACCGCGTCGGCGCTGCTGCCCGGAGCCAGCCGCTCGGCGTCGAACCCGCGCTGCGACACCCACGTCTCGACCTCGTCCACCCGCAGCGTGCCCTCCCGGTGCACGCCCAGGTCGACGAGCCGCTCGACGACCCCGTCGGTCGCCTCCCGCGCGACGTCCGCGATCACCACGTCCCCCTCGGGCCGCACCGACGCGTCGCGCAGCACGGCCAGGCTGCTCACCGCCGCGTCGTCGGACAGCGCGTCGACGACCTGTCCGCTGAGGTCACGCGGCACGGAGAGCGTCAGTCGCAGCACAGGGGCATTCTGGACCTCGCGGCAGGCCGAGTCGCCCGACGTGCGGGGGACGGCCAGAACGAGGGGTTCCCATGAGCAACCTGGTCGTGCACTTCGAGATCCACGCCACCGAGCCGCAACGGCTCATCGACTTCTACTCCGGGCTGCTCGGGTGGACCTTCACGCGGTTCGGCGACGCCCCCTACTGGGCGATCGACACGGGTGACGGGGCGATCAACACGCAGGCGCGCGCCGGCCACGGGATCAACGGGGGGCTCGTCCAGCGGCAGGGCCCCCGCCCCGAGGCGGGCTCACCCGTCAACGGCGCCGACATCGTCGTCGGTGTCGACGGGCTCGTCGACGACGTCTGGGCGAAGGGCCTGCAGCTCGGCGCGACCGAGGCCCTGCCGCTCACGGACATGGCCGGGATCGGCCGGCTCGGCTACCTCCTGGACCCCGACGGCAACGTGTTCGGGCTCATCTCGCCGGTGATGTCCGACGGCACGACCGCGATGGGCGGCGACGCCTGAGCGCTGGTCCGGGCCGCTAGCGTCGCACCGTGGCTGCCTCTCCTGACGTGTTCCACGCCCGCGTGCTCGCCGCCGTCGACGACACCGGCCGTCTGCCCCGACCGTCGATGGCGTACTGGGAGATCTTCCCGTTCGAGACCGCCGACCTCAGGGTCGTCCCCGTCGTCCCGCCCGTGCTGCCCGAGCCCGCCCGGTATGGCGCCGGCGGTGTCGGCTGCCCGTCGTGCGAGGGCGAGGGCGACAGCGACGGCGACGGCGGCGGCGGCGGCACGGTCTGGCGTGACGCGCACTGGCGGCTGCGTGTCTCGGCGCAGACGAGCGGCGTCCCGCTGCGGCTCATGCTCCTCTCGCGGGAGCACGTCGACTTCCCCGACCTGCCCGACGACCGCGCCGCCGAGCTCGGCGTCCTACTGGTCCACCTCGCGCGGGCGATCGAGCAGCTGCCGCACGTCGCCCGGGCGCACCTGAGCAAGTGGGGTGACGGTGGCGAGCACCTCCACGTGTTCGCGTACGCCCGGCCCGAGGGCATGCGCCAGATGCTCGGCACCCTCATGCCGCTGTGGGACGACGTGCTGCCGCCCGTCCCGCTCGACGAGCGCGACGCCGACGCCCGGGCCGTCGCGGAGGCACTCGTGCGGTCGTACGGCGGCGAGGCGACCGGCTCGCGACCTCTCGGCTGAGGCCCCTCCGCACGGGCCCCTCGGCCGAGGCCCGTCGCCTGATGCCCGTCGGCTCAGCGGCCGGTCATCGCCTGCATGGCCTCGTCGTACCGCGCCCCGGCCACGCCGACCCGGGTCGCGGCCTCGTCGAGCGCGGCGACGTCCTCGGGACCCAGCTCGAGCCCGACGGCCCCGAGGTTCTCGTCGAGCCGCGCGAGCCGGCGCGTGCCGGGGATGGGGACGATCGACGGCCCCTGCGCGAGCAGCCAGGCCAGCGCGACCTGCGCCTTCGTGGCGTCGTGCCGCACGGCGACCTCGCCGACCAGGTCCAGGAGGGCCTGGTTCGCGGCGCGGTTCTCCTCGGTGAAACGGGGGATGGTCGCCCGGATGTCGTCGGCCGCGAACCGCGTGCCCGGGTCGACGGTGCCCGTGAGGTAGCCGCGGCCGAGCGGGCTGAACGGCACGAGACCGATGCCCAGCTCGTCGAGCACCGGCACGATCTCCGCCTCCACGTCGCGCGTCCACAACGAGTACTCGCTCTGCAGGGCCGTCACCGGGTGCACCGCGTGCGCCCGGCGAATGGTGGCGGCACCCGCCTCCGACAGGCCGAGGTGGGCGACCTTGCCCTCCGCGACGAGCTCGGCGACGGTCCCGGCGACGTCCTCGATCGGGACCTCCGGGTCCACGCGGTGCTGGTAGAACAGGTCGATCCGGTCCGTCCGCAGCCGGCGCAGCGACGCGTCGGCGACCCGCCGGACCTGCTCGGGGCGGCTGTCGAGACCGACCGACCTGCCGTCGCGGATGTCCCAGCCGAACTTCGTCGCGAGCACCACCTGGTCCCGGACCGGCGCCAGGGCCTCACCGACGAGCTCCTCGTTGACATATGGGCCGTACACCTCGGCGGTGTCGAACAGCGTCACACCCCGCTCGACGGCACCCCGGAGCACGCCGATCATCGCCGCGCGGTCGCCCGGGTTGGGGCCGTACGCCTCGCTCATGCCCATGCAGCCCAGCCCGATCGCCGAGACCTCCAGCCCCTGACCCAGCGTGCGCGTGCCCATCGTGACCTCCTCGTGTCCGACCCTGGTGCGAGCATGTCGGACATCTGCTCCCATGTCCGCGAGAGAAGCCGGAGACGCCCGTGACCAGGTTCGTCGTCGACAGCGGCGCCGCCCTCCGGCTCGCCGAGACCGGGGCGCGGGTCCCCGACGCGCACGAGCTCCTCGCGCCGACGCTGCTGCGCTCCCAGGTGCTCTCGGCCATGCACGAGGCGGTGCACGCCGGCGACCTGCCCGCAGCCGCCGCACGCGCGCGGGTCGCGGCCGTCGGGAAGCTGCGGATCCGGCTGCTCGGCGACGCCGTCCTGCGCGGCACCGCCTGGCAGGTGGCCGACCGGCTCGGGTGGGCGTCCACCTACGCCGCCGAGTACGTCGCCCTCACCCGCCTCCAGGCCGACGCGTTCGTCACGCTCGACCCCGACCTGGCCCGGGCCGTCGCGGGCGAGGTCCGGACGGCCCCGTTCGAGTCCCTCCTGAACCCGTCCGCCTGACCGCCCCGTCACCCAGCCCGCTCGGCGGCCCCGCCGAGATCGTGACTTCGGCTCCAGATCGTCAGTGTGACGTGACGATCTCGCGCCGAAGTCACGAGCTCACCCCTGGGTGAGCGATGACCGTCCACAGATGTCGTCCTGGGCCGCCGCGGGACGGTTGAAGCGTCGAGGCTGTGCGGATGCCTCGTCGTCCCGGGTCCGGTTCCGGTCTTCGCCCTCCCAGCGCCGCTCCGGCCGTCCTGCTCGCGCGCGAGCATCGCCGCGCGGCGTTGGAACGGCACGTGAGGTCGGGTGACGTCGAGCGGCTGTCGCGCGGCGTGTACCTCCGGCGCACCGACGACGTCACCGCGCGCGACCGAGTAGTCGCCGCGATCGTCGGTACCCATCGGCGTCTCCACTGCGAGCACGCCATGGGCCACCTGTCGGCGGCGGTGCTGCACGGGCTTCCGGTGTGGCGCGTCGACCCCAAGGTGCACCTGTACCAGCGGTCCACCCCCGGCGGCCGCGCCGACCCGTCGATCGTCCGACACGTCCCCCTCCCGCCACCGCACGACCGGACCACCGTCGCCGGCATTCCCGCGACGACCCTGGTGCGCACGGTCTGGGACTGCCTCACCACCCTCCCGCCCGCGGACGCGCTCGTGCTGGCGGACGCCGCGCTCCGGGCGGGCGTCGACCGGAGCGCGCTCGAAGGCCGGTTCCGGCCTCGCGCCCGCGGTGCGGCACGCGCGCTCGCTGTCCTGGCCTTCGCCGACGACGGCGCCGAGTCGCCGCCCGAGTCGATCTGCCGGTTCCAGGTGCTGCGCGCCGGGCTGCCCGTACCGAGCACGCAGGTCGAGGTCACGACCCGGCTCGGCACCTTCTGGGGTGATCTGGGCTGGCCGGAGTGGCGGCTGCTGCTCGAGTACGACGGGCGCCCGAAGTACGACGGGACCGAGGCCCTGATGGCCGAGAAGCGACGGCACGACGCGCTCGTCGAGGCCGGCTGGCGGGCGCTGCGGATCACCAAGGAGGACCTCACGCCGCCCGGACAACTGCTGCGGCGCGTGACCCCGCTGCTCCCCGCCGGGACGACCAGCACCCTCCGCCCGCGCCGGGAGCTGTCGTGGTGACCCCCTCCCCCTGGACACCCGGACGAGCTCGTGACTTCGGGTCGAGATCGTCAGTGTGAAGTGACGATCTCGATCCGAAGTCACGAGCTCGCGGAGGGATGGGTGAGCGGGGGTCAGGCCGGGGTCGGGGGCGAAGCGCTGGGGTGAGAGCTGGTGGGGTGGGGGCGGGTGGGGCGGGTAGGGCGCTTCGTCGTCCAGGACACGACGGCCACCATGCCGCCGGCCAGGAGCCAGACGACCCCCTCGGCCGCGGCGTCGGGCAGCAGGAGCACGAGGGCGGACGCGACGACGACCGGCACCCCGACCCGCGTCGCCGTGGCGAGCGACGAGCGCCGCGCGTCCCCGTCGGCGCGCCCGCCGACCGCGAGGTGGACACCCACCGAGAGCAGCCCGTACAGCGCGTACGCGGAGACGACGAGCACGCGGTCGTGGTCGCTGACCGTCGCGGTGGGGTCGGCGACGAGCCCGCCGAGCACGGCGGCCACCGTGGCGAGCGCGAGCGTCGCGCACAGGTGCGCCGCCCAGGCGAGCCGCGGTGCGACGGCACCCTGCGCGAGCGCCGCCACCCCCGCGTAGCCGCGGCGCACCGCGACGCCCCACAGCGCGAAGACCAGCACGAACGCCCCGGCGCCGGTCACCAGGAGCTGCCGGTCCCAGGTCGCCTCGCTCGCGGCGTCGATGACCTGCACCAGCCCCTCGCCGAGCACGATGAGGACGAACAGGCCGAGCCGCTCTCCGAGGTGCACGGGGTCCGCGTCCATCGCGACGACGGTCGTCGGGAGCTCCCTGCTCTGCCGCCGCTCGTCGTGCCCGCCCGAGCGACCGCGTTCACGGGCACGTCCGCTCGCCACCCGCTCGAGCAACCGGTCGAGCCGGGTCTGGGTGTCGGCGAGGAGGCGCTCGCGGGTCGTCGTGAGCAGGAGCAGCAGGTCGATGGTGAGGCCGACGGCCCACAGGACGTACCGCGCGCTGCCGTCGACCCACCACGACACGACCCACGGCAGCACCCCGAACGCCGCCTGCACGAGCGGCAGGTCGACGACGACGGTCGCCTGGCGCCACGGTCGTGCCGCGACCATCCGACCGACCACGTACGCGATCGCGAACGCGCGGGCGTGCTCGTCGCGGATCTCGGGGACGGCCGCGGTCATCACGGCGAGCACGGCCATCCCGGCGATCATCGGCAGCGTGTGCGTCTGCTCCCCCGCGATGTTGCCGTACGTCGTGAAGCAGGCCCACACGATCCAGAACGCGACGAACGCGACCACGTACAGGGCCAGGCCGCCGCCGGTCTCGTCCTCCTCCAGCAGGTGCGCAAGCATCCCGATGCCCGCGACGACGACGAGGTCGAAGAACAGCTCGAGCCAGGACGCGTGCCGTTCCTCTGCCATGGCAGGCATCGTGCCCAGGTCGGCGGGCGCCCGTCGAGGCCGTCCGGCAGGACCGCCGGGCCCGGACCGTCAGGAAGGGAGCGCCCAGCGAGCAGCCGGGGTGGGCGCCGTCCGGGCGGGTGGCGTGCCAGGCTGGACCGTACGCGCGACGACGAGGTCGCGCCGCAGGAGCGGGAGGTCGCGGTGGTCCTCGTGCCGGCCTGGGAGGCGCTGGGGGGCGACCCGGCGCTGCCGTCGCTGGTGCACGCGACGGGCGACACGGGGCTGGGCTCTGTCCTCGCGGTCGGCGAGCTCGCCCTCGGGGCGGTCGGTGCGCAGCGGCTCGCCGCCGACGAGCTGCGCGGCTCGTCGGTGCCGGTGGAGCTCGACGCCCGCCACGTGGGCCTCGCGTTCCGCAGCGAGCGGTTCCTGCGGCTCGACGGGCACCCGGCCGGAGGCGGGTTCGCGCCGCTGTCCCGGTTCACGCCGACCGTCGACGGCTGGGTACGGCTGCACGCGAACTACGCCCACCACCGGCGCGCGCTTCAGGACGCCCTCGGGCCCGACCCGCTCGCCGCTGCCGCGGACATGACCGGCGCGGAGGTCGAGGAGGCCGTCGTCGCGGCGGGGGGTGTGGCCGCGGTGGTCCGCACCGAGGCGCACTGGGCCGCTTCCGACCCCGGCGCGGCGGTGCGGGCGCTCCCCCTCCTGACGCTCGCGCGCGTGGGCGACGGCCCGTCCCGGGTGCCTCGGCTCGACGGCCTGCGCGTCCTCGACCTCACGCGCGTCATCGCCGGACCGGTCGGCACCCGGACCCTCGCGTCCTACGGGGCGGACGTGCTGCGCCTCGACAGCCCGCGCCTCCCCGAGGACCCCGCGGCCCTGCTCGACACCGGCCCGGGCAAGCGGCACGCGCGCCTCGACCTCGCGGCGGCCGACGGGCGCGAACGGTTCGAGGACCTGCTCGACGGCGCGGACGTGCTCGTGCAGGGGTACCGGCCGGGCGCGCTCGACCGCTTCGGGCTCTCGTCGGCCGCCCTGGCCGAGCGGCGGCCGGGGCTCGTCGTCGTCACCCTGTCCGCGTGGGGGACGAGCGGCCCGTGGGCGGGACGGCGGGGGTTCGACTCGATCGTGCAGGCGGCCACCGGCATCGCGGACGTCACCCGCGACGACGACGGCACGCCCGGGGTGCTGCCCGCGCAGGCGCTCGACCACGCCGCCGGCCACCTCGTCGCGGCCGCCGTGATGCGGGCCGTCACGGAGACCGGGGCCGGCGGCACCTGGCACGCGGACGTCTCGCTCGCGCAGCTCGCGACCTGGCTGCTCGCCGCCCCGCGGTCCGCGTCCCCGACGACCCCGACGACGCCTGATCCCGACCCGTACCTCGTCGACCTGGACTCCCCGTCCGGCACGGTGACGCTCGTCGCGCCGCCCGGCTCCCCGGTGTGGCGGCACGGCCCGGTCCCGAGCGGGTACGACGAGTCCGCATGGTGACGGCGACGTCGCTCCGCACGACGAGTCCCCTGGTGAGCCGTCGGGCGGGAGAACCGACGTGACCGTGGACCGTACCGACGCGTAACGTCTCGCCCTTGTGAGCCGGATCGTCGACGTCGTGGTGCCGCCCCGGCTCGGCCGCGGGTTCCGGTGGCTGCTCGCGTCGTCGTGGACGTCGAACCTCGGGGACGGCATCGTCCTCGCGGCCGGCCCGCTGCTCGTCGCCTCCCGCACGCAGGACGCGTTCCTCGTCGCGCTCGCCGCGATGCTGCAGTGGCTGCCGCCGCTCCTGTTCGGCCTGTGGGCCGGGGCGCTGACCGACCGGCTCGACCGTCGCCGGCTCGTCATCACCGTCGACCTCGTGCGGGCGCTCGTGCTGGCGCTGCTCGCGCTCGCGGTGCTCACCGACGTCGCGACGATCGTGCTCGTCCTGGTCGCGATGTTCCTGCTGGGCACCGCCGAGACGTTCGCGGACAACGCGTCGAGCACGCTCGTGCCGATGCTCGTCGGGCGCGACGACCTCGCGGTCGCGAACTCCCGCATCCAGGCCGGGTTCGTCACCGTCAACCAGCTCGTCGGCCCGCCCATCGGTGCCCTGCTGTTCGCGGCCGGCCAGGCGAGCCCGTTCGCGGCCGAGGCCGTGCTCGTCGCCCTCGGGGCGGTCCTCGTGTCCCGCGTGCAGCTGCCGCCGCACCGCGTCGAGCCCGCGCACCGCAGCCACATCCGCGCCGACATCGCCGAGGGCGTCCGGTGGACCCTCCACCACCCCGCCGTCCGCACGCTCGTCATGACGATCTTCATCTTCAACGTCACGTGGGGCGCCGCCTGGTCCGTGCTCGTCCTGTACGCGCACCGGCAGCTCGGGCTCGGGGCCGTCGGGTTCGGGCTCATCACCACCGTCGGCGCGCTCGGCGGCCTGCTCGGCACGTTCTCCTACGGGTGGATCACCCGCCGGGTCAGCCTCGCGAACCTCATGCGGGTCGGGCTCATCGTCGAGACGCTCACGCACCTCGCCCTCGCGCTCACGACGACCCCGGCGGTGGCCTTCGGCATCTTCTTCGTGTTCGGCATGCACGCGTTCGTGTGGGGTACCACGTCGGTGACCGTGCGGCAGCGGGCCGTGCCGACCGCTCTGCAGGGGCGGGTCGGGTCCGTGAACCTCGTGGGTGTCTTCGGCGGGCTGGTCATCGGCTCGGCGATCGGTGGCGTGCTCGCGCAGAACCACGGGGTCACGGCACCGTTCTGGTTCGCGTTCTACGGGTCGGCGGTGTTCGTCGTGCTCATCTGGCGCCAGCTGCGGCACATCGCCCACACCGACGCCCAGGACGCGCCCGAGCCGGTGTGACCGACCGCGTCGCAGCCGGACGCTGAGGACCTGGTCACGCCTTCAGCCACGGCCTCGGTGCGGCGCGGCTCGTGCACCCGGGTGACGGGCGGCGACAGCCGCCGGGCGTGGGCGTACGGTCGCGGACCATGAGGGGCGCGCGCCGGGACATGGTCGACGTGATGCTGCTCGACGAGGGCGAGGAGGAGCCGCCCGTCGAGGCGCATCCGGACGCCCGACGGGTCCGGCCCCGGGCCAGCACGATCGCGTTCGTGGTGACGATGCTGGCCATCGCCGGGGTCGTCGTCACGCAGCTGCGCACCTCGCCGGAGCCCGACACCGGGCCGCCCGTCACGGCGCCGACCTCCGCTCCTCTGGACATCGTCCCGGTCCTCCCTCCGGTCGACGAGGCGGACGTGCGGATGCTCGTCATCCCCGGGCCCGTGGACGGCGAGCTGTCCCGGGAGGTCCGCACCGGCCCCGCGGAGCAGTTCGGCGTGATCGGCTCACCGCCCGCCCCTGGCGTCGTCTACGTCGTCCGGGTCGGGTGCCTGAGCCCGTCGGGGCAGACGCTCGAGTACCGGGTCAGCCCGAACGGCCAGGACGTGCTCACGGCCGGGACCGTGCCGTGCGACGGGCAGGAGGTCGTCAACTCGGTCGGCGACCTCCCCGCCGACCTGCCGCTGGTCGTGACGTTCGGCGCGGTCGGGGACGTCGACGACATCGGCTCGGCCTACGCCGTCGTCGTCCCCGCTTCGTGAGCCCTGGGTGAAGGGTTCGTCGCGCCCCGCGCGACGAACTCCTCAGCGAACGAGGCTCGCGCGACGCACCCAGCGCCCCGAACCGGGAGGATGGGGTCCGTGACCCCCACCGACGCCCCGCCGAGCGGCCCCGACCGCCGGTACCGCTGCGCCCTGTTCGTCGACTTCGACAACGTCTACATCGGGCTGCGCCGCCTGGACCCCGACGCGGCGGAGGCGTTCGCGACGGACCCCGGCCACTGGCTGTCCGAGCTCGAGCAGGACAGCGACTCCGAGGGCGACTTCACGCGCAGGTTCCTCATCCGGGCCTGCTACCTCAACCCGTCGGTGTTCTCGAAGTACCGGCCGAACTTCACGCGCGCCGGCTTCCAGGTGGTCGACTGCCCGTCGCTGACGCAGCAGGGCAAGAGCAGCGCCGACATCAACCTGGTGCTCGACGCGGTCGACGCCCTCGCGGCGGACACCCGGTACGAGGAGTTCGTCATCGTGTCGGCCGACGCCGACTTCACGCCGCTGGCCCTGCGCTGCCGGGCGGCCGACCGGCGGGTCACGATCATCACCGCCGGCCCGGCCGCGAGCGCGTACCGGGCGGTCGCGGACACGGTCATCACGGCCGACCACCTCGCCGAGCTCGTCACGTCGTCCGCGCTCTCCCAGGACCTGCAGCCCGTCGAGGTCGCACCCGTCGAGGCCGCGGTCGTCCCGTCGCCCGCCCCGGCCGCCGACGACGTCGCGGCGTCGATCGTCGTGACGTCGCCCGCCCACCGGGCCGTGCTGCAGCGCGTCCGCTCGGCCGACCGGCCGCTGCCGCTGGGGGTCGTCGCGCAGGTCGCCCAGAAGGCGGACCCGAACCTCGCGACCAGCGGCTGGGGTCCGGGCGGGTTCTTCGCGTGGCTGACCCGGACCGTCCCGGAGGTCGGGGCGTCGTCGCGACCGCCGGGCTTCGTGTGGGACCCGGCCCGGTTCGGCGAGGCGGACCTGCCGGGTGCGGTCGCGGACACGGACCCGACGGCGCTGCAGCAGCAGGTCGTCAACGTCACCGACACCCCGGGACTGAGCCAGGCCAACTACCGGGTGCTGCTGGAGTCGCTGGCCGCCGACCTCAAGGCCCACCCGTTCGAGCGGGTCGCGACGTCGAAGCGGGTGCGCAACGCGTGCCAGGAGGCGGGTGCGGCCGTCGGCCGGTCCACGGTCGACTACGTGATCTCGTGCGTGCTGTACGGCGGGCTCAAGCTGACGTCGACGGTGTCGGCGCCCGACCTGGCGGCGGCGTGGGCGGACTACGTGGTGAGCCTCTCGAAGGGCGCTCGCATGGAGCTCAGCCCTGGTGACGTCGCCGCGATCCGGTCCTGGGTGGGCGGCGGGCTGCTCTGACGGGCCGGGCCCGGTCGCCTCACGCCGACTCGCGGCGGATCAGGTGGATGATGTCCGACCCGGGCCGGCGCGGGGCGGGCTTCCCGGACAGGCCCCGGATGACGAGCGACGCGATGTACTGCGCGACGATCCCCTGCTCGGAGTTCACGGTGGTCAGGGGCGGTGAGGCGAACGGCGCCGCGGGGATGTCGTCGACCCCGACGACAGCGAGGTCGTCCGGGACCGCGACGCCGGCGAGCCGGGTCCCCGCGAGGACGGCGAGCGCCACGTCGTCGTTGTAGGCGCACACCCCGGTGACCCCCTCGGCGACCCACGCCATGACGGCGGCCGCAGCGGCCTCGGCGTCCATCGGCAGCGTCCGGACCACGGGGGCGTCGAGCCCGAGCTCGGCGCACGCGGTGCGCACACCCTCGAGCCGCGGCTCGGCGAAGCCGGTGACGCGCGGGTCCTCGGGGTAGGCGTAGCCGATCCGGCGGTGGCCGGTGGCGGCGAGGTGCTCGGCCTGGACGCGACCGGTGCGCTGCTGCGGGACGAGGAGCTCGCCCTGGCGACGGCTCGTGGGGCTGAGCAGGGCGACCGTGACGGCGATGCCCGCGGCGCGCATGGCGGCGAGCTCGCGGTCGTCGAGCTCGTCCCACAGCACGACGGCGGCGGGACCGAGCGAGCGCCACACCTCGGACACGGGGCGGCCGGCGGCCCGGGGGTGGGCGTAGAGCGTGAGGCCCTCGGCGGCGAGGCTCGTGGAGAGGGTCTCGAGGAGGGTGCCCATCGCGGGGCCGATGGGCCAGTCGGGCAGGAGGCACAGGACCACGTCGGAACGGCCGCTCTGCAGGGCGCGGGCGGTGGCCGACGGGGCGTAGCCGAGGCGTTCGACGGCGTGCATGATCCGCTGCCGGGTGGCGTCCGGGATCTTCTGGTGGGGGGTCCCGTTGAGCACGTAGCTCACGGTGGTCCGTGAGACGCCGGCTTCCCTCGCGACGTCCGCGCTGGTCACGCGCCTGGGGCGATCGTCGACCGACATCTTCACAAACCTCCGCGGATCGGACCTCTTGCGCCTGCCGCCATCCTTGTGCCACCTTACTGACACGCGCAAGTGACACGCGTCAGTGACGCGCATCAGTGAGTGGTCCGAAAGCCGGCCTCTCCTCCCCGCAGCAGTTGCTCCCCTCGCAGACGACGGAGAACGACCATGAGCCCGGACGCGATCGACCACCTCAACCCGCTCATCGACGAGACACCCAGCAGCTCGGAGCTGCCGGCGTCGATCGTCACGTCGGGCATCCCGGGCCACGAGCGCCCGGTCCCGCCCTACGCGATCGACCCACCCACGGAGTCGGTCAAGCCGAAGTTCGTCGTGGCGTTCGCCTTCGCCCAGCTCGCGCTGTTCATCGCGCTGCTCGGGCCGGTCACCATCAGCATGGCCATCAAGGTCACCGCGGTGGTCGGCGACGACCAGGCCACCACGGCGCAGGGCCTCATCCTCGGCGTCGGCGCCCTCGCGGCCCTCCTCGCCAACCCGCTGTTCGGCCGGCTCTCGGACCGCACGATGTCGCGCTGGGGGCGTCGCCGCCCCTGGCTGGTCGGCGGCTCCCTCGGCCTCGCCGCCTTCCTGTTCGTCATCGCCGTCGGCACCAACGTCCCGACGCTGCTGATCGGCTGGTTCCTCGCACAGCTCGCCGCCAACGCGTGCTTCGCGGCCTACCTCGCGACGATCGCCGACCAGGTGCCGCCGCGTCAGACCGCCAAGATCAGCGCCCTCGGCGGCGTCATGCAGAACGTCGGCGTCCTCGCCGCCATCTGGATCGCCACCCTGTTCACGTCGCAGATGATCGCGCTGTTCATGGTGCCCGCCGCGATCGGCGTGGTCGGCATGGTCGTCTACGCGCTCGTGCTCCCCGACAAGCAGCTGCCCAAGCGCCCGCCGTCGATGACGATGCGCGCCTGGCTCGACACGTTCTGGCTGAGCCCGCGCCGCTACCCCGACTTCGCCTGGGCCTGGGTCTCGCGCTTCATGCTCATCCTCGGCAGCTTCCTGTTCTCGACGTTCCGGTTCTTCTGGATGAAGGACCACCTGGGCCTCTCGGACGCCGAGGCGGCGAGCGTCGTCTTCAAGGGCGTGCTGATCTACACCGTCGTGCTCGTGGTCGTCGGCCAGCTGGCCGGGATCGTGTCCGACAGGCTCGCCCGCCGCAAGGTGTTCGTGTTCGCGTCGACCGCCCTGTTCGCCGTCGGGCTCGGCCTGCTGACCCAGGTGAACGGCGTCAGCGGCTTCTACCTGGTCGAGGCCATCCTCGGTGCCGCGTACGGCATCTACATGGGCGTCGACCTGGCGCTCGTCATCGGCGTCCTGCCCAACCCGGACGACTCCGCGAAGGACCTCGGCGTCTTCAACATCGCCAACGCCGCCCCCCAGTCGCTCGCACCGTTCCTCGGTGCTCTGCTGATCGGTGGGGCCGCGAAGAACTACGACCTGCTGTACCTCTCGGCGGCGGCACTGACACTCGTCGGAGCCCTCGCGATCATCCCCGTCAAGAAGGTGAAGTGATGACTGCCCAGCCCGCGATCGACCCCGCCGTCCTCGTCTCCAAGCTCGACCTGGAGACGAAGGTTCGCCTCCTCACCGGCGCCAGCGCCTTCACGCTGGCCCCGGAGGAGTCGATCGGCCTGGGCGAGGTCAACCTGTCCGACGGCCCGACGGGAGTCCGCGGCCTGAAGTTCAGCGGCGGTCGCCAGGTGGCGCTGTTCCCCAACGCCACGCTGCTCGCGTCCGCCTGGGACGAGGAGACGACCGCCGAGGTGGGCCGCATGCTCGCCGAGGAGGCGATGGCCCAGGACATCCACGTGGTGCTCGGCCCGACGATCAACCTGCACCGCTCGGCCCTCGGCGGCCGGCTGTTCGAGGCGTACTCCGAGGACCCGCTGCTCACCGGCAAGCTCGCCGCCTCGTACGTCCGCGGCCTGCAGTCGCTCGCCGTCGGGGCGTGCCTCAAGCACCTCGTCGCCAACGAGTCCGAGACGGCCCGCAACACGATGAACTCCGTCGTGGACGCCAAGACGCTGCGCGAGCTGTACCTCCTGCCGTTCGAGATCGCGACGGCCGAGTCGGACCCCTGGTCGATGATGGCGGCGTACAACGACGTCAACGGCGTCGCCGCCACCGAGCAGGACCACGTCATCAACGAGGTGGTCAAGGGCGAGTGGGGCTACACGGGCCTGGTCATGTCGGACTGGTTCGCGACGAAGACCGCCGCACCCGCCGCCGCCGGTGGCCTCGACCTCGTGATGCCGGGGCCCGACGGGCCGTGGGGGCAGACGCTCGTGAACGCGGTCCGTGCCGGTGAGCTCGACGAGTCCGTGGTCGACGAGCACCTGCGCCGGCTCCTGGTCCTCGCGGACCGGGTCGGGGCGCTCGGCGAGCTCCGGTCGCTGCCGGCCGATCTGCCCGCGCCCGACTCGCCGGTCCGCCGCGAGCAGCTCACGCGCCTCGCCGCCGCCGGGATGACCGTGCTGACGAACGACGACGTCCTGCCGCTCACCCGCGGCACGTCCGTGGCGCTCATCGGCCGGCACGCCCTGGAGACGATCGACATGGGCGGCGGCTCGGCGCAGGTCAACCCGCCGTACCAGATCAGCGTGGCCGAGGGCCTCACGGCACTGCTCGGCGACGCGGTCCAGGTCGTCGACGGCGTCGAGGTGCGGACCCGTCCCGTCGCGGCCCGCCCCGGCTTCGTGCTCGACCCGTCCACCGGCAACCCCGGCGTGCACGTCACGCTGCTGGCCGCCGACGGCACGCTGCTCGACGAGCGCCACGACGCGCCGCCGACCACCATGGTCGGCTTCGACGACGACTTCACCGAGCCGGTCGCCACCGTGCGGTTCCGCGCGAGGGTTGCCGCCGAAGGGCCCGTGGAGGTCGGCGTGATCGGCGTCGGCGCGTGGGACCTGCGGGTCGGCGCGACGGTGCGTTCGTTCGAGCTCCGCTCGTCCGGCGGGTTCGCCGAGGAGATGCTCGCGCCGCCCGTCGAGATCGGCACGGTCGACGTCGCGGGCGACGACATCATCGACGGCGCAGTCGTGCTGAGGCCGCCGGCCTCCACCGAGGTCGTCGAGGGCGGCACGGAGATCGACGCCGCGGCCAACCCGCTCGCCGGCGTCGGCCTGTTCGGGCTCGTCGCCCGCCCGGCGCCCCGACCGGTCGACGAGGTGGTGGCCGAGGCCGCCGCCGCGGCCGCGCAGGCCGACGTCGCCGTGGTCGTCGTCGGGCTCACCGAGGAGCAGGAGACCGAGTCCGTCGACAAGTCGACGCTCGCCCTGCCCGGCGCCCAGGACGCGCTGGTCAGCGCCGTCGCGGCCGCCGCCCGGCGGACCGTCGTCGTGGTCAACGCCGCGACCCCGGTGCTCATGCCGTGGCTCGACGAGGTCGACGCCGTGCTGTGGGCCGGGCTCCCCGGCCAGGAGGGTGGCCACGCGGTCGCCGCCGCGCTGCTCGGCGACATCGAGCCCGCCGGCCGCCTCGTCACCACGTTCCCCGTGGCCGACGGCGCCGCCCCCGCGTGGTCCGTGACGCCCGTGGACGGAGTCGTCGAGTACACCGAGGGCACGTTCATCGGGTACCGCGGTCACTGGGCCGGGACCGCGCCGACGCCCGCGTTCTGGATGGGCCACGGGCTCGGGTACTCGACGTGGGAGTACACCGACGCGTCCGTCTCCACCGGAGGCCCGTCGCCCACGGTGTCGGTGACCGTCAGCAACACGGGCGAGCGGGACTCGCGCGAGGTCGTCCAGGTGTACCTCGAGCCGTCCTCGCCCGACGAGCCCGTGCGGCTGGTCGGCTGGGCCGCCGTCTCTCTCGCCGCGGGCGAGTCGGCCCGCGTGCGGGTCCAGACGGACGCGCGGCTGTGGCGGGCGTGGGACACGGAGTCCGGCAGCTGGTCGCGGATCGCGGACGGCGGGCGCCTGCTGGTCGCCCGCGGCCTCGGCGACGTGCGGGCGAACCTGCCGCTGTGACCTGACGCGTCACCGAGAGGCCGGGCCCCGGCGCCGTCACGGCGTCGGGGCCCGCCCCTCAGAACAAGCCGAGGTACCGCCCGACGGTGTGCTCGAGCTCGTGCAGCTGGTCGGGGCCGAGGTAGTCGACCGGGTCACCGTCGACGTAGTCCGTGTCGACCGCGCGCATCTGGTCGACGAGCAGCACGGTCGGTTGACCCAGGAGCTCGAGCTGCGGGCGGAACCGCGCAGGTTGGGCACGTGTGGAGGTCGGCACGACGATCACCACGGACCAGGCCACCGCAGTCGCGGGAGCCAGGACGACGCCGTACCGGTGTCCCCCCTGCTCATGACCTCGTGCCGCACCGAGGTCGACCCGGTACAGCGCGCCGCGGATCACCAGGCGTCAGGCTCGGACGTCAGGTTCTCGTCGGCGAGGCGCCGCATGTCGGCACCTGCCTCGCGCCACCACAGCTCCCGGTCCAGCAGTGCCAGGCCCCTGCGCAACGCCTCGCTCGTTGATGTCCCGTCCGCGGCCGCACGCGCGAGGATCTGCTCCTCCGCTGCCGTGGGCCTGAAGCCGATCGTCTTCGTCACCCCTCGATGTTACACAAATGTGCAACAGCGAGTGCCTCCGGTCAGCGACGTCGGGCATCAGTGGCGCTTCGCCTCGACGGACGCCCCCGCGAGCAGGTGTCCCTCGATGAGCGCGTCGGCCTGGTCGCGGTGTCATGCCGACGCTCGCAGGGCGGGTCGCAGGCACCGCGCCCGGCTCGGGCGTCAGCTTGCGGTGCGCAGCCCCGTCCACGGCGTGACCGTGCTTCGAGGCTGCCATCCTTGACGGCATGGGGAGAACCCCGGAAGGCGTGGTGCGGAGCGTGGCATGGGGTCCGCCTCAGGCGCAGTCGTGTCCTGACTGCGGCGGCGTCCGGCACATGATCAACGGCGAGGTCGGCGGACCCGGTAGCACTCCCCTTGACGCGATCGGGAAACGTGAACGACAAGCACACGGCCAGGACGGACTACCGCCGCCTCCGGTCGACGAGGTCGCGGACGGCGACGAGAGCCGTCAGAACCCGCGGCGACAGCAGCAGCACGCCGAGCACGAGCGCCTCGTAGAACGTCCAGGTCGTCGGGCCCGCAGACACCAGCGAGTCACGCATCCACGTCAGCAGGTGCCACGTGGACGGCAGGAACAGCACGACGAAGAACCAGGTGGCGAGGAGCAGACCCGCCACGTGCACGAACCGGTACCAGCGGGCGACCGCAAGGTCTCGCGCGGGGCTGGCGGCCAGCACGCCACGCTCGTCGGGCGTGAGCCGCCAGAACGTCCGCCGCAGCAGCAGCCGCGTGGTCCGCTGCAGGTGCGTGCACCCCAGCAGCGCCGTCATCACCGCGTACACGTCGCTGCGCAGGAACACGAAGAACTGGGACACGATCGCGGCCAGCTCGACGAGGGCGATCGCGGCGAGCAGCGCATCGGGGCCGATCCCGGCGACCCGCAGCGCCAGGACGACGGCCAGCACGATCGCGTCGAACGCCATCCCGGCGACGAGCGGACCGACCCGGCGGCGCGGCGGGAGCGCCCACAGGCCCGTCAGGTTGGTCTCGAACGTGAGGAAGTAGAGGCGCCTCGTGATCCGCAGGCGGGCCGGGACGCCGAGCGCGGCGGCGCCCATCACGTGCGCGAGCTCGTGGACCCCCGCGAGCAGGTACGTGATCACCGTCAGCGCGGCGAGGCTCTCGGCCGGGGTGCGCAGGAAGAACACGTCGAGCGCGTGCGGGCGGACGTCCGGGACCGCGACGAGCATCGCGACGACCGCGACCGCGCAGGCGGCGGCGAACGCGGCGCCGCCGCGGGTGAACAGCCACCGGGCACGGGCACGCGGGGCGACGACGAGGCCGCGCGGGCGGGCGACGCCACCGGTCGTGGCGCCGTCCGTCGTGGGTGCGTCGTCGACCGCCGCCACGAAGCCGAGCCGCACGAGGCTCCGCGCGAACGACAGCACGTCGACGGGCTCGGTGGCGTCGGCGGGGGTGACCTCTCGCTCGACCTCCTCGACGCTGCGGCCCGCCTCCAGGAGGTCCAGCGCGTGCGCGCCGACGGCCGGGACCGCGACGAACCGGCCCGTGTCCGGACGGCCCACGACGACCCGGTCCGCCTGGGCGGTGCGGGTGAGCACGTGGAGGTGCAGGACCGAGGTCGGCCCGATCTCCGGGGAGGCCGCGCGCGTCGTACCGGCCGGCGCGCGGACGGCCGGGTCGGCCGCGCCGGGGGCCGCGCCCGGACCCGCGTCGGCCGGGCGGCTGTCCGCGTCGACGGCGGTCATCACGCAACCGCGGCCGCGTGGGCCCGCCGGACGGGCGCGGTGGCGCACACCGGGCAGTCCGGGTCGAGCGGCCACGCGTCGGTCGACGTGTGCCCGTCCCCGGCGAAGTCGACGAGCTGGTAGCGCCCGAGGGAGACCGGCTCGGTCAGCCCGGTGAGGAACCGCATGGCCTCGAGCGCGACGAGACCGCCGAGCACGCTGGTCACCGGCCCGATCGCGCGGTTGACCCGGTCCTGGGCCAGCACGCGCGGACGCTCGACGACCTCCCGGTCGATCCCCTCGCCGAGGCGGTCGCGGTGCCGTTCGAGGCACTCGCGGCACGGGCTGCGCCCGGGGTCGACGGACCAGTACAGGCCCTGCGTGTACGCGAGGCCGCCGCGGACGAACGGGACCCCGGCGGCGACGCAGGCCTGGTTGACCCAGCGGTCGACCTCGTCGGGCTCGTCGATCGCGGACACCACGAGGTCGGGCATCGCGGTCAGCGCCGACCCGCGGAGCAGGGCGGTGACGTCGTCGGGCGACTCGACGCGGCGGCGGAACGCCTCGACGCGCAGGGTCGGGTCGAAGGCCTTGAGCCACTCGGCGACGCGCTCCGCCTTGGGCTGGCCGACCTCCGCCTCGGTGTACGTGAACTGGCGGGCGAAGTTGCGCAGCTCCACGCGGTCCTGGTCGACGACGGTGACCGCGCCGACGCCCAGACCGGCGAGGTTCATCAGCACCGCGGACCCCAGGCCGCCGGCGCCGAGCACCAGCACGTGCGACTGCCGCAGCGACGACTGCGGCTGCTCGCGCGGGGTCGACAGGGTGGTGAACGCGTCGAAGAAGGCGAGGTTGCTGAAGTACCGCTCGCGGTCGTGCGCGTCGAACGCCGCGGGGGCGGACGCGTCCTCGAGCCAGCCGAACCGGTCGAGCTGCGCGATCACCGCGGCGACGTCCAGGTCGGTCGTGGCAGGAAAGCGACGACGCAGCGCCTCCGCGAGCGCCGCGACGTCGCGCGTGCCGTCGCGCAGCAGCGTCAGGAGCGCGAGGACCTGGCCGTCGGGGTCGGCGATCCGGGTGCGGACCTTCGGGTCGAGGCTCACGAGCAGCTCGCCGTCGCCGGCGAGGCAGTTGAGCGACTTGAGTCGGGGAAGCATCGGGCGGTCCTCGGGGGTCTGTGCCGCGACCGGGGCGCGCGCACGGGAGGGAGGGGTGAGACGAGCGGAGCCGGCCCGGTCGTAGGTGACCGGGCCGGCTCACGGGCGGGCTCAGGCGCCGCCGGCGTCGGGGTCGAGGTGGATCCGCGTAGCGGTGATCTCCTCGACGTCCATGATCTCGATCGTCATCTTCCTTGCACCTCCCCTGCGTCCTTGCCGTCATGCGTCGCTCTCGCGGCGACAACACCGGACCAGGAACGAGGGGGCGCCGGGCAGATACGGCCGGGCGGTGGTCTTCACCCGCCCGGCCGGCGGACGCGCAGGTCAGACGGGTGTCGTCTCCGTGGGGACCACAGGGACGGGGTCGGTCGCCACTCCCGGCTCGGTCACGACGGCCGGGACGGGCGCCCCACCGCGCGCCCGCACCGGGCTCACGGCCTCCTCCGGGGTGAGCGTGGCGGTGGTCCGGAGGCGGCGCCGCATGAGGAGCTTGTCGAGCTCCGCGACGGCCGGCAGCAGCAGCGCCAGCAGGAGGGCGACGGCCCACTGGTCGCCGGTCAGCTCCTGCGTCGTCAGCCACTGCTGCAGGAAGTCGAGCTCGGTCGCGAGCCACATGAGCAGCGCCGGGATCGCGAGGACCTTGACGGCGGACAGCAGCGGCGGCACGAGCCCGGACTCGGGCTCGCGGCGCAGCACCAGGCCGGAGAAGGTGCTGCCGAGCCCCATCACCACGAACGCCATGGTCATCGACGCCGACGGGGTGTCCGACGAGGGCTCGTCGGGGCCGAAGAGCAGCGGGATCAGGGTCGCGATCATCAGCACGCCGCCGTACAGGAGCCACCGGCTGAGCGCGTGCCGGTTGCTGATGCCCAGCTTCGGGTCGCGGGGCGGCCGGTTCATGATCTCGGGCCCGACGGGGTCGAGCATGATCGCGATGACGGGCGCCACGCAGACGAAGAAGTTGAGGAACAGCACCATCATCGGTGTCATCGCGACGCCGTCGTTGAGGTCGGTGATGCTCGCGATGAGGAACAGCGACACGAGGCCGATGAGCTGGCTCATCTGGAACCGGATGTACGCGGTGATCTTCTGGTAGATGCTGCGGCCGAGCTCGACGGCGTGCACGAGCGTCGAGAAGTTGTCGTCGGTGAGCACCAGGCGGGCGGCCTGCTTGGTGACCTCGCTGCCGGACCCCATGGCGACGCCGATGTCGGCCTGCTTGATGGCGGCGGCGTCGTTCACGGCGTCGCCCGTCATGGCGACGACGAGGCCCTGCTTCTGCATGAGCTGGACGAGCCGCAGCTTGTCCTCGGGCGTCACGCGGCCGAACACGTGCAGGTGCGGGAGGCGCTCCAGGAGCTCGTCGTCCGTGAGGCGTGCGAGGTCGGCGCCGTTGATCGCGCCCGTCGGCAGGCCGAGGTCGGCGCCGATGGCCGCGGCGGTCACGGCGTGGTCGCCGGTGATCATCCGCACCTCGATCCCGGCCTTGTGGGCGATCTCGACGGCCACCTTCGCCGTCGGGCGCAGCGGGTCGACGATGCCGACCATGCCGACGAACACGAGGTCCTCGACGTACGACATCGGGTCCGCGACCAGGGGCGACTCGTCGGCCGGCGTGAGGATCCGGACGGCGAACGCCAGGGTCCGCAGCCCGGACGTCGCGAGCCGCTCCTGCTCCGCGTCGATGTCCGCCCGGAGCTGCTCGATGCCGACGAACTGGCCGGGGGCGGCCAGCGCACGCGTGCACCGCTGGAGCACCACGTCGGGGCCACCCTTGACGACCTCGACGAGCGAGTGCTCGCCCCGCCACGGCATCCAGTGCGCGGTGGCCATGAACTTGTACGCCGAGTCGAACGGCACGACCGCCACGCGCGGGTACGTGCGGCGGCTCTCGGCGGCGTCCACCCCGAGCTTCGCGGCCAGCACGACGAGCGCGGCCTCCGTCGGGTCGCCGACCACGTCGCCCGCATCGGACACGGTCGCGTCGCTCGCCAGGACGAGCCCGTACGCGAGCGGCGTCAGGTCGGGGACCTCCGCCCCGGCGGCCGCGAGGATGCGGCCCGACTTGGCGTACCCCGCACCCTCGACGGTGTAGTGCCGACCGCCCAGCCACAGCGCGGTGACCGTCATCTCGTTGAGGGTCAGCGTGCCGGTCTTGTCGGAGTTGATGGAGCTCGTCGCCCCGAGCGTCTCGACGTCGCTGAGGTTCGCGACGATCGCCTTCGCGGCGGCGAGCTGCTTCGCGCCGTACGCGAGCATCGCCTGGACGAACGTCGGCAGGCCGGTGGGGATCGCGGAGATCGCGACGGCCGTCGCGAGGAACAGCAGGTCGCTGACGGACTCGCCGCGCAGCAGCCCGATGACGACGATGAGCGCGACCGCGGACCACGCGATCGCGCCGAGCACCTTGGTCAGGCCGTCGAGCTCGCGCTGCAGCGGCGACTTCGTCTTCTCGACGGACGACAGCAGCGTCGCGATGTGGCCGATCTGCGTGGACATCCCCGTGGAGGTCACGAGCAGCGTCCCGGTCCCCCGCGTGACGGCGGTGTTCTGGAAGGCCATGTTGTCCCGGTCGCCCAGCGGCACGTCCTCGTCCGCGAGCGGGTCGGTGGCCTTGCCGATGGGGGCGCTCTCCCCGGTGAGCGCCGCCTCCTGCGTCTCCAGCGTCGCGGTCGCGACGAGCCGCCCGTCGGCGGGCACGATGTCGCCCGCCTCGAGCGCGACGACGTCGCCCGGCACCAGCTGGGACGCGGGGACCATCGCGAGGACACCGTCCCGCACCACGCGGCTGGTCGGCTCCTGCATCGTCGCGAGGGCGTCGACGCTCTTGCGCGCCTGCATCTCCTGCCGGGTGCCGATGACGACGTTGACGAGCACGAGGAACGCGACGATCGCCGCGGTGGACCCCTGCCCGATGGCGACGGACACCACGGCGACCGCGATGAGCATGAGGTTCATCGGGTCGCGGAGCTGCTCCAGCAGCACCGCCCACACCGACGGCGGCGCCTGCGCGGTGAGGGTGTTGGGCCCGTACTGCCGCTGCCGCTTGCCCACCTCGCCGCCGGTGAGCCCCGTCTCGGGGTTGGTCCCGAGGGCACGCGCGACCTCGACGGAGGACAGCGCCCACCACCGGGTGTCGTTCGCCGGCGCACCGGGCGGAGCTGGGACGGCCTGCGTCGGCGACTGAGCCACGGAATACCCCCACACGTCGGCCCGGGATGCCCCGGGATGTGGCGCCTTGCCCTTCCTCACCGTAGCGACGCCCCGGTGGGGCGCCTCACCCGGTGCGGGTGACCCCGCGCTGGCCGAGGTCTAGGGCAGAAGCCCCAGGTCACGACCGCGACGGACGGCTCCCCGGCGCGTCCCGACCTCGAGCTTGCGGAACAGGGACTTGAGGTGGGCCTTGACGGTGTTCACGGACACGAACAGCTCGGCGGCGATCTCGGCGTTGCTCTGCATCGTCGCGAGCGCCGTGAGGATGGCGAGCTCCCGGTCGGTCAGCGGGGAGACGAGCGGTGCGGGCTCGTCGGCGAGCGCCCGGCGGCCGAGGTGGGTGCCGATCGCCGTCGCGAGCTGGTCGTGCCGACCGGCGACGACGCGGTCGACCGCGGTCCGCAGCGGTCCCGACGCGGCCACCACGAACGGCTGCACCAGGAGGGGGGCCGTGGCCTCGTCGAGCGCCTGCCGGGCCCACGCGTCCGCGCCGGTGACGTCACCGACGGCCTCCGACGAGCCCGCGAGCACCAGCAGCGCCTCCACCCGGGTGAGGGGGATGACGTCGACGCCCGAGGCGAGCACCTCCCGCGCGGAGGCGGCCGCCGTGACGGTGTCGTGCCGCGCGAGCGCGGTCCTCGCCCGGCACACCAGCCGCACCTCGCGCGTGGTCCGCACGTGCAGCGACGGCAGGTCGAGCCGCTCGTCGTGCGCGAGGGCGTGGACGCTCAGGTCGGCGGCGGCCCGGGCCAGCAGGTCGGCGGCGACAGGGGGCAGGGGCACGTCGGTGGCGCCGCGGCAGGCCGCCTCGTACGCCGCCCGCGCCGCCCGGATCCGTCCGGACGCGACGGCGACCCGCGCCTGGAGCGCGTACAGCGCCACCAGCAGGACCGGTTCGTCGCCGCCCACGTCGGCCGCGAAGCCGTACGCCAGCGTCCGGTCCGCACCGTGCCAGTCGCCCCGCACCAGCGCCACGAGCGCGGACGCGGCGTACGCCGGGCGCAGGTGCTCGTACCCCTGCCAGCCGGCGTTCTCGGCGAGCACCAGCGTGCCGTCCGCCTGCTGCGAGGCGTCGTCGTACCGGCCGTCGACCGCGTCGCACAGCGCCAGGTACGCCCGGCCGTTGAGCGTGGTGAGGCTCGCGACCGTCGGGTCGACGTCGCGCAGCATCCGGACGAGCTCCGCGCGCGCGGGGTCCAGGTCGCCCTCCCAGCACAGGCCGGTCGCGCGCAGGTCGTGCACCCACGTGCCGTACTGCTCGAACGCGGGGAACGGCCACGCCGTCTCGGTCAGCACGCGGTTGGCCGCGGTCGCCGCGGACACCGTTCCGGGCAGGTCGCCCCGGCCGAGCGCCACGTGGGCCTCGAGGATCTCGACGAGGACGTCCGCGGCCGCCCGGTGCTCCGGCGGGAGCTGCCCGAGCAGCGCGCGGGCCCGCCGGACGTGCACGTGCCCGGCGGGGATCCGCCCCCGCACGCAGGCGTCGGTCGCGGCGCACAGCTCCAGCAGCGCCGACTCGGGCGCGTCGACGAACGGGACCCGACGGGCCGCGGACAGGACGGCCTCGCGCTGCGGCCCGACGACGAGCGCGGCGCCGGCCTCCACGAAGATCTCGCCGAACAGCTCCCACGACCCGGCGGTCGCGGCGTGGTCCAGCGCGTGCAGCGGGTCGCCGTGCTGCACGAGCCATCCGGCGGCCCGGCGGTGCGCGTCGCGGAACGCGACCGGGTCCTCGAACCGCAGGGTCCCCATGAGCATCTCGCGCAGCAGCGGGTGGTAGCGGTAGGTCGCCGAGCCACCGCCCAGCGGGGTCACGAAGTCGTTCGACGCCACCAGCTCCGCGAGGTACCGGTGCGCGGGCGAGCCCGGGACGATCGCCTCGGCCAGCTCGGCGGTGAGCGTCGTCGCGACGCTCGTGCGCACCAGGAAGTCGCGGACCTCGGGCTTCTGCGCGGACAGCACCTCCTCCAGGAGGTACTCGCCGACGGCCCGGTCCGGGTCGGGCAGCCCGGTCAGCGTCCCGGTGCGCGGGTCGGCCGGCTGCCGCAGGCCGAGCCGGACACCCACCGGCCAGCCCTCCGTCCGCTCCAGCAGCACCCGGCTCCCGGCCGGCGACAGCGGCACGGACTCGGCGGCGGCCAGCGCCCGGACGTCGGTCGCGTCGAAGGCCAGGTGCTCGGCGCGGACGTGGTCCACGCGCCCGTCGAGGGACATCCGCTGCAACGTCAGAGGCGGGTCGGCACGCGTCACGACCACGACGTGCAGCGGGAGGGCGTACCGGACGAGGTCGCCGACGGCCGCGAGGACCTGCTGGTCGTGCACCACCTGGAAGTCGTCGAGCACCAGCACCAGCGGCTCGGGCAGGTGCTCGAGGACCTGCAGCAGCCGGGTCGCGAACGGTGCGGTGACCGTCGGCGGGACCCGCAGCCGCATGAGCTCGTGCCCCCGCGGGGCCGCCCCGCTCGCTCGCACCGCCTCGACGACCCGCAACCAGATCGCGCTCACCGTGTCGTCCCGCGGCTCCAGGGTGATCCACGCCGTGCGGACGTCGCGGCTGCGGCACCAGGACGCCACCGCGGTCGACTTGCCCCAGCCCGCACCGGCGGCCACCACGGTCAGCCGGTGCGCGAGGACCGTGTCGAGGCGCTGCTCGACGCGCGGCCGGGCGATCGCCCCCACCGTCGCGGGCACCGTCGAGGTCCGTGCGCGCTCGGGTCCGCCGCTCGTCCATCCCACGGTTCCGGAGACGGTCCCCTCAGCGGCGCCGGACGGTCGGCGCGAAGCCGGCCCGACGGTGGCCATATCGGGAGACTAGCCACATCAGTACCCATTTCGGGTGATGAGAGGCGACGAACCGGCGAACACACTTTCGGCACGCGGCGGAGGAGGGGCCATGCCTGCAGAGCCTGTCGAGGTGACGGTCCTCGGGACCCTCCCGGCGACAGCCGTCCTGCGGCTGCGGGCGCACGGGGTGCGGGACTCCCAGCGCCAGACGGTGGTGCACGGCGTCGTGCAGGACGTCGCGGCGCTCCTCGGGCTCGTCGAGCAGTCGCACGCGCTCGGCCTCGACGTCGTCTCCGTGCGGCGGACCACCCCGGCCGGTCGCCGCGGGGACGGGATGGGCGTGGCGCTCGTGGTCGCCGGCGGGGTCGGCGACCTGCTGCTGTCGATGCTCGACCACCTGCAGGACCGGCAGCGCCTGCGGTGCACGGCCCTGAGCGTGCGGCCCGACGCGGTCGACGACGTCCTGGCGTGGCTGCGGACCCACTCCGTCGCGGTGCTGACGACGGCGGCGCCGCTACCACCCGTCGCGGGTGATGCCTCCCCGACGGCCGATGGCGAGGCTGGCGGTGCGACGGGACGCGTCGCGGCACGAGCGAGGGACGTTCCTGCGGACGAGGAGGACGACGTGGTTGACCTGGACGACGACACGAGAGACCTCGGACCCATCGACTACATCGTGGTGGAGTTCCCGCACAACAGGCTGGACGGCACCGCCCTTCCGCTGCTCGTCGACCTGGTGGACCGCGGCGTCATCCGGGTCCTCGACCTCGTCTTCGTCGAGAAGCAGGACGGCGTGGTCCGCGCCCTGGAGATGCACGAGGTCGAGGAGGGCGGCGGAGCGGCCCTCTCGGTGTTCGAGGGGGCGTCGTCCGGGCTGCTCGGCGACGACGACATCGCGGAGGCCGCGAGCGCGCTCGACGAGGGCACCGCCGCGGCGATCCTCGTGTACGAGAACGCGTGGGCCGGACCGTTCGCGGCGGCCCTGCGGCGCGGCGGCGGCCGGCTGGTCGCCAACGGCCGCATCCCCGTCCAGTCGATCCTCGCGGCGCTCGACGACCTCGACGCCGAGTGACCGCCCGCGCCCGTTCCAGAAGGAGGACACCATGCCTGGTCTGATCCGCGGGGTCGCCCGCACCGCCGTCGTCGCCGGGACCGCGAGCGCCGTCTCGGGCCGCGTGCAGCGCCGCCAGCAGGGGCGCTGGGCCGCGCAGGACGCGCAGCAGCAGGGGTACCCGCCGCCGCAGCAGTACGCCGCACCCGCACCGACCTACGCCCCGCCGCCGCCCCCGCCCCCGCCCCCGACGTACGCCCAGCCGGTGTACGTGGAGCCCGCGACCGACGCGCCCGACATGGACGCCAAGATCGCGCAGCTCAAGCAGCTCGCCGAGCTTCGTGACCAGGGCATCCTCACGGACGCCGAGTTCGCGGCCCAGAAGGCCCAGATCCTCGCCGGCTGACACGACGGCACGACAGGGCGGGTGACGGAGGACCCATGGACGTGTCGTTCGTGCTCGAGGCGGTCGTCGTCCTGGCGGCGATCGTCATGGGCACCCGGTCCGGCGGCGTCGGCGTCGGTGTGTGGGGCGGCCTCGGCGTCGCCGTCCTGGTGTTCGTGTTCGGGGAGCGGCCTGGTGAGCCGCCGATCGACGCGATGCTCATCATCCTCACCGTCGTCACCGCCGCGTCGCTCATGCAGGCGGCGGGCGGCATCGACTGGATGGTGAAGGTCGCCGCGAACATCATCCAGGCGCACCCCCGCCAGATCACGCTGCTCGCACCGCTGACGGCGTTCGCGTTCTCGATCGGCTCCGGGACGGGCAACATCATCTACCCGCTGCTGCCGGTCATCTACGACGTGTCCTACCGGAACCACATCCGCCCGTCCCGGCCGCTGACCGTGTCGGTGGTGCAGTCCGGGATGGCGCTGGCCGCGTCGCCCGTGTCCGCGGCGATGGCCGCGATGCTCACGCTCACCGACGTCGCGCCGTACGACTTCGGGCTGGCGCAGATCCTGTCCATCACGATCCCGGCCGCGCTCGCGGGCATCGTCGTGACCGCGGTCGTCGCCGGGCGGATGGGCAAGGACCTCGACGACGACCCCGAGATCCAGGAGCGGATCCGCTCGGGGGCGATCCCGGACCCGGACGCGGCCGGCGAAGGGGTTGAGCTGACGTCGACGACGGCCGGCCGCAACTCGGCGATCGTGTTCCTGCTGGGCGTCGTCGCGATCGTCGCGTTCGGCCTGTTCCCGGGGCTGCGGCCGTCGTTCGCCGACGAGGGGGGCGAGTCGATCCCGATCGACATGACGACGACCATCGAGCTCGTCATGTTCACGGTGGGCGTGCTGATCATCCTGGTCGGGCGGCCGAAGCTGTCCGAGGTGCCGAACACGTCGGTGTTCAAGAGCGGCCTGGTCGCCGCCATTGCCCTGTTCGGCATCGCGTGGCTGACCGCGACGTTCATCGCGGCGCACGAGGAGTACATCGTCACGACCGTCGGCGCCTGGGTCACGGACTGGCGGTTCATCTTCGCGCTGGCCGTGTTCCTCGTCGCGGCCCTCACCACCTCGCAGTCGACCGCGACGCGGACCATCGTGCCGATCGGCCTGGCCGTCGGGCTGAGCCCCGCGCTCGTCACCGGCATGTGGGCCGGCGCCCTCAACGGCGTGTACACGCTGCCGGCCAACGGCACGCAGATCGCCGCCGCGAACTTCGACCTCACCGGGTCGACGAAGCTCGGCGGCAAGCTGCTCGACCACTCGTTCTTCGTCCCGATGCTCGTGATGAGCGTCGTGTCGGTCGGCGTGGGTGCGCTCATCGCCGTGATCTTCTACTGAGGGGAGTCGTCATGGATCCGACCGAGGCCGGCGCGCGCGTGGCCGCCGTCCTGCCGAGTGTCCTGACGGACCTCGAGGAGCTCGTCGCGATCCCGTCGATCGCGTTCCCGGGCTACCCGCCGGAGCCCGTGCACGCGATGGCCGCGCGGACGCTCGCGCTGTTCCAGGAGGCCGGGTTCACCGACGCGTACCTCGCGGACGTGCCGCACGGCTACCCGCCCGTGGTCGGCGAGATCCAGGGGCCGCCGGGCTCGCCGGTGGTCACCCTGTACGCGCACTACGACGTGCAGCCCGCCCCGGCGTCGCAGGGCTGGACGACGGACCCGTGGGTGGCGACCCACCGCGACGGCCGCATCTACGGGCGCGGCGCGGCCGACGACAAGGGCGGCCTCGCGATCCACCTCGCCACCCTGCGGGCGCTCGACGGGAAGCCGCCGTGCACCGTGCGGCTCGTGGTCGAGGGGATGGAGGAGACGAACAGCAACCTCGAGGAGTTCGTCGTCGCGCACCCCGACCTGTTCCGCTGCGACCTGTTCGTGGTGTGCGACATGGGCAACCTGCGGGTCGGGGAGCCGTCGCTCACCACGACCCTGCGCGGCGACGTCGCGTGCGTCGTCACCGTGTCGACCCTCTCGTTCCCGCTGCACTCGGGCGTGTTCGGCGGCCCCGCGCCCGACGCGATGATGGCGCTCGCACGCCTGCTCAGCTCGCTGCTCGACGACGCCGGCGACGTGGCCGTCGACGGCGTGACCCGGTTCGACTGGACCGGGGCCGAGCAGTCCGAGGAGGAGTTCCTCGACAGCGCCGGTCTGCTGCCCGGCGTGCGGACGGCGGGCACCGGCTCGATCAGCACCCGCCTGTGGTCCCGGCCGTCCGTGTCGGCGATCGGCGTGGACACCATGTCGATCGAGGGCTCGTCGAACGTGCTGCACCCGACCGCGAGCGCCAAGCTCTCGATGCGGATCGTGCCCGGCGCCGACCCGGAGGCCGAGCTCGACGCGCTCGTCCACCACCTGGAGACGCACGCGCCGTGGGGCGCCCAGGTCTCCGTCGAGCGGGTCAAGGCCGCGCCGCCGTTCACGTGCGCGACCGACGGCCCCGGGTACGCCGCCGCCCGCCGGGCGCTGCGCGCGGCCTACGGGGAGGACGCGGGCGACGTCGGGTCCGGCGGGTCGATCCCGCTGCTGCAGACGCTCGCCTCGGTATCGCCCGGCGCCGAGTTCGTGCTCTGGGGGCCGGAGGACATGGCGCTGTCCCGGATCCACGCGTCCGACGAGAGCGTGGACCCGACCGAGATCGAGAAGATGGCCGTCGCGCAGGTGCTGCTCCTGGAGGAGCTCGCGCGCTCGTCGTCCGGGGCCTGACGCCTCAGCCCAGCGCCACGCCCTCGATCGCGCTGTTCGGCGACGGGTCGGGCAGCCGCCGCATCCGGAAGCCGTTGACCACCCCGACCAGCCCGACGAGCAGCGGCACCAGCAAGGCGATCTGCAGCGCCCACGGACGCACGTCCGAGTTGATCCGCACCATCTCGGCGGCGACCTCAGGAGGCTCGTCGGCGACCAGCTCGTTCAGCTGGGTGTTGCTCATGAGCTCGGCGTCCTCCTCCAGCGCGGTCGACACCTGCTCCTTCTGCGCCGCGTCGAGCACGGTGCTGGCGTTGGCCTGGTTCGTGAACCCGAACGACAGGGCCGCGAGCAGCACGCCGCCCGCGAACGCCAGGCCGAACGACAGCCCGAACGAGCCGGCGGCGGAGTTCACGCCCGCGGCCTCGCTGACGTGCTCCTCGTCGATGGGCGACAGCGTGTAGTTGTTGAGCTGCGACACCAGCAGGCCCAGCCCGGAGCCGACGACCACCAGCGGGATCGCGAGGTACCAGCCGGACGTCGCGCGCGGCACCACGAACAGCAGACCGACGACCCCGATCACCACGAGCACGAACCCGGCGAGCACGATGTCCGCCGGGCGACGCCCGCCCGAGCGCTTCCCGGCGAGGATCGCGAGCGCGAACATGCTCAGCGACAGCGGCGCGAGAGACAGGCCGGCACCCATCGCGTCGTACTCCAGCACCATCTGCAGGAAGATCGGCAGCGTGATCATCGCGGCGCCCAGCGTGATCTGCTGGAGCATCTGCTGGGTCACGCCGATCTTGAACAGCGGCAGCCGGAACAGGCCCGGGTCGATGAGCGCCGGCTTGCCCGCCCGCTTGCGGCGCACCAGCCACCGCGCCAGCCCGAACAGCGCGATCGCGCCGACGAGGATCAGCGCGGCGACGGCCTCGCCGCCCTCCTGCCACACGAGGATGCCGAGCACGACACCGCCCATGCCGAGCGCCGACAGCGCCGCGCCGACGAGGTCGATCTCCCGCTTGCCCGTGTAGGGGACGTCCTTCACGAGACCGATGCCGAGCAGGACGACGGCGATGATGACGGCCTCCAGGCCGAACGCCACCCGCCACGACAGGTACGTGGTGATGAACCCGCCGAGCAGCGGCCCGACCGCGGCGGCGATCGCGGCGGACGCCCCGACGAGCGCGTAGACCCGGGTCTGCGCCGAGCCGGTGAAGTTGCCGTGGATGAGGGACTGCATCGACGGCAGCAGCAGCGACGCCCCGAGCCCGCCGACGACGGCCCAGAAGATGATCACCGCGGTCAGGCTCTGCGCGAGCACCATCGCGACCGCGCCCGTCGCATAGGCGAGCAGGCCCACGACGTAGGCGCGCTTGCGTCCGGCGAGGTCGCCGATCTTGCTGCCGATGAGGATGAACGCGGCCGACACCAGCGCCTCGAGCGCGATCGCCGACTGCACGCCGCTGACCGTCGTGTCGAGGTCGCGCACCACTGCCGAGATGGACACGTTCATGAACGACGTGTCCACCACCAGCACGAACATCGCCATGGCGAGCAGCAGCGCGAGGCGCTTGTCGAGGGGTGCTTCGGTCTGCGGTGCGTCGGCCACGTCGTGGCTCCGTTCGTCCGGTCCGATCCGTCGAGCCTCCCGCCCCGCCCGAGCGCGGGCGTCACCCGTTTCGGGTGGTCCTCCGGCACCGGCACGATGCCAGGATCGCGACGTGGGAACCGTGGCCGCGGGCTGGACGGAGCGGACGGTCCGCGTCGGCGGCCGTCAGATGTTCGTGCGCACGAGTCCCGAGGTCCCGGACGCGGTGCCGATCGTGCACGTGCACGGTTTCGGCATCTCCGGGACGTCGCTCATGCCGACCGCCCTGCGCCTCACGGAGCGGGCCACGAACATCGTCCCCGACATGCCGGGGTACGGGCGCAGCGAGGACCCGGAGGCCACGCTCGGCATCACCGCCCTCGCCGAGACGCTGCTGGAGTTCCTCGACGCGGCCGGCCTCGGCACGGTCGTGCTCGTGGGCAACTCGATGGGGTGTCCCGTGATCCTCGACGTCGCGCACACCGCGCCGGAGCGGGTGCGGGCCGTCGTCCTCGCCTCGCCGGCGGGCGGCGTGTGGAACCAGCCGCTGCCGAGGGCGTTCGTGCAGCTCGCCAGGGACGCCGTCCGGGAGAGCCCGAAGATGGCCCGGCTGGCCGTCCCCGACTACTTCCGCTTCGGGCCCGTGAACGCGTTCCACCTGTTCAGCGAGCTCACCCGGTTCCCGTCGCTCGCGCGCATCGTGCGAACCCCGGTGCCGACGCTCGCGGTCATCGGCAGCCGCGACCCGCTCATGCCCCCGCCGTGGCGGGTCCTGGAGGTCGCTCAGCTCGCGCCGGACCACGTCACGCTGGCGGTGATCCAGGGGGCCGCGCACGCGATGAACTACAGCCACCCCGGCGAGCTCGCCCACGTGATCGGCTCCTGGCTCGACGGCAAGGAGATCGTCGACAACCCCGACGAGCCGGGGATCTCGCGCGTCCTGCAGGTCCCCCGCGAGTGAGCGGGTCCCGGTGCCGGGTCCACGTCGCTGACCTGCGGCACCACCGGACCACGACTACCCGCCACGGGTGAGGAACCGCCACCCCGCGAGGGCCACCGTGGGAGCAGACGTCGGAGCCCTACCCGGCGCGGACTTCGAGGAGGCCCCACGTGAACAGTTTCTGGGACTGGTTCTGGCTGATGATCTGGTGGTTCGTGTTCTTCATGTACCTGATCATCCTGTTCCAGATTGTCGCGGACCTGTTCCGCGACAAGGCCACCGGCGGCTTCGCGAAGGCGCTCTGGATCATCGGGCTCATCATCTTCCCGTTCCTGGTCGCCCTGATCTACATCATCGCGCGGGGCAAGGGCATGGCCGAGCGGCAGACGGCCCAGCTCGTCGAGTCGAAGAAGGCGACGGACGAGTACATCCGGCAGACGGCGGGGTCCTCACCGGCCGACGCGATCGCGCAGGCCAAGAGCCTGCTGGACGCCGGCGCCATCAACCAGGCCGAGTTCGACCAGCTCAAGGCCAAGGCGCTCGCCTGACGACACCGCGGGCAGCCCGCCGGCCGTGAGGTCGCGCGGGCTGCCCGCAGCACTGCCCGGGGGGGTTCGTCCGGGTGCACGGGACGGGACCGGTGCGGCATCGTCGCGCCGGGGCCGGGGCCGACGGCGGTGGGGCTCGCCGCGTCTGCGCCCGGACGGCAGACCGGTGGGGACGCGCGGCCCGGGGAGCCGCCTCCGACCGGTCTGCCGTTCTCGTCCCCGCTGGGCCTGCGCCCGGCTCTCGACCCCCTGTCGCGCTCGGGGCTCTCGTCTTGAACGGAACGGAACATTCCGCTACGGTATCTCTTGGCGGAACGATCTGTTCCGTTCCGACTTCGACGGAGGAGAGACCATGCCCGCCACCACCACCTGGACCGTCCTCGACGACGCCCACACGGCGCTGCGCACCACCGTCGCGGACCTCACGGCCGACGACCTGGGCCGCCCCACCCCGTGCACCGCGTGGACCGTGACGCAGGTGCTGCAGCACGCGGCCGGCGACCAGCGCGCCTACGCCGCCGCCATCACCGGCGAGGGCGGCCCCACGGAGGACCCGTTCGACCCGTCCGGCTCCGTCGACGACACGGTCGCGGCGCTCGTCGAGCCCGCACTCCTGGCCTCGGCCGGCGCGTTCGCGACCGTCACCCCGGACGCCACCACGCCGACTCCGCTCCCCCACGGCGCCCTGCCCGCCGAGGTCGCCGCGGGTGCGGCTGCGCTCGACGCCGCGGTGCACGCGTGGGACGTCGCCGTGGCCGTCGGCCGGCCGTCGCCCCTGGGCGACGCGCTCGCCGCCGAGCTGCTGCCCGTCGCCCGGTCGATCGTCGAGCCGCTGCGCCAGTACGGCGCGTACGCCGCGGCGCTCGACCCGGCCTCCGGCGACGGCCCGGCCGACGAGCTCCTGCGCTACCTCGGCCGCGACCCCCGCTGGACCGCCTGACGCCCACACGGACCGGCCCGCACCCAGCAGGGCCGCGGCCGAGCGGCGGGGGGAGCCGCTCGGCCGCGGGTCGTCAGCGGGTGTAGACGTTCGGCTGGGCCGGCATCGTGAAGGGCGAGCCGAGCGCGAACCCCGGGTGCGGCGGCTGGTTGTACGCCGTGTTCTGCCAGGCGATCGCGGTGCGGTACTGCTGGTCGTGCAGCAGGGTCCACAGGCGGGTCGTCGTGGGGGTCGGCGTCGCGTAGATCCGCAGCGCGGAGTCGTCGGACGTCGGCCACACCACCTCCTCGCGCCAGTCGCCGAGCAGGTCGCCGGACAGCGACGGGGTCGCCTTGGTGCCGTTGTTCGAGTGCACGTTCGCGCCCGTCAGCAGGCGGGTGTCGCCGCTCGTGCCGTACTTGTCGACGTGCGTGCCGTCGAGCAGCTCGCGGCTCGTGTCGGCGTCCCACCAGGCCAGGAAGTTCGTCGACCCGGGCTTGCGGCCGATCGTCGCACCCGTGGTGTCCCGCATCTGCGAGTCCGACGACGACCACGACTCGGCCCCCGCGCTGCCCGACCAGATGTCACCGGAGACCCCGCGTCCGTTGTCGGCCGTCGCCGCCGTCTTCCACAGGATCTGGCCGGTGCGCGCGTCCGCCATCCAGGCGTCCGGCTGGCTCGTCGACTCCGTGACCTTGAAGTACTCGAGGCCCGGGCGGCCGGGGATCAGGTCGCCGAGGTGGGCGGCGTCGCCGTGGCCCGTCTGGTTGTTCCACAGCGGCCTGCCGTCGTCGTCGACCGCCATCGCGCCGTAGACGATCTCCTGGCGGCCGTCCTGGTCGACGTCGGCGACCGTCAGCGCGTGGTTGCCCTGGCCCGCGTACGAGCTGTTGCCCGAGCCGTTCGAGTCGAACGTCCACCGCCGCGTGAGCTTGCCGTCGCGCCAGTCCCACGCGGTGATGACGGTGCGCGTGTAGTAGCCGCGGGCCTCGATGATCGACGGCCGCACCCCGTCCAGGTACGCCGTGCCGGCGAGGAACCGGTCGACGCGGTTGCCGTAGGAGTCGCCCCAGCTCGACACCGTGCCACGGGCCGGGACGTAGTCCGTGGTCGCGAGAATCGCGCCCGTCCTCCCGCTGAAGACCGTGAGGTACTCCGGGCCGGACAGCACGTACCCGCTCGAGTTCCGGTAGTCGGCGCTCGCGCTCCCGATCACCTGGCCGGTGCCCGACACGGTCGCGTCCGCCGTCTTCATGGCGACCTCGGCGGTCCCGTCGCCGTCGTAGTCGTACACCTGGAACTGCGTGTAGTGCGCGCCCGCCCGGATGTTGCGGCCCAGGTCGATGCGCCACAGGCGCGTGCCGTCGAGCCGGTAGCCGTCCACGTACACGTCGTCCGTGACGCCGGACTGCGAGTTGTCCTTCGCGTTCGTCGGGTCCCACTTGAGGACGACGTCGAGGTCGCCGTCCCCGTCCAGGTCGCCCACGCTCGCGTCGTTGGCCGTGTAGGCGCTGCCCGGCTTCTGGATCGGGACGTCGAGGTAGCCGTTCGAGAACCTCAGGGACGCCGCCGACGCCGCCTGCTCCGTGCCGTTCACCACCGCGCGGACCGTGTAGGTCGCGTCCGCGGCGGCGCCGGTGTCGAGGTAGTTCGTGGACGCCGTGACCGGGCCCGCGATCTTGGTGCCGCCGCGGTACACGTTGAACCCGGTGCTCGCGGGCTCCGTGCCGAGCAGGCGCCACTGGACCAGGTTGTTGCTGCCCGAGCGGACGCTGATGAGGCCGCGGTCGAGGTTCTCGGCCTGCCACGCACCCGACGGGGGTGTCGTGGTGGTGGGGGTCGGCGTGCTCGTGGGGGTCGGCGTGCTCGTGGTGGTCGGCGTCGGCGTCGGGGTAGTGGTCGGCGTCGTCGTCGGGCTCGTCGTCGGGACCGTGCCCGTGCAGGCCGTGCCGTTGAGCGCGAAGCTCGTCGGCACCGGGTTGCTGCTCCCGTTCCACGACCCGTTGAATCCGAAGCCGGTGCTCGCCCCGCTCGCGATCGCGCCGTTGTACCCGGCATCGGTCACCGTGACGTTCGTGCCCGACTGCGTCGCCGTGCCGTTCCACGCCTGCGTCACCGTCTGGCCGGCACCGAACGACCACGTCAGCCGCCAGCCCTGCACGGCGTCGCCGAGGTTGTCGATCTTCACGTCGGCGCCGAAGCCGGTGCTCCACTGGTTCGTCACGGTGTACGTGACGCGGCAGCCCGTGGCCGCCTCGGCACCGGCGGCACCCACCAGCCCGGCGGCGGTGACCCCCAGCCCGGCGGCGAGCACGGTGGCGACGAGCCCTCGACCTCTGGACATCACACATCTCCCTCGGCGGTGAGCGGGATGGCGCTTCCCGAGCGCCGGGCCTGACCGTAGGGCGTCGGGAGGGAGCCGCGCGGCCCTCTGAATCGCTTCAGCGTCGTCGGTAACGATGTCGAACCTGCGCCGCACGTCGGTCTCGACGACCACGGCGGCCGCCCCTCGGGAGTCCCGAGGAGCGGCCGCCGTGGTGGTCTCGCCGTCAGATCGACCAGGCCGGCCGGGCCGGGCCGGGCCGTCAGGCGTCGGCCGCGGGGGCCTCCGGGTCTTCCGGCTCGGCCGCCGGGGTGGGGGCTGCGCCGGCGAGGATCAGGTACAGGTCGCGGCGGGCGGTCTCGAGGACCGCGAGCGCCTGGGCCACCTGCTCCGGGGTCCCGGTGCGGACGACCTGGACCGCGGCCCCGCCGAGCGCGTCGAGCGCGACGCGCAGGGTCCGGCCGGGGTGGGCGGGCCGCTCGGCGGCGTCCTGCCACGGGGTGCCGAGCGTCTCGGCGTTGGCCTCGACGTACGCGACACCCTCGTCGGTCAGGCTCGCCATCTTGCGGCCCGACTCGGCGTTGAGGGTCACGAGACCCTCGTCCTCGAGGAGGTTGAGCGCCGGGTAGATCGCACCGGGGCTGGGCCGCCACTGGCCGCCCGACCGGTCGAGGATCTCCTGGATGAGCTGGTAGCCGTGCATGGGCTGCTCGGCGAGCAGCAGCAGGATCGCGGCACGGATGTCACCGCGACCGGCGCGGCGACCGCCCGGGCCTCCGCGACGGCCGTCGAAGCGGGGCCCGCCGGGGCCGAAGCCCGGGCCGAAGCCGCGTCCGCGGGGGTGGTCCTGCCCACGGCCGTGGCCGTGCTCGGGCCCGTGGCCGTGCTCCGGCCCGTGGCCGGGGTCGTGTGCCGAGCCGGGGCCGAACCCGGCCTGCGGGACGAAGCCGACGCCGGGTCGGAAGCCGGCGCGCCCGCCCCGCGAACCGCCGCGGCGAGGGTCGAAGCCTAAGCCGCGCGGGTCGAGGCCGGCGTCGTCGGACGGCGAGCCGGGGAAGTCGTCCCGGCGGCGCCGGGGTCGCCACCCGCGGGCACCGAGGTCCGGGGTGGTGGGGTCGAAGGTCGGCCGGGGGTGCTGGTGGTTCGGGTTCATGAGGGTGCTCCTGGGGATCGCGGGCGGCCCTCGCCGGTCGGCGGGGCCGTGCCGCGGGGCTGCGCACGTCCCCGGGATGTCCGGGGCGTCGCGGCCGGGCGGCCTCCGGGAGGACGGGTGTCCTCGACCGGATGCCGTAACGATATATCGTTGACCTATCTTTCGCAAGCCTATCGATACAGTCGTTCAGAGCCGGGCGAGCACCGCCCCGCCGTGCACCGCCAGGACCTGCCCCCCCGTCACCCACGAGTTCACCGCCACCTTCGCCGCCCCGGACGACCCGTCACCACCGCACGACGCACGTCGTCCCCTCCCGGCCGCCGGGCCACCCGGCGCGCGCGTCCACCAGTCTGGTTCGGGACCCGCACGGCGGCCTCCGGAACCCTGTCGAAATCGCGGACCCTCGCGCGTCATCCCCCCGACGGGCACAGTGAGGGTGCTCGCGACGACGAAGGGACAGGCCATGACCACCGCGCGCTACGTCGTGCTGCTGCACGGCGACGAGAACGTCTGGGACGCCCGCGACGAGTTCAAGCAGCAGCGGACCGACGAGGACCACCGGCAGTTCGGCGCCGCGTGCGCCGCGCAGGGGCACAAGATCGTCGGCGGCGAGGAGCTGCAGGCGGCCTCCACCTCGATCCTCGTCCGCCGGGGCGACGGGCCCCTGACGGTCAGCGAAGGACCCTTCGCCGAGACCGCCGAGCAGCTCGGCGGCTTCTACCTCGTCGAGACGGCCGACCTCGACGGGCTCGTGCAGCTCGTCGGCGCGTTCCAGCGCGAGGCCGAGACCGCCGAGATCCGCCCCGTCGTCGACCACTCGGAGGTGTGAGCCATGCCCACCTACATCGTGCTGCTCTACGAGGACGAGCGGATCTGGGCCGAGGCCGACGAGGCGCAGCAGGCCGTGTACTTCAGCCAGCACCGCGAGTACTCCGCGCGCGCCGCCGAGCACGGCATCACGTTCCTCGCCAGCGAGGCGCTGCAGCCCGTCGCCACCGCGACGACCCTCCGGCGGCCCGACGGGACGACGCAGATCACCGAGGGCCCCTTCGCCGAGACCGCCGAGCAGCTCGGCGGGTTCTACCTCGTCGAGGCCCCCGACGTGGAGTCCGTGATCAAGCACGCGCACCTGCTCCCCGTGGACTACACGGTCGAGGTGCGCGAGATCATGCAGCTGTGACGCCGTTGTCGATCGGCGGGCGGCCCGCACGTCATCCCGTCGAACGGACGCACCGGCGCCCGTCCGACCCGGGAGGAACCCGATGACCGAGTACATGGTGATGCTGCACCGCGTCGACGAGCACGAGGCGGCCCTGCCGGCGGCCGACCTCGCGCGGGCCTGGGAGGCGCACCTCGCGTTCCGGGCGTACTGCGAGGCGCAGGGGTGGGCGATCCGCAGCCAGGCGGCGCTCCGCCCTGCGCGGCGGTCACGGTCCGTCCGGCCGTCGGGCGACGGGTTCGCCGTCACCGACGGGCCCTACGCGGAGACGGCCGAGCAGCTCGGCGGTTTCTACCTCGTCACCACCGACGACCTCGACGCGCTCACCGACGCCGTCGGGCCGATGCTCGTCAACGGCGGCACCATCGAGCTCCGCCCGACCGTCACGTACGTCGACGGGGCTCCCGTGCCGGAGGACGCCGACCTCGCCGGGAGGCGGGCGTGAGGTTCGTCGTGCTGGAGCGCGGGACCACGGTCGACGACTCCGGTCTCACCTCCCGGGCGGCGCGGTGCGGTGTCACCGTGCTCGCCCGGGAGATCGTCCGGCCCGCCGAGACCGCCACCACCGTGCTGCGGCGGCTCGCGCTGGACCGCCCGTCCGACGACGGCGACGGGCCGCTCGCCGGCGTCCTGCTGCTCGACGCCCCGGACCTCGACGCCGTGCTCGACGTGCTGCCGTCGTCCGGCGCGGGGGCGTTCGAGGTCCGTCCGGTGGCCGGATGACCGACGCACCCGTGCAGGTGACGGCGGGCGACCCGGCCCGCTCGGCGGCCGCCGCCGTCACCGCTGCGTGGCACGACCACTGGTCCAGGCTCATCGGCCTGCTCATCGGCCAGTTCGCCCGGCCCGACCTCGCCGAGGACGCCGTGTCCGACGCGTTCGAGTCCGCCGCCAAGCACTGGCCGGCGGACGGCGTCCCCACCAACCCCGGGGCGTGGCTGCTCACCGCGGCCCGCCGCCGGGTCATCGACAGGCTGCGCAGCGAGTCCGTGCTGCGCCGGAAGGAACCCCTCATGGTCGTCGACGACGAGATGCGCGCCCTCGCGGCCGCCGCCGTCGACCCCGGAGCGCACGTGGCCGACGAGCAGCTGCGCCTCGTCTTCGCGTGCTGCCACCCCGCCCTCGCGCCCGACGACCGCGTCGCCCTCACGCTCCGCTTCGTCGTCGGCCTGTCCACCGGGGAGATCGCCCGGCTGCTCCTCGTCCAGGAGACGGCGATGGCCGCGCGCCTGACGCGGGCCAAGAAGCGGCTCGCGTCGTCGGGCATCCCGTTCGCGACGCCGCCCGCCGCGCGCCTCGACGAACGGCTCGACGTCGTCGCGACCGTCGTCTACCTCGCCTTCACGTCGGGGTACCAGCCGGGGGTCGGACCCGTCGCCCTGCGCGTCGACCTCGGCGACGAGGCGATCCGGCTGCTGCGGGTGCTCGACGGGCTGCTCCCCGGTCGCGGGGTGGTGCGCGCGCTGCTCGCGCTGCTGCTCCTGCAGCACTCCCGGCGGGACACGCGGCTCGACGCGCAAGGGCAGCTCGTGCTGCTGCCCGACCAGGACCGCGGACGGTGGCACCGCGACGAGATCGCCGAGGCCGTCGGTCTGCTCGCGTCACTGGGCACCGGTCCCGTCGAACCCCTCGGCCCGGCCGCACGCACCGCCGACCCCGAGGCGCACGACGTCGAGGTCGACCGCTCCGCGCACCGCACCGGCGCCCTCGCGCAGGAGTACCGGCTGCAGGCCCTGATCGCCGCGGAGCACGCCACCGCCCCCACCGCCGACGACACCCGGTGGGACGTCATCGCCGCCCTCTACGCCGAGCTCGAGGCGCTCACCGGCTCGCCCGTCGTCCGGCTGGCCCGGGCGGTGGCGGTCGCCGAGGCGTCCGGGCCGCAGGCGGGACTGTCGCTGCTCGACGGCCTCGACGACGCCCTCCCCCGCCACCACCGGGTCCCGGCCGTCCGCGCCGAGCTCCTCAGCCGGGCAGGCCACCCCGCCGCGGCGGCGGCCGCCTACCGCCGCGCCCTGACCCTGGTGACGAGCCCCGCGGAACGCACCTACCTGGAGTCGAGACTGTCCGCCCTGAACGAGTCCTGACCCGCCCCTCCCGTGCCGAGCTCGGCCCCCGCGGCCGAGCTCGGCACCCGCCGCCGAGCTCGGCACCTGCCGTCGAGCTCGGCACTCGCGGTCGAGATCGGCACCTGCGACTCACGAGGTCGGCGGAGAGTGCCGAGCTCGGCGATGACCACCCGGGCCGACCCTCGCGGTTGAGATCGGCCTGCGCCGTCGAGATCGGCACTCCCGTCGAGATCGGCACCTGCCGTCGAGATCGGCACTCGCGGTCGAGATCGGCACCTGCGACTCACGAGGTCGGCGGAGAGTGCCGAGCTCAGTGATGACCACCCGGGCCGACCCTCGCGGTCGAGATCGGCACTCCCGTCGAGATCGGCACTCCCGTCGAGATCGGCACCTGCCGTCGAGATCGGCACTCGCGGTCGAGATCGGCACCTGCCGTCGAGATCGGCACTCGCGGTCGAGATCGGCACCTGCGACTCACGAGGTGGGCGGAGAGTGCCGAGCTCGGCGATGACCGCCCAGGCCCACCCTCGCGGCCGAGATCGGCACCCGCCGTCGAGATCGGCACTTGCCGTCGAGATCGGCATCTGCGACTCACGAGGTCGGCGGAGAGTGCCGGGGTCGGCGCGGGCCGTCAGGAGTGTGGAGCCGTCCACAGGGGCGGCGGAGCCGCAGGAGGGTCACAGGCCGGGGCGGTCGTGGGGGCGGGCGTGGTGTCGGGACGTCAGCGTGGGTGCATGTCGTTGCGTCCTGGGACCCGCCTCACCCCGACACCCTCACTGCCGCAGGTCCGCCTGGCACGCGACGTGCCGGAGGACGTGCTGCGCAGGGGTCGGCGTCGAGGCGAGTGGGAACGGGTCGGCCGCGGTGCCTACCAGCCGACGGCCGGACCCGACGTCGCGGCGCGTCGACCTGAGGACGTGGCCCTCGCACGCGTCGTGGGGGTCCATGCACGGCTGCGTGCACCGCACTGGTTCAGCCACGAGACGGCCGCCCTGCTCTGGGGGCTCCCGCTGTGGGCCCCACCCGTCACCACCCACCTGATGCAGGGGTTCACGGCCAGCGGAGCGAGCGACCCGAGGGTGACGCACCACGACGTCGTCCCGGACGAGTCGGAGCGCACGACGATCCACGGGATCCCGGTCACGAGCCTCGCGCGGACGACGGTCGACTGCGCCGCGTCACTCCCCCCGATGCACGGGCTCGTGGTCGCCGACGCTGCGCTGCGAGCCGGCGTCGACCGCGACCTCGTCGACGATCTCCTGGCTCGACGTGCCGGACGGCGCGGCATCACTCGGGCGCGGGCCGTCGTCGCCCTCGCGGACGCGGGCGCGGAGTCGCCCGGCGAGTCGGCCGCCCGCTTCCTCGTCCTGCGGGACGGTCTGCCCGTGCCGTGCACCCAGGTCCCGATCACGACCAGGCTCGGGACGTTCTGGGCCGACCTGGGGTGGGAGGCGTGGCGGCTCGTGCTCGAGTACGACGGTCGCTCGAAGTACGGGCTGAACGGTGGCGAGGTGCTGGTCCGTGAGAAGCGCCGCGAGGACGCGATGGTCGAGGCGGGCTGGCGCGTGCTTCGGGTGACGAAGGAGGACCTCCGCGGCACGGAGCTCTCCAGCAGGGTCCGTCGGCACCTCCCGCCCGAGGTCGCAGCCGCCGCCCAACCACGCCGCGCCCTCGCCACCTGACCGACCCGACCCACCCCGACCTACCCGACCCCCGACGTCGCCGAGCTCGGCACTCGCGGTCGACCTCGGCACTCGCGGCCGAGATCGGCACTCGCGGTCGAGATCGGCAGGCAGGGCTCGCGAGGTCGACCGGGAGTGCCGGTCTCGGCGCCGGCAGGAGCGTCAGGTCGTCACGAGGAGGAACAGCAGCGTCAGGTTGAGCGCGACGACCAGCGCGACGACCAGGATCAGCACCGCATGCAGCCACGGGCCGTTGCGGGCGGCGCCCATCAGGGCGCGGTTCCGGGTCAGCCGGACCAGCGGGATGACGGCGAACGGGATGCCGAAGCTCAGCACGACCTGGCTGAGCACGAGCGTCCACGTGGGGTCGGCGCCGACGGCCAGCAGCACGATCGCGGGGATGAGGGTGACGACGCGGCGGACGAGCAGCGGAACCCGGCGGTGCAGCAGCCCTTCCATGATCGTGGCGCCCGCGTACGCGCCGACGGACGTGGACGCCAACCCCGACGCGAGCAGCCCGACGGCGAACGCGATCCCGACGGCCGGCCCGAGCGCGACGACGATCGCGGCGTACGCCCCCTCGATCGAGTCGGTGCCGGCCGCCCCGCGCAGGCCCGACGCGGCGAGCAGCAGGAGTCCGATGTTCACGAGACCCGCGATCACCAGGGCCGTGCCGACGTCCCAGCGGGTGGCGCGCAGCAGCCGGGTGCGGGCCGACCCCGACGCCTTCCCGTGCCGGTCCCGCACGAGCGCGGAGTGCACGTAGATGGCGTGCGGCATGACGGTGGCGCCGAGCATGCTCGCCGCGAGGAGCACGGAGTCGGGTCCGTCGAACCGCGGGACCAGGCCGGACAGCACGCCGCGCGCGTCGGGCGGGCTCACCAGCAGGCCGCAGAGGAACCCGACGGTGATGACGGCGAGCAGGGCGACGATCACCGACTCGAACCGCCGCTGCCCGTACCGGTTCTGGGTGAGGAGCAGCCCCATCGAGACGGCCCCGACGATCACCCCTCCGAGCGGGAGCGGCAACCCGAACAGGAGCTGCAGCGCGATGGCCCCGCCGACGACCTCGGCGATGTCGGTCGCCGCGGCGACGACCTCGGCCTGCACCCAGTACGCGAGCCGTGGGCCACGGCGCAGCCGGCTGCCGAGCACGCCCGGGAGCGAGTCGCCTGTGACCAGGCCGAGCTTCGCCGACTGGTACTGCACGAGCACCGCCATGCCGTTCGCGACGACGAGCACCCACAGCAGCAGGTACCCGTAGCGGGCGCCCGCGGTGAGGTTGGCGGCGACGTTGCCAGGGTCGACGTACGCGATGGCCGCGACGAACGCCGGCCCGAGGAGCAGCGGCGCGCGCCCGCGACCCGCCCGGCCGGGCCGCCCGGCCGCGACGACCGTGGTCCTGCCGTCGGACCCGCCGGACCCGCCGGGCCCGCCGGACACCTCGGGTGCGCCGGGGGCGGCGGCCACGACAGGCTCGTCGACGGCGCTACGGGGGACGTCGGCGACCACGGGACCTCCAGCAAAGTTCGGACTACCGAAACTCTACTCGTGGTCACCCACATCCGTGCCCGTCGCGCGCCGGGACACCGTGACGCCCGAAGTCGGGACACCGGACACCCGGACACCCGGAACGCCGAGGACACCCCGGAACGCCCGGGCCACCCGGGCCACCCGCCCAGCCAGACACCGGGACACACCGGGACCACCCGACCCTCACGCCGCGACGTCGACCTGCCGCTCCCAGACCCCGCCCCGCGCCTGGAACCCGACCCGCTCCAGGTACTCGGTGCTCCTCGGACCCGGATCCACGACCAGCGACCGGAAGCCGTGCGCCGCGAACACGCCGCTGCGCCGGTACACGAACTCACCCGGCGTGAAGTCCCGGAACCGCGGCGTCACCCAGTCGAGCTCCACCCGCCCGACGCCGTCCCCGACCCCTCGCACGACGACGACACCGACGGTCTCGTCCCCCCGCACGACGAGGAACGACGCCCGCCCGCCGACGGCCGGCAGACCGACGGCCGGCAGACCGACGGCCGGCAGACCGACGGCCGCGCCCGCACTCCCGGTGACCGGCACCGCGGCGTCCGGCGCGACTCCGGCGTCGGCCCCGGTCCCGGTCCCGGTCCCGGTCCCGGGAGCACGTCCGGCTCCGGCGCCAGGCCCGTCACCCCCGGCGCCCGGCCCGTCGAGCGCGAAGCCCGGCTGGAACTGCGCGATGTCGTCCCCGTGCACGCGCAGGATGTGCCGCAGGTAGGCGTCGTCGGGTGCCACCTCGACGACGGCGTACACCTGGTCGTCGTGGCGCTCGCGGGCCAGCCGCCACAGCCAGTAGACGTCGATGACGGAGATGACGGCGTTCATCGCGGCGAACGGCCACACCCCGATCGTGGCGTTGTACCCGGTCGCGAGCAGGGCCCCGGCGAGGTTGAGCACGCGGAACCGCAGGACCCGCGCCTGCATGAGCGACACGATGACGAGGAGCGACCCGGCCCAGCCGATGAGTTCGAGCATGCTCGAAGTAAATCGCCTCGACCGACGGGCGGCACAGGCGGATCGTGGACGTCATGACATCGTGGTCGATCACCGAGGTCCCGGTACCCGCCACCCTGGAGGATCCGGGGGCGGACGTGCTGCGCGCGTACACGCAGGCCCGGAACGCGGTCATCGAGGAGTCGTGGGGGGTCGACGACTTCCACCGCAGCGTGCCCGACGAGCTCGGCTCGCTGCACGACCAGACGTACGTGCGCAAGCTCCGCTACGTCGTCGAGCCGGCCGACGGCGGCGACCCGTGGGGCTACCTCGCGATCAACCTCCCCCTGCAGGACAACGTGCACCAGGCGTCGTTCGACATGGGCGTGCTCCGCGAGCACCAGGGCCAGGGCGTCGGCTCGGCGCTGCACGACAAGGCGCTCGACGTCGCCCGCGCGCACGGCCGGACGACCGTGCAGACGTCCGTCGACCAGCAGGTCGAGCCGCCGGAGGGGCCGACGACGCTCAGCCCGACGACGGGTTCCGGCCGGGTGGACACCGAGGACCCGCGCGTGCGGTTCGCGCTCAAGCGGGGCTGGGAGCTCGCGCAGGTGGCCCGCTACTCGGTGCTCGACGTCCCCCTCGACCCCGTCGTGCTCGCCGCGCACCGGGCCGCCGCCCAGGAGCGGGCGGGCGACGAGTACCGCATGGTCTCGTGGCACACGCACTGCCCCGACGAGTGGCTCGACGAGTACGCCAGGCTCAACACGCGGATGAGCACCGACGTGCCGCTGGGCGACCTCGACTACGAGGAGGACGTCTGGGACGGCCCCCGCATCCGGACCACGGAGGCGCAGTTCGCCGAACGTGGCATGGAGCTGGTGGTCACCGCCGCCGAGCACGTGCCGACGCGCACGCTCGCCGCGTACACGGTGCTCCTCGCCCTGCGGCACACCGACCGGTACGTGGCGCAGGAGGACACGCTCGTCATCCGGGAGCACCGCGGCCGGCGGCTGGGCATGCTCGTCAAGGCCGCGAACCTCGAGCTGCTCGCCCGTGAGCGTCCCACGGTCCGCCGGGTCGGCACGTGGAACGCCGAGGAGAACTCGTTCATGCTCGACATCAACATCGCGCTGGGCTTCCGCCCCGCGGGCGGCTCCGGCGAGTGGCAGCTGCGGCTCACCTGAGCGGGCGTCAGGCCAGCGCGGCCGCCTGACCGCTCGGCAGCGACCGTCGCCACCACCCGGACCACCGCTCGCGGACCTGCTCGAACGTCGCGTCGTCCAACCCGAACGTGTTGAGCACGGCACCGACGGTCCCGTTCGGCGGGTGGCTGGCGACGGGCGTCTCGAAGATCACGAGGAACGACTCGGTGATGCCGTGCAGGGTGAGCCCGAACTGCTGGTCCTCCTTGTAGACGAGCGTCCCGCCGAGGAGCGTCCCGTCGGGGCGCCGGGCCTGCACGTGCCCCCCGACCGGGACCCCGCGGATGCCGTGCAGGCCGGCCCGGTCGAGCAGCCGGTCGGCCCTCGAGCCGGCGTCGAGGCCGAACACGCTGAGGGTGCGCCGGTCCTGCCCCGCCTGCACGGTGAGCGCGAACCGGAGCTGCTGGGCGGACGCGATCCAGTGCTCGTCGACCTCGTCCCGGACGCCGTCGTACGAGGACCGGCCGTCGTGGCTGGGGCGGGTGACGATGAAGCGGGTGTGGCCTGGCTCGTGCACGGTCGACCGGACGGCGACGACGTCGCCCTTGTGGTTCGGCCAGGACAGCAGGCGCGTCGTGGTGTCGCCCTCGATGCGCCGGCCCTCGACGGGCCGCTGCTCGAAGACCTTGTCGCCCTCGAACACGTGCTCCTCGATGTGCCGGTCGAGGAACACCCGGTGGATCTCGGCGTCGAGCCCTGCGTCCTCCCAGCCGTACCAGCGGCGGATCAGCTGCGGGTCGCGCAGGTGCTCCCAGACGGCGGCCAGCGGGACCGGGATGTCGATCGACACGATCTCGCGGCGGTCCAGCGTCATTGCTCTCACCCCTCGTCGGCGGGTGCCCGGTCCGTGCTGCCCGGACGGTTCCGACGGTAGTGCGGGGTGCGCGCGGCTGCCCACCGACGCGGCAGCGACCCGTCCGGAGCCGTGCGTGCTGCGTTCCGGCCGACCGGCGACCTCAACGCCGCACGGAGTCCCCCGGCAGGACCGCGAGCGCGTCGGCGTCGACGGCGAGCGGCAGGACGGTGCCCGTGTCGAACCGGGCACCGACCGGTGCGAGCGCCGTGACGACGCCGATGCCCTCGACCTCGACCCGCACCTCGGTCCGGCCCCGGCGGGACGTCACGCCCTGCACCGCACCCTTGACGGCGCCCGGGTCGGTGCGGACGACGAACGCGCCCTCGGCGAGCGCCACCACGTCGTCGTCCCGCAGCGCGCGCCCGAGGGCACCCGCCGGCGTGCCGGCGACGGACCCGTCCGGTGTCCCGGCCAGCGCCCTCGTCAGCGGTCCGGCGGCCGCCGACCCCGCGGCGACGAACGCCTCGTACCCGAGGAACTCGGCGACGTCGCGGGACGCGGGACGCCGCCACAGGTCGGCGGGTGCGTCGACCTGGAGCAGCCGGCCGGCCCGCATCACGGCGACGCGGTCGGCGACGGCGAACGCCTCGTCCTGGTCGTGCGTGACGAACACGGCCGTGGTCCCCGTCGCGACGAGCACGGCCCGCAGGTCGACGGCGAGGCGCTCCCGCAGGGCGCGGTCGAGCGCGGAGAGGGGCTCGTCGAGCAGGAGGAGCCGGGGGGCGGGCGCGAGCGCGCGGGCGAGGGCGACGCGCTGCCGCTCGCCGCCGGACAGGGTCGCGACCGGGCGGGGTCCGTAGCCCGCGAGCCCGACGAGCTCGAGCAGCTCGTCGACGCGCCGCGCCCGGTCCACGGGTCGTGCACCGTCGACGGGCGCCCCCCGGTCGTCGTCGACGGGACCGGAGCGGCGAGGACCGGACGGCCGCGCGAGCCTCGTCGTCCGGAGCCCGTACGCGACGTTCCCGGAGACGTCCCGGTGCGTGAAGAGCTGCCCGTCCTGGAACATCAGGCCGAACCCGCGCCGGTGCACGGGCACGCCGTCGACGGGCTCGCCGTCCCACGAGACGGAGCCGCCCGCGAGCGGCTCGAGCCCGGCGACGGCCCGCAGCAGCGACGACTTGCCGCACCCGGACGGCCCGAGCAGGGCGACGACCTCACCGGGTGCGACGTGCAGCGACACCTCGTCGACGGCGGTCACGGACCCGTACCGCACGACCGCGTCGCGGACGACCAGACCTGCGCTCACCACTCGCCTCCTGCTCCTGCGGCCCGCAGCCGCTCGCACGCCGCGACGATGCCCGCGGTGAGCACCGCGAGCACCACCGACGCGGCGAGCGCCATCCCGTAGCTGTCGGCGCCCGGTCGCCCGATGAGCCGGAAGATCACGACCGGCAGCGTGGGCCGCTCGGGCCGGGCGAGGAACGACGTGGCGCCGAACTCCCCCAGCGACGCCGCGAACGCGAACCCGACGGCGAGGCCGACGGACCGGGCGGCGATCGTCAGGTCGACGCTCCGCAGCACCCGGCCGGGTCCGGCGCCGAGCGTCGCGGCGGCCTCCCGCAGGCGCGGGTCGATCGCGCGCAGCACGGGCAGGACGGTCCGGACGACGAGCGGCACGGCGACGACGGCCTGCGCGACCGGCACGAGCACCGGGGAGGTCCGCAGGTCGACGTCGAGCCCGAACGGGTGGTGCATCGACAGCAGGAACCCGAAGCCGACGGTCACGGCCGACACCCCGAGCGGGAGCATGAACAGCGCGTCGAGCCCGGCGACGGCCCGGCGCCCCACGGTCCGCCGGGGCCGCCGCGACACGACGAGCGCGACGAGGCCGCCGACGACGAGCGCGATCACGGTCGCGTCGACGGCGATCCGCAGCGAGTTGAGCGCCGCCTGCCACACGGTGACGGTCAGCGTCCCGCCGGTGGTCCCGAGCGCCGTGTAGTGGTCGACGCCCCACCGGTCGCCGACGCGCAGCGAGCGCACCACGAGGTTGACCAGCGGCAGCGCGAGGAGCAGCACGACGAGGCCGGTCACGGCCGCGGCCGCGAGGGCGGGACCGTGCCCGTCGCCGCGCGGCATCCCGGCGGGCCGGCGCACCGACAGGGCGCGGACGTTCTGCGCGGGCGCCCCGAGCGCGAGCGCCCGCTCCTGCCGCGACCGGGCACGCCCCGCGACGACGAGCACCCCGGCGACGATGACGAGCTGCACCACGGACAGCACCGCGGCGGCCCGCAGGTCGAGGAACTGCGTCGTCTGGATCCAGATCTCCGTCTCGACGGTGCCGAACTGCAGCCCGCCCAGCACCAGGACCGTGCCGAACGCCGTCGCGCAGAACAGGAACGTCAGCGACGCGGCGGACGCGATCGCGGGCGTCAGCGCGGGCAGGGTGACGGTCCGGAACGCGCGCCACGGCGACGCGCCCAGCGCGCGGGCCGCCTGGGCCGCGCGTGGGTCGAGCCGCTCCCACAGCCCCCCGACGGCGCGCACCACGACCGCGTAGTTGAAGAACACCAGCGCGGCGACGATCGCGGCGAACGTGCCGTCGAGGTGCAGGAACCCGAGCGGGCCGCCCTGCACCAGCAGCGAGCGGAACGCGACGCCCACCACGACGGTCGGCAGCACGAACGGCACGGTGACCAGCGCCCGGACCACCGACCGGCCCCGGAACCGCCGCCGGTACAGCACGTACGCACCGGGCACGCCGAGCAGCACCGAGAGGGCCGTCGCGATCGACGCCTGCGCGACCGTCAGCCCGACGATCCGCCACGTGCGCGGCCGGGAGAACACCTCGGCGAACGCCGACAGGTCGAGGTGCCCGTCGGTGACGAACCCCTTGCCGACCATGACCACGACGGGCCATGCGAAGAACACCCCGAGGAACACCAGCGGGACCACGACGGCCGCGGACCAGAACAGCACCTGGCCCGGGCCGGGGCGTCGTGCGCGCGCGACCCGACCCGGCCCGCCGGTCACGGGCAGGTCGGGTCGGGTCGCGGTCGCCGTGCTCATCGAGTGCTCATCGGGTGCTCATCGGGTGCTCATCAGCCGACCACGGTCTCCGACCAGTCGGCGAGCCACGCCTCCCGGTTCTCGGTGATCTCGTCGGGTGCGACCTCGAACGGCTTCGGGGCCAGCGGGGCCCACTGCGCCCAGTCGTCGGGCAGCGTCGCCGTGCTGCTCACGGGGTACATGTACATCGACACCGGGATGTCGTCCTGGACCTCGTCGGACAGCAGGAAGTCGAGCAGCTGCTGCGCGCCCGTCGGGTTCTTCGCCCCGGCCAGCACGCCCGCGTACTCGACCTGCCGGAAGCACGTGTCGAGCAGCGCGCCCGTGGTCGGCTCGGTGCCCCCCTCGGGCACGGTGTACGGCGGGGACGACGCGTACGACAGGACGATCGGGCGCGGGCCGCCACCGCCGCCGCCGCTGAAGTCGGTCGAGTACGCCTCGGTCCAGCCGTCGGCGACCTTGAGGCCGTTGTCCTTCAGCTTCGTCCAGTAGGCCTGCCACCCGTCCTCGCCGAACGCGCCGACGGTCGCCAGCAGGAACGCCAGCCCCGGCGACGACGTCACGGCGTTCGGGACGACGAGCAGGTCCTTGTACTCGGGCTTCGTCAGGTCGTCGAGCGTGACCGGCTCCGCGATCCCGTGCTCCGTGAACCACGTGTGGTCCGTGTTGATGCAGACGTCGCCCATGTCCACGGCGGTGAGCGCACCCGTGTCGCCGACGGCGTACTGCGCGGCGTCCTTCGCGGCGGGCGTCTCCGACGTGTACGGCTCGACGACGCCCTCGTCGACGGCGCGGGACGCGAACGAGTTGTCGATGCCGTAGACGAGGTCGCCGAGCGGGGCGTCCTTCGTCAGGACGAGCTGGTTGACGAGCGTGCCCGCGTCGCCCGGCTGGACGACCTCGACCTTCAGACCGGTCGTCTTCGTGAAGTCGTCGAGGATGCCGTCCGACAGCCCGAACGAGTCGTGCGTGACGAGCGTGACGGTGCCCGACGAGCTGGTGCCGGGGTCGTCGGCGGACGTGCCGATCGCCGAGCAGCCGGCGAGAGCGACGGTCGTCAGGCCGGTGACGAGCATGAGTGCCGTGCGGCCCTGGTGCGAGGACGTGCTCGCCATGTGTGGTGCTCCTCCTGGTCATCAAGGAGGGGGTCGCCGCACCCGTCGCCCACGTCCCGCACGGGACGCCGACGACGACCGCGGAGACTGAGAAGCCCGACTCCCTACGCCGGTACCAACCGGATCAGGTTCGAGGGTCTGCGGTGGTCCGCACTCTCAGCGTCCCGGCCGCTCGGCGATGTGCCGGGCCACCTGACGCTCCCCTGTCGTTCGTCCGCGATCCTACGCCGGTGCCGCGCGAGGTCAGGACGGCCGTCCAGGCCGGTGCGGCGGGCCGTCGGGCAGCGACCTGACCGGCTCCCGGTTACCGTGGACCGCAGGCCCGTGACCAGGCCGCTCACCTGGAGGTTCGTCATGCCGGACAAGTCCCAGCAGTCGATGCTCGCCAAGATCGTCGGCGCCGCCGTCGCGCTCGCCGCCGCCTGGGTGGCCCAGCAGGCGATCAACCAGTCGTGGAAGGCCGCCACCGGCCACAAGCCGCCCAAGCCGGACGCCGACGACGGCGACTCCGGCCTCACCGAGATCGTCGTCGCCGCCGCGGCCACGGGCGCCCTCGTGGCCGTCGCCCGCGTCCTGGCGACCCGCGGCACGGCGACCTACGTGGCCAAGGTCGACCGCAAGCGCAACGCGGACTGACCCACGCCGACCTCGTGAGTCCCCGCCCAGATCGTGGGTTCTGACTGCCGAGGTCGACCGGGACTGCCGAGGTCGGCGGTGGCGCACGGGTCAGATCGACGGGTCGTCGACCAGGTGGCGTGAGAAGGGGGCGAGGTCCGGCACGGTCGGCTCGCAGAACACCTCGCGGAGCACCCGCCGGGCGGCGTACCACCCGGACAGGCCGTGCACCCCGGGGCCGGGCGGCGTGGACGCCGAGCACAGGTACACCCCGTCGCGCCCGGTGGCGTAGGGGTTGAGGCGCGCCGTGGGCCGGGCGAGGACCTGGCCGATCGTCGCCGCGCCGCCCGCGATGTCGCCGCCCACGTAGTTCGCGTCGTGGTCGCTCATCCGCGCCGCGGGGACGCAGCGCGAGGCCACGACCACGTCGCGGAACCCGGGCGCGTACCGCTCCACGTGCGCGGTGACGGCCTCGGTCACGTCGACGTCCGAGAACGCCGGGACGTGCGCGTACGTCCACAGCGGCCGCAGCCCGCCGGACGCCCGGCCGGGGTCGACGACGGTCGGGTCGCTCAGCAGCACCACGGGTCGCTCGGCGTGCCGGCCGGCGTCCACGGCCGCCTCGGCGGCGGCGACCTCGGCGCGGGTGCCGCCGACGTGCACGGTGCCCGCGAGGCCCACCTCGGGGACCGTCCACGGCACCGGTCCGGACAGCACGAAGTCCACCTTGGCCGCCGCGTTGCCGTGCCGGAACGACTCGAACGACCGGCGCGTCCGGGCCGGGATCCGGTCGCCGAACACCTCGACGACGGCGCGGGGCGAGGTGTCGAACAGGTAGCAGTGCGCGGGCGGCAGGTCGGCGGGCGAGCGCACGGGGTGGTCGGTGACGACCTGGCCGCCGTGCGCGAGCAGGTCCGCGACGAGCGCCGCGACGATCGACCCGGACCCGCCGCGCGGGATCGGCCAGCCCGCCCGGCCGTGCCCGAGGCTGGCCAGGAGCAGCGCCGTACCGGCGGCGGCGAGGCTCGGCACCGGGGTGATCGCGTGCGACGCGACCCCGGTGAGCAGAGCGGGCGCGACGTCGTCGACGAACCGCCGGTCCCATGCGCGCGTCCCGTGCTCGAGGATCTCGAGCCCGAAGTGCAGCGCGGCACGCGTCCCGCCCGGCAGCAGACCGACCGGGATGCTGCGCTTGTCGCCGAGCGCGACGGCGACGGTGTGCTCGGGCTGCGCGACGAGCGGCCCGAGCACGTCGCGCCAGGCCGGCCCGTCCACGCCGAGGCCCTCGACGGTGCGGTCGAGGTCCCGGTACGCGAGCCCGGCCCGCCCGCCGGGGAGCGGGTGGGCGAACGACACCTCGGGCGTCAGCAGCTCGACGCCGCGCGCCGCGAGGTCGAACTGCTGGAGGAACGGCGACGCCCAGGCCATCGGGTGCACCGCGGAGCAGACGTCGTGCACGATCCCGTCGGCCAGGCCCAGGTCGAGGGTCCGCGCACCGCCGCCGACGGTGGGCTGCGCCTCGAGCACAGTGACGGACAGCCCGACCCGCGCGAGCGTCACGGCGGCCGCGAGCCCGTTGGGCCCCGAGCCGACGACCACGACGTCCCCGGTCATGTGCGTGCCTCCTCCTGCGATTCAAGCACCGGTGCCCGTCGGGCGTCAGTGCCGGCTCGCGACGACACGGGGTACGTCGCCACGGTCGACACGTCCGCGCGGGTGGCGGTGCTGCCGAGGCCCTCCGCGACGGGTGAGGTCCGCCCGTCCCGCGGCGCGTGTCGGAGGTGCGCGGCAGGATCGTCCCCGCAGGACCGAGCCGTGGCCTGCGCCGCGCGTGCACGACGACACCGGAGGACGAGATGGCCGAGATCCTGCTGCTCCACCACGCCCAGGGCCTGACCCCGGGGGTGCTCGCCCTGGCCGACACCGTGAGGGCCGCCGGCCACACCGTGCACGCACCCGACGTGTACGACGGCCGCACGTTCGGCACGCTCGACGAGGGCATCGCGTACGCCGGCCAGGTCGGGTTCGGCACCGTCATGGAGCGCGGTCGCGCGGCGGCCGACGGGCTGCCCGCCGGGCTCGTCTACGTGGGGCTGTCGCTCGGGGTCATGCCGGCGCAGCTCCTCGCCCAGACGAGGCCGGGTGCCCGCGGCGCCGTGCTGCTGCACTCGTGCGTGCCGCCGTCCGAGTTCGGCTCGTGGCCCGCGGGGGTGCCGGTCCAGGTGCACGGCATGGACGCCGACCCGGTGTTCGTCGACGAGGGCGACCTCGACGCGGCGCGGGCGCTCGTCGCCGAGACGCCCGACGCCGAGCTGTTCCTCTACCCCGGCGACCAGCACCTGTTCACCGACTCCAGCCTGCCCGCGTACGACGAGGCCGCGGCGGCACTGGTGACCGAGCGGGTGCTCGCGTTCCTCGACCGGCTCGGGTGACCACGGGCGACGGTCGGGTCAGCGACCGTCGCCGGGCTCAGCCGGGCCGGGTGCGTGCGGTGCGGCCCGGCCGTCGCCCGCGGCGTCCAGGTCGCGGGTGAGCTCGTCGACCACCAGCAGGTCCGACCGGACCTTCCCGGTGCGGAACCCGGCCCGGCCGACCATGTGCGCGGCGACGGGCGCGGTGAGCATCTGGAACACGACGACCAGCACGAGCGCCCACACGGCCCCGCCGGACCGCAGGCGCAGCGCGAGCCCCACGAGCACGAGGACCAGCCCGAGCACCTGCGGCTTGGTCCCGGCGTGCATGCGGGACAGCAGGTCGGGGAACCGCAGCACGCCGACCCCCGCGGCGAAGGCGAGGAACGCCCCGCCCAGCAGGCAGACCAGCGACGCCACGTCGGCGACGGTGTCCCAGGCTCCGTGCGTCATCGGACCTCCCCCTGCGCCCCGCCGCCGTGGTGCTCGTCGGCCTCCACCGCACCTGTCTCCGTCGCGGCCTCGTGCGCCTCGGACACCTCGGCCTCCTCCGCGGCCCGGCGGGCGGCCTCCTCGGCGGCGATCTCCTCGCGGGTCCGCACGCGGCCCTCACCCTCGGGCTCCACGGACGCGAACCGCGCGATCGTCACGGACCCCACGAACCCGACCAGGGAGAGGACCACGAGGATCGGCACCACGTCGGCGCGGCGGTACACGGCGGCGTAGAGCGCGATGCCGGCGAGCATCGTGGTGACGACGATGTCGAGGGCGATGGTCCGGTCGAGCATCGACGGACCCTTCTCGGCCCGGACCACGGCGAGGACCGCGCCGGTGACGAGCAGCACGGAGCAGACGAGCACCACGACGCTCACGGGCCCACCGCCACGAGATGGGCCGCGGCGAGCTCCTCGTCGGACGCGAACGCCCGCAGCACGCGCGCCTCCTGGTCGAGCACGGACTGCCGCGCCGCCTCGATGCCGCCGGACTGCTTCACGTCCAGCACGTGCAGGTAGAGCATCCCGGTGAGCCGGTGGGCCTCGACGACCAGCGAGCCCGGCACGAGCGAGCACAGCTCGGCGGTGAGCGTGAGGTACAGGTCGGAGTGGCTGCGCAGCTGCACGCCGATGACGGCGCCGCGCGGGGTGTACCGGGGGCGCAGGGCGATGAGGCTGACCTCGAACGACGCCCTGACCAGGTCGACCGCGAACCGGGTGACGAGGTGCACCAGCGGGAGGAACCGGATGTGCCCGTGGAACCAGATGGGCGTCATCCGCAGCCCGGTCGTGACGGCGAACCCGATGACGAGCCCGGCGAGCACGTTGCCGACGGACAGGTCGCCCCACAGGAACACCCAGACGACGGTGAGCCACACGACGGTGGCCCACTGGGTGCGCCACCGGGCGCGGCGCGGGTGCAGGCTCATCCGTCGCTCCCCTCGTGAGCACCGGACTCGGCGACGTCCGTCAGCCTCGCCGACTCCCCGGTGCCCCGCTCGCCGTCGGGCAGCACCGCGTCGATGTACGGGGTCCGCTCGGTGAGGGCGACGGCGGCCCGCCCGGTGTAGGCGTAGAGCGGACCGGCGGCCAGGGTCAGCGTCAGGCCGACGGCGACGAGCGCACCGGCCGGGCCGACCATCCCGAACGGGAGCCGCACGGGCGGGCGCTCGACGGGCGGGGTCTGCCAGAACGCCTTGTTCCACGCCTTGACCAGCGCGTACAGGGTGAGCAGGGAGGTGACGACGGACCCGACGACCAGGACGTACGCGAGCGGTGTGCCCTCCGCGACGCCCGCCTCGAGCAGCCCGACCTTGCCGAGGAACCCGGACAGGGGCGGGATGCCCGCGAGGTTCATGGCGGGCACGAAGAACAGGATCGCGAGCACCGGGGTCAGCTTGGCGAGGCCGCCGAGCTTGGTCAGCGACGTCGACCCGCCCGCACGTTCCACGAGCCCCACGACGAGGAACAGCGCGGTCTGCACGGTGATGTGGTGCGCCACGTAGTAGATCGACGCGGTCCAGCCCTCGTCGGTCGACAGGGCGATGCCGAACACCATGTACCCGATGTGGCTGACCAGCGTGAACGAGAGCAGCCGCTTGATGTCGTCCTGCGCGACGGCACCGAGGATGCCGACGACCATCGTCGCGAGCGCGAGCCACATGAGGACGTCGTCGAGCCTGCCGTCGGGGAACAGCAGGGTCTGGGTGCGGATGATCGCGTAGACGCCGACCTTGGTGAGCAGGCCGGCGAACACGGCGGTGACGGGTGCGGGGGCGGTCGGGTAGGAGTCCGGGAGCCACGCCGACAGCGGGAAGATCGCGGCCTTGATGGCGAACGCGAGGATCAGCAGCACCTGCAGCACGAGCCGCACGCCGGGGTCGATCTCGGGCAGCCGCAAGGCCAGCTGCGCGAGGTTCACCGTCCCGCACGCGGCGTAGATCATCGCGATGGCCACGAGGAACAGCACCGACGACAGCAGGGCCACGACCACGTAGATCGTCCCCGCCCGGATCCGCTCGCCGGTGCCCCCGAGGGTCAGCAGCACGAACGACGCGGCCAGCAGGATCTCGAACCCGACGTAGATGTTGAACAGGTCGCCGGACAGGAACGCGTCGGCGACCCCGGCGGCCAGCACCAGGTACGTCGGGTGGAAGATCGAGATCGGCGCGGACTCCTCGTCGTCCTCGTTGCCCTGCGCCAGCGAGTACAGCAGCACGCAGAGGGTCACGGCCGACGAGATGGTGAGCATGAGGGCCGACAGGCGGTCGGCGACGAGGTCGATGCCGACCGGGGCGGCCCACCCACCGACGTCGACCACGAGCGGCCCGTCGTCGACGACGACCAGAAGCGTCACCGACGCCGCGAGCACGACCGACAGCGCCGTCACCGACACGATGCGCTGCAGGCTGGGCCGGCGGTACAGCGCGAGCGCCAGGCCCGCGGCGAACAGCGGGACGACGACGGGCATCGGGACCACCCAGGCGAGGTCGCTCATCGCGTCACCTCCGCCGCGGGGTGGCCTTCGTCCGTCTCGTCGCGCGTCTCGGCGGCCTCCTCGTCGAGCGTCTTCGTCGGGCCCTCCTCGTCGCTGTCGGACACGGCGAGCTCGTCGATCGCGGCGAGCCGGGCGATGCGGCGGTCCTCGACGTCGTCCTGCACCTCGTCGTGCCGGTGCAGCTGCCACGACCGGTACGCCATGGCCAGCAGGAACGCGGTCATGCCGAGCGTGATGACGATGGCCGTGAGGACCATCGCCTGCGGCAGGGGGTCGCTCATCTCGCCGTCGTCGGTGACCCCGACGATCGGCGGCCCGCCCGCGGCTCCGCCCGCGACGAGGAACAGCAGGTTCGCGCCGTTGCCGACGAGGATCACCCCGATCAGCACGCGGGACAGGCTCCGCTCGAGCAGCAGGTAGACGCCGACGGTGAAGAGCACCGCGATGGTGACGACGAGGACGATGTTGGGGCTCATGTCGATCACCGGGTCACCCCCGGGCCCACGTCCGCGGGCTCGGCGTCGCCGCCGGTCGCGTCGTCGATCTCCCCGTCCTCGCCCGTCTCGGCCCGCCGGTCGATCTCCGCGCCGAGGCTGCGCAGCACGTCGAGCACGAGCCCGACGACCACGAGGTACACGCCGATGTCGAAGAACAGGCTCGTCACGAGGTGCAGGTCGCCCACGATGGGCAGGTGCAGGTCGAGCTGCCACGACTGGAGCACCGACCCGCCCACGAGCTGCGCGACCAGCCCGACACCGGCGGACAGGAACAGCCCGCCGCCGAGCAGCAGACCGGGCTGCACGGGCGCCGCCTCGCCGAGCTCGTACCGGCCGCCCGCGAGGTACCGGACGATGAGCGCGATGCCCGTGACGAGGCCCGCGGCGAACCCGCCGCCGGGGGCGTTGTGCCCGCTGAACAGCAGGAACACCGAGTACACGATCATCGTGTGGAACAGCAGCCGCACCACGACCTCGAAGATCACCGACCGCCGCTGGGGCGCGAGCGTGCGGCCGGCGCGCAGCCACTCACGGGCGCGCGCGGCGGACCGGGGGGCGACCTCGCTCGTCGGGCCCTGGCCGCGGGACTCGTCCGCGTCGCTGCGCGGTCCGTCGGGCCGCCGCAGCTGCTGCATCGTGTCCGGGATGCCGCCCCACACGGCCCGGTCGGCCGGTGCGTCCCGCTCGCGGAAGATCGCCCCGGCCCGGCGCGACAGGAACACGAGCGACGCGACGCCGGTGGCGGCGACCAGGAGCACGGAGATCTCGCCCATCGTGTCCCAGGCGCGGATGTCGACGAGCGTCACGTTGACGATGTTCTTGCCGCCGCCGAAGTTCACGGCCTCGTCGGCGAAGTGCTCGGACACGGGCGCGCGCAGGCGAGCGCCGGGCGCGACGAGCGCGATCCCCGCGACGGTCAGGCCCACGGCGAGCCCGATGACGAGCCGCACCCACCGGCTCGCGGCGAGCGGCCGGTCGGAGAAGTACGGGGGGAGCCGGCGCAGCACCAGCACGAAGACCACGAGCGTGACGGTCTCGACGAGCACCTGCGTGAGGGCCAGGTCGGGGGCGCCGTGCAGCAGGTACAGCCCGGCGACGGCGTACCCGCCGATGCCCAGCAGGATGACGGCCTTGAGGCGGCGCCGGGCACGGGCGACGAGGATCGCGGACACGATCGTCATCGCCCCGAACACGACCTGGGCCGGCTGGTCCCACGCGGTGACGTCGTCGGGGAACGTGGTCTCGACGAGGGTCGTGCCGCCGACGCCGACCACGAACACCAGCAGGATGATGCCGAGGTACAGGGGCAGCGAACCGCGCTGGGTGAGCGCCGTGACGTCGGCCGCGACGTCGTCCAGGCGACGCATGAACCGGCGGTAGACCCGGTCGGCTTCGGGCCCGCGGTAGATCCCGGCCTGCCAGCGCTCGACCCGGTCGCGGACCGCGAACAGCACCGCACCGGCGGCGAGGATGCCGAGCGTGAGGACGAACGTCGGCGTGAACCCGGCCCAGAGGGTCAGGTGGCCGGGTGCACCCTCCGGGTAGGTGTCGGCGTAGGGGCTGAGCAGGTGCTCGCCGAGCTGCGGCAGGAGCGCGACGGCCAGGCCGAGGACGGCGAGGACCAGCGCGGGCCACACGAGCAGGAGCGACGGGGTGGTGATCGGTGCGGGCGCGGCGCTCTCCCGGCCGGCGTCCGCGATCGAGACGCTCTGGCCGTCGTCGGACTCCGTGACCGCGGCGGGCACCACCGCGGGCTTCGTCGCGAAGGCTCCCCACCACAGCCGGCACCCGTACGCGACCGTCAGCACGGATCCGACGGCCACGGCCGACAGCACCCACGGCAGGTCGTGCAGCGACTCGAGGCCTGCCTCCTTCGCGACGTACCCGGCGAACGGCGGCAGCCCGATCATCGACGCCGTCGCGAGGGCGCCCGCGGTGGCCGTCAGCGGCAGCCGACGGCCCACCCCGGACAGCCGCCGCAGGTCACGGGTGCCGGTCGCGGCGTCGATCCCGCCGACGACGAGGAACAGCGACGCCTTGAACATCGCGTGCGCGCCGAGCAGCGCCAGGCCGGCCAGGGCGGCCGCCCGCGTGCCGAGCCCGACGAGCAGCACGATGAGGCCGAGCTGGCTGACCGTGCCGAACGCGAGGACGAGCTTGAGGTCGTGCTGCCGCAGCGCCCGGTAGCCGCCGAGCAGCAGGGTGCCGCAGCCGAGCGTGAGGACGATCCAGTGCCACGCCCCGTTCGTCGAGTAGGCCGGGGCGAACCTGGCGACGAGGTAGACGCCCGCCTTCACCATGGCGGCGGCGTGCAGGTAGGCGCTCACGGGCGTGGGCGCGGCCATCGCGGCGGGCAGCCAGAAGTGGAACGGGATGAGCGCCGACTTGGTGATCACGCCGACGAGCAGGCAGACGACCGCGACCGTGGCGACCGTGCCCCCGGGCGGGTCGGCGACGACGGCCGAGAGCCGGTAGGTGCCCGCTGCGTTGCCGAGCAGCACGACGCCGACGAGCATCGCGAGGCCGCCCGCGGTCGTGATGACGATGGCCTGCATGGCCGCCCGGCGGCTCGTCTTGCGGTCCGCGTAGTGGCCGATGAGCAGGTACGACGTGACGGTCGTGAGCTCCCAGAACACGAACAGCAGCAGCATGTCGTCCGCGACGACGAGGCCGAGCATGGCCCCTGCGAACGCGACGAACACCCCGCCGAACCGGGCGAGCCCCTGTGCGGAGGCCGAGAAGTACCCGGCGCAATACACGAGCACCAGGGCACCCACGCCACCGACGACGATCGTCATGAGCCACGACAGCGTGTCCAGCCGGAAGGCCAGCTCGAGGCCGAGGGCGGGGACCCACTCGACGGTCTCGACGGGCCCGTTCCCGGCCTGCACCTGGGACGTCCACGACAGGGACCACACCAGCGCGCTCGCCGGTGCGAGGGCCAGCACCCAGAACGCCCGACGGCCCAGCCAGGAGAACAGAGCGGGCGCGACGACGGCGGCTGCGAGGTGCACGACGAGCAGCAGCAGCACGCGTCCGGCTCCGTCCGGTCGGGGGCGGGTGGTCGGTCGGGAGGCTTCGAATGGATTTGGTCAAGACTCTACCAACCGACTCGAGTGCCCCGGTCACCCGCCGGGCCGGTCGTCGGGGCCGACCTCGGCAGGTCGCGCCGACCTCGGCAGGCCCCGTCGACCTCGGCAGGCACAACCCACGAGGTCGGCGCGGACTGCCGAGCTCGTCCCCTTCGGCCGGTCCGGGACCTGCGTCCGGCCAGGTCGGTGGCGCGCGCACTAGCGTGTGCGCGTGGATCCGGTGCAGTGGGTGTGTCTCGGGCTCGTCGTCGTGGCGACCGTGGTCGGTGTCGGGCTGTTCGTGCGCGGGGCCGTGACGATCGGGCGGACCGCCGGAATCGGCAAGCCCGCGCCCGGGCGGCTCGCGCCCGTCGGCACCCGGCTGGGCACGCTCGCCCGGGAGGTCCTCGGGCACACCCGGTTCCAGCACCGGCCGGTAGTGAAGGCCGCCCACTGGGTGGTCATGGTGTCGTTCCCCCTGCTGTTCGTCACGCTGGTCACCGGGTACGGGCAGGTGGTGGACCCCGAGTGGTCGCTGCCGCTGATCGGGCACCTCGCGCCCCTCGAGTGGGCCGTCGAGCTGTTCGCGTGGCTCGCGCTCGTCGGGATCGTCGCGCTGTTCGTGCTGCGCCTGCGGCTCGGGTCGACCCGGCGCGGGTCGCGGTTCTTCGGGTCGAACCAGGGGCAGGCGTTCTTCGTCGAGTTCACCGTGTTCGCCGTGGTGCTCGCGGTGATCCTGCTGCGCGGGCTGGAGTACGCGCTGGCGGCCCAGGACCCGGCGACCGCGGGGCTGGCCACCGCGTGGCACTTCCCGCTCACCGCCTGGTTCGGGGCGTCGTGGGTGTCGGTCGCGCACAGCACCCTGGCGACGGCGGTCGTGGTGCTCGCGACCGTGAAGATCCTCGTGTCGATGTCGTGGTTCGTGGTCGTCGGGCTGCAGCCCACCATGGGGGTCGCCTGGCACCGGTTCCTGGCGGTCGTCAACGTGTACGCCCGGCGCGAGGCGTCCGGCGGCCCGGCACTCGGCCCCTTGGCGCCGCTCACGGACCGCAGCGGCTCGCCGGTCGACCTCGCCGCGCTGGAGGACCTGCCCGACGACGCCCGCCTCGGCGCCGGCGCGATCGAGGACCTGTCCTGGAAGCAGCTCCTCGACACCGCGACCTGCACCGAGTGCGGCCGCTGCCAGGACCAGTGCCCGGCGTGGGCCACGGGCAAGCCGCTGTCCCCGAAGCTGGTCACGCTCGCGCTGCGGGACCACGCGGCGGCCACCGCGCCGTACCTTCGCGCGGGGGCTTCCGGGGAGACGAAGGACCCGTCCTCCCGCTCGTCCGGCCGCGCAGCGACGGTCGAGGACTCGCACGCCGGGGTCGACCTCGTGGGATCGGGTGTCATCGACGCCGACGCGCTGTGGGCCTGCACGATGTGCGGCGCGTGCGTGCAGCAGTGCCCGGTGGACATCGAGCACGTCGACACCATCGTCGACCTGCGGCGCTACCAGGTGCTCATGGAGTCCGCGTTCCCCAAGGAGCTCGGCGGCACGTTCACCAAGCTCGAACGGCAGGGCAACCCGTGGGGCCTGCCCGCGCGCGCCCGGCTCGACTGGGCCAAGGGACTGCCCTTCGACGTCCCCGTGGTCGGCGCCGACGTCGAGTCCGCCGCCGAGGTCGAGTACCTGTTCTGGGTCGGCTGCGCAGGCGCGTACGAGGACCGCGCGAAGAAGACCACCCGGGCCGTCGCCGAGCTGCTGCACACCGCGGGCGTCTCGTTCGCCGTGCTCGGCGACGGCGAGTCGTGCACCGGCGACCCGGCCCGCCGCGCCGGCAACGAGCTGCTCTACCAGATGCTCGCGTCCGCCAACGTCGAGACGCTCACCGAGGTCGGCGCGCAGCGGATCGTCGTCACGTGCGCGCACTGCTTCAACACGATCTCGCGCGAGTACCCGCAGCTCGGCGGCCGGTTCGAGGTGGTGCACCACACCGAGCTGCTCAACACCCTGGTCGCCGACGGGCGGCTGGTCCCGCTGCCCGCCGAGGAGCCGGTCGCGGGCTCGTCGTCCGCGCAGCGCATCACCTACCACGACCCCTGCTACCTGGGCCGGCACAACCAGGTCTACTCGCCGCCCCGCGAGCTCATCGGCGCGCTGCCGGGCGTGGAGCTCGCCGAGATGCCCCGCAACCGGGAGCAGTCCTTCTGCTGCGGCGCCGGCGGGGCACGGATGTGGATGGAGGAGTCCATCGGCACCCGGATCAGCACCACCCGCGCGGAGGAGGCGATCGGCACGGGCGCGGACCTCGTCGCGACGGCCTGCCCGTTCTGCTCCGTGATGCTGTCCGACGGCGTCGCGGCGGCGGCGTCCGCGAGCGTCGCCGCCGACACGTCCGCGGGCGCTCCGGCCGGCCCCTCCGCCGGTCCGCCCGCGCGTACCGCGGTCGGCGTGCCGGAGGTCGCCGACATCGCGACGCTCCTGCTCGACCGGGTCCGCCGCCCGGGGGACGAGGACGCATGACGGACCGGACCGACGCCGCGGCCGACGCCGCGGCCGACCCGGTCACCCGCGGGCCACGGACCCCCGCACAGCGCCGCGCCGACACCGAGCACCGGCTCACGCACGACGTCGACTGCTGGGTCGCGACCGCCGACGACGGCACGACGCCGCGCCTGACGGTCCTGTCGTTCCTCTGGGACGGCTCGACGCTCCTGCTGTCGACCGCGGCGAGCAGCCCGGCGGGCCGGAACCTCGCCGCCACCGGCACGGTCCAGGTCGGCATCGGCCGCACCCGCGACGTCGTGCTGGTCACCGGGACGGTCGAGGTGGTCCGCCGGGACGACCTGTCGGCGCAGGAGGGCGACGCGTTCGCCGCCAAGACCGGCTTCGACCCGCGGGCCATCCGGTCCGAGTACGCCTACTTCCGGGTCCGTCCCACGACGGTCCAGGCCTGGCGCGAGGAGGACGAGCTCCGCGGCCGCTGGCTCATGCGCGACGGCGGCTGGCTCGTCTGACCCGTTCCGGCACACGCTGTGTGCTGCGTTCGGGCTCCCCACCAGCACGAACGCAGCACGCCGGCTCATCGGGCAGGGGCGCTCACCTGCCGGAGCGACGGCAGGAGGTGCTCGGCGGCCATGTCGACGAACGCGTCGAGGGTCGCGCTGCGCGGGGTGGCCGTCGGCGCCGCGTCGCCGTGCTTGTCGTGGGCGGGCCGCGGGTCGGTCGCCACCTGGTGCAGGTACAGCGCGTCGAACCCGAGCTCGGCGAGCGCGACGAGCCGGTCGAGCAGCCGGGAGGGGTCGTGCTCGACGACCACGCTGGTGCGGACCTGGTCGTCGCCGACGTCGCTCGTCGCGTCGTCGAACGCCTCGGGGGTGTCGAGGTCCCACGCGCGCGGCGGCCCGAGCACGTTGGAGCGCCACTGCTCGCGGGCGGTGGCGACGGCGGTCGCCTCGTCGGGCGCCCACGAGACGTGCACCTGCAGGGCGGCCGTGCCGCGGCCGCCCGCGTCGCGGTACTCGTCGAGCACGCGGCGGAGCACGTCCGGCGGCTGGTTCACGGTGACGAGCCCGTCGGCCCACTGCGCGTGCCGGCGGGCGGTCTGCGGGGTGACGGCCGGGCCGACCAGTCGCGCCGGGACGTCCGGCAGCGTCCACAGCTTCGCCCGGTCCACCGTCACCCGCCCGTCGTGCGTGACCTCGTCGCCGGCCAGCAGCGCGCGGATCACGTCGACGCACTCGCGCAGCCGGGCGTCCCGCTCGTCCTTCGGGGGCCAGGGGTCGCCGGTGATGTGCTCGTTGACGTTCTCGCCGCTCCCGAGCGCCACCCAGAAGCGTCCCGGGAACATCGCCGCGAGCGTCCCCGCCGCCTGCGCGACGACCGCCGGGTGGTACCGCTGACCGGGCGCGCAGACGACGCCGAACGGCAGCCGCGTCGTCGCCAGCGCGGCCCCCAGCCAGGACCAGGCGTACCCGGAGTGGCCCTGCCGGACGCTCCACGGCGCCCAGTGGTCGGAGCACATCGCGGCGTCGAACCCCGCCTGCTCCGCCCGTTGCACGGCCGCGAGGAGCGCGGCGGGGTGGACCTGCTCGTGGGAGGCGTGGAAGCCGACGACCGTCATGCCGACCGTTCCTACCGGGCCGGACGCGAACGCGCGCGCCGAGCGGGTGCCGGCGCAAGCGCGTGTCTCAGCGGCCCGCGCCCGAGCCCCGCTTCCAGTAGCCGCAGAACGTCACGTGCGCCTTCGGGACGGCGCGCTCGGTGACGAGCAGCCGCCGGGTGCCCGTCACGAGGCGCGACTCGCCGACGGCGAACGCGTAGGGCACCCCGCTCGGCCAGAGCATCTCCCGCAGGTGGGTGAGGGCCCGGTCGCCGACCCGGTCGGCGGCCGACCGGGGCAGCCAGTGCACGGTCATCCCCTCGGGGGCGTCGAGCTCCTGGGCGTCGGCGGCGTCGATGAGCTCGACGACCGCGTGCCCGACGGCGTCGCGCGGCATGTCCCGCAGGATGCCCGCGACGGCCGGCAGCCCGCTCTCGTCGGCCACGAGCAGGGTCCAGTCGGACGGCACGGGCGCCCACCCGCAGCCCTGGTCGATGAACGCCACCTCGGTGCCGGGCTCGACGGACTCCGCCCACGGGCCGGCGACGCCGGTGTCCCCGTGGCACACGAAGTCGACGTCGAGCTCCGGGCCGTCGGGCCGGAACGCCCGGACCGTGTAGTTGCGGATCACCGGGCGGGTGGCCTTCGGCAGCGTGAGGTAGCGCAGGTAGCCGCCGGTGGCGAAGCGCGACGGGAGGTTGTCGAAGCGGGCGTGGTCGTCGACCGGCACGGCCAGGCGGAACCACTGGTCGAACCCCCGGTACTCGAACCGGTGGAGGTCGCCGCCCGCCAGGGTCACGCGGACCATGTGCGGGGTGACACGCTCGGTGCGGGCGACGAACGCGTGCACGAGCCCGCTCGGCGCGTGGGTGACGGCGATGTTGGACATGGGAACCCGCTCCAGTGAGGTAAGCCTTACTTAGCGTGGCCTAAGTTACTGGGATCCGTCGCCTCGTCAAGCCCGTGTCCGGGACGTCGAGCGGCGTCCCGGTGCGCCTGGGGGTGCTGCACCGGCGTCCCTCCTCCGGCGTGAGGCAGGATGCTGCGGTGCCGCACGCCGTCTCCACCGCTGTCGAGGCCCCCGTGCCCGGGGCGTTGCGGACCCCGGTGCTGGCCTGGTTCGACGAGCACGCACGCGACCTCCCGTGGCGCGCGCCGGACCGGACGCCGTGGGGCGTCCTGGTCAGCGAGGTGATGCTCCAGCAGACGCCGGTCGTGCGCGTGGAGCCCGCGTGGCGGTCGTGGATGCGCACCTGGCCGACCCCTGCCGACCTCGCGGCCGCATCGACCGCCGACGTGCTGCGTGCGTGGGACCGGCTGGGCTACCCCCGTCGGGCGCTGCGGCTGCAGGAGTGCGCCCGCGCGGTCGTCGAGCGGCACGCCGGCACGGTGCCGCGGAGCACGGCGGAGCTGCTCGCCCTGCCCGGCATCGGCCCGTACACCGCGGCGGCCGTGCAGGCGTTCGCGTTCGGCGTCCGGTCGGTGGTCCTCGACACGAACGTGCGTCGTGTCCTGGCCCGGACCGTCTCGGGCGCCGCGCTGCCCGCCCCTGCGCAGACCGTCGCCGAGACCGTCCTCGCGGACGTCTACGTGCCCGACGACGACGCCACGGCCGCCCGGTGGGCCGCCGCGTCGATGGAGCTCGGCGCCCTCGTCTGCACCGCCCGGGCCCCTCGGTGCGACGCCTGCCCGGTCGCGACTCTCTGCCGGTGGCGCGCCCTGGGGATGCCGGCCGACGAGCACGCCGCCCGCCGTCGCACGCAGGCCTGGACCGGCACCGACCGGCAGGTCCGCGGCCGGATCATGGCCCTGCTGCGCGACGCCCCCGGCCCGGTGCCGGCCGAGGAGGTCGACGCCGTCTGGCCCGGCACGGCCCAGCGCGAACGCTGCCTCGACTCCCTGGTGACGGACGGCCTGGTCGCCCGCGACGACACCGACCCGCCCACCTACCGCCTGCCCCGCTGACCTCCCGGCAGGATGCGGGGATGCGCCTCTTCGCGATCCCCTCCCGCACCGTCGACGCGTTCGGCTCGACCGGGGTGCTGATGGACTTCCTCCCCCCGTTGGCCGACGCCGCGACCACGTCCGTGAACGTTGCGCACGTCGCGGCGGGCGGGACCCTCGGCCGGCACCCGGCAGTGCGGCGCCAGGTGTTCGCCGTCGTCGCGGGGACCGGCGAGGTCCAGGCCGACGCCGAGCCGCGCCGACCGGTGCAGGCAGGCACACTCGTCGTCTGGGAGCCCGGCGAGACCCATCAGACGTGGGCGACGACGGACCTGACGGCGGTGGTCGTCGAGACCTCGGGCACCCTGGACCTGTCCCCCCACTTCGAGGAGCTCCCCGCCTCGCCCGAGAGCACGAGATCGTGACTCCCGGGCGAGATCGGCACCTCGGACTGCCGATCTCGCCCGGAGCTGCCGATGTCGGCGGAGTCGCGCCCGGGGTCGCGCCTGCGCGTCAGAGCTCGACGAGCATGCGGGTGTTGCCCAGGGTGTTCGGCTTGACGCGCGCGAGGTCGAGGAACTCCGCCACGCCGTCGTCGTGCGAGCGCAGGAGCTCGGCGTAGACGTCCGGCGTGACGGGTGTCCCCTCGATGACCCCGAACCCGTGCGACGTGAAGAACGCGACCTCGAACGTCAGGCAGAACACCCGACGGAGCCCGAGCTCGCGGCCCCGGTCCAGCAGGGCCTCGAGCAGCAGGTGCCCGACCCGCCGGCCCCGGTAGGCGGGGTCGACGGCGAGCGTGCGGATCTCCGCGAGGTCGTCCCACATGACGTGCAGCGCGCCGCACCCGACGACCGAGCCGTCCTCCGCGACCGCGACGAGGAACTCCTGGACGGCCTCGTAGTACCCGACCCACTCCTTGGCCAGCAGGATGCGCTGGTCGGCGTAGGGCTGGACGAGGCCCCGGATCGCCCGGACGTCTGCCGGTACGGCGGGCCGAACCTGGATGGTCATGCGCCCAATGTAATAGTGATTCAGGCGGGAACGGGGACCGTCTCGTCCTCGTCACCCTGCCCACGCGTGGCCGCGGCGGGCGCCACGTCCGTGAGCGCCCAGGCCTCCTCGGCGACCGTCCGCGGCCAGACCGCCGCCGCGAGCAGGTACGCGACCAGCGAGGCGGCCGCGGCGTACATCGTCGGCCAGCCGTCGAACGAGGCGGAGACCCACGTGTTCTCGACGTAGAGCACGTCGTTGGGGACCCCGTACATCGTGGGCGTCAGGACGAACAGAGTGAGCCGCACCGTGAGCCCGACGACCATCGCCGCGACCGCCGCCCGCGTGCCGCCGCGCTTCCAGAAGAGGCCGAGCAGGAACGGCACCACGAGCCCGGCGAGCATGAGGTCGAACGCGAGGGTCAGCAGGATGCCGGTCTGGGCCACCTCGAGGGCGATGAGGACGCCGAACGCGACGATCGGGAGCATCGCGACGCGGGTCCACTTCAGCAGCGGGTCCTTGACGCCGGGCTCGTCGACGATGCGCCGGACGCCGAAGATGTTCCGGACGGCGACGGCGGACGTCGCGAGGATCGCGCCCGACGCCGTCGAGAAGGACGCCGCGACGATGCCCGACAGCACGAGGATCGTCAGCCCGGTCGGCGCGTAGTCGTCGAGCAGCGTGAACAGCACCGGGCCGTCCTCGGGGCTCAGGCCGAGGGTCGTCGCGGCCGTCAGGGCGATGAGCCCGTACGCGACGCCCACGAACGCGGTGCCGGCCGACGCGGAGAAGCACGCCCGCCGGGCGATCTGCGGGTTGCGGGCCGCGAAGATCCGCTGCATGAAGTCGATCGCGACGATGTCACCGATGCCGAGCGCGACGAGGGTGGCCCAGTTGATCGGCGCACCCGCGCTCGTCTGGGTGAGCTGCTCGAAGTCGAACGGACCCGTGCCGGGGGCGATGTGGAACCCGATGGTCGAGCCGACCCACCACAGCATCCCGACGGTCGCGACGCCCGTGATGGTGATCTGGATGGCGGCCGTGTACGCGTCGGAGAACATCCCGCCGCCGACCGTGTACGCCAGGACGAGCACCACCGAGACGACCACGCCGACCCAGTACTCGATGCCGAGGAACTTCTCCAGCAGGAACCCGCAGGCCACGAGGTTGCCGGCCATGAGGATCGCGAACGCGAAGATCATCAGCACCGACGCCGCGACCTCGACCCCGCGCCCGTACCGCACCCGGTAGAAGTCCCCGAGCGTGAACAGGCCCATCTTGTTCATCGGCTTCGCGAGGAACAGGCCCGTGAGCAGGAGGCAGATCGCCAGCCCGATGGCGAGCGACGCGCCCGCCCAGAAGCCGAAGGACGCGGTCAGGTCGGTGTTCCCGACGGTCGCGTTGGAGTCGACGGCCGCGGCCATGAGCGACGCCGCGACGAGCGGCACGCCGAGCCGTCGCCCGGCGACGAGGTAGTTGGCGCTGTCGCCGTCGACCTTGCGGGCGACGACGATGCCGACGAGGACGACGGCGAGGACGGAGAGCCCGACTCCGGCGATGATCATGGTCGCTCCGGGGTGCTGGGGCCGCGCAGGCGTGGGGGCGCCGGCGGCACGGGTCATCAGGTCAGGACGAGCCGTCGGGGGTTTCTGTCGCCCGACAGGTTCATTGACCACCCGGCCTGTGTCCGGACCGATGCACCCGTGCAACGCCTGTGTTAAATCACCGTCCGCTGAGTCCGCGCACACGCCCGCACACGCGAGGGCGCGCGCGTGCAGGAGGGTTCGGTGCTGCGATCCGGTCGTCCAGCAGCACCGAACGCCGCACTCGACGGCGTGCGGGTACAGCGGGGGTCAGACGAGCGCGACGGCCGCCGTCCGGGCCGCGGCGATCCGCTGCTCGTCGCACCCGAGGAGCCGCAGCACCCCGTCGGCGACCGCGTCCGCGACGGCGACCGGGTCGAGCCCGGCGGTGTCCCGGCGGCGCAGGATCACCGACTCGACGAGCCCCAGCACCAGCGGGCCGCGCTCGCCCCCCTCGGGGGCGACCGCCGCGGCGAGCTCGTCGTACCGCGTCCGCAGCCGGTCCCGCTGGGTGTGGAACTCGGCGAACTGCTCGCCGGCCACCTCGGGCAGCACATAGAGCACGCCGAGGTTGAGCGGGCCGGCGGTGAGGAGCCGCACGTCGGCGTGCGCGAGCGCCCAGAGGCGGGCGTCGGCAGGCTCGAGGGCGGCTGCCAGCGTGTCGGCGAGCTCCACGGACGGCTGGACCGTGCCGAGCAGCAGCTCGAGCAGGATCGCGTCCTTGCCGGCGAAGTGGTGGTAGATCGACGCCTGCCGGACGCCCGCCCGCTCGGCGACGGACCGGGTGCTGGTCGACGTGAAGCCGACGGTGCAGAACAGGGCGGCGGCGGCGTCGAGCACGTCCTGGCGCGTGTCGCGCTCACCGTGCGGGTCGCCGCTCGCGCGGGGTCGACCGGGTCTGCGAGCCATGGCCCGCCGAACGTATCACCGCCTGGTCAGGCCGCCGTAACGAGAGGTTTACACACCGGTCACCGCCCCGGAACGGCCCGTCGGCACGCTGTTTCTGTCAGACGACAGAAACAGCGCGAGACCAGGAGCGGACATGACGAGCACCGGGACGATCACCGGTACCGCGACGACGGCCGGCGCCAAGGCCCACGCCCGCGCGCAGGAGGCCGACCACCGCGGCCGGGTCGCCACCATGCCGACGGTGCCCGCGAGCGCCTGGCCGGACCCGCCGCAGGGCGTCGAGCCGCGGGACCTCGTGCACGCGGAGGTCGTCGCGGGCGGCGGGTACACCCATCTCGTCGTCGCGCGCGGCACGCACGTCCGCCTGACCGACCTGGCCGGTGACGCCTGCGCGCACGTGCTGGCCTACCGCGCGGACCGCCCCTGGGAGCGGCTCAACGTCGCGGACACGGTCAAGGTGCAGTGGCAGGTGTACCTGACGTCCGGGCACCTGCTGCTGTCGGACGCCGGCCGGGTGCTCGCGTCGGTCGTCGGGGACACGTCGGGCCGGCAGGACGCGCTGTACGGGACCACGACCCGTGCCCGGAACGAGCAGCGCTACGGCGACGGCTCACCGCAGGGCGGCTCACCCGCGGGCCGGGAGCTGTTCGCCGTCGCCGCCGCGAAGCACGGCCTGGCGCGACGCGACCTCCCGCCGAGCATCTCGTTCTTCCAGGGCGTCCGGATCGACGCCGCGGGCCACCCGGTCTTCGAGGGGTCGGCCGGTGCGGGCCGTGCGCTGACGATCCGCGCCGAGGCCCCGCTGATCCTGCTCGTCGCCAACACGGCCCACCCGCTCGACCCGCGACCGGAGTTCACGAGCACCCCGCTCGAGGTCGTCGCCTGGAAGGGTCGCGCCGCCGACGAGTCCGACCCGCTGTGGACCGCCACGCCCGAGGGCCGCCGGGCCTTCGCCAACACCGTCGCCGACCTGACCGCCCGGGGGATCGCATGACCACGGAACTGACCACCGACGACGCGCTGCGGGGCGAGGTGCTGCTCGACGAGGTCGTCCCCGCCCGTGCCCCCTGGTCGGCCGTGGTCGCCGCCGGGGACACCCTCACGATCGTCGACCTGGGCGGCAACCAGGCCGTCGACTTCCTCGTCTACGACGCGCACGACACCACACTCCGCTACAGCGCACCCGACACGATCCAGGCGCAGGACTCGATCTTCCTGACCACGGGCTCAGTGCTGCGCGACTGCGAGCACGGTCCGCTCATGACGGTCACGGCCGACGACTGCGGGCGGCACGACACCTTGGGCGGCGCGTGCTCCAAGGAGTCGAACACCCTGCGCTACGGCCACCACACGGCCGCGCAGCACGCGTGCGCCGAGAACTTCCTCGCGGAGGGCGGCCGGCACGGCCTCGGCAAGCGGGACCTGGTGTCGAACATCAACTGGTACATGAACGTGCCGGTGGACCCGGACGGTGCCCTCGGCATCGTCGACGGCATCTCCGCCCCCGGCCTGTCCGTCTCGCTGCGGGCCGAGCGCGACGTGCTGGTCGTCGTCTCCAACTGCCCGCAGGTCAACAACCCGTGCAACGGGTTCGACCCGACCGCGATCCGGATGGTGGTCACGCGATGACCTTCGACACCCTCCTCGTCGCGAACCGCGGCGAGATCGCCGTCCGCATCCTGCGCACCGCCCGCGAGCTGGGCCTGCGCACGGTCGCCGTCTACTCGGACGCCGACGCGGGCGCGCCCCACGTGCACGACGCCGACACGGCCGTCCGTCTCGGCCCGGCCCCGGCGAACCAGTCGTACCTGCGCGCGGACGCGATCATCGAGGCAGCGGTCGCGAGCGGCGCGGGCGCGGTCCACCCCGGCTACGGGTTCCTGTCGGAGAACGCCGGGTTCGCCCGCGCGGCCGAGGCGGCGGGCATCGCGTTCGTCGGCCCGACGCCCGAGCAGCTCGAGCTGTTCGGCTCCAAGCACACCGCCCGCGACGCGGCCCGGGCGGTCGGGATGCCCATGCTCACGGGCACGGGCCTGCTGGGCTCGCTCGACGAGGCCCAGGCCGAGGCAGCCCGCATCGGGTTCCCGGTGATGCTCAAGGCGACCGCGGGCGGCGGTGGCATCGGCATGCGCGCGTGCCAGACCTCCGACGAGCTCACCGCCGCCTGGGAGGCCGTCCGGCGGACGGCGGGTGCGGCGTTCGGGTCCGCCGGCGTCTACCTGGAGCGCCTCATCACGGCCGCGAGGCACGTCGAGGTCCAGGTGTTCGGCGACGGGCTCGGCCGCGTCGTCACGCTGGGCGACCGTGACTGCTCGCTGCAGCGCCGCCACCAGAAGGTCGTCGAGGAGGCACCGGCACCGGCCCTGCCCGACGAGGTCCGCGAGCGCATCGCGTCCGCCGCGCGCGACCTCGCCGCGTCGGTGTCGTACCGGTCGGCGGGCACCGTCGAGTACGTGTACGACGCCGAGCGCCAGGAGGCCGCGTTCCTCGAGGTCAACACGCGCCTGCAGGTCGAGCACCCGGTCACGGAGGCCGTGTTCGGGGTGGACCTGGTGGCGTGGATGATCCGGCTGGCGCAGGGCGACACGACGGTCGTCGACACTCCCCTGCACGCCCACGGCGCTGCCGTCGAGGCCCGCGTCTACGCGGAGAACCCGGACCGCGACCACCTCCCGTCGGCGGGCACGGTCACCGCGTTCGAGACCGCGCCGGCCGCCCGCGTCGACACGTGGATCGCCCCCGGCATCGAGGTCTCGACCCACTACGACCCCCTGCTGGCCAAGGTCGTCACGGCGGCCGACGACCGCGACTCGGCCTGGCGTGCGCTCGGAGACGCCCTCGCCCAGACCCGCGTCGACGGCATCGCCACCAACCTCGGTCTGCTCCGGACGATCGTGCACACCCCGGAGGTCGCCGAGGCCCTGCACCACACCGGCACCCTCGCCCACCTGCGCGACGAGTCCCCCCGCGTCGAGGTGCTGCGCCCCGGCATGCTCACCGCCGTCCAGGACTGGCCGGGCCGCACGGGCCTGTGGCACGTCGGCATCCCGCCGTCGGGCCCGATGGACGACCTGTCGTTCCGCCTCGGCAACCGTGCGCTCGGCAACCCCGAGGGCGCCCCCGGCCTGGAGTGCACGATGGCCGGCCCCGAGCTCCGGTTCGTCACGGGAGCGACGGTCATGGTGACCGGTGCCCCGACCGCGGTGACCCTCGACGGCGAGAACGTGCCCCAGTGGGAGCCGGTCGAGGTCCCGCCGGGCGGCGTGCTGGCGATCGGCACCCCGACCGCCGGGATGCGCACGTACCTGCTGGTCCGCGGCGGCCTCGACGTCCCGCGTGTGCTCGGCTCGGCGGCGACGTTCGACCTCGGCAGGATCGGCGGGGCCACCGGTGTCCCGCTGCGGCCGGGCGACCTGCTCGGCCTCGGTGCGGTCGCGGACGGGACGGCGAGCCGCGTCCCGGAGGGCGACCGCCCGACGATCACCGGCGAGTGGGTCGTCGGCGCCCTGGAGGGCCCGCACGCGGCCCCCGAGTTCTTCACGCCGGAGGACGTCACCGAGTTCTACGCCGCCACGTGGTCGGTGCACTTCAACTCGGCCCGCACGGGCGTCCGCCTCGTCGGGCCGAAGCCGACGTGGGCCCGCAGCGACGGCGGTGAGGCCGGCCTGCACCCGTCGAACATCCACGACACCCCGTACGCGGTCGGCGCGGTCGACTACACGGGCGACCTGCCGATCCTCCTCGGCCCCGACGGCCCGTCGCTGGGCGGGTTCACCTGCCCGGCCACCGTCGCTCTCGGTCAGCTGTGGAAGCTCGGCCAGCTCCGCCCGGGCGACGAGGTCCGCTTCGTGCCGGTCGACGAGCCCCAGGCCGACGCCCTGCGCCGACGCCCCACGGCCACCCCCGTGCCGAGCCGTGCGGCGCACGACGACGGCGGCATCCTCGCTCGTCGGGAGAGCGACACGCTCGTCACCTACCGCCGCAGCGGCGACGACAACCTGCTCGTCGAGTACGGCGAGATGCGCCTCGACCTGGCCTCGCGGATGCGCGTGCACGCCCTGGCCGAGGCGGTGCAGCAGCGGGTCGACCACGACGGCCTGCGCGGTGTCGTCGACCTCACGCCCGGCATCCGCTCGCTCCAGCTCCACGTCGACCCCGACGCGCTCCCCCTGCGCACGGCCCTCGACCTGGTCCAGGAGATCGAGCAGACCCTGCCGTCGACCACCGACCTCGTGGTGCCGTCCCGCACGGTCCACCTGCCGCTGTCCTGGGACGACCCCGCCACCCGCGAGGCCATCGAGCGGTACATGGCCGGCGTGCGCGACGACGCCCCGTGGTGCCCGTGGAACATCGAGTTCATCCGTCGCATCAACGGCCTGGGCTCGGTCGACGACGTGTACCGCACGGTGTTCGACGCGTCGTACCTGGTCATGGGCCTGGGCGACGTCTACCTCGGCGCCCCCGTCGCGACCCCGCTCGACCCGCGGCACCGCCTGGTCACCACGAAGTACAACCCGGCCCGCACGTGGACCCCGCAGAACGCGGTCGGCATCGGCGGCGCGTACCTGTGCATCTACGGCATGGAGGGTCCGGGCGGGTACCAGTTCGTCGGGCGCACCATCCAGGTGTGGGACACGCACGCCCGGCACCGGCCGTTCGAGCCGGGCACTCCGTGGCTGCTGCGGTTCTTCGACGTGATCCGCTGGCACCCCGTCGGCGCCGACGAGCTGCTCGACATGCGCGCCGACATGGCTGCCGGCCGGCTCGACGTCCGCATCGACGACGGCACGTTCTCCCTCGCCGAGCACGAGCGGTTCCTCGCCGCGAACGCCTCCTCGATCGCCGACTTCCAGGCCGGGCAGGCACGCGCGTTCGGCACCGAGCGGTCCGCGTGGGAGGCCGCCGGCGAGTTCGACCGCCGCGACCCCGAGCCCGTCCTCGCGGCGGTCGGCACCGAGGTCCCCGACGGCTGCGAGGGCGTCGAGGCACCGTTCGTCGCCACGGTGTTCCGCATCGACGTCCGCCCCGGCGACACCGTCGAGCCCGGCCAGCAGCTCCTCGCCCTGGAGGCCATGAAGATGGAGGCGCCGGTCACCGCGACGGTCGGCGGCACGGTCGTCGACATCGTCGTCACCCCCGGCGACCAGGTCGGCCCGGGCCAGGTCCTGGTCATCGTCCAACCAGAGACGGTCGCCACCGCCGCCTGACCCGCCCGCCTCCCGACCCCCATCGTCGAGATCGTCATTTCGGCGCGAGCTCGTCACTTTGAAGTGACGAGCTCACGCCGAAATGACGATCTCACCGGGCGCGTACGGCCTGGGCGCGCAGGACGGCGACGTCGCGTGGCTGCGCGAGCTCGGCGCGTGGTCCCGGGCTGAAGACTTCGTCGCGCCAGGGGCGACCACCTCTTCAGCGTGCGCCTGCGCGCACCCGCCGGGGCAGCGGCGGCGCGGCCGCCTCCAGGAGCGCGGTGGCCGTGAGCTCGTCGACGACGAGGTCCGTGACGACCCCGGCACGCAGGGCGGCGAGCAGGGGTGCGACCTTGTTGTCGCCCGCGACGATGCACACGCGGCGCGGCACGTGCTGGAGCTCGTCGGGCGTCGGGCCGGTCGCACGTTCGTTCAGGTGCACGTCCTGCCAGGACCCGTCGGCACGCAGGAACACGGTGCAGACGTCGCCGACCACGCCCTCGTCGTGCAGCAGCCGCACGTCCGCGTCGTCGAGGTAGCCCGCCGAGTAGACGTGCGACGGCACCGCGCCCGCGACCGCCCCGACGGAGAACACGGCGATGTCGGCGCGCCGCTGCATGTCGAGGACCCGCCGCACGGACCGCTCCCGCCACATGGCGGCCTTGGTGTCGGGGTAGTCGAAGAACGCCGGGACCGAGAAGTGGTGCACGGCCGCGCCGAACGCGGTGCCGAACGACGAGATGAGGTCGCTCGCGTACTCGATGCCGCTGGTGCGCATGTTCGCGGCCCCGTTGAGCTGCACCACGGCGGAGCCGCGCGTCGGCTTGGGCGCGAGGTAGCGGGACACGGCGGCGAGCGTGGTGCCCCAGGCCACGCCCATGACCATGTCGGAGTCGAACCACGACGACAGCAGCCGGGCCGCGGTCATCGAGACCTGGTCCAGCCGCTCGATGTGCGAGGCCGAGTCCGGGACGGGCACCACGTAGGTGTCGATGCCGAACGTCGCGGCCACCGAGCGCCCCAGTCCCGGTGCACGCGTGCTCGCCGGCCGCAGCGTGATCTCGACGAGCCCTGCCTGCCGCGCGCGCTTGATGAGACGCGACACCGTCGAGCGCGACGTGCCGAGGTGCCGCGCGATGACCTCCATCTTGATGTCCTGCAGGTAGTACATCGACGCCGCTCTGAGAACGTCCTGCTCACGTTCCACGTACATGCTGCTCACCCCCCGGTGCGGGACGATGCTGCACGTTCGTGCAGTCCGGTTGCGCGTTCGTTCGCCCCATGACGACCATAGCGAGCACGTGTGGAAGACAGCGACACGTAGCGGACGAATCACCCGGGGGACTGCACATGCGCACAGCACCGTTGACGGCACAGGGACGACAGGACGCGCTCGACGCGCTGCGAGCGAGCGCCGACCGCGGCAGCGAGCTCGACGTCCTCGTCATCGGCGGTGGCGTGACGGGTGCGGGCATCGCCCTCGACGCCGTCAGCCGAGGGCTGTCGACGGCCGTGATCGAGGCGCAGGACTGGGCGAGCGGCACGTCGAGCCGGTCCAGCAAGCTCGTGCACGGCGGCCTGCGCTACCTGCAGATGCTCGACTTCCACCTGGTCCGCGAGGCGCTCACCGAGCGGGACCTGCTCATCAACCGCCTCGCGCCGCACCTCGTCAAGCCGGTCTCGTTCCTCTACCCGCTGGAGAACCGCGTCTGGGAGCGGGCCTACGTCGGGGCGGGCGTCGCGCTGTACGACACGCTCGCGTCGGTCACCGGCTCCAAGCGCGCGCTGCCGATCCACCGCCACCTGACCCGCAAGGGCATGGAGCGGCTGTTCCCGGACCTGCTGCACGACGCCGCGATCGGGGCGGTGCGCTACTGGGACGCGAGCGTCGACGACGCCCGGCTCGTCGAGACGATCATCCGCACCGCCGTCTCCTACGGCGCGCACGCCGCGAGCCGCACGCAGGTGGTGGGTCTCCAGACGACGACGGGCGGCGCGGTCACCGGCGCGGAGCTGGTCGACCTCGAGACGGGCGACCGACTCGACGTCCGGGCCCGGCACGTCATCAACGCGACCGGCGTGTGGACCGAGAAGACCGAGGCGCTCGCCGGGTCCGAGGGCGGCCTGCGCGTGCTGGCCAGCAAGGGCGTGCACATCGTCGTCCCGCGCAGCCGGATCGCCGGCGACACGGGGCTGATCCTGCAGACCGAGAAGTCGGTGCTGTTCATCATCCCGTGGTCCCGCTACTGGGTGATCGGCACGACCGACACCCCCTGGGAGCAGGAGCTCACGCACCCCGTCGCGACGAGCGCGGACATCGACTACGTGATCGAGCACGCCAACACCGTGCTGTCCCGGCCGATCACCCGCGAGGACATCATCGGCACGTGGGCGGGCCTGCGGCCGCTGCTGCAGCCGCAGATCAAGGAGGGCACGTCCTCCGCGAAGGTGTCGCGCGAGCACACCGTCGCCGCGCCGGCCCCCGGCCTGACCGTCATCGCGGGCGGCAAGCTCACCACCTACCGGGTCATGGCGAAGGACGCCGTCGACTTCGCGATCGGGTCGCGGGCCACGAGCCTGCCGTCCATCACGCACGACCTCCCGCTCGTCGGCGCCGAGGGCCTCCAGGTGTTCCAGCGGCAGGCCCGCGCGATCGGTGCGCGCTACGGCTGGGACCGCCCCCGGATGGACCACCTCCTGCACCGGTACGGGTCGCTGCTCGGCGAGATCATCGACCTCGTCGACGCCACCCCGTCGCTCGCCGAGCCGCTCAAGGGCGCCCCCGCGTACATCGGCGCGGAGATCGTCTACGCCGCGAGCCACGAGGGCGCGCTGCACCTCGACGACGTGCTCATGCACCGCACGCGCCTGAACTACGAGCAGGCCGACAAGGGGGTCGGGGCGCTCGACGAGATCGCCGACCTCGTCGGGCCCGTGCTCGGCTGGGACGAGCGCACCCGCAGCCGCGAGATCGAGGCGTACACCGCACGGGCCGAGGCGGAGGACGCCGCCGCCCAGCAGCCCGACGACGCCGCGGCCGAGCAGGTCCGGCTCCGGGCCCTCGACCTGGCGCCGATGCAGGGGGTCGGGGAGACGGTCGGCGCCGGGGCCAAGCCCGGCTCGCCCACAGGCCGAGGCTCCTCGGGACCTGTCGGCACCTGAGCGCACGGGAACACCCAAGACCCCCCGCGCCCCGTCGCGGGGCGCACGTGACAACGACGTCAACAAGAAGGGGTAGCTCGTGGACACGATCATGTCCCACGCGTTCGTCTCCGAGATCCTCGGCACCGGGATGCTGGTACTCCTCGGTACCGGTGTCGTGGCGAACGTGATCCTGCCGGCCAACAAGGGCTTCAACGGCGGCTGGCTCCTCATCAACTTCGGATGGGGCCTCGCCGTGTTCGCCGGCGTGTACACCGCGTTCAAGTCCGGGGCGCACCTCAACCCCGCGGTCACCCTCGGCCTGCTCGCCGCCGACGCGCCCTTCGCGACGCTCACCGGCCCGGGCGGTGAGGTCACCGCGACGATCAACCCGACGGTCGGCAACGCCGCCTGGTACATCCTCGCGGAGTTCATCGGGGCGTTCATCGGCGCCGTGCTCTGCTACCTCGCGTACAAGAAGCACTTCGACGAGGACGCCGACCCCGGCGTCAAGCTCGCGGTGTTCTCCACCGGTCCCGCGATCCGGTCGTACACCTGGAACCTCATCACCGAGATCATCGGCACGTTCGTCCTGGTGTTCGTCGTCATCGCGTTCGGCAAGACCCCGTCGGGCCTCGGCCCGCTCGCCGTCGCGCTCCTCGTGGTCGGCATCGGCGCCAGCCTCGGTGGCCCCACCGGGTACGCCATCAACCCCGCCCGTGACCTCGGCCCGCGCATCGCGCACTTCGTGCTGCCGATCCGCGGCAAGGGCTCGAGCGACTGGTCGTACTCCTGGGTGCCGGTCCTCGGCCCGGTCATCGGCGGCGTGCTCGCCGGCCTGGCCGGCGCGGCCTACACGTGACCGGCACCGCCCTCGACAGCTCGGACCCCCGGAAGGAATGAGACCGCACCATGCCCGACACCAAGTACGTCCTGGCCATCGACCAGGGGACGACGAGCTCCCGCGCGATCGTCTTCGACCACGGCGGCCAGATCGTGGCCACCGGCCAGAAGGAGCACGAGCAGATCTTCCCGCGGGCCGGCTGGGTCGAGCACGACCCCGAGGAGATCTGGACGAACGTGCGCGAGGTCGTCGGACTCGCGCTGACCAGGGCCAACATCACGCACCGTGACATCGCGGCGGTCGGCATCACCAACCAGCGCGAGACGGCCGTCGTCTGGGACCGCACCACCGGCAAGCCGGTGTACAACGCGATCGTCTGGCAGGACACCCGCACGGCCAAGATCGCCGAGGAGCTGGGGGCGCTCGGAGGCGGGGCCGAACGGTACAAGGACCGGGTGGGCCTGCCGCTGGCGACCTACTTCTCCGGCCCGAAGGTGCGCTGGATCCTCGACAACGTGGACGGCGCCCGCGCCAAGGCCGAGGCCGGTGACCTCGCGTTCGGCAACACCGACACGTGGGTGCTGTGGAACATGACGGGCGGCGTCGACGGCGGCGTGCACGTCACCGACGTCACCAACGCGTCCCGCACGATGCTCATGAACCTCGACAGCCTGTCGTGGAACGAGGAGATCGCCGGCGAGATGGGCATCCCCGTCTCGATGCTGCCGGAGATCCGCTCGTCGTCCGAGGTGTACGGCACCGGCCGTGAGGGCGGCATGGTGCCGGGCGTGCCCATCGCGGGCATCCTCGGCGACCAGCAGGCGGCCACGTTCGGGCAGGCCTGCTTCGAGGTCGGCCACGCGAAGAACACGTACGGCACGGGCAACTTCATGCTGCTCAACACCGGCACGTCACCCGTCGCGTCGAAGAACGGTCTGCTCACCACGCTCTGCTACAAGATCGGCGACGCCCCCGCGGTGTACGCGCTCGAGGGGTCCATCGCCGTGACCGGCTCGCTGGTGCAGTGGCTGCGCGACAACCTCGGGATCATCAGCTCCGCGCCCGAGATCGAGGAGCTCGCCAACACCGTCGAGGACAACGGCGGCGCGTACTTCGTGCCGGCGTTCTCCGGCCTGTTCGCGCCGTACTGGAGGTCCGACGCACGCGGTGCGCTCGTCGGGCTCACCCGGTACGTCAACAAGGGCCACATCGCGCGGGCCGCCCTGGAGGCCACGGCCTTCCAGACCCGCGAGGTGCTCGACGCCATGAACGCCGACTCCGGCGTGGACCTCACCGAGCTCAAGGTCGACGGCGGCATGGTCCAGGACGAGACGCTCATGCAGTTCCAGGCCGACATCCTCGGCGTCGACGTCGTCCGGCCGAAGGTCGCCGAGACGACCGCGCTCGGCGCCGCGTACGCCGCGGGCATCGCCGTCGGGTACTGGTCCGGCGAGCAGGACGTCATCGACAACTGGGCCGAGGACAAGCGCTGGTCGCCCTCGATGGACACCGGCGAGCGCGACCGGCAGTACCGGCTCTGGAAGAAGGCCGTGACCCGGACCTTCGACTGGGTGGACGACGACGTGAGCTAGGGGCCGCTCACGACGAGGGTCGGAGCGCGCGCCGAGGGGACGCTGCGCGCCGGCGAACGACGAGGGCCGGGTGCTGGGGCACGTGCACCCGGCCTTCGCCGTGCCCGGGCGGTGCCCGGGCCGAGGTGGGTCTGACGGGTCGGTGCAGGCGTCGTCACGGCGAGCGCGCTCCACACGTCATGTCGGCCACCGCCGCCGCCGAGCGACCGCCGCACGTCGGTGGGATCCTGGCCGCATGCCGCAGGGGGCGAGCAGTCGCCGGTCGCCGGACCGGGTGGAGGCCGACGCCGTCCAGACGACCGCCGCACGACGCTCGACAGCCTCGGCGCGAGCCGTCCCCCCGCTCGTCGCGCTCCAGCGGACCGCGGGCAACGCCGCCGTCGCCGCACTCCTGGGTGCTCGGCAGGATCCGTCGCCCCGCGACCGCTCGGTGCAGCGCACCCGGATCGACCTCGACGGCCAGCCCGTGCCGGGCACCGTGGACGAGGAGACCGGCGTGTTCCAGCAGACCGTCGCGCAGCAGCTCTACCCGGCACGGGGACCCTCGGTGTTCGCCACGCTGCACGACGCGTTCGCCGCGCTGCCGGCCCGCACCATGTGGGACGAGACGCAGATGGCGTGGCTGAAGCGGACGTTCCACCAGGTCTACGGCACCGTGATCAGCGGCCACGGCGCCATCAACCGGCAGATGCTCGCCAAGCAGCCGGTCGAGGGCACCAGGCGCCGTGGTGGCGGGACCACGTTCACCGTCCCGGAGGGCGTGCACCTCGTGTTCTACCTGCCCGACGGAGCACTCCTGGAGCAGCGGGTCGCGAACGCCGTCGAGCTGGGCAGCCCGCCGTCGGCGGGCGACGTGCACCTCCTGCAGAACGGCGGGTCCGTCACGAAGCCGGTGCCGGAGCCGTACCCCGAGGTCGTCGGGCCCGGGGAGCAGGCGGAGAACTACACGGTGAGCCCGCCGCTCAACCTCACGGTCCGCGGCGGCGCGGTGACCGTCGCCGAGAACACGCTGCTCTCAGTGCTCGTCGGGCGGATCGCCGAGGCCGGGGGCGGGATCGTCCACTTCGCGTGCTGCAAGCGCACCCTGCCAGGTCGCCGCGACTGGACCGGGTACCTGCTGGAGTTCCGGTCGTAGACCCGTCTGCTCACCGGCCTCGACGCGGTCGTCCTGACCTCGGCTCTCGCGGCTGGCCTGTTCGCCCCGATGTCGGCCCCCCGTGCCATGCTCGACGCCATGACGTGGTGGATCTGTCGCACGTGCGCCGTCGAGAGCGCCGGGCGCACCGAGGTGTGCCCGATCTGCGAGGACGAGCGGCAGTGGGTGCCGGCCGACGGCACGCACTGGACCACGCTCGACGAGCTGCAGGCCGAGGGTCACGAGGTCGAGGTCGTCGAGCTGGAGCCCGACCTGTTCGGGCTCACGGCGACGCCCGGCGTCGGCATCGCGCAGCAGACCAAGCTGCTCCGTACGCCGGACGGCGTGCTCCTGTGGGACCCGATCGGCTACCTCGACGACGTCGCCGTCGCCGCGGTCCGGGCGGTCGGGGACGTCGTCGCGGTCGTCGCGAGCCACCCCCACATGTACGGCGTGCAGGTCGAGTGGAGCCGCGCCCTGGGGGGTGTCCCGGTGCTGGTCGCCGAGGCGGACGCCCACTGGGTGCAGCGGCCCGACCCGGTCGTCGAGACGTGGGCCGGCGAGCGGGAGGTGCTGCCCGGTGTCGTCCTGTCGCAGCCCGGCGGCCACTTCCCGGGCAGCGCGGTGGTCCACTGGGCGGCCGGCGCCGAGGGCCGCGGCGTGCTGCTCGCGGGCGACACGATCATGGCGAACCCCGACCGGACGTCGGTGAGCTTCATGCGCAGCTACCCCAACCGGATCCCGCTGTCCGGGGCGGTCGCGCTGCGGCTCGCGGACTTCGTCGCGCAGCGGCCGTTCGAGCGGCTCTACAACAACTTCGACGGCGTCGTTCCGGCGGACGCGCTCGGCGTCGTGCGGCGGTCCGCGGAGCGGCACGCGGCCTGGGTCCGCGGCGACTTCGACGACCTCACGTGAGCGAGTCCCGTGCCGCAGCGGGCAGCCGGTCCGGCTCCCCTGGTGCGCCGAGCCGCTGACGACTCGTCGGGTCCGGCCCCGGTCGATAGGCTCCCCGACGACGACAGCAGGAGGTGCGCATGGCGGTCTCGATCGACCCTGAAGGGGTCATCGCGATGAGCGCGGCCACCCTCGGCATCGCGGCGAACCTCACCGCGGCGGGCAAGACCCTGCAGGGGCAGATCGACTCGGTGGACCACCTCGTGGGCCGCCGTCCGGTGCTCACCGGCCCGATCGACGCGGTCGCGGGCGACCTCGCGGAGGTCGCCGGGTGGGCCCGCGAGATCGTGCTCCACTACGTCGAGGACGAGAAGCCGCTGCGGGACCTCGCCACGTGGGGGTTCTGGCTGCCGGACATGAGCAAGCTCGGCTGGGACCCGTCGAAGTCGGTGGCCCAGAACATCGACAAGACCGCCCGGTCCGACGAGTTCGGGGCGTTCGTCCTCGGCACCGCCGGCGCCCTGATGGACCGGTACCGGCGGTTCTCGCTGTACGTGCCGAAGCACGGCGTCCCGCTGCCGTCCCTCGACCTGCCCGCGCCCGACGACGTGTTCCGCGGCCGGCCGCTCGTCCGGCTCCCGTCGGGGCTGCTCGTGCCGCAGGGGAGCGCCGTCGACCCCGGCACCCTCCGGCTCGCGCAGGCGGCGGACGACTGGCACCAGCCCGGGAAGCCGTCGTTCGTCACCGACCCCGAGCTCGGCCGGCCCCCTCGCTGGGCGAAGATCGGCGGCCGTGCCCTCGGCTGGGCCGGGGCGGGCCTGACCATCTACGACTCGTTCAAGACCCAGTGGGAGACCGACGAGGAGATCCATCCCGAGTGGGGCACCGGGGAACGGGTCGCGAGCGCGACGTACAACGCCACGTTCGAGGGCGGTGGCGCCGTGGCCGGCGGGATCGTCGGCGCCGAGATCGGTGCCACGCTCGGGTCGTTCGTGCCGATCCCCGTGGTCGGCACGCTCGGCGGTGCGCTCATCGGCGGCGCGGTCGGCGCCTTCGTCGGCAGCAAGGCCGGCAAGGCGACCGGTGTCGCCCTGCGGGAGGGCGGCGAGGCGGTCGTGGACGGGGTGAAGGGCGCATGGAACTCGCTGTTCGGCTGACGGCCGCGGGCCAGGACGCCGGCACGACGGACCGCAGCGGCCTGCTCGTCGCGCTGGTCTGCTCGGCCGTGCTCCTCGCCGTCGGGGTCGCGCACTACCGCGGCGCGGCCAGGTGGCTGGCGCACTGGGGGATCCTCTCGGAGTACACGGTGCTGGCCCTGGCCTGGCTCGGGGCGGGCGGCGTGCTGTCGACCGTGGCGCTGTGGCTGGCGGACGGCGGCTCGACCGCGTCGGACGTCCTCACCGTCGTGGTCGGGGTCGCAGGGCTCGCCGCGGGGCTCGTCGGGGTCGTGGGCGTCGTCTGGCTCCCCCGCGGGCTGCGGCCACGATGGCTGAGGGACAGCCAGGCGGACCCGAGCCTGCGCGACCCGGGACCGGGGACGCGCAGCGAGCACAGGAGGTCGGGACGATGATCGAGGCCGCAGGCGTGAGCGTGGAGCTGGGCGACGGGTGGGAACGCGTCGACCTGCCAGGTGCCGTGCTCGCGCTCGCCGGACCGGACACGGCGTCGGCCGCCGACGGGACGACGTTCCGCCCGTCGTTCACGGTCATCGTCGCGGACGCCGCGCCCGACGCCGACGTCCGCACGCTCGGCTCGGAGGCGGTCGTCGCCGCCGGGCTGGTCTCGGACGACGCGCACGTCGTGGCGTACGACGTCTGGCCGCTCCCGGACGGGGCGCTGGGCCGCCGGCTCGTCGTGGCAGCCACGTACGGGGCCGTCCCCGTGTGCGTCACGCAGTGGGTGGGTCTGCGCACCGACCCGTCGACCGTCACGACCGTGACCGCGACCGTCCCGGTGTCGCGGTACACCGGCCTGGAGGGCGTGCTCGAGGACCTCGCCGGTCAGGTCCTCGCCGCCCAGGTGCGCGGATGAGCGCGCCGCTGCCCCGGCTCGACCCGTACCTCGCGACCCTCGGCGAGGACGTCGAGGACCTGTCCCGCATCGGTGTCGCCCAGCCGTTCCGCAGCTCGGGCCCGACGCTGTCCCGTGCGGACCTCGACGTCCTGACCCGCGCCGCGGACGCCCGGCTGCGCCGCGTCGCCCCCACCCCGGCGCTCGTGGAGGCGGGGCTGATGAAGGACGGCGGCGGGCTGACGGACGACGGCCGGTTCGTCACGACGGTGCTCACCTCGCCGCAGGGGCGCCTGCGGGTGGAGTCCGGTCGTGGACGAGCCCCGCTGACGCTCGACGTGTCGGTGCGGGGCGGTGTCGCGCTCGCGCTGGCCACGGCGTCACCGGCGTCGTTGCCGACGGCCCCCCGGGGAGAGCAGATCCTCGACGCGGCGGCCGCGGTGACCCTCGACGTCGTGGACCTGGCCGGGGTCCCGGCGCTCGTCGCGTCCTGGGTCGGGCTCGCCCCGGCGTGGAGCCTCGCGACGAGCCCCGAGGAGCTCCCGGAGCAGACCGTGCTGGCCCGCGTGGACGACCCGGAGACCTCGCCGCCGCCCGGCGCCGACGCGCACCTGCGGCACGTGTGGTCGCAGCCGTGGTTCCTGTGGACGCTGGGGACGAGCGGCGGCCCCACCGGTCTGACGATGATCAACGCGGGGCCGTCCGGGCACCTGGCGCTGACGTCGACGGGAACCGAGGGGCACGTCGGGCTGCGGGCGGTGCCCTCGGCGGTGGTGTGGTCCGCGCTCGTGCGGACGACGGGTCAGCTGGCGACGGGCTGAGCCCCGGCTCGTCGCCGGTCAGCCCGCTGCGGCGGCCCGTTCGAGGTCGTCGGCCTCCCGGTCGCGACGTCGGGCCTCGTCCTCGCAGTCGTCGGCGTACCGGTCGGCGTCCCGGCCGATCCGCACGAGCTCCTCGGCGGCCTTCGTCAGCTCCTCGGCGTACCGGTCCGCGTTCGGGGCCTCCCACAGCTTCGGCGACGGCAGCGGGTAGCGCTGCCGGAGCGTGCGCAGGTCGTCGTCGAGGGCGGCGCCCTGGTCACGGACGGCGGTCGCCACCCGTCGCAGCTCTCGGGCCTGCTCGCGGAGCACCGCGGGATCGGTCATGGCACCCGAGCGTAGGACGCGCCCCGCCCGCCGGAAAGCGGTGGTCGCGGCGGGCGGTGGCGCAGGTCCGTCAGGCCGTGCGCTCGGGCTCGGCGACGAGCGCCGCCTCGTGCTCGTGCGGGTGGTGCCGCTCCAGGGCGGCACCCTCGACGTCGACGTCCGGGAGCACCTTGTCGAGCCACCGCGGCAGCCACCAGGCCTTGTCGCCGGCGAGGTGCATGAGCGCCGGGATGAGGACCATGCGCACGACGAACGCGTCGACGAGCACGCCGAACGCGAGGGCGAACCCGATGGGCCGGATCATCGCGGCGTGCGAGAACACGAACCCGCCGAACACCGAGATCATGATGATCGCGGCGGCCGTGACGACCGACTTCCCGGCCCGCAGGCCCTGCACGACGGCGATGCGCGCGGGTGCCCCGTGGGCGTACGCCTCGCGCATGCCGGACCCGAGGAACAGCTGGTAGTCCATCGCGAGGCCGAACAGGATGCCCACGAGGATCGTCGGCAGGAAGTTCAGCACCGGGCCGGGCGTCGCGACGCCGAAGACACCGCCGAGCCAGCCCCACTGGTAGATCGCGACGACCCCGCCGAGCGCGGCGAAGAACGACAGGATGAACCCGAGGGTCGCGACGACCGGCACGAAGATCGACCGGAACACGAGGACGAGGATCAGCAGCGACAGCCCGACCACGACGGCCAGGTAGGTCGGCAGCGCGTCGGCGAGCGTGGCGGAGACGTCGATGTTGCCGCTGGCCTGGCCCGCGACGCCGATCTCGACGCCGTCGTCCAGCGTCAGGGCGCGGAGGTTGTTGACGAGGTCCTCCGTGGACTCGCTCGTGGGGCCCTCGGCGGGGATGACCTGGAACGCGATGGTCGTGCCGTCGTCCGACGTGCCGATGGGGGCGACCGCGACGACGTCGTCCTGCGCGTAGATCTGCCGGGCGATGCCGGCCCGCGCGGCGGTCTCCTCGCCCGCGGCCGGCGCCTGCGGCAGCTCCGCGACCACGAGCAGGGTGCCGTTCTGGCCCTCCCCGAACCGCTCCGCGAGCGTCGAGTACGCGTGGTACTGGGTCGACTCGTGCGGCTCGGTCGAGCCGTCCGGCAGGCCGAGACGCAGCTCCAGGGCGGGGAGCGCGACGACGACGAGGACGCCGATGCAGGCGAGGGCGCGCAGCACGGCGGCGGGCGTCGACATGGCACGCAGCGGCTTGACCGGCGCGGGCGCCGGTGCGGCGACGCCGTCGTCGGCGGTGCGCGCGGCCAGCGCCGCCCGCTCGCGGCGGTTCAGCACGCGCGTGCCGATGAGGGACAGCAGCGCGGGCGTCATCGTCACGGCGATCAGCACCGCGACCAGCACGCAGAACGCGCCGACGGTGCCCATCAGCCCGAGGAACGGGATGCCGGTGATGTTGAGGGCGAGGAGCGCGATGAGCACCGTCGCGCCCGCGAACACCACGGCGTTGCCCGACGTGCCGTTGGCGAGCCCGATGGACTCGTGCACGTCGTAGCCCTGCTTCAGCTGACGCCGGTGCCGGTTGATGATGAACAGCGAGTAGTCGATGCCGACGGCCAGGCCGAGCATCACGCCGAGCATGGGGGTCACGGACACCATCTCGACGACACCCGACAGCGACATCGCCCCCAGCGCGCCGATGCCGACGCCGACGAGCGCCGTGAGCAGCGGCAGGCCGGCCGCGAGGAACGTGCCGAGCATGACGACGAGCACGACACCGGCGACGACGACGCCGATGACCTCGCCCGCGCCGAGGAGCTCGGGCACGCCGCCGGCGATCTCGGTGGAGAAGTCGGTGTCGACGCCGTCGACCGGGTCGAAGGCGGCCATGAGGTCGTCCTTCGTCTCCTGCGGCAGGTTCATCGCCGCGACCGTGAACGTCACGGGGGCGACGGCGGCGCTGCCGTCCTGCGAGACGAGCCGGATCTCGGTGGCCATGTCGAGCAGGGCGGCACCGGCCTCGAGCTGCGGCTCCTTCGCCTCGAGCTCGGCCGTCCCGGCGTCGATGGTCGCCTGCTGGGCCTCGGCGGCGGCCCGCTGGGCGTCGAGCTGGGCCTGCTGCGCGTCGAGCTGCGCGGTCGTCGCGACCCCTGCCCCGGCGGCCTCCGCCTGGGCACGGGCGGCGTCGAGCTGCGCCTGTCCCGCGTCGAGCTGCTGCTTCCCGGCGTCGAGCTGGGCCTGGCCCGCCGCGAGCTGGGCGCGTCCCTCCTGGACCTGCGCGCGCCCGTCGTCGACCTGCTGGCGCTGCGCGTCGAGCTGCGCCTGCGTCGCGAACGGGTCGACGACCGCCTCGACGCCCTCGACGTCACCCGCGCCGGCGATCTGCTCCGAGATCGCGGCCTGCTGCTCGGCGGTGAACGGCTCGCCGTCCTGCGTGGAGAACACGATGGTGCCGCTTCCGCCGGATGCCGACGGGAGCTCGGTCGCGAGCCGGTCGGTCACCTCCTGGGTCGGGGTGTCCGGGATCGAGAAGCTGCTGGCGAGCGTGCCGCCGGCGACGACGAACGCGACACCCGCGGCGACGAGCACGGCGAACCACGCGACGACGACGGTGCGGGCACGGCGGGCGGACGCGCGGCCCAGGCGGAAGAGCAGCTCAGCCATGGTGGTCTTTCCGATCGGGATGGTCGACGAGTGCAGGTTATACGACAACTGTCGGAGAACTCTCGTGCCATCATGTGCCGGTGCCCCAGGACGACGACGCCCGCCTCGACCCCCGGGTCCAGCGCACGCGCACGCTCCTGCAGGACGCGCTGCTCGCCCTCGCCCGGGAGCGTCCCCTCGACGAGATCTCCGTCGCCGACGTCGCCGACCGCGCGACCGTCAACCGGAGCACCTTCTACCAGCACTACCCCGACACCGACACGCTGCTCGCCGACGCCCTCGACGCACGCGCCGCCGCCGCGGGCGCCGACCTGTCCAGCATCCACCCCGACGCCGACTCCGCGCCTCCCGAGGTGCTCGTCCGGTACGCGGAGCACGTCGCCGAGCACGCCGAGCTCTACCGCCGGGCGTTCGGCGAGCACGGTTCACCCGTCGCCGTCACCCGCCTGCGCCGGCGGATCGGCCAGATCTCCCTCGAGGGCCTGCGGATGCACGGCATCCCGGGCGCGCTCGGGGGGCTCCCCCCGGAGGTCGCGGCCGCGTCGTTCGCCGGGTCCGTGATCGGGGTGCTCGTCGCCTGGCTCGACCAGGAGCCGCTCCCGCCGGCGCAGGACGCCGCGGCGTGGGCGTGGGCCGCCGTGCGGGGCTGGCCGCTCGTCGACCCGGGCTGACCCGTCGCTCAGGAGAACCAGGCGCCGCCGTTGACGTCGAGCACGGTCCCCGTCACGAACGCGGCCCCGTCGGACACCAGGTAGAGGACGGCGCTCGCGACGTCGTCGGGCAGCCCGGCCCGGTTCAGCGCGGCCGCCGCGATGGCACCCTTCTGCGCCGGCTCGGGCGTGTGCTGCGTGTGGAACGGGGTCGCCGTGACGAACCCCGGGGCGACCGCGTTCACGGTGATCCGGCGCGGGCCGAGCTCCCGGGCGAGGGCCCGGGTGAACCCCTCGACGCCGGCCTTCGCCGTCGTGTACGCGACCATCCCCGTCCCGCCACCGCTGCGCGCCGCCTGCGCGCCGACGGTCACGATGCGGCCGCCGTCGGGCATCACCGTGAGCGCGGCCCGGCTCGCGTAGAACGCGGACGACAGGTTGAGGTCGAGGACGTGGTGCCAGTGCGCGTCGTCCAGGGCCGCCACGTTGCGGCGCTCGACGATGCCGCCGACGTTGTTGACGAGGATGTCGATGCCCCCGCCGAGAGCGCCCGCGGCGTCGGTGACCGCCTTGTCGACGTCCCAGCTGCGGCGGGCGTCGACCTGGAAGGCGGCCGCCGTGCGGCCCTCCTCCTCGATCTCGGCCAGCACCGTCGCCGGCTCGTGCGACAGGTAGGTGACCGCGACGTCCGCACCCGCGCCGGCCAGGGCGACCGCGACGGCCCTCCCGATGCCCGACGCACCGCCCGTCACGAGCGCGCGGCGACCCTTGAGGTCCTCGTCCACGTCCACCTTCCCTCACGCGCTCCGACCGGGACCGTTCCCGCACCGTGTGAGGCGGACCGTACTGGACGGGAACGTTTGCCCTCAACACCCGACTCGTCCGGTTCGTCCGAACGGGCCTGCGGGAGGCGTCCCTAGGGCGTGACGGTGGCGATGGTGCCGTCCGGCCCGAGCTCGAGGCGGACCATCCGCACGTCGCGCAGGTTGTCCCGGCCCGACCGCGCCGCCGAGTGGTACAGCAGGTACCAGGCGCCGTCCCACTCGACGACCGAGCCGTGCGTCGTCCACCCCTGCACCGGGTCGAGCACGGTGCCCCGGTAGGTGAACGGGCCGTACGGCGAGCCGCCCGTCGCGTAGGCGAGGCGGTGCGTGTCGCCCGTCGAGTACATGAAGCAGTAGGTGCCGCCGGTCGCGAACATCCAGGACGCCTCGAAGAAGCGGCGCGGGTCCCCCTGGGTCAGGGGCACGCCGTCCTCGTCGAGCAGGACGACCTCCCGCGCCGGCTCGGCGAGCTGCAGCATGTCGTCGGACAGCCGGGCGACGCGAGGGCCGATCGCCGGCTCGTCGTCCGCCGGGTACACGTCCCGGCCGGTGTACGTGTCGCCGTCGTACCGCTGCAGCTGGCCGCCGCGCAGGCCGCCGGTGTACAGGTACGAGGCACCGTCGGCGTCCGTGAAGACGGCGGGGTCGATGCTGTAGGCGCCCGCCATCGGCTCCGGCTGCGCGACGAACGGACCGGCCGGGTCCGTCGACGTGGCGACACCGATCCGGAACACCCCGTCCGGCGCCTTCGCCGGGAAGTACAGGTAGTACGTGCCGTCCTTGTGCGCCGCGTCCGGTGCCCACAGCTGCTTCTCCGCCCACGGCACGTCGGCGACGTCGAGGACGACCCCGTGGTCCGTGACCGGGCCGCCGGGGCGGCCCATCGACAGCACGTGGTAGTCGCGCATGTCGTACTGGCTGCCGTCGTCGTCCGGCGCGACGTCCGTGGGCACGTCGTGCGACGGGTACACGTACAGACCACCGGCCCACACGTGCCCGGACGGGTCGGCCGTGAAGATCCCGTCGACGAGCGGCGCGCCCGGCTCCCCGCTGACGCCGCCGGTCGGCTCGGGGACGGGCTCACCCTGGCACCCGACGAGCGCGGTCATCACGACCGCCCCGGCGACGACCTGGGCGGCACGGCGGTGGGGCGGCACGGGGCTCCTCGCGGCTCGTCCGGCGCACGGTCGAAGCTCGCGGGCCGGTCCGGGTGTTCGGCCGGAGCGTAGCGGGTGCGGTGCCGGTCGTGTCGGCGACCGCCGGTAACCTCCACGCTCATGCGCCTCGCGACCTGGAACATCAACTCGATCCGTGCCCGCACCGACCGTGCGGTCGCCTTCCTGGAGCGGACCGGCGTCGACGTCCTCGCACTGCAGGAGACCAAGTGCAAGGACGACCAGTTCCCGCGCGAGGCGTTCGAGGCGCTCGGGTACGAGGTGGCCACCAGCGGGTTCAGCCAGTGGAACGGCGTCGCGATCGTGTCGCGGGTCGGCATCGAGGACGTCGAGGTGGGCTTCCCCGGGATGCCGACCTGGGGCGACCCCGCCGCCGCCGAGGCCCGGGCTCTCGGCGCGACGTGCGGCGGGGTGCGCGTGTGGAGCCTCTACGTGCCCAACGGCCGGGAGATCGACGACCCGCACTACGCCTACAAGCTCGACTGGCTCGGCCGCCTCCGGGACGCCGCCCACGGCTGGCTCGACGCCGACCCCGCCGCGCAGGTGGCCCTCGTGGGCGACTGGAACATCGCGCCGCTCGACACCGACGTGTGGGACATCGGGTTCTTCGCCGGCCGCACGCACGTCACGCCCGCCGAGCGCGAGGCCTTCGCGGCGCTCGGCGAGGCCGGGTACACGGAGGTCTCCCGCGAGCACCTGCCGGCCGAGCACACCTACACGTACTGGGACTACCAGCAGCTGCGCTTCCCCCGGAACGAGGGCATGCGCATCGACCTCACGTACGCGTCCCCGGCGCTCGCCGCCCGGGTCTCCGGCGTGACGATCGAGCGCAACGAGCGCAAGGGCAAGGCGCCGTCCGACCACGTGCCCGTGGTCCTCGAGATCGCCGACCCCGCGTGACCGGTCTGCCGGGTGATCTGACGGACGGGACCGGTTCGACGACGTGGCGGTCCGCTAGGTTGCCCGCATGAGCCACACGTCCGGGGGCGCCACCCCGGAGCCCAACCCGTACGCCGCGCCCGACGAGCACACGTCCCGGCCCGGTCCGGGCGCCCCGCCGGCCCCCGCCCCCAGCGGGTACGAGGCCGTCCCGCCGGCGCCGAGCGGGTACGAGGCCGTCGCTCCCGCGTACGGGGACCCGCGCCACGGGTCGGCCGCTCCCGCTGCACCCTCCTACGGAACCGCCCCGGCGTACGGGTCCGCACCGTCGTCCGCCCCGGCGTACGGCACCGCACCCGTTGCGCCGTACGGGGCACCGTCGTCGCCGTACGGTCCGTCGCCCTCCGGCTCGCCGTCGACGTCGCCCTACGGGTCGCCTTCGCCCTACGGGTCGCCCTCGCCCTACGGGTCGCCCGCGTCGCCGTACGGCAACCCCACCGGCCCCGGGTACGGGGCGGCACCCGGCTACCCCGGGTACCCGGCGGGCGGGCCGCCCCCGTACGCGCCGTCGCCGTACGGGTCCGCACCGTCGCCGGGCACGGACGGCCTCGCGGTCGCGTCGCTGGTCACGAGCTCGGTCGGGCTCGTCGTCTTCGCAGGCGTCCCCTCGCCCGTGGGCCTCGGGCTCGGCATCGCCGCGCTGCGCCGGATCAGGCGCACCGGTGCCGGCGGTCGCGGGGTGGCGATCGCCGGGGTCGTGGTCGGTGCGGTCGGCACGCTCGTGCTCGTCGGCATCATCGGGTTCGCGATCTGGGCGTACTCCATGTACCAGAGCAGCCCGGAGTTCCGGGAGGCGTTCGACGAGGCCTACGCGGGCGAGTCCGGGGAGTCGTTCGACTCCGGCAGCGACACCGGCAGCGGTACGGGCAGCGACAGCGGCACCGCCACCGTCGCCGACCCGTACTTCTCGCTGCGCACGGACCTCGCCGTGGGGACCTGCATCGAGGCGTACCCGTCGGAGTACGACATGAGCGACGCGGTCCTCGTCGACTGCGCCGCCCCGCACGACACCGAGGTCGTCGGCACCGTGCAGCTCGACGTTCCCGTGACCACGGACCCCGACGACGCCGAGTACGCCGCCGCCGTGGAGCGCTGCTACACGCAGATCGAGACCGCCGCGCCGGGGCTGCTCGACGTGGACGGCTTCGCGGACGTCTACGCGCCGCACCCCGACGACTTCGCCCTGCCGGGCGGCGACGCCGGCTGGTGCGTCTTCGTGTCCGACGGCGAGAGCCTCACCGGCTCGATCGCGGGCGGCGACCTCAGCATCGACGGACAGGTGACGGCGTCCTGAGCACGCCGCAGCCGACCGGCGAGCCCTTCGGCTACCCCGAGCCGCACTACGCGTCGGGGTGGCAGCCCGCTGCTGCGCCCGTCGAGCCGACCGCCCTGGTCTCGCTGGTCGCCGGCGTGCTGCTGCTCGGTCCGGTCGCGCTCGTCGTCGGGATCGTGGCGCTGCGCCGCATCGCGACGCGGCACACGCGAGGCCGGGGTCTCGCGATCGCCGGGGTGGTGCTCGGTGCGGTGGGCACGGCCGCGCTCGTCGTCGGCGTCGTGGTGGCCGTCATGACCGCGGCGCAGCAGCGGCCGCTGCCGCCCGACGTGCCCGAGGCCCGGGACGCCCACGTCGCGCAGCTCGTCACCGGCAACTGCCTCGACGCGCTGCCCGCGAACGGGACCGTCGAGCGGGTGCACGTGGTGCCGTGCGCGGAGCCGCACGTCGCGCAGGTCGTCACCGACTACGAGTTCACCTCGAACGCCGTCTGGCCCGGGCAGTCCGCGGCGGACGCCCGGGTGGCCCGGGCCTGCGTGCTCGACCCCGACGAGGTGGCCGCGGGCGTCCGGCCCGTCACCTGGGCGCCGACGGAGAGCGGGTGGGCGCGCGGCGACCGGCAGGGCCTGTGCCTCGCGGTGCTCGACGGCGGCGGGGTCACCGGCTCGTACCTCGACGGGTCCGCGAGCTTCACCGCCCCCTGACCGCTCCGGAAGGGCGGTCCCGGGCGGACCCGTCCCGCCGGTCACTCCCCCGTGGACCGCTCCCCCGGGTAGACGACGCCGACCTGGCGGCGGACCTCGTCCGCGGTCGCCAGGATGCTCACCGTCTCGTCGAGCGGCAGCAGCGGCGAGTCCCGGCGCCCCTCGGCGACGGCCGTCGCCAGAGCAGCCGCCTGGAAGCACAGGCCGCCGTACCCGGTGACCCGGTTGGCGTCCCACGTCCCCGACCGGTCACCGACGGTCAGCGTGACGCCGGCGGGCACGTAGCAGCGGTCGTCGACGTCGATGCGTCCGGCGGAGCCGAGCACGTGCGTGGTGTGGCCGGACGCGGTGAGCATCGACGTGAACAGCTGGGCCTCGGCGTCGCCGTACGCGATCTGCATGCTGACCTGGGCGTCGACCCCGGTCGACGTGAGCGAGCCCGCCGCCTGGATGCTGCGCGGCGTGGTGCCGAGCCCGGCATGACGGGCGACGAACGAGGCGAACGACAGCGGGTAGATGCCGAGGTCCAGCAGCACCCCGCCCGCGAGCGCGGGGTCGAGGAGCCGGTGGGTGGCGTCGGCGCCGGAGCGGACGCCGTAGTCGCCGACGATGCGGTGCACGTCGCCCAGCACGCCGTCGTCGAGGAGCTGCCGGATGACGTCGGTGTGCGGGAGGTACCGCGTCCACATCGCCTCCATGAGCAGCACGTCGGCGTCGCGGGCGGCGGCGACCAGGGCGCGGGCCTCGGCGGCGTTGCGGGTGAACGCCTTCTCGACGAGCACGTGCTTGCCGGCCCGGAGCGCGAGGAGTGCCTGGTCGTGGTGGTGGCTGTGCGGGCTCGCGACGTAGACCGCGTCGACGGCGGGGTCGTCGACGAGCGCCTCGTACGACCCGTGGGCCCGCTCGATCCCGTGCGCACCGGCGAACCCCTGCGCCCGGTCCAGGGACCGCGACCCGGCGGCCACGACCTGCTGGCCGGTGTGCGTCCGGACGGCCTCGACCCACTTCCCGGCGATGAACCCCGGGGCCAGCACGCCCCACCGCAGGGGCGGTGCGTCGGCTGGGTCGGGGATGCGGGACTCGGGCAGCGTCAGCTCGTCGGGCACGCCGCTCAGCGTGCCACGCCGGCCCTCGGGCCGTGTGCTGCGTTCCGGTCGTCAGGGAGCAGGAACGCAGCACACAGCGAGGAGGGCGGCGGGCGATCAGGCGTGCGTCGGGGTCGCCGCGCGGGAGGAGACCGTCAGGGTGTCGCCCTCGCGGTCGACGACGACCGTCTGGCCGTCCTTCACGTCGCCGGACAGCACGCCGCGGGCCAGCCGGTCGCCGATCTCCTTCTGCACGAGGCGCCGCAGCGGCCGCGCGCCGTAGGCCGGGTCGTACCCCTCCAGGGCGAGCCACTCGCGGGCGGCGGGCGACACGTCGAGCGTGAGCCGCCGGTCGGCGAGGCGCCGGCCGAGGGCGTCGACCTGCAGGTCGACGATGTGGCCGATCTCGTCGATCGAGAGCGGGTCGAACAGCACCACGTCGTCGAGCCGGTTGAGGAACTCCGGCTTGAACGACGAGCGCACGGCGGACATCACCGCGTCGCGCTTCTCGTCGTCCGTCAAAAGAGGGTCGACGAGGAACTGCGAGCCGAGGTTCGACGTGAGCACGAGGATGACGTTCCGGAAGTCGACCGTGCGCCCCTGACCGTCGGTGAGCCGGCCGTCGTCGAGGACCTGCAGGAGCACGTCGAACACCTCGGGGTGGGCCTTCTCGACCTCGTCGAGCAGCACCACCGAGTACGGCCGACGGCGGACGGCCTCGGTGAGCTGGCCGCCCTCCTCGTACCCGACGTACCCGGGAGGGGCACCGACGAGACGGGCCACCGAGTGCTTCTCGGAGTACTCGCTCATGTCGATGCGGACCATGGCTCGCTCGTCGTCGAACAGGAAGTCGGCGAGCGCCTTGGCGAGCTCGGTCTTGCCGACGCCGGTGGGTCCGAGGAACAGGAACGAGCCCGTGGGCCGGTCGGGGTCGGAGATGCCGGCGCGGGCGCGGCGGACGGCGTCGGAGACGGCGGCCACGGCCTTCGTCTGGCCGATCAGGCGCGCCCCGATGACGTCCTCCATGCGCAGGAGCTTGGCCGTCTCGCCCTCGAGCAGCCGGCCGGCGGGGATGCCGGTCCACTGCGCGACGACCTCGGCGACCTCGTCGGGCCCGACCTTCTCCGCGATCATCGGGGTCCCCTGCGGGGCGACGTCCTCGTCGATGGACTCCTCGGACGCCTCGGCCTCGGCGATCTGCTGCTGGAGGGCCGGGATCTCGCCGTACTGGATGCGCGCGGCGGCGGACAGATCGCCCTCGCGCAGCAGCCGCTCGGCGTCGGACCGCAACGAGTCGAGGCGGGCCTTGAGGTCGCCGACCAGGTTGTGGCCGGCCTTCTCCTTCTCCCACCGGGCGGTCAGCGACGCGAGCTCCTCGCGACGGTCGGCCAGGTCGGCCCGGAGGCGCTCCAGCCGGTCGCGGGAGGCCGGGTCGTCGGACTCCGAGAGGACGACCTCCTCCATCTCGAGGCGCGTCACGGCGCGGCGCAGCTCGTCGATCTCCACGGGCGACGAGTCGAGCTCCATGCGCAGCCGGGACGCGGCCTCGTCGACGAGGTCGATGGCCTTGTCGGGCAGCTGGCGGCCGGTGATGTACCGGTCGGACAGGGTCGCGGCGGCGACGAGCGCGGAGTCGGCGATCGTCACCTTGTGGTGGGCCTCGTACCGCTCCTTGAGCCCGCGCAGGATCGCGACGGTGTCCTCGACGGACGGCTCCCCGACGAACACCTGCTGGAACCGCCGCTCCAGGGCGGGGTCCTTCTCGATGCGCTCGCGGTACTCGTCGAGCGTCGTCGCGCCGACGAGGCGCAGCTCGCCGCGGGCCAGCATCGGCTTGAGCATGTTGCCGGCGTCCATGGCGCCCTCGGCGCCGCCGCCCGCCCCGACGACGGTGTGCAGCTCGTCGATGAACGTGACGACCTCGCCCTCGGCGCCGGTGATCTCGGCGAGCACGGCCTTGAGCCGCTCCTCGAACTCGCCGCGGTACTTGGCGCCCGCGACCATGGCCGCGAGGTCGAGCGCGACGAGCCGCTTGCCGCGCAGGGACTCGGGGACGTCGCCTGCGACGATCCGCTGCGCGAGGCCCTCGACGACGGCGGTCTTGCCGACGCCGGGCTCGCCGATGAGCACAGGGTTGTTCTTGGTGCGCCGGGACAGCACCTGGATGACACGCCGGATCTCGGCGTCGCGGCCGATCACGGGGTCGAGCTTGCCGTCGCGGGCGCGCTGCGTGAGGTCCATGCCGTACTGCTCGAGCGCCTTGAACGTGCCCTCGGGGTTCGGGCTGGTGACCCGGGTGTTCCCGCGCACGGTGGGGAGGGCGGCGAGGAGCGCGTCGCGCGACGCACCGGCGGCGCGCAGGGCGTCTGCGACCCCGGACTGGCCGGTGGCGAGGCCGAGCAGCAGGTGCTCGGTGGAGACGTAGTCGTCGCCCAGGGCACGGGCCTCGGACGAGGCGGCCTCGAGTGCGGCGGCGGTCGCGCGCGAGGCGACGGGCTGCGCGACGGTGCTGCCCGACGACGAGGGCAGGCCCACGAGCGTCGACCGGACGGACCGGCCGAGGGCGGCCCGGTCGGCACCGACCGCGTCGAGGAGCCCGTTCGCGACGCCGCCCTGCTGCTGGAGCAGCGCGTTGAGCACGTGCGCAGGCTCGAGCTGCGGGTTGCCGGCGGCCGACGCCTGCTGGACGGCGTCGCCGAGGGCCTCCTGCGAGCGGGTGGTGAACTTGGCGTCCACATGACCTCCTGTGTACGGATGAGTGGTTCTGCACCACCCAACGACGACCGAAGTTGAGTCTATTCCGCTCAACTCTGCGCGCCAGCCAGGGGTGACCGTCCGCGAAACGTTGCCGCCCCGACACGTGCCCGCCTTCTGCACGACACACAGCGTCCCTAGCGTCGTCCCTCCCAGCGAGAGAGAGCAGGACACCGATGACTCTCACGATGACGCTCGTCCGGCACGGCCGCACCCAGTTCAACGTCCGCCGCATCCTGCAGGGGCGGTGCGACTCGCCGCTCACCCGCGAAGGTCGCGCCGGCGTCCGCACGACCGCACGGCACCTCGCCGCCACCCCCTTCACCGCCGCCTGGTGCTCGCCCTCCGGGCGCGCCGTGGCGACCGCCCGTGAGCTGCTCCGCCACCACCCCGAGGTCCGGCTCCGCACCGATCCCGGGCTGCTCGAGCTCGACTTCGGCGAGTACGACCAGAAGCCCGAGAGCGTCCTGGACGCCGTCGTGGCCTGGCCCGAGCTCGTGACCGACGTGCTCGCGGGCCGCCACCCCGGACTGCCCGGCGGCGAGCCCGCCGCCGAGTTCATGGCCCGCACGCGCGACGTGTTCGCCCGCATCGCCGGCGAGCACGACGGGGAGGTCCTCGTCGTGGGGCACGGCCTCGCGCTCGGCGCCTACCTCGCGACGGTCGACGACGTCGGCCTCGTCCCCCTGCCGAACGCGTCGGTCTCGACGGTCGTGGTGGAGCCCGACGGCACGCCGCGCATCACGAGCGTCGGCGTCGACGTCGCCGGCCAGGGGCACGTCGCCGCACGGCCCATGCGGACGCCCACCCCGGTCGCCGAGGTCGCCTGACGCCGGGCCCCTCGTCGCGGGCGTCCCCACCGGGACGACCGCCCAGGTGGGAGGATCGCCGGGTGGACGACGACGTCACCGACCCCCTCGGCAGCGGCTGGACCGCCCGGACCCTCCCCCTGCGCCCCGACGACCGCTCGAGCGGCGGCGTCGACCCTGTCGCGACGCTCGTCGGCCCGGCCGGCGGCCCCCGGCACGCACGCGCGGTGCTGTACCTGCACGGGTTCGTCGACTACTTCTTCCACGCGCACGTCGGCGACGCCCTCGCCGCCCGCGGCTACGACCTGTACGGCCTGGACCTGCGCGACTACGGCCGCTCGATCCGTGACGGCCGCCCGCCCAACGACACGACCGACCTCGCCACGTACACCGAGGAGATCGACGCGGCGGTCCGGATCCTCCGCGAGGACCACGGCCGGCTCGTGCTGCTCGGCCACTCCACGGGTGGCCTGGTCGCGTCGCTGTGGGCGGACGCCCGGCGGGGCGAGGGGCTCATCGACGCGCTCGTGCTCAACAGCCCGTGGCTCGACCTGCGCGGCTCCTGGTTCGAGCGACAGGTCCTCACGCCGGTGCTCGACGTCGTGGGCCGGGTCGCGCCGGGCCTCGTCGTCTCACACCTCGCGCCGCACTACGGTCGCGCGCTGCACGCCGGCACCGGCGGCGAGTGGGCGTACGACCTCACCTGGAAACCGCACGATGGGTTCCCCATCACCGCCGGGTTCATCCGCACGATCCGGCGCGGGCAGGCGCGCGTCGGCCGGGGGCTCGCCGTCGACGTGCCGGTGCTGGTGCTCGCGTCCGACGCGTCCGGCCCCGACGACAGGGTCCACGACGCGCTCGTCACCACCGACTCGGTGCTCGACGTGGCCCAGATGGCCGCCCGCGCACCGCTGCTCGGACCGGACGTGACGTTCGTCGAGATCCCCGGCGGCGCGCACGACCTGGCCCTGTCCCCGTCGCCGGCCCGCGAGCGCTACGTCGAGGAGGTGCTGCGGTTCCTCGACGCGCGCCTCACGCCGTCGTCGGGCCCGCAGCAGGAGGAGCCGGTCGGCTGACCTCCGGCGGCGTCCGCGGCTCGGTGGGCTTCGCGATGAGCTCGGCCCGGTTCGTGACGAGCAGCCACGCCGCGAGGGTCGCCGCGATGAGCGACGGCAGCAGCGTCATGTTCGGCACGATCGCGATGGCCATGAAGATGCTCAGCCACCCGCTGCGCGTCGCCGCGACCAGGATGCCCGCGGTCGCCGCCCCCACGGCCAGCGGCAGCGGGATCGACGGCCACGCGGTGTTCACCGCGAAGCCGAGCGCCACCCCGACGAACGCCACGGGGAAGATCCGGCCGCCACGGAAGGCCGTCCCGCTCGCGACGAGCATCGCGAGGAGCTTGACGAGCGCGAGGGCGAGGAACCCGAGTGCCGTGGTGGTGCCGGCCTGGTCGGGCAGCTCCTTCATCTGCTCGAGCCCCTTGAACAGCGTGATCGGGCCGCCGACCGCACCGATCACGCCGAGCGCCAGGCCGCCGAGCGTCAGCAGCAGGACGGGGTTCCGGACCCGGTGGAACAGCCGGTGCATCGGGTCGAACAGGTAGGCGGCGGCGAGGCCCAGCGCGGCCGCACCCAGCGCGACGACGACCGCGCGCAGCAGGTCGCCCGCGCCGTGCGACGAGTAGCTCGGCATGTCCACGGCGAGGCTGAGGTCGGGGGCGAGCTGCACCGACGTCAGGGCACCCGCCGTCGCGGCGACCAGCGGGGCGAACAGGCGGTCCCACAGCGGCACCCGCCGGTCGCCCGGGTCGAGCTCGGAGAACATCAGCGCCGCCGCGACGGGCGTGCCGAACATCGCCCCGATCGTCCCGGCCGTCGACATCGCCATCCAGACGGGCACCTTGACCCGCGGCAGGAAGCGCACCCCGGCCGCGACGACGAGCGCGGCGTTGATCGCCATGATCGGGTTCTCGGGACCGAGGCTCACACCGCCCGCCAGCATCAGCACGAGCGCGATCGCCAGCCCCGGCAGGACGCGCAGCGCGAGCGGTGGCGCCACGAGCTCCGTCGTCGCGGGGTCCGGCCCGGCGTGGCCCGGTGCGTACCGGATGACGAGCCCGACGGCGAGACCGGTCGCCGTGAGGAGCGCGATGATCCACAGCGCCGAGTCGGGGTCGACGCCGATGCTGTCGGGCAGGGCGTCCCACAGCCACTTCTCGAGGAGCCCCGCGAGGTCGCTGAGCGCGATGAGCGTCAACGAGCACACGATCCCGATCACCGCCGCGGGCACGGTCATCCGCAGGAGCTGGCGGACAGGGACGCGGAACTGGGAGGTCGGCGCCTCCGCCGACGCGGCGGCCTCCACCGCAGCCGGCGCGGCCGCTGGCGAGGCGGGGAGTGGAGCAGCGGGCGGAGCGGCGCGCGCGACGTCCGGCCCGGTCGGGGGCTCGGACGGTCCGGTGGGCGGCTCGGCCGGCGGACCGCTGGGCGGCTCGGTCATCGTCCTCCTTCGTCCGACGCGTCCAGCCTGGCCGTCGTGCGGGTCGTGCCGCCTCACCCGGATGAGGTGACCCGGGTCAGACGTCCCCGGCCGGGTCGAGCGACGCCTCGTGCGGCTCCGACAGCGACAGCACCGCGGCGACGACCCCGGGCTGCGCCGCGATCCGCCGTTCCAGCGCCGCCAGGACGTGCGACGCCTCGGTCTCGTCGGGCTCGCCCTGCAGGTCCACCGCGCCGACGAGGAAGATCTGCTGGGCGCCCATGTACTGCAGGTGCAGCTGCGTGACGCGGGCGATCTCCGGCTGGTCGAGCAGCGCTCGCACGGCGGCCCGCTGCAGGGTCTCGTCGGCGGCCTGCCCCACGAGGAACCGCCGGTTGCGGTCGATGAGCACCACGGCGACGACGCCGAGCAGCACCCCGACGAGGATCGAGCCGATCGCGTCCGGCACCGGGGACCCCGTGGCCTGGTGCAGCCCGATGCCGACGGCCGCGATGAGGATGCCGACGAGCGCGGCGGCGTCCTCGAAGAACACCGCCCGCACGGTCGGGTCCGACGTGGCGAGGATGTGCTCGATGACCTCCTGGTCGCGCTTGGCCGCCGAACGACGCGCCTGCCGGGACGCCTGGAAGAACGAGACCCCCTCCAGCACGAACGACAGGCCCAGCACCGCGTACGCGATGCCGAAGTCGGTCGCCGGCTCCGGGTGCGCGAGCTCCTGGATGCCGTGCGTGATCGACACCCCGGCACCGACCGCGAACAGCCCGATCGCCGCGAACAGCGACCACACGTAGACCTCGCGCCCGTACCCGAACGGGTGGGTCCGGTCCGCCGGCCGGGACGCCTTGCGCTGCGCGACCAGCAGGAACACCTCGTTGCCGGTGTCCGCCCACGAGTGCGCCGCCTCGGCGAGCATCGACGCCGCACCCGTCATGACCGCGGCGACGGTCTTCGCGACGGCGATCAGCAGGTTCGCCCCGAACGCGACGACGACGGTCAGCGTGCTCTCACCGCCGGTCTCGGCCGCCTGCTCGGCCGCCCCGGACGGCAGCACGCCGACGACCGGCTCGCCCTGCTGCTGCTCCTCACCCATGCACACGTGGCTAGCACAGCCCCCGGCCCCGCGCCCGCCCGGGCGATCACGGGCGCTCCCCAGCGAGATCGTCACTTCGGGGCGAGATCGTCACTTTGAACTGACGATCTCGCCCCGAAGTCACGATCTCGGCGGAGCAGGTGGGGCTGGGGGTGGGGGGCGGGTGGGGGGCCGTCGGTGGGCGCGGGGTGGGCGGTGGGTGTGTGATGGGGCCGTCCGCAGGTGAGGTCCGGTGGCAAGGAGGCCGTCATGTCCACGCACCCTGCTGCCTTCCCGCCGGGCACGCCGGCGTGGGCGGACATCACGGTCCCGGACGTCGGCCGGGCCGGGGCGTTCTACGGCCCGCTGCTCGGCTGGGAGTTCGAGGTGGGCGGTCCCGCGACGGGCGGCTACGTGCAGGCGACGCTCGACGGCCGCCGGGTGGTGGGGCTCGCGGAGCCGATGGGCGAGGACCCCGCACCACCCGCCGCCTGGTGCTTGTACCTGGCGACGGACGACGTGGCGGCGACGTCCGAGGCCGTGGCCGAGGCGGGCGGGCGGCCGCTGGTCACCGCCATGCCGATCCTCGACATGGGCGTCATGGCGATCTACGTGGACCCGACGGGTGCCGTGTTCGGCGCGTGGCAGCCCGGCACGCACACCGGCTGGGACGCGGTCGACGAGCCCGGCTCGGTCCTGTGGTCCGAGGTGATGACGCACGACCAGCCGGCGGCGCTGGAGTTCTACCGGCGGGTGTACGGGTGGGGGGTCGACGACATGTCGGGGCCGGGGTTCACGTACGCGACGGTGTCGGTGGACGGCCAGACGGTCGCCGGGGTCGGCCAGTACGGCAGCCAGGTCGGCGCCGACGCCCCGCCGGCGTGGACGCTGTACTTCGGGGTGGACGACACCGACGTGTCGGCCGCCCGGGCCGCGGAGCTCGGCGGCACGGTCGTGAGCCCGCCGACGGACACCCCGTACGGCCGGATGTCGCTCGTGCAGGGGCCGTTCGGCGAGGTGTTCGCTCTGATGGGGCCCGAGACGGGCGAGGCGGCGGCGCACGGCTGATCGCGTGACCTGCGGCTGCGGCCGGCGAGCGCCCGCCGGTGCTCGCCGGACGTCCGCCGGACGACCCGGGCCCGCGACGTCCGTAGGCTGACCGCTGTGAGCCTGCCGTCCGACGCCTTCCGCCATGTGGCGTCGCGCCCGCACGAGCCGCTGCGCACGTTCCACCCGCGCCGCGCGCCGCTGGGCAGGGAGCGGGAGGACGCGCTGGCCCGGCTCTGGCCGCGGTACGGGTTCTCGGTGCACGACGACGCGCACGGCCCCGCGCCCCGGACGCCCGACGGCACGCTCGACGTGCGCGCCCTGTTCGGCCGGGACGCACCGCTGGTCCTCGAGATCGGATCGGGCATGGGCGAGACGACCGCCGCGATGGCCGCCGCCGACCCCGACCGGGACTACCTCGCCCTGGAGGCGCACCTGCCGGGTGTCGCGAACCTGCTCGGCCTCGTCGAGGAGCACGGCCTGACGAACGTCCGCGTGGGCCACGGCGACGCGCTCGACCTGGTCCGCCGCGCACTTCCCGAGGGGTCGCTCGACGCGGTGCACGTGTACTTCCCGGACCCGTGGCCCAAGGCGCGGCACCACAAGCGCCGGCTCGTGCAGCCCGCGCACGTCGCGCTGCTGCGCAGCCGCCTGCGGGTCGGCGGGACGCTGCACTGCGCGACGGACTGGGTGCAGTACGCCGACCAGATGCTCGAGGTGCTGACGGCCGACCCGGGCCTGGCGAACACGGTGAGCACGGCCGACGGGTTCGCGCCGCGGCCCGCGCACCGGCCCGTGACCAAGTTCGAGCAGCGGGGCCTGGACCTGGGCCACGAGGTACGCGACGTCGTGGTGCGGAGGGTCCGATGAGCGAGACGAGCAGCGGGACGACGAGCGAGGACGGCACGGGGGGCGACGGGAGCACGGGCGGCTTCCGGGTGCTCATCGTCCCGGGCGTGAACCCGGACCGGTGGCTGCGGGTGTGGCAGGACCGGCTCCCCGACGTGCCGGTCACGCTGCTGCACGCCGAGCCGCCCGACGCGGTCACCGCCCTGCGCGAGGGCCGCACCGACGTGGCGCTCGTCCGGCTCCCGGTGGACCGCGACGGCCTGCACGTCATCCCGCTCTACACCGAGGCGACCGTCGTCATGGTGCCGAAGGACCACGTGTTCTCGGTCGCGGAGGAGGTCGTGCCCGACGACTTCGCGGACGAGACGGTGATCGTCCCCGACGACGACCTCGTGGGCTGGACGGACGCCCCCGGCACCCCGTTCACGGGCGGCCCCGTGCCGACCACCACGGACGCGGTCGACCTCGTCGCCGCGGGCGTCGGGGTGCTGCTGCTCCCCCAGTCGGTCGCCCGCCTGCACCAGCGCCGCGGGCTCACCGCCCGCCCGGTCGCCGGCTCCCCCGGGTCGCAGATCGGGCTGGCCTGGCTCGTCGACGCCGAGGACGAGCTCACCGAGGAGTTCATCGGGATCGTCCGCGGCCGCACGGCCGGGTCCTCGCGCGGGCGAGGGGCACCGCCCGCGCCCGAGCCGGCGAAGAAGAAGCCCACGTCGTCGCAGCGCGGCGGACCGGCGAGAGGTCAAGGTCCTTCGTCCGGCGCGAAGCGGACCACCGCGAAGGGCGCGAGCCCCGCACGCGGCGCACGCAAGCCCCGACGCGGCCGCTGACCGCCATGCCCCACGCACGCGGCACGGACGGCGGGATCGTGCGACGGCTGCGGGACGTGGGCGCCGGCCTGGCACGACGCCTCCAGGGCACGGGTGCGTGGCGGCTCTGGACGGCGTGCAGCACGGGGATGGTGCGGATCGAGCCGTTCGACCGGGCGATGACCCTCGCCGCGCAGGCGTTCACCTCGATCGTGCCCGTGCTCATCGTCGCGGCCGCGTTCGGCCCGTCCCACCGGGGGCCCGGCGACGCGATGGCCGACGCCGTCGGCCTCTCCGAGGAGGCCCGCGCCGCGCTCGAGGCCAGCGTGCCGAGCGGCGCGACCGTGAGCAGCAGCATCGGCCTGCTCGGGGTCCTCGTCGCGCTCGTCACGGCCACCTCGTACTCGCGGGCGCTGGAGCGCATGTACTCGAAGATCTGGGAGGTCGAGCGTCCCGGCCTGCGGACGGCGTGGCGGTGGCTCGCCGCGATCGGCGCGGTGCTCGCCGCCGTCGCCCTCCTCCGCGTCACCCGGCAGGCCACCGCCGGTGACACCTGGTCGGGCCTCACCGAGCTCGTCGTCGAGCTGGTGGTGTGGACGGCCGTCTGGACGTTCGTGCCCTGGGTGCTGCTGCAGGCCGAGGTACGGGCCCGCGTGCTGGTGTGCGGGGGCCTGCTGTCCGCGGTCGCGCTGGCCGTGCTCGCCGCCGTCGGGGGCGTCTACCTGCCGATCGCGCTCGAGGCGGGCGCGCGGCAGTTCGGCGTGCTCGGGATGACGTTCACCTACATCGGCTGGCTGTTCGCGCTGTCGTTCGCGCTGGTGGCCGCCGCCGTCGTGGGTCGGGCGTGCGCGCTCGACGACGGGCGGCTCGGCCGGGTCGTCCGTGGCGAGCCGCTGTCCGACTGGCACGACGCGACCGACTGACCCCGAGGCCGGTCAGGCCCGCTCGGCCTCCGCGCGACGGTCGGCCTCCCGCGAGCGCTGCTTGCGCTCCTCGCGGCGGACCTCCTCCTGGGTGGCCCGCTCACGCACCAGCCACTCCGGCGGCTCGGCGACGAGGTCGGCGATCTGCTCGGTGGTGAGCGGCTCGGTGACACCGGCCCGCGCGAGGCCGCTGATCGACACCCGCAGGCGCCCGGCGACGACGTTGCGCGGGTGCGGCCCGTCGCGGCGCAGGTCCACGAGCCACTGCGGGGGGTTGCGCTGCAGCTCGGCGAGCTCCTCGCGCGTCACCGTCCCCTGCTGGAACTCCTCAGGGGTCGCCGGCAGGTACACGTCGAGCTTGGCGGCCGCCGTGGACGGCTTCATCTCCTGGGACTTCTTGGGCGGGGTCACCGCACCAGCGTAACGAGCGCGCCCCCGAGCCCCACGCCAGGGCCGGGGGCGCGCGCGCTCAGGCGCTCGGGTCGACGGGGTGGGTGCCCCAGATGCGGTCGATGTAGTCGCGCATGCTGCGGTCCGAGGAGAAGAACCCCGAACGGGCCACGTTGAGCACCGCCGAGCGGGTCCACGCGTCCTGGTCGGCGTACGCGGCGTCGACCCGGTCCTGCGCGTCGAGGTACGCCTGGAAGTCGGCGAGCACCAGGAACCGGTCCTCCTGCAGGAGGTTCGCGACGATCGGCTCGAACACGTGGCGGTCCCCGTCGGAGAACCTCCCCGACGCGATGAGGTCGAGCGCGTGCCGGAGCGTCTTGTTCGTCTCGTAGTAGGACGTCGGGTGGTACCCCGCGTCGACGACGTCCGCGACCTCCGGCTCGGTGAGCCCGAACAGGAAGAAGTTGTCGTCACCGACGAGCTGGCGGATCTCGACGTTCGCGCCGTCGTCGGTGCCGATGGTGAGGGCGCCGTTGAGCGCGAACTTCATGTTGCCCGTGCCGGACGCCTCCTTGCCGGCGAGCGAGATCTGCTCGGACAGGTCGGCCGCCGGGATGAGGGTCTCGGCGAGAGTCACGTTGTAGTTGGCCGGGAACGCGATGCTCAGCCGGCCCTTGATCGCCGGGTCCGCGTTGATGGTGCGGCCGACGGCGTTGATGAGCCCGATCGTCTGCTTCGCCATCCGGTACCCGGGGGCGGCCTTGGCGCCGAACGCGAACGTGCGGGGCGTGACCTTGTCGACGTCCAGCTCGCCCGACGTGATGCGCTCGTACAGCGACACCACGTGCAGGAGCTTGAGCGTCTGGCGCTTGTACTCGTGCAGCCGCTTGACCATGACGTCGAGCATCGTGTCCGGGTCGAGCTCGATGCCGTCGCGCTCCCGCAGCACCCCGACGAGCCGGTGCTTGTTGTTCGTCTTGATCTCGCGGAACAGCCGCCGGAACTCGGCGTCGTCGGCCAGCGGCTCGAGCTCCTTGAGGCGCTCCAGGTCCGTGACCCAGCCGTCGCCGATCGCGCCCGTGATCAGCCCCGACAGCCCTGGGTTGGCGAGCCGGACGAACCGGCGGGGCGTGATGCCGTTGGTGACGTTGGTGAACTTCTCCGGGAAGTACTCCGAGAAGTCGTGCAGCACCTTGTCGCGCAGCAGCTGCGAGTGCAGCGCGGCGACCCCGTTGACCTTGGTGCCCGCGACCGTCGCGAGGAACGCCATCCGCACGGACCGCTCGGGGTGCTCCGCGATGATCGACATCCGCCGCACCCGCAGCTCGTCGTCCGGGTACCGCTCCCGCACGCCCTCGAGGAACTCGTCGTTGATGCGGTAGATGATCTCCAGGTGCCGGGGCAGCAGGCGGCCGAGCAGGTCCGCCGACCACACCTCGAGCGCCTCGGGGAGCAGCGTGTGGCAGGTGTACGCGAACACCTGCTGGACCGTGGCCCACGCGTCGTCCCAGGTCCACCCGCGCTCGTCGACGAGGATCCGCATGAGCTCGGGGATCGCGATGACCGGGTGCGTGTCGTTGAGCTGGAAGATGATGCGCTCGGGCAGGCGCCGCAGGTCGAAGTCCTCCGGCAGCACCTGCTCGAGGAAGTTCGCCAGCGAGCACGCGACGAAGAAGTACTGCTGCTGCAGCCGCAGCTCCTTGCCCTGCGGCGTCGAGTCCTCGGGGTAGAGGACCTTCGAGATGTTCTCGGCGAACGTCTGTGCCCGGACGGCCTCGGCGTAGTCGCCGGCGTTGAAGATCTCCAGGTCGAACGCGCGCGTCGCCTGCGCGCTCCAGAGCCGCAGCGTGTTCACGCGGCCGTTCTCGAACCCCGGGACCATGTAGTTGTACGGGACGCCGAGCACGCTCCAGCCCGGCACCCACCGGGTCCGCTCGGTGCCCTCGTCGTCGTACGTCTCGGTGTGCCCGCCGAAGTTCACGGTGACCGCGGCCTCCGGGTGCGGGAACTCCCACGGCGACCCCAGCGCCAGCCAGTTGTCGGGCTTCTCCACCTGCCAGCCGTCGACGAACGTCTGCCGGAAGATGCCGTACTCGTAGCGGATCCCGTACCCGATGCAGGGCACGTTCATCGTGGCGAGCGAGTCGACGAAGCACGCCGCGAGCCGGCCCAGGCCGCCGTTGCCGAGACCCGGCTCCACCTCGGCGTCGCGCAGCGTGGCCAGGTCGATGCCGAGGTTCGACAGGCCCTCCTCGACCACGTCCTGCAGGCCCGAGGCCAGCAGCGCGTTGTCGAGCTGACGCCCGAGCAGGAACTCCGCGGACAGGTACGCGACGGACTTCGCCTGCAGCTCGTACTGCCGTCGCAGCGTCTCCAGCCAGCGGACCATGAGGTAGTGCCGGACGGTCCTCGCCAGGGCGAGGTACTGGTCGTTCACGGAGGCGCGGGACAGGTCGACGCCCTGCCCGAAGTTGAGCTCACGCAGGAACTCGCGCGTGAAGCCGTCGACCGTGCGCTCGCGGATGGCGATGGGTTCCGTGTTCTGGGGGGTCACCTCTCGCACGCTATCCACGACCCGGGGTGGCGTGCCAGGTCAGCGGACGACGAAGTACGTCACCACGTCGCCCGGGGCGACGAGGCGTCGCGGTGCGCGCGCTCAAGTCGAGCATCTCGACTGTCGATATGGCGGACAGGGACGACACATCGATGATCGATACGGAGGCCGGGATGACGGCGCTGAGCAGCACGGGCACCACGGTGCGGCGGGACGTCGCGACCGCGACCGTCGTCGGGATCCTCGTCGTCGCCGCGTGGCTCGCGGTCGTCGCCGGCGTGGTGGCCGGCGTGCGGGGCGTGGTCGACGGCACGGCCGGGGTCACCGTCGCGATGGGGCCGTCCGCTCCCGCCTGGTCGGTGACCGTCGTCCCGTGCGTCGAGGGGGACGGGTGCGAGCCCTCGACGACGGCCGACGTGTGGCCGTCCGGGGAGCCGCTGCCGGCCCAGCCCACGGGTCCGCTGGTCCTGTGGGTGTACCACGCCGACCCGCTCACGGCCGTGCTCGCCGGTGTGCCTGGCTGGCTGGGCTTCGTGGCGGGCGGGGCCGTGACCCTGCTGCTCCTGCCGGTGCTGCGGGCCACCGCGGCCGGTCGGCCCTTCGCCCCGGGCGGCGCGCGACGGCTGGCCGGGTCGGCCGCGGTCACGACCGGCGCCTGGTTGCTCGTCGTCGCCCTGCCCGCCGTCGCCGCCCCGCGGGTCATCGCGCTGCGGGAGCAGTCGCCGCTCGGCGACGGCGTCCAGCAGTGGGGCCTGCCGTCCGGGTGGCTCGTCCCCGACGTCCACGTCACGTGGTGGCCGCTGCTCGTCGCGCTGCTGCTGGGCGTGCTCGCGGCCGCCGTCCGGCGCGGGGCCCGGCTCGCCGCCGACACGGACGGGCTCGTATGACCGACGACGACGCGTCGCACCGGGTCGTCAGCCGGCTCGGTGCGCTGCTCGACGAGCGCGGCATGACCCTCGTGCAGCTCGCGGCGGCGACGGGCATCACGGTCGCGAACCTGTCGGTGCTCAAGAACGGGCGGGCGCGGGCGATCCGGTTCAGCACCCTGACGGCCGTGTGCGACGCGCTCGGGTGCTCGCCGGGCGACCTGCTCGACGTCGAGCCGACGAGCGGCTGAGCGGACGGGCCGAAACTATCGGACGACGACGAGGTCCCAGGACCCGGCCGAGGCGCCCTGCGACGGCGCACGCGGAGTCGTCGAACATGGATTTCCCGCGGATCCGGATCTCCATCGATGGACAAGACGTCCCGAAACGTATCAGCCGGAAAGTCGAAACGTAGCGACTCCGTACGGTCGAAGGGCACAGTCGGGACCGGTTCGTCGTCCGTCATCCGCCGCCGCGCCTGCGGAGCCGACCCACCCGAACCGCGACGTCGCGGCCGATGCACCGCGCGACGTCCGTTCGTCTGGAGGCACGTCGCATGCAATCCCCACGCCCGAGAGCCCGTCGCTGGGCGGCCCTCGCCATCGCATCCGTCAGCGTCGTGGCGGCCACCGCTGCCGCCACCGCCGTCATCCCGTCCGCGAGCGCCGCGGCGGCCGGGTGCCGCGTCGTCTACACCGTCGCGTCGCAGTGGCCCACCGGCTTCACGGGTTCCGTGCAGGTGACGAACCTCGGCGACCCGGTGTCGTCGTGGACGCTCACGTGGACCGCGGCCTCCGGCCAGAAGATCACGCAGGGCTGGAGCGCGACCGTCACGCAGTCCGGGAGCGACGTCACCGCGCGGAACGTCCAGTGGAACGGCGCGCTGGGGACCGGGCAGAGCGCGCTGTTCGGGTTCAACGCGTCGTGGAGCGGGAGCAACCCGGTGCCGACGACGTTCGCCCTCAACGGGACGACGTGCACGGGGTCGACGCAGCCGACGACGTCCCCGACACCCACGGCGACCCCGACCCCGACGCCCACCCACGAGCACACGCCGACCCCGACGACGACACCCACCCCCACGACCACCCCGACCCCGCTGCCCAGCCAGCCTGTCGACAACCCGGCCTGGGGGAAGTCGCTCCCGCCGGCGGGAGCGACCGTCAGCCACGCCTACGAGATGATCCAGACCGCCCAGGCGTCGGGCTACCAGCCCCGCTCGGGCGAGTGCTCGGTCGAGGTCCACGCCCGCTACTGGACGTACGGGCCGGACGGCAAGGTCTACCCGACGTGGCACCCGACGAAGGACCCGAGCGGGTGCGCGTTCGGCCACGAGCACGGTGACGACCCGCGCACGTCCGACCTGTTCACGACCGTCGGCTGGCCGGCCTTCGGCTACACGAGCGAGGTCCTGGCGCAGACGGCCGCCGCGAGCAGCCAGCGCCACGAGGACCACGTCGGTCACAAGGTGCTCGCGGTGAACAACTCGAACGTCATCCAGGGCGACAACGGCACCAGCTTCTTCCCGCCGTCGGGCAGCACGGCCGCCGTGTGCGACGTGCTGCTGAAGTTCCACCAGGGCACCCACTCGCCGGACGCGTTCACCAACAACCTGCACGAGCTGATCTACGCGAGCAGCTGCACGCAGAACGGGCAGACCGTCGAGGCCCGCTACAGCGCCCTCATCCCGATCGGCCGCCCGGGCGGCTTCAGCAGCACCGACTGCCCCGGACCCAACCTCGGCCAGAAGTTCACGCAGGTCGGCCCGGCCGTCCCCGCGAACTCCCCGTCCGACACCCGCTCGCTCGGCCGCCTCCTCACGGACGCGTCGTGCGTGCAGGCCATCCGCGACGGCAAGACCCACTTCGAGGTCATCGAGAACAAGGAGGTCCCGTTCGACACGAACGACTTGCACGAGTTCTGGTTCTCGGACGTGCGGCTCAGCACCTCGCAGGTGTCGTTCACCCTGTCGCCGCTGTTCTACGTGCTGAACCCGAGCCGCTACTACGACCCGGCGTCGGCGAACAAGCTGTCCCGCGTCGTCGACCTGTGCGCCACCGGCATCCGCGGCGCGTACTGCGACCAGGTCCGCAGCTACGGCTCGGCCGTCACGTGGGACGACCCGCGGTCACCGTTCAAGGGGACGCTGCGCGAGTTCCGCCCCGGCACGTTCGCGGTCCGCACCTCCGGCCCGACGACCGTCTACACCGACGCCCTCGGCGCGAACCCGTCGTCGACGCCGTTCGCCGGGTCGATCAAGCAGTACTTCTCCGGCACCTCGACCGGCACGCTCTACGTCCGCGGCGCGACGCGGGACTACGGCGGCAGCGCGTCGACCGGGGTCCACGCACCCAACTGAGCGGGGGGCACGGGAGGGTCGTCGCACGCGCGGCGACCCTCCCGTCGCGCGTGCTCACAGCACCCGCACAGGTCACAGGCCTCATCGCCCCGTCGGTCCCCTCCGATGGGACGGGTACCTGAGCAGATCGGAGCGAGATGACTGACATCACCGTCAAGGCGGCATCGGCCACGACCACGGCGTCGAGCGGGACGCCGACCGGGTCCGCGACGCAGCGCGCGTACGAGCGCGCCGTCAAGGCCCTGGAGACCGCGCAGCAGAAGCTGACCCGGGACGCGGCCAAGCCCGAGTCCGACGCCACCATCGAGACGGACCGCGCGGCGGTCCAGCTGGCGCAGGTCGCGGTCCAGACGGCCGCGGCCGCCGTCGCCCGGGAGCAGGCCGAGACGCAGGCGGACGCGAGGACCGGGGACAGCGCCGGGTCGGCGACGACCGCGGGCACGTCGCTCCGCGACAACCGGCTGGACGTCCTGGCGTAGCCCTCTCGGCGCCCTGGTACGTCCGGGACGCGGAGGGTCGCCGCTCGTCGCCGACCCTCCGCCCGGGTCGAGCGGTCGTCAGCCGCGGGGCTCCTCGGCCGCCACGGCCTCCCCCGGCTGCCGGGTCGGCAGGCTGTCGGACAGGAACAGAGCCGCGAGGGCGACGACGGCGAGCACCGCGAGGGCCGCTCGCAGCGCGTCGAGCCGGGCGGCCGCGTTCTCGTCGACGACCGCCTGCGCGGTCGACCCCGTCACGCCGACCGCCTCGAGGGCGTCGCCGAGCTGGGCGTCGGAGATGAACGGGACGCCCGCCTCGAGCTGCACCTCGGCCTGCGACGACAGCGAGTCGGGGACGTCGGGGTTGTCCTTGATCCCGACGAAGAACGACGTGGCGAGCGCCGACATCAGCACCGTGCCGGCGAGCGCCGTGCCGATCGACGCCCCGAGGAACGTCACCGAGTTCTGCAGGCCGCCGACCTCGGCGCTCTGCTCGTCGGGCAGGGCACTGACCGTGACGCTGCCGAGCTGCGAGGCGAGCGCCCCGATGCCGAGACCCGCGAGCAGCAGCGGCCACGTGACGACCTCGGGCCCGACGCCGATCTCCAGCGCGGACAGCAGCACGACGACCCCGACGAACAGCAGCGCGAACCCGACCCGCACCACCCGTCGCGGCGACGCCCGGGGGAAGAGCCGCGGGATGCCGACGGCCGCGGCGAGCAGGGCCAGCGACAGCGGCAGGATCCGCACGCCCGTCGCGACCGCGGACAGCCCGAGCGCCACGGACAGGAACAGCGGGACGACGAAGAACAGCCCGTTCTGCAGCACGTACTGGAAGAAGAACGAGGTCAGCCCGCCGCGGAGCTGCACGGACCGGAACATGGCGGGGTCGATGAGCGCGGCACGGCCGGCCGCCAGCTGGCGGCTCTCCCACCGCACGAACCCGACGAGCACGAGCCCACCGCCGATGAGCATCCAGAGCACCGGCGACGCCCCCAGCCACGACGGCGCACCCGGGGTCGGGATGACCAGCCCCCACACCCCCGCCCGCATGACGGCGAACACGACGAGCCCGAGCCCCGACGCCGACAGCGCCGTCCCGACCACGTCGAGCTTCACGGACCGGTCGGCGGGCGCGTCCGCGATCCGCCGGGCCATCACCACCATCGCCGCGACAAGCACGACCTCGCCCGCGAACACCCACCGCCACGACGCGTACGTGGTGAGCAGCCCGCCGATCAGCGGCCCCACCGCGACCGCGCTCGCCCCCGCCGCGGCGACCAGCCCGTACGCCCGCGGCCGGTCCGCCCGCCCGAAGTTCGACGCCACGAGCGCGACGATCGCCGGCATGATCAGCGCCGCGCCGACCCCTTCCAGGATCGACCAGCCGACGAGCAGCACCGCGAGGTTCGGCGCGAGGGCCGTGGTGAGCGACCCGGTGCCGTAGATCACCGCCCCGACGGCGAACGCCCGCTTGCGGCCGATGATCTGGCCGATCTTCCCGCCGGTGATCATCAGCGACGCCATGACGAGCGTGTACAGCGTGATGGCCGTCTGGATGCCCGCGACCGTGGTGCCGAGGTCGCTGGCGACGGTCGAGATCGACACGTTCATCACCGAGCTGTCGAGCGCCATGAGGAACTGGCCGGACGCGAGCGTGAGGAGCACGAGCCCGGGCGACAGCGTGCCGACGGTGGGCGGTGCGGGCTGCTCGGCGGCCATCGCCGGACCTCGTCTCTCCCGGTGTGGTCCCGAGCCTGCCGCAGTCACCGCCCCGCCGTCACCGGCTCACCCGATCGGGAAAATGAGCCCCGGGCGGCGCGACGACGCTGAGAGGATCCCGCACCATGACGCGAGAGCACCTTTCCCGGACCCTCATCAGCTGGGCCTCGATCCTGGAGCCGAACACCCGCGACCAGGCCGTCCGCACGGCGACCATGCCGTTCGTCTACCCGCACCTGGCCCTCATGCCCGACGCGCACCTCGGCAAGGGCGCGACGGTCGGCTCGGTGATCCCGACACTCGGAGCGATCATCCCGGCGGCCGTCGGCGTCGACATCGGCTGCGGCATGATCGCCGTCCGCACGCAGTGGACGGCCGACGAGGTCCGTGCCGCCGGGTCGCTGGCGACCCTGCGAGAGGCGATCGAGGCGGCCGTGCCGCTGTCGGCCGGGCAGTACAACGCAGGGCTTACGCCGACGGCCGAGGTCCGGGTGCGTGAGCTCGAGGCGCTGGCCGAGAAGGCCCGGTTCGACCCCGGCCGGTACGCGGGGAACTGGCGGCTGCAGCTCGGGTCGCTCGGTTCGGGCAACCACTTCATCGAGGTCACGGTCGACGAGACCGGCACGGTGTGGCTGTTCCTGCACTCGGGGTCCCGTGGCGTGGGCAACAAGATCGCGCAGCACCACATCGCCGTCGCCGCGGACCTCTGCAAGAAGTGGTGGATCAGCCTGCCCGACCCGGACCTCGCGTACCTCGTCGAGGGCACCGACGAGTTCTGGGCGTACATGCGTGAGCTGCGGTGGGCCCAGCACTTCGCCCTCCTCAACCGCGAGGAGATGATGGACCGGGTCGTCGACGCGATCACCGCGCACATGGGCGAGGCCGTCGACGAGCAGGAGCGGATCAACTGCCACCACAACTTCACCGAGAAGGAGAAGCACTTCGGCAAGGACGTGTGGGTGTCCCGCAAGGGCGCCATCCACGCGGGTGCCGGGGTGCCCGGGCTCATCCCCGGGTCGATGGGGACCGCGTCCTACGTCGTCGAGGGCAAGGGTGACCGGCTGTCCCTGTGCTCGTCGCCGCACGGGGCCGGGCGCCACCACTCCCGGTCGGCGGCTCGTCGGCTGTTCACGCACGAGCAGCTCAGGGAGGCCATGGCCGGCATCGAGTACCGGGACACGGACGCGTTCGTCGACGAGATCCCGGCGGCGTACAAGGACATCGACACCGTCATGGCCGACGCCGCCGACCTCGTCGAGATCCGGCACACCCTGCGGCAGATCCTCAACGTGAAGGGCGACTGACGCCGCCGTCCCCCGCCTCACCTCCGTGGCGGGGGACGATCCGGCGACATGATGGGGTCATGCCCACCCCCCGCCTCACGCTCAACAACGGCGTCAAGATCCCGCAGCTCGGCTACGGCGTCTTCCAGGTCCCGCCCGACGAGACCAAGGACGCGGTCCTCCAGGCGTTCGACGTCGGCTACCGGCACATCGACACGGCCCAGAGCTACCGCAACGAGCGGGGCGTCGGCGAGGCCCTGCGGGAGTCCGGGCTGGCGCGCGGCGACGTGTTCGTGACGAGCAAGCTGAACAACGGCGCCCATGCCACGCAGGCCGCGCACGACGCGTTCGACCGGACGCTGGACGAGCTCGGCACCGACTACGTCGACCTGTTCCTCATCCACTGGCCGCTCGCGATGCTCAGCGACTACGTCGAGACGTGGCGGGCGCTCGAGGACATCTACGCGTCCGGCCGGGCCAAGGCGATCGGGGTCTCCAACTTCCAGCGCGCACACCTGCGCCGGCTGCTCGAGGAGACGACGGTCCCCCCGGCGGTGAACCAGATCGAGGTGCACCCGTACCTCACGCAGACCGGCCTGCGGGCGCTCGCGTTCGAGCACGGGATCGCCGTCGAGGCGTGGTCGCCCCTCGGGCAGGGCGCGGTGCTCGGCGACGAGACGATCGCGCGCATCGCCCGCGACCACGGCCGCACGCCGGCCCAGGTGGTCCTGCGCTGGCACCTCCAGCACGGCCACGTCGTGTTCCCGAAGTCCGTGACCCGGTCCCGTGTCGAGGAGAACTTCGACGTCTTCGGCTTCACGCTGCACGACGAGGACCTCGCCGACATCGACGCGCTCGACCGCGACGAGCGCACCGGCCCGGACCCCGACACGTTCGACCGGGTGCCGCCGGCCTGAGGGCTACTCGGCGCTGCGCGGCCGGCCCGAGGCGGAGCAGAGCACCATCCCAGATCGGTCGAACACCCGGACGGGGATCGTCCGGAATACTGCCTACCGTCGGCCGCATGACACACGAACCGTACGAACCGCCCCTCGCCGGCTCCGAGGTCGACCACCTCGTCGGCTCCCTCGACCTCATGCGCGTCACGTTCCGCTGGAAGGCGGACGACCTCGACGCCGCGGGCCTGTCCCAGACCGTCGGAGCGTCCACGCTCACCCTCGGCGGCCTGCTCAAGCACCTCGCCGCCGTCGAGGACACCTACTTCTCGTGGCACCTCTCGGGCCGGCACCCGGGACCCGTCTGGCACCCGGAGACGTGGGAGGACACCCACGCCGAGCTCCTGGCCGCGGGCGACGACACCCCCGACGAGCTGTACGCGATCTGGGACGGGGCGGTCAGCCGCTCCAAGGCGAGGCTGGCGGAGGCCGTCGAACAGGGCGGCCTCGACCAGCTCGCGCACCGCAGCGACGACGACGGCGCGCACTCGAGCCTGCGCCGGCTGCTGTTCGACCTGGTCCAGGAGTACTCCCGGCACACCGGCCACGCCGACCTGATCCGCGAGGTCGTCGACGGACGCGTCGGGGAGGACCCTCCGGCCGGGTGGCTGCCGAAGGTCGGCGACCAGCTCACGTGGCTGTGGCGCGCCTGACCGACCGGGTCGGGAGCCGTGGGGTCAGGACGCCGCCGGGACGTCCTCGCCGCCGCACGCCCACGGGAGCATCGACACCAGCAGGTTCTCGACGTCCTGGTCGCCGTCCCGGCCCTTGACCGGGTCGCCGTCGAGCGAGACCTGCAGGTACCGGCCGTCGCACACCCAGTGCGCCGTCGTCCCGGCACCGGGCTTCGTCACGAAGCCCGCGCCGGGCCCGTCGGCCTCGATCGGGTCCACGTCGTTGGTCCGGCGGATCTCCTCCAGGGCCTCCTGGTCGGTCGCCCCGATCCGTCCGCTCTCGACGACGTCGACCTGCAGGCCGCGGTCGCCGGAGCCGTCGAGGATGCACACGAAGTTCGGCCGGTCCGTGGTCCACGACCCCGCCTGGCTCTGGACCGACGCCTTGCCGCCGAGCGCGAGCGCGGCCCCCTCCTGCGGGACGCCGTCGCACACGTACGGCGACGCGGCCGTGGTCGGCACGGGCGACGTGTCCGGGCGCGAGCAGCCGGCGAGGACGGCCACGAGAGCCAGGCCGGCCACGAGCGTGCGGGACGCGCGGCCCATCAGTTGTGACCCGACCCGTTGCCGCGGATGACCTCGGCGTCGATGTCGGGGCCGAGCTCGGTCACGATCCCGGACTCCGGCCGGCCGATGAAGTCGAGGAACCGGTCGCGGATCTCGGGCTGCGTGAGCTTCGACGTGTCCAGCCGACCGTCGACCACCCACGGCAGGTCCTTGTTCAGGGCGACGGGGAGGTGGCCGGCCTCGATGAGGGCGACCGTCGTCGCGATCTGCATGTTGTTGCGGGTGAGCTCGAGGGCCGACTTGGACTGCCCCTCCGCCTCCCCCTCGGCACCGGCCCAGCGGTTCTCCATCCACTCCGAGCCCTGACCCTTGACCTGGTCCGCCAGGAAGCTCGTGATGGTGCCGCCCGTCGGCACCAGGCCCACGAGGTCGTCGGCGAGCCCGAGGATGAGCTTGACCTTCTCGTCCTGGTCCTTGCCCTCCTTCTCCAGGCCGGCGTTCATCGCCCCGAGCACGAAGCCCTGGAGGCTCGCCCCGCGGTCCACCGCGTACCTGAGGGTGTCCGCCGGCACACCACGGTCCTTGCCGTCCCAGGCCTCGGCGCCGTCCCGCAGGCCGGCGGCGGTGTACGCGCTGACCGAGTCCACGAACTGGGTCGCGGCCGCCTTGTCGGTCAACACCTGGGAGAGCAGCTTGCGCAGCGCGTCGCGGTCGAACATCGCGCCGCTCGGGTCGGTCGCCGCCTTGCCGTCGAGCTCGAGCACGGGGTACACGCCGATGCCCGTCTTGTCGCCCGCGCCCCACGCCGTCCGGTCGACGTCCGCCATGTACGCCGACAGCAGGTGGGCCAGGCTGTCCTTGCCGTCGTCGCCGATGTCGTCCCGGCTGCCGAAGTGCTTGACCGCGGCCGACGCGAGCCACGCCCCCCGGTCGTTGTACTGGTTGCCGAGCGTGTGGAAGGCCGTCGCCGCCCGGTCCACGGCGTCCGCGACGGCGTCGAAGTCGTCGCCGCGCCACGAGCGGTCCTTGAGGTAGTACTCGGTCCGGGCCTTCTCCGCGTCCGTCGGGTTCGCCGGCGAGAAGAAGTCGAGCCCGGCCAGCGGGTGGTCGGCCATCTGCGCGAACAGCGACACCATCGGGTCGGCGTCCTTCGACTTCCACTCCGTGCCGATCGGGAGCCACGCCTGCGTGCCGGCGTCGAGGCGCTCCGCCCACGGCGGCGGACCCATCCTCTTCTCCTGCTCGTACAGGCTGCCGCCGAGCGTGGACAGGAACAGGTCGCCGTAGTCGCCGTAGCGCAGGAACGACGACAGCGAGGCGCCGGTGACCGGCGAGCTCGTCGCGTCGCCGAGCTTCTGCGCGAAGTCCTTCGAGTCGAAGCCGGGAGCCTTCGACGCGGTCGCCAGTCCGTTGCCGAGCGCCTCCAGGAAGCGCTGCTGCAGCTTCGGGAGGTACGACATCATCGGTTCCTTGTCGTCCCCGTGGAACAGGTCCTCGTCCGAGAGACCGCTCAGGGAACGTCCGTACTCGTCCGCGAACGCCCGCAGCATGTCCGGGACCTTCAGGGTGCCCTCGGGACCGAGCCGGTCGAACATCGCGGGCATGACGCCCTCGTCGTCGGTGTACTTCTCCATCAGCCCGATGAGGTTGTCGAGCCGCTGCACGTCCTTGTTCCGCACGGCGCCGCCGTCGTAGACGTCCGACAGGCCGTCGGCGATCTTGCTGCCGAGCAGCTGCCGCACGTTCGCGGCCGTGTCCTCACCAGGCAGGTCGAAGCTCAGCACCGCACCCGTCGGCACGCGCCCGTCGTCGCCCGTGTTGTACAGGACGGCGAGGTCGACCCGGGCGTCGAGGTCCTTCGCGCTCAGCGCGATCGTCACGAGCGGGTCGGAGAGGGCCTTGAGCGCCGACGTGCTCAGCAGGGCCCGGGCGGCGGCGTTCGCCGTCGACGTCCACTCGCGCATGGCGTCGTCGTAGAACGTGCGCAGCGACGAGGCGACGCCGCGGCACCCTTCGACGTCGATCGAGACGTGCACCATCGTCAGCTCCGGTCGGAAGGTCGGTCGGGGGTGTCAGTAGCGCGAGCCGTACGGGACCGAGGCGCGCGAGGCGATGCGTGAGGCGTCGGCCTTCCAGGCCTCGGCGTCGTCCTCCTCGTCGACCTCGGCGGGCTCCGACGTGTACTCGGCCCAGGCGTGCTGGCCCTGCCCGTCGAACGCCGACGTGACGTGGGCCGCGGCGCCGGTCAGCGCCGCGAGGACGTCCTTGCGTTCCTGGGACGGCGACTGCCACGCGTCGTCGAGGCGGTCCAGCGTCGACGCCAGCGGCGCGCCGTATCCGGGCCGCAGCGCGTCCAACGACGACTCCGCCTGCTTCCACGCGTCATGCATCAGGGCCTTCAGCACGTTCTTCGCCACGACGCCCTCCTCTGCGCTCGGGTTCAGGGGGCATGCGGAAGTTACCATTTGATCCCGTTTCCGTCCGGCGGTCGCCGCTCTGCGGTCCCCCGCCCGCCGCCCTGCGGTCCCCCGCCCGCCGCCACCATGCGGCGCCCCACCGACCGCACCGTGGCCGCCAGCTCGGGTCCGCCCAGCACCCGGAAGGGCACCGGGAGGACCGCGAGACGCTCGGCGTACCAGTACGGGTTGCTCGTGGTCGCCACGAGGCGGCACGACGAGCCGTCCACCGCTTCGAGGCGCCCGATCGTCCGGGGGACCCACGCCCGCGCGCGGTGCAGCGGCGCCTCGATCACGACCTCGACCTCGTACTCCCAGCCGACCGCGAGGTGCGCCTCGAGCTCGGCCACGGGGTCGAGGTCGTCGGGCGGCGCGAAGGTCCCGTCGAGCAGCGCGACGTCGAGCACGCGGTCCACCCGGTAGGCGCGCCGGGCGTCGGCGTGGTGCGCGTGGCACAGCAGGTACCAGCGGCCGTGCCGCACGACGACGGCCCACGGGTCCACGTCGGCGTGCCAGGTGCGCCCGCTCTCCGAGCGGTAGTGGACCCGCACCGGGCGCCGCGCGGTGCACGCCTGGACGAGGGTCGTCGCCGTCACCGGGTCGGGCCGGGCCGCGCCGAGGTCGGGGGCGGGCGACACCGTCGAGCGCAGCGCGGCGGCCGGTGCCGCGCTGCGCTCGGGCAGCGACCGCAGGATCTTGCCGAGCGCGGTGCCGACGGCGGCGTCGGGGTCGGCGACGTCGTGGTGGCCGTCGAGCAGCGCCATGACCAGGGCGAGCGCCTCGTCGGCCGAGAACAGCAGGGGCGGCGGCCGCACCCCGCGCCCGACCCGGTACCCGCCGTACGGCCCGCGCTCCGAGACGATCGGGATGTCGGCGGCCCGCAGCGTCGACACGTAGCGCCGAGCCGCCCGCTCGGTGACCCCGAGGCCGTCCGCGAGCCGCTGCGCGGTGATGCCCGGCGACCGCTGGATGAGCTCGAGCGCGACGAGCGCCCGCGCGGTCGGGTTCTGCTCGACGCCCACACCACCCCCAGATCCGGACGCACCCCGTCCGCATCCCCACGCTAGCCCGCTCACCCACCCCGGCTCCCGCCGCCTCCCGCCCCACCCGGCTCCCGGCTCCCGGCTCCCGCCGAGCACCCCAGGCCGAGATCGTGACTTCGGCGCGAGATCGTCAGTTTGAAGTGACGATCTCGCGCCGAAGTCACGATCTCGCCGTGCGGGGGCGAGGTTGGGGTGGGGTGGGTGAGGTGGGTGGGGCGGGGTGAGGGGCGGCGGGGTTGGGGTGGGGCAGGGTGGGGGGCGCGGGGTCAGGTCGTCTCGCGGAGGACGACGACTCCGTGGGCCGGGACTGGGTCGCCCGACGCGTGCGTCGCGCCCCGGACCAGGTCCGTGCCGGCCGCCAGGAGCGGGAGGTCGTCGTCCGTGTGGTTGAGGGCGAAGAGCCACGAGCCGTCGTCGGAGGACCGGCGCACGACCTCCAGCCCGCCGGGGTCCGCCACGACAGGGGCCACCCCGGACGCCGCCAGCACACGGTCGACGAGCGACGCGAGCGACGGCGCGTCGAGCCGCGTCGACAGGTACCAGGCCCCGCCTCCCCCGTCGACGGACCGCCGGGTCAGCGCGGGACGCCCGGCGGCCGGGCCGTCGACGAACGTCGCGAGCACCTCGGCGTCCGGCGTGGTGAGCCGTTCGCTCCAGACGAGCCCGGTCGACCCGTCGTCGAGCCGCACCGCACCGTCGGCGGCGAGCGGCGCGAACTCCTCGACACGCACGCCGAGCAGGTCCCGGAACGCCCCGGGGTACCCGCCCAGCAGCACCCTGTCGTGCGAGTCGACGATCCCGGAGAAGTAGGTGACGAGCACCTGCCCGCCCCGCGACACCACGGCCGACAGCCGGTCGGAGAGGTCCGGCGGCGCGAGGTACAGGGTCGGCACGAGCACCACGTCGTACCCGTCGAGCGACGACGACGCGGGCAGCACGTCGACCGCGACCCCGGCGTCGAGCAGCGCGCCGTGCAGGCCGCGGGCCAGGTCGAGGTACTGCACGTCGACGCTCGGGTGGGCCTCCAGCTGGGTCGCCCACCACGCCTGCGTGTCCCACAGCAGCGCGACGCGCGCCTTCTCGACGACCGACCCGCGGACCTCGGCCAGCCGGCCCAGCACGCCGCCGAGCTCGACGACCTCGCGGAACACGTCGGAGTCCCGCCCGGCGTGCGGCACCATCCCCGAGTGGTACTTCTCGGCGCCCGCCCGGGACTGCCGCCACTGGAAGAACAGCACCCCGTCGGACCCGCGGGCCACGTGCTGCAGCGAGTTGCGCAGCATCTGCCCGGGCTCCTTGGCGAGGTTGCGGGGCTGCCAGTTGACGGCGCTCGTCGAGTGCTCCATGAGGATCCACGGACGGCCGTCCGCGAGGCCGCGGACTCGGTCGGCGCTGAACGCGAGCTCCGCGAAGCCGCGCGGGTCCTCGGCCCACAGGTAGTGGTCGTTGGACACGATGTCGACGAGCGGCGTGGTGGCCTGGTAGTCGAGCGCGTGGAAGTCGCCCATGACCATGTAGTTCGTGGTGACGGGCAGGTGCGGCGTGACCTCGCGGAGCACGGCGGCCTCGGCCTCGAGGTGCGCGACGAACGCGTCGGAGGAGAACCGGTCGTAGTCGAGCCGCTGGCCGGGGTTGGGGATCGTCGTGGTGCGGCGCGGGGGCAGCACCTGCTCGAACGACGTGTACCGCTGCCCCCAGAACGCGGTGCCCCACGCGAGGTTGAGCGCGTCGACGTCCGCGTACTCCTTGCCGAGCCAGTCGCGGAACGCCGCGGCGGACACGTCGCAGTAGCACCGCCCGTTGTGGCAGGCCAGCTCGTTGGACACGTGCCACATGCGGACGGCCGGGTGGTGGCCGTACCGCTCGGCGAGCACGCGGGCGACGCGGGTGGCGTGGTGCCGGATCACGGGCGACGACACGCACCACGACTCGCGGCTGCCGTGCGTGAACCGCAGGCCGTCCGCGTCGACGGGCAGCATCTCGGGGTGCGCGAGGTGCAGCCACACGGGCGGCGCGGCGCTGGGGGTGGCGAGGTCGACGCCGATCCCGGCCTCGTGCAGCAGGTCGAGGACACGGTCGAGCCAGCCGAAGTCGAACTGCCCCTCGGCCGGTTCGAGCTGCCCCCAGGAGAAGATCCCGAGGCTGACGAGCGTGACGCCGGCCTCCTTCATGAGCGCGACGTCCTCCGGCCACACCTCCTCGGGCCACTGCTCCGGGTTGTAGTCGGCGCCGAACGCGATGCCGTCGGTGGGCCAGCGGCCCTGCCAGCGGCTCACCGGGTCACCGCCACGAGCACGTCCCACGAGCCGAGGGTGGTGCTGCCGCCCGCGGCCAGCACACCTCCGGGGGTGTCGGCCGGTGGCGGGTCGGCAGGGGCCGAGCCCCGCGGGGCGACGAGGACGTCGAGGTCGACAGGTGCGGTCACGGTGGCGGCCTCCCAGGACCAGTTGTGCAGGACGTGCACGCGGGACCCGTCGGGCCGCGTCGAGGTGTGGACGGTGACGCTCGGCGGCAGGTCGGCCCAGCCGGCGAGCGGTGCCGGCACGAGCCAGCCGGCGAGCGACCGCGCCAGGTCGAGGCCGGGCACGGTGCCGACCACGGTGATGCGGCCGTCACCGTGCGACCGGGTCGTCACGGCCGACCACGCCCCCAGATGAGGATGGTCGAACGTCGCCAGGACGTCGGCGCCGTCGGCCACGAGGCACTCCGCCCACGCGGTCGCCGCACCGTTCAGGGCCCCGGTCACGGGGACGGGGTCGACGAGGTTGGCGAACTCGTCGTACGAGACCCCGGCCGCCTCCGCCAGGAGCCCGGGCTGCACCGACGCGCGCGCCCGGCCCTCGTGGTCCGCGTACCCGGTGCGGGGCCCGACGACGAGGTGTCCCCCGGCCTCGGCGTACCGCAGCAGCCAGACGAGGTCCGCGTCGGACGCCGGGTAGTACCCCGCCGCGACGAGCACGGGGTGCCGCTCGACGACCGCCGCAGGCTCCTCGGCGAACACGTGCTGCGGCCGGACCACCCGCACCTGCAGTCCCGCGTCGAACGCCCCCCGGTAGAAGGAGGCGACGATCCGCGGGTAGCTGTTCGGGTCACCGGTCCCGTCGGGGAGCTGCAGCGGGGGCTGGCCCGCGAGCGCGAACCTCGCCTCCGTCGAGGACAGGACGGCGACGTCGGCGTCGGGCAGGGCGTCGGCCACCGCCGAACCGGCCCGCGCGAGCTCCGCCCCGAGCAGCGCCATCTCCCGGTACGCCCGCCCCGGCACGCCCGAGTGGGGCAGGACGCCGCCCCAGTACGTCTCGGCGCCGTAGTGCAGCGTGTGCCAGTGCCAGTACTCGACCATCCGGGCGCCGCGCGCGACGAGCGCCCACGCGGCCTGCCGCCACTGCCCCGGGTACGCCGGGAAGTTGGTGCTCGGCCCGCCGATGCTCTGCGCGTCGGTCTCGGTGACGAGGAACGGCTCACCGCGGCTGGAGAACATCACGTCGCCGACCTGGAACAGCGCCCACGTGCCGTACGCCGTCCAGTACTGCGCCGGTGTGCGGTCGCTCGGGTGGGCCAGTGCGTCCTGCATCCCGTAGTAGGCGTTCCCGCTGGTCACGTCCAGGACGGAGGCGAGGTCGGCGTCGTCGAGCGCGGGCCGCTCGTAGGCGATGCAGGTGGTGACGAACTGGTCCTCCCGGGCGAGGGAACGCACCGCACGGGCCTGCCAGTCGATCATCTCGGTGGTCAGCGACGCCTGGAACCGCCGCCAGGCCAGGTCGTACTGCGGCTGCGCGTTCCCGTCGGGCGTCCACAGGTCCGCCCACGTGGACAGCCGGTGCGACCAGTAGACGAGGCCCCACTCCCGGTTGAGCGTCTCCACGTCGCCGTACCTGTGCCGCAGGTGGTCGACGAACCGCTCGAACACCCCGCGGTTGTGCAGCAGGTGCAGGCCCGGCTCGTTGTCGACCTGCCACCCGACGACGGCGGGGTGGTCCCGGTACCGCTCGACGATCAGCCGCAGGATCCGCTCGGCGTGGAACCGGAACGCGGGGTGCGTGAAGTCCGCCTCCTGCCGGGCGCCCCAGCCCATGCGCTCGCCCGTGCGGGACTCCCCGGCGACCTCCGGGTACCGGCGGGCCAGCCACATCGGCACCGCGTAGGTCGGCGTGCCGATCACCACCTCGATGCCCCGGGCGTGCGCGCCGTCGAGCACGGGCTCCAGCCAGTCGAGGTCGAACCGGCCCTCGTCGGGCTCCCACGTGGACCACACGGACTCGCCGACGCGGATCACGCTGAACCCGGCCGCCGCCATGAGGTCGAGGTCCCGCTCCAGGGTCTCGGGCTTGGGGTCGTCGCCCGGCCCCGCGTACTCGTAGTAGTACGCGGCGCCGAACCTGACCTTGTCGTGCTGCACAGACATCTCCCTACCGTTCCTCAGCCCTTGACCGCGCCGCTCGAGAGCCCGCTCTGCCAGTACCGCTGCAGGAACAGGAACGCGACGACGAGGGGGATGATCGAGATGAACGAGCCCGTGATGATGCTCGAGAACAGCGCCTGCGAACCGGACCCGGCGGCCGCGGCACCCTGCCACTGCGCGAGCCCGACCGTGAGCGGGTAGAGGTCCGGGCTGTTGAGCATGATGAGCGGCAGGAAGTAGTTGTTCCACGTCGACACCAGCGCGAACAGCAGGACCGTGACCATGCCGGGCGTGAGCAGCCGCAGCGAGACGCGGAAGAAGATCCGCAGCTCGCCGGCGCCGTCCACGCGGGCCGCCTCCAGCAGGGTGTCGTCGACGGCGTCCGCGGCGTAGACCCGCATGAGGTACACCCCGAACGGGCTGACGAGCGACGGCAGGATGATCGCCCACGGGGTGTTGGTGAGCCCCGCGTTGGCGAACAGCAGGTACGTCGGGATCGTGAGCGCCGTCATCGGGATCATCACGGCGCCGAGGATGCCGCTGAAGATGAGGTTGCCGCCCGGGAACCGGTACTTGGCGAACGCGTAGCCGGCCATGGTGGCCAGGAACGCCGCACCGACCGCGCTGGTGACCGCGTAGAAGATCGAGTTGCGGAACCAGGTCAGGTACACGCCGCCGTCGGCGGTGAACACGTCCTGGATGTTGGCCCACAGCGAGTTGTCGCCCGAGAACCACAGGCCGAACGTCGAGAACAGGTCGGCGTTCGACTTGGTGGACGCGACGAACAGCCACCACAGCGGGATGAGGAAGTACAGGAGCACCGCGCCCATCACGACCGAGAGCAGCACGCTGCGTCGCGGCTGGTCGGACGAGTGCTTGCGGCCCTTGCGGGGCCGATCGGCGGGCGGGACGGGGTCAGGGTGGGCACCGCTGAGCGCCGGGCCGGTCGTGGCCGTCGGGCGGGCCGTGGTGGGGGTCGTCATCGTCCTGCACGCTCCTTGCGCTGGGAGGACAGCTGGACGGTGTAGGAGACGACCATGATCACGATGCCGAGGATGAAGGCGATCGCGGCGGCGTAGTTGGCGTCCCGGTTGATGAACGCCAGGTTGTAGGCGTACATGTTCGGCGTGTAGTCGATGCCGATCACGTTGGGCGCCAGAGAGCGCAGCAGGTTCGGCTCGTTGAAGAGCTGGAACGTGCCGATCACGGAGAAGATCGTCGTGAGGATGAGCGCCGGGCGGATCGCCGGGATCTTGATGCTCCACGCGGTCCGGACCGTGCCGGCGCCGTCCACGGACGCGGCGTCGAACAGCTCGCGCGGGATCGACCGCAGCGCGGCGTACAGGATGATCATGTTGTAGCCGATGAACTCCCACGAGACCACGTTCATGATCGAGAAGATCATCCAGTCCTGGGACAGGAACGGCGGGGCGGGCAGCCCGAAGATGTCGGCGATCTGCGCGCCCGGCCCGAAGTCCTGGCCGTACAGGTAGCCCCACATGAGGGCCGCGATGACGCTCGGCACGGCGTACGGCACGAAGATGCCGAGCCGCACGAGCTTCTGCAGGTACAGCACGCCCGCGTCGAGCAGCAGCGCGAAGAACAGCGACAGCGCGAGCATGACGGGCACCTGGATGACCAGGAAGAACGCCATCCGCCCGACGCCCGACAGGAACGACGGGTCGGTCAGCGCCCGCGTGTAGTTCTCCAGCCCGACGAACGTGTTGCCGCCCACGAGCTGCTCGCGGAACAGGCTGAGGTAGCCCGAGTAGACGAGCGGGACGACGAGGAGCACGAGGAAGACCACGACGAACGGCGTGATCAGGATGTACGCGGCCGCGTTCTCGCGGCGGCGCATCGGCGACGGCCCACGGCGCTTCACGATCGGAGCGCTGGGTGCGTCGGGCAGACGCGTGTCAGCAGCAGTCATGGTGATCTCCCGGTATCGAGTGGGGGCGCCGCCCCGCGAAGGAGCGCGGGGCGGCGCCGGTCCTCACTTCTTGACGGTGAAGCCCTGCTGCTTCGCGTAGCTGACGAGGTCGTCCTGCCACGCGCTGAGGGCGGCGACGACGTCGCCCTTGTCGGCGATCGCCTTGCCGACCGTCTCCTGGCCCGCGGAGTAGGCGTAGTCGGTGAACGGGAGCCAGCCGAAGTCGTCGGGCACGGTCGTCGAGATCTGCGCGAACAGCTTGTTGACCTGCTGGCCGCCGTAGAACTCGGGCTCCTGGTCGGTGAACTCGGGGTTCGCGAGCGTGTCGTTCGTCGTCGGGAACAGGAACTGCTCGTTCGCCATCATGAGCGTCGACGACGGGTCGTTGTTGAGCCAGAGCGCGAACTGCGCGGCGGCGACGGGGTTCTTGGTGCTCTTGAGGACCGCGTCCGACGAGCCGCCCCAGTTGGCCGACACGGGGTCGCCCGAGGCGTCCCACTGCGGGATGTCCGCCGCGCGCCACAGGCCCGACGTGTTCGCCGCGGTGCCCTGCAGGAACACGGGACCCCACGCGGCGGCGGGCGTCCAGCTCGCGTACTTGCCGTTCGCGAGGCCCTGGTACCAGGTGTCGGTGAAGTCGGGGTCGACCGAGACGAGGTCGGCCTGGATGAGGTCCTGCCAGTACTGGGCGACCTGCGTGGCCTCGTCGGACGTGACGTCGATGGTCACGGTCTTGTCGCCGTCCCAGCCGAACGGGCGCGCGCCGGCCTGCCAGAGCATCGCCGTGAACTGGCCCATGTCATTGCCGGGCATGTTCGTGAGGTACACGTTCGGGTCGGCGTCGTGCAGCGTCTGCGCGGCGGTCGCGAAGTCGTCCCACGTGGTCGGCACCTCGATGCCGTGCGCCTGCAGGATGTCCTCGCGGTAGAGCTGGCCCATCGGCCCGGAGTCCTGCGGGATGCTCCACACCTTGCTGCCGTCGGTGGACTTGACCTGCTCCCACACCCACGGCACGAAGTTGTCGGACGCGTCCGCCGGGATGTACGGCGTCAGGTCCAGCAGGTTGTCGCCGAGCGCGAACGACTGCACGTGCTGGAACTCGAGCTGCGCGACGTCCGGGGCGCCCTTGCCGGCCTGGAGCGCGCTGCGCAGCTTCTTGTAGTGGTCGGCGCCCTGGCCGACGTTGACGACCTCGACGTCGATCGCCGGGTACGCCTTCTCGAAGAGCGCGACCTCGTTCTCGATGTCCGGCACCCACGTCCAGAACGTGAGCTTCGTGGGCGTCTCCATCGCCTTGTCGATGTCCGCCTGGCTCACGGCCGCCGTGGTCACCCCAGCGTCGTCGCCCCCGCCGCCCCCGCTGCACGCGGTGAGCGCGAGTGCGGCGACGGCCATCCCTGCGGTCAGTCCCGTGGCCTTGCGACGCCACGTCATCGTCTCTCTGGACATGCTCCACTCCTTCGTGTTGCGCATGGTGCTCCGGGGGCCGCCTACCGATCCCTCGTCGGTGCGGCTGTCGTCTCCCGGACCACGAGCTCGACCGGGACGTCCTCGCGGCGGTCCTGCCGCCGGGGGTTCTCGATGGCGTCGACCAGCAGGCCGACGCCGAAGGTGGCCAGGTGGCCGAGGTCCTGCCGGATCGTGGTGAGGCCCTTGGTCAGGTACGCGGCCTCGGGCACGTCGTCGAAGCCGACGACGCTGACGTCCCCGGGCACGTCCCGCCCGGCCTCCGTCATGGCCCGCAGCACGCCGATCGCCATCTGGTCGTTCGCGACGAAGACGGCGGTGACGTCGGGGTCGGCGGCGAGGTGCACGCCCGCCTCGTACCCGGACCGGGCCGACCAGTCGCCGAACAGCGCGGGGGGGGCCTCGACGCCGGCTGCGCGCAGGGTGCGGGCCCAGCCTTCGAGGCGCATCCCGCTCGAGCGCCAGCCCTCGGGACCGGCGACGTGGTGGACGGTGCGGTGGCCGAGGTCGAGGAGGTGCTGCGTGGCCTGCCGGCCGCCGTCGGCCTGGTCGGCGTCCGCGACGACCTCGTTGGTCGACACCCCGTACGAGCCGGACAGGCTGAGCAGCGGCAGGTCGCCGATGCCGCCGGGGGCGAGGGTGAACACCCCGACGGGCTCGTTGACGACGATGCCGTCGACGCCCTGGTCCATGAGGTCGCGCAGCGCGGCCGTGATCGACTCCGGCTCGCCCTGCAGTGTGTTGACGACGGACATGGTGTAGCCGGCGCTGCGGATGGCGTGCTCGGCGGCGACCATGAGCGAGGAGGGGCCGTAGTCGGTGGAACCCACCGACAGGACGCCGATCGTGCGGCTGCGTCCGAGCACCAGGTTCCGCGCGGCGCGGTTGGGCCGGTAGCCGAGCGTCCTGATCGCCTCGTGGACCCGGTCGCGGACCTGGGCGCTGACGTGCGGGTCGCCGTTGATGACGCGGGACACCGTCTTCTGCGAGACGCCTGCCGCGCGTGCGACGTCCATGGCGACGACTGCACGCTGCTTGCTGGTGACGAGCTCGTCGGTCACGGCGATGTGTCCCTTCTGGACGCCCCTGTCGGATGACTACGTAGTCAAGGCCCGGCCTGACTACGTAGTCAAGTGGTCCAGGTCACGAAATGGCGTCGTTTTCGATACTTGCCGCCATGGGAACGCGACCACCGCCGGCGGGCCACACCCCGGGCGCGTGGGGGCGTCCGGCGCCCGGTTCGGACGCTCAGAGCGGGCACTGTCGGAGCGTGCCGCTAGGCTCCGCGCGCCCGGTCTGCCCCACCCGTCACCCGAGGACCACCCATGTTCAGCGTCACGCGCGGCGACGGTCCGCCCGTCCTCCTGGTCCACGGCTTCGGCCTCGACCACCGGTTCATGACCCCGCTCGACGACACGATCGCCGCCACCGGCCGTCGCCGCCTGTACGTCGACCTGCCCGGGTCGGGGCGCAGCGCGGACGTCCCCGCGTCGAGCTCCGACGACGTGCTCGACGCGCTCGTCGACCTCGTCGCCACCGAGCTCGGCACCGAGCCGTTCGCCGTCGTCGGGGCGTCGTACGGCGGGCTCATGGCGCGAGCGCTCGCCGCCCGGCTCGGCGACCAGGTCACCGGTCTCGCCCTCCTGTGCCCGGTCGTCGACGCGGACGTCCGCGACGTCCCGCCGCCGCACGTCGCGGTCGCGGATCCCGCGCTGCTCGCCACGCTCGACCCCGGCGAGGCCGCCGAGTTCGCGTACATGGCCGTCGTCCAGTCCCCCGCCACGTGGGCGCTCTTCCGCGACCACGTCCTGCCCGGCATGCGCGCCGCCGACGGGTCGACGCTCGCCGCCGTCCGGTCCCGGTACGCGCTGACCCACGGCCCCGAGGACGACGACCGGACGTTCGACCAGCCGACGGTCGTGGTCACCGGGCGGCACGACCACGTCGTCGGGTACCGGGACGCGATGGGGCTGCTCGCGCGGTACCCGCGGGCCACGTTCGCGGTCCTCGCCGACGCGGGCCACAACGCCCAGCTCGAGCAGCCCGCTCTCGTGTCCGCGCTGCTCACGGAGTGGCTCGACCGGGTCGCGGAGGCCGGCGACCGCTGACCGTCAGCCGCCCGCCACCCGCCCGGCATGCCGGTCGCCGTCGCGGTCACCGGGCGGCGCCGCCCCTCTCGGGGGACTACCGCCCGCCGTCGCAGGGCGGGACCATGGCACCGCCTGCGCGTCGACGAGGGAAAGGAGCGACTGGCATGAGCGAGAACCGTGCGGGCGGTTACCGCGAGCCTCTGGCCGGCGAGTCGCTCGAGGAGTACGAGGCCGCGATCGCCGCCGCCGAGGACGAGGTGGTCGCCGCGATCTGGCGCTCCGCGCTCCGGGGCGCCCTGGTCGGCGAGCGGGAGGCCGCGATCGACGGCGGCGCCGGTCCCGAGCCGACGCCGGACGTCCCGGTACGGCTGGACACCGCCCCCACCCCGCGCATCCCCGACCCCGCGCCGGCCGACGGCGACGCCTGACCCGTTCATCCCCACGGGGTGATGGGCACCCCACGGCCGACGCCTACGCTCCGAGAGCGGGAGCATGTCTCCCTTGGCAGGTCCGCCGCGCTGCGACCGCAGGAGATGAGCCGAGATGGCCGAACCGCGACCCGACACCGTCACCGCCGTCCCGTCCGGTGCGCCGGCGCGCGCGGGCGTCGTGCTCCTGTCCCTGATCGTCGTGGCCGGTGTCGCGAACCTGAACCTGTCGGTCGCGAACGTCGCGCTGCCCTCGATCGGGCGCGCGTTCGACTCGTCGCAGACCACCCTCGACCTCATCGCCGTCGGCTACTCGCTCGGCCTCGCCGCGTCCGTGCTGTACCTCGGGGCGCTCGGCGACCGGTACGGCCGCAAGCTGATGCTCGTCCTCGGCATGGCCCTGTCCGTGCCGGCCAGCCTGCTCGCCGCGTTCGCCCCGACCGACGGCATCCTGTTCGCCGCCAGGCTCGTCGGCGGCGTGTCGGCCGGCATGGCGTACCCGACGACCCTCGCGCTCATCGCCGCGCTGTGGACCGGACCGGGCCGCACCAGGTCCATCGCGCTGTGGTCGGCGATCGGCGGCGGCATCGCGAGCCTCGGGCCGCTCGTCGCGGGGGCGCTGCTGGAGCAGTTCTGGTGGGGGTCCGTCTTCCTCGTGACCCTGCCGCTCGCCGTGGTCGCGCTGCTCATGGCGGTGTTCTTCGTGCCGGCCCACGTCAACGAGACGACCGCCCCGGTGGACAACCTGGGCGGCGTCCTGTCGGTGGCCCTCGTCGGCGCGCTCATCCTGTCGATCAACTTCGCGCCGGTCCCGGACAAGGGCACCCTCGCGCTCGGCCTCGGCATCGTCGCGCTCGCGGCGCTCGTCGCGTTCGTCCTGCGACAGCGCCGCGCCCGCGAGCCGCTCTACGACCTCCACATCGCGAGCCGACGGCTGTTCTGGGTCGCCGCCGTCGCCGGGGTCATCGTGTTCGGCTCGCTCATGGGGTCGGCGTTCATCAGCCAGCAGTACCTGCAGAACGTGCTCGGCTACTCGACGCTCGAGGCCGGGGCGGCGTTCCTGCCCGCGGTCGTCTTCATGGTCCTGGTGGCGCCCCGGTCGGCGAAGCTCGTCGAGACCCGAGGCGCCCGGTTCACGCTGCTCGCCGGGTACGTGTTCCTGCTGCTGGCGTTCGCGTCGATGCTGTTCCTCTGGAACGACGACAGCCCGTTCTGGCAGATCGCGATCGCGTACGTGTGCATCGGCATCGGGGTCGGGTTCGCGGGCACCCCGGCGTCCCACTCGCTCACCGGGTCCGTGCCCGTGCGTCGCGCGGGAATGGCGTCGGGGACTGCCGACCTGCAGCGCGACCTCGGCGGCGCGATCATGCAGTCCGTCTTCGGCGCGCTGCTCACGGCCGGGTACGCCACCGCCGTCGCGACGACCATCGCCTCGTCGGGCGACGACGTGACCTCGAGCGTGCAGAACCAGCTCACCAAGTCGTTCTCCAGCGCCGCCGACATCGCCCAGCAGTACCCGCAGTACGCGACGCAGATCATCGACGGCGCGAAGACGTCGTTCCTCGACGGCGCCGACTGGGCCTACACCGCCGGGATCATCGCCGTGCTGATCGGGGCCGTCGTCGTCTTCACGCTGTTCCCCCGCAAGGACGAGGAGCAGCGTCTCCTCGCCGAGTACCACGCGCAGGACACCGCGCCCTGACCGCGGCTCAGCCCGGGAACCACCGCTGCACGTGGTCGACGACGGCACGGTCGAACGCGTCGTCGTCGTGCCGCTCCCGCAGCCACTCCTGGAAGCTCCCCCCGGCGGCGGCGTCGAGCTCGCGCCGGCAGGCCGCGGTGTCCGTGACCGCGCGCAGCAGCAGGGTCTCCGCCTCGGCGGGCGTCCGGTAGAAGAACGGGAACCTCGTGGGCAGGATCGCCCGTGCCCACGGCAGGTCCGGGAACACACCGACGGCCCCGGCGACGAGCGCCTCGATGTACTCCAGCCCGTAGGACTCCTCGGTGGCGGTCGCGAGGAACGCCGTGGTGCGGGCGAGGGCCTCCCAGTAGTCGTCGCGGCTCGCGGTGAGCGGGCCGATCCAGCACCACGGGTGCCGGGACAGGCGCATGGCCTGCTCGGAGACGAGGTGGGACTCGACGAGCCGCGCCTCGACGCGGATCGGGGTACGACGGTGCACGCGCTCGACGACGTCGACGAACGTCGCGGGCGCCTTGCGGTCGGACAGGTAGATGGCCGGGTACAGCACCACCGGGACCGGTGGCTCCTGCCGGGGCCGGACGTGCTCCAGGCGGATGCCGAGGTTGACCCAGCCGACGCGCGCCTGCTCGGCGAGCTGCTGCACGGTCCACTGCCCGACGATCTCGCGGACCTCGGTGGCCGTGCGCTCGGAGTTGGCGAACGTGGGGAACAGCGCGCACGACATCGCGAGGGCGGCCCGCTCCACGCGGTGGTCGAACTGGGCGGTGTCCCACCAGACGAAGTTCATGACCTTCGGCTCGTCGCACCCGGCGCGCAGCCGGCGCCACACGCTGACCGAGTCGACGACGTCCATGTTGACGACGACCGTGTCGGAGCCGTCGACGAACTCGAGCGGGATCATGTCGAACCCGTCGCAGCGCCGCGGCCCGTCGCTGATCACGAGCGCCCCGGGGAACACCCGCAGCAGGCGCCGCACCAGCGTGGCGCCGGCGTCGTGCCCGGCCACCCGCCCGCCCTCGACGAGCAGGTGGCCGTAGCGGATCGCGACGCGCGTCATCGCGCCGGCGTCTCCAGCACGGGCGCCTCCAGGACCGGCTCCCGCTGCTGGACGAGGCGCTCGTCCGGCGACGGCTGGTCGTCGTCGCCGTCGAGGGCCGACGGTCCCTCGTCGAGCGAGCTCTGGATCCGCATGCCGTAGAACGACCGGTGCACGAAGTACGCGGACGTCAGGAAGAACACCGCGGCGAGCGTGACGACGAGGGTGTGCTGGCCGCGGTCGGTCATGTCGACGGCGAGGTCGACGGCGAGCAGGCCGAACAGGGTCGTGAACTTGATGACGGGGTTGAGGGCGACGGACGAGGTGTCCTTGTACGGGTCGCCGACGGTGTCGCCGACGATCGTCGCGTCGTGCAGCGCGGTGCCCTTGGCGTGCAGGTCGACCTCGACGATCTTCTTCGCGTTGTCCCAGGCACCGCCCGCGTTCGCCATGAAGATCGCCTGGTAGAGGCCGAAGACCGCGATCGAGATGAGGTAGCCGATGAAGAACGACGGCTCGACGAACGCGAACGCGAGGGTCGCGAAGAAGACGCCGAGGAAGATCGTCAGCATGCCCTGCTGGGCGTACTGGGTGCAGATCTCGACGACCCGGCGGGAGTCCTCCTCGCTGGCCTTCGTCTCGCCGTCGAGCTTGATGGTGCCCTTGATGAACTCGACCGCCCGGTAGGCGCCGGTGGTGACGGCCTGGATGGACGCACCGGTGAACCAGAAGATCATCGCGCCGCCGGTGACGAGGCCGAGCAGGAACGGTGGGTGCAGGAGCGACAGGTTCTCCAGCCCTGTCGTGAGGCCGTCGGTGAGCCCGACGATGATCGAGAAGATCATCGTGGTCGCGCCCACGACGGCGGTGCCGATGAGCACCGGCTTGGCGGTCGCCTTGAACGTGTTGCCGGCGCCGTCGTTCTCCTCGAGCATCCGCTTGGCGCGGTCCCACTGGGGCGTGAAGCCGTGCTCCTGCGACAGCTCGGCGTCGATGCCGTCGAGGTCCTCGATGACGGACAGCTCGTAGACGCTCTGCGCGTTGTCCGTCACCGGGCCGTACGAGTCGACCGCGATGGTCACGGGTCCCATGCCGAGGAACCCGAACGCGACGAGCCCGAAGGCGAACACCGACGGCGCCACCATGAGGTCGCCGAGCCCCTGCGTGCTGATGAGGTAGGCGCCGCCCATGAGCCCGACGACGACGATCCCGAGCCAGTAGGCGGAGAAGTTGCCGGCCACCAGCCCGGACAGGATGTTGAGCGACGGTCCGCCCTGCCGGGAGCTCTTGACGACCTCGCGCACGTGCCGGCTCTGCGTCGACGTGAACGCCTTGACGAGCTCCGGGATGAGCGCGCCGGCGATCGTGCCGCACGACACGATGAGCGCGAGCCGCCACCACTGCGCGTCGGCCCCGCTGCCGCCGAGCACCGCGAGCGTCGTCAGGAACGTCGCGACGATGCACGCGGCCGACGTGATCCACACGAGGCTGGACAGCGGCGCCTCGAAGTCCATCCGGTCCGCGTCCTTGTACTTGCGGCGGGTCCACGCGTCGTTGACCTGGTACGACGCGGCGGCGGCCACGATCATCACGGCCCGCACGACGAAGATCCAGACGAGCAGGGTCGCCTGCACGGCCGGGTCGTGGACGCCCAGCAGGATGAACGTCACGAGCGCGACGCCGGTGACGCCGTAGGTCTCGAACCCGTCGGCGCTCGGGCCGACGGAGTCGCCCGCGTTGTCGCCCGTGCAGTCGGCGATGACGCCGGGGTTGCGGGCGTCGTCCTCCTTGATCTTGAACGCGATCTTCATGAGGTCGGAGCCGATGTCGGCGATCTTGGTGAAGATGCCGCCCGCGATGCGCAGCGCCGAGGCGCCGAGCGACTCGCCGATCGCGAAGCCGATGAAGCACGCACCGGCGATGTCGCTCGGCAGCGCCAGCAGGATGAGCAGCATCATCATCAGCTCGAGGCTGATGAGGACCATGCCGATCGACATGCCCGACCGCAGCGGGATCCGGTGCAGCGGCAGCGGCTTGCCGCGCAGCGACGCGAAGGCGGTGCGCGAGTTGGCGAGGGTGTTGACCCGGATGCCGAACCAGGCGACCGCGTACGAGCCGGCCATGCCGACGAGCGAGAACGCGATGACCACCGCGACCCGCCCCCAGCCGAACCCGACGAGCACCCGGTAGTAGACGACGATCACCGCGGCGATGAACACCCACAGGATCAGCAGGAACCGCCCCTGCTTCGTCAGGTACGCCTTGCACGTCGAGTAGATGAGCTCGGAGACCTCCCGCATCGAGGAGTGCACCGGCAGGCTCCGCAGCTCGCGGTACACCGCCACCCCGAACGCGAGCCCGGCCATGCAGACCACGAGCCCGAGCGCGAGCAGCACCCGCCCGGAGATCCCCCAGAGCACCTCGACGCCTCCGAGGTCGGGGAGCTGGAGGCTCGCCTCCCCGCCGGACGCGCCGATCCCCGCACCCACTGCTGTCCCGACCACGGCCGTCCTCACCTCGTCACAGGTCCTTCACGTGCTTCGGAACCTAGAGCCGCAGGTCAGCCGTCATCTGAGACCTAAGTCACTGGTCGCCCCGGCGACGGCGCCCGGCGGTGGGCACGCAGGCGGGAAATCGATGGTTGTCGATATTGACTTTCGCCCGCGGCTGCGCCAGGGTCCTCATATCGATCATCATCAATGTCTAGGAGGACGACCATGACCGACACCGGCGAGCAGGTCCGCGAGCAGGTCCGGCAGCACTACGCCCTCGCGGCGACGCAGGCCGTGACCGAGGGCTGCTGCGGCAGCGGGTGCGGGTGCGGCGGGACCGCGGACGTCGTCGACGAGCGGTTCGGTGCCGCGCTGTACGACGCGACGGAGGTCGCCGGGATCCCCGTCGAGGCCGTCGCCGCCTCGCTCGGCTGCGGCAACCCCCTGGCCGTCGCCGACCTCGCACCCGGGGAGCGGGTCCTCGACCTCGGCTCGGGAGGCGGCATCGACGTGCTGCTGTCCGCCCGACGCGTCGGCCCGACCGGCTTCGCCTACGGCGTCGACATGACCGACGAGATGCTGGACCTGGCGCGCGCCAACGCCGAGCGCGCGGGCGCGACGAACGTGGAGTTCCGCCACGGGACCATCGAGGACCTGCCGTTCGACGACGGCGCCGTCGACGTCGTCATCTCCAACTGCGTCGTCAACCTGTCCCCCGACAAGGCCGCCGTCCTCGCCGAGGTGTACCGGGTGCTCGCCCCCGGGGGCCGGGTCGGCATCTCCGACGTCGTCGCCGAGGACCGCCTGACCCCGGACGAGCGTGCCGAGCGCGGCTCCCACGTCGGCTGCGTCGCCGGCGCGCTCTCCCGCGGGGAGTACCTCGCCGGGCTCGCCGCCGCCGGGTTCGCCGACGCCGAGGTGACGTTCACCCACGAGGTCGCCGACGGCATGCACGGCGCCGTCGTCCGCGCCCGCAAGCCGGTGTGACGCCGTCCGGGCGCCGTCCGGGCGCCGTCCGGGCGCCGTCCGGACGCCGTCCGGGCGCCGTCCGGGCGCCGTCCGGGCGCCGTCCGGGCTCGCCGTCCGGGCTCGCCGTCCGGGCTCAGGCTGCCGCGACCGCCCGCACGAGCTCGCGACCCCAGGCGTACGCCCGGTCCTCCTCGCCGGGCGCGGGACCGCCGCGACGACCGACGACGACGAACGAGGCGGGCTGCACGAGCAGCTGCCCGCCCGCTCGTCGGGCCTGCCGGGCCAGGACCTTCGCGGCGGACCCCGCGAGCCGGGCGTCCACCCGGGTGTCGAACACGGCGACCGGCTCGTGACGGCGCAGGCCCGCCGTCGCGAGCCAGTCCGTGACGCCCAGGTGCGACAGGACGGGCGCCTCGGCGGCGGCCGTGGCGCGCGAGCGCGCGGTCGGCGCGTGCCGCAGGTGCGTCGGGCTCGCCAGCACGAGCAGGTCCCGGTCGGGCGGCACCCGGCCGAACGCGCACCCCGCCTCGATCACGTCGCACCGTGCGTCGAGGGACGCGCACCCGACGGCGACGAGCTGGGCGAGGCGCAGCGTCGCGCCGAACATCGACTCGACCACCAGGACCACCCGCACACCGTCAGGCTGGCGCGCCACTCGACGACGGACCAGGGTCGAACGTCCCTAGCGCGGCCGGGCGCCCCCGGCGTGCAGGTGCAGCGAGGGCAGGCGGTGCACCCGGCGGACCCGGCGGCCGTAGCTCTCGAGGTTGGAGCGACGGCGTTCGAGCCGCACCTCCAGGTCGTGCTCCTCGCGGACGTACAGGGCCATCGCCAGATCGGGGTGCATCAGGGGTCTCCTCGTTGAGCACTGCGTGATGAGCGGCTTGTGGCCGCCACCCCACTGTGCGACGCGGGCGCCCCGCGCACATCGGACCTTGGTCCGTCACCCGGTCGCCGACGCGCCGCCCTCCGGGAGCCCGGCGAGCAGGTCGGCCAGCCGGGCGACGACCTCCGGGCCCGGTGGGAGCAGCGGCGCGGGCAGCCGCCCGGTGGACAGGCCGAGGATCTCGCCGACGGCGTGCCCGACCCGCGGCCCACCGTGCGCGAGCGCGAGCTCCACGACGGGCCGGACCTCGTCGAGCAGCCGGTCGACCTCCGCACGGTCACCGGCGACACCCGCCCGGGCGATCGCGACGTACGTCGTCGGGAGCACCGACGCGAGGCCCGAGTGCCACGTCCGCGCACCTGCGAGCAGACCCTCGACGCCCAGCAGGTCGCCGCTGAACCCGACCTCCACGGCCGCGTCCGCGAGCAGCGCCCCCGCCCGGGCCCGGACCTCCGCGACGTCGTTCCCGCGGTCCTTGACCCCGCCGACACCGGGCAGCGCCGCGACCCGCAGCAGCGTCTCGACGCTGAACCCGAACCTCGTGGTGGCGGGGTTGTGGTACGCCCACACGGGCCGCTCGGCGGTGCGGGCGACGTCCGCGTACAGGCCGACGACCTCGTCGTCCGTCAGCGGCAGGTACGACACGGGCGGCAGGAGCAGCGCGTCCGCCCCGGCCGTGACGGCGTCGCCCGCGCACGCGCGGACTGCCTGCGTGGTGGTCGCGCCGATGCCGGCGACCAGCGGGACCCGCCCGGCGACCGCCTCGGCGGCGACCTCGACGACACGGCGGCGCTGCGCCCGGTCGAGGTAGGCGAACCCACCCGTCGACCCGAGGACGGCGACCCCGTCCACGCCCGCGGCGACGGCCCGGTCGACGAGGGCCGCGAGCGCCGGCTCGGCGACCTCGCCGTCCGCGGTCCGAGGGGTGGGCGGGTACGCGACGAGCGGTCCGAGGAGCGGCATCCCCGCAGCGTAGGGCGCCGACCCGTCTCAGTCGGCGTCGAGCGGCACCCCGCCGAAGGCCACGAGGCTCACGACGAAGTAGGCGACGTACAGCCCGAGCAGCACGACCCCGTGCCACCGGCGCAGCCGACCGGTCGCCAGGAACGCCGCCGCGAGCACCGTCGTCACCAGCAGCACCGGCAGGTGCCAGGTCAGCACGTCGTCGTCCACGACGATCGCGCCGCCCGCCACCAGCACGATGCCGAGCTTGCCGGTCACCGAGAACACGACGCTGCCGATGACGTTCGCGACCCCGATCTCCGGCGCGCCCCGCCGGGCGGGCTCCACGGTGAGGAACACGTCCTCCAGCGACAGGGCGAGCGTCGCGATCGTGACGCCGAAGACCGTGCCGTCGATCCCGAACGTCTCGAGCACCCCGCCCGTCGCCCGCCCCGCGACGACCGCCCCGACGACGAGCCCGGCCAGGGCCAGCACCGCGAGCGCGAGGCCGCCCCACGCGGTGCGCCGGCGCGCCCGGAGGAAGCCCTGGTCGACGCGCAGGTCGTGCGGGAGGTCGAAGTGCCCAGTGGGCGCCACCGCCCTGGCAGCCGCCCTCGCACCCGCACCGACCTTCTCCAGCTGCTCGTACACCTCGGCGCTGCGGAACACCGGCCGCCGCGACACGTACTCCCGCCGCCCGATCCAGGCGACCGACGCGACGAACAGCACCAGCAGCACCACGCCCGTGGCCACCGTCAGCATCCCGGCCAGGGCCACCACGAGCAGCACCACCGGCGCCGCCACCAGGAGCACCAGGTAGCCGCGAGGCACGTCGACCCGGCAGGGCGCGACGAGCGCGGCCAAGGCGAGCACGATCCCCGTCATCGCGACCGACGTGCCGATCACCGTGCCGAGGGCCACCTGCGGCTGGCCGCCGACGTTGAGCACCGTGCCGTACGCGACGTCGTCGAACTCGATCCCCGTGAACACGACGGCGACGAGGAACAGCGACACCGCCCACCGGCTGGCGATCCCGACCAGGTACCCGATGAGCTTCTCGGCGCTGTACACGAGCAGCGCGACGCCCAGCACGAACTCGATGACCGGGAGCACGGGCAGCCCCTCGCCGGGCCGACGTCAGGACGACAGGGATCTCATCGTCGCGGCGAAGTCACCCACGCGGCAATGCGACCGACTGCTCGCCTGCCGGCCGGCCGGCACCGAGCAACTGGACCGCGAGCGGCCACCAGTGCCGGTCCCGCAGCTGCGCCTCCCTGCACCACGTGCCGGGCACCTGCGGTTCGACGGACGACGCGGGCGTCCAGACGGCGAAGCACGCCACCGGCACCGGCCACGGGTAGCCCGGCTCCGGCGCGACGACGAGGTTCCGGACATACCCGAGCGGCCGGACGTCGGCGCCGCCGAGCACCTCCGCCGCGAGGACCGCGATCTCGCCACGCGGGTCGTGGCCCTCCGGGACGGCTCGGGTCGGGATGTCGGTCCGACCGTCGGCCCGCGGGACGCAGAAGACCTCGTTCCCGCGCGCGACAAGCAGCCGGACCAGACCGGTGGGCTCGCCCGCCGGCGGCGAGCCGAGCATCACGTCGGCACGGCTGCCCGCAGGCAGCCACGCGGGAGAGCGACCGGCTCGGAGGATCAGGGGTGCGTCGTCCACGCCGCGACGGTACGTGCACGGCAGGCGCCCGTGCCGACGCCGCCGGGTCACGCCACTGCGACGACAAACGCCCCGCCTCAGCGTTCTCGCTGAGGCGGGGCGTCTGCTCGCTGTGCGCCCGAAGGGACTCGAACCCCCAACCTTCTGATCCGTAGTCAGATGCTCTATCCATTGAGCTACGGGCGCATGGCCCTCTGCGGGCCGCGTAAGACGATACAGGTCACCGGCCCGCCGCCCAAACCGGATGCGCGTGACCCTGCCCACGTCCCGCGCGCCACTGGCAGGATCGCGCGCATGACGGCACCCGCGGCGGACACCGGACGGCTGGGCACGGGCGGCGGCACGTGGGGCATGAAGGCGGACGTGCTGCGGCACGGCGGCGGGCACGACTCGAGCCGCGTGGGGTTCGTCGAGCTGTTCTTCGACCTGGTGTTCGTGTTCGCGGTGACCCAGCTCTCGCACAGTCTCATCGCGCACCCGGACGTCGAGCACCTGGTGCAGGCGCTGGTGCTGGCGTGGGCGATCTGGTGGCTGTGGATCGACACGACGTGGGTGACGAACTGGCTGGACCCGGACCGGGTGCCGGTGCGGGCGATGCTCATCGTGCTCATGCTGCTGGGGCTGCTGATGTCGAGCGCGATCCCGGAGGCGTTCGGCGACAAGGCGCTGTTGTTCGCGGTCCCGTACGTGCTGGTCCAGGTGGGTCGGACGGTGTTCACCACGTGGGCGATGGGGCGGCACTGGCCGGCCAACGCGCGGAACTTCGTGCGCATCACGATCTGGCTGTGCGTCTCCGGGGTGCTGTGGATCGCCGGGGCGCTGCTCGACGAGGCGCGGATGACGCTGTGGGTGGTCGCGGCGCTCATCGACGTCGCGGGCCCGCGGGCGCTGTTCTGGGTGCCGGGGATGGGCCCGACGGACCCGACCACGTGGGAGGTCCGCAGCTCGCACATGGCCGAGCGGGTGTCGCTGTTCATCATCATCAGCCTGGGCGAGTCGATCATCGTCACGGGCGGCGCGTTCTCCGAGCTCGAGGTCGACGCGGTCACGGTCGTCGCGTTCCTCGCGGCGTTCGCCAGCACCGTGCTCATGTGGCTGCTGTTCTTCGACCGGTCCGAGCAGAAGGCCGCCGCGTACTTCGCGTCGCAGGACGCACCGGGGATGGTCGCGCAGACCGCGTACACCTACGTGCCGTTCCTGCTGGTCACCGGGATCGTCCTGACGGCCGTGGCCGACGAGCTCGTGCTCCTGCACCCGCGCGGCCACGAGGGCGCCACCGACGCCTGGACGGCGTGGATCATGTGCGGCGCGGCCGCCGTCTACCTGCTGGGCAACGCGCTCTTCCGACGAGCGACGGGCGGCCCGTGGTCGGCGTGGCACCTCGGCGGCGTCGTCGCGGTGCTCGTCCTCGCCGCGTTCCGGGACGTCGTCACACCCCTGACGCTCAGCTGGCTGACGAACGCGGTGCTGCTCGCCGTCCTGGTCGGGGACGTCGTCCGGGCCCGCCGGGTGGCGCGCGTCTTCCCCGGCCTCTGACTACTGTCGGGTCCCGTCGCACGACCCCTCCGGAACAGGTGCCTCATGCCCGAGCAGACGACCACGCCCCGCACCGTCGCGGTCCTGGGACCCGGCGGCATCGGCGGTCTCGTCGGGGCCCTGGCGGCCCGGGCCGGCCACCGCGTCGTCGTGCTCGCCCGCCCGTCGACCGTGGACGCGCTGCGCTCGGACGGGATCAGCGTCAGCAGCGCGCTCCTGGGCGACTTCACGGTGCCCGTCGAGGCGGACACCGAGCTGCGCGAGCCCGTCGACCTGTGCGTGGTCGCCGTCAAGCAGACCGCCATGCCCGACGCGCTCGACCGGGTGCCGCCGGAGCTGGTGGCGGGCGGGCTCGTGGTCCCGTTCCTCAACGGCGTCGACCACCTGGCCGTCCTCCGGGAGCGGTTCGCGCCGGAGGCCGTCGCCGCCGGGGTGATCCGCGTCGAGTCCACCCGCACGGCGCCCGGCCGGATCGTGCACGGCAGCCCGTTCGCGGACGTCGACCTCGCGAGCACCACGGCGGCCGACCGGCTGGAGCCCGCCGCGAGGGTGTTCCGGGAGGCCGGCCTCACCACGCGGGTGCTCGACGACGAGGTCGCGATGCTGTGGGCCAAGCTCGCGTTCCTCGCCCCCTTCGCCCTCCTGACGACCCGCTACGCCGTGCCCGTCGGTGACGTCCGGACGACCCACCGCGACGAGCTCGTCGAGCTCGTCACCGAGGTCGCGGCCGTGAGCCGGGCGTCCGGCGGTCCGGACACCACCGAGAGCGCGCTGCGGTTCTTCGACTCGTTCCCGCCCGAGGCGCGGTCGTCGATGCAGCGCGACGCGGAGGCGGGACGGCCGCTGGAGCTCGACGCGATCGGCGGCGCCGTCCTGCGGGCCGCCGACCGGCACGGCCTCCCGGCCCCGGCCACCCGCCGCCTGGTCGACCACCTCCGCTGACCCGTCCTGGTTGACCCGTCCTGGGGTGACGAACGACGAAGGCCCGGTCCGTCGTGGACCGGGCCTTCGTGAAGCGGAGACGGTGGGATTTGAACCCACGGAAGGGTTACCCCTTCACGACCTTAGCAGGGTCGCGCACTAGACCTGGCTATGCGACGTCTCCAAGAACGTGGGACAGGGTACCCGGGTGCATGGTCCTGGACCAAAGCGATCCACGACCGGCGGTCCTCACCGCTCGAACCCCCACGTGCGGTCGGTGAGCATACGGGCGACGGCCAGGCCGATCGAGAGCGCCACGACGACGAGCCCGGCCTGCACCGTGTACGAGATCGCCATGATCGTCGCCCCGTCGGCGAGGTGGAACACGGCCCGGTAGGCGGTGGCGCCCGGCACCATGATGACGACGGCCGGGACGGAGATCGTCACGCGCGGCACGCCGATCCGCGGCGCGCTCCACGCCGCGAGCAGCCCGACCAGGAGGGCGGCACCGGCCGCGGCGCTCTGCAGCGCGAACCCGGCGTCCACGAGCTCCAGCCGGACGACGTTCGCGACCATGCCGACGGTCGCGGCGAGCAGCGCCATCCGCCACGGGCTGTTGAACATGAGCGCGAACCCGAGCACGCCGACGAAGCTCGCGGCGAACCGCAGGGCCAGCAGCACGCCCGGGTCGAGGTCGAGCGGCACGGCCGGGTCCGGCTCCAGCCCGACGACCGTCGACACGGCCCACAGGGAGAGCGCCGCCGACACGAGGATCATCAGCGCGTACGTCAGGCGTGCCAGACCGGCCGAGAAGTCGAGGCGGGCGAGGTCGAGGGCTGCGGCGACCAGCGCGAAGCCGGGGATGAGGAAGAGCACCGCGGAGACGTAGCCCGACTGGTGCCGGCCCTCCATGGCGCCCGTGGCGTACAGCCCCTCGACGAGGCCCAGGTAGACGAGCGCCGCGACGGCGGCGGCCAGCATCGTCACGCCGAACTGGTTGTACCCGCGGTGCAGGAGCGCGCGACGGACGGCCTGGCCGAGCGCCGCCCCGACGAACACCGCACCGATCTCCACCGGGCCGCCGTTGTTGAGGAACGCGAACGCGGCACAGGCGAGGCCGGACCAGATCGCGTTGAGCAGTGCGGGGTACAGCGGCGGCTTCGCGGCGATGCGGTCGAGCTCGGCGGTCGCCCGCTCGACCGTGATCTCCCGCGCCGTGGTCGTCGCCTCGGTCTCGAGCTCGCTGACGAGCGTCTCGAGCTCGGCGAGCCGGTCGGCGTTGATGCCGATCGCGCGGACCTCGGAGACCTCCGTGCGGAAGCTGTGGCCGCGGTGGGACGTCGTCGTGATCTCGGTGAGCGTCACCTGCGCCTCGTGCCGGTCGATGCCCAGCGCGCGGGCCGTGCGTGCCATCGACGCCTTCACCCGGTAGGACCCGGTGCCTGCGGACAGGCTGAGCCGGCCGACCCGCAGGGCGACGCCGGAGCGCCGGATCAGCTCGAGCTCGTCGTCCGTGGGCTCTGTGGGCACCCGACCATCATGGCGGCGACCGGCGGCGTCCTGCAGGACCAGCGGCCCGGACGCGACGCTCGACCCGGTGCAGGGCCTCGCACGGAACCGGTTCTCAACACCTGTGAGCGGCCTGAGAGTCCGCTGTCCGCTCCCGGCGAATCTCCCTTGAGATCCACCGGCGACGCTGGTGTGCTGACCAGCACACCCCCGCGAATCCGGGAGTGTCAGAGGTCGCCGCTAGCGTGCGGTGCACATCCCCATCACCTCCGGCGACGACGCCAACCCCTTCCTCTTCTGCGCCCCCAGGGAGCTTGCCGTGACCGACCCTGCCCTTGTGACCGACGCGCCCCGCGGGGCGCAGGAGTCCGCCGCACCCGACCCGAGGCGGTGGCTGATCCTCGGCGTCATCGCCATCTCGCAGCTGATGCTCATCATCGACGCGTCGATCATGAACATCGCGCTGCCCTCCGCCGCCGACGACCTCGGCATCGCGGCCAACGACATCCAGTGGGCCATCACCGCGTACACGCTCGCGTTCGGCGGTCTGCTGCTGCTCGGCGGCCGCATCGCCGACTACGTCGGCCGCAAGCGGGCGCTCATCATCGGCCTCCTCGGGTTCGCGGTGGCGTCCGCGCTCGGCGGGGCCGCCCAGACGGAGGCGCTGCTGTTCGCGGCGCGCGCCCTGCAGGGGGCGTTCGGCGCGCTCCTGGCACCCGCGGCCCTCGCGCTCATCACCGTGACGTTCACCGAGGGGCGCGAGCGCGCCAAGGCGTTCGGCGTGTTCGGGGCGATCTCCGGCGGTGGCGCCGCGATCGGCCTGCTCGCCGGTGGCGTCCTCACCGAGTACCTGGGCTGGCGCTGGTGCCTGTTCGTCAACCTGCCGATCGCGCTGTTCGCCGCGGTGGCGGGCGTGCGGATCCTCAAGGAGTCGAAGGCCCACGGCGACACCCGGTTCGACATCCCCGGCGCGATCCTCGCGTCGTCCGGGCTCGTCGCGCTCGTCTACGCCTTCACCGAGGCCGCCAAGCAGACCACCGGCGAGGACGGCCTCCCGCAGGCGGTCGGCTGGACCGACCCGCTCGTCGTCGGGCTCCTGGCGTTCGCCGCCGTCGCCCTCGTGTCGTTCGTGGTGCTCGAGCAGCGGGTCAAGAACCCCCTCCTGCCGCTGCGCATCGCGCTCGACCGCAACCGCGGCGGGTCCTACCTGGTGTTCTTCCTGGTCGGCGCTGGGCTGTTCTCGATGTTCCTGTTCATGACGCTGTACTTCCAGTACGTGCTCGGCTACGAGCCGCTCAAGGCCGGGTTCGCGTTCCTGCCGTTCAGCATCGGGATCATCCTCATGGCCGGCGTCGTCGCCCAGCTCCTGCCGCGCGTCGGGCCCAAGCCGCTCATGCTCGTCGGGCTCGCGCTCGCCACCGCCGGCCTGCTCCTGCTCCTGCGCACCACCCCGACGTCGTCGTACGTGACGTCCGTGCTGCCCGGGCTGATCGTCATGAGCGTCGGCATGAGCATGGTGTTCATCCCGGCGTCGAGCACCGCGCTCGTCGGGGTCGGCGGGCACGACGCCGGCATCGCCTCCGCGTTGCTCAACACGTCGCAGCAGGTCGGCGGCTCGCTCGGGCTCGCGCTGCTGAACACGTTCGCCATCACCGCGACGACGAACAAGATGTCCGACCTGGCCGCCGCCGGGCAGGACGTCACGCAGCCGGGGGTCGTCGCCCAGGCGCAGGTCGCCGGGTACCACGTGGCGTTCCTCGGCGGGGCCGTGCTGCTCGCGCTCGGGTTCGTGGTGGTGCTGGGGCTCATCTCCGCGAAGCGGTCCGACCTGCCCGCCGAGGCGGCCGTCGCCGCCTGACGTCAGGCGAGCAGCCAGGGGTGTCCGGCGTGCCGGGCACCCCTGGCTGACCGTGCGGTCACTGGGCCGTGCGCTCACTGGGCCGTGGGGTCACTGGGACATTCGGTCACTGGGCCGCGCGCTTGCCCTCCTGCGCGAGCCGGGCGGTCTGCTCGAGCCGCGCGGCCCGCGTCGCCTCACGCTTCGCCTGCACGATCCAGACGAGGATCACGCGTCGTGCCGACGGCGGGAACGCGTCGTACTGCTCGCGCGACCCGGGGTACCGGTCGAAGGCCGCCGCGAGGTCGTCGGGCACCACGAGCTTCTCGACGTCGTCGAGCAGCGTCCACGACCCGTCCGCCTTCGCCGCGTCGATCACCGCCCGGCCGGCCGGCGTCATCCGGCCGTCCGCCTCGAGCCGCAGGATCCGCTCCTTGTTGGTCCGCGCCCACCCGCTGCCCGGCTTGCGGCGCGTGAACCACAGCGCCGTCCGCTCGTCGTCGAGCGCCCGGTGCGTCGAGTCGATCCACCCGAAGCACAGCGCCTCCTCGACGGCGGGCTCGTACCCCACCGACGGCCGGCCCGTGCCCGACCGCCACGACACCAGCCAGACGCTCGGGGTGTCGGCGTGATGCTCCTCGAGCCAGGCTCGCCACTCCTCGACTGTCTCGGCGTGCACCTGTGCAGCGTCGTCGCGGCTGCCGGCCATGTGGTCCTCCGTCCCGATGCCGCGAGGGCGGCGTCCTGCGTGCCGGTCACGAGCGTCGCAGAGTCTGCGGTCGTCGTGGCGCGGTCCGCGCCGACCAGACGATCAGTCGGCGAGGTCCCCGTCGAGTGCCTCGACCGCGCGGTCGGCGGCCTGGAGCGCCTTCTCGGCACGCCGGAGGTCCTGCGCGACGCTGATCGCGGCCCGCTCCTCGTCGTGCAGGGCACGCTCCGCCTTCGCGAGCCGGTCCTCGGCGCGCACGGCGTCCTTGTCGGCCTTGGCGATCCGACGACGCAGGTCGGTGACCGCCGCCATGAGCTCGTCGTGCAGGTCGTGCGCCGCGCGGGCGGTGGCGGACGCCTCGTCCAGGTCGGCGCGCCGCTCGTCGCGACGGGCGGTGACACGGTCGGCGGCCTTGCGGGCGCGGTCGCGCGCGTCGACGGCGGCGTCGCGGGCGCTCTCGGCGACGCGGCGGCGCTGGTCGGCGGCCTTGCGGGCCCGTCGCTCGGCGAGCGCGTCGCCCGTGGTGCCGTCACCTGCCGCCGAGCCGGCGGGAGGCTCGGCGGCGGTCCGAGCCTTCTTCTTCGCGGCCTTCGTCTTCGCGGTCGTCGACGTCGGAGTCGTCGCCTTGGCGGTCTTCGCCGTCGCGGGCGACCCGCTCTCCGCCGTCGGGTCGTCTGACTTCGGCTCGTCGGCGACGGTCAGCCGCCCGCGCGGCACACGGCGGAGCGACCCGCCCGCCGACCGGACGCTCCCCGAGCCCCCCGCCCCGGACGGGGTTGCGGCGACCGCGACCCCACTGTCGTCGGCCGACCCGCCGCCGAACGCCCCGAACCCCGAGTACTCCCGCCCGGCCGCCAGGTGCCCGGACGTGACCTCCTGCGCGATGCCGGGGTCCGCGAGCGCGGCGGTGAGCGTGGCGTCGACCTCCTGCGCGACGGCGTCGCCGACCCGCTGGCCGGACGACCCACCGAGCTCGCGGGCGCGCGCCACGAGCGCCCGGACGAGGGTGCGCCGCTGGGTGGACAGGTCCCGCAGGCCGGGCCCGTCGAGAGTCCGCTCGGCCTCGCGCAGGGCGTCGCCGAGCGCGACGACCCGGCCGGCGAGCCCGGGGTCGTCGCGCATCAGGGCGTTGACGAGGGCGGCGGCGGCGGTCGGCTTGCGCAGGGCACCGATGCGGCGGGCGAGGTCCCGGTCGCCGGCCGACCTCGCGGCGCGGGCGGCGGCATCGCGACGGGCGACGAAGTCGTCGGGCGCTCCCCCGTACAGGTCGTCGAGCACGTCGGCGCCGACGGCGCCCGCAGTCTCGTCCGACCCGGCCACAGCGGGGCTCAGCCGTTCCCGTCGAGGGCGAACCTCACGGTCCGGCGCGCCACGGAGGCGTCGACGAGGCGCACGTCGACGCGCTCCCCGAGGGGAAGGTCGACGCCCTCGACACGGCCGCGCACCACGGGGTCGCGCAGCTGCACGACTCCGGAGGTCCGGTCCTCGCGGACGTCGACGACGACGCCGGAGAACGTCTCGCCCACCCGGTCGGCGAGGAGCACGGCCTCGACCAGGTCGAGGCAGCCCCGCTCGTACTCGGCGGCCTTCCGGTCGCCGACGGCCATGATCTGCGGCAGGCCCGGCAGCGCGTCACGGACCCAGCTCGGCACCTCCGAGCCCGCGCAGACGGCGACGCAGACCTCGCCGACGAACCGGTCGACGAGCCGGCGCAGCGGTGCGGTGGCGTGCGCGTACGGCGCGGCGATGGCGGCGTGCTGGACGTCGTCGGGCACGGTCCCGTCGAACGCGACGTAGCCCGCGCCGCGCAGCAGCGTGGTGGCCTCGGTGAGGAGGGCGGCCTCGGCGGGTGTCGAAGAGTCGAGGTCACGGATGACCTCGCCGTGCGTCGCGCCCTCGGGCCAGGGGACGCCGAGGGCGAGCGCGGAGCGGCGGAGGCGGTCGACGTCGCGGGGGTCGGCGGCCGGCAGGGTGCGCAGGATGCCGATGCGGGCGTCGATCATGAGCCGGGCGGCGCACATCCCGGTGAGCAGGGAGATCTGCGCGTTCCAGTCCTCGACGGGCAGCGTGGCGCGGCTGACGAGCGCCCACCCGTCGTCGGCGACGGGCACGACCTCCTGCTCGGGCGTCGGCAGGGTGATCCCCCCACGGGCACGTTCCGCGTCCTCGCGCAGCCGCCCCACCTCGCGGAGCAGGAGCAGCGACGGCGACGCGGTGCCGTCGTCGAGCGCGCGCTGCACCTCGTCGTACGTGTGCTGCGCGCGGCTGCGGACACGCGCGCGGCGCACGCTCACGTCGACGGGCGCGCCCGACGCGTCCAGGTCGATGGTCCACAGGAGCGCGGGGACGTCCTGCCCGGGCAGGAGGCTCGCGGCGCCCTCGGAGAGCACGGGCGGGTGCAGCGGCGTGCGGCCGTCGGGCGCGTACAGCGTCTCGACGCGACGCCGCGCCTCCTGGTCGACGGCCCCGCCGGGCGTGACCCAGGTGGCGACGTCGGCGATCGCGTACCGGACGCGGTAGCCCTCCCCGCGCCGCTCGACGTGCACCGCCTGGTCGAGGTCGCGCGACCCGGGCGGGTCGATCGTGACGAGGTCGACGTCGGTTGCGTCGAGCTCGGCGTCGACCGGGCGCTCGGCGGACTCCTTCGCCTCGACGAGCACGTCGGCGGGGAACTCGTCGGGGATCTCCAGCTCGTCCCGCAGGGACCGCAGGCCGCCCCGGACCGCGGCGTCGACCCCCTCGGCGGAGGGCGGCGGGGCGGCGAGGTGGACGCGACGACGGGGCACGCCGTGAGCCTAGGTCGGCGTGCCCCGTCACGCCCAGCATGAATCGGGACACCCCCACCGCCCGCCGCTAGCGTGGACGGCATGCTGCTCGCCGAGGACGTCCTGCTGCTGCTGACCGACGACACGTCGGGCAAGGCCACGCTCGACAGCACCCGGCTCGACCTGGTCCTCGCCGGCGCCGTGCTGCTCGACCTCGCGATGCTGCACCGGGTCGACGTCACCGCGCCGGGGCACCCGGCCGGCAAGGGCCGGGTCGTGGTCGTCGACGCCGCCTCGACGGGCGACCCTCTGCTCGACGCCGCACTGACCCGGGTCGCCGAGCACAAGCCGCGACGGACCAAGGACCTCCTCGGGCCGCTCAAGAAGGACCTGCGGACCGCGGTCCTCGACCGGCTCGCCCGCGCGGGGGTCCTGCGCCAGGAGGACGTCAAGGTGCTGGGCGTCTTCCCGTCGACCCGGTGGCACCCCGTGGACGGCCGGCACGAGGCCGAGGTCCGCGCCGGGCTGCGCGACGTCCTCGTGGTCGGTCGCACGCCGACGGACAGGGAGGCCGCGCTCGTCTCGCTCCTGTACTCCGTGGACAAGGTCGCCGCCGTCGTCGGGCCCGTCGAGCTCCCGCGGGGCGAGGTGCGCAGGCGTGCGAAGACCGTCTCCCAGGGCGAGTTCGCGGGAGAGGCCGTGCGGCGGGCGATCGCCGACATGAACGCCGCCGTCACCGCCGCGGTGACTGCCGCGACGGTCGCGGCGACGTCCGCGAGCGGGTGACCTCGGCCACGGCCGGTCGTCCCAGCGCGCGGAACGGCGCACCGCCTCCTACGCTCCGGGGATGCCTCAGACGACCGTCCGCCGACGCGCCCTGCTGCGCGCCGCCGCGTTCGGGCTGGGCGTCTCGGTGCCGGTGTTCGTCCTCGCGTACCTCGTGCGCGCCGAGGCCCCCGGGCTGACGCAGCTCGACGAGAAGACGATCGTCGCCGCGACCGGGTTCACCCGCGAGCACCCCACGTTCCAGCAGGCGCTGATCGTCTGGCAGGAGCTCCTGCAGGCCCGGTGGGTGAACCTCGCCGGTGCGCTGCTGTGCGTGTGGGTGTGGCGGCGGCACGGGCTGGCAACACGGGCGCTGTGGGCGTTCGGCACGCTCATGGTGGCGTGGGTCCTGCAGCTCGGTGCGAAGGGGCTCGTCCAGCGGGCGCGCCCCGTCGTCGAGGACGCGCTCGAGCACGCCCCTGGCTCGAGCTTCCCGTCCGGCCACGCGACGAACACCGCCGCGGCGGCCCTCACGCTCACGCTGCTCGTGTGGCCGCTGCTCGGGCGGCGCGGCCGGGTGGTCGTCCCGGTCGTGGCCGGCACCGTCACCCTCATCACCGCCGCGGACCGTGTGTTCCTCGGTGTGCACTACCCGTCCGACGTGGTCGCGGGCATCCTGCTCGGCACCGCGATGGCCGGCGCCTCCTACATCGGCTACCGGGGCTGGAACGCGCAGCCCGCGACGGAGAGGACCCCGTGACCGCGCTCGTCGACCCCACCCAGCACCGCGCCACCGTCCACACGTTCGTGCACCGCTACGAGCTCGACACTCGCCCCGTCACGTTCAAGCAGGCGTCCGCCGACCTCGCGAAGCGGGCGCTCCTGCCGGCCGTCGCGTGGTGGCTCGTCGTCGTCGGGATCGGCCTGCTCATCGTCGGGCCGCTGAACGACCTGCCCGCCGAGACCGCCGTCAACGAGTGGTTCGAGGAGCGCCGCACCGCGACCCTCACGTCGCTCACGTCGTTCCTGTCGAACATCGGCCAGACGCAGTTCATCATCGGGGCGTGCGTGCTGGTCGTCGCACTGTTCTGGTGGCGGACGAAGCAGTGGTGGCTGGCCGTCGTGCCCGCGATCGCGATCGGGCTGCAGTCGATCCTGTTCCTCACGTCGTCGCTGCTCGTCGGCCGCGAGCGCCCCGACGTCGAGCTGCTCGACGACTCCCCGCCGACCACGGCGTTCCCGAGCGGCCACACGAGCGCGTCGACCGCGTTCTACGTCTCGCTGGCCCTGCTGTGCCAGCGGATCAGCCGGCCGTGGCTGCGCTGGACCCTGACGGTCCTGTGCCTCCTCGTCCCGTTCGCGGTCGGGTCGGCGCGGCTGTACCGCGGCATGCACCACCTCACCGACGTGCTCGTCGGCATGGCGAACGGGCTCGTCTGCGCGATCCTCGCGTGGCGCTACCTGCGGCGTGACGTGTGAGCGCGCCGCAGCGGTCCGCCGTCGTCGTCAACGCGAACCGCGTCGAGGGCACCGACGAGCTGCGCACGGTCATCACCGCGCAGCTCGCCGAGGCCGGGTGGCCCGCCCCCGCGTGGCTCGAGACCACCGCCGAGGACCCCGGTCGCGGCCAGTCCCGGCAGGCCGTCGACGACGGCGCCGAGGTCGTCTTCGTGTGCGGCGGCGACGGCACCGTCCGGTCCTGCGTCGAAGGACTGGCCGGCACCGACGTCGCCCTCGCGGTCCTCCCCGGCGGCACCGGCAACCTGCTCGCCGGCAACCTCGGCATCCCCACCGACGTGACCGACGGCGTCGCCACCGCGATCGCGGGCACGCGCCGCCGGGTCGACGTGGGCGAGGTGGACGGCCAGGTGTTCGCCGTCATGGCCGGCATGGGCTTCGACGCCTCGATGATGGACGACGCGCCCACCAAGCTGAAGAACAAGGCGGGCCCGATCGCCTACGTGGTGTCCGCGCTGAAGCACCTGGCCGACGACGAGATGCACGTCGAGGTCCGCGTCGACGACCAGCCCCCGATACGGCGCCACGTGCGCAGCGTGGTCGTCGGCAACGTGGGCCGGCTCCAGGGCGGCGTCGACCTGCTGCCCGACGCCGAGGCGGACAGCGGCCAGATGGACGTCGCGATCATCGCCCCGCGCAACCTGGGCCACTGGGTGCAGCTCACCGCCGCGGTCGTGGCCCGCAGGAAGCGGGTGCCGCGCATGGAGAAGCTCCGCGGTGCGCGCATCACGGTCCGCTCCACCCGGCCGCACCCCCGCCAGCTCGACGGCGACGTCATCGACCCGTCCGACACCCTCGTCGCGACCGTCCGCCCCGGCGCGCTCGTGGTGTGCGTGCCCGCCGACGCGGACCAGGGTCAGGCCGGGGCGTAGCGCTCGACGGCGGCCAGGAAGTACGCCGTCGCCGACGCGCGCGCCGCCCGGAGGCCGGCCGCGCTGCGCCGCACGTCGAGCCAGTCCCGGTCCCGCAGCTCGTGCTCGACGACCTGCCGCAGCACCACCGGCACGGGCCCGCTGCGCATCTCGCGTCCGAGCGCCTTCTCCTCGACGAGCCCTTCGACGGCCTCGACCACCGCCGCGGGCAGGTCCGACCCCGCGACGAGCGACGGCAGGTCCATCGGCGGGATCGCCACGTCCGGGTGCAGGTCCAGCCACCGCAGCGCCAGCGCGGGCCGCAGCGCGTAGAACGCCTTCTTCAGCGGCATCTCCCCGTCCTCGGTGAGGAACCGCCGCAGCTGCCCCCGGCCGACACCCTGGTAGTGCCGCCCGACGAGCGCCCGGTCGGCCACCTCGTCCGCGAGCGCCAGGAAGTCCGCCACGAACCCCGGCTCCGCCCGGTAGACGAGCGGTGACCGCAGCCACTCGGTGATGACGGCGTTGCCGCGCACGAGGAGCCCGACGGCCTTCTGCAGGTCCCACCCGTTGACGTCGAGCACCGCGTCGGGCACCCGCTCGATCACGTCGCGCGGCGGCCACGGGTCCAGGTACGCCTCGACCCGGCGCACGTACACGAACCGGCAGTCGTAGTCGCTGTCCGGCGACGGGAAGCCCCACGCCCGGCTCCCGCTCTCGACGGCCACGACGACCGCGACGTGCTCCTGCTCGACGACGTCGTCGAGCAGACCGTCGACGGCCGCCACGGCGGCAGGGGCGAACGAGCCGGGAAGTGTGCGCACGCCGGGACCCTACGGCCCGAGGGTCCGATCCCCGTCCGTTTTACCGGATGATCACTCGACGCCGTCCGCCCGGATCTTCTCCGCGTCCGTCGAGGTGTCGACGTCGAGACGGCTCTCGTCGTCGGAGAGGTCGTCCGAGCGGATCTTGTGCGCCTCGGTGGTCGCCGCCTCCGCCTCGGCCACGGGGTCGACAGGATCGCCCGACAGCCCGGCGGCCCGAATCCGCTCGCCCTCGGTCTCGACGTCCACGTCAGGGCGCTCGCCCGGCACGCCTGCGGACCGGATGCGCTCACCCTCCGTCTCGAACCGCTCGTCGGGGGTGCTCTCGTCGTGGGTGTCCATGCGGTCCTCCTCGTCGACGCCGTCGTCGATCTGCGACCCGGCGAGCGTACGTCCGATCGTCGTGCGGGGCTCTCGGAGGTGGACCGGCCGGGGATTGAACCAATGGGCCCCTTCACCCGTCTCACCAACACCGACACACAACGTCCACCCGCCAAGCAAGGGCTGGGGCTCATCAATGGCGCGCAACCCGCCGATAACTGTCGGTAACGGTGCGACGTCGCCCCTGTCCGGACGAGACTCGTCCTGGGGTCTGAAGAAGACGCCGCTCCTCTTGGGGGAGGAACAGATGACCATGACCATGACCACCGACAGCCTTGCCGTCGTCACCGATCCGGCGATGCTGACGAGCCGCGAGCGCATCGTCCTCGCCGAGCTCCGTCAGGACGTGACGCTCGAGGAGATCGCCCGCCAGCTGTGGGTCACGCGGAACACGGTGAAGTCCCAGGTGCGGTCCATCTACCGCAAGATCGGGGTCTCGACGCGGGCCGAGGCCGTCGCCTGGGCACGCGCGCACCGCGTCTGACCAGCACTTCGGGCGGCCGTGCGGGACGCCCGCGCGCCCCGGGTCGTGGTGGTGGCGGAGGGCGTGGGATTCGAACCCACGAGGACGGGGTTGTCCCGCCCCAACGGTTTTCAAGACCGTCTCTTTCGGCCGCTCAGACAGCCCTCCCGGCCTGCGGCGTGGCGCCCGGACCCCTGACGTCGTCGTCCGGTCCGGCACCTGCCCCGCAGAGCGTGCACGAGTCTCCCACAGCCCGGCCGGTCGCAGCCGTCAGACGCCCTTGACCGCCGTCAGCCGGCCGCTGTCGATCGCCTCGACGAGCCGGGCGTGGTCGCCCTCGATCCGGTCGGCGTAGGTGACGGCGTAGTCGGCCAGCGCCTCGTCGGCGCGCTCCGACGACCCCAGGTACGCACCGATCGCCACACGGTCCCCCGACCTGCTGTGCGCCCGCGCCAGGCTCCACGCGCACAGCTCGGCGTACCGGGTCATCCCGGCGGGGATCATCTGCTCGACCGGAAGCGAGCCCTTCCAGTCGCGCAGCTGGCGGACGTAGAAGTCGCGCTCCACGTCGTCGACGCCGACCTGACGCTGCCAGCCGAGGAAGATGTCGCTGGCCGCCTGCATGAGCCGCTGCCCGGCGACCACGCGCTGCGCGTGGTTCCCGTAGTCGCTCGCCCCCGCGAAGTCCTCCAGGACGGACGCCTGCGCCTCCTTCGCCTGCAGCACGATCAGGTCGTCCTCGTCGGTGCCCTGCAGCAGCAGGATCCAGGCCCGGGTGCCCACGCTGCCGACCCCGACGACCTTGCGCGCCATGTCGACGAGCCGGTACTGCTCGAGCAGGTGCCGACGGTCGTCGTGCAGCGACGCGCGGTACGCGACGAGCAGGGCGTGCATGCGCTCGGTCGCGTGGTCCACGTCCATGAGGTCCCGCAGCGGCACCAGCAGCGGGGGGTCGGCGACGAACTGGCGCCGCCCGTCGACGAGCCTGGTCAGCTTCTCCACGGCCTTCAGCTGGTCGCGCGAGCGTGCCTTGGAGAGCGTGGCCCGTGTCCGGCGCACCGACCGCTCCGGGAGGGCCGTGAGGAGGTCGTCCATCATGTCGTCGATCGACGCGTGCGCGTACCAGACGGCGAGCGTCGGCAGACGGGCGAACTCCCGGACGGCCTCCCGGTAGGCCCGTGCCGCGCGGAGCACCACACCCCGCCGCTCCTTGCGGTGGTAGTCGTTCCCGCGGCCCGCGAGCTCGATGCTCGCCAGGAGGCGCTTCACGTCCCACTCGAACGGGCCGGGCAGGGTCTCGTCGAAGTCGTTGGCGTCGAACAGCAGCCGCCGCTCCGGCGAGCCGAACACGCCGAAGTTGCTCAGGTGCGCGTCACCGCAGATCTGGGCCCGCAGCCCGCTGTCCGGCGTCTTCGCGAGGTCGTGGGCCATCACGAGCGCCGAGCCGCGGTAGAACGCGAACGCCGACTCCGACATCCGGCCGTACCGGAGCGGGATCAGCTCGGGCACCCGGAGCGTCGCCTGCTGCTCCAGGAGGTCCAGCGGATCCGGTCGGCCCTCGGCGGGGCCCGCGTCGGCGAGCGCCTCGAGGGGGAGCACCGTGCGCGCCGCCTTCCCGCGCCGCACCCGCTCCTCACGGGTCGGGTGCTCCACGGTGCGGGTGCTCACGGTCCGAACCTATGTCCGTGGCGGCGGCGGCGACAGTGGTCAGACCCGGGAGTCGTCCTCCCACCACCGGGCCGGGAGGCCGGGGCTCACCACGTCGAGCGCGTACAGCGCCGCCACACGCGCGAGCTGCAGGTCGTACGTCGCCACGGCCCGCACGTCCGGGTGCGCGATGGCCGCCCCCGCGTGCAGGGCGACGAACGGCGGCAGCACGCCCGCCACCCGCGTCGCGGCCCGCAGCGTCTGGTCGGAGAACCGCACGACCTCGACGCGCTCGGCCACGTCGTGCGCCACCCCGTGCGCCTCGACGCCCCTGGGCCGGGCGGTCCGCCGCAGCTCGGTCATGCCGAGCGGCGTGGTCAGGAGGTCGGGCTCGTGCGCGGCGGTCCACGCGAGCCACTCCGCCCGGCACGGCGCACCGGCGAGGTACCGCGACAGCGCCGTGCCGTCGGCGTAGACGCGCGAGCGCACCGGGGCGGCGTCGTCCGGTGCGCCCCTCGGGCGAGGGACGACGCGCAGCCCCGCCACACGGGGGCGTGAGGCGGGTGCGTCGGCGGGCACCCGTCCATGATCACGCACCCGGGAGGATCGCGACGAACGCCGACGGCCGGCCCCCACGAGGGGAGCCGGCCGTCGGACGTCAGACCCGGGTCACCGGCTGCGCAGACGCTCCATCGCGAGCTGCACGAGCGAGATGAGGGCCTGCTTGGTCGCGGCCCGGGAGCGCGCGTCCGTGTAGAGCACCGGCACGTGCGCCGGGATCGCGAGCGCCTCGCGGACGTCGTCCAGCTGGTGCTTGGCGACGCCGTCGAAGCAGTTCACGCCGACGACGAACGGGATGCCACGGCTCTCGAAGTAGTCGACGGCCGGGAAGCACTGGTCCAGGCGGTCGGTGTCCACGAGCACCACGGCGCCGATCGCGCCGCGGACCAGGTCGTCCCACATGAAGAGGAAGCGGTCCTGGCCCGGCGTGCCGAACAGGTACAGCCACAGCGACCCCGGGAGCGCGATGCGACCGAAGTCCATCGCGACCGTGGTGGTGGTCTTGCGGTCCGACACACCGCCGGCGTCGTCGACGCCGACAGAGTGCTCGGTCATCGCGGCCTCGGTGTTGAGGGGCTCGATGTCCGAGATGGACCCGATGAAGGTCGTCTTGCCGACGGCGAACCCGCCGGCGACGACGATCTTGACGACAGTGGGGGCAACGGACCCCGCCGGACCCGCCGGAGCGGCCACAGCGGCGTCAGAGGGCGGAAATGCCATTGAGAACACTCTCCAGCACGCTCAGGGACAGGGCGGGGGACTCACCGGTGTTGACGTCGACCGGCTGCGAGGTGTGCACGCGCACGTACTGCTGGTCTGCGAGGTCGGACACGAGGATCCGCACCACGCCGAGCGGCAGGTGAAGGAGGGCCGAGAGCTCGGCCACGGAGATGTAGTTGTGGGCGGCATGCTGGATGATCGCCCGCTTCTCCGGCGGGAGACCCTGGCCGGACACGGCACCCGGCATCACCTCGACCAGCGCCTCGAGCGGCAGGTCGGAGCGCGCCGAGCGCACGCGGCCGCCGGTCACGGCATACGGCCGGACCGTTCGCGCCTCGTACTCGATGTGCTCGCTCATCCGTCGGACTCCTGGCCTCAGGCCACCGGCGCGCGCGTGGCGCCGTCGACGGGGAGCTGCCCACGCATCTCGGAGATGAGCTGGGGCGTCAGGGTCGCCTCGGTCCGCGAGACGAGCATCGCCATCTCGTAGCCGATGAGCCCGACGTCGCAGCTCGACTCCGCCACGACGGCGAGGACGGAGCCGTTCGAGACGCTCATGAGGAAGAGGAACAGCTGGTCCATCTCGATGATCGCCTGACGCACCTCCCCCGCACGAAGCTGGCGCGACGCGCCGCGGGTCAGGCTCGACATCCCGGAGACGATGGCCGCGAGCTGGTCGCCGCTGGTGCGGTCGAGCTGCTCGGACATCGCCATGAGAAGACCGTCGGCCGACACCACAAGCGTGTGGCGAGTGCCGGGCACGGTCCGGACGAAGTTGTCCAGGAGCCAGCCGAAGTTGGCTGCCTCGGTGCTGAGCGCGGTCACACTTCCTCCTTGCTGGTGCAGTCGACGACTGCGGGGTAAGACGTCACCGAGGCGGCGACGACGGGGGTGGGGTCGGTCGAGGTCATCAGGCGGGGCCGTTCTGCTCAGGGGACGGGTCACCGGAGGCGCGGCGGCCGCGAGAAGTCCCGGACTGGAAGCTCGACAGACGCGAGCGGAGCTCGTCCGCGTCACGCTGCACGGGCTTGCCCTCGTCTGCGGAGACGGGCGTCGTCGGGATCGCCGACGGCACACGCCGGGTGAGCTGCTCGGCCGAGCCACCGACTGCGCTCGGCCGGTAGGCCGAGAGCTGGCTGAGCTCCGACAGCGCCTGCTCCTGGATGTCGGACCGCAGTGCGAGCATCGCAGCGACCTCGTCGTCCAGGGTCCCGATCCGCGGGGCGACCGACGGCGGGACGTTCGGGTGGGGAACCGTCGACACCGGGGCGCCGGCGGCCGCCGGGCGCGAGGCCCAGTCGGGCGGCGACCAGGAACCGGCGGAGCGCTGCTCCAGCGGAGCCGGGGCGGCGGGGACCGGCGCCGGGGTGCTCGCGACCGGCGCAGCGGGCGCGGCGGGCGCCGACCACGACGGGGCGGACCAGCTCGGGGGCGCCTGCTCGGCGGCCGGAGCGGGCTGCTCCGCCGACCACGCGGAGGTGCGCGGCGGCTGGACGGCGTCCGCGGGTGCGGCGGGCGCCACGGCCGGCGTGGCCGCCGAGGCGACGTCACCGCCCTTGCGCTTGCCGAACAGGCCGCCCCAGCGACGCTTGGGGTGCGACTCGTCGTCGCCCTGGTGGACGAGCTCCGAGAACGCCTGCTCGGGGGCGGGCGCAGCGGCCCACGACTGTGCGCTCTGCACCGGGGCAGGAGCGGCGGGCGCCGGTGCCTGGGCGTACGGCGCGGGGGCCGGGGCCTGGGCGTACGGAGCCGGAGCCTGCGCGTACGGCGCAGGAGCCTGGGCGTACGGCGCAGGAGCCTGAGCGTACGGCGCGGGAGCCTGGGCGTACGGGGCCGGCGCGAACGGTGCCGGGGCCTGGGCGTACGGGGCGGGCGCGTACGGCGACGGCGCCTGCGTGTACGGCTCCGGGGCGACGGCCTCGGCGGGCACGTGCTGCTCCGCCTGCTCGACCGGAGCGGGCTCCGGGTCGGGCTCGAGCGTCGGCCACGCCTCGGCGGCCGGGGCGTTCCACGACTCCGGCTCGTCGTCGGGCACGAGCTGGGGGATCACGGGCGCGAAGGTCGTCGTCTCGTCCGTGCGTGCGCTGGGGGCCTCGACGACCTCCGGCTCGGCAGCGGTCTCGGCGGCGTCGTCGGTCGCCTGGAACGCCGGCGCCTGCCACGTCGGCGGCTGCCACGCGGGCGCCTCCCACGCCGGGGTCGGCCACGCGTCGCCGGCCTGCTCGGCCTCGGCCGCGGGGGCCTGGTCCTCGACGGGCTCGGCCTGCTGGACCTGGGCGGCGGGGACCACCGGCAGCGCACCCGTGTGCCACGCGCGGGCCTCGTCGAGCGTCCGCTCGAACGGCACGTGCGGGGTGCTGAGGGCCGCGGGGGCAGCCTGCGCCGCCGCACCGGCCCAGCCGGAGTAGCCGCTGTACGACGTGAAGGCGGCGGGTGCGTCGGCCACGTGAGCCTCGGCGGCCGCAGCAGCGGTCGACCGGCGGGTCGGGAGGACCGGCGTCGCGTCCACGGTGGCGGGAAGCTCGTCAGCGGGGAGCTCGGCGGCGGGGACCTCGGCAGCGGGCTGCTCGGCGACCTGCTGCTCGGCGGCGGCCTCGTGCAGGACCGTGTCGAACATCGGCGAGTCGTCGATCGGCGACACCCGGTGCGTCAGCTCGGCCGCGGCGGGCTCGGTGGCCTGCTCGGCGACCTGCGGGGCCCAGGGCTCGTCGGCGGCGTCGGCCTGCGGCGCCCAGACGGGCTCCTCCGGCTGCGACGGCGCGGCCCAGTCCTCGACCGGTGCCCACGGCTCGTCCGCGACTGCCGCGGCGACCTCGTGCTGCTCGGGGGCCGTCGGCGCCCAGGCGGGCTCGTCGACCTCGGCGGTGTACGTCGGCTCGCTCGGGGCCCACGCGGGCTCCGAAGGCTGCGCCGGCGCCCACGCCTCGGCGGGCTCGACCTCGGCGTGCTCGGTCGGCTCGGCCGCGACGGGCTCGGCGACCTGGGCCTCGGCGGGCGACTCGTCCTGGACGGCCTCGGCGGGCACGGGTGCCCACGCCGGCTCGTCGTCCTCCACGAGGGAGGGCACGACGATCGGCTCGGGGGTGGCCGCGTGCGCACCGAGGGTCATCCACGGGGCACGGACGGCGTCCGACTGGCCCTCGGGGGCGAGGCCGGGGATGGCCGTGCCACCGGCGGGCGTGCCGGGCGCGATGTCGCCGCGACCGCGGAAGCCGGAGAACAGGCCGGCACGGGCGGCGGGCGCCGGTGCGCTGGCGGTCGGGGTCTCCTCGACGGGCTGCGCCCAGGCCGACGTCGCGGCACGGGTACGGCTCGGCAGGCCGGTGTTCTTGAGGGGCTCGGCCGCGATCGTCGGCGGCCGCCACTCGTTGGTCTCGGTCGAGAGGTCCGCCGAGATGTTCCCGGAGGGAGCCTCGGGCAGGACGATCTTCTCCTCGTCGAACGTCTTGCGGGGACGCGCGGGAAGCTCGCTGCGGCCGCCGAGCGTCGGGGCGACACCCGGGATGCCGTCGGCGTTCGTGTCGGTCTCGGCGCCCTCGTCGCCGCGGCGACGACGCGGCAGGCCGAGCGCGGTCGCGCCGTCGGTCAGCGCAGCGAGGTCGACCTCCTCGACGACGGGCGGCTGGAAGGCGTCGGCGGAGATGCTCGCGGCGGGGGCCGCGGCCGGCGTCGGGGAGCCGTAGAGAGCCTGCTCGTTGGCCGCGAACAGCGAGGCCGGGAACCGGACGATCGTCTCGGTGCCGGTGCCGCGCGGGCTCTTGCTGAGGTAGACGTCGGCGCCGAGGCGCTGGGCGATGCGGCCGACGACGAAGAGGCCGAGGCGCTGGGCGCCGAGGGCGTCGCTGGCGCCGGTGGACCGGATGCGGGCGTTCGCGGTCTCGAGCTCGGCGTCGCTCATGCCGAGGCCCTGGTCGCTGACCTTGACCATGACGAACTGGCCCACGACACCGGTGGTGACGACGACCGGGGTCTCCGGCTCGGAGAAGACGGTCGCGTTCTCGAGGAGCTCGGCGAGCATGTGCGCGGCGCCCAGGGCGTTGAAGCCGAGCATCGCGGGGTCGACCTGCAGGTCGAGCTCGACGCGGTCGTACTGCTCGATCTCCGACGAGGCGGTACGGATCACGTCCGAGAGCGGCATCGCGTCCCGCAGGCGGCGACCGGAGTCGATGCCGGCGAGCACGAGGAGCGACTCGGCGTTCCGGCGCATCCGGGTGGCGAGGTGGTCGAGGCGGAACAGGTTCGCCAGGGTCGACGGGTCCTCCTCCGCACGCTCCAGCGAGTCGATGAACGACAGCTGGCGGTTGAGGAGCACCTGGTCGCGGCGGGCGACGTTGACGAACATCTCCGCGATCGAGCCACGCAGGGCAGCCTGCTCCTGGGCGACCTGGACGGTCGTGGCGTTCACCGAGTTGAAGGCCTTGGCGAGCTCACCGACCTCGTCGCGGGTCGTGACGGGGATGGGCTCGAGCGTGATCTCGGGACCCTCACCGGGGACGGCCACCTGCTCGACGAGCTTCGGCAGCTGCTCGCGGACGTTCGCGGCGGCCGCGGTCAGGCGCCTGAGCGGCGTGACGATCCCTCGGGCGATGACGACGGCGAAGAACAGCGAGGCGACGGCGGCGGCGATGGCCAGGCCGATCGTGAGGAGCGCGCGGTTCTGGGCGTCGTCGGCCGCCTTCGTGGCGATGGCGTGGGCCTCTTCGAGGATCGCGTCGTTCACCGAGGACAGCGAGAGCAGCTGGTCCTGGATGTCCTTGGCGTACGCGTTCATGTCGACGGCCTGGAACGCGTTCGCGTTGCCCTGCGAGAGGTCCGACCGGATGTTCGTGAACAGGTACGACGGGTCGTCCGGGTTGAGCTCCACGCCCTCCAGGCCGAGGCCGTCGACGGCGTCACGCGCACGGTGGCGGGACAGCTCGTTGGCCGCGGTCTCGTTGGCGTAGGCCAGCGCGGCCGTCTGCAGCGACACGCGCGTCTTGATGAGGGCGATCGAGTCGATGAGCTCGCTCACCAGGCCGTCGCTCGTGGTGGCGACCTCGCGGTAGGCGGTCACGTACCGGGCCAGGTCACGGTTGGGCAGCGCGTTGGCGACCGACTCCATGAGGCTGATCTGGCCGGTGATGATCGTGTTGTAGTACCGCGCGATCTCCTCGCGGTGACCGTTGATGTCGACGAGGTGACGTGCCGACGGGAGCATCTCGTTGTGCGCGAACTGCACGTCCTTGAACTGCGAGACGACCGCCGCGGGGAACGCGTCGAGGTCGAGGGCCCGCGTCAGGGGGAACACGTCGCGCAGTGCGTCGTCCGATGCGATCCGCGCGGCGGACAGCTGCTCGGGGGTGCCGCCGTTGAGGCTGAGCATGCGCTCCGCCTCGATGGCGCCGGCGAGGGGGGCGTACGCCTGGAGCGCCGCCATGACGCCCTCGGCGGCGCGGACCTCGCTGGCCTCGCGCAGCGCCTGGCTCGAGATGTACGCGCCGGCGCCGAACAGGACGAGCATGGGCACGGCGAGGACAGCCATCACCTTGGCGCGGATGCCAAGCCGTCGCAGCATGTCGATCCTTTCGTTCACCCGACTCGGGTGTCACCATCGGGGCCGTGCCGAACTTCGTGCCCGTCGCCCTGTGACGACTTCCGTTCGCCTCATCGGCTACTGGACAGCGGACCATTAGCCCGCGGCAGAGTTTGCCACGGACCTCACCCGCTGGGATACGGCCGGGCCGAACGAGTCGCGGCTACGCTCGGCCGCCGGGCTAGTGTGCCGGTTGTGCGCGCCGTCGTGGTCGAGAAGCCGGGCGATCCGGACGTCCTGAGCGTCCGTGACGTGCCCGATCCCGTGGCCGGCGGCACCGAGCTCCTCGTCGAGGTCGCGGGGGCGGGCGTGAACCGCGCCGACCTCCTGCAGCGCGCGGGCCACTACGACCCCCCTCCCGGTTCACCCGCCTGGCCGGGCCTCGAGGTCGCGGGCACGGTCGCGGCCGTCGGCGCCGAGGTGCCGGTCGAGGCCGGGTGGCAGGTCGGCGACCGGGTCGCGGCGCTCCTCGCGGGCGGCGGCTACGCCGAGCGCGTCGCCGTTCCCGCGGGGCTCGCGCTGCGGGTGCCCGACGACCTCCCCCTCGTGGACGCCGCCGCGCTCCCCGAGGCTCTCGCCACGGTGTGGTCGAACCTGCGGGCCGCCCGGCTCGAGCCCGGCCAGACGCTCCTGGTGCAGGGCGGGTCCGGGGGCGTGGGGTCGGCGGCGGTGCAGCTCGCGGTCGCGCTGGGCGTGCGGGTGCTCGCGACGGCCGGCGGCCCGGACCGCGTCGCACGCGTGCGCGAGCTCGGCGCGGACGTCGTGGTCGACCACCGCGGCGGCGACGTCGTGGAGCAGGTGCGGGCGGCGACGGACGGCCGCGGTGCCGACGTGATCCTCGACGTGCTCGGCGCCGGCGGGCTCGCGGACAACCTGGCGATGCTCGCCGACGACGGGCGGCTCGTGGTGATCGGGATGCAGCGGGGCCGCCGCGGCGAGCTCGACCTCGGCGCGCTCATGGCGAAGCGGGCGAGCGTGCTCGGGACGATGCTGCGCAACCGCCCGCTGGACCAGAAGGTCGCGATCATGGACGGCGTGCGCCGCCACGTCTGGCCGCTCGTCGCGTCCGGTGCGGTGCGGCCCGTGGTGCACGCGCGGCTGCCGTTCGAGCGGGCCGCCGACGCGCACCGCCTCCTGGAGACGGGCGAGGCGTTCGGGAAGGTCGTCCTCGTCCGGTAGGGGTCAGTCGAGCAGGCCCGCCGCGAGCGCCGGCACGATCACGGGCGTCAGCGGCAGCCGCGGGATCAGCGTGGCCTGCACCGCGTGGTAGAGGTCGGCCTTGCCCGCCCACACCGTGCGGGACACCGTGTTGTCGGTGCCGAGCTCGTGCCACCACGAGCCGCCCTCGCGGTCCAGGACGTGCGCGCCGACGTACTCCCACCACTGCGCGTACCTCTCGTCGAACCGGGGCTCCCCCGTCGCGGCGTGCAGCGCGGCGGCCGCGGCGACGGCCTCGGCGGCCACCCAGTGCATGCGCTCGCGCACGACGGGCGTGCCGGACCAGTCGACGGTGTAGACGAACCCGTCGGCGCCGTCCACGGCCCAGCCCTCGCGGACGCCCGCGTCGAACAGGGCGACGGCGTCCTCCAGCATCCAGGCGGGGGCGACGTCGCCGTGCGCGGTGACCGCCGCGCGGGCGTGCAGCGTGAGGCGGGCCCACTCGAACCAGTGCCCGATGGTCGCGCCGTACGGGCGGAACGGGTGCGCGGGCTCGTCGACGTTGTACTCGAGGTTCGGGGTCCACGACTCGTCGAAGTGCTCGGGGATGCGCCAGTCGTTGCCCCGGGCGAACCCGTGCACCACGCGCTCGACGATCCGCACGGCCCGGTCCAGCCACACCCGGTCGCCCGTGACGTCGGCGGCCGCGAGGTAGGCCTCGACGGTGTGCATGTTGGCGTTGACCCCGCGGTACGCGTCGAGCGTGCCGAACGACCGGTCCCACTGCTCGACGGCCATGCCCGCGGACTCGTCCCAGAACCGCTGCTCCTGCACGGCGAGGGCCTCGTCGAGCAGGGCGCGCGCCCCGGGCCGGCCGGCGGCCGTGGCGCTGGACGCGGCGAGGACCACGAACGCGTGCGGGTACGCCGCCTTGTCCGTGTCCTTCGGCGTGCCGTCGCGCTCGACCTCGGCGAACCACCCGCCGTGCTCGTCGTCGTGGAACACGCCCGTGATCGCGGCGAGCCCGTGGTCCACGAGCGCCGCGCTGCCCGGGCGGCCGAGCAGGTGCCCGATCGCGTACACGTGCGTCATGCGGCACGCGATCCACAGCTCGAGGGGGCCGTCGGTGGGGCTGCCCGTGTCGTCCTGCCGGGCGAAGCCACCGCTCGGCAGGGCCGCGGCCCGGCCGAAGTCCAGCAGGCGGTCCGTCTCGACCTCGAGCCAGCGCGCATGGGCAGGTGTGGTCAGCCAAGGCATGGATCCACCCTATCGACGCAGGCCAGACCCGTCCCGCAGGGCTGCGCCTCCCGGCCGATCCGGGCATGATGCCCAGGTGGACGACGCCAGGACGACGCACCAGGACGAGCCGGAGGTCGTGATCGTCGACCCTCCGCGCGACGAGGCCCGCGACCGGACCCGCAGCGGGGCCGACGAGGACCCGGAGGGCGGCGACCAGCGGCGCCCGGAGGACATCGGTGGCCTCGTCGGCGAGCCCGCCAAGGTCATGCGGATCGGCACCATGATCAAGCAGCTCCTCGACGAGGTCCGCAGCGCCCCGCTCGACGACGCCGCGCGCGCCCGCCTCGCGGAGGTGCACGAACGCTCCCTGCGCGAGCTCGAGGACGGCCTGTCCCCCGAGCTCGTCGCCGAGCTGCACCGCATCACGCTGCCGTTCGTCGACGACGAGACACCCCCCTCGGACGCCGAGCTGCGCATCGCGCAGGCCCAGCTCGTCGGCTGGCTGGAGGGGCTGTTCCACGGCATCCAGACGGCCCTCGTCGCGCAGCAGATGGCGACGCAGGCCCAGCTGTCCGGCATGCGCCGCCAGCTCCCGCCCGGCCACCGCCCGCCGGGTGCCCCGGGCCTCACGCTTCCGGGCGAGGACCCGGGCGCCCCCGGCGGCGAGCAGGGCACAGGCCAGTACCTCTGACCCACCGCCAGCCCTCTCCCTCCCCGGCCCACCGGTGAGCGCCGGCCGGGCGTCCCACCATCCCGGGCGAGCTCGTGACTTCGGGTCGAGATCGTGACATCGAAGTGACGATCTCGGGCCGAAGTCACGAGCTCGGCCTGCGACGCGGGGTGGGGTGCGCTCAGGCGGGGGGTGGCTCCTCGTCGGCGCGGGCCGTCAGGGCGATCGCTCCGGAGACGAGCAGGAGGCCGACGACCTCCCAGCCGTGCGGCACCTGCTGCAGGGTCACGGCCCCGACGACGGCGGCGGTCGCGGGCAGCAGCGCGAGCAGGACGGCGAACGTGGCGGGCCGCAGCCGGCGGAGCACGACCTGGTCGATCGCGTAGGGGATCACCGAGGAGAAGACGGCGACGCCGAGCACCAGCACGGCGAGCCGGGGGTCGGTGAAGACGGGTCCGGACGCCCCGGCGAGGAACGGGGCGAGCAGCAGGGCACCGGCCGCCATCGCGACCGACAGGCCGGTGAGGCCGCCGCTCGCGGCGGTGGCGACCCGTCGGCCGAGCAGGATGTAGCCCGCCCAGCACGCGGCGGCCACACCCACCGCGACGAGCCCGATCCCCGCGTCGGGCGTCGCCTCGAGCGTGACGCCGGCGAGCAGGACGACGCCGACGGCTGCCACGGCGATCGCCGCCCGGTCCCGCCAGCCCTTCCCGGTGACGGCGGCGACGGCCACCGGACCGGTGAACTCGAGCGCCACCGCCGTGCCGAGCGGCAGGTGGTCGATCGCGACGTAGAACGACGCGTTCATCACGCCCAGGACCAGGCCGAACGCGACGGCGACGACCAGCGAGCGCCTGGCCCACGATGCCCGGGACCGCCACGGCCGCCGCCACAGCACCAGGACGACGGCCGCGACGGCGATGCGCAGCCACGCGACGGTGGCGGCGGGGAGCTCGTCGAACAGGCCGACCGCGAGCGCCGCGCCGACGTAGAGCGTCAGCCCCGAGAGGATGAACAGGAGCGGCGCGGGCACGTCGCCAGGCTAGGTGACCGCGTCGGCGGTCCGGCCGCAGCCGGGCCGGACCGTCGGGCGCGCTCGGCGCCCGGGCCGTCAGGCGAGGGCGGCCCGCAGGGCGTCGACCAGCGGTGTGGTCGGCCGGCCGATGAGGGTGCGCAGGTCGGCGGTGGCGTCGGCGAGGTCGCCGCGGCGGGTGCCCTCGTCGAGTGCGACGACGAACCCGGCGGTGCCCTCGTCCAGCCCGGCGCCGACGAGGATCGCGCGGTACTCGTCGTCGGTCACCTGCTGCGCGACGACCGGCGTGCCGAGCACCTCGGACGCCGCCGCCGCGAGGTCGTCGTACGTCCACGCGACGTCGCCGCTGAGCTCGTAGACCCGGCCGTCGTGGTCGCCGCCGAGCAGGACGGCGGCCGCGCCGGCGGCGTAGTCGTCGCGCGGGGCGCTGGCGACCCGACCGGCACCGGCGCTCGTGACGATCGTCCCGGTGGCCCGGGCCTGCTCGACGGCGCCGACGTAGTTCTCCGTGTACCAGTTGTTCCGCAGGATCGTCCACGCGAGCCCGGAGGCGCGGAGCAGCTCCTCGGTGGCCTTGTGGTCGGGGGCGAGCACGAGGGACGTCGTGTCGGCGTGCGGGGCGCTCGTGTAGACGACGCGGCGGACGCCCGCGGTGCGGGCGGCGTCGACGACGCTGCGGTGCTGCTCGACGCGCTGCCCGACCTCGCTGCCCGAGACGAGCAGCACGGTGTCCGCCCCGGCGAAGGCGGCCTCGAGCGCCGCGGTGTCCGCGTAGTCCGCCGTGACGGTGCGCACGCCCCGCTCGGCGAGGTCGGCGAGCCGGTCGGCGCGACGGCCGACGGCCGTGACCTGGTCGGCGGGCAGGCCGCCCGCGAGCAGGTGATCGACGACGAGGCGGCCGAGGTGGCCGGTGGCTCCGGTGACGACGACGGACATGGGGGTTCCTCCTGAGGTGCAGCGGGTGTCGTCGGTCGCAACCGGCGTGCGTCGCGAAGCCTTCCCGATCGCCGGTACCCACTTCGCAGTAAGGTACGCACGTGACGGTAAGCCAGCAGGTCAGCCCGCTGCAGCGGCTCCTGACAGACGGGGTCCTTCCGGCGGCGTGCCCGACCCGAGTGGTCCTCGACCACGTGACGAGCCGATGGGGCGTCCTGCTGCTCGTCGCCCTGTCCGAGCGGACCCTGCGCTGGGGCGAGCTGCGCCGGCTCGTCGAGGGCATCAGCGAGAAGATGCTCGCGCAGACGCTGCGGACCCTCGAGGCGGACGGCCTGGTGCACCGCGAGGTCACCGGCACGGTCCCACCGCGCGTCGACTACTCGCTCACCGACCGGGGCACCGAGCTCGTCGCGCGGCTGCTGCCCCTCATGGAGTGGATCGCCGACAACGCGGACGACATCGTCGGCTCACGCTGAAGGGCTCGTCGCACCTGGTGCGACGAACCCTTCAGCGTGACGTCCCCGGTGTGCCGGAGCGGCGGGCTCAGCCCTTCACGGACCCCGCGAGCAGGCCCCGCACGAAGAACCGCTGCAGCGCGAGGAACACGACGAGCGGCACCGCGAGCGCCACGAACGCCCCCGCGGACAGCAGCTGCCACGCCGTCCCGCGCGTGCCGGACAGCTCCGCGACGCGCACCGTCAGCGGTGCGACGTCGGGGGTGCCGCCGACGAACACGAGCGCGACGAGCAGGTCGTTCCACACCCACAGGAACTGGAAGATCGCGAACGACGCGATCGCCGGCGTGAGCAGCGGCAGGAGCACCTGGAAGAAGATCTTCACGTGCCCCGCCCCGTCCACCCGGGCGGCCTCGACGAGGGACGCCGGGATCTCCTTCATGAAGTTGTGCAGCAGGTAGATGGCCAGCGGCAGCGCGAAGATCGAGTGCGACAGCCACACCACCCAGAAGGACCCCGCGAGCCCCCAGTTCACGAACTGCGTGAGCAGCGGGATGAGCGTGATCTGGATCGGGACCACCTGGAGCGCGAAGATCGCGACGAACAGGATCCCGCGGCCCTTGAAGTCGACCCACGCGAACGCGTACGCCGCGAGCAGCGCGAGCGAGATCGGGATGACCACGGCCGGCAGCGTGATGACGATCGAGTTCACGAAGTACGTCGACAGGTTGGTCGAGGAGCCGAACAGCGCCTGCTGGTAGTTCTCGAGCGTCACCTCCCAGTTCCACGGGAGCGTCCACCAGCCGGAGGTGCGGATCTCCGACCGGGGACGGAACGACGTGACGAACAGGCCGAACGTCGGGATCGTCCACAGGATGGCGATGATGACGGCGGTCCCCGACGCCCACGGCGAGCTGAGCCGGCCCTTGACGGCGATCGCCCGCTGCTCGGCGCGCGACAGCTTGCGGGAGGTGCTCCGGGTGTCGCCCTCGCCCTCGTCGATCAGGCTCGTCGGCGGGATGACGGTCATCGGATCTCCTCCGCGAGCCTCAGCTGCCGGACGTTGTAGACGACGATCGGGATGACGAGCACGAACAGGATCACCGCGAGCGCGGCGCCGATGCCGGGTCGCTGTGCGCGGAAGCTCTGCGTGTAGAACTCGTACGCCACGACCGAGGTGTTGAAGTTGCCGCCCGTCATGGTCCGGACGATGTCGAACACCTTGAGCGTCCCCATCGCGATCGTCGTGATCACGACGATGAGGGCGGGCCGGATGCTCGGGACGGTGATGAACCGGAACATGCCGACACCGTGCAGGCCGTCCAGCCGCGCGGCCTCGACGATGTCGTCGGGGATGGCCTTGATCGCCGCGGACAGCACGGTCATCGCGAACCCGGCCTGGATCCAGACCAGCACGGCGATGAGGAAGAACGTGTTCCACGGCTGGCCGAGCAGGAACTGCTGCGGCGGGAAGCCGAGCCACACGAGCAGCTGGTTGAGCAGGCCGATCTGCTGGATGTTGCCGAGGTCCGGCCGGTACTCGTAGACGAACTTCCAGATGATCGACGCGCCCACGAGGGAGATCGCCATCGGCAGGAAGATCAGGGTCTTCGCGAAGGACTCGAACCGGGTCCGGTCGATGAGCACCGCGTAGACGAGCCCGATGAACGTGGCGGCGAGCGGCACGATGACGACCCACAGGACGGTGTTGCGCAGCACGGTCTGGAACTGCTCGTCCGTGAAGGCCTTGACGTAGTTGTCGAACCCGACGAACTCTCCGCCCCGGTCGCTGTAGAGCGACGTCCGGATGGTGCGGAGCCCGGGGTACACGAGCCCGAAGGCCACGAACAGCAGCGTCGGGCCGAGGAAGCCTGTGACGACCAGCCAGGTGGGCGCCCGCTTGATCCGGTCGATGCCGAAGAGGATGACGCCCATCACCACGATGAACAGCAGGATCGCGATGACCATCAGCGCGAACTTCTGCCCCGTGGACGTGGGGGTGAGTAACCAGTCCATACCGACCCTTTCCCTCGTCGTCGAGGTCAGCGTCCTCCGGAGGGCGTCCGGACGCCACGGCTCGACGAAGGTGTCGAGACGGACGTGGTGGGAGCCGTCACGTCGGCGACTCCCACCACGGATCCGTCAGTGCTTCACGATCGGGGCCGAGCGATCAGGACGTCGGCCAGCTCGCCTCGATGTTGTCGAGCGTCTTCTCGTCGGACTGGTCCTCGCCGATCCACGCGGTCATCTGCTTCCAGAAGGAGTCAGCGCCCACGGCACCGGGCATGAGGTCCGACCCGTCGAACCGGAACGTGTAGCTGTCGTCCGTCAGGAGGTCGAACGCCAGCTTGTCGATCGGGTTCTGCAGCAGGCTCGGGTCGAGGCCGCTGTTGGCGCTGAACCAGCCCTGGCCGGTGACCTTGGCCTTCTCGTTGGCCCACTCGGGGCTCGCGAGGAACGCCTGGAAGGCCGCGACCTCGGGACGGTCGGAGAACGCCGTGACGAACTCGCCGGCACCGAGGAGCGGCTTGTCGTCCTCGGTCTTGCCCGGCAGGTAGAACGCGAACACGTCGCCGTCCTCGCCCACCTTGAGCTCCGGGTCCCAGTTGGCCTGGTAGAAGTTCGCGGCGCGGTGCAGGAAGCAGGTGCCGTCGGGGATCCCGTTGGCCGCCTCGTTCCACGGGGCCGTCGCGATCGACTTCACGTCGCCGAGACCGCCGTTGACGTACTCGTCGTTCTTGAGGATGCCGCCGACGGTCTGCAGGGCCGTGAGGATCTGCGGGTCGTTGAACGGGATCGTGTGGTTGACCCACTGGTCGTACACGTCCGGGCCGGCCGTGCGGAGCACGACGTCCTCGACCCAGTCGGTGGCCGGCCAGCCGGTGGCGTCACCGGACTCGATGCCCGCGCACCAGGGCTTGGCCTCGGGGTGGTCCTTCGCGATCTTCGCCGTGAGGTCCATGAGGTCGTCCCACGTCTTGGGGATCTCGTAGCCGTTCTCCTCGAACGCGGCCGGCGAGTACCAGACGAACGACTTCACGTTCGCGCCGAGCGGCGTGGCGTAGAGCGTGCCGTCGACGGAGCCGTAGTTGACCCACGAGTCGGTGTAGTACTCCTCGGCGTTCTTCTGGACCGCCTCGGGGGCCGGGACGACGACGTCCGGGTAGTCCGCGACGAGCGAGGCCAGGAAGCCGGGCTGCGGGATGTAGGCGATGTCCGGCGCGTTGCCGGACTGCAGGCGGACGGGCAGCTGCGCCTCGAACTCCCGCGAGCCCTCGTACTTGATCGTCGCGCCCGTGCACTCCTCGAAGGGCTTGTACGAGTCCGTCTGCTGCTTCGCCTCGGGGTCGACGATCGACGTGTAGACGCTGATCGACTTGCCGGACAGGTCGCCGTACTGCTCGTACGCGGCACAGTCCGTCGACGACGAGGGCTCGCTCCCGCCGTCGTCGTCCCCGCCCGAGCATGCTGTGAGGACGAGGGCCAGGCTGGCGCCCGTCGCTGCGGCCGCCGCGTACCCGCGGCGCTTTCGGCTGTTCATGAGACCTCCACGTCGTCATGCACCGGTGTGGCGCGACCTCCCCGGACGCGCCCTCCCCAGCGATGCAAGTCGCCTGGCAGGAGCTTTGCAACCTCAAAGACCGGACAACTCGGTCACGATCCGATCACGTTTGAGGGGCCGCACGAGCACTTCCGCACGATCATGCGGAAGTTGCGCAAACCACTGCAACAACGGTAAGCCGCAGGTCAGACCAGCAAACTCCGCAGCACGACGAGCGCCCCGTCGTCCTCGATCGTCCCCGTGACCTCGTCCGCGGCGTCCCGGACGGACTGCGTCGCGTGGCCCATGGCGACCCCGCGGGCCGCCCACCGGAGCATCTGCAGGTCGTTGCCGCCGTCGCCCACCGCGACCGTCGCGAACGGCTCGACGCCGACCTCCTGGCGGATCTCCTCGAGCGCGCTCGCCTTCGACACCCCGCCCGGCGTGAGGTCCAGCCACGCGCTCCAGCCGACCGCGTACTCCACCTCGTGGAGGCCGACCCGCTCGACGAGCTCGTGGAACACGTCGGGGCTCGACCCCGGCGCGCGGATGACGACACGGGTGGCGGGCGTCGCCGCGAGCTCGTCGAACGGCACGACCTCGAGCCGGCCGGACAGCTCGCCGTCCGGGAAGTCGCCGGACACCCGGAATCCGGTGCCGAGCGCCTCGACGGCGAACAGCGCGTCGGGGAGCTCCATCGCGATCGCGCGGATCGCCGGACCGGCGTCGAACGTCACGGCCTTCGTGATCTCGTAGCCGCCGTCCGCACCGGGGTCGAGGCGCACCGTGACGGCGCCGTTGGACGCGACGAGCCACCCCTCCGTCAGCCCCAGCTCGTGCGCCACCGGGACCGCCGAGTGCGCGCCGCGACCGGTCGCGAGGACCACGTGCCGGCCCGAGTCGCGGACGGCGAGCACCGCCGCCCGGACGTCGTCGGACACCACGCCGTCGTAGGACATCAGCGTGCCGTCCACGTCGAGGGCGACGAGCTCGCAGCGGCTCACGGCTCCAGCACCTCCAGCCCACCGAGGTAGGGCCGCAACCCCACGGGGACCCGCACCGACCCGTCGGCCTGCTGGTGGTTCTCGAGGATCGCGACGATCCACCGGGTCGTGGCGAGCGTGCCGTTGAGCGTGGCGACCGCCCGGACCTGACCGTCCGCCGTGCGCTCCCGGACGCCCAGGCGGCGGGCCTGGAACGTGGTGCAGTTCGACGTCGACGACAGCTCCAGCCAGCGCTGCTGGCTCGGCAGCCACGCCTCGCAGTCGAACTTGCGGGCCGCGCTCGACCCGAGGTCCCCCGCGGCCGTGTCGATGACGCGGAAGGGCAGCTCCGCGAGCGCGAGCATCTCCTTCTCCCAGCCGAGGATGCGGCGGTGCTCGTCGGCGGCGTCCTCCACCGTCGTGTAGCTGAACGCCTCGACCTTGTGGAACTGGTGCACCCGGATGATCCCGCGGGTGTCCTTGCCGTACGAGCCGGCCTCCCGGCGGTAGCACGCGCTCCAGCCGGCGTAGCGCTTCGGGCCCGCCGACAGGTCGAGGATCTCGCCGCTGTGGAAGCCCGCGAGCGCGACCTCCGACGTGCCGACGAGGTACAGGTCGTCGGCCTCGAGGCGGTAGACCTCGTCCGCGTGCGAGCCGAGGAAGCCGGTGCCGGCCATGACCTCGGGCTTGACGAGGGTCGGCGTGATGACGGGCGTGAAGCCCACCGACAGGGCCTTGTCGACGGCCGCGTTGAGCAGCGCGAGCTCGAGGCGCGCCCCGAGGCCCGTCAGGTAGTAGAAGCGGGCGCCCGACACCTTCGCGCCCCGCTCGGTGTCGATCGCCCGGAGGCCCTCGCCGAGCTCCAGGTGGTCCCGGACCGTGAAGTCCGGCCCGTACTCCGCGGCGAAGTCGCGCGGCGTGCCCACGTGCTCCAGCACGACGTAGTCGTCCTCGCCGCCCGCCGGGACGCCGTCCTCGATGACGTTGCCGATCCGGCGCGACAGCTCCGTGGCCTTCTGCTCGGCCGTGTCCGCGTCGGCCTGCAGCGCCTTGACCTGCTCGGCGAGCCGCTTGCCGTGCGCGAGGAGCGCCTGCTTCTCGTCGCCCTGCGCGGCGGCGACCTTCTTGCCGTGCGCCTTCTGCTCGGCGCGCAGCATCTCGTACTCGGTGAGCGCGGAGCGGCGGCGGGCGTCGGCGTCGAGCACCTCGTCGACCAGGTGCGGGGAGTCCCCTCGTGCCACCTGGCTCGCCCGGACACGGTCGGGGTCCTCCCGCAGGAGCCGCAGATCGATCACCAGGCGAGCCTACCGACCCCGCCGCGCGCGCCTGTTCCTCATTCCACGGCACCGCCCCCCGACGCGCGTCCCGGCCCCCGGAACCGCGACGCCCACCAGGTGGGCCGTAGATTGCGGCACATGGTCTGGCAGGCGTGGGTCGCGATCGGGGTCGCCTCGCTCGCGCTCGTGCTCGTCGTCATCCTGTGGGTCCGGCAGAACGAGCTGCGCCGACGCATCACGTCGCCCCGGGCGTGGGCGCACGAACGGGCCCTGCGGCTGCAGCGCGAGGTGCGGTCCGAGGGGCAGCACGTCGCCTTCGTCGCGAACCCGTCCAAGCCCGACGTCCAGGCGCTGCACGCCTCGATCCTGCGCGCCTGCGAGGAGCAGAACCTGCCCGAGCCGGTGTGGCTCGAGACGACCGTGGAGGACCCCGGCGTCGGGCAGGCCCGCCGCGCCGTCGACGCAGGGGCCGACGTGGTCGTCGCGATCGGCGGCGACGGGACGGTCCGGGCCGTCGCCGAGGGGCTCGTCGGGACGGGCGTCCCGATGGGGCTCATGCCGCTCGGCACCGGCAACCTGCTGGCCCGCAACCTCGACATCCCGCTCAACGACCCGCTCGCGGCCATGCAGATCGCCCTCCAGGGCCGCGACCGCGCCATCGACGTCGGCTGGCTGCGCGTGCTGCGGTGGGAGTCGCAGGTGGACGACGACGTCGCCGAGGCCGCCGACCCCGCGAGCGGCCGGCGGGACCCCGACCAGCCGCGCGACCACATCTTCCTCGTCATCGCCGGGCTCGGGTTCGACGCCGCGATGGTCGCCGACGCCGACGAGCACCTCAAGGCGCGCGTCGGGTGGATCGCCTACTTCGTCGCCGGCATGCGGCACCTGCACGGCCGGCGCACCCGCGTGCACGTACGGCTCGACGACCAGCCCATCACCACCACCCGGCTGCGCTCCCTGCTCATCGGCAACTGCGGCAAGCTGCCCGGCGGCATCACCCTGCTGCCCGACGCCGTGCTCGACGACGGCTGGCTCGACATCGCCGCGATCGACACCCGCGCCGGGATCGCCGGCTGGGCGCAGCTGTTCGGCGAGGTCGTCCTCCAGGGCGTCGGGGTGCGCAACGACCTGCCCGCGAAGATCGGTCGCATCGACCACACCCGCGCGCAGGAGGTGCGGCTCGTGGTGCAGGGCGGCGAGCACGTGCAGGTCGACGGGGACGTCGTCGGACGGGTCACCGAGCTGTCCGCGCGGGTGGACCACGGGGCGCTCGTCGTGCGCGTCGCGACCGGTTGAGCCCGAGCCCCCCTGACCAGGCCGCGGACCGATACCGTGTGACCTTGCTCGTGCCTGCGCCAGAGCCGCCGCCGGCCGCCCCATAACAGCATGCAGGAGTCGACGTGCCCGTCCCCGCCCGGTCCCGACCCAGCGCCGCCCCCCGGACGCTGCTGCCCGACCTCGTCTACGACAACGTCCTCGCGCTCGTCATCTCGGGCGACCTCGCCCCGGGCGAGCTGCTGCGCGAGGAGGAGATCGCCGCGTGGCTCGACGTGTCGCGCACGCCGGTGCGCGACGCGATCACGCGGCTGCGCGACCAGGGCCTCGTCGTCTACCGGCCCAACCGGGGGACCCGCGTCGCGGAGATCGACCTCGACCACGCGCGGATGATCTTCCAGACGCTCGCGGCCCTGCACGGGATGGCCGCACGGATCGCGCTGCCGAACCTCACGCCCGAGGACGTCCAGCACATCCGCGAGCTCGTCACGGACCCGACCCAGCCGGACGCGCTCAACGCCGGGCCCGTGCAGCTCACCGCGATCTCGGAGGTCCTGCAGCTCTTCAGGGAGCGCAGCGGGAACTACGTGCTCAGCGAGGCGATCCGCAGGCTCCAGCCGCACCAGCAGCGCCTGCGCAGCCACACGTCGGACCGCGCGTCGCGCGAGTGGGTGCAGGAGCGCGGCGGCGCCCTCCTCACCACGATCGCGACGGGTTCGCCCGACCTCCTCGGGCAGCTCGTGCAGGGGTTCTTCCTCGCGTTCAGCGAGAACCTGCTCGCCGAGGCCGCGACGAAGCTCGGCCTCCCGCTGACCCCTCTGCCCTGACGACCTCCGGCGGGCGCAGCGGCGACCGGCTCAGGTCGCCCGGCCCTCCCGGACGGCCCGCAGCCACGACCGCGCCCCGACGAAGTCGGTGTCCGACGTGCCGACGTGCACGGTCGGCTCCACGGCGTCCGCCCGCGGGTACGACCCGAGGAACCGCACGTACGGGCACCGCCGGTGCAGGCCCATGATCGCCTCGCCGACCCGCTCGTCGGTGATGTGCCCCTCGGCGTCGATGGAGAACGAGTACCGGCCGAGCGCGTCGCCGATGGGCCGCGACTCGATCCGGGACAGGTTGACCCCCCGCACGGCGAACTGCTCGAGCATCGCGAGCAGCGCACCGGCCTCGTTGTCGGGCAGGTGCACGACGAGCGTCGTCTTGTCCGCACCCGTCGGTGGCGGCACGTCGCCGGGGTGCCCCACCACGACGAACCGGGTCAGGGCCGCGACGTTGTCGGCGACGTCCTGCGCGAGCACGTCGAGGCCGTACGTCTGCACGGCGGGCGGCGGGACGAGCGCGGCGTCGAAGCCGAGGTCCGCCGGTCCGCCGCCGCGCACCGCGTCCGCGATCAGCGCGGCGGGCGCGGTGTTGGACGTCGCGGGGACGTGGACCACGTGCGGCAGGTGGTGCGCGAGCCAGCGGCGGCACTGCACCCACGCGTGCGGGTGGGCGGAGATGCGGCGGACGTCCGCGAGCCGGACGCCGGGCGCGCCGGCGAGCGCGAACTGGACGGGGACGAGCACCTCGCGCAGCAGCACGAGCGGCTCGCCCGTGGCGAGGCTGTCGAGGGTCGCCGTGACACCGCCCTCGACGGTGCTCTCGATCGCGACGACCGCGAAGTCGGCCTCCCCGGACCGGACCGCGGCGATCGCGGACGCGACGTCCGACTGCGGCAGGTAGTCCGCCTCGTCGGGCGGGGCGACCTGACGCAGCGCCGCCTCCGTGAACGTGCCCTCGGGCCCGAGGTACGCGTACCGCGGCCGTGCAGCCATCAGCCCTCCCGTCCGACCCGTCGGCGCACCTCGCCGGCGGAGGCGGGGCACCCGAACGGACCCGTGCAGGTCACGTGGTCACCTGGTGGACGTCCCTGCTCGGGCGGCAGGCCCGCCGGGGTCGAGGGTAGTGCGCACGTAGGCTGGTTCGGTGCCCACCCCTGCCCGTCCGCGCGCGTCCCGCCGGACCCGCACCTCCGTGCGGCGAGCCCTCGTCGCGGCCGTTGTCGTGCTCCTCGCCTCGCTGGTCCTCGGCACGTCGGCGTCCGCCGCAACCTCCGTCCCGGCCGTCCGCACCACCGACGACCCCGCGCTCCCCCCGGTCGTGCTCGTCGGCGTGACCGGGCTGCGCTGGGACGACGTCACGACGCTCACCACCCCCGCGCTGTGGAGCATGTCCCGCGAGGGGTCCGTCGGGGACGTCGCCGCGCGGTCCGTCGCGTCCCGGTCCTGCCCGGCCGACGGGTGGCTGGCGGTCTCGTCGGGCACGCGCGCCGCGGACCTCCCCGCCGACGACCGCACGTGCCGCACGTTGCGCGACCCGGGCGAGTCGGGCCTCGTGCCCGGCTGGGACGACTACCGGCAGGCCGCCGACGCCGAGTCGTACGGCGCGCACGTCGGGCTGCTGGGCGACACCGTCGCCGACGCCGGTGTGCCCGTCACCGGCATCGGGCCCGGTGCCGCGATCGCCCTCGCCGACTCGGACGGGCTGCCCGTCGGCACGCACCTGGCCCGGCCCGACGCCGCCGGCGCCCTCACCCGGACCGTCCGCGACGCGCTCGCCGAGTCGCGCCTCGTCGTCGTCGACGCCGGCGTGATCCGCGACCCCGGGTACGGCACCCGCGCGCGCACCACCTCCGAGCCGCCGCCCGAGGACGCCGACGAGGACGTCGTGCCCGGCCTGTCGGACCCGACCGCCCCCGACCTGCCCTCGCCGGACGCGATCGTCGAACCCACCCGCTCCGCGCAGGCGCAGACGCTCGACGAGCGCATCGGGGCGGTCGTCGCCGGCGCCCGCTCGTCCGGCGCGACCGTGCTGGTCGTATCGCTCGCCGACTCCAGCAGGCCCGTGCTCCAGCTCGCCGCCGCGACCGGGGTCGCCCCGAACGGCGAGGCGTACTCCGAGTCGTTCCTCACCTCCGGGTCCACCCGGCAGAAGGGTCTCGTCGTCACCGTCGACGTCACGCCGACGCTGCTCGACTCGATCGGCCTCGCGGGCGCGGCGCCTGCGCTCACCGGGTCCGCGATCCTCCCCGTGGCCGGACCGGCGACGGCGACGGCCCGCGTGAACGCGCTGCTCGACGTGCAGCTGCACGCCTCGTGGATCACGCGGGTCAGCGGCGGGTTCTCCGCGCGGCTCGTGCTCATCCAGGCCGCCCTGTTCGTCGCGGCAGCCGTCATCCTCACCCGCAAGGGCCGCTCCGACCGGCGACCTCTGCGGCCCGCTCTCCGCATCCTGCGTGTCGCGTCGCTCGCCCTCGCCGCCGCCCCCATCTCCGCGTTCCTCACGGCCCTCGTGCCGTGGTGGCGCGCCGACGACCCCCGGATGGCCTTCTACTGGGTGGTCCTCGGCTGGGTCGCGCTCCTCACCGTGCTCGCGCTCGTCGGGCCGTGGCGGCGCAACCTGCTCGGGGCCGCCGGGTTCGTCGCCGGGGTGACCGTCGCGGTGCTCGTCGTCGACGCGTGCACCGGCTCCAACCTCGTCATCGACACCCCGATGGGCGCCCACCGGCTGCTCGCCGCCCGGTTCTACGGCATGAGCAACCAGGCGTTCGCGCTGCTCACCGCCGGTGGCCTGCTCCTCGCCGTCGCCATCGCCGACCCGCTGCTGCGCCGCGGCCACCGGCGTCTCGCGACGGCCTCCGTCGCCGCGCTCGGGCTGCTGCTCGTGGTCGTCGACGGCACCCCCGGCCTCGGCAGCGACTTCGGCGGGCCACCCGCGCTCATCGTCGCGTTCGCGCTGCTCACCGTCGTGGTCAGCGGTCGTCGCGTGAGCTGGAGGACCGTCGCTCTGGTGTGCGCCGTCGGCGTGCTGGTCGTCGGCGGGTTCGCCGTCCTCGACTGGCTGCGGCCGCCCGACGAGCGCACGCACCTCGGCCGGTTCTTCGCGACCGTCCTCGACGGCGGCCTCTGGGACGTCCTCGGGCGCAAGCTGTCCGCCAACCTGCGCGTCCTGACGTCGTGGCGCTACCTCGTGCTCGCCGTCGCCGGCGTCGCCCTGACCTGGATCGTCGTCGCCGGGGCTCGGCCGCGGCGCGGCCAGCTCATGGGCGGCGGCAGCCCCCTCGCCGGGCTCGGGCACGCCGTCCCGCTGCTGCGGCCCGCGGTCGCCGCGATCGGCGCCGGGCTGACCGTCGGGTTCCTCATCAACGACTCCGGGATCGTGGTGCCCGCCACCGGGATCGCGCTCGCCGTGCCGTGCCTCGTGGCCGCCGCCGCGCAGTGGCGGCTCGGGTCGCCCGACGGCTCCACCGACGGGGGGACGGACGGGGCCACCGGGTCGGCTGGGGGCCTTCGAGCCGGCGCCGAGGGGCCTGCGGGCTCCACGGCGGGGGCCGCGAGCGGTGCCGAGGGGCCGCGCAGCGAGGTCGGGGACGACGACACGGCCCGGGACCGTCGCGACGAGCGGCCCGGGGACCCCGGGGACCTCGCCCCGCACGAGAACGCCCCGACACCCACCTGACGGAGCGGCGGCCGGCGGCGGTTCGTCCTCGGGTCCGGCTCTCCGCGCGCCGGTCAGCGGTGCGTCGGGGGCGTCCGGGTCGTGGGGGTGACCGCGTGCTTCACGCTCGACGCCGCGACCCGCACCCGGCGGGCGTTCACCGCGAGCTGCACGTCGCGGTACTGCGCCGCCCGGTGCATCTGGCCGCGCAGGTCCGTGCCCGACGGTCGGTGCCGCAGCTCGCACGGCACCTCCACCACGCGGAAGCCCTGGCGGAGCAGGTCGATCGTCATGCCCGTCTCGACGCCCCAGCCGCGCGCCAGCGGCGTCGCCGCCTCGAACGCCTCGCGCGTGAGGCAGCGCATGCCCGACAGCGGCTGCGTGGGCGTCCAGCCCGTCATCGACGCGATGGCCCGCCGTGCGGCGCCCACCACGATGCCCCGGCCACCGGCCCCGGGCTGAGGCGGCAGCAGCGCGATCGACAGGTCCGTGTGGCCCTCGACCACCGGCGGCACGAGCGGCGCGGTGTTCACGGCCGTCTCGCCGAGGTCGCCGTCGATGAACAGCAGGATGCGCGGCGACCGGTCAGGGGCGTCCCGCATCGCGACGACCGCCGCACCGGTCTCCATCGCGGCGGCCTTGCCACGGTTGTGCGAGTGCCGGACGACGACCGCACCGGCCTCCCGGGCGACGTGCTGCGTGTTGTCCTCGGACCCGTCGTCGACCACCAGCACCAGGTCCACGAACGGGATCGCCCGCGCCGAGCGCACCGTCGCGGCGATCCGCCGGGACTCGTCCTTCGCGGGGATGATCACGGCGACCCGCTGCCTGGCACGGTGGGCGGCAGCGCGCACCGCGCTCTCCTGTGGGTCCGCCGGGTGCGTGCCTGCGGCGGCCGCCTCGCTGTCGGCGGACTTCCCGCTCTTGCGCGTCACGGGCGCCAGCCTAGCGAGCCGTGGGCATGCTGCCGGACGCAGCACCGCCCGCCTCCGGGCTTCACTCATCCGGGTGCGGACGGGGAGCCTGGGGCGGGCGGTCGCCGGGCGGGCGGGTTGTGCCGCGCGGTCCGGCAGGTCAGCGCAGCGTGACCTGGCGGGCGACGAGACCCGCGCGGGCGCGGCGCTCGTTCGCGTCGAGCGGGGTCGTGTCGGCGAGGGCGGCCTCGAACGCGGGCCGGAAGGCGGCGACGGGACCCTCGACGTCCTCCGCCTCGGACCCCTTCGCGAGCTCCCACACCGGGACCACGAGACCGCTGGAGCGGAAGTACCCGACGAACTTCGCGCCCTCGAACCCGGACTCCCGGCGGGCGTGCAGCCGCGCCAGGGCGTCGAGGACGACCTGCTCGTCGTGCGGCTGCGCCCAGCGCACGAACTCGCGCGCGCCCATGCGGCACCAGTACGCGGACTCGGCGGCGGCCAGCTTGACGGTGTCGACGATCCCCGAGTCGGCCTCCTCGATGGCCGCCTCCAGGTCGGAGGTGCGCTCCGTGCCGGGCGCGAGCCAGTACGCGAACGAGTCGAGGACGGTGACGTCGAAGGGGACCGACAGGTCGAGCACGTCCTGCAGGCGCGGGCCGGGCTCGGGCAGGCCGACCGTCTCGACGGCCGTGCCGGGCTCCACGTCGAGCGCCTCGAGCAGCGCGACGGCGAGGTCGCGGCTGGTGTCGCCCGAGCTGCCCACGGTCTGCAGCGCGAGCAGGACGACGCCGTCCGCACGGTGCAGGGCGGGCCAGGCGGTCGGGAGGACGGTCGTCACGAGCACGTCGCGCGCGCCGTACTCCTTCGTGGTGCGGGCGGTCGCGGTCGCCGCGGGGACGAGCTCCTTGAGCGCGACCCAGTCGGGCTCGCCGGGCAGCCCCTCGAACGGGCGCAGCACGAAGTCGGGCGTGTTCTTGGCCATGCGGCCCAGGCTACCGGCCGGCCACGCCCCCGTCGGCCCGGGCCCGCCGCCTGACGACCAGGCCCGCACCGAGCGGACGCAGCCGGGCAGGTGCGCGGCGGTCGTCGGGCCGGACCGAGCGGACGCTGAAGACTTCGTCGCGCCCCGTGCGACGAAGTCCTCAACCTCCTTGCCTGGCCGCCGGCCCTGGCACGACGTGATGCGGTCCCGCTCCCAGGGGACCCGAACGCAGCACACAGCCGGCCGGGCGGGTGCGCCGCGGGGTCGGGCGGGCTCGGTGGCCGGGTGGGGGGCGGGGTGTCGGGCGTGGGCGGCGGGGCGGGGTGGGGCGGGACAGCGTGTGGACGGGGGGCTGCGGACGTCACGATGGTGAGGGAGGATCGCGGCATGGACCCGCGTGCCGGAACACCTGCCCAGCCGTCCGACCTCATCGACCTCGACGCGCTCACCGGTGCGTACTACGACCGCGAGCCCGATCTCGACGACCCGAACCAGAAGGTCGTGTTCGGCACGAGCGGCCACCGCGGGTCGGCGCTCGACTCCGCGTTCAACGAGGCGCACATCGTCGCCATCACGTCTGCCATCGTCGAGTACCGCCGCGGCCAGGGCACGGACGGGCCGCTGTTCATCGGCCGGGACACGCACGGGCTGTCGGAGCCGGCGTGGCGGAGCGCGCTCGAGGTGCTGGCAGCGGCCGGTGTCGAGGTGCACATCGACGCCCGCGACTCGTGGACGCCGACCCCGGGCGTCTCGCACGCGATCCTGCGGCACAACGGCGCGGGCACGTCCGAGGGCGTCCGGACGCAGGGTCCCGGGCTCGCGGACGGCATCGTGGTGACCCCGTCGCACAACCCGCCGCGTGACGGCGGCTTCAAGTACAACCCGCCGGACGGCGGCCCCGCGGGGTCGCAGGCGACGAACTGGATCGCGGACCGCGCGAACGAGATCCTCGCGACCGGGTGGCGGGACGTCCCCCGCGTCAGCGTCGAGAAGGCGCTCGCCGCGGACACGACCCTCAAGCACGACTACCTCACGGCGTACGTCGACGACCTCGCGAACGTCATCGACGTCGACGCGATCCGGTCGTCGGGCGTGCGGATCGGCGCCGACCCGCTCGGCGGCGCGTCCGTCGAGTACTGGGGGGCCATCGGTGAGCGGTACGGGTTCGACCTGACGGTCGTGAACCCGACGGTCGACCCGCGGTGGGCGTTCATGACGCTCGACTGGGACGGCAAGATCCGGATGGACTGCTCGTCGCCGTACGCGATGGCGTCGCTCGTCGCCCGCATGAGCGGGGACGCGCCGTACGACATCGCGACGGGCAACGACGCCGACTCCGACCGGCACGGGATCGTCACCCCCGACGGCGGGCTGATGAACCCCAACCACTACATCGCGGTGATGATCTCCTACCTGTACGGCGGCGCCCGCGGGGGCTGGCCGGACGGCACGGCGATCGGCAAGACGCTCGTCTCGTCGAGCCTCATCGACCGGGTCGCGGCGAAGCTCGGTCGCCGGCTGCTCGAGGTGCCCGTCGGGTTCAAGTGGTTCGTGCCCGGGCTCGTCGACGGGTCGGTCGGGTTCGGCGGCGAGGAGTCCGCAGGAGCGTCGTTCCTCCGCAAGGACGGCACCGTGTGGACCACTGACAAGGACGGCATGCTCCCGGCGCTGCTCGCCTCGGAGATCCTCGCGACGACCGGCAAGAGCCCGTCGGCGCACCACCGGGACCTCGTCGCGGAGTTCGGCGAGTCCTGGTACGCCCGCGTCGACGCCCCGGCCTCCCGTGCGGAGAAGGCGACCCTCGCGGCGCTGCACCCCGACCAGGTGACCGCGACGACGCTCGCCGGCGAGCCGATCACCGCCCGCCTGACGAACGCCCCCGGCAACGACGCGGCCATCGGCGGCCTCAAGGTCACCACCGACAACGCGTGGTTCGCCGCACGCCCGTCGGGCACCGAAGACGTCTACAAGATCTACGCAGAGTCGTTCATATCGCCCGAGCACCTCGCGCAGGTACAGTCCGAGGCGAAGCAGGTGGTGTCGCAGGCCCTCGGGTCCTGACGCCCCGCTGACTGCACGTCCACGAGTTCGACGAGGGCCCCGGCCGGTATCGAAGCCCCGGGGCCTTCGCCGTGCCCGGGGTATCAGCGCGACGTCCGCCGCATCCTCCTTGGCGGGAGGCGGAACCATGAGCACGAGCGTGTTCGAGCGGACCCCGGCAGGAGCCGATGCCCCGCAGGACGGGGTGCACGACGAGGCGCACGACGGCGTGCACGACGAGGCGCCGGACGACGGGCGCGACGAGCCGGCGCAGGCGCAGGGCCCGAGCGCGGGCTCGGGTTCGAGTGCGGGCTCGGTGGCAGGCTCGGTGGCGTCGGAGCCGTGGTGGGCGGAGCACCGGTTCGAGGGGATCCGGCCGGCCGCGCTGGGGGACCTGCTCAACGGCCGGCTCGACGAGATGTGCCGGCGGCTCACGGACGTCCTGGACGCGCAGGCGGAGCACCTCACCGACGACGAGCTGGAACGCATCCGCTCGGACGTCGTGATCGCGAACCGCCGCTCGTCGGTGACGTGGACGACGCAGGCGGTCGCGGGCAGCACGGTCGGCTGGCTCTACGACGCGTTCCCGTACGTGGCGACCGTCGTCGTGCTCGCGTGGACGACGACGCTGTGGCCGGGGCTGGTCGTGGCGCTGCTCGTCGTGACGGCGGTGGTGCTGGCCCCGGCGCACGTGGCTCGACGGCTGCGGCCGGCGCTCGTCGACGCCGCGGGGTTGCTGTGGGTGTCGCTCTGCGTGCTGCTCGTGCTGCTGCCGATGGGTGTGGGCGTGCTGTGGCGGGCGCTGGCCGTGGTCGTGACGGTGCTGCTGGCGACGCTCATCCTGGGGGTCGGCCTGATGATCCTGAAGTTCATGCCGCTGTTCCCGGGCCTGCTCGTCACCCTGGTGCTGAGCTGTGGCGCCCTGTACGGCGCGCAGGGGATCGCGGACCGGCTGCACGTCCTCGTCGACGCCGCACCGGAGCCGCTGCTGACCGGGATCATGGCCGGCTTCGTGGTGGGTGCGGCGCTGAGCGTGCTGGTGGTCGTGGTCCAGCTGCTCAACCAGGCGGCGCTCACGTGGGAGCTGGCCTCGCGGCTGCGGCACGCCCCGGAGGCCGAGTTCGTGCAGTCGGTGATGTGGCTGCTGGCGACGCGGCAGGCCCCGGTGGAGGGCCACACGTCGATCCTGGGCCGCGCCCGCGACCACGACGCCCGGCAGGACGTCGCCGAGCAGCTGAGGTGGATCGCGCGCGTCGTCGAGTGCGGGGTGTGCGCGCACCTGTGCCGCCTCGACCCGCGCAACGCCGCGGTCCTGGACCGGACGTTCCAGCGCAAGGCCGCCGTGCTGCACCGGTGGAACCGGGACCTGCTGCTGGGCGACGCCCGGTGCGACGCACGGCTGGAGACGGCGCTGTGGGACGCGGCGCTCGCCGGCACGGCCCGCCGCTGGTCGGCACTGCCGGAGGCGGACGTCGACACGTCGCCCGTCGTGCGGCTCGGTCAGCGGCTGGTGGTCTGGTTCGGGAAGCTGTTCACGCTGGGCGTGGCGGTGGCCGCGGCGGTCGTCGCGCACCTCGAGGGCCAGGACCAGGTCGCCACGACGGCCGCGGTCGCCGCGGCGTGGCTCCTCCTGGAGTTCGTCAAGCCTGGTGCGGGGAGCAAGCTCGGCAAGGCGGTCAGCGAGACGAAGGACCTGCGGTCGATGATCCCGAACAGCCCCACGGCGCGGCCCTGACGAGCGGGCCCCGGGCGGGACCTCGCTCAGGTCGCGCGGGCCACCCGGACGAGGTCCTGGTAGTCGGGGTGCTTCGCGATCCACGCCTTCGTGTAGGGGCAGAGGGCGACGACGTCGGCGCCGCGCGCCCGCACGAGGTCGAGCGCGGCCCGGACGAGCTGGGACGCGATCCCCTGCCCCTCGTGCTCGGGCCCGACCTCCGTGTGGATGAACACCACGGTGGTGCCGTCGAGCGTGTAGGCGGCGAAGCCGAGGAGGTTTCCGGACGGGTCGCGCGCCTCGAACCGCTCGAGCTCGGGCACGTCGTCCACCAGCACTGTCGTCATCCCCTGATCCTGCGGGACGCGAGGGCTCGCCGAAAGCCCAGCAGCATGCCCAGCGGCACGCCCGGCAGGAACCCACCGGGTAGGCGTCGGTCCCCGGTGCGAGACTGGCGGCATGCTCCAGCCCTACCGTGACGTCCTGTCGCGTCCGGGGGCGCTCTCCTTCTCGGCGGCCGGGGCGCTCGCGCGGCTGCCGATGTCGATGGTGGGCATCGGGATCGTGCTCATGGTGTCGGCGGTGTACGGGTCGTACGGGCTGGCCGGGCGGGTGTCGGCGGTGTACGTCATCGCGCAGGCGGTGTGCTCGCCGCAGCTGGCCCGGCTCGTGGACCGCCACGGGCAGGCGCGGGTGATGCGGCCGGCCGTCGGGATCGCGACGGTCGGGCTCGTCACGCTCATCGGTGCCGCGGTCGCCGAGGCGCCGACGGTCGTGCTGTACCTCGCGGCGGCCGTGACGGGGGCGGCGATCGGGTCGTTCGGGTCGCTCGTGCGGGCGCGGTGGAACCGGACGCTCGGCGGGGATCCCCGGTCGATCCACACGGCGTACTCGCTGGAGTCGGCGGTCGACGAGCTCGTGTTCGTCGTCGGGCCGGTGCTCGCGACGCTGCTGGCGACCGGGGTGCAGCCGTCGGCCGGGCTCGTGGTGGCGCTCGTCGGGATGGTCGTCGGCGGGTACTGGTTCCTCGCGCAGCGCACGACCGAGCCGCCGGCCGCACCGGTGGGGGCACCCCGGGCGCGCGGGTCCGTCCTCGCGAACGCCGGCATGGTGGTGCTCGCGATCGTGTTCGTGGCGATGGGGTCGATCTTCGGGGCGACGGACGTGTCGACGGTCGCGTTCGCCGAGGAGCACGGCAGCAAGGGGCTCGCGGGCGTGATCCTCGCGGTGTTCGCGTGCGGGTCGCTCATCTCCGGGCTGCTGTACGGCACGCGGCACTGGCGCCGTCCGCTGCACCAGCGGTTCGCGAACGGCGTCGTCGCGCTGGCCGTCGGGGTCTGCTTCTTCTTCCTGGTGGACAACCTGGTGGTGCTCGCGGCGGTCATGTTCGTGACGGGGTTCGCGATCGCGCCGACGCTCATCAACGGCAACGGCCTGGTGCAGCAGCTCGTGCCGGCGAACCGGCTGACCGAGGGGCTCACGTGGGTGGGGACGTCGCTCGGGGTCGGGGTGTCGATCGGGTCGTCGATCGCCGGCGTGATGATCGACCGGCAGGGGTCGCACGGCGGGTACCTGGTGGTCATCGTGTCCGCCGGGTTCGCGCTCGTCGCGACGCTCGCGGCCTTCCGGACGCTGCGCGGCGACGCGGCCACGCGGGTGCGCCGGGCCGTCGAGGACAACTCCCCGTCGGCGACCGGTGGCGCGGCGGTGGCCGCGTGCGAGGTCGCGGACGCGGTCGAGGCGGAGGTCCCGCTGGACGACGAGGACGGGCCGGTACCCTCGACGCCGTGACCGTGGCAGAGCAGCCCCTGACGATCGACGACGCCCTGCGCACCCTCGTGGCGCCCCTCGGGACGATGGCGTCGTACGAGCGGCTCGAGGGCGGCATGTTCGCGACGACGTACCGGGTCACCCTCGACGACGGCACGCGGGTGATCGCGAAGACGGCCCCGACGGAGACCCACAAGCTGCTCACGTACGAGCACGACCTCATCCGCACCGAGGCGCTCGTGTACCGGCTGGCCGAGGGCCGCGACCTGCTGATGCCGACGGTCCTCCTCACCGACTTCTCGCGGACGGTGCTGCCGTCCGACGTGGTGGTCGTGACGCACCTCGACGGGGTCCCGCTGGAGGGCGCCGGGTTCACGGCCGACGACCCCCGGACCGCTCGTGCCGAGCACGAGCTCGGCGCGTTCATGGCCCGGATGCACACCGTGCAGGGCGAGCGGTTCGGGTACCCGAACGAGGCGAACGGGCTGGTCGGCGACACGTGGGCCGTCGCCTACGGGCGGATGGTCGAGGCGCTCCTGGCCGACGCGTCGCGCACGGGGACCCAGCTCCCGGCCGACGAGATCCGGGCGGCCGTCGCCGCGAACCTACACGTCCTGGACGTCGTCGAGCGGCCGTGCCTGGTGCACACCGACCTGTGGCCGGGCAACCTGTTCGTCGACCCGGAGACGGGCGAGCTCGTGGGGATCATCGACACGGAGCGCTCCATCTGGGCGGACCCGCTGTACGACCTGGTGGGTGCGGAGGCGATGAGCGACGGGGCGGTGAACCCGCGGATCCTCGAGGGGTACGCGTCGGTGACCGGGGTTCCGCTGGACATCGCGAGCCCGGGACCGGCGACCCGCCTGACGCTGTACCGGCTGGCGCTGACGATGATCATGATCACGGAGATCAACCCGCGGCAGTTCGAGGGCGAGTGGCTGGTCGAGTACCGGAAGACGCTGTGGGGGAACCTGCGGACGTTCGTCCACCGACTCGGAAAGACATCCCTTTCTTGACAACGCTTGTTGTCGGTGACACGGTGAGCGCATGCACGACGTCACCGTCATCGAGGACCCCGCCGCCGCCGCGGTCGCCCTCGACCCCACCCGGGCCCGGCTCCTCGCCGCCCTGAGCACCCCCGAGTCGGCGACCTCCGTCGCCGCCCGCGTGGGCCTCACCCGCCAGCAGGTCAACTACCACCTGCGCGCGCTCGAGAGCCACGGCCTCGTCGAGCTCGTCGAGGAGCGCCGCAAGGGCAACATGACCGAGCGGGTGCTGCAGGCCACCGCCGCGAGCTACGTCATCTCCCCCACGGCCCTGCCCGCCGTCGCCCCCGACCCCGACCTGCTGCGCGACCAGCTCTCCGCGCAGTGGATGCTCGCGCTCGGCGCCCGGCTCGTGCACGAGGTCGGCACGCTGCTCGCCGGCGCCCAGCAGGCCGGGCAGCGGCTCGCCACGTTCGCAGTCGACGGCGAGGTCCGGTTCGCCTCCGCCGCCGCCCGCGCCGCGTTCACCGAGGAGCTCGCCGTCGCCCTCGCCGGGCTCGTCGACCGGTACGACGACCCCGACGCCGAACGGGGTCGCGACCACCGGGTCGTCGTCGCCCTGCACCCCGCCCTCAAGGACCCCGCGCTGCCGCGCAGCGCACCCGAGCCCCGCACCCCGCAGACCAAGGAGCACTGACATGGCCCGTGAGTTCGAGATCGTGCGTGAGGTCGACATCGACGCACCCCCGCAGGACGTGTGGGACGCGGTCACGACCGCGAACGGCGCCTGGCTGTGGCCGATGGAGTTCGAGCCGCACGTCGGCGGCGCCGCCTCGTTCGGCGGGACGGTCGTCGTCTGGGACCCGCCGCACCGCGTCGCCGGCCGCCACGAGGGGCCCGACGGCTGGTTCAACCAGGTCGAGGAGACCATCTCCGCGCTCGACGAGGGACGGTCACGCCTGCGGTGGGTGCACAGCGGCGTGTTCGCGGAGGACTGGGACAACCAGTACGACGGCGCCGGCCAGCACACCGACTTCTACCTGCACACGCTCACGCAGTACCTCGCGCACTTCCGCGGCCGGCCGGTCACGTACTCGTCGTTCGACGCACCGTCCGCCTCGACCGGGCCGGACGGGCTGACGCGGCTGCTCGCCGCCCTCGGGGTCGAAGGGCTGCCCGAGGGCTCGACGACGACCGCGTCGATCGCCACGAGCGTCGAGCGGGTCGACGTCGACTACGTGCGGCCGAACTTCGTCGGGCTGCGCACGGACGGCGCGCTGGTCAGGATCTTCGGGCGGAACGCCTTCGGGGCACCCGTCGGGATCGCCGTCCACGACTTCGCGCCCGACGCTGACGCCGAGGCGACCACAGCCCGGTGGACGAGCTGGCTGGACACCGTCTACGCCTGACCGGGATGCAGGCGCACGAGGGCGGGCCGACGATGGTCGGACCGCCCTCGTCGCACGTCCGGAGGAACCTGTGGCTCGACACGAGACCGTCGCCGACCAGCTCGTCGCGCAGCTCGTCGCCGCGGGCGCGCGGCACGTGTACGGGATCGTCGGCGACAGCCTCAACCCCGTCGTCGACGCCGTCCGGCGGGCCCGGGAGGACGGGGCCGACCTCGCGTGGGTGCACGTGCGGCACGAGGAGGCCGGGGCGTTCGCCGCGGCGGCCGAGGCCGAGCTCACCGGGCGGCTGGCCGTGTGCGCCGGGTCGTGCGGGCCGGGGAACCTGCACCTGATCAACGGGCTCTACGACGCGAACCGGTCCCGCGTGCCCGTGCTGGCCATCGCGTCGCACATCCCGTCGGCGCAGATCGGCACGCAGTTCTTCCAGGAGACGCACCCCGACCGGCTGTTCCTCGAGTGCTCGGTGTACTCCGAGATGATCTCGTCGGCCGCGCAGGCGCCCCGGGTGATCCGGTCGGCCATCCACCACGCGTACGGCGGCCCGGGGGTCGCGGTGCTGACGCTGCCCGGGGACGTCGCCGACCTCGAGGCGGGACCCGCCGGGGTGGACGTGCTGACGCCGCCGCCCGCGCCGCGCGTCGTGCCCGACGAGGGCGCGGTGCGGGCGCTCGCCGCCGCGATCGACGACGCGAAGACCGTGACGATCTTCGCCGGGGCGGGCGTCGCCGGTGCGCGCACCGAGGTGCTCGCACTCGCCCACGCGCTGCACGCGCCGGTCGGGCACACCCTGCGCGGCAAGGAGCACGTCCAGTACGACAACCCGTTCGACGTGGGCATGACCGGGCTGCTCGGGTACGGCGCGTGCGCCGCCGCGATGGAGGGCGCCGACCTGCTGCTCCTGCTCGGCACCGACTTCCCGTACGACCAGTTCCTGCCCGCCGACGTGCGCACGGCCCAGGTGGACGTCGCACCCGAACGCCTCGGACGGCGCACCCGCAACGACCTCGTGGTCCTCGGCGACGTCGGCGAGACGCTCCGCATGCTCCTGCCGCTGGTCCGGCGCAAGAGCAGCCGACGGTTCCTCGACAAGATGCTCGACCGGCACCGCAAGGCCATGGGCGGCGTGGTCGGGGCGTACACCAAGGACGTCGGGACGACCCGGCCCATCCACCCCGAGTACGCCGCCGTGGTGCTCGACGAGGAGGCACCCGACGACGCGGTGTTCACCGTCGACACGGGCATGGGCAACGTGTGGGCCGCCCGCTACCTCACCCCCAACGGCCGGCGGCGGGTCATCGGGTCGTTCCTGCACGGGTCGATGGCGAACGCCGTGCCGCACGCCATCGGTGCGGCGATGGCCGGGCGCCCACCCGTCGAGGGAGCCTCCGTGGACGACGCCGACGCGCGGGCGCGCGGACCTGCCGGCCACGGGCGGCGGGTCGTCGCGCTGGCCGGCGACGGCGGGCTGTCGATGCTGCTCGGCGAGCTCATCACGCTGCGTGCGCTCGACCTGCCGGTCACGGTCGTGGTGTTCGACAACGCGACGCTCGGCATGGTCCGGCTCGAGATGCTCGTCGACGGGCTGCCGTCCTACGCCACCGACTCCCCGCCGGTCGACTACGCGGCGATCGCGGCGGCCGTCGGGATCCCGTCCGTGCGGGTCGAGGACCCGGCGGGCATCCGGGCCGCGCTGCGGGAGGCGTTCTCGCACGACGGACCCGCGCTCGTCGACCTCGTCACCGACCCGCGCGCACTGTCGCTGCCGCCCAAGATCACGCGCAAGCAGGTCACCGGCTTCACGGCCGCCATGAGCAAGGAGGTGCTCGGGGGCGGGCTCGGCGAGGTCATGGCGATGGCCCGCTCGAACCTGCGCAACGTCCCGCGCCCGTGACGTCAGGGCACCGGGTGCCGCGCGTCGTAGTCCCAGAAGGTGCGCTGCGCGCGGACCAGCAGCCAGAGCAGCACGACGCACAGGCAGCCGCCCGTCACGACCGCCCACGCCTCGCCGACCCACCGGGACAGGGTGCCGATCCACAGGTCGCCGAGCCGCGGACCACCCGCGACGACGACCACGAAGATCGCCTGCAGCCGCCCGCGCATGTCGTCGGGCGTCGCGGTCTGCAGGATGGTCTGGCGGAACACGGAGCTGATCGCGTCCGCGCCACCGGCGACGACCAGGGTGAGGAACGCGAGCCCGAGCGCGACCCACAGGACGTGGTCGGGGCTCGTCTCCCCGACGGACACGAGCACGAGCCCGAAGCCGACGACGGCCATGCCCCACACCGTGATGGCCAGCGCGATGACCCGCCCCTGCCACCGGACACCCGTCAGCCCGCCCGAGAGGAGCCCCGCCAGGACCGAGCCGACGGCGATCGCCGCGGCGAGCACGCCGGTCGTCGTTGCGCCGCCGCCGAGGTAGAGCAGCCCGACCGCGGGCAGGACCACGCGCGGCATCGCGGTGACCATCGCGACGAGGTCCACCGCGAACGTCATGCGGACGTTGTGCTGCGTTCCGAGGTACCGCAGGCCGTCGACCACCGAGCCGATCCCGACACGGCTCCGCCTCGTCGAGGAGACCTCGGGCGGCACGGGGGGCAGCCGCAGGAGCGCGCCCAGGGCCGCGGTGAACAGGATCGCGTCGACCGTGTACGCGAGGCCGAAGTCGACCGACGCGAGGGCCGCGCCGAGCAGCGGGCCGACCGTCATCGCGATGCTGAAGCCGACGGTCTGCAGGGCGTTCGCCGCGGGGATGAGCCTCGGCTCGAGCAGCCGCGGGATGATCGCGCTGCGCGCCGGGCTGTTGACGGCTCCCGCCCCCGAGTGCACGGCGACGAGCGCGAACAGGAGCTCGACGGACGTGCTGCCCGCCCACGCCTGGGCGGCGAGCGTGAGGGTGACGGCCCAGCTGACCAGCGACGCGACGAGCGCGACCGTACGGCGGTCGTAGTGGTCGACGATCGCGCCGCCGTACAGGCCGAACACCACGAGCGGGACCAGCGCGAACAGCCCGAGGACACCGACCGAGAACGTCGACCCGGTCAGGTGGTACACCTGCAGGCCGACCGCGACGACGGTGAGCTGCGTGCCGAGGTTCGAGACGGACAGGCCCCACCACAGTCGCCGGAACTGAGGGCTGACGCGCAGGGGCGTCGTGTCGACGACGAGGGAGGGCACCGACGGAGTGTAGTTGCCCAAGGTCACGACCCCGGGCGGGGCGTCAGGCGGTGGCCGGCACCCGGGCAGGGGTGGGCAGCTCGATCACCGGCCACTGGCGGGGGACGTCCCCCTCGCGGCAGCCCCGCGCGGCGACGTACTGCGCGACGACGGCCTGCTCGAAGCGCCACCGCACCTGCCGCTCGTGCAGCTCACGGGCGTCGGCGAGGAGCCGGCCCGTGCGGCCCATCGCCCGCGCCAGCCGGATCCAGGCGACCGCACCCTGGTCCGCCGGGCGGGCCGCGCCGTCCGCGTCCGGCCGCACGCCGTACCGCGCGGCCGTCGCGCGGAGCGTGGGCTCGTCGCGCCGGCAGGGGTCGAGGTGCTTGTCGAGGACCATCGGGTCGACGACGACGACCGGCTCGAACACCTCGAGACCGTGCCGCCTCGCCTCCCGGTCGAGGACCGTCAGGTCACGTGCGCCGTGGCACACGACCAGGGGCAGGTGGGCGGTCGCCGCGAGGAGCCGGAGGACCTCGGCCACACCGGCGCGTGCCGGCATGCCGCACAGGTGCGCCTCGGCCGCGAGGCCGTCGACACCGGCCGCGCCCGGGTCGACCAGCAGGTGGCGGACCTTGACCTCGCCGGTCGTGGGGTCGTGGCGCACGACCTCCGCCGTGACGATGCGCGCCGTGTCGACGTCCGACCCTGTCGTCTCCAGCCGGAGCCCGACCAGCGGACCCTCCCACCACGGGTTGACCATGACTGCACTCCCCCTCGCCTGCCCCGCGCCGTTGCGAGGCACCGTCGGCCGGTACGCGCTTCCTGCGCGGCACCAACCTCCCCATCGGCAGCGTCTCCGCAGGCTGTAGGCCTCCGTGGCAGAGTGGCCGCCGACCGGGCGGATCGAGGGAGTGCGACGTGGGCGAGGACGTGACGGACGACGACGCGGGCGGGCACCCGGCGGACGTGGTGCACCTGGTCGTCATGGGCGTCTCGGGGACCGGGAAGACGACGATCGGCAAGCTCGTCGCGGAGCGGCTGGGCCGACCGTTCGTCGAGGGCGACGAGCTGCACCCGCCCGCGAACGTCGAGAAGATGCACGCCGGGATCCCGCTCACCGACGAGGACCGCTGCCCGTGGCTGCGGCTCGTGCGGGACGCGATGACGGAGCACGCACGCGCCGGCCGGTCGGCGGTCGTCGCCTGCTCCGCGCTGCGGCGGACGTACCGGGACGTGCTGCGCGAGGCCGAGGGGCGCGTGCGGATGGTGCACATCGCCGTGCCCGACGACGACCTGGACCGCCGGATGTCCGCGCGCCGCGGCCACTTCATGCCGGCGGGGCTGCTGGCCTCGCAGCTCGCGACCCTGGAGCCGCTCGGGCCCGACGAGGACGGCGTGGTGGTCCCGGCGGGCGCCGTCCCGTACGCGACGACCCGAGCCGTCCTCGACGCGGTGGCGGTCCCGGCCTCCCGGCCCTGACCTGTAGACCGACGGTGGTGGCGTGCGCACGCTCTCGCTACGGTCGTCCGGTGCGACGAGCTGTGCGGGGGGCGCTCGCGGCGGGAGCCGTGCTGCTGGCGACCGGGTGCGCGAGCCTCGGCGCCGGAGGTGCGCCGACGCCTGATGACACCGCGATCGGGTGGGCGACCGGCAACTGGGTCGACGCTCCCGGGACAGGGCTGCTGATGGTGTCGGACCTGCCTGCGGACACCGGCCTCCGCGACGCCCCCACCACCACGGTCCGGGCCGCGCTGACGCCCCGCGCGGACGACTGCATCGTGGCGGTGGTCGACGGGGTCGAGCACGTCCCGTTCTGGCCGGACGGCACGCAGCTGGCGAGTCAGGAGCACGCCGGGATCGGGGTCCAGCTCAGCGTGATGCTGGCCGGCGACGACCTGGCCGTCGGCGGGACCAGCCCGGAAACGCCGGCACAGGGGTTCACCGCGTCCGCCTACGTCGGCGACGGTGGTGAGCTCGTGGACGTCGCGCGGCTGCCCGAGGGTGACGACGCACTGTGCGCCGCCTCTACCCCGCCCGTCGTGTTCCCCGATGCCTCGTCGATCCACCCGGACGCCCCGTGACGACGCCCGGCGGACCTACAGCCCCAGCGTGGCGAGGGTGTCCGTCAGGAGGGTCTCGAAGTACGCGTCAGCCGGGCTGACCAGCGGGCGGAGCTGTCCGAACACCTCCATGACGGTGCACCCGTGCACACGGACGAAGGCGTCGACCGCGAGCGCGACCGCGGGGACGGGCAGGGCGTACGACTGGCGCTGCGCGAGGTCGGCGAAGCCCGCGGCGGTGCCCTCGTCGAGGAGCGCCGCCCGGCGTTCCAGGACGTCCGGGTCGACCAGGCCGGCCGCGTGGGCGCGGGCGTACAGGGCCATCACGCGGCTGCCGGGACGGACGGCGACCGCGATCGTGCGGCCCGCGGGCGCGCGGTAGCCGGGCACAGGTGCGCCGAACGCGAGGCCGAACTGCGCGGGGTGCTGGACCGACCACGACCGGTAGGCGCGGAGCGCGGCGACGATCGCACCGGGGAGGTCGTCGGGGTCGGCGGCGTCCACCGCCGCGTCGACCGCGTCGGCGTGGTCGGTGAAGGCCTCGACGAGCAGCTCGGTGATCAGGTCGTCGCGGTTGTCGACGTACCGGTAGAGCGCCGAGACGGCGATGCCGACGTCGCGCGCGACCTCGCGCAGGGTCACGCCCTCGACGCCCGCGCTCTCCAGCTGCGCCCGCGCGGACCGCAGGATCGCCTCGGTCATCTCCTGCCGACGCTGCTCACGAGGTGTTCCTGGCACGTCGGGAACTATAAACGAGAACACTGTTCTTGACATGCGAGCGACACGAGGAGAACACTGTTCACCACAACGAGAACAGTGTTCTCTCGACGACAGGAGCCGCCATGTCCAGCGACCGCCGCACCGCCGCCCTCTCGCTCGTCACCTCCGGCGCGGTCGCCGCGTTCGCCAGCATCGGCCTGAGCGTGAGGTTCGGCTGGCCGGACATCCTCGACGCCCCCGCCACCGAGGCGCTGCCCGCGTTCGCGAGGATCGCCGGCACCGTGCAGACGCTCTTCGTCCTGCAGATGGCCGCGAGCCTGGTCCTGATCCCCGGCGTGATCGCCCTGCACCGGCTGCTCGCGCGCAGCCGCGGCACCGACGCCGCCCTCCTGACCGTCACCGCGTTCGGCGTCATCGCGCCGGTCGTCCAGAGCCTCGGGTGGGTCCGCTGGCCGCTCGTCGTCCCCGCCCTCGCCGAGCGCTACCTCGACCCGTCCGCGACCACGACGGCGAAGGAGGCGACGGCCGCGAGCTACGACCTGCTCAACGCGTACGCCGGTGGGGCGCTCGGCGAGCACCTCGGCTGGCTGCTGCAGGGCGTGTGGGCCGTCGGGATCGCGGTCCTCGCCTGGCGCGCGGCCGACGTCGCACCCGCCTGGCTGCGCCGGTCGCTCGCCGTCCTCGCCGTCGCGTGGACGGTCACGCTGGTCCCCGCGGGCTGGCTCGACGACGACGCACTCACGGCGATCGGGTCGTCCGTCTACTCCGTCTGGTACCTCGGGCTGCTGGTGCTCGGTGTGGTCCTGCTGCGGTCGTCGTCGCGGGACCGGGAGACCGACGGCCGCCCGGTCCCGGCGACGAGCTAGGGCCGGCCGCGCTCCAGGTCGTCCGGGTCGAGCACCGGCTCGCCTGCCGCCACGTCGACCGACTCGTCCGTCAGCGGGATCGTGCCCCACTTGCTGTCGGCCGTCTTCCCCGACACCGCGGACTTCGCCACCTCGACGGCCTTGTCCTTGAGCGCCGTGCCCTGCTGCTTCGCGAACTCGGCCACCTGGCCCTCCGCCTCGTGCACGTAGTCCTGCACGCGGGGGTCGTTCCAGGCGTCGTTCGCCCAGCTCTTGATCCGCTCGAACTGCCCGCGGCCGGCGCGTGCGCCCAGCACGTACCCGACACCGGCGCCGACGACGAATGCGACCTTGCCCTTCATGGGACCTCCCGGGAGCCTTCGGGGTCGTCGAAAGGTCCGAGCGTAGGCAGCGATCCGCGGGTCCGCGCGTCGAGCCGGTGAGCTCCGGCGCACCCCGACGCGCGACCTCGCCGCCATCGGAGAACACTGGCGAGCATCTGACGCCGACGCCCCGCGGAGGTCCCGTGACCGACCAGCCGACGACCAGGGCCGACGCGCCGCCGTCCGAGCAGTCCCCCGGCCTGCGCCGCACGATCGGTCGCAAGGTCCTCCTGCTGTTCGTCGTCGGCGACATCCTGGGTGCGGGCATCTACGCGCTCACCGGGAAGGTCGCCGCGGAGGTCGGCGGGGCGATCTGGGTGCCGTTCCTGTGCGCGTTCGCGCTCGCGACGCTCACGGCGACCGCCTACGCCGAGCTCGTCGGGCGGTTCCCGCAGGCCGCCGGGGCCGCGCTGTACGCGAACCGGGCCTTCCGGAGCCCCTTCCTCACGTTCCTCGTCGCGTTCACGGTGATGATGTCCGGCATCACGAGCGCGAGCGCCGCCGCCCGCGCGTTCGGCGGCGACTACCTCGCCGAGTTCGTCAGCGTGCCCGCGCTGCTCGCCGCGTGGTTCTTCCTGCTCGTCATCACCGCGGTCAACGTCATCGGCATCTCCGAGTCGGTCAAGGTCAACGTGGTGCTGACGATCGTCGAGGCGTCGGGGCTGCTCGTCATCCTCGCGATCGGGGTGTGGGCGCTGGTCCAGGGCGACGGCGACCCGCAGCGGGCGATCCAGCTCGACCCCGAGGGCACGCCGTGGATCGCGGTCCTCGGCGCCACGGCGCTCGCGTTCTACGCGCTGCTCGGGTTCGAGGACTCCGTGAACCTGGCCGAGGAGTGCCGCCGCCCGAGACGCGACTTCCCGCGGGCGCTGTTCGGCGGGCTCGCCGTCGCGGGCGTCATCTACCTCGGGGTGGCGTTCACGTCGTCGATGCTCGTCGACACCGAGACGCTCGCGGGCTCCACCGGTCCGCTGCTCGAGGTCGTCAAGGTCGCGGGCCTGACGTTCCCGCCGAAGCTGTTCGCGCTCATCGCCCTGCTGGCCGTCACCAACACCGCGCTGATCAACATGATCATGGCGTCGCGGCTCGTCTACGGGATGTCGAACGAGGGGATCGTGCCGCGCGTGCTCGGCCGGGTGCACGCGGGCCGGCAGACCCCGTACGTCGCCATCGCGTTCACCGTGCTCATCGCGATGACCCTCGTCGCGACGGGCGACCTGGCCGGGCTCGCCGACACGACCGTGCTGCTGCTGCTCCTGGTGTTCGCGGTGGTCAACGTGTCCGTGCTCGTGCTGCGGCGCGTCCCGCCGGAGGACGACGAGCAGTCCCCCGAGGACGAGGACGCCGGCACCCGGCCGTTCCGGGCTCCCACGTGGGCGCCCGTGCTCGGGGCCGTCGCGTCGCTGGTGCTCGCCTCGCCGTTGACCGGCCGGGAGGGTGCCGTGTACCTGCGGGCCGGCGTGCTGATCGCGGTCGGGGTGCTGCTCTACCTGGTGAACCGGTGGGCGGGCGGCATGCACGACGGCCACGCCCGGGGGGAGGGCTGACGTGCCGGGCGACGACCTCGGGCGGTGGAAGGTCACCATCGCCTGCCGCGACGCGGCCGACGCCGCGCGGCCCGCAGAGGTGCTGACCAGGGCTGGCATCGACGTGACGGTCGTGTCGGTGCCGATCGTCGCCGGGCTGATGCTCACGATCCTCGGCTCCGACTGCCTCGTGCTGTGCGGCGGTGCGGTGCCGGTGGACGACGACCTGGCCATCATGCGGGGCCTGCGCCAGCAGGAGCCCCGGCTGCCCGTGCTCGACCTGCAGACGACCGAGCTCCCTGCCCGCACCGCGCTCGTCCTCGGCCTGGTCGACGGGATCCTCGTCGAGCCCACCGACGACCAGCTGGTCCGCACCGTCACGCGTCTCGCGCAGGCCTCCCACGACGCCCGCCGGGCCGCCCGGCGACCGACCGTGCTGGCCGTCGGCGCCCACCCCGACGACGTCGAGATCGGCGTCGGCGTCGGCGGCACGCTCGCGGCGCACGCCCGGGCCGGCGACACGGTGGCCGTGCTGACGATGTCCCGCGGCGCCCGCGGAGGCGACGCCGCCTCCCGCGCGGACGAGGCGGCAGCGGCGGCGCGCGTGCTGGGCGCGCGCCTGTACCTCGACGACCTCGTCGACACCGAGATGACCGCGGCCGGCGACACGGTCCGCCGCATCGAGCGCGTGGTCCCTGAGGTGCAGCCGTCCATCGTCTACGTCCACTCCGAGCACGACCGGCACCAGGACCACCGCGCCGTGCACGCCGCCACCGTCGTCGCCACCCGGTCCGTGCCGATGCTCGCCTGCTACCAGAGCCCGTCCTCGACGGTCGAGTTCCAGCCCAACCGCTTCGTCGAGATCGACGGCGTCATCGACACCAAGCTGCGGATGCTCGCGGCGTACGCCTCGCAGGCCAGGCGCGGCTACATGGCACCAGCCAGCGTCGAGGTGACCGCCCGGTACTGGTCCCGGTTCGGGGCGGGCACCCTGAGCGAGCCGCTCGAGGTGCTGCGCAACAACATCGTCGTCGGGGCGACCGGCGGGGTGCTCGCGACGCCGTCGGCATGGCGGTCCGCACGCGGCTCGGAGCACGACCCGGACGACCGCCCGGAGCACGAGCAGGACTGACGCCTCGGCGTGTCGCCCGAACCGACTCCCGTGCGACCTGGACAGCACTGCCCGACAGGAGCAACATCGGGAGAAATCGGGCACAGCAGCGATGACCGTGGGTGCTGGCCGAAGGGGGCCTGTCCGTCATGGCAACGACCAGACGAGTCGCGATCCCGCTCACCGAGCGACAGCTCCCGGCGGACGCCGAACGTGTGGAGGCGGTCCCCGCCGACGAGACCGTCGACGTCACCGTCTACGTCCGGACCCGCGTCGACCAGCCCGACCTGCCGGACCCCGAGGAGCTCGGCGCCCTGCCGGGCGTCACGGGCCGCACGGTCGACGACGACGAGTTCGCGCTGCGCTACGGCGCCGACCCGGACGACCTCGCCCGGGTCGAGGAGTTCGCGCGCGCGCACAAGCTCGAGGTCGTCTCGTCCAGCGCGCCGACCCGCAGCGTGACCCTGCGAGGGACGAGCAAGGCCGTCCAGGAGGCATTCGGGGTCAAGCTGGCCAGGTACCGCAGCGAAGGCCGGACGTTCCGGGGGCGGACCGGGCCGGTGACCGTCCCCGCCGAGATCGCGGACGTGGTCGAGTCGGTGTTCGGCCTCGACGACCGCCGTGTCGGCACGCCTCGGCTGCGCCGCGGCAGCCAGGCGCCGTCGGGCCTGGGTCTCAGCACCGCGCGGGCGACCGGGCTGCCCCCGAACACGTTCCTGCCGCCGGCCGTCGCCGACATCTACCAGTACCCGGCGGGCACCGACGGCACCGGCCAGTGCGTCGCGATCCTCGCGTTCAACGAGCCGACGAGCCACGGCGGGTACTCCGCCGACGCCGTCACGACGTACTTCGAGCAGGTGCTCGGCATCCCCGTGCCGACGATCACCGACGTCGTCGTCCGCGGGCAGGGCAACGACCCGGGCACCGACGACGGCAGCGACCCGTGGGACACGAGCGGGGAGGTCATGCTCGACCTGCAGGTCGTCGGCTCGTGCGCGCCCGGCGCGGACATCGTCATGTACTTCACGGAGTTCACCGAGCGCGGCTGGGTCGACGCGCTCAACGCGATCGTCACCGACACGACCCACCGCCCCAGCGTCGTCTCCGTCAGCTACGGCAACCCGGAGGACGACCCGCGCAGCGCGTGGACGGCCGCCGCGATCCTCAAGGTCAACGAGGCGTTCCGCGCCGCCGCGGCCCGGGGCATCACGATCTGCTGCGCGTCCGGCGACGACGGCTCCCGCGACCAGGCGAACGACGGCCGCGCGCACGCCGACTTCCCCGCGTCGAGCCCGTACGTGCTGGCCTGCGGCGGCACCCGGATCGTCGCGCCGAACGGGGTGCCGCTGTACGAGCTGACCTGGAACAACGGCCCGGGCAGCGCGACGGGCGGCGGCATCAGCAAGCTGTTCGGCCTGCCGCGCTACCAGCAGCACGCGAACGTCCCGCCGTCGGCGAACCCCGACCGTCGCGTGGGCCGCGGGGTGCCCGACGTGTCCGGGCTCGCCGACCCCGAGACGGGGGTGGCCATCGCGACGCTCGACGGCGAGCACCTCGCGATCATCGGCGGGACGAGCCTCACGGCACCCCTGTGGTCCGCGCTCGTCGCGCGGCTCAACCAGGCCCTGGACTCACCGCTCGGCTTCCTGAACCCGCTGCTGTACCGGTTCCTGCACTACCCGGTGCTGCGCGACATCGTCTACGGCAACAACGGCGCCTACGCCGCTGGGCCCGGGTGGGACGCGTGCACGGGTCTCGGCAGCCCCGACGGGACGCGGCTGCTCGCGGCGATCCGGCTGGTCGTCGAGGAGGCCAGGAGCGGCGAGCGGGACACGACGCCGCCGTCCCCCGCCCCCGCCACGCCTCGTGCGTCCGCACCGCCCGGCCCGAGGGGTCCGGGCACGCCCCTCGGCCCGCCGGTGCCCCCCAGCCCGGCGGTGCCGGCGGCCGCCCAGCCGTTCGTCGACGCCACGGCACAGCTCGTCGAGTCGTTCGGAGAGGCGTGGTCGGACGCCAACCCGCCGTTCAGCGACATCGTGGCGACCAACACGGTGGGCTTCGAGCACGCGGCCGCCGCCGCGCTCCTGGAGTACGCCGGCGACGTCAAGCAGCTCTGGGCGCAGCTGCGGCCTGCGGACGTCGACGCGTTCACGCTGAACGTGATCGGCAGGACCATCGCCGGCGCGGGCGAGGCGGTCTTCCTCGCGCTCGGCCCGCCCGCTCAGCAGGCACGATGACGCTCCGCGAACAGGTGGAGGTCGCCTACTCGGCGTTCTCCGAGCGGACCGCCGGCGCGGTCGGCGACGACGCGGCCACGCAGCGGCTCGCGGCGGCGTTCGCGCGCATCGGCGAGGTCGCGCAGGCCGACCCCGCCCGGCTGCCGGGCGCCGTCGACGAGTACCGCGACCTGCTGGCCCGGACGGTCGGGGCCGACGGCGTGCGGGCGGGCGTCCAGGACGCGTTCACGCGGTTCCTGCGGTCCGTCGGCAAGGCGTGGCCGCACGACGGCGCGGCGCCCGAGGACGTGGCCGCGCTGGCCGACGCCCTGCACGCGGCCGCGTGGGTCGCGTGGGTGTCTGCCCATGCGGACGGGACGGTGCCGGACGGACCGCCGGACGGCCAGCCGGGCGGACAGCCGGGCGCGTGGTCCGGCACGTCAGCGGGCACGACGTCCGGCGGGCGGGCCGACGCGAACGGTGCGGCCGCCGAGGGGACGGACGCGACCGACGAGCCCCCGCCCGAGATCGCGGGCTGGGGACCGACAACCGTCCTGGAGTGACCGGGAACGACGAGAGCACTGCTGTGTCGCGGGGGGACCATGCCGCCATCACGTCCGACGGGCCAGCCGACCCGCCTGGGTCCGGACCGTGAGGCGCTGCTGCGCCGGCGCCTGAGCACCGAGGGCCTCGACGTGCGGTCCGACGCCATCCCGCCGCGGGCGGACGGGCGCCGGGTGTTCCCGCTGTCCTTCGCGCAGGCGCGGCTGTGGTTCCTGGACCGGCTGCACCCGGGCAACGTGTTCTACACGATCGACGTGGCGCTGCGGCTGGACTTCGCGGTGGACCCGGCCCTGATGCAGCGGTGCGTCGACGAGGTGGTGGCGCGGCACGAGGCGCTGCGGACCACGTTCGAGCCGCGGCAGGGCCAGCCCGTCCAGGTGGTGCACCCGCACGTGCCGGTCCGGGTCGCGACGGTCGACGTCTCCGACGTGCCGGACCCGCAGGGCGCGGCGGTGCGGGTCGCGACGGCTCAGGCCCGGACCCCGTTCGACCTGCGCGCCGGCCCGCTGCTGCGGGTGACGCTGGTGCGGCTGGGGTCGTCCCGGTGGGTGCTGGCGGTCGCGGTGCACCACATCGTGGCCGACGGGTGGTCGATGCGGGTGCTGTTCGCCGAGGTCGCCGCGCTGTACACCGCGCACGCGCGGCACGAGGACGTCCCGCTCGCGGACATCGCCGTCCAGTACCCGGACTACGCCCTGTGGCAGCGCGAGCGGCTGAGCGGGGACCATCTCGACGCCCACCTGGGCTACTGGACCGACCAGCTCGCGGGGCTGCCCGTGCTGGACCTGCCGACGGACCGGCCACGCCCCCCGGTGCAGACGTTCACGGGGGCGACCACCACGTTCACCCTGCCGCCCGCCGCCGTCGCAGCGCTGCGCCGCACCACCGCCGCCGCGGGCGCGACCCCGTTCATGGGGCTGCTCACGGTGTTCGGGGCGCTGCTGGCCCGGTACGCCGGGACCGACGACGTCGTCGTCGGCGCGCCCATCGCCGGTCGCACCCGGGTGGAGCTCGAGCCGCTGATCGGGTTCTTCGTCAACACCCTCGTCCTGCGCCTGGACCTGTCCGGGGACCCGACGTACGCGGAGGCGCTGGCCCGCACCCGGCGCACGGCGCTCGACGCGTACGCCCACCAGGAGGTCCCGTTCGAGAAGCTCGTCGAGACCCTCGCCCCACCCCGCGACCTGTCCCGCAACCCGCTCGCGAGCATCGCGTTCCACCTGTTCTCCGACCCGCACTCCCAGCACGCCGCCGCACCGTCGGGGCCGGCCGCGGACACCCTGCAGGTCGAGCGCGGCACCGCCCTGTTCGACCTCGTCGTGACCACCTGGGACGACGAGGGCACGATCGCCGGGCGGATCGAGTTCAACACCGACCTGTTCGACCCGGCGACGATCGACCGGCTGGTCGCGCACCTCGGCACCCTGCTGCTCGGCGCCACGACCCACCCCGACCGGCCGCTGAGCACGATCGACCTGCTCACGGACGCCGAGCGGGACACGCTGCGGACCTGGAACCGGACCGCCGCCGCGCTGCCCACGACTCCCGTCGAGGACCTGCTCACCCGGCACGCGGCCGCCACGCCCGACGCGGTGGCTGTCCTCAGCGACAGGGACACCTGGTCGTACGCGCGCCTGGACACGGCCGCGAACCGGCTCGCCCACCACCTGCGCGGGCTCGGCGTCGGTCCCGGGACCGTCGTCGCGGTGTGCGCCGAGCGGACGCCGCACCTGCCCACGGCCCTCGTCGCGATCCTCCGGGCCGGGGGCGCGTACCTGCCGCTGGACCCCGCCTACCCGCCGGACCGGCTGGCGCAGATCCTCGCCGACGCCGGCCCGGCGCTCCTGCTCACCCAGTCGCACCTGCACGCGACGCTGCCTCCCACCGACGTCACCACGCTCGACCTGGACACCCTCGACGTCGGCGCCCACCCCGCCACCCCGCCGGCGCCCACGGCGACCGACGACGACCTCGCCTACGTCCTGTACACGTCCGGGTCGACGGGCCGGCCGAAGGGTGTGCAGGTCCCCCGCCGCGGCCTCACCAACCGGATCGCGTGGATGCAGGACGAGTACGGCCTGGGCCCTGCCGACCGGGTGCTGCACAAGACGTCGATCGGGTTCGACGTGTCCCTGTGGGAGCTGCTGTGGCCCCTCGCCGCCGGCGCGACCCTGGTGCTCGCCGCGCCCGGCCGGGGAGCGGACCCGGGCTACCTCGTGGACCTCGTCCGGCGTGCGGGGGTGACGACCGTGCACTTCGTGCCGTCGGTCCTGCAGCGCTTCCTCGACCACCCCGACGTGGCCTCCGCGCGCAGCCTGCGCCGCATCGTGTGCAGCGGCGAGGCGCTCGGCGCGGGCCTCGCGCAGCGGGTGCTCGGCACGCTCGACGTCGAGCTCGACAACCTGTACGGGCCCACCGAGGCGTCCATCGACGTGACGGCGTGGCGGGTCACCCGGCAGGACACGCACGTGGTCCCGCTGGGCCGGCCCATCGCCAACGTGCGCTGCCACGTGCTCGACGAGCACCTGGCCGAGACACCGGTCGGCGTGCCCGGCCAGCTGGCGCTCGCGGGCGTGTGCCTGGCGCGCGGGTACGTCGGGCGGCCCGACCTGACGGCGGAGGTGTTCGTCGAGCACCCCCTGGCCGGGGAGCCCGAGGGGCTGCTCTACCTCACGGGCGACCGGGCCCGGTGGACCGCCCGCGGGGTGCTGGAGTACCTCGGCCGGGCCGACGAGCAGGTCAAGGTCCGCGGCGTGCGCATCGAGCTCGCCGAGGTGGTGTCCGCGATCGACGACCTCGACGTCGCCACGGCCTGCGCGGTCGACGCACGTGCGGGCGCCGACGGGCAGACGACGCTCGTCGCGTACCTCGTCCCCCGGCCCGGCGAGGGCCTGCCGACGACCGCCGACCTGCGGGCGCGGCTGGCCTCCCGGCTGCCGGACGCGTTCCTGCCGACGGCCCTCGTCGAGGTCGCCGCCCTGCCCCTGACCCGCAGCGGCAAGCTCGACCGCCACGCGCTGCCCGACCGGGAGACCGGTGAACCCGCACGGGCCCCGTCGGGCCCGTCGACCACCACCGAGGAGCAGGTGCTCGCGATCTGGCAGGACGTGCTGCACCGGCCGGGGATCGGGGTCGACGACAACTTCTTCGACCTCGGCGGCCACTCGCTGCTCGCCACGCAGGTGATGGCCCGGCTGCAGTACGACCTCGGCGTCGAGCTGCCGCTCGTGCAGCTCTTCGAGTCGCCCACGGTGGCCGCGCTGGCCGGCCGGGTCGACGCCGTCCGGACCGCCCCGGCCGCCGTGCCCGGACCCGGCGGCCGGCTCACCCGCCGGACCGACCCCGACGCGGCGGCCGAGCTGCTCGCCCGGATCGACACCCTGACGGACGCCGAGGTCGAGGACGCGCTGCGCGCGCTGGCGCCCGGGGAGGCGACATGACGTCCGGGCCCAGCACCGAGGTCGGCACGGACAGCCGGCCCGACGACGACCGCCGGCGGGTCCTCGCCGAGCTGCTCGCCGCGCGCACCGCCCGGCGCCGGGTGTTCCCCCTGTCGTTCGCGCAGGCGCGCCTCTGGTTCCTCGACCAGCTGCACCCGGGGAACGTGTTCTACACGATCGACGTGGCCCTGCGGCTCGACTTCGCGGTGGACCCGGACGTCATGCAGCGCTGCGTCGACGACCTCGTCGGGCGCCACGAGGCGCTGCGGACCACGTTCGAGACCCGCGACGACGAACCGGTGCAGGTGGTCGCCGCCGACGTGGCCGTGCCGGTGCGGGTGGTGGACGTCGCCGACCGGCCCGATCCTCAGGCGGCGGCGGTGCAGGTCGCCACCGACCAGGCCCGGACCTCGTTCGACCTGCGGACCGGCCCGCTGCTGCGGGTGACGCTGGTGCGGCTGGGGCCGGCCCGGTGGGTGCTGGCGGTCGCGGTGCACCACATCGTGGCCGACGGGTGGTCGATGCGGGTGCTGTTCGCCGAGGTCGCCGCGCTGTACTCCGCGCACGCCCGGCACGTCGCCCCGCAGCTCGCCGACCTGCCGGTGCAGTACCCCGACTACGCCCTGTGGCAGCGCGAGCAGCTGAGCGGGACGCAGCTCGACGGCCACCTCGGCTACTGGACGCGCCAGCTCGCGGGCCTGCCGGTGCTGGACCTGCCCGCCGACCGGCCGCGCCCGGCCGTCCAGACGTTCACCGGCGCGACGACGTCGTTCACGCTGCCCGCGCAGGCCGTCGCCGAGCTCAGGGCGGCCGCGAGCGCCGTCGGTGCGACGCCGTTCATGGGGCTGCTCACGGTGTTCGGGGCGCTGCTGGCGCGGTACACGGCGGCCGACGACATCGTGGTCGGCGCGCCGATCGCGGGACGGACCCGGGTGGAGCTCGAGCCGCTGATCGGGTTCTTCGTCAACACCCTCGTCCTGCGCCTCGACCTGTCCGGCGACCCCACGTTCACCGAGGCTCTCGTCCGGACCCGCCGCACCGCGCTCGACGCCTACGCGCACCAGGACGTCCCCTTCGAGAAGCTCGTCGAGACCCTGGCCCCCGCGCGCGACCTGTCCCGCAACCCGCTGGCGAGCCTCGCGTTCCAGCTGTTCAGCGACCCGCACACGCATGCCGGCACGTCCCCGTCGGGCCCCGCGCCCGACACCCTGCAGGTGGAGCGCGGCACGGCGGTCTTCGACCTGGTGGTGACCACCTGGGACGACGAGGACACGGTCGCCGGCCGCGTCGAGTTCAACACCGACCTGTTCGACCCGGCCACGATCGACCGGCTGATCGCCCACCTGACGACGCTGCTCACGGCCGCGACCACCCATCCCGACCAGCCGCTGAGCACGCTGGACCTGCTCGCGGACGACGAGCGCGACGCGCTGAACAGCGCGGACGCGGCGGAGGCTGACCTTCCGACCTCGACGGTCGAGACCCTGCTCACGGGCCACGCCGCGACGACGCCGGACGCGACGGCGCTGGTCAGCGACCTGGAGACGTGGGCCTACGCACGCCTCGAGTCCGCCGCGAACCGGCTCGCCCACCACCTGCGCTCGCTCGGCGTCGGCCCGGACACCCTCGTCGCGGTCTGCACCGAACGGACCACCCAGCTGCCCGTCGCGCTGCTCGCGACCCTCAAGGCCGGCGGCGCGTACCTCCCGCTCGACCCCACGTACCCGCCCGACCGGCTCCGCGACATCCTCGACGACGCCCGTCCGGCGCTCCTGCTCACCCAGACCCACCTGCACCGCGCGCTGCCGGCCGGGACGGTCACCACGATCGACCTCGACACCCTCGACCTGGGCGACCTGCCCGACACCCCGCCGCCGAGCACCGCGCGCGACGAGCACCTCGCCTACGTCATCTACACGTCCGGCTCGACGGGCCGGCCCAAGGGCGTCGAGGTCCCCCGCCGGGGCCTGGCGAACCTCGTCGCGGAGCAGCGGCGCCTGATCGGCGTAGGCCCGGGCGACCGCGTCCTGCAGTTCGCGTCGCTGAGCTTCGACGCCGCGACGTTCGAGACCCTCATGGGCGTCTGCACGGGTGCCGCGCTGTGCCTGGGACCGCGCGAGGCCCTCGACCCCGGCCCGGCGCTGACCCGGTTCCTGCAGCGGCACGAGGTCACGGTCGTCACGCTCACCCCGTCGGTGCTCGCGACGCTCGACCCCGACGACCTGCCCGCGCTACGGGTCGTCACCGTTGCCGGCGAGGCCTGCCCGGCGCACCTCGTGGACCGGTGGGCGCCCGGCCGGACCATGCTCAACCTGTACGGGCCGACCGAGACGACGGTCTGGGCGACGGCCGCGACGTGCGTGCCCGGGACCGGTCGGCCGCCCATCGGGCACCCGATCGCGCACGTGCGGGCCGAGGTGCTCGACGCCGCGCGGCGTCCGGTGCCGGTGGGCGTCGTCGGCGAGCTGTGGCTCGGCGGCCCCGGGCTGGCCCGCGGGTACGTGGGGCGGCCGGACCTCACCGCCGAGCGGTTCGTCGCCGGTCCCGACGGCGACGAGCGGCTCTACCGCACGGGCGACCTGGTGCGGCGCCGGGTGGACGGGGCCCTCGACTTCGTCGGGCGCGCGGACACCCAGGTCAAGGTCAGGGGCGTGCGCATCGAGCTCGGGGAGATCGAGGCCGTGCTCGCCGAGCACCCGGGCGTGCGGGACGCCGTCGTCGTCGACCAGCAGGACGACCCTGCGGACCCGACGAGCCGCACCCGCCTGGTCGCCTACGTGGTCGCCGAGCCGGAGCACGGGACGGACCGGGCCGCCGCGCAGGTCGAGCACTGGCGCACGCTCTACGACACCGCGTACGCGAGGGACGAGCTCGACGACGCCTGGTTCGACATCACCGGCTGGAACAGCACGTACACGGGCGCCCCGCTGCCCGCCGACGAGATGCGCGCGTGGGCGGACACGACGGCCGAGCGCATCCTCGACCTGCGCCCCCGGCGGGTCCTGGAGATCGGCGCGGGGTCCGGCCTGCTCGTCTCCCGGGTGGCGCCGCACTGCGAGCGCTACGTCGCGACCGACCTCTCGGCGCGGGCGGTGGACCTGCTGTCCGCCCAGGTGGCCCGGCACGGGCTCGACGGCGTCGAGACCCGGGTGTGCGCGGCCCACGACCCGGCGCCGTACGAGCCGGAGGCGTTCGACGTCGTGGTGCTCAACTCCGTCGTGCAGTACTTCCCGGACGCGGAGTACCTCGTCGACGTGCTGCGGCTCGCCGCCGGTGCCCTGCGGGACGACGGGTCGGTGTTCGTCGGCGACGTGCGCAGCCTGCCGGCCCTGGACGCGCTCGCGACGTCCGTGGAGCTCGGCCGGGCGGCGGGCGCGCTGCCCCTGGCCAGCCTGCGCGACCGGGCGCGCCGGCGCCGCGAGCAGGAGCAGGAGCTCGTCGTGCACCCCGCGCTGTTCCGGCTGCTCGTGGACGGCACGCCCGCGCTGCGGTCCCTGAGCGTCCGTCCCAAGCGGGGGACGTACGACAACGAGCTGTCGCGGTTCCGGTACGACGTGGTGCTCAGCCGCCGGGACGCGCCGGCACCCGTCGGCGCCCGGCCCGGGCACGACCTGTCCGACGTGCGGGACGCGACCGGTCCGGCCCTCGTCACCGGGCTGCCCCACGCCCGGCTCGACGGCCCGCACGCGCACCTCGCCGAGCAGCCGGACGACGCGACCGTCGCCGACCTCCTCGCGGCCGGGGCCGGGGCGCCGCGCGGCGTGGAGCCCGAGGACGTGTGGCGGCTCGGCGCGGACGTGCAGCTCGACGTCACCGGGCTCGCCCTGGACGTCGTGGTCGGCGCCCCGGCCACGTCCTGGCCGCTCGCCGGCAGCGTCGACGGCGGGCTGACCTGGCCCGAGCTCGTCAACGACCCGCTGCGCGGCAGCCTGCGCCAGCGGCTGGTCCCCGAGCTGCGGTCCCGGCTGGAGGCCCGCCTGCCGGAGTCGATGCTGCCGGGCGCGATCCTGCTGCTCGACGCGGTGCCGCGGCTGCCGAGCGGCAAGGTCGACCGGACGGCCCTGCCCCGCCCGGACTCGGGCCGCCCCGACGTCGGCACCGCGTACCTCGCACCGTCGACGCCGCTGGAGGTCGCGGTCGCCGGCATCTGGACGCACGTGCTGGGCGTCGACGGCATCGGCCTGGCCGACGACTTCTTCCGGGTGGGCGGCCACTCGCTGCTCGCCACGCAGGTCGTCGCCCGGGTCCGCAGCCAGTTCGACGTCGAGCTGCCCGTGCAGGCCCTGTTCGAGGCGCGGACGCTCGGCGGGTTCGCCGCGGAGGTCGAGCGGGCGCTGCGGGCGCAGATCACGGGGCTGTCCGACGACGAGGTGCTGCGGCTCGTCGAGGAGCAGGCACCGGAGGAGGAGCCGGCATGACGACGGAGCGGGTGGGCACGCCGTCGACGGACGGTCTGGCGGCCGAGCGCGAGGCGCTCCTGGCGCGCCGGATCGACGGCGCGACGAAGGCCGCGCACGCCGGCATCGCGCGGCGCGCACCGGGCGCGGTGGTGCCGCTGTCGTCGCAGCAGCAGCGGCTGTGGTTCCTCGACCAGCTGGTCCCGCACAGCGCGTTCGCGAACATCCACGTGGCCCTGCGCCTCGACTTCGCAGTGGACGCGGACGTGCTGCAGCGGTCCCTCGACGAGGTCGTGCGGCGGCACGAGTCGCTGCGGACCACGGTGCGGCCGGCCGACGGGTCGGCCGTGCAGGTCGTCGCGGAGCACCTGCACGTGCCGCTCGTGGTGGTCTCGCTCACCGGGACGACGACCGAGGTCCAGGCGGAGGTCACGCGCACCGTGACCGAGGAGGCCCGGCGGCCGTTCGACCTGGCCACCGGCCCGCTGCTGCGTGCCACGCTGCTGCGCGAGCCCGCGGCCCGCGGCGTGCTCGTGGTGACGGTCCACCACATCGTGGCGGACGGCTGGTCGATGCGGACGTTCTTCTCGGAGCTGGCCACGATCTACACGGCGTTCGCCGCGCGGCGGCCGTCGCCGCTGCCCGAGCTCACGCTGCAGTACCCCGACTACGCCGTCTGGCAGCGCGCGCAGGACGGTTCGCTCGACCGGTCGCTCGAGGCGTGGCGCCGCCGGCTGGACGGCGCACCCGTCCTCGAGCCGCCCACCGACCGGCCCCGGCCCGCGATGCAGACGTTCGCCGGGGCCACGCTGCCCTTCACGCTCCCGGCGGCACCGGTCGACCGGCTGCGGTACCTCGTCGCGGAGGCCGGCGCGACGCCGTTCATGGGGCTGCTCACGGTGTTCGCCGCTCTGCTCGCCCGGTGGACGGGGCAGGACGACCTGGTCGTCGGCTCGTACGTCGCGGGCCGCACGCGCGTGGAGCTGGAGCCGCTCATCGGGTTCTTCGTCAACACGCTGCCGCTGCGGGTCCGGCTCGACGGCGACCCGACGTTCCGGGAGGCCCTGCTCGCCGTCCGGGAGGTCGCCCTGGACGCCCTCGACCACCAGGACGTGCCCTTCGAGAGGCTCGTCGAGGTCCTCGCACCCCCGCGCGACCTGTCCCGCAACCCGCTGTGCCAGGTGGCGTTCCAGCTGGTCACCGCGCCGGTGGGCAGCCGGACGGGACCGGCCTCGAGCACCGTCGAGGCCGAGCGAGGAACGGCGAGCTTCGACCTCGTGTGGTCGGCGACGCTGCGGGAGGGCGACGGCGACGCCGGCGCCGAGGGAACCGTCGAGTACGACACCGCGCTGTTCGACCGGGAGACCGTCGAGCGCCTCGTCGAGCGCTACACCGCCCTGCTCGAGCAGGCCACGGCCGACCCCGACAGGCCGCTGTCGCGCCTCCGGCTGGCCACGGACGCGGAGCACGCGCTCGTCGAGCGGTGGAACGACACCGCCGCCGAGGTGCCCGCGACCGGGCTCGCGGCGCTGTTCGCCGAGCAGGTGGCGGCGACCCCGTCCGCGACGGCGCTGGTCACGGCGGACGGGGGCACCTGGACGTACGCGGCGCTGGACCGGCGGGCCCGGCAGGTCGCGGCCGCCCTGGCCGGGGCGGGCGTCGTCGCCGGAACCGTGGTCGGCGTCCTCCTGGACCGCTCGCCCGAGCTCGTCGCGACCGCGGTCGCCCTGCAGCTCCTCGGCGCCACGTACCTGCCGCTCGACCCGGCGTACCCCGCCGACCGGCTCGCCCTCATGACCGGGACGGCCGGGGCGGCGCTGGTGGTCGGACCGCCCGGCGCGGCGACGGGCCTCCACCTGCCCGCCGAGGACGCCGAGACGTGGCAGGGCACCCCGTCCGCGAGCGCGTCCCCCGCGTACGTGCTGTTCACCTCGGGCTCCACGGGGACGCCGAAGGGGGTCGCGGGCACCGCCCGGCAGGTGCTCAACCGGCTGCACTGGATGTGGCGGACGTACCCGTTCGGCCCGGACGAGGTGGCGGCGCTGCGGACACCGGTCGGGTTCGTCGACTCGCTCTGGGAGATCTGGGGCGCGCTGCTCCGAGGCGTCCCGACGGTCGTCGTCGACGACGTGAAGGCGGACGCGGACCGGCTCGTCGACGTCCTCGAGCGGCACCGCGTGAGCAGGCTGTGGCTCGTCCCGTCGTTCCTGCGCACGCTCCTGACCACGCACCCCGACCTGGGCCGGCGCCTGCCGCACCTGCGGATGTGGGTGGTGAGCGGCGAGCCGCTCGCCGCCGAGCTCGCGGACCGGTTCCACGCGGCGCTGCCCCGCGCGGAGCTGCACAACTGCTACGGCACGTCGGAGGTGTGGGACGCGACGTGGCACGTGTGCAGCCCGGGCGAGCCGGTCGTGCCGCTGGGCCGGCCGATCGCGAACGTCCGGTGCCACGTGCTCGACCCGCGCGGCGCCGAGGCGGGCGTGGGGGTCCCCGGGGAGCTGTGCGTCGGGGGTGCGGGCCTCGCGGCCGGGTACCTGGGCGACCCGGAGCTGACCGCGCGCCGGTTCGTGGAGCACCGCAACGGCGGCGACGGTCGCCTGTACCGCACGGGCGACCGTGCCCGGTGGCTGCCGTCCGGCGAGCTCGAGTTCCTCGGCCGGCTCGACGACCAGATCAAGGTCCGGGGCGTCCGGCTGGAGCCCGGCGACGTGGAGGCGGCCCTCGCCGGCCTGCCCGGGGTGGTGGACGTCGCGGTGGCGACCGCCGGAGGGGACGGCGGGCTGGTCGCGTACCTGGTGCCCGACGACGGCCCGCGCCCCACGCTCCTCGACGTGCGGCGCCACCTCGCACAGCGCGTCCCCGAGCCGGCGATCCCGACCCGCCTGACGTTCCTGCCGGCCCTGCCTCGCACGTCGAGCGGCAAGCTGGACCGCCGGGCGCTGCCCGCGCCGGACTCGCTGAGCACGGCCGGCAGCACGCGCGGGACAGCGGCGAGCACGCCCGTCGAGCGGCTGGTGCTGGCCGTGTGGGTCGACGTGCTCGACGCACCCGGGGCCGGGGTCGACGACAACTTCTTCGAGCTCGGCGGCCACTCGCTGCTCGCCACCCAGATCGTGTCCCGCCTGCGTCAGCTCCTCGACGTGGACCTGCCGCTGCAGCGGTTCTTCGAGGCGCCGACGGTCGCGAGCCTCGCTGCCGTGATCGTCGAGGAGGGCGACCCGGTGCGCGTCGAGCGGGTCGCCGAGCTCGCGGTCGGGCTGCTGAGCATGACGGACGACGAGGTCGCCGCCGCCCTCGCGGAGGACGAGCCGTGACCGCCGGGGTCGAGCGGGTGTGGTCCGGGCTCTCGTTCCCGACGAGCCTGACGTTCGACGACGACGGCGTCGCGTACGTCGCGGAGTCGGGCCTGCCGTTCGGTGGGGCGGCCCCGGGGGGACGCGTGTGGGCCGGGACGCTCGACGGCGAGCACCGGCGGCTCGTGGCGGACGGGCTGCCCGCGCCCGTCAACGGGCTCACGTCCGACGAGGGTGCCGTGCTCGTGTCGGTCCCCGGTGCGGTCCTGCGGCTCTCCCCGGACGGCTCGCTCTCGACGGTGGTCGACGGGCTGCCGGCCGGCGGGAACTACCACACGAACATGGTCGCGGTCGGGCCGGACGGGTGGCTGTACCTCGGCCAGGGGGCGATGACGAACAGCGCCGTCGTCGGGCTCGACGGCATCGACCTCGGCTGGCTGCGCACCCACGACCACCCCGCGGACGTCCCGGGGTACGACGTGGTGCTCGGCGACGTCGCCGTCGAGACCCCCGACCCGCTCGGGGCGCCCGGCGCGACCGCGACGACCGGCGCGTTCGCCCCGTTCGGCACGGTCCTGCCGCCCGGTTCGCGGCTGCCGGGGAGGGTGCCGTGCACGGCGGCCGTCCTGCGCTGCCGCCGCGACGGGTCGGGCCTCGAGCTCGTCGCCTGGGGCACGCGCAACCCGTACGGGCTGGCGTTCCTCCCCGACGGGCGCCTGCTCGCCGTGGACCAGGGGGCCGACGACCGCGGCAGCCGTCCGGTCGGCGACGCCCCCGACGTGCTGTTCGAGATCCGCCCCGGCGCCTGGTACGGCTGGCCCGACTTCGTCGACGGCGTGCCCGTCACGGACCCCGGCCTGGCGCCGGTCCGCGGCGAGAAGCCGACACCCGTGCTCGCCGACCACGCGGCGCTGCCGCCGCCCGAGCGCGGCCTCGTCCGGTTCCCCCCGCACACCGCCGCGACCAAGCTCGCGGTCGGACCGGCGGGCGACCCGCGGTGGGCCGACACCGTGCTCGTGACCCTGTTCGGCGACGAACGCCCCATGACCGCACCGGACGGACCTCGCGTCGGCCGCTCCGTGACGAGCATCGACACCCGGACCTGGACCCTGACCCCGCTCGCGACCGGCCCGCTGGAACGGCCGATCGACGTGCGGTTCTCCCCCGTCGACGGCCGCCCCTACGCCGTCGACTTCGGGCGGTTCGAGATGCGCCCGGCCGGCGGCGTGGAGGCCGTCGCGGCGAGCGGTGGCGTGTGGCGGTTGACGGTCTGATCTGACGGTCGGAGAAGAGGCACGACGATGAGCACTCCTGCTGACCAGGGCACGGCCCCGCGGCTGCTCCCGGGCGTGAGCGGCTGGGACCCGGACGGGTCGCTGACGGTGGCACCGCGCACGGACGGCCCGGCCTTCGGGCGCGTCGGTCCGGCCGTCGAGGTGGCCGGGCTCGTGCGGTTCGTGCCGGTGGTCCTGCGCGTGCCGGTGGACGACGACGACCTGCGCGGCATCGACCCCGGCTCGGTGCGCGTGCTGCACCGCCTCCCGGGCGGCGGCGCCGAGGTCGTCGACGCGTCGGGGGCCGTGCCGGGGCTCGGCCACGTCTGGGCGGTCGTCACCGAGCCGGGCGTGTACGAGGCGTTCGGCCTGCCCCTCGACCCGGTCGCCGGGTCGCTCGTCGCGGACGCCGCCGGTGGCGGCCGGGGCGTCGACACCGTGCCGCCCGCGGCCGTGCCCGCGTTCCGGGAGGCCGTGGCCGCCGACCTCGCCGCGACCGACCCCGACCGGTTCGCGCAGATGGAGCGCGGCGACGGCTTCGGGGTCACGGCGCTCCCCCTGCCGGGCGACATCGACGACGACGAGCTGCTCAGCACCGTCCGGGACACCCGCCGCGACCGGACCCCCGAGCAGGAGCTGCTGGTCACCCACGCGACGGCCCTCGCCCGCGTGACCCGCGCGCTGCCCGGCGTCCCGACGAGCGCGAGCTGGTGGATGTACCACCGCGACCCCGAGCACACCGGGGTCGTCACCGACAGCCACCTCGACCTCACGAGCGTCGGCCGCCTGCGCCCCCGCTACCGGCTGCCGCTCGACGGTCCCGTCGTCTCCGTGCCCGCGATCGTCGACAACGTCGTGTACGTCGGCATCGGCAACAGCAACCGGGCGCTCGCCCGCCGCGGCGGCACGCTGTACGCGATCGACCTCGTGACCGGCGCGACCCGCCGGAGCTTCACGTTCAACACCCCGCCGCTGGGCGGCTCCCGGCAGGGCCTCGCCGGCATCGCGTGCACGCCCGCGGTGGTCGACGGGCGCGTGTACTTCTCCGGCCAGGACGGCCGCCTGTACTGCCTCGACCAGCAGACGCTGCAGCCCGTGTGGATCACGGACATGCGGCACGCCGACCCCGCCCACCGGCAGCCCGTCACGCACGACGTCAACGCCGAGGGCTGGTGCTCGCCTCTCGTCGTGAACGGCCGCGTCTACGTGGGCTGGGGCGAGAGCGAGAGCAACGCGTTCGGGTTCTTCTACTGCCTCGACGCGTCCAGCGGCGACGTCGTCTGGCTGTTCTGCACCACGCTGTTCCCCGGCGTCACCGACAACGTCCCGAACGTCATCCCCCGCTCGGCCGTCGGCATGTCCCCGCTGCCCGCCGGGTTCTCGGTGGCGGACGACCCGGCGCAGCGCGGCGGCTCGCCGTGGTCGAGCGTCGCGTACGACGCCGCGAGCGACCGCGTGGTCGTCGGCACGGGGAACGTGCTGCCCCAGCACCCGCTGCCCCAGCCGAAGTACTCCCTCGGTGTCCTGTCGCTCGACGCCCGCACCGGCGCCGACCCGCGGTTCTTCCAGCCGGCCAACGCCGACAACTACCGGCCCGACGACAGCGACGTCGACATGGCCGCCAGCCCCACCATCTACACCGTCGGCGGCCGCCGCGTCGTGGCGCTCGGCTGCAAGAACGGCTCGTTCTTCCTGCTCGACGCCGCGACCCTCGAGCCGCTCGTCCGCCGCCAGCTGCTCCCCCGCGCGGGCGGCAACGGCGGCTTCCCCGGCGACCGCGGACGGCGCCTGCGGTTCGTCGACCCCCGCGAGGTGGAGCACGGCCGGATCTCGACGGAGAACTTCTACGGCACGTTCAGCTGCCCGGCCGTGCACGCCGGGCTCCGGCGGCTCTTCGTCGGCGTCGGCGGGTTCGAGTTCGGCGGCGAGCACCCCGGCATCGACTCCCCCAGCACCGCGTTCCTGCGCGCGCTCGACTGGGAGGACCTCACCGACGCCTGGGTCACGGCGGTCGGCCCCGACCGGGTCCGCCGCTACGTGGCGTCGACCCCGCCGATGTACACGACGGAGGGCGAGGCGGGCTTCAGCTCGCCGGTCGTCGTCAACGACCTCGTGCTCATGTCGACGTCCCGGCCCGCGCTGTACGCCTTCGACACCGGGACGGGGACGCCCGTGTGGCAGGCGCCCGGGTTCGGGCCCCAGGTCCCCAACAGCTTCACGCTCGGGCCCGCCGTGTACGGCGACTACGTCGTGGTCGGGAGCGCGAACCTCGGGCTCCTGGCGTACTCGCTGTGACCGTCCGCCACTACCTGCTCCTCGCGGGCGGCCTGCTGGTCCTGCTGACCGGCCTGTTCGTCGCCGTCGAGGCGGCGGGGCTCGGCCTGCTCACCGACCCGACCCCGACGATGGGCCGGGTGCCGCTGGCGGCCGCTGCGGCGATCGGCCTCACGCTGCTCGTCGTCGACGTGGTGCTGCCCGTGCCGTCGAGCGTCGTGATGGTGCTGCACGGTGCGCTGTTCGGGGCGGTGGTCGGCTCGCTCCTGTCGGTCGCCGGCGCCGTCGGGGCGACCGTCGTCGGCTACCTCGTCGGGCGCGGTGGTGCCCCGCTCGTCGCGCGGGTCGCCCCTCCCGCCGAGCAGGACCGGGCGGCGGCGCTGCTCGGCCGGTGGGGTCCGCTCGCCATCGTGGTGACCCGGCCGCTGCCGCTGCTCGCCGAGACCACCGCGATCGTCGCCGGGACCACGCGGGCGCTCACCGTCCCGCGCGTCGCCCTCTGGGCCGGCGTCGGGGCCGTCGCCCCTGCCGTGGCGTACGCGGTCGCCGGGTCGTCCGCCGCGGGCGGGGCGGACCTGCCTCTCGTGTTCGCCGTGGTCCTCGCCCTCGCCGGGGTGACGTGGCTGGTGGGGCGGCGGACGGCGGCACCGGCCGACCGGCCGGAACCGGCCCCTCACGGCCGAGATCGCTGACATCCTGGGCCGGACGCCCGATCTCGCCGCCTTCGTGTGGAGCTTCCCGTGAACATCGCGACCAGTCTGCTGTACCAGGTGTACGAGGCCAGGATCCGCAGGTCGTGCCCGCTGGAGTCGCGGCCGCAGCACGTCGGCATCATCCTCGACGGCAACCGCCGCTGGGCGAGCGCCGCCCGGACCGACGTGTACCAGGCCTACCTCGCCGGCGGCGAGAAGCTGCACGAGGTCCTCGGCTGGTGCGACGACGCCGGCATCCGGTTCGTCACGGCGTGGATGCTGTCCACCGACAACCTCGAGCGGCCGGCCTCCGAGCTCGACGAGCTCGCGGCGGCGATCGAGCACACGCTGCGCGCCCTCGTCGCCGACGGCCGGTGGCGCATCGTCCACATCGGGTCCTCGGCGATCCTCCCCGGCGCGCTCGCGGCCGCCCTGAAGGAGTCGGTCGAGGCGACGCGGGGCCTCGACGGGATGGTCGTCAACGTCGCCGTCGGCTACGGCGGGCGCGACGAGATCGTGGACGCGCTGCGCGAGATCGTCAGCGAGCACGTCGCGAAGGGCCGCACGCTGGACGAGATCGGCGACCGCCTCACGGTCGACGACATCGCCGGCAAGCTCTACACCCGCGGCCAGCCCGACCCCGACCTCATCATCCGGACGTCCGGCGAGCAGCGGATGTCCGGTTTCCTGCTGTGGCAGGCGGCGCACTCGGAGTTCTACTTCAGCGACGTCCTGTGGCCCCAGTTCCGGAGCGTCGACTTCTGGCGGTCGCTGCGGTCGTACGCGTCGAGGAGCCGCCGATACGGTCGCTGACTGCGGCCGGACCGTCCCCGGACGTGGGTCGCGGGGCCGTCGAGGCCGCGACTCCCCAGGTCAGGGCCTTGTCGGCGCGGGGCGCACCCGCTACGTTCGGCGCGGCGCGGCAGCCGACGTCGATGCGCGGCTCCCGCGGACCGTCTGCCTCGGGAACGAGGTGACGATGCTCCGCAGGCCCTCTGGCTCCGGACGAGCCGCGGCGCTCCTGCTCGCCGTCGTCGGCGGCGTCACGGCCTGCGGCCCGGCGGCCACACCCGACGACCCGCCGGCCACCGCCGTCTCGCCCCTGGAGTCGGCCGCGGTCTCCGCCCGAGCGGCGGGCGCCGACCCGGCCCAGATCGCGATCCTCGAGTCCGGCACGGTCGCGTTCGAGGACTACGAGAGCGCGATGAACCGCGCGTACGAGTGCATGCGGGCCGGCGGCGTCGACGTCACGGTGAACGGCGCCACGCCGTACCACGGGGTCACCGTCCTGGACGTCGCGATCGAGAGCGGTGGCGACGCCGACGGCATCGCCGACGACTGCTACGAGCGCCACGCCCGGTTCGTCGACGAGTACTGGCAGGTCTCGTCGCCCGGCGCGGTCGACTACGACGAGCGGCGGGCCGTCGCCCTCAAGCCGCTGCTGCAGCAGTGCCTCACGGAGCACGACATCGACTGGCCGCAGGACGCGTCGTTCACCGAGCTCGGCGACCTGGCCTTCGGCCCCGGCACCGACCCGGCGGAGAACTGCCTCGACGAGGTCGGGTACTCGGTGTGGGACGGATGAGACCGGCACGGCGAGCGGCGGCGACCGTCCTCGTCGCCCTCCTGGTCGCCGGCTGCGCCGGCGGCGAGCACCTGACGCTCGACGACCTCGACGCCCGCGAGCTCGCCGGATGGAACGGCCCCACGGTCGCCGACCAGTGCGGTGAGCTCCCGCGACCCACGAGCGGGCGGTGGGCCGGCTGCGGGCGAGGCCCTTCGACCGGGGAGATCAACAGCCCGGAGCCGGCCGGCGACTACGTCATCGTGCTGTTCTGCGAGCCTCCCGGCACCTACCGGCTGGAGGCCACGAAGCCCGCGGACGCGTTCGAGGCGTTCGAGGTCGAGTGCTCCGACGACGACGACCCCGCGATCGGGCCGCGGTTCAGCGTCCCGGAACAGGGGATCGAGTCGTTCCACGACAGCTTCGACGGCGAGGCGCAGAACGTCGCGATGCTCTTCCGGGTCCCGGACGGCGCCTAGCTCGCGACCCGTTCGGTTGTGCCGGCGCGGCGGAGCCCGGACGATCACCAGGTGATCCGCATCGACGTCGACGAGCGCCGGGCCCGCCTCGCCCGCCGGCACGCGGTGACCCCGACGTCCCGCGTGACGACCGTCGAGGACGCCGCCGGCGCGATGGTCGTGCTGCACGGCACCGACCCCGCCGCGCTGTTCCTGTCGGCCTGGGCACGCGTCGACGGGTTCCACGTGAAGGACCTGGAGCGGGCGCTCTACGACGACCGGTCGCTGGTCAAGCACCTCGCGATGCGCCGGACGATCTTCGCCGTGCCGCGCGACCTGCTGCCGGTGGTGCAGGCGGCGTCGAGCGACCGCGTCGCCGACACCGAGCGTCGCCGGCTGGCCAAGGAGGTCACCGCCGCAGGGTTCGTCGACGACGGCGAGCGCTGGCTGGCCGCCGCGATGGACGCGGCCGTCGAGGAGCTCGCCGCGTCCGGGCCGCTCACCGCCACCGACCTGCGGGGCCGTGTGCCGCTGCTCGACGGCACGATCGAGTACGGCGCCGGGAAGTCGTGGGCGGGCAGGTTCGCCGTCGTGGGACGCGTCCTCACCTGCCTGTCCGCGGGCGGCGTCGTCGTCCGGGCGTCGAACCACGGGCAGTGGACGACGTCCCGCCCGACGTGGGCGCTGATGCGCGACTGGCTCGGCACGCCCGTCGAGCCGGTCCCGCCGGACGTGGCCCGTGCCGCGCTCGTCGAGCGCTGGCTGCGGACGTTCGGGCCCGCCACCGAGGTCGACGTGAAGTGGTGGCTCGGCTCGACCCTCACCGCCGTCCGCGCGGCCCTGCGCGACGTCGGCGCCGTCGAGGTCGACCTCGACGGCCGGACCGGCTACGTGCTGCCCGACGACCTCGACCCCACCGGACCTGTCGACGAGTGGGTCGCGCTCCTGCCCGCCCTCGACCCGACGACCATGGGCTGGTTCGAGCGCGAGTGGTACCTGGGCCCGCACAAGGCGCAGATGTTCGACTCGACCGGCAACGGCGGTGCGTCGGTCTGGGTCGACGGGCGCATCGTCGGCGGCTGGACCGTGACCCCGGCGGGAGACGTCCGGCTCGTGCTGCTCGAGGACGTCGGCCGGGACGCCCGTGCCGCCGTCGACGCCGAAGCCGCACGGCTCACCGACTGGCTCGGTGGGACGTCGGTCGGCGTCCGGTTCCCGGCCCCGCTGGTGCGGGCACCGCGGACCTGAGGCGGCGGGCCGAGCCGTCCCGGACGGTCAGGCCGTCAAGGGGATGCGCCGGACGCTCCGGAACCGCCGCGCGCTGCCGTCGACGGGGTCGGTGAACGCGAGCTCGCCGGCGAGCAGCTGCAGCGGGCTGCTGAAGTCGTCGACCGCGACGTCCCGGACCTCCGGGTACAGCGGGTCGTCGACGATCGGGATGCCGAGCCCGCACAGGTGCAGGCGCAGCTGGTGGGTGCGGCCCGTCAGGGGCGTCAGGCGGTAGACGCCGTGGCCGCCGACCTCGGCCTCGGACACGAGCTCGACGCGGGTCTCGGCGTTGACGGGGGCACCGGGAACGACCTCGGCCCGCAGGGACCCGCGCTCCTTGCGGAGGTGGTTGCGGACCACGACCGGGAGCGTGAGGTCCTCGCGTGTCGGCGCCATCGCCCAGTACGTCTTGCGCACCTCACGGCGCTCGAACATCGTCTGGTAGGGCGCGCGCCACCTGGTCTGCGTCGCGAGCATCAGGAGCCCGGACGTGACCCGGTCCAGGCGATGCAGCGGGGACAGGTCCGGCAGGCCCAGCTCGGCGCGCAGCCGGACCACGACGCTCTGCAGCACGTGCCGGCCGCGGGGGATCGACGAGAGGAAGGCCGGCTTGTCGACGACGACGAGGCGCTCGTCGCGGTGCACCACGTGGATCGGGGCGGTCACCTCGGGCTCGTCGCGCAGGTCGCGGTGGAACCACACGAACTGCCGCGGGACGAAGGGGTCGTCGGCACGCACGGCGCGGCCGTCCTCGTCGACGAAGCAGCGTCGCTCGAGCATCCCGTCCACGTCGACGTGCCCGGGCAGTCGGTCGCCGAGCCAGTCGCCCATGGTGGCCCACCCTGCGGACCGCTCACGGTCAGGGGCGTGCAGCCAGGCGGCGCTCAGGCCGTGCCGAGCCGGCAACGGCGATCTGGGGGGCACCCGCCGATGCTACGGGCCGCCAGGTGCCGGCCTTCACGCGGACGACCCGGGTGATCACCCGGAACGGCCCGGCAGACGTGCGGGTGCACGGTCCCGATCGGCTCCGGACCCGGCGACGACGCGTCGCCGGCGGGAAGCCGCGTGCACGCGTAGCCGACCGTCTCGGCTCGGACGGGTCGGTGCACCTACGCTCCCCTCCCAGGAGAGGCCCCGTCGCGGGCGCACCTCTCCGGCTCAAGGAGGCGTCAGTGACCCAGCTCGTGCCCACCGCGGCTCGTCCGTCCGCGGTGCGCGAGACGTTCGCGTCGCCCCTCTACCGCGGCGCGACGGTCGCCCTGTTCCTGTCCGGCCTCGGGTTCTCCGGTGCCGCGCCGCAGATCGCGCGGTTCCTCGTCGACGAGCTGCACGTGTCGCTGACGACGGCCGGGCTCTACTACCTCACGAACCTCACCGCCCCCGTCGTCGGCTACCTGGTCGGCGCCCGGTCGGACCGCACGGGGAAGCGGCTCGGACTGTTCCGGCTGTGCGCGGTCGCCGGCTTCCTCGGCTGGCTGGCGATCGCCTTCTCGACGCAGGCCTGGATGCCGTTCGTGATCAGCGCCGTGGTCCTGGCGTTCGCCGGCGCGGCGAGCTCCCAGCTGTTCGCGGCGATCCACGACGACCTGCGGGCCACCGAGAGTCCGGTCGCGGACGGCGTCACGTCGATCGTGCGGATGGCCCTGACGGCCGGCTGGATCGTCGGGCCGGTGCTGGGGGCGTTCCTCGCGGCCGAGTTCGGGCCGCGGACGATGCTGGTCGCGACCGCCGTCTTCACGCTCGCGCAGATCGTGCCGCTCGGGTTCATGCGCTCCCCCGGCCACCCCGCACCGGCCGCTCACGACGAGGCGTCCGAGGGTGAGCCGCAGCGGGCCGTCCGCAGCCGGCGGCTCCGCCTGATGCTGCCCCTGCTGACCTTCACGGGCCTCTACGTCCTGGTCTACGCCGGCGAGCCCATCAAGTACGCCTACCTGCCGATCTACATGAACGACGACCTTCGGCTGCCGTCCGTCGTCAGCGGCGCCGTCATCGGGATCCAGCCGCTGGTGGAGCTGATCCTCATGCCCGTCGCGGTCGTCGTCGCCCGCCGCACCGGGATCATGCGCCTGATGGTCGTCGGTGCGGCCTGCGGGGTCGCGGCGAACCTCTGCTTCGCCCTGACGGGGTCCGCCGCGGGGATGTTCGCCGGGCAGATCCTCATGGGCGGCGTCTGGGGCGTCTTCGCCGGTCTCGGGATCATCGTGGCGCAGCGCCTGCTGCCCACCGCGGTCGCCACCGCGTCGGCCGTGTTCATGAGCTCGACGGCCGTCGCCAGCGCCCTCGGCGGGCTGACCGGCGGTCTCGGTGTCGCCGCCCTCGGCCTCCCCCACGTGTTCGTGCTGCCCGCCGTGTACGCGGGGCTGGCCACCGTCGGGATCGCGGTGATGAGCCGCTCCCGGCACGCGGTCGCCTGACGTCCCGGCGCGAAAAGGGATTCCGCCCTGTGCCCGACGGCGAGGCATGATGCAGCCCGTGATCGTCCCGTGAGCCTGTCCCTCTGGCTCGCCCTCGTCGGCGCCTGCCTCGTCATCTCCTGCACGCCGGGTGCGGGGGCGATCAACACGATGTCCAACTCGCTGGGCTCGGGGTGGGCGCGGTCGATCTGGGGCATCCTCGGGCAGCAGCTCGCGCTCGTGGTGCACGTCGTGATCGTCGCGGCCGGCGTGGGCGCGCTGGTCAGCCGCTCGCAGACGGCGTTCGACGTGATCCGCTACGTCGGCGCCGCCTACCTCGTCTACCTCGGCGTCCGCCAGTTCCGGGCGAGCACGGCCGTCGGCGCCGTCGCCCAGCAGGTCGGTGAGCCCGCGTGGTCGATGTTCCGCCGCGGGCTCCTCGTCAACCTCACCAACCCGAAGGCGATCGTCTTCTTCCTCGCGTTCCTGCCGCAGTTCGTGCGGCTCGACCGGCCGCTGGTGCCGCAGTACGCCGTCGTGGGGGCGACCGTCGTGGCGGTCGACGTCGTCGTCATGTGGTTCCTGTTCGCGAGCGCGGCCCGCGGGCTCGTGCGGCTCACCGCGCGGGAGTCCGGCAGACGAGTGCTCAACCGGGTGTTCGGCGGCTTGTTCGTCGGCGTCGGCATCCTGCTCGCCGCGGTGCACTGACCAGCGACGGCAGGTCCGGGGTCATAGTACGAAACGGGTGAGTCATAGCATCTGTCACTCGAACGAGCGATGTCCGCCCGCTCCGACCTGGGAATATGGTTCGGGCACTACCCAGACGGAGCAGGTCCATGACCGGCGTCATCCGCTCCGGTCCCTCCGTCTGCACCCGTCAGAGCGATTGGGGAACCGTGCCAACGTACAAGTTGCATCCACCGACCACCCGCCTCGTCGCGGCCTGCGGCGCAGCGCTGGTGATCGCTGCGGCGACGACTGTCCCGGCCGAGGCGTCCGAGGGTCCGGCCCCGGCCCCGATCGGCGTCTACGTCGAAGGCCCCACGGCGCCCGACACCGGAGGCTGGGACGCCGACGTCACCGCGCCCGAGGACCGCCTGCCGGAGACCCCCGAGGTCAAGGCGAAGATCAGGACGGCCTTGCAGTCCCTCGCCACGACGTCCGGGGTCAGCTCCGCCGTCCGGGCCCAGGCGACCGCGGAGCTCGCCGAGCGCGGCGGCTCGGTGCTCACCAACCCCGTCCGCAAGGGCGCCGGTGTCGGTGCCACGGTCGCGGCACCGACGTCCCGGACGATCGGCATCGTCTACACCGGGCAGCAGAAGTCGTACTACTGCGGACCGGCGTCCGCCTACATGATCCTGCGCCAGCGCAGCATCGTCGCCAGCCGCGACGGCCGAGGCCTCCCGCTGACCCAGAGCAGCCTCGCGACCAACTTCCTGTACACGGAGCGCGACCAGGAGACGTCCTGGGCCAGCCAGAACATGGCGAACGGGATCAACACGTTCAGCGGCTGGGACTGGGGGTACTACCAGGCGCAGAGCCCGTCGGTCGCCACGGTCCAGGGCGCCTTCACGTCGACGGTCGGCACGAACGGCCGGCTCCTCGCGGCGGACACGGTCGAGTTCCTCAACGGCGCCCACTACAACGGCCATCCCAACAAGACGATCGGCCACTGGCTCGTCGGCTACGGGTACGCCGGCAGCGGCGCGACGACCTACTGGGCCGACCCGTCGACCACGTTCTACCCGAACGCCTCCCAGACGTTCTCTGCAGCAACGGCGTCGTTCACCAGCACGTACCTGCAGACGAACGGCATCATGTACTGATGCGTCGTCCACGCCCCATGGTGGCGGCCGGCGCGATCGTCGTCGCGCTGGCCGTCACCGGCTGCACGCCGAGTCAGAGCGACCCGCCGCCCCCGGACTCGAGAATCGACGCTGCGGCGGGCACGTCCCTTCACTGGGCAGACGGCTCCGTGGTGCGACCGACGCTCGTCGACCTGGGAGACGCGCGGGCCGCGAACGCCGGCAGCGACTACGAGGTCGTCGTCCAGACCGATCCCGGGAACCCACGGGTGGACTACCTGATGCCGCTGGCCCTCGACCCGTCGGGGGCGCTCGTCACGGCCAGAGTGCCGGCCGACCAGTACACGGGAGGTCCCGCACTCCTGAAGCCGACCGGCATGGGGAGCCTGGACGACGGCCGGCAGCTCACCTGGGACAGCACAGCCGCGCTGGTCGCGGGTGACCGACCTCGTCAGGTCTACGCGGCGTCGACCGACCAGGGCGTCGCGGCGTGGGCAGAGACCGCGAGCGTGCGCCTGGACGTGTCGAACTGGCGCATCTTCACGCGAGGAGCCGACGGGAAGGTCGCACTGCTGGCCCGCTCGGAAGACGTGTTCGACGGTGACCTCCCGCTCGTCAACGGCGACACCACCCCGGTGGTACGAGAAGGCCGTGTGTACTGGGCCACTGCCGCGCCGGCCGACGACAGCGGGTCGTCCTTCGACATGCGCGTGCAGTCCCGAGGCGTCGACGGCTCCGCACCGGCGGTCACCGAGGCCGAAGGCGCGTCGCAGCCTGCACCGACCGCCGACGGCCTCTTCGTGGTCCGGTCGTCCCACGACGACGCAACCGTCGACGACGGAACTGCGACCGTCGAGCGGGTGACCGAACCCGGAAGGACTCAGCCGTTCGTGACGTACTCCGGCCCCGCGGGGACCACCGTGCAGAGCCTCGTCGGCGACGACGATCGCGTCGCGTTCGTGACGTCCACCGAGGGTGACTCCGGCGGGGTCGTCTACGTCCTGGGCACCCACGACCAGACCGCGGTCGCGATCCCCCTGGCGTCGTCGGGACGTTTCACGTCGCTCGCGCTCTGCGGCGACAGGCTGGTGTGGAACTCCGCCGACGGGTCCGGGCAGGCACCGTTCGAGCCGCAGTACGTCATGGACCTCGAGACACGGGACGTCGCCCTAGTCGACGTCGACCACAACTACAGCGGCTCGTACTGCTCGGGCGACCTCGTCGGATGGCGCGCCCTGTCCGACGACCCGCAGGCACTGGCGACGACGACCATCACCCGATGGAAACGGCCCCGATGACGCGCGATGCGCGCCACACTGTCCTTCTCGCCCCTGGAGGCCTGTCATGACACGAGCTCACCGCACAGTCTCCGCCGCTGTCGCAGTCGCCGTCGCGTTGACCGTGGGGGCGTGCGCCGATCGCAGCACGGACGGCTTCGCGATCGTCAACAAGAGCGACACGGCCGTCACGGTCACGTTCGTGGACGGCCTCACGGAGGTGACCGTCGAGCCCGGGCACCGCGAGGTCGTGCCCATGCCCGAGTGCCTCGGGACGGCGGTCCACGTCGCTGCCGACGGCCACCCCGACGTGGACATCGACGGCTCTGCGTGCACCGGTTCCGTGCTCTACGTCGAGAAGGACCACAGCGCGGGGATCGAGTCGATGTACGCCTGACGACCCGCCATCGACGGACCCTGCACGGCGGCCGACCAGCGAGGGGCGGGCGTTCGCCCGAGCCGTCACGGAGTGCGCAGGACCCGTACCGGATCGCGGTTCGCGGCCGTCACCGCAGGCGGCACCGTCGCCACCGTCGCGACCACGACCGCCAGGATCGCCGTCCCGAGCGCGAAGGTCACCGGCACGCTCTGGCCCAGGTTCGCCGTGACCACGACCCCGATCCCCGTCCCGCCGGCGGCCCCGACCACCGCCGCGACGGCGGTCCGGCCGACGACGAGGCTGATCAGGACCCACCGAGGTGCCCCGAGAGCTCTCCGTCGTCCCAGCTCGCGGCGACGCAGGAGCACGTCGGAGAGCGCGACGACGGCGACAAGAAGACCACCCACACCGAGCACGAGCAGCATCAGCCGCCGTCCGAACGCGCTGAGATCACCCATGACGGCGTGCTGGACCTCGGCCAGGCTCGCCGGCGAGGTGACGTTCAGGTCGGCGCGGTCCGGGCGGCCCAGCGTCGCCAGCACCGCCCGTTCCGTCGCCGTCGCCGCCGTCGAGCTGCGGATGAGGACGTCGATCGAGTGAGCGGCCTCGCCGGGCGCCGCCAGCACCACGACGCCGTCGCCGAGATCCTCGAAAGGCGCCCGCGGCTCGAACGTGCCGACGACCGCGAAGGTGGTCCCGTCGGCTCGGGCCACCGCGCCGACGGGCTCGTCCATGCCGAGCCGGCCGAGGACCGCGGCGGACACCAGCGCCTCGCCCTCGCGCGGCCACCGCCCGTCGACGAGGCGCACGGCGTCGTGCATCGGCCCGATGACCTGACGCTCGACGACCTTCGTCCCGCCGGGACCGATCCGGGCGTTCGTGACGTCGGTCGGTGTCGAGATGCCCACCGCTCGCTCGACCGTCGCGAGGCCGGCGATCATGTCGACCATCGACGGGGTGATGAACCCGGACGACCGGGCGTCGGTGACGACGAGGCGACGGGAGCCCGCGTCCTCCAGCGTCGCCGCGACCTGCCGCTCGGCCGCTGCCGAGCGGCCCACGGTCAGCAGCGTGCTGGCACACATCGCGGCGGTCAGGACCACCACCATGACGGTGGCGACACGCTGGGCGTAGGCGGAGCGAACCGCTTCGCTCACCAGCTGGGAGAGCCTCACGTCGTGCTCACAGGGTCAGGACCCGGTCGCAGCGCTCGACCACGGCCGGGTCGTGCGTGGCGATGACGACGGTCCGACCGCCCTGTGCCGCGCTCGCCAGGGTTCGGAGCACGGTCGCGGAGTTGTGCTCGTCGAGATTGCCCGTCGGCTCGTCGGCAAGGATCACGTCCGGTCGGTTCATCAGGGCCCGGGCGACGGCGACGCGCTGCGCCTGGCCACCCGAGATCTGACCCGGCAGATGGTCGGAGCGCGCCACCACACCGAGCTCGTCCAGCAACGCCTCGGCGCGCGCACGCACGTCGGCGCGGCGGTGCCCGGCATACAGGGCGGGCTCGATCACGGAGTCGACGATGGTCCGGGTCGGGTCGAGCACCGCGTCCTGGAACACGAACCCGAGCCGGAGTGCGCGCACGGCCGCACGTTCGGCGTCCTTCATCGTGCTGACCGTCCGCCCGCCGAGCAGCACGGCACCGCCGGAGGGGCGCAGCATCAGGCCGAGCACGTACAGCAACGTCGACTTCCCCCGTCCGGACGCCCCCGTGATCGCGGTCATCCGCCCCTGCTCGAAGGCGAAGTCGAGCCCGTCGAACAGCTCCTCACCGCCGTGCCGGTAGGTGAATCGCAGCGCGCTCACGGAGAGCGTGGCGTGCCCGGTGCCGGATGCCGGATCCGCGGCCCGAAGCGCTGCCGCCTGCCCCATCTCGTCAGCCACCGGCTGTCGTCGGTTCCGACGCGGGCTCGTCCCCGGCCAGGACGAGCACCTGCTCGCCGACGGCGACGCCCTCCAGCACGGCCAGCCCGTCACCGCTGGCGAGCACCGTCACCGCATGCTTCTCGTTCGACGGGGTGAGCACGTACGTGGCACCCGTCGCGTCCGTGTGGACGGCCGCGGACGGCACGCCGGCGCCCGTCCGTGACGGCACGATCTGGACCTTCGCGGGCAGCGTCGCCTGCTCGTCGGCGGGCAGCTCGCCGCACTCGGCACCGCACACCGGTCCGCCGTCGGGAGACGACAGCGCCAGCGCGACGACTCCCCCGTCCTTCGCCTCGGTACCGGTGATCAGTGCCGGCCACGAGTGCCCCTGGAACGTCACGGTCACCGTGGCGTCGACCGGGATCGTGCGCGACTGCTCGTCGCTGACCACGAGCGAGAACGTCGGCGCACCCTGGCGGACGAGGACCGAGTCCTCTCCGCCCTGCACCTGTCCACCCCGGACGATCGAGTCGCCGAGGCGGACCGTCGACGGGACGTCACCGACCGCGACGAGCCGTCCCAGCGGCACGACCCCCGTCTGCTCCTCGCCGAGCGCCTTCTGCCACGCCTTGACCGCGCGCGTCGTCGCCGGGTCGAACTTCCCCGTGGCGTCGGAGCTCAGGTGACCGAGCGCGCGCAACGCCTCCTGGAGCTGGTGGACGTCGTCACCCTGTGCACCGGCGACGAGGTCGCGGTAGAACGGCACGGTCCCGGCCACGACCCGCACGGGGACGTTGCTCACCGCATAGACCTCGTCGCCGACGTCGACCGAGGCCGCGTCGGTGGTCCACGTGACGACCCCCGTGAGCACGTTCGTCGCGGCGAGCGCGAACGGTGAGCGCACGGTCGCGTTCAGCGCGACGGCCCGCCCGACCGTCACCTCGCGCACGTCAGCCGTGACCAGGGAGGGTGGGGCGGTCGCTCCTCCGGCGGGTGACGAGAGGGTCGCTCGCGCACCCCACCAGCCGCCCGCCACCGCGACCACGGCGACCAGGAGCAGTGCGAGCCACCGACCCGCGCGAGCCTTCACGCGCGGTCTCCGTCACAGTGCGTCACAGCGTGCCCTCCGGCGTCACGGCGCATCGGCCGGCAGCGCCTCGGGGCACACCTGACCGAGACGGGTGATCTCGTCGGCGGAGAGACGATCGGCTCGGACGACGTCAGCGAACGGCTCCCAGATCGTCGACGTGCCGTCGGCGTAGTCGGCCCGGAACTTCTCCCAGCTCGGCGCCGGCGGAGGCTCGTGCCCCTCGTTCGTCAAGCACGGAGCGAGAGTCTTGGTGTAGAAGTCGTACACCGCGCGGATGTGCTCCTCGGTCGGCGGCGCCGAGGCGTCCCCCGACGGCACCGGGTACTGCGCGGTACACACGTAGAGGGCCAGGTCGAGAGCCGACTCCTGCTCCTCCGGCACGGCGAGGTCGTATCCCAACGAGGTCACGTTCGTCACCTCGAAACCCGCCTCCGTCAGACAGCCGGCGATGACCGTCGTCTCCTCGGCGTCGTCGACCCACCGCACGACGTCCGTCGGAGGGGGGCTCGCGAGCCCGAAGTCCTTCGCCATCGCCGCGAGCTGCCTGTCTCGCGCGTCGTGGTCGGCCGCGCTCGGCCCCTGTGACTCCTGCGGCGTCGGGGGGCGGCCCGACGAACCCTGCTCGGCGCGGGAGCACCCGGCGCCGAGCAGGGTCAGCACGACGACGACGAACGCACCGAGCACTCGGTGCCCGTGTCGACCGTCACGCACAATAGGCGTCGAAGGCGTCGACCTGGATGTACTGGCCTGCCCCGTAGCCGGTCGAGGTCACCGTCATGAGGTTCAAGTTGGCGCTCGACGAGAACCACGAGCTGTCGCCGCGCGGGTTCTTCTTGAGACTCGTGTAGACGACGCCACCGGACTTCTGCTTGTGCAGGATCGACGCTCCCTGCGTGTGGATCCACGTGATGACTCGCGTGGGAGGCGCACAGCTGAAGGCGACGCCGACCCCGTACGCCGATGCCGGCGCCGTGCTGACGCCGAAGAGCAAGACCCCGGCGGCTGTCGCCGCCAGTGCACCACGAACCACGTTCTTCTTCATCGGATCTCAACCTCTTCGTCTAGATCAATTCAGCACCAACGTCACGCACGCCGCTGGGCCGGGGCAACGGGGTGTGTCGGCGCGCCGAGAAAACCCTGCACGGGCCGACACGAGGGCAACGGCCGCTCGCGAGTCACTGGCGCTCTGACTGCAGATTTCTACCACGGAACATGCTGGTCGCGGGCCGATTCGGCCGATCTGTCCCGTCCCTGTCGGATCCCGTGCTCGTGGGATCCCGTCCTTCGACGACGTGCACGGGGTCGCCTCCGGCGCTCACTCACCGCAGCGCGTTCCCGACACCTGGGAGCCTCGCTCGTCGTGCCTGCACGACGTGGTCGGGGCGGGCAGGCGGAGGTAGCGTCGTCCACGCCTAGGGCGGGCACCGCACAGCAGAGGAGGGCCCCGTGGGCACGGTGGTCATGTACGGCTCGGTGTCGGTGGACGGCTTCGTCGCGGCCCAGAACGACTGGCCCGGCCCGCTGTTCGACTGGCTGACCAACGGTGACGTCCCGCTGGACGAGAGCGGCGAGGTCAAGGTGTCGCAGACGTCCTACGACTACACCCGCCCGTACTGGGACCAGATCGGGGTGACGGTCGTCGGCCGTCACGTCTTCGACCTGACGGACGGCTGGGGCGGGACACCGCCGAGCGGGATCGACCACGTGGTCGTCGTGACGCACCGGCCGCCGCCCGAGGGGTGGGACCCCGAGGCGCCGTTCCACTTCGTCGACGGCGTCGAGGCAGCCATGGCCACGGCGCAGGACCTTGCGGGCGACCGCATCGTCGAGGTCGCCGCGGGTGACGTCGGTGGCCAGATGCTGGCCGCGGGCCTGGTCGACGAGGTCCGCATGGACGTCGCCCCGGTCGTGCTCGGGTCCGGCAAGCGCTACTTCGGGTCGGTCGACGCGCAGCACCTGCTGGAGGACCCCGACGTGGTGCTGCAGGGCGACCGGGTGCTTCATGTGCGCTACCGGGTGCGCCGTCGACCGACCTGAGCGGGGACCACGACGACCGGGCCGGCGCCAGCCGCTCAGTTCGGCTCGGCGCGCCCTTCGCGCCAGTACCCCATGAACGCCACGGCCTTGCGGTCCACGCCGCACTCGCCCACGAGGTGCCGCCGCAGCGTCTTGATGACGGCGGCCTCACCGGCGAGCCACGCGTACATCGCGGCCTCGGACGTCAGGGGCGCACCCGACGCGTCGACGGGCACCTCCCACAGGAGCCCGGCGTCGATGTCGACGTCCTCCAGCTCGAGGTCCGGCGCGGGCGCCTGACCGGGGAGCATGCGGGCGGCGGCGGCCTGCACGGCGGGCACGAGGAGCGAACCGTGGGCGCGGCCGTCGCGGCCGTACCACCGGACCGTCACCCCGGAGGGCGCGTGCAGGTCGAGGCGGTCCTCCGAGCACGGCATCTCGATGAGGGCCTCGCCGCGCGCGTCGGCGGGGAGGCGCTCGAGGATGCCCGCGATGGCAGGCAGGGCGGTCTCGTCACCCGCGATGAGCAGCCGGTCGGTGCGGGCGGGCGGGACGAAGTCGACGCCGCCGTGCGGGCCGACCGCGTCGGCGTTGGGGCCCAGGATCACGAGCTCGTCGCCGGGAGCCGCGGACAGGGCCCACCGTGAGGCGGGGCCGAGGTCGCCGTGCAGGACGACGTCCACGTCCACCTCCCGCCGCGAGGGGCGGACGCCGCGGGCCGTGTACGTGCGGATCGGGTGGCGCTGCTCGTCGGGCAGCCCGCGCCAGCGGCCGTACCAGTCGTCGCTGGCCGACAGGTCGAGCAGGCCGTCGTAGCCGCAGTCGAGCGGCAGGAAGAACTTGATGCGCTGGTCGAAGCCGTTGTCGGCGAACCGGTCCAGGTCGTCGCCCGTGAACGTCAGGCGGACCACGCTGGGGCACAGCTGCTGCACACCGGCGACCTGCACCGCGAACATGCGGAAGGGCAGCGCCGGTGCCTCCACGGTCGTCGTCACGTCCGTCAGCATAGGGGAAGGTGAGGCTTGCCTCACCGCGGTGTTCGTCACATCCGGCCCTTCACATCGAGCGGCGCGTGCGCCACAGCAGGTAGACGAAGTACGGGGCACCGATCACGGCGGTCACGAGCCCCGCGGGGATCTGCACGGGTGCGAGCAGCGTGCGGCCCACGGTGTCGGCGACGCTGAGCAGCACCGCCCCGATGAGCGCCGCGACCGGGACCACGCGCGCGTGCGACGAGCCGACGAGCGAGCGGGCCAGGTGCGGGGCGACGAGCCCGACGAACCCGACGACGCCCACGGCGGACACGGACACGGCCGTGAGCAGCGCGGTCACGCCGAGCAGCAGGAACCGGGTCCGCTCCAGGCGGATGCCGAGCACGCGGGGCAGGTCGTCGTCGAGCGCGAGCACGTCCATGTCGCGGCGGTGCCGCACCAGGAACGGCACGAGCACCACGAGCGCGATCGCGACGGGCCACACCTGCGCGGCCGTCCGCCCGTACGTGGACCCGGACAGCCAGGTCAGGGCCATCGTCGTGTTCCACGGGCTGGTGATCACGACGATGAGCGTGATGAGCGAGGTCGCCGCGGCGGACACCCCGATCCCGACCAGCACCAGCCGGTCGGAGCTCAGGCCCCGGCGCGACGACAGCCCGTAGACGAGCCCGAACGTGAGCACCGCCCCGACGCACGCGGCGGCCGAGACGACCCAGATCGACGCCCCGGGCAGCACGACGATCGCGAGGACCGCCGCGACCCCGGCACCGCCGGTGATGCCGAGCAGCCCCGGCTCGGCGAGCGGGTTGCGGGCGACGCCCTGCACGCTCGTGCCGGCGAGCCCGAGGGCGGCGCCGGCCAGGACGGCGGCGAGCACGCGCGGCATGCGCTGGTCGAGCACGAAGCTCACCTGCTTGCCGCTCGCACCCGCGAACCAGTTGGCCACGTCGCCCATCAGCAGCAGCCGGTCGCCGAGCAGCACCGCCGCGACGAGCGCGACGGTGAGTGCGACGACCAGCACCGCGAGGACGACGGCGACGCGACGAGGGGACGCCGGGCGGGCCCCGACGGCGGCGACCTGCGCCGACCCGGAATCCCGCAGCCGGCGCGCGAGCCACACCATGAGCACCGCGCCGAGCAGGGTGGTGACGACCCCGGTCGGGATGCCCGCGCCCGTACGCCCGGGCACGAGCAGCCGCAGCAGCACGTCGGCCGCCAGGACCACGGCGCAGCCCGCGAGCGCGGACAGCGGCAGGAGCAGCCGGTGCCGGTGCAGCCCGCGCACCCGCCCGGCGACGAGCCGGGCGATCACGGGGGCGCTGAGCCCGACGAACCCGACCGGCCCGGCGACGGTGACCGCGACCGCCGCGAGCAGCACCGCGAGCAGCACGCCGACCACGCGGGTGCGGCGCACGTCGAGGCCCAGCACGGACGCGGTGTCGTCGCCGAGCGCGAGCACGTCCAGGCGACGGGCCCACAGCACGCAGACGACGGCGGCGACCACGACGACCGGGGCGGCCTGCGTCACCTTCGTCGAGCCGGACTGCACGATGGAGCCCTCGCCCCACGCGAACATCCCCTGGGTCTCCTGCGCGAACAGGATCATCAGCAGCATCGTCACGGACGACAGCGCGAGCATCGTCGCCGACCCCGCGAGCACCAGCCGCGTGGGGCCCGCAGCGCCGGCCCGGGCGATGAGCAGCACGAGCCCGGCCGCGAGCAGCCCGCCGGTGAACGCGAGCACCCCGGACGCGGCGAACGGCAGCGTGACCCCGAGCACCGCCGCGAGCACCACCGACAGGTACGCCCCCGCGTTGACCGCGAGCGTGTCCGGCGACGCCAGCGGGTTGCGGGCGACCGACTGCAGCACCGCGCCGGAGACGCCGAGCGCCGTGCCGACCAGCAGCCCGGCGAGCACGCGCGGTGCGCGGGACGCGACGAGCACCGCGAGGGTCTCGTCGTCCCCGTCCCCGGTGAGGAGCCGGACCAGGTCCCCCAGCCCGACGTGCGACGTGCCGAGCGTGAGGTCCACGGCGCCGAGCAGGACCACGAGGGCCGCACCCACGACGAAGACGAGCGTGACCGCGGCGATGCGTGGGCGCCCCTGCGCGGGGCCCGTCACCTGGTCGGTGACGGCCCCCGCACGGGACCGCTCAGCGGGTTCGAGCTGGAGCGTCACTTCGTGACTGCGTCGACCGTCGAGTCGATCCACGCGGCGGCCGACTGCGGGCCGCCGAACGGCCAGATGCCGTCGGGCTGGCGGACGACGTTCCCGGAGACGACGAACGGCAGCTGCTGCCAGATCGCGTTGTCCGCGAGCCCGTCGCGGAACGCGTCGCCGCCGTCGGAGTCGTTCGCGCCGTAGATGAACGTGACGTCGCCGAGACCGGTGAGGCCCTCGACGTCCGTGCTGGCCAGGCCGTAGTCGGGGTCGCCCTCGCCGGTCCACGCGTTCTTCAGGCCGATGAGCTCACCGACGCCGCCGAGGAACGAGCCTGCGGTGTACATGCGGATCGACACCGCGCCGTCCGTCTCCCAGCCGTCCGCCATCGTGTACTCCGCGCCCGCCTTGCCCGCGGCCTCGAGCTTCGCCTTGCCGTCCGCGACGGCCTGGTCGAAGTCCTCGATCGCGGCGTCGGCGGCGTCCGCCGTACCGGTCGCCTCGCCGAGCAGCTCGAGCGTGTGCTTCATGTAGCCGATCGGGTCCTCGCCGTCGGAGCCGCGCAGCGCGATGACCGGCACCTGCTCCTCGATCTGCTTGATGACCTCCTCCGGGAGGTCCGTGGTGGTGACGACGAGGTCGGGCTCGAGCGCCGCGATCGCGTCGAGGCTCGGCTCGCCGCGCATGCCGACGTCGGCGGTCGACGGGTCGAGCGGCACCACGGTGTCCCACGTGTTGTAGCCCTTGACGTCGGCCTCGCCGATCGGCGTCACGCCCAGCGTGAGGAGGTTCTCGGTGAGGCCCCACTCGAGCGAGACGACCTTGGTGGCCGGGTGGTCGAGCGTGACCTCGCCGCGCTCGTCGGTCACGGTGACGGGGCCGCCGGCGGCCGTCGCGGCCGTCGTCGGGTCGGACGCGGACGCGTCCTCGGTGGTGCCGCACGCGGAGAGCAGCAGGGCGGTCGCGACGGCGCCGGTGAGGGCGGCGACGGGCAGGGAGCGCATGGGTGTGTTCCTCGGGTCGGGGGACTTCGTCGGGCGGGTTCGTCAGGCGGTTTCGTCAGGCGGGTTCGTCAGGTGTGCGTCGGGCGGGGCGGCCCGGGCGGGGTGGTGCGAGGGGACGGTCAGACGGTCGTGAGGTCGCGGGCGACGGCGCGGTGGGTGTGCTTGCCGACGGGCCGGGTGTGCACCCGCCCGGTCTCCTCGTCGACGGTCACGTCGATGCGCAGGCCGTACGTCTCGGTGAGCGCGTCGGCGGTGAGCACCTCGTGCGGCAGGCCCGCGCCGACGACCTCGCCGCGACGCAGCAGCACCACGTGGTCGGCGACGGCGGCGGCCTGGTCGAGGTCGTGCAGCACGACGCCGACGGCCACGCCGTGCTCGTCGGCGAGGTCGCGCACCAGGTCGAGGATCTCCACCTGGTAGCGCAGGTCGAGGTGGTTGGTCGGCTCGTCGAGCAGCAGCACGGCCGTGTCCTGGGCCAGGCAGGTGGCCAGCCACACGCGCTGCAGCTCGCCGCCGGACAGCTCGTCGACGCCACGCTCGGCCATCGACTCGACGCCGGTGACGGTCATCGCCCACGCGATCGCGCGCGGGCCGTCGGGGTCGTCCTGGCGCCAGCGGCCGCGGTGCGGGTGCCGGCCGTAGCCGACGACGTCCCGCACGCTCATGCCCGACGGGGTGGGCCGCGACTGCGAGAGGAGCGTGACCCGTCGGGCGAAGTCCTTGGCAGACAGGCTCAGCGCGTCGGGCACGTCCGCGAGGCCGACCGAGCCGTGGTCCGGCTTGTGCAGCCGGGCGAGCGCCCGCAGGAGCGTCGACTTGCCGGAGCCGTTGGGCCCGACGAGCGCGGTCACCTGCCCGGGCAGCAGCCGCAGGCCGGCCGACCGCACGACGACGGTCCCGTGGTAGGCGAGGCGCAGGTCCTCACCGCGGAGTGCGGGCTCGTGGTCCGGTGTCGTCGGGGTCACGGGCAGACATTAGCCCACCCTAAGTAAGGGTTGGCAAACCTATGCCACCCTGCGGACGCTCAGACGGTCGAGCCGAACGCCAGACCCAGCAGGTACGTCGCTCCCGCGGCCCCGTACCCGATCGCGAGCTGCCGCAGCGCCCGCTTCGCCGGCGACGCCCCCGACAGGACCCCGACGACCGCCCCCGTGCCGAGCAGCGCGAACCCGACCAGCACCGCCGCCCACACCACGGCCGTCAGCCCCTCGGCGCCCAGCAGGTACGGCAGCACCGGGATCAGCGCGCCCGACGCGAAGAAGCAGAAGCTCGCCGCGGCCGCGCCGATCGCCGTCCCGATCGCCTCGTGCTCGTCGACCTCCTCGACGCCCTCCGGCGGCGGGAGCGTGAGCGACGACGTCCCCGGCGACCCGAGCACCGCGGCCGCGCGGGCCTGCGCCTCGTCGGCGGCCATGCCCCGCGCCCGGTAGACGAGGGCCAGCTCGTTGGCGTCGACGTCGAGGTGCGGCAGCGCCGCCCGGGCGTGCTCGCTGGGGCGCGACGCCTCGAGGAGCTCACGCTGCGACCGCACCGACACGTACTCGCCCGCCCCCATCGACAGGGCACCCGCCAGCAGGCCCGCCAGCCCGGTCAGCAGCACCGCCTGGTTCGACGCGCCGCTCGCACCGATGCCGAGCACCAGCGCCAGGTTGCTCACCAGGCCGTCGTTCGCCCCGAACACCGCCGCCCGGAACGTGCCCGAGATCCGGTTGCGGCCCCGCAGCGCCAGCCCCCGCACCACCTCCTCGTGGATCCGCTCGTCCGCCGCCATGGTCGGCGTCGCGTCGACGTCCTCGCCGTACGTCGAGCGGGCCTCCGCCCGCTGCGCGAGCGCCAGCACGAACACCGACCCGAACCGGCGGGCCAGGAAGCCGAGCACCCGGGTGCGGAAGTCGCCGCGCAACGGCCGCCCGACGTCGCCGCCCAGCAGGTCGAGCCAGTGCTGCTCGTGGCGACGCTCCGCGTCCGCGAGCGCCAGCAGGATCGCCTGCTCCTCGCCGGACCGGCGGGAGGCCAGGTCGCGGTAGACGGCGGCCTCGGCCCGCTCGTCGGCCAGGTACTGCCGCCAGCGGCGGACCTGAGCCTTCGTCGGGCTCTGACCTGCGGTGACGTTGCCGTCGGGGTGGGGGTCTGTGGACTGCACAGACCCATGGTCGCAGCCGGATCGGGGCGATTCCTGCCTCAGGACCGTGTTCGAGTTGCCGAATCATCGGATGTGCAGAACCGTGGCGAGGACCGACGGGAACCCGTCGGTGACGCGGTCCCCGTCCGTGGCACCGGCACGCAGGGCCCACCCGGAGGCCGCTCGCCAGCTCCGCGCCCCAGGAGGATCCCCATGCGTGCCGAGACGCCCGTCGCCGCCCAGCTGTCGGCGGTCGCGCCGGCGCGACGGTGGGCGCGCGAGCGGCTCACCGAGGCCGGCGTGGAGCAGGACCGCCTCGACATGCTGGTCCTCCTCGTGAGCGAGCTCGTCACCAACGCCGTCGCGCACGCCGACCCGCCCGTGGTACTGCGTGTCGACGTGGACGAGGAGCGCACCCGCGTCGAGGTCACCGACGGCGCGCGCGAGGTGCCCGTGCTCAGGGACCCGCCGCCCACGGCCCTCGGCGGGCGCGGCGTCATGTTCGTCGACCGGCTCGCGAGCGCGTGGGGCACGGCCCCCGAGAGCGGCGACGCGGTGAAGGCCGTCTGGTTCGAGCTCCGGCACGACGACGTCCCCGCGGACCTGGCCCGCTTCGGCCACTGACGACGCCCGTCCGCCGCGCTGTCGCCGCTGGCCGGCGCCCGGTCCGGCACCGGCAGTGTGCTGCGCTCAGGTCGTCGGGCAGCAGGAACGCAGCACACCGCCGGGACGGGCCCTCAGTCCTCCCAGGGCGGGGTGTCGTCGAGCTTGGCGTAGTACTTCGCCAGGTGGCTCCTGACGCGGTCGCGGTCCTTGTCGGGCAGGTCGACGCCGCCCCGGGAGCCCTGCATCACGGCCGCCGCCGCGAACACCCCGCGCGGGACCGCCTCGAGGCGCCCGTCGACCACGTCGGCGATCAGCAGCTTGTACGCCGTGAAGTTCTCCTTGGCGTCGGCGTCGTACCAGACGTGCGCGTCGCGGTACTTCTCGTTGGGCTCGTCCTGCGCGTCGGCCCACGCACGGACGCGCTTCTCGGCGGCGGCGCCGTCCCACTCCCGGTCACGGTCGGCGAGGGGGAGGTCCTGGAACGCGGTCACTGCCATGGGGGTCTCCTTCCCAGAGGTGGTCGGTGGGTACCTGGTCGCCCTGGATCACCGGGGCGCTGCGGCCCGGAGCTTCTCGAGGAGCGGGCCCGCGGCCTTGGCGAGGAACTCGTCCTGACGCTCGTCGCCGATCTGCACGATCGCGACGTCCGTGAAGCCGGCCTCCCAGTACGCGGAGACGGACTCCACGACCGCGTCGAGGTCGGGGCCGCACGCGATCTGGTCCGCGACGTCCTCGGGCCGCACGAACCGGCTCGCCGCGTCGAACGCCTCCGTGGTCGGGAGGTCGGCGTTCACCTTCCAGCCACCCGCGAACCAGCGGAACTGCTCGTGCGCGCGGGCGACAGCCGTGTCCCGGTCGGGGTCCCAGCTGATCGGGACCTGGCCGATCTTGCGGGAGGGGCCGCCGTGCGCGGCGTCCCACGAGCGCACGAGGTCGGCGTCCGGCTCGACGGCCACGAGGTGGTCGGCGAGCGGCGCGAACCGCTCCACCGACTGGTCGCCCGAGACCGCCACACCGATCTGCACCGGCTCGTCAGGCACGTCCCACACCCGGGCGGAGTCGACGCGGAAGTACGTGCCGTCGAACGAGTACCGCTCGCCCGTGAGCAGGCCGCGGACCACCTCGACCGCCTCCTCGAGCATGTCGTGCCGCTCGCCCACGGCCGGCCAGCCCTCGCCGACCACGTGCTCGTTGAGGTTCTCGCCGGCGCCGACGTTGAGCTGGAACCGGCCCTCGGACAGGACGCCGAGCGTGGCGGCCTGCTGCGCGACGACGGCCGGGTGGTAGCGCAGGATCGGGCACGTCACGTACGTCATGAGCTCGACGCGGCTCGTCACCTGGGCGACCGCACCGAGCACGGTCCACGCGTGCGGGGCGTGACCCTGCGCGTCGAGCCACGGGAAGTAGTGGTCGCTCGACACCTCGAAGTCGAACCCGAGGTCCTCGGCGGCCGACGCGTACCGGACCAGCTCACGCGGCCCGGACTGCTCGGTCATCAGCGTGTATCCGAAACGGGTCATCGCCTGACGTTCGCACCCGTCGGGACGGCCCGCATCCGGACTGCCGCCGTCAGCCTGGGGGGTGCCAGCCGACGACGTCCTGGAGGCGGCGCTCCATGAGCGGGCCCGCGAAGCGGCCGGCGACGCGCATGCCGAGGTCGCGGAGGGCGACCGCGGTGGCGGACGTCCAGGCGGTCGGTGCCCCCACCTGTGCGGACATCCTGGCGATCCGGGTGGTCCGCGGCAGCCGCGCCGCCGTGTACGCGGCCAGCCCGGTACCGATCCCTGCACCGATCCCGGCACCGGCGGCCTCGCCGACGCACGCCGCCAGCACGACGGCGTCCTCGAGCGCCTGGCAGCCGCCCTGGCCGAGGTTCGGCGGCATGGCGTGCGCGGCGTCGCCGAGGAGGGCGACCCGGCCGACGTCGAACCGTGGCAGCGGGGTCGCCAGCCAGCGCAGGTCGTGGTGCAGCACGGCGGACGGGTCGAGGTCGGCGAGGAGGTCGGGGATCGGGGCGTGCCACCCGCCGAAGCGGCGGCGGAGCTCGTCGGGCTCGTCGTCGAACCGCGTGCCCTCGGGGAGCACGGCGGTGAGGTAGCAGTAGACGCGCCCGTCGGCCAACGGCGTCAGCCCGACGATCGACCCGCGGCCCCACGTCTCGGCGGGCGCCACCCCGCCGGGCGGGGCGGGGGCGACGAACCGCCACGCGGTGACGCCCGTGTACGTCGGGGCCGGGTGGCCCGGGAACAGCGCCCGGCGGGTGGGCGAGTCGATGCCGTCGGCGGCCACGACGAGGTCGGCGGCGAGCTCGCCGTCGCGCGCGGTCGTGACCACGGCCCGCGCTCCCCCCGGGGCGACCGAGGTGACCTCGACGCCGAGCCACAGCGCACCCGCGGGCAGGGCGCCGGCGAGCAGGTCGACGAGCTGTGCGCGGTGCAGCAGGACGGCCGTGTCGCCGAGCCGCTCGCCGGTCGCGGTCACGTCGGCGCGGACCGTCCAGCGTCCGTCGGGCCGTCGCAGGCCGACCTCGCCGCTCAGCCGGGCCAGGCCCCGCACGTCGTCGCCCACCCCGAGGGCGTCGAGCGCCCGCAGCGCGTTCGGCGCCAGCGCGATGCCCGCCCCGACCGGCTCCAGCGACGACGCCCGTTCGAGGACCGTCACCGACCAGCCACGGCGCGCGAGCGCCACACCGGCCGCGAGGCCCCCGATCCCGGCACCGACCACCACGGCGGACGTCATGCGCAGCAGTCTCCCGTGCCTCGGGGCCCTTCGTCAGCGCTCCGGCGTCAGGCGTCCGCCCACGCCTCACGGGCGGTACGCACGGGAGCGCCCGTGAGGGCGGCCTCCTCGATGGCCAGGCCGAGCAGGTGGTCCTGGCAGCCGTCGGCGAGCGGGTACGGCGGCGGCCCGTCGCCGCGCACCCAGGCGCCCGTCGAGGCGAGCAGGGCGGCCACGGCGATGTCGTCGTCGGCGAGGCGGGCGCCGTCGAACGCGTTCCGGTACAGGACCCGGCCGTCGAGGCTGATGTGCTCCAGGTCGAACCCGTCGAGGTTCTGCTCCAGCCCGGACACGCGCCGCTGGAACGTCGACGACAGGACGGTCCGCTCGTCGACCCAGCGCGTGACGGTGTCGTCGACGATCTCGCCGTGCGAGCCGCGCACCACGATCCGGTTGGTGCGCAGCGGGTTGTGCCACTGGTTGTCGGTGAAGTCGTACAGGGCGCTGCGACCGGCACCGAAGTCGAGGGTCGCGAGGATGTTCCACCGCTCGTGCGGCTCGGTCTCGCCCGTCCAGTGGTCGCGCCCGCGGGGGTCGAGGAGAGGTGCGGTGAACCTCGTCGCGCGGACGGTAACCTCGTCGCGCCCGGTGCGCAGCAGCCTCCGGACCAGGCCGACCGCGTGGTACAGGTGCGTCGACGAGACCTGCGCGCTCGTCGGGACGCCGATCACGCCGTCGTCGACCGCGGCGATCCGCGCGGCGTGCGCGGGCATCGACGGGCTGTGCTCGGCGACCTGCACGAGCCCGGAGCTGCCGACCTCGGCCCACAGCGCGCGCAGCCCCTCGGCGTCCGGGGCGGGCGGCGTCTCGGCGAGCACGGGGATGCCGAGCGTGACGAGCTCGGCGGTCACCTCGGGCGTCACGGGCCACGGCACGGAGACGACGACGAGCTCCGGCCGGTCAGTCGTGGGGCCCGTCGCGGTGACGAGCTCCTCGACGGTCCGGACCGTCGGCACGCCCCACGCGGCCTCGACGACCGCGCCGCGCTCCGCCGACCGCGTCACCACGCCGACGCAGCGAAACCGGTCCGGCATCGCCCGGGCCATCCGCACGAAGAACTCCGCCCGCCAGCCGCTGCCGACGACTCCGAACCGGATGGGCTGCTGCTCGGCCATGAACCGTCCTCGCCGTCGGGGATCGAACCGTTCCGAGCCTAGCCCCGGACCTGCGGCGGGCGGACCGAGCGACGACGCTGGTCGGGAAGGGGGCGGATGGTCGTGGGACGCAGCCGGTCGGACGTCGTCGTCGCCGTGCTGCGGTTCGTGCTGGCCGGGTCGGCGCTCGCCGGGACGCAGGACATCTGGTGGCACGGCCGGGTCGTCGGGCTCGTGTACTTCACCAACCAGTGCGGCCTCATGCTGGCCGTGGTGATGGTCTGGGCCGGTGTCGCCTCACTGCGGGGGGTCGCCCAGCCGCCGGGGTGGCTCAAGGGCGGTGTGACGCTGTTCCTGCTGGTCACGGCGCTCGTCGCGTACGTCCTGCTGCCTCCCGGACCGGACGAGGGAGCCGGGCTCCGGATCACGTCGGGCTTCGCGGAGCACCGGCTCGACCCGCTGCTGGCGCTCCTCGACTTCGTTCTCGTCGACGCGCACCGGCGGCTGCGGGTGCGGCACGCGGTGGCGTGGGTCGGGTACCTCGTCGCGTACGCCGTGGCAGTGACGGTCCGCGGGCTGGTCCGGCCCGACCTGGGCTACCCGTACGGGTTCCTCGACCTCGGCGTCCTCGGCTGGGGCGGCTGGACCGGGTCGGTGCTGCTGCTCGGCGGGGCGTTCTTCCTGCTCGGGCTCGGGCTCGTCGCGACCGACCGGCTCATGCGGGCACCCGCGCTCGTCGGATCGGCCGGGCACCCGCAGCCCGGACCCGCCGGGGCGTCATGAGACGTTCACCCTCGAACCGCCGCACAGCGGACCCACAGGCTGGCAGTCTGTACGTCCGGTCCGCCCCGCCGTCGCTCCGGACCGCTCGCCGTGCTCGCCACTCCCAGGGAGTCCCACCATGCGCTCGTCCCGTCGTCTGCTCGCCGTGCCCGCCGCGGTCACCCTCGCCTGGGCGCTCGCGGCCTGCGGCGGCGGCGCCGCACCGGCCGCGGAGGGTCTGTCGCCCGCTCCCGTCGAGACCACGTCCGAGGCGGCCGCGCCGGAGACCCCCGAGACCGCCGAGATCACCGCGGCGAACTTCGTCGAGACGATCGCCGGTGCGCAGCAGTCCGCGGGGAGCTACGACTTCACGATGACGATGTCGGCCGCGGGCCAGACGATCAGCGCCACCGGCTCGGCCCAGCTGACCGACACTCCCGAGGTCGCCATGTCCATGGAGTACCCCGGGGCGGGCTCGATGGAGATGCGCCTGGTCGACAGTGTCATGTACATGAACATGGGCGAGGCGACCGGGGGCAAGTTCCTCCAGATCGACCCCACGGACCCGTCGAACCCGCTGTCCGCGAGCTTCTCCGAGATGACCGGTGACCTGGACCCCACGAAGGGCATGGCCGGCCAGCAGGCGGCGATCGTGAGCGTCGAGAAGGCGGGCGAGCCGGAGCAGCTCGACGGCGTCGCGGCGCAGCCGTACCAGGTCGTCATCGACCCGTCGAAGATCGAGGGACCGCAGCGTGACGCGATCGACCAGGCGGCCGCCGCCGGCGTCGCGCTGCCTGCGACGTTCGAGTACACGTTCTGGATCGGCCCGGACGGGCTGGCCCGCAAGATGGCGTTCGACCTCCTGGGCTCGCAGACCGAGATGACCTTCTCGAACTGGGGCGCCGGTGCCCCGATCGTGGCGCCGACGGCCGACCAGATCACCACCGAGGACCCGTTCGCCGCCTGACCCGTCGCACCACCGCACGCGCGTCGTCACCCCAGGTGGCGGCGCGCGTCGGCGTTCGGGGCAACCGCCCCAGGCAACCCTTCACCGACCGGCAATCTCCCCGACACACTCCTGCCGTACGTTCCGGCGAACCGGGCACACGGACGCGGGCCTCGCCGGACGGGAAGGGAGCGGTGCCGATGTTCGAGCGCGTCGACCCGTTCATCGGGACGGAGGCCACGTCCCTGCCGCAGCAGCAGGGGCTGGCGTCCACGTGGTGGTGGCCGAAGCCGCAGGTCGGGAACACGCACCCCGGCGCCCAGTACCCGCTAGGCATGGTGAGCGCGTGCGCGTACAGCGGCGCCTACCCGACGGGGTACGGGCGGTACGACCTCGGCACCGAGGGCCTGCCCGTCGAGATGTACGACAGCACGGTGGCCAGCGGCTTCACGCACTTCCAGCAGTCGGGGACGGGGGCGATCCGCAAGTACTACAACTACTTCCGCGTGACGCCGATGCTGCAGCCGCTCGACGACCTGGGCCGGCTGTTCGGGATCGAGCAGGAGGAGGCGGAGCCCGGCTGGTACGCGGCGACGCTGGACAGCGGGATCCGCTGCGAGATGACGGTCGGCCCGAAGAGCGCCGTCCACCGGTACACGTTCCCCGCGCACCGGGACGCCCGGCTGGTCATCGACTTCTCGCTCGGCGGCCTGACCATCCCGCACGGCCGGACGGTGCCGCTCCGGGCGCACCTCGAGACGATCGCGCCAGGGGTCGCGCAGGGCGAGATCGTCGTCGAGGGCGCGCCGCTCGCGGTGCACGTGGAGTGCGACGCGCAGCACTGGCGGCAGATGCTCTGGTACGACCGCCGGCTCATGCCAGGCGGCACCCGCCTGGACTTCGACCGGATCCGCCCGACGACCCTGCGGCCCTTCGGCCTCATGTGGGCCGGCCCGTCCGAGCCCGGCGACGTCGTCGAGCTCCGCATCGGGTTCTCGCTGCGCGGCGTCGAGCAGGCCCGCGCCAACCTGCACCGCGACTGCGGCCCCGGCCCGTCGAGCTTCGCTGCCCGACGAGCGCACACGGCCGCCGTCTGGCGCGAGCAGCTCGACAAGGTCCAGGTGGACACCCCGTCGGCCGACAAGCAGACGGTGCTGTCGACGGCGCTCTACCACTCGCTCGTCAAGCCGTGCCTCGCGCCCGACGAGAGCCCGTTCTGGCCGACCGACACCCCGTTCGCGTTCGACATCGCGACCATGTGGGACATCTACCGCACCCAGCTGCCGCTGCTCACGGCCCTGATGCCGGAGAAGGCGGTCGAGCTCGCGACGGCGCTCCTGCACATCAGCGAGGAGGAGGGCAACCTCCCCATCGGCTACCGGATGGCCCGCGGCGCCGACCAGTTCTCCCGGCAGGGCAGCGCGCTCGCGCACACGTTCCTGTCCGACCTGTGCCAGCTCGGGCTGCCCGGCATGGACTGGGACTGGGCGCTGGTGCACATGCACAACGACCTGCGGCGCACCTACGGTGAGGACTTCCTGCTGCGCGGCGTGGCCCACCCCATCAGCCACACCCTGGACCTGGCGTTCGGGTACTGGTGCACGTCGGTGGTCGCGGGGGCCGTCGGGGACCAGACGCTCGTCGAGCAGTTCGCACCGCTCGCGGCGCAGTGGCGGCACGCGTTCGACCCGTCGTCGGGCCTGCTGCGGGACTCGACGTTCTACGAGGGCGGCGTGTGGAACTACTCGTTCCGGCTGCTGCACGACATGGCGAGCCGCATCGCGCTGGCCGGCGGGGACGACGCGTTCACGGCGATGCTCGACCGCTTCTTCGGGTACGGCGCGGACGCCGCCAAGCAGCCCGGGGTGCGGCCGTCGACCGAGGAGATGGCCGCCGGCTACGCGCTCAACCGCTTCGAGGGCCTGAACAACGAGCCCGACATGGAGGCCCCCTGGGCGTACATGTACGCCGGGCGACCGGACCGGACGGCCGAGGTGGTGCACGACGTGGTCCAGCAGCAGTTCGGCACCGGCCGCGGCGGCCTGCCCGGCAACGACGACTCCGGCGGGCTGAGCTCCTGGTACGTGTGGGCGTCGCTCGGCCTGTTCCCCGTCGCCGGGCAGAACCTCTTCCTCGTCAACGCACCCTCCTGGCGCGAGGCCCGGATCGACGTCGCCGGGCGGCCGCTGACCGTCGAGACGGCCGGGTTCGTCGAGCCGGAGCCCGGCGGTCCCGCGCAGTACGTGCAGTCGGCGTACCTCGACGGGCAGCCCCTCGACCGCACCTGGCTGAGCGGCACCGAGGTGCACCGCGGCGGGCGGCTGCTCCTGGAGCTCGGCCCGGAACCCGCCGCGTGGGGGTCCCGGCCGCCGTCGACGACCACCCCGCCCGCCACGTCCTTTCCCCCGTCGTCGACCGGAGGTGTCCCGTGGTGAACCGCCGGCTCGTCATCGTCGTCCGCGCCGACCCGGTGATCTGCGGCCACTCCGGCGAGGCGCGCAACCTCGCCGAGGCGGCCCTGCACCGCGGGTTCGACGAGGTCCGCATCGTCACCTGGCCCATCGACCGCCTGCAGTCCACCGGGCTGCCGCTCAAGCCCCTCGACCGGGTGCTGCCCTACTCCGAGGGCATCCACGTGGAGCGGCCCGCACCCGTCGGCGACTACAAGGTGCCCGACGGCCGCTGGCTCGCCGGCCTGACGGGCCGGCTCGTCGAGCTGTTCACCGACGGGGTGCCGACGGTCGCGATGTCGCTGTACCTGTCGCCGCACGCCACCGCGGTCGCGGACGCCGTGCACGTCGCGCGCCGCACCGGTCTGCCCGTGAACGTCGTCACCGTCGCGGAGGCCGTCGGGTCGGACGTCACCAACGTGGTGCGGGCCTGCGTCGAGGCCGACCGCTTCGGCGCCGCCGCGCACGTGCTCGCCGGCTACCTGGAGCACGACGTGTGCCTCGCCGTGTCCCGGTACACGCGGGACCTCGTCGTCGCCGAGGCCGAGGCGGTCGACCGCCGGCACGGCACCACGTTCGCCGCCCGGCTCGACGCGCGCGTGCAGATCTCCTACCCGGCGATCGACGTGGGCCTCTACCTCGACCGGTCCGACGGCTCCGCCGACGACGTGCTCGGCGCCCGCGGCCTCACCCGGGACGGCTACGTGCTGTTCCTGTCCCGGCTCGCGCACGCCAAGGGCGTCGACGACCTCATCACCGGCTTCTCCCGGTCTGCCGCGTGCGCCGGCCTGACGCTCGTCGTCGCCGGCAACGGGCCCGACGCCGACCGGCTCCGCGCGCTCGCCGCCGCCTCCCCCGCAGCCGACCGCATCCGGTTCCTCGACGACGTGTCCGACGACGAGAAGCCTCAGCTCATGGCCGGCTGCGCGGCGTTCGTGCTGCCCAGCAAGCCGCGACCCGAGTTCGTCGAGACGTTCGGCATCGCGCTCGCCGAGAAGATGCTCGCCGGCGGCGGGCCCGTCATCACCACCGACACCGGCGGGATCCTCGAGGCCGTCGGCGACACCGCGCTCATCGTCCCCGTCGACGACCCGGACGCCATCGCCGCCGCCCTCGACCGAGCGCTCGGCATGTCCCCGCACGAGCGGGCCGACTGGGAGTCGCGCGGGCGGGAGTTCGCGCTGAAGTTCGACCGGGCCGTGGTGCTCGACGGGATCCTCGGCCAGGTCGACGCCGTGCAGGCGGCGCGGGCCACGGCCCTCGGGCACCTGACGGGCTCCCCGATCGGGTGACGGCGTCTCCCGGTGCGTCGCCCGGCGGGCGGCTCGGGTGACGAGGGCCACGGGCTCGTCGCAGTGAACCCGCCCGGGCCTGTGGACAACTGCGGACGACGGTCGTCCGATTTGCCCTAGTGTCCGGCGCGGCGGAAGCGATCCGCCGGTCCCGGCTCGACCCGGGGCCTCGGACACCGGCGGAGGATCTGATGGCCAACCTGAACGTGTCGTACCAGGAGATGCGGGACGCGGCGACGCGCCTGACCAACGGGCAGGACGAGATCACCACCAAGCTGGGCGAGCTCAAGGCGTTCATCGAGTCCCTGATCTCCTCCGGCTTCGTCACCGACCAGGCCTCCGTCGCGTTCGGCGAGTCCTACCGCCAGTTCACCCAGGGCGCCACCGACACCGTCGCCGCCCTGACCAGCCTCGGCGAGTACCTGCGC